>OGQT01000002.1_pt1 | contig 292199 bp, 212 predicted proteins | sample 1553261 | NCBI WGS metagenome assembly OGQT01 (sample SAMEA2579992, study PRJEB22360) | human gut metagenome | biome: human gut; feature: human-associated habitat; material: faeces | place: Denmark | collected 2008/2010
ACCAACCCTCCAACAGGGTTGGATTCCACCGAACTCGCGCTTTAGCAAAGCCATTTCCACCCTCCTATAAAATTTTTTAATCCCCCTTATAGTTCTTTTTAAAAAGAACTACTGTAATTTTGTAAAGAGCGGCAGACAAAACCAAGAACGCACTTTTTTATTAGGACAAACTTTTTTGTAAGTAATAACATCTTTTTGCAGAGATTTCGTAACTCTCTTATGACAGATTTGCCGCTTCTTTTTAGTTTTCTTCACATATTTATGCCATTTGTCCCTTTTCGGAGAACATACCTTTTTATTAGTATCCCGACCCTAGACATTGGGTGTTAATGTTTTCTTATTTCAATTCTTATGCGGTGAGTTTGAGCTTTTTAAGGCTTAAACAGGGAGAACAGGAGCTAATACCAAATTGTGACCTCTAAGGATTTATCATGTTAACGAAGAACGAACTGCCTCAAAATCCCGCTGCTGCAGCTCTGTGGCTTTTAGGCAATAAATGGACTCTTTATATTTTGCAGCACCTGTTCGTTCGTTGTCATTCATTTGGTGAATTACGTCGTTCCATAGACGGTATCAGCGACAAGGTTTTAAGTGACAATCTAAAACGATTACAAAGTAACGAGATTATCTATAAATCAGTTACTTCTGATAATCCGCCACGATCTTATTACTCTCTTACTTCATTAGGCAAATCTTTAAAGCCCATAATTGAGAGTTTGAATGTCTGGGGTTGTCGTTATTTAGAAGTTACTCACAATCCAGAAAAGCCCACTACTAATCGCATTCAATCTCGTCAGAGCTCTTAGATTTAATCTTTTGAATATCGACTAGCTCATAGAGCTATGACCAAAATCTTATTTGCGACTAGAGGTATACGGCCTATAGAACCCTTGGTGGCTCTATAGGCCTTTATTGCTTTGTGCCCAAAGACGAGACACCTTCTTTTGCCGCAGAAAACCACTGCAGTAAATAAAGAAAGCCGAAGATCAACAAGGAGAGAGCGGTGATGCTGATCTTCGGCGCCGCACTTGCCTTTGCCTTCCTTAACGTTAAGCGTGCACCAAAACGCCAACTAAGTAACAACCTTTAGCTTCGTTTTCAATCGAAACCATCTGCTACAAGCGATTCTGTACAAATTGCAGCAAATAGATGAGCTAAAAGTTTCTTTTCTAGTTGTAAAAAGCAAAGCAAGAAGGACAACTAAGTTGTTGTCTTTCGCCTTTTCACTAAAAGGCCTTTTTAAATATAGAAAGGATTTTTGCTGAAACCAAGAACGCACATTTTTATTAGCGTACAAAACTGACGCATTAATTATTTGGGGTTATAAGCAGAAAACGTGTCTGATCAAGCAGGATATCCTCTGATGACTGCCTAAATATTACCCGTTTAGCAGATGGTTTCTCGTTTCGGACGCTTCATGTCCTCGATGCCATTGTGACGCGATTGTGACATTTGGCAAAATTTGAACCTTAAGAAATAAAAAAGCCACCGATAAACTCGGCGGCTTAGCATTTAAATGGTGCGCCGTGAGGGATTCGAACCCCCGACGTACTGATTCGTAGTCAGTCCCTCTATCCAGCTGAGGTAACGGCGCGTTTTCAGCAGGAATTAGTTTCTTACTTTCGAGACTAACTGTCAAGAACTTTTTTAAATTGTGTTGATGATGTGATGTCATTCCAACAAACAGAGCCTATTTCGGTTTATTCGATTTGGTCGTGGACCTTCGATTGATCGATAAATTATCGTTTAAAAATATTGTGCAGACCGACTTAAAATGTTTACAATCTAATGTGCTTTATTGTGCAACAATTTTTGTCGCTATAAAGCATTTGACTTATCACTCGATGGAAGGACATTACTTGAAGGTTCGAAAATCGAAACCTCACAGTAACTAACCTTCGACTGCTTCCTCGCAAGCGCTTTTATTAAGCTTCCTTGCCTGTGTTGCGGTCGGAGGAAAACCGCAACACGTTAAGGCTTCACACTTAGCTTTCTTTTCGTGTAGATCTGTTACTCGTAGTAACGAGCCGTGTTTTTGCGCTCTGCGAAAGTTGGTATGGATTTACGTAGCAACCTGCCGCTTATGCAGCATAAACACCGTCTCTTGTGAAGAGGGGCACCTCTGCATACTTTGCAAGCAGCGCCTCTTCGCAAAGATTTCTACATGAAATTGCTGATTGCGCAGCCTTAGAAAAGGAGCTGCATGCTTTACTTATCTCAGATGCTTGGCGAACCAGTTGTCGATGCCAATGGTGAAAAAATTGGCTCAATTTCTGATTTAGCCATTCAAACAGGTGAAGTATTCCCCCGCATAACCAGCCTTGCCTTCTTGGGACCCGGCAAAACGCCTTTTATGATTTCCTGGCGTAAGTATGTCGAAGGGTTTAGCGAAGATGAGGGAATTCGCCTCAAAGTGGATCGAACTGCTATCCGTTTCAGCTATTTACAACCAGCCGAAGTCCTCTTGGCGCGAGATCTGCTCAACCGCCAGATCGTCGACACCCAAGGCATGAAAGTCGTTCGTGTAAACGACCTTAAACTCTCTATCTCTGGCACACAGCTCCGTTTACTTGGCGCTGAAGTAGGTTGGCGCGGCATTCTTCGTGGACTTCACCCTTTGGTGGAAAAAGCAGCATGCCATATTGCAAAAGCATTCCATAAGAACATCGACGAAAAACTAATCGCATGGAACTATATGGATCTGCTCGATCGCGACCTTTCGAAGGTTCAGCTCTCCGTCACTCACACCCGTCTCGAAGAACTGCATCCTGCTGATGTGGCGGATATTTTGGAACAGCTTGATCCCAAACAGCGCGCTAATGTATTCCAGCACTTAGATGACGCCCAAGCAGGCGAAGCAATATCTGAAATGGAAGACGAATTCCAGGCCGACATTATTGACGGCTTAGATGAAACGCGCGCAAGTCGTTTGTTGGGCAACATGGATCCCGATGATGCCGCAGACATCGTTGGTGACCTTCCTTACGAAAAAGCAGAGACTCTCCTGCGGCTTATGGGCGTTGAAGATGCTGCAGGTATTCGTAAGCTTCTCGGCTATAAAGACGATACTGCTGGTGGCCTTATGACCACTCAATTTGTAGCAATGCATACTACTAGTACGGTAGGCGAAACCACCGAAGTACTACGCCATCTTGACGAGGATCACCCAACTGTTAGCTATGTATACGTACTCGACGAATATGAAAAACTTGTCGGCGTTCTTTCTCTTCGTACCCTGGTATTGAATACGGAAGAAACGCAGTTAAAAGACATCATGTTTGACGAGCTTATAACTTCCCTGCCGGAGGAGCCCGAAGACGAAGTTGCTGCAGACATCTCCAAGTACGGCTTGCTAGCTATGCCTGTAGTAGACGAATCGGGCCGCATGTTGGGCATTGTCACCTTCGACGATGCAATGGATGTTATTGAAGATGACGCTGAAGAGGTAAAAACCCACTGGGCATGGGGGCAGCTCGCAATATCTGTCGCCATCTTCTTAGTGTTGCTCGTTCCTTATACGTTCCTAATCCTCCATTTTTTCGGTTCAAACTAACCCTGCAGAAACGAGGTACGGTATGACCGAAAAAACAAGGACAACACAGCAAGGAACAGCGTTTGGCACAAAACAGTCCAAGCAAAAAATGACGCCAGGCTTGGCAAATCATACTTCTGAAGCAGAACAATCCAATCAAAAAGCGGGCGAATCCCCTATCGAAGAGTCAACCAAAAAACGCTCACGAATTCTTCTCATACTTGCCGCAATGGGGCCTGGAGTTATTGCTGCTATGGCAGGTAATGATGCCGGTGGAATTTCTACCTATTCGACAGCTGGAGCTAAATTTGGCTACATGACGCTTTGGGCAATTCCCGTTATGTGCATTTTGCTTATTGTCGTACAAACCACTGCCACTCGTATGGGTATCGTCACGGGCAAAGGTTTTTCCGCTTTAATTCGCGAGCGATTTGGCATTCGCCTTACCGCACTTGCCATGCTTGCCCTGCTGATTGGCAATATTGCTACCACTTTTTCTGAGTTTGCTGGCGTAGCGGCTGGTATGGAAATGTTCGGGGTGCCTCGTTGGATTTCCGTTCCCGTAGCAGCCCTTGCAGTGTGGGCTCTTATTGTGGGCGGTAGCTACAAACGTGTACAAAATATTTTCCTCGCAATTTCATGCGTATTTGCTACCTACATTGTGGCGGCTTTTTTGGCGCAACCCAACTGGAACTTGGCGCTTATTCATACGGTAGTGCCTCAAGCATCATCGGATATCGGATTTTTATCACTCATGGTTTCCATGGTAGGTGCCACTATTGCTCCCTGGATGATGTTTTTCACCCAAAGCAACGTGGTCGAAAAAGGATCGAGCATAAAGGATTTGCCTTATCAGCGCATCGATGCCGTAACGGGTGCTATTGTAGGCTGTATCGTTGCTTGGTTTATTATCGTAACCACAGGAACCGTACTTTTTCCCCAAGGTATCGAAGTCTCTAGTGCCGAAGCGGCTGCCGCAGCTTTGGCTCCCTTTGCAGGGCCCTACGCCGAAGCACTTTTTGCAGCAGGTTTGGTAGCGGCAAGCTTGCTCGCTGCTTGTGTTCTTCCTTTGACTACCGCCTTCGTTATTTGTGAAGCATTTGGTTGGGAAGCAGGTGTTTCTTTCACTTGGAAAGAAGCTCCTATCTTTAAAGGAATTTTCACCTTTGTTATTTGTCTCTCCGCATTGATAATTCTTATACCGGGACTCAATCTTATGGGGATTATGCTTGCATCCCAGTTTGTCAACGGAGCTATTCTGCCAGTTCTATTAGTATTCATGGCTATTATCTGTACCGATAAATACGTGATGAGCAACTATGGCGTTCCTAAAGTAACGCGTATATTGCTCTATCTCACTATTGGCGTGGTCGGTCTGTTGTCGATCACCTGCATTATTTTGCAAATTTTAGGAATTGGATAGTATATGGCCTTGTCTTCAAACGAAAATAGCAATAGCACCACAAGCAACGCAAGACAACCAATCATCCCAGGTTATAACGCATCAGATGAGCGCAAAGCACTTCGAAACAAGCTTCGCGCTGAGGCAAAACAAGCTCGAAGTGAAATGCCTGCACCTTACCGCGCCCATAAAAGTGCAGAGCTCTGTAAACGTCTAGAGGAATCTCTTGCGCTCACCCTTGGCATTACAGGGATAAACGCTGCTGATGCCACTATTGCAGTCTATGCTGCTTTCCCTGAAGAAGTCGATCTCCAAGACTTTATCGAATCAGCCTACGCGCAGGGATGCAAAATTGCGTTTCCCTGCATGGTACGTGATGCTTGGAATAATTCAGAACATCCCAGCTCCACGGGAATGGTGCAAAGCCGTGAAAGTGAAAAAGCTCTTGAAAATCTTTCTCAAAATGAGAAAAACTCCTCTGCCGTTCAGCAGACAATGGAGATGCGCCTCGTTTCTGCAGAGCATTTTCGTGCACATCAGGTGCCCTTTTTGAACAACCCTCTTAAACGCTATTGTCATTCAGACTGCGAATTAGATCCTTATCCCTACGTATCAGCACGGGATCTGACCATGATAGTAGTTCCTGTTGTAGGTTTTGATTCTCAGGGAAATCGTCTTGGATATGGCGCAGGAAACTATGATCGTTATCTGACGCAAATCTCAAAAGAAGCAACAAACAATCAAGGTATTATCTGCCGAGTTGTGGGAGTAGCTTTCGCCGAACAGCAAGTAGAAGATGTTCCTACAGAAGAGCACGATATTCCTCTTGCCATCGTTGCTCTCTAGCAAGCTTTCTCTCGCTCGTACTTCTCAAGCTAGTATTATTCGGCAAAAAAATTGCTTCTGCCGTTTCCGACAGAAGCAATTACTTTTGACTTTTCTAGATGGCGTCACAAAACTTTTTCTTAAGAGTCCAGCCTTACCCTTTGTTTGCCAAGTCGGCTCCTTGCTTTTAGCAAACTAGAACGCAAGTTCTGTTCTTGACTTTATTTGTTCAAACCCTTTGTCATGAGCCCTGTCCATGACGCATTGCTCTCGGTTTTCCGCCCTTAGCTCTTTGCTTCTTTCTTAGTTTGTACGACGCGCATAACTAGAATGATAATTACCGCGATAGCGATACCTCCAATAAGCGAAGGCCAAGGTGATGCAGTAAAGCCTGCGACCAAATAGCCAATCAGGCAGATACCAGCTACCAGCGTTGCGTACGGCAGCTGAGTTTCAACATGACGTAAATGGTTACAATTTGCACCAGCTGAAGACAAGATGGTCGTGTCCGAAATAGGTGATGAATGGTCGCCATATACTGCACCTGCAAGGGTTGCGCCAATCGTAACCAGGAACAGCGGATCAGATGGAGGGAAAATACCAAGCACGATAGGCAAAATAAGCGCGATCGTACCCCAGGAAGTACCCATAGCAAAGCCAATAAAACCTGAAACAACAAAGATTACTGCAGGTAAGAAAGTGAGCTCGAAACCAACGTTTGTCAAAAAGGTTGAAACAAATTCGCCCGTACCAAGCATGTAACGACAGCAACCGCCCAAGCTCCAAGCCAGCACCAAAATCATAATGGCGCCAACCATTGAACGAACACCCTCGGAAACACCTTCGGTATAACCGACAAGCGTCGTAAGTTTGCGAGGAATAAACATGATCGCCGCAAAGAACAATGCCACGACCGAGCCAATGCATAAACCAGATACCGGGTCTACGCCTACTGCAGTAGCGAAGTCTACGCCTTCGAAGAAACCGCCTACATACAGCATACCAATGATAGAAAAGATGATGAGTACCACAATGGGCAGCACTAAGTCGTACACTTTTCCTTTATCGGATACGGGCAAGCCTTTGTATTGTTCTACTGCCTTTGGGGCTCCTTCGAGGTCTGACTGTTCAGTAACAACCGTCTCTACGTCGGACTGCTCTGCGGGAACGCCAGCACTTGCGACCTTCTTCAAGGGAGAATCAGGTTCAACAATCGCACTGAAGGTATGTGCTTCACAATCGCGCTGAGCCTTGCCCATGGAGAAGAAGTCTTTACCTACCGCACAAAGCACAAAAACAAACACGATGGTGATAAGCGCATAGAAGTTATAGGGGATCGAAGCAACAAACGTATTGAAGCCGTCTTCTCCTAGATAGCCACCTACTGCTACTGCCCAAGAAGAAACAGGAGCAATGATGCAAACGGGCGCCGCAGTGGAGTCGATGATATAGGCAAGCTTTTCGTGACTTACACGAAACTTGTCAGTAACCGGACCCATTACTGCACCAACGGTCAAACAATTGAAGTAGTCATCGACAAAAACTACGATGCCTAAAATTGCGGTCATGATCGATGCCATACGCGCGTTCTTGATGTGCTTTGCCGCCCATTCAGCATACGCACGAGAACCGCCCGCTACGGCAACCACCACTACTAACGCTCCTAGTAAAGCTAAGAACAAGATGAGCGCGCCGTTTGAAGCAATCTGTTCTGCCATAATGGCAGGAATCATGGTAAACGCTGTGATCAGCTGTTCTACGCCAACCCCTTCAAGAGTGAATTCGTATACGAGCAAGCCGGAAAAAACACCAGCCAACAAAGACGAATACACTTCTTTAGTGATGAGCGCCAGGCCAAGCGCTAAAAGTGGTGGCACGATTGACCACACACCAGTGGAAATTAATTCAAAGCCTTCCATGGGTTACTACTCTCCTTTTCCGCCTGTGTCTACCCAAAACACAGGAATTAACTACAGGCGATTATAAAAGAGTGTTTAGGAACTTTTGCCCTATATTTGGAAAACCTTGCCCGACCGCGGTAAATGGCATGGAAATACTTCTCTGCGTTTATACAAACTTAGGAGCGTTCACTCCCAGAACAATGAGAGAGACACCGCGCACAAGCGCGAACAGTCCGATCAGTATTGCAAACATTTCGGGCACCAAGAAAAATCCCATACCCATGACAAGCGTCAGCACACCAGAAATTAAAAGCCAACCCCACAGAGAAAATCCAGCTTTTCGCGAGACAAAAGAGCCTATGAGCTCGTAAATAGCAAACACGATAGTGAACATACCCGCTACCCAGGGAATTACCGCAGCAAACACCATCGGATGGACGACAAACATCAAACCGATTAAAACGTCCAAAATAGCATAGGCAAGAACAAGACCTGACAGATCGAGTACATCACGATCGCGGATGTACGATGCGATATGCACCGCACCGGACAAAACAAACGCAGCGCCTATCATAAAGGTGATCGAACCCAGCGTAAGCCCAGGAAAAAATAAACAAACTGCCGAAAACAACACGAAGAGAATACCCGCAACAATAAGCTGCCAGTTTTTCCCACTATAAGGAGATACCATACATCCTTCTTTCTTACGCTAAGTTACCCAGCCCTTTCCAGAACGCGAAAAATGCTTATAAATCTTGTCTTTCTTAGTTCATAGAAACGAAGAATCTTCCAGAACAAAAGTTATACCGCTATTTCTCCAATTAACAGTTGCAGCAACCGTCCATCTGACAGAAGTTGTTTACTTTATCCGCCACACTAACATCGTTGAGAAAAGGACATTTTTTCCCATTATAAAGAGGCCTTTTGTCCTCTAGGTATCAAGTCGGCAACAAGCACTCACTATAGACCACAAAATGTTTAATTTGTCTTGCAAAAGAGAGTTTTAAGCTATTTTCGCGTTTGTTATGATGAGTTCTGCAGTTGCATATATAACGTCGCACAAGGGAGGGTGCTTTATGAAACTTGGGTTCATTGGATGCGGCAACATGGCAAAAGCAATTATCAAAGGCATTGTTTCAAGTGATCTAGTACCAACTTCAGATATTTGCGGATCTAACGCATCAGAAGTGCATGCAAAAGCTTCTGCTGAAGAACTGGGTATTTCTACCTCTACAAACAATTTAACCGTGGTAGAAAAGAGTGACATCATCTTTTTGAGTGTAAAGCCCTATCAATATGCTGATGTCATCGCCGAAATTAAGGATGCAGTACGCGAGGATCAAATTATCGTAACCATCGCTCCCGGCAAAACAATTGCCTGGCTCACCGAACAATTTGGAAAGCCTGCCAAAATTATCCGCACCGCCCCTAACACCCCCGCTTTAGTCGGCGAAGGATTAACCGCATATCATGCAAACGAGCTTGTGTCTGAAGATGAGGTTGCCTACGTGGTACGCCTTCTTGAAAGCTTCGGTAGCGCACTCGAACTTAAAGAGTCTCTCCTCGACGTATCAGCAACAGTAGGAGGTTCTTCCCCTGCTTATGTTTATATGTTCATTGAGGCCATGGCAGATTCTGGCGTTGCTGAAGGATTACCTCGCGCACAGGCTTACGAGATCTCCGCTCAGGCTGTTCTGGGTGCTGCAAAAATGGTTCTCGAAAGTGGAAAACATCCTGGAGAGCTCAAAGACCAGGTTACCTCCCCTTCCGGCTCCACGATTGAAGGAGTTCAGGTTCTTGATGAGCGTGGTTTCCGCGGCACCGTTATCGCAGCTCTTAGGACTGCTGTCGCAAAAGCTCGCTCGCTGTAAAAAACCGATCGCATCAGGAGGCAATAAAGCGCGATCTATACGAGCAGTCTATACGAACGAATTATGCGGACGGTCTGCCTACAAATAGACGAAGCTTACAAACTTATCCTATCCTTGCCTGAAGTTTTCTACTTAAGCTGGATACGAAAATAGGTCGCTTAATGAATCTCTTGCGTAGGACGAAACGGCATATCTTGACAAGGCAAATCTGGATATTACAATCTGTTTTAGCACTCTCATATCGAGAGTGCTAATTTTGTAGCTAAAAACACGACTGACGAATAAAAAGCAGTCCATGCATGCTCACTTGTAGTATTCGGAAAGAAGGAATTGCTTCATGCGTAAATTTAAAACCGAGAGCAAAAAGCTCCTCGATCTAATGATCAACTCCATCTATACCAACAAAGAAATATTTCTTCGAGAATTAATTTCCAATGCATCAGATGCGGTTGATAAGCTCCACTTCAAAAGCCTCACCGATCAAACTATCGGAATTAGCAAAAACGATCTTGAGATTGATGTCGATTTCGACAAAGAATCTCGTACCATCACTATTTCCGATACCGGTATTGGTATGACCAAAGAAGAGCTCGAAACCAATTTGGGCACCATTGCTCATTCTGGCAGTCTCGAGTTCAAGACCGACAATGCAGAAGCACAGGGAGAAGACCTTGATATTATTGGCCAATTTGGTGTTGGCTTCTATTCTTCTTTTATGGTTGCCAAGCGCGTTATGGTTATCTCTCGTGCCTACAACAGCGATGAAACCTGGGTCTGGGAAAGCGACGGCATTGAAGGTTACACGATCGAAGCGGCAACTGACGAGCAGGCAGCTGGCCTTCATGGCACCCACGGCACTACCATCGTCTTGTTCCTTAAAGATAATACTGAAGAGGAAGATTTCGACACCTTCCTCGATCAATATGAGCTGCAAGCGCTCATCAAACAGTACAGCAACTATGTACGCTACCCCATTCGCATGGAGGTAGAAACCCGCAAGCCCCTACCTAAGCCCGAAGACGCAGGCGATGATTACAAGCCTGAATTCGAAACGGTACGTGAAATTCAAACGATCAATTCGATGATTCCTATTTGGAAACGTCGTAAATCCGAAGTAAGCGAAGAGGAATACCAGAACTTCTATAAGACCGATTTCCATGATTTCTTTGATCCGATCACTTCCATATCGGTCCACGCTGAAGGAGCGCTCACCTACGACGCGCTGCTCTTCATTCCAAGCCGTACTCCCTATGATTTCTACAGCAAGGATTACGAAAAGGGTCTTGCGCTCTATAGTTCGAATGTTCTCATTCAAGAAAAATGCGCCGAACTTCTGCCTGACTATTACAGCTTTGTCCGCGGTGTTGTAGATAGTCAAGATTTAACCCTCAATATTTCCCGCGAAACGCTCCAACATAACAGCCAGCTTCGCGCTATTGCCAACAAGCTGGAGAAAAAAATTACCAGCGAACTGGGAAAGATGCGCGACAATGATCGCGAAACATACGAGAAGTTCTTTGAAAATTTCGGTCGAAACATCAGCTATGGAATCTATTCAAGCTACGGCATGAAGAAAGACACCTTGGCAGATCTGCTTTTGTATTATTCCGCTAAGCAAAAGCATATGATCACTCTCAAAGAGTATGTAGAAGCTATGCCTGAAGAACAAAGTGCCATCTTCTATGCTGCAGGAGAATCAGTTGATCGCCTTGCTCATCGCCCGATTGTAAACACCATTCTTGGTAAGGGCTTTGATGTTCTGCTTTGCCCACAAGATGTGGACGAGTTCTGTCTTATGTCTATGAATGAGTATCAAGAAAAGCAGTTCAAAAATGTCGCAGGCGGAGACTTAGGCCTGGAAACTGAAGATGAAAAAAGTGCTGCTGAAGCTATTACTAAAGAAAATGAAGAATTGTTCAATGCTATGAAGGACGCTCTTGATGGCAAGGTAAAACGCGTAGCAGTTTCTTCTCGTCTCTCCGATACCCCTTCCTGCGTTACCGCCGAAGGACCTATCACTCTTGAGATGGAAAAGATCTTGGCTGCTGGCCCTGAAGGGGATCAAGTTAAGAGCGACCGAGTACTTGAGTTGAATGCAGAACACCCTGTCTTCAAAGCACTGCAGAAAGCTTTCGAAGAAAAGGATGACGAAAAGGTAAAGTCATATGCGCGTGTTCTTTACGATCAGGCTTTAATTACCGAAGGGCTGCCTATCGATGACCCCGTAGCTTACACCCAAGCGGTGTATAAGTTCATGGTGTAAGCAAGCGCAATGGTGTGAACGGTCGCAAGCCAGCGTATCTGAATTAGCAACACTTTGTGGCTTATAAGCAACGCTTTTGCCTATAAGCCACACTTTTTTGGGCGCTAACCCTATTTCCACTTAGCCACTAAAAAATCTCGCAGTTCAAAACTGCGAGATTTTTTGTTTGCTTTGTTTTTATCGGACTTACGGAGTGAATGAGTTGGCGGCTTACTGAAACCTTAGTCTTTCTTATAAAAACTTCCGTTTACTTTATACACATCCAATTCCCACTGACGACGATTACTGTTCGCGACCGTATCAAGAACGAGTCCTGTAGCAAACGACAAGGCCGCACATCCCGCCAACGCAATTGATGCCAGCATTGTAGGAATTCGAGGAACTAACCCTGTTTGAGCATATTCAAGAAGAACAGGCACCGCTGCAATTGCTGCAAGGATAATAAGCAGTAAAGCAAGCCATCCAAAAAACGCCAAAGGACGATAATCCTTGAACAACGCGGTAATTGCTTTCAAGACCTTCGCCCCATCACCGAAGGTGGAAAGTTTTGAGTAGCTTCCTTCGGGACGATCTCGATAGTCGATAGGTACGTCAACAATACGCCAACGTTTATCTACGGCATGGATAGAAATTTCAGTTTCGATCTGAAAACCCTCGGACAATACTGGCATAGTCTTTACGAATACGCGATTAAAGGCGCGATAACCTGTCATTACGTCCTCGAAGGCATATCCATAGATAGTCTTAATTAACCAACGAACTAAATTATTTCCAAAGCCATGAAAAGCACGATCGTTCTCTTCGCCATAAGAGCCGTTCGAAAGACGATCACCTACGGTCATATCCGCTTCGTCATTCATAAGAGGCGCTAGCAGTTCAGGCGCTGCTTCTGCAGGATACGTATCATCACCATCTACCATAATGTAGTAGTCGGCTTCGATATCGCGAAACATACTACGCACCACATTGCCTTTGCCCTGACGTCCCTCAAAACGAACTATTGCCCCATGCTCGCGGGCGATTTTCGACGTGTCGTCCTTGGAATTGTTGTCGTATACGTAAATATCCGCATCGGGAAGCACCCGTTTAAAATCGTCAATTACTTTTCCGATAGTAATTGCTTCGTTATAGCAAGGTATCAGAACAGCAACTTTTTCTGCCATGAAAGGGCTCCCTCCAAGATGCCTACTACTGCAGTGTCTCCATAATCTTGTTTAGTGTAACGTCTTTTAACATTTCATCCAATACAATTTACAAGAAGAAGCACCCTACCCAGAACTTCACAACGGATAGCAAGAACAAATACTTAACAGCACCCCTACTTTGTCCCCTCGACTAATAAAACGATGCTAGAATAAAGGCAGCTAATAAACAGGGCTGTTGAGAGCACTGAAACGTACTTCCTGGATATCTCAGGGGAAAGAGGGGCGATTACCATGAAGCAATACAAACGAGTATTTGCTGCACTTGACGGGGGAAGCACCCAAGAAGAAGTTGCGCAACGCGCTATCCAGATCGCTGCGCTCAATCATGCTGAATTGATGCTTGGCCATGTTATTGATTCGGTACCAGATTCTTTGACCGGAACCGACTATCAAGAACTCGCCCAAACCATTCAGAATCGCTTGGAAGATTCTTTGGGAGACATCTTAAAAGATGCCCGCAATAACCCCGACATTCCTTCTATTGAAGTGGTTGTTAAGGTTGGTCGCATTCAGGAAACCATCCATAACCTTATGATCAAGCCTTTCAATCCCGATATTGTGGTCTGCGGCGAGCGTGGTCTTTCCAACATCACCTATGTATTTGTAGGCAGCGTTTCTACCTACTTAATTCGTAACCTGCGTTGTGATGTCTTGGTAGTAAAGCAAGACTAAAAGATTAAATTCAATGCAACCCTAAACAATAACGCGCGTTTGTGAGCGGGGCTACAAGCCTCGCTCCTTTTTTTCTATAATACCGATTGTGCAATTACCCATTAACTAATTACGCTATTTCCCCGCGAGCACATCATGCATAGAAAGGTAGAGGCATGCAACAAGACCATTATGATTACCTCATCGTTGGCGCAGGCATTACTGCTGCCGTATTCGCTCACGAAGCTACCCATCGAGGCAAAAGCTGCCTTGTTATTGACCGCCGCAACCATATTGCAGGAAATATTTATACTTCTTCCGAGCACGACATCAACGTCCACAAATACGGAGCCCACATTTTCCATACCTCGATTAAGCCTGTATGGGATTACGTAAACCAATTTGCTGAATTCAATAACTACATCAATGCCCCAGTGGCTCGCTATCACGACGAACTTTACAACATGCCCTTCAACATGAATACCTTCTCTAAGATGTGGGGCATTTGCACACCAGAAGAAGCACGTGCAAAAATTGAAGAACAGATTGCTGCAGAAGGTATTACTGAACCTAAAAATCTTGAAGAGCAGGCCCTTTCTTTGGTTGGTCGCGACATCTTCGAAAAGCTTGTCAAGGAATACACTGAAAAGCAATGGGGACGCGACTGCAAAGATCTACCTGCTTCCATTATTAAACGTTTGCCTGTTCGCTTTATTTACGACAACAACTATTTCAACGACCGTTGGCAGGGCATTCCAATTGGTGGCTATACTGCCATGGTCCATCGCATGTTCCATGGCACTGAAATTCTTCTTAATACCGAATATCGTAACTTCATTGCTGAGCATAAGGACATCGCCGATCGCATTATTTATTGCGGCCCTATCGATGAGTACTTTGACTTCAAACTGGGTAACCTTGAGTATCGCTCACTTCGATTCGAATCTGAATTGGTCGAATGCGAAAATTGGCAAGGAAACGCTGTAGTCAACTACACCTCTCACGAAGTGCCTTGGACTCGCATTATCGAGCATAAGCATTTTGAATTTGGCAAAGATGCTTATGGCAATACCATTCCTGTTTCCATCATCACGCGCGAATATCCCGCAGACTGGAAGCCAGGAGACGAACCCTACTACCCCATCAACGACGAACGCAACACTGCTCTTTACGAAAAGTATGCTGAATTGGCAAAGCAAGAAGGAAATGTAGTTTTTGCTGGTCGCTTGGGTGGATACAAATATTACGACATGGACAAGGCTATCGATGCTGCGTTTAACCTTGTTCAACAAGAACTCGGCTTAAACATTCGCCTCAACATGATTGTCCGCGAAGGTAATTCACCCTGGTAATCAAGCGAATTCAAAATTTCCGGTTTGGAACAACTTTCCAGTAAAGCAAACTATGGGCCAGAAAGGATTATCCGCTTCTGGCCCACGTTGTTTTTATAGAAGTCTATCAGTTGCCTCTTGATCGAAAGCATTTCGCTTACCGAAGGCCTTCTTCGCTCAAAGTTACTTTGCTAATTGAAGGCGTTTCTGTTCCAAAGGCACCTCACGCCCGAAGGCACCTTTTGCCCATAGAGGAACAATCAATCATGAGTGCGGTGGTCTTGATAATTTGCAAGATATTCTGCAAATTCGGGAGAAGTATCCGAATTTCCCGTACGCCAGGCCTTATGATCGATTATTTCGCTTTCGAATCCATAATAAGCATCAATGTAGGCTATAAGACCATCGAGTGCTTCAAGTTGAGCTTCAGGATAATCACCCGATCCTCCTACATGCACCATTTCAATGCCAATCGAGTAGGAGTTCATCCCATAGTCGGCAAAGCTTGAGCCGATAGAAGTCGTTCCTTCTTTGTCGTCACGGGATTCATCTTCCACCCCATAGGCTTCGTTGTGACCGGTATCTCCAAATCCCGCATGGTGCGTAATGGAATCAAGAGGGACGCACTGCACAATGCTCCCATCTTTATTGATCACGAAGTGTGCCGCTACACCGGCGCCATTTCCATCCCAATATTCAACCACGCTTGAGGCGCTGCCTTCTCCCTCGGTGTCGTGCAGAACAATATACTTTTGATACTCAGAGCTTTTTTCGCCGTGAACAAAGCTATCCCTATAGTCTTCAGTAATAGAAAGCTGAGCACGAAGTTTTTCGGGATCTGGTGCAGAGCTGGTTTGGTCATCCGAGGAACCATCGGTGCTATCGACCCCTTTGTCGTTTAGCTCAAATGATTCGCTAGATTCGCCACCCGCGCTTTCGTTTTGACCTCCTGGATTTGCGGCACATCCAGAAAATGCCAACAACGAAACAAACAAAAGCACGATAAACACCAACGGATAACAACAAGTTTTAAAGGCGTTTACTTTAGATGGTATTTTGCTGCAATGATTCACTCAAAATCCTAATTCACTTGCGCTATTACAAAAGCTCTTATGATCTGTTTAGCCTATTCTAACCGTATTTTGCCAACAGCGTTCCTATTCCCGTCAAATAGCGCTGCTTAGCACTCTGTGCGAAGGTTAGTCACGCGAAGATTAACTACACAAAGGTTAGTTGCGCGCAGCCTCTGCTTCCGCACGTAAATCATGCTCAATTTCACGATCTATTGCTCCTTCGCGCGTGAGAGGCTTCACCTTGAAAGGCACGGCAGGGGTTACCAAACTTACGAGCGGTACCACCACTAAGGAAAGCAACATTGCAAGTGCACCACAATTAATAGGTGAAGAAATAAATCCGAAAATCATATTCGATACCGTAAGGCCAATACCTACAATGAAGCTTGCCCATACTGCCGTCTTGGAAATACGCCCACTGTACAAGCCCCACAGAAGTGGTCCTAAAAATGCGCCCGCCAATGCACCCCAGGAAATACTCATGAGCTGCGCAATAAAGGTGATAGTCGAGGTGTATTGAATCAATGCCAAAACTGCTGAAATAAGCACGAACACCACAATGAGCGCACGCATCCAAAGTACCTGAGAGTTTTCGCTCATCTGTTTGATCACTTTGCCTTTAAGTAAATCAAGCGTCAGAGACGAGGACGAGGTTAACACTAAAGAGGAAAGCGTCGACATCGAGGCAGACAGCACCAATACCACCACAATACCAAGCAAAATGTCAGGCAAGCCGCTTAGCATTGTAGGAATTATCGAATCGTAAATAGGAGTTCCATCAGCAGCATAGGTGATTTGATCTCCAAACAATCGGCTAAATCCTCCCAAGAAATAACTTCCCCCAGCAACGACAAAAGCAAAAATTGTAGAAATGATGGCACCTTGTTTAATTGCAGGTCCCGACTTAATGGCATAGAACTTCGAAACCATTTGAGGTAAGCCCCATGTTCCGAGCGATGTCAAAATGATTACTCCCAAAAGATTAAACAAATCAGGGCCGAACATCGAAATGAACGCGCCTTCCAAAGCGCTTGATTCTGCAGGAATTTGCGAGAGCGAAATAATAGCCTCGGAAAACCCACCCTGTCCAGCAAGTACGGCAACAATCACCGCCACAATTCCTATCAACATGATGATTCCCTGAATAAAATCGTTGAGAACCGTCGCCATGTAGCCGCCAAGTACTACATATATGCAAGTCACCACAGCCATTCCTACGATGCACACTTCATAGGGAAGGCCAAATGCCATACCAAAAAGACGAGACAATCCGTTGTAGACACTTGCCGTGTAAGGAATAAGAAAAACGAAAATAATAGCTGCAGAGGCAATGCGAAGAGCTTCTGAGTGATAACGCTTCCCAAAGAATTCAGGCATAGTGGTCGCTTTGAGTCGCTGGGTTATTTCGCGCGTTCGTGGACCAAGCACCCACCAAGCTAAGAGCGATCCGAGAAGTGCGTTGCCAACCCCAATCCAAAATGCCGCCAGGCCATATTTCCAACCAAATTGCCCCGCATACCCTACAAAAATTACGGCAGAAAAATAGCTAGTGCCAAACGCGAACGCGGAAAGCCATGGTCCGACGCTACGACCACCCAGAACAAATCCATCCACACTTTTGGTGTGTTGGCGAGCGTAGATACCAACACCTACTACTACACCGATAAAAATGACAATAATGCATATCTTTGCGACCATATCGAATATCTCCTAAAAGGAATTCGGCAAAAGCCAGTTCAATACCAACAAATCATGAAAGGCGCACACGACCTTCTAAAACCGGCGCAATAAAAAAAAGCACCGGCAGAAAACCGTGTGCTAGAGATATCGATAGTAAGAATATGAAGAGAGGGTATTACGAGAAGAAGCACCGCGCTGCAAAATGCAGAACATACTCTGCGTGGCACGATGAAAACTCGTCGCAACAGCGCGCTCGAAAAGATGAGTATGTTTGCTCTTAAAAATCATTACGGGCACTTTACCATACAAAAGTGATGCGGCGCACTGTTTTGATCTGAAGTACCCCATAAGTTGCCGGCAAACGGAGCGCCCATTAGGATGAACGCATTCAATCAAGTGAGCGTTGTTTGCCGGAACCACAATAATCAGTAAAACAGAGGGTATTTTGCCGCATTAGTAACGGCTGTCAAAAAAACTTAGTAGCGATTGACAAAAAATTTAGTAACGACTGTCAAAAATTCTCTGAGTTTTCTTCTCTGAACGAGGAAGTTCCCCTAGAGGCACTCCTTTTGCGTCAGGAGTACAACCGATTTTAGCTTTAAAAATAAGCTCCAATTCCGATTCGCAATGCTTGAGCGCATCGCCTGTTAACTCGGTTTCGAACAAAACGGTCAGGACATCGCGACCCATAATGTGCTCAATCATGACCTGATATTCCGAGGAGGTTCCCGAGGTCGCTGCAATTACTTCCTCTACTTGAGCCGGGAACATATTAACGCCTTTAACCTTGAACATATCGTCGGTGCGTCCTACTAAGGTATCTATTCGAGGATGTTTCATGCCACAAGCACAATCTCCCGGAATAATGCGTGTTAAGTCATGGGTGCGATAGCGAATTAACGGTGCGCCTTCTTTTCTAAGTGTAGTCAAAACAAGCTCGCCAATCTCGCCATCAGGCAACTGCTCTCCTGTTTTTGGATCGACAATTTCCGCATACACATAGTCGCTCCAAATATGCATGCCGTTGTGTTCGTGGCAAGAGATACCGATTCCGGGACCATACACTTCGGTTAAACCGTAAATGTCAAAAATTTCTATGCCCAACTCGTTTTCGATACGATGGCGCATTTTTTCACCCCACCGCTCAGAGCCAATTACCCCCTTGCGCAAAGAAAGCTTGTCGCGAATACCACGATGAGCAATTTCCTCTGCAAGAAGTAAAGCGTAAGAGCTGGTAGCGCAAAGAACCGTTGATTGCAGATCTTCCATCATACGCAACTGTTTTTCGGTATTGCCTGGTCCCAGAGGAACTGCCATAGCACCCAAGCGCTCTGCACCGAGCTGGAAACCAATACCCGCAGTCCATAGACCATATCCAGGCGTAATGTGGATTCGATCTTTATTGGTAATACCCGCCACCTCATAACAACGAGCAAACTGAATGGCCCAATCGGTAACATCTTTTTGGGTATAAGGAATAACCACAGGAATACCCGTAGTGCCAGAAGATGAATGCACACGAACGATTTTCTCTTCAGGCACTGCTGCTAAACCAAGGGGATACACATCACGTAAGTCAGCTTTTTCCGAAAAAGGAAGCTTTTCGAAGTCTTCTTGAGTTTGCACATCAGACAGATCAATGCCCTCGAATTTTTTCGCATAAAAGGGAGATCGATCTTTCAAAGTTTTGAACTCTTCTTTAATTAGATCAAACTGCTCAGTAGTGAATTCCATCTCGTGGGCCTTTCTCAAGCTCCTCGTGCAAAAACACAATGAATAGCGGATAGTTGGGATGTTCTTTAGTCTAGTAAAGTATTATGCACTTTGTTCTACCAAATCAAGAGCGCGCAGATTAAGCGACACAAAACGCTCTTTAACGCACAAGGGAAGTATTTCACGCATATCTTCTAGCGTGATTTTTCCGCAAAGCGCGTTTTGATACGTTGGATCATTTACCGCCAAAAGCGCTTTTGCAAGCATGACGATATTTAAGACTTTGCGAGAGCCCAATTCGGAACAAAGACGCTCGTCGTCAACCACTACGACATAAGCTCCACTTTCCTGCAAGCGCGCAATCATATCAGAAGGGTTGTAAGGCGCTGCTTTAAAACTCGAAACAACAGGGGCTACCCCTGAAGACGCGGTAACTAAGAGACCCTGAGGTTTTAACAGGGAGAGCGCACGAAGCCCTTCTCCAGGTTCAAGAGCAATAATGAGATCGTCAGACACTTGCGCAGGAAGTGGGGAGAATACCTCTTCCCCCTCATCTCCCATTCGGACATGGCTCATTACATTGCCGCCGCGCTGCGCCATACCTGTCGTTTCAGCAGTGCGGACTTGCCATCCTTTCGAACGTGCCGTTTCAGCTAAAATCTTCGCCGCTAAGACGCTACCCTGACCACCAATTCCTGCAAGTGAAATATTAATCACGAGAAGCCTCCTTAACAGAAGCACCCTCATTAAGCTCATGGCAGATCAAAGCGCTATCGTTGCAGACATACGTGCAAAGTCCACAACCGTTGCAGAGAGAAACATCCACCACTGGATGACGATGCTCAGCATCCCACGAAAGAGCAGGACATCCTAATTTCAATACACAGCGCCCGCAACTCGTGCAAGCTTCCAGATCAACCTCAACAGGCTGGACTGGCTTGATAAGTTTTATGCAGGGCGATTCGTAAATAATGGCAGACGGACCATCATAATCGATAGCTTCCTTTGCTGCAGCAATTGCATCATCTAAATGTAGAGGATTTGCGCGAGTAATAACTTTCACGCCTAGCGCACGCAATACCTTCTCAATAGAGATTGGCTCACTTTTCGGACCCATCAACGTAACACCTGTTCCAGGGTGTGGCTGAGACCCCGTCATAGCAGTCGTGGCATTGTCGAGCACTACAATGGTAATGTCGTGCTGATTGTAGACAGCATTTGCAACCCCCGTCATGCCACTCGCAAAAAAGGTGGAGTCACCAATAAAAGCAAGTGCCTTTTTGCCTGGCTCCACAATACTAAATCCTTGAGCGATGGTGATATCTGCACCCATACAAAGGCAGGTATCAACAGCGTCAAGCGGTTTTGCATTCCCAAGAGTGTAACAACCAATGTCGCCGCAGAAAATTCCATCGCTTACTCGACGAAAAGCAGCCTTCGTCGCATAGAAGGAACCGCGATGAGGACAACCAGGACACAACAAGGGAGGACGAGCGGGAGGTTCAATACTGCTGCCCGAAGAATCAGGCAGCTGAGAATCTACCGAATGATTTTTTAAACCAAAAAATTCGAGAAGCTGTTGAGCGATATCATCAATCGTGTTTTCTCCACGAGTAGTAGTATGCCCGCTTAGTTTGCCTCGTACTTCAAAAGAAGCATGGATACGCCCCGCCAGTTTTAGCATCTCATCTTCAAGAACGTGATCCAATTCTTCAAACACTATTATTTCATCCAAACCCTGTGCAAACTGAGCAACACGATCTGTAGGGAATGGATAAGGGGTGCCTATTTGAATGATGCGATACGAAGGAAGTTTCTCGACAGCAGCGCCATCATCTCCTACTAGCATTCCTTCTTGAGCTAGGGATTCAAGATAACGAAGTGCCTCACAGGTATACGCATACGAAATACCCCCGGCAACAATTCCCCTAGAAGGATCTTGGTCTTGCGCGCTTTCTTTGATGGGATTAAAGTGAGCAAGTGGACTCTGAGAATAATCGTTTGCTATATCTACCAGACGTTCATTAATTTCTTTGTGAGCTTCATAGGCGCGCTTAGGGAAAATAACCCACCGTGGATCTCGCGTGAAACCATCAGGCTGTTGCGCGGTTGTATGACCTGCAATCTCTACAAAAGTTGAAGCGTGGCAAATTCGAGTAGTGGGCCGCATAATAACAGGAGTCCCATACTGTTCGGATAGTTCGTAGGCTGCCTTCATCATCTCACAACCTTGTTCAGGCGTTGCTGGATCAAAAACAGGGACTTTTGCAAAAGCCGCAAATCTGCGCGTATCCTGTTCGGTTTGAGACGAAATAGGACCAGGATCATCGGCAACATAGAGCACCATGCCGCCCTTTACGCCCACGTAGTTAAGCGACATCAAAGCATCGCTAGCAACGTTCAAGCCAACTTGCTTACAGGTAAACAAAGTACGGGCACCCGCATAAGCAGCACCCGCTAAAAGTTCGAGGGCCGCTTTTTCATTGGTCGACCACTCTACATGAACCCCTTCAGCATCACCCGCTGCATGTTCTGCCGCAATGGTTTCAATTACCTCAGAGGAAGGTGTTCCGGGATACCCCGCGCACACACGTACCCCAGCTTCGAGTGCTGCGTGCGCAAATGCTTGATTACCCGTAAGAAATTCTTTTGTCATACCGTATGCCTTTTATGCTTGAGCCATATCTGCTTTCAATTTTTCAATTTTTGCACGTGCTTCTTCATCACCAGTGCCCAACATTTGGACTGCTAGAATTGCGGCATTCTTTGCTCCATTAATGGCAACCGTTGCTACAGGCACGCCACTTGGCATCTGGACCATGGAAAGCAAAGAATCTAATCCACCAAGATCGCTCGTTTTCATAGGAACTGCAATAACGGGAAGCGGAGTGTAGGCTGCAACAACACCACCTAAGTGGGCTGCCTTGCCTGCTGCGGCAATAATAACCCTGATACCACGATCCACCGCACTTGATGCCCACTCGTGCACTACAGCTGGTTTACGATGTGCACTGGCAACTTTTACCTCGTAAGGAATTCCCAATTCATCAAGTTGTTTCATGCAAGCTTCCATTGTTGGCATGTCGGATTCAGAACCCATAATGATGCCAACGAGTGGCGTTTCAGAAGTAGTCATGTCTTGTCCTTACTGTTGTTCATTTTGTTACTTATTATTGTTTTGCTTATCGTAGAAATCATTTTCGCCATTGTATCACCAAGGCAAAAATCCTTACCTCACTTCGTAAGCTGTTTTATCGCATCATGAAGTTCGCTCATTGTTTCCACTAAAACAGTGGGTTTCTCCCGTTCCAAGACCTCTCGGCTAAAAAAGCCACCCCAGGTTACACCGATGCAGGGAATTTGAGCTGCATGTGCTGCTTGAATATCAAAAGGGCTATCTCCAATATAGATACAGCGTTCAAGAGAAACTTCCAAATCATCTGCAGCTTGAATAAGAGGGTCAGGATCGGGCTTGTGTCCTACACTACTCTCCATGCCGTTTACTCTTGCAAACAATTCGTACATCCCAAACGATTTAAGGCTAGTCGTTGCAAGCGACTCACGTTTTGAAGTAACAATCGCTGAGGTATATCCTTCTTCTGCAAGACTTCGAACGAGCGTCTCAATACCCGAAAAGGGCTTTGTTTTTTGGTCGAGATCTTCTTCATTTCGTGCGCGATAAACCCCCAAAAGTTTCTGCGCGGTCTCTTCGTTGGGCGCTAACGTGCGCATCTGCGTAACCAAGGGCTGCCCAACTTCTGCCACCAACACTTCATCGGGAATTGTTTTGTTAAGCACTTTTTGCGTAGCAAAACGCATGCTGTCCAAGATCGCATCATGAGTGTCAAGCACTGTTCCATCAAGATCAAAAAGCACCACATCACGAATGAGTGCTTGAGAAGTTTCGCTGTTTTGATCGGTAGTTTTTCGACTGTCTTTATACATTACTTTTAGTTACCTTTATCTCTTATTCCTCTTGTCAGAGTGATTCCATTGTCGGACTGATTTCTCCTGCCAGAGCGATTCTCTTATTGGACAATTCTCTTACCAGATTGCCTTTCCCTCAGGGCGATTTTCTTGTCAGACTCTCTTTCCTGCCAAAATGATTCTCCCGTCAGATCGAGGCAGCCTATAAAGGAGATTACATATTCGCAAGAATACAACCCTAAAACGAAAAACGGCAGCGATACCATCGCCGCCGTTTGCTTTGATAAAGGGATGTTTTCTACAGGCCAAGCGCTTTCTTTAAAGAAGACACGCGACGGCGTGATACTGGAATCTTTTCCTCTACCCCATCAAGAGTAAGAAGAAGGGTTCCGCCCGACTGTGGTTCAACCTCTTTAACCAAGGCAAGATTAACTAAATAACCACGATGCACACGGAAGAAACCATGACCATCGAGAGTTTTCTCCAGATGAGCCAGACTTACCGTAGAGAAGAAACGATCAGTACCTGTCTGGAGGTAGGCATAGTCATCACGGGCCATAACGTAACGAATATCATCAATATTGATGAGAATCTTTTTTCCGCCTTTTTCTACCGGAATTCGTTCGGCTTTTTGAGCCTTTGCATGCAATACCACATGTTCGCGAACGCGAGCTAGCGCTTGCGCAAGACGTTCTGTTTCAACAGGCTTTACCAAATAGTCAATAGCATTAACCTTGAAGGCATCGAGCGCAAATTCGCTATAAGCGGTAACAAATACAACTGCAGGAGGATATTTCAAATGCTGGAGCGCTTCAGCTAACTGAATACCCGTAGCTTCGGGCATGTTAATGTCAAGGAACATCACATCGCAAGGATATTCCTTTAACTTCTCAATAGCCTCACGGACACTGGCAGCTTCTGCTACTACTTCAGTTTGATTTAGTTCGCCCAGCAAAAAACGCAGTTCGGAACGCGCAGGTGCTTCGTCGTCGACAATGATCGCCTTCAGCAACATAGCCTCCTCGTCTCATAATTAGGAATCAGACGTTATTATAGACTACTTCTTATAGGTAAGACCATTTTTGTTATATTCGAATATGATTGCTGTTCGCTATCATTTATAAAAAGTCCAAATCCTCTTAGGACTCGCCTTAAAGCGTTCAGACTCGCTTATACGTGTGCGCAATCATAAAGATAAAGGGTAACGCTGGTGCCTACCCCCAGTTCACTTTCGATTTTCATATATGCTTCTTCGCCGTAGTAACCACGCAGACGATCGTTGACGTTTTTGACCGCAATTCCTAAGCCAGTTTGCGACTGAGGATTCATGATGGTTCGAACTGCCTCTTCGCTCATACCAATACCGTCATCAGAAACATGCAGATAGACATCATCGCCATCCATTTCACCTGCAATACGAATGGTCAGCTTCCCTTCAGCCGGCATTGCATGCTTGACTGAGTTTTCTACGAGTGGCTGCACCATAAAAGCAGGAACCAACATCGCACGAACGTCTTCGTCAACGTCTACCTCTACCGCCAGGCGATCTTCTCCGAATCGAGCCTGCTCCAAAGACAGATAGCGAACCGTTTGTTCAATTTCACGAGAAAGTGGAATAAGGTCAGAACTGTTCTCAAGCGTCTGACGATAAAAGACCGCAAATTCCCTCAGCATAATACGCGCTTTATCGGGATCAGTGCGCACTAAAGATGCCATGGTGTTAATAATGTTGAATAGGAAGTGAGGGTTAATTTGACTCTGCAGAGCCTTTAGCTCCATGCTCGTTGCAAGCTTCTTCTGTTCCTCAAGTTCCATCGCGGCAATCTGCGTTGATAAAAGTTGACCGAATCCTTCAGCGATAGAAATTTGAGTTTCAGTGATTCGAGACGGTTTCGGGTAGTAGAACTTCAACGTACCCTGAATGGTTTTTCCCACTTTAAGAGGAACAATGATACCCGCTTGTATGTTGCGGATATGAACAGGGAATCCCGCTTCTGCCTGTGTTTTGAAGACACGCGTTTTTCCGTCCTGAATAGTACGTTTGGTTCCTTCAGTGTGGATGTTTCCTCCTGCGCGGCCCAATTCTTCTGATCCAGCACCATGGTAGCCAAGAACCACTTCTCTATCGGTAATCGCAACCGCCGAAGCTGAAATGGCAGGCAAAAGAACCTCGCACACACGCTGCGCACTTTCTTCATTAAAGCCACCCTGCATTGCTGCCAGAGTATCACTTGCTAAATGAAGCACTGAGTCGGACTGACTTGCGCGAATACGATCAGGATCTAGCATGAGTGCAATAGTGATGAGCAAAAAGATAGTAAAAAGCGCGCCTGAGACAACTAAAACCGTATAGTTGTTTGCGCCGCTAAACATTGCCCAACCCAAAACGCAACCGCAGATCAAAGCAAGGCACAAAAAAAGAATCTCTAGGAAAATATATAAGTTATGACGAAACATAGCGGTTTCCTTTTTTATACAAACAGTGGTAACAGTTCATTGAACAGCAAAACCACTGCGGAAATCAAGAGAAATGCACCAAAAACGAAACGTAGTTTGCGTTCTGGTACTTTTCGAATCAAACTTGCACCAATTACTGCACCAGGAATGCTTCCTACCGCCATAGCAATACCAGCTATATAGTCAATATGTCCCAATAATCCCTGCTCAACAACACCAGGAATTGCAAGAATGGTTACTGCAACAAGCGAAGTTCCTGAAGCTTGGCGCATCATGATACCTAAAAGCGAAATGAAAAGCGGCACCATAATAAAGCCGCCACCGACTCCTACATACCCAGATGCAAGACCCGCAATCAGTCCAATCAGTAAACAGAGTGCTACTTTTTTTACCGAAAGCTTGAAGGTTTCTTCCTTAGGAGCAGATGCAGTCTTTGTTGTGTTGGCTGCAGCTTTGGTGGTGCCTGTCTGTCCCTCGTCTTGTACAGCCGCAGCTTGTGCCGCCTGTGCTGCCTGAGCTTGTGCAGCTTGAGCTGCTCGCGCCGCTTTTTCTGCCTCTTTTTCTAAATCTTTGCCCGTTACTGCCGATTCACCCTGAGGTGCAATTTTCGGCATGCGAATTGCCTTGCGGAACATGGAATACGATGAATACCCGATGATGGCAGCTGCGGCAAACATAATCGCCCACGAAGGAGAAATGGAGGCAAGATACACACCGAGAGGACTCGTGCAAGCTCCCCCTAAACCGCATAAAACACCCACTTTGGGAATGCACGTTTTATTTTTAACGTGCGTAATTAAACCCGCCAGAGAAGTGGGAATGATAGTAAAAAGAGATGTCGCTGTAGAGGAAATGGCACTCATACCAAATCCTAAGCGAAAAATAGGGACCATCAAGGTACCGCCACCGATACCCAACAGTCCCGAAAAGATGCCAATAATCACACCAATGATTGCGGCTATGATAAATGTTTCCATGTACTGTGCGCCACGCTATTCTTCGTCACTCAAATTCAGATGAATTTCGCTTGTCATACCTGGATCGAGATTTGCTTTTGCGACCTCTGCTTCAACTTCTTCGACAGGATCATTAGCCATTGAAGTTGCTTCAGCAACCACAATATCCTCGCCCGCTTGACGCGCCATTGCGGCATGAACCAAGGCTTGGCGAAGACCCGCATCACTTTCCATGCGCAACATGATATCGCCCCAAGTGTATTGGAACTCAAAATATTTCATACAATTAACTTGTGCGTAGTCAGTTGCTTCTCTTGTCGCCGCTCGCGCACCTTCTCGATACGCTTTTTTGTCGGGGCGAACAAGAGATCGCAAGAAAGCAGTGCGCTTTATTCGCTTAGTGATACCTGGTTCAAGGAATGGCCCCGGATAAGGCATGAGCGAAGAAGGCTTTATTTGCAGCAAGTCAATCTGCGCACGACTAAATTCGATTTTGTAATACTCATAAATCCAACGGAATATATCGCGATAGAAACGATGACCTTCATTTCTGTCCTTGGGAGGCAGATGGGTCAAAGACCATTGATTATCAAACCAAATATCTGAACCATACATACGCAAGCTCAAAAGATAGTCCATGTCTTCGCCACGCATAATCCAAGGATCGAAACTCAAGCGACGATAGGTTTCGCGATGAAGCGCCAAACATCCTCCACAAACATGATTTGAACGAGAAAGTCGCGGACCTGCCATAGCTTTTGTTATCCAGTTATTAAACGCACGCCCCTGCTGCCAGAAATGGTTGTACCAGCGATTTTGGCTTTTTGAATAATACGTGCCTTCATCATTGAAATAGAAGCCTGATTTGGCCAAGATTGGAATGCCTTTCTTAGTAAGCTTTCCTAAGCCATACATCGCTTTCTCAAGAAACTCTTCATCCTCAACCACTTCATCGTCATCGAGAAATACAACTGAATCAAAGCCTAAAATCTGGGCAACTACCAGCCCAAGATTTCGAATAGCAGAATACCCCGTCAAGCCAATACAATCGCTCTGGTTGCCAAATCCTAGCTGCTCAAATCGTTGCTGAATAATGCTCTCTTCTTCCTGGGCAATGATGAGCGTGTGCATCTGGGGAAATTTATCGGTGATAGCTTTAACTTTAGCTGCCGCTTCTTTCTCTACACCACCCTCGACAGCAACCAGAATAATAACCTGACCAAGTCCTCTTACTTTTTGCAGCGAAGCAAGGCAGCGCTCAAGCGTACCTTTAGAGTTGAGCGGTGTAGGATGATCGTACAAACTCGAAGGCGCCCCACGTCTCTTCATGGGTGACGTATAGAAAGCAGGAATAATAACTGCTGGATTCATGGTATCCCCTTAGTTGTTGTCTAGGAATCAAACGGTCTCAAAAAATGTAACCTAAAGACCCCTGTGCTTTTCATGTCTCATTGTACCCCAAGCAGAACTTACCGCTAAAAGAGCCCACACGTTTGAGTGTTAAATTGCCAAAGAAGCATAAACGTTTCACGCTTTTAGCGTCGATGCCTTGGATGACCTCGCCTTGTCTTGATACGTTGAGCTTCTTCGCGACGGACTTTTACCTGTTCGCTTTCTTCCCTCAAACGCACATACGATTCAAGACGATCGGAAGAAAGTTCCCCTTCCTTAACCGCCCGCTTTACCGCACAGCCTGGTTCATTGGTATGCGTACAATCGCGAAAACGACACTTCTGAGCCAGATCTTCAATATCGGAAAACGTTGCTCCTATGCCTTCATCAGCATCCCACAGTCCCAGACCGCGCACTCCCGGCATATCAATCACACTTCCTCCTTGAGGAAGCTCTATGATTTCACGTGAAACAGTAGTATGGCGACCTTTTCCATCTTGACGCACCGGCGTGGTAGATTGGATGTTCTCACCAACCAGCATATTGACCAAACTCGATTTACCCACTCCCGAACGCCCCAACAAAACTGCCATTTTATTGTCTTTGGCAATTAGGTCCGCTAAAGCTTCGATGCTTTCGGGGTCTTTTTCAGAGACAACAAGTACGCGATCGTTTCCGATAAATCCATCAATACGTGCACGTACTGCTTCTACCTCTTCAGGGTTTGCCACCAGATCTGCCTTAGTAAGAACAACGACAACTTCCACCCCTGTTTCATGCGCCAGCACCAATTCTCTCTCAAGACGACGCACGTTTACTTCTTCTAGAGGTTGAGCCACAAGCACCAAATCAAAATTTGCAGCCAAAGTTTGAGGGAGAGCTCGCTCGGTAGGATCTTTACGCACAAAGCGAGAAGTGCGCGGAAGCGTTTCTTCTATGATGCCTTTATCGTGACCATCAGGAAAAAGAACTACTACAAAGTCTCCGATTACCGCACGCTGATCGCTTCCTTTTACTAGAGCAATAGCATGCTCACAACGTACCTCTTCACCCGACTCAAGACGAACTAAGGGAAACCCCCTATCAAGTTTGACCACTCTACCCACTTGTTTTTGCGTGGAGTCTTTTGTCACGGCTACGGCATCCTTTCACGCTTAATGTAGTACGCAGCCATAAGTGCTACACCGATCACGCAAGCAACTATCGCAAGACCAAAGGTGCGCATATTGGGAGCAGGATTTTGCTCGTATCCTTCTTGGAGAGCGGATACCTCTTCAGCGTGAATATCCAACATACCCTGATGCTCGCTACACTCCAAATGATACGTCCCACGAACCTGCAACTGCGTACCAACTTTGCCATATTGACCATACGTATCAATAACCGAAGATTGATCTTTTGTCATAAAAACTGCAACTACACTTGGGTTTTCTTCGTCATCCTGCAAGGTAATCCAGCAGGTATCTTCACGAAATTCGTCGTTGACTCGATCGCCTACCACTTCACCTTTTACTAAGACGGTCAATCCTTCGTAATAGGAGTCGGCTTCCGCTAAATCAGCAATAGCTGTTTCGTATAGAAATGAGCTGTCAGAAAGCTGATTGACATACACCTTATTATTAGGATCTTCTGTTTCACTTTGATCCTGTGAAGACGCCTGGCTATTGTCATGGTTCTCATTACCCTCAGCCTGCGAGGTTTCTTGCGCATCTTGAGATTCATCGCCCCATGCAACAAAGGGTGCTCCTTGCAAACACAAAACAAGCGAAATACTTAGCAAAACGCAAAGAAGAAATTTCGAACAGAAGGGCGGAAAGGCTTTATCTTGAGAAACTTCACAGGTGTTTGTTTTTGCGCTCTTCTCAGACAAAGCTGTTCGAGCACCTTTGTTTTGATTTTTTCGGAAAGAGGGAAGGGATAATCGCATGTCTAATCCCTCAACTTTCTTTTCGCGAGAGCGCTCAAGGAAACCACTACCTTAACGATAAGCGCAATCAAGGTAATAAACTCGAGACGTCCTGCCCACATTTCCAGAATATAAACGCCCTCTAATACGGGAGGCATACCATGTGCAATAATTCCTGAACTCAATCCGCCATTGGAAGCCATAGAGACCGATTCAAAAATTGCATCAAGCGCATCATAGCCGTGAGCAATACCGACAAGCGATCCCGCTAAATAGGTAAATACAAACAGCGCAGAAACCGTTAGAGCAGCTTTGGCTACTTCAGTGGTAAGCACCTTTTTCCCAAGATGGTAATACCGCACCGAAACACGTGCCGTTCCAGGAGAAAGAGTTTCTTTAATGGTTGAAACCATTGACTTTGCAATTAAGCCTAGACGAGAGAGCTTCATACCACCTGAGGTACTTCCGCTTGAGCCACCAACTGCCATCAAAATTGCAACGACCAAAAATGCTCCGGAAGAAAAAACGGTAGTCATTTGATTATTGGTAACCGTCTGAAAGCCAGTTGTTGTTGACGCTGATACCACCATAAACACACCGCGACGTAAAAGCGCCATAATATCTGAAAAGCCACCCGAGGCACAGAGGGAAAGCATCAATACTACGGTACCGATCGTCATCCATAAAACGCCAGTACGGATTTCATAATCTTTGAAAAAAGATATCGTCTCTCCTTGGCGAATTTTTACAAACAGAGCAAAGTTGACGGCACCTAAAAGCATGAGCAAGATACAGACCACCTCAAAAGCAAAGGAATGGTAATACATTACCGATTGAGAGGTGGGAGAAAATCCAGCAGTCGTAAAGCCAGAAACAGCCATCCATAAAGCGTTCAAAAAACCACGCAGAGGATCAAAGCCGCCCAGCATACAGAAAGCAAAAAGCACTATGGTGGCAACTCCAATAACCCCGAGGGAGATTTGACTGATTAGACGTACGGTATTAACGATATTGGGGAGTACATGTTCACTTCTCCCCTCAGAAGAATACAAGCCCGAAGTTGCCTTACCAAAAATTCCCAAAGTCAAAGCGATAACAATAAGACCTAAACCGCCAATAAGATGCATGGTAAAACGCCACATATTATCAGCATAGGAAATATGCTCAAGATCGATAACGAGCGATGCACCAGTGGTAGTCAGTCCCGAAGTAGCCTCAAACAAGGCATCCAGATAAGAACCGTAATGGCCCGACATCGCAAGGGGAACTGCCGCCACAAAGGCCAACACGATCCATGACAAACCGGTGACCGCAAGTGCTTGTTGATGAGTAAGACGACCAGGCTGAATGCGCATAAAGCGCAGAGCAGATCCAACAATAAGTGAAACGCCAATAGCAAGCAAATACCGACAGGCAGGTTCCCATTCCTGGCAAACCACCGCAACCACAAGGGGTACCGCTAAAGCAATAGGAAAAAACGAAATAAGAACGCCTAAATAATGTCCAATTACTCGTACATCGTACCAGGTAAACCGCTGCCACATACGTTTGACACCTACCCGAATACGAACAGAAAACGAATGGCTATAGTGATCAAATACAATACGACAAGAAAAGCGAGCAAGCTTACCAAAACCGCACTAAAACCTAATACGGGAACAAGTAAGCGTTCCTTCTTCTCAACTTTTATCATATTTCGTTCGATCTTTTTCATGGAGGCTATTCTAATACAACAACGAAAAAGAGGGCTATTTACACAAAAGCGGCGGCACAGCATGGACATTCGCCCACGCTATACCACCGCTCATCATGTAATTTATCTGACGCATCGAAATCAATTCGTCTGACTTCTTGATTGTCAATTCGCAAAACTTGTCGACTACCACATCGCTTTTACAGCCCCTACTTACGTCTGGGTACAAGACACCCTCGCAAGCAGGCCTCTCTTTAGAAGAAGAGAATGAAGCGCTGCTTTTAGTCACCAAAATCCATTCCTCGCAGAACATCATTTGCCTGCTTCAGTACATCATCGGTATCTGATGAAGGATCTTCGTATTCACCCCCTTCAAGGGCAGCAGTTTGTCCGCTTCCTTCTAAGTGAGAACGATTCTCTACGATTGCGCAGTAGTTCCCGTCAGAATCCAGATCAATAGTCACTTTGGCGCCATCGCCAATATGACCATCGATAATTTCTGTTGCTACACGATCGGTAACTTCCCGCTGAATCAAACGACGCAGAGGGCGAGCACCGTACACGGGATCGTAGCCATCAATAGCAAGACGCTCTCGAGCAGCAGGGGTTACTACCAACTCTATGCGACGATCTGCCAAACGATCACGCACTCCATTCAACTGCAAATCCACGATAGGCTCCATAGCAGCGATCGATAATGTATTAAAGGTAATAACTTCATCGATACGATTCAGGAATTCTGGACGGAACGTAGTGCTAAGCGCCTCGTTGATTTTCATCTGCATTTCAGCCAGACGTTTTGCAGCCGTTGCAACATCAGCCTTCATCATGTCTTCCATCATGCTGCCCATGGAATTGCCTTCGTTTTCGTTTGCGTATTCACGAATCGACTGCGAGCCCACATTAGAAGTCATGATAATAATGGCATTCTTGAAGCTAACAACACGGCCTTGTCCGTCAGTCAGACGACCATCGTCAAGAACCTGCAGCAAAATGTTGAACACATCCTGATGGGCCTTTTCAATCTCGTCCAACAAAACGACGCAATAAGGTCGACGGCGAACTGCTTCGGTCAATTGTCCACCTTCGTCGTAACCAACGTATCCCGGAGGTGCACCAACCAGACGTGAAACCGAATGCTTTTCCATGTACTCTGACATGTCGATACGAACCATAGCCTTTTCGCTATCGAAGAGATACTCCGCAAGCGCTTTTGCCAGCTCCGTCTTACCAACACCTGTTGGACCTAGGAACAGGAAACTTCCGATAGGACGATTTGGATCCGAAAGCCCTGCACGGTTACGACGGATAGCACCAGCCACTGCAGAAACCGCCTGATCCTGACCAATTACACGCTCATGGAGCTTTGATTCCAGATCGGCAAGTTTTGCCATTTCGCCCTGCATCATCTTGGTGACAGGAATACCCGTCCATGCAGAAACTACTTCCGCAATTTCCTCTTCGCCTACTTCCTCTTTCAGAATCGCGCCATCCTGCTGACGATTCTCCAACATGGCTTCAGCGTCTGCCAATTGAGCCTGCAAGGAAGGAATAGTGCCGTAGCGCAGCTCAGAAGCACGTGCTAAGTCGCCTTCTCGAGTTGCACGCTCTTCGTCCAATTGGGCTGCTTCAATATCCGCCTTTAAGTTTTGGACGCCAACGATGACATCTTTTTCGTTCTTCCACATAGCTTTCTGCTTATCAAGGGCTTCCTGAGCAGCAGAAATTTCCTTGCGAAGAGCCTCGAGGCGCTCACGGCTCGGTTCGTCTGTTTCCTTCATAAGCGCCTGCTCTTCGATCTGCATCTGAGTAAGCTTGCGCTCAGCTATGTCGACCTCTTCAGGCATACTGTCAATTTCGATACGCAAACGACTTGCTGCTTCATCCATCAGGTCGATTGCCTTGTCAGGCAAAAAACGATCAGAAATATAACGATTCGAAAGCTCTGCTGCTGCAACCAACGCCGAATCCTTGATACGAACGCCATGGTGAATCTCGTACTTTTCCTTCAAGCCACGCAGAATCGCAATGGTGTCCTCAACCGTTGGCTCACTTACTAAAACGGGCTGGAAACGACGCTCAAGAGCAGCATCTTTTTCGATGTATTTGCGGTATTCATCCAGCGTTGTTGCGCCAATTGCGTGCAATTCACCACGAGCCAAAGCTGGCTTCAGCATATTGCCTGCGTCCATTGAACTATCGCCTGTCGAACCCGCTCCCACGATGGTATGCAACTCATCGATGAACAAAATAATTTGTCCATCGGACTGCTTAACTTCACGCAATACAGCCTTCAGTCGATCTTCGAATTCGCCTCGATACTTAGCACCTGCCAACATTGCAGGTAAATCAAGAGCGATCAGCTCGCGATCCTTTAAGCTCGAAGGAACATCTCCTGCAACAATTCGCTGGGCAAGGCCTTCAACAATTGCCGTTTTACCTGTACCAGGCTCGCCGATAAGTACTGGGTTATTCTTGGTACGGCGAGACAAAACCTGGACGGTACGACGAATCTCTTCTGAACGACCAATTACTGGGTCTAACTTTCCTTCACGTGCTGCCTGAGTAAGATTGTTGCCGTACTGTTCAAGCACCTCAAACTCTGGCTTGCTTGTTGCATCGGTTACGCGCGTATCTCCGCGAAGTTCCTCATAGGCCTCTTCGATATTTTTACGTGTAATACCTTGGTCGTTAAGAATACGACCCGCACTACCCTTATCTTCAGCAAGCGCAATAAGCAAATGCTCGGTTGTCGCATAAGAGTCACCTAATTTTTCAGCGATCTTTACTGCCTTATCAATAAGTGACACAAATTGCGGAGAAGGAGCAGTAATGCCCATGCCCATAAAACCGTTGCCACTTACTTTTGGCATGCGATCTTCTTCTTCTTTTACCCGCGCCTGAAGTACTGCAGGATCAGCACCAATGCGCGTAATAATTGCATTCATGTTATGCTCACCAGCAGACAAGATGGCGTCAAGCAAATGAATTGGCTCAACGGCACTGGCTTCTCTCTCGCCTGCAATACTCATTGCCGACTGAAAAGCCTCTTGCGCGGTAAGCGCCAACTTATCTAGTCTCATCTATACTCCCTTCGCTTTTGCCGTTTGCAAAAGTTCAAGTAATTCCCTTAGCAATTCCCCTACAAAAGACGACGCAAAACGATTGCATTGCTTTCGTTAACGAGAGAATTAACGCTCTCTCGCGTTTCTAATTCATGTACCCTATCTGCCAGACGACGCACTCGTTTATGAAGAGCATCAAGCTCTTCATCACGCTCATCAAGACGGCCCTTCAAATCCAGGATGCGAATTACCCCCGCCAGATTAATACCTTCATCAGTCAAGGCATTGATGAGCTGAAGGCGCTCGATATCTGCCTGCGAATACATACGCGTATTTCCGCTGGTACGCTGCGGGGAAACCAATCCTTTCTGCTCGTAAATACGCAGGGTCTGGGGATGGACTCCCGCAAGTTCTGCTGCAACACTGATCATGTACAGCGGTCTGTTTTTGTCCTCCATTACCAAGCCCTCACTTTATCTGTCGTTGCTGCCTGGAATGCCTCCAAGGCCTCTTTTTGTTTTTCATTTAAGGTTTGAGGAACTTCCACCGCAATATTGAGTAGCAAATCTCCAAACCCACTCGCGTCCTTACCTAAACGAGGAGCACCCTTACCTTTTACCTTAAGGACCGTACCGCTTTGACATCCAGCAGGAACCTTAATGCTTACCTTCGTACCATCAGGAGCGGGTACAACTACCTTAGTTCCCAACGCTGCTTCCGCAAAAGTTATAGGCACCTTCATCAAAACGTCTGCTTTTTCACGGGTATAGAGCGGATGATCGGCAATATGAATAGTTACCAACAGATCGCCCGCAGCGCCTCCCTGTACACCAGGAGCACCCTTACCCCGCAAACGTACACGGCCTCCTTCTACTGCACCAGCAGGAATCTTGATAGTAAGCGTCTCTTTTTCAGTGCTTCCCGCTTTACCAATACGGACCTTTTTCTCACAGCCTTTGAATGCTTCCTCGAAAGAAACAGTCATATTTACTTTTTTGTCCGCACCTTTTTGGGGACGTGGCTGAGCCTGGTAAGCATGAGGTTTGCCACCGAAATTCCATTCAGTACCAAATGCTCCTTCGCCATTACGGATGCTCTCCAAAATGTCCGCCCAGCTACCGAAGCCAGCAAAGCCAGAACCTCCAAAAGGATTTCCTCCTTGGCCCTGCCAACCGCCTCCACCAAAAGGAATTTGATGTTCATTGGCGGTGCCGTACTGATCGTACAGCTTGCGTTTTTTATCATCGGAAAGAACTTCGTAAGCTTCGTTTATTTCCTTAAACTTAGTTTCGTCGCCGCCTGCATCGGGATGATACTTGCGTGCCAATTTACGAAATGCTTTCTTAATTGTGTCTGCGTCTGCGTCGCGTGGAACGCCTAGCGTCTTGTAGTAGTCAGGGGTTTGAGCCATTCGTCCCACCTCTCATTATCTCTACAACAAGGGCGGACCATATACTCGCCCGCCCTTACTCTTACTTCTACTTAATTACTTGTGGTAAGCCATCGCGTGTAACCACTTCACAGGGTTTATTCGGAAGAAGAATCGTCAGACTCTTCTTCAACTTCCCGCTTAGGGCCACCCTGGGTAACCGTTACCATAGCGGAACGAATTACCTTGTTGCCCATGCGATAACCCTTCTGATAAACCTCTGCTACGGTTTCATCTGGAACCGAAGGGTCATCTACGGTAGCCACTGCAAGTGCTTCAAGGGCGTTGAAAGCTTCGCCTTTAGGATCGATCATCTCAACCCCATGCTTTGTCAGTACTTCCAACATTTTGGTATGTACTGCTTGTACGCCCCCGAGCAAACCGGTTTCACCATTTTTTTCGGCATAATCAATGCTTCTCTCGAAGTCATCAATTACGGGAATAAGGCCCTCAACAAGCTTTTCTGCAGCGCGTGCTTTTTCTTCTTCGCGCTGCTCATTCATGCGACGACGATACGTATCCCATTCCGCATGAAGGCGAAGATACTTATCTTGCCAAGCTGCAGCCTCTTTCTTTGCAGCTTCGATGGGATCTTCCGCTTCGTTTTCGGAATCGTTCCCTTCAGGTGCCTGCTCTGCTGCTTGAGTATCTTCTGCTTCAGAGGCAGCAGTTTCAGCTGCCTCTGTTTCTTCTACAACCTGGTCTTCACGTACCTCGTCTTTTTCAGGCGCGGTCATGATTACTTATCCTTCTTCTCGTCGTCGTCAACTACCTCAAAGTCAGCTTCGATGGTGTCATCGTTGTTTGACTGCTGGGCACCAGCTGCTCCCGCTGCACCAGCTGCACCAGGCTGCTGAGCTGCATTCTGGCTATAGGCAACCTCAGCCAGCTTATAGCTTGCCTGCTGCAAAGCTTCCATTGCAGACTTGATTGCTTCAAGATCAGTTCCTTCCAGTGCGGTACGCGCTTGAGCAACAGCATCTTCTGCCTGCTTCTTCGAATCTGCAGGAACCTTATCGCCAAGTTCATTTAAGGTAGTTTCGGTTGCATTGATCAAGGAGTCGCAATTGTTGCGAGTTTCAACCTCTTCCTTGCGCAGCTTATCTTCCTCTGCGTGAGCCTCAGCATCCTTTACCATACGATCAACTTCGTCGTCGGTCAGTGCAGTAGAACCAGAAATGGTGATCTGCTGCTGTTTGCCGGTGCCCAGATCCTTAGCGGAAACATTTACGATGCCGTTTGCGTCAATGTCGAAGGTAACTTCAATTTGAGGAACGCCACGACGAGCAGCAGGAATACCAGTTAACTGGAACTTACCGAGTGTCTTGTTGTCCTGTGCCATTTCACGTTCACCCTGAAGAACATGAATCTCTACCGAGGTCTGATTATCAGCTGCCGTAGAGTAGATTTCAGTCTTACGGGTAGGAATAGTGGTGTTGCGTTCGATCATCTTGGTCATTACGCCACCCATGGTTTCTACACCCAGGGAAAGAGGCGTTACGTCAAGAAGGAGAATGCCCTCAACATCGCCAGCCAAAACGCCACCCTGAACAGCAGCGCCCATAGCTACAACCTCATCAGGATTTACTGACATGTTAGGCTGCTTGCCAGTCATGTTCTTAACCAGTTCCTGAACTGCTGGCATACGAGTAGAACCACCAACCAGGATAACTTCGTTAACATCACCCGTAGAAAGGCCAGCATCGCTTAATGCTTGCTGTACAGGAGCCTTACAACGATCAAGCAAATCCTTAGTAATACGCTCAAATTCAGCACGAGTTAAGGTGTAATCCAAATGAAGAGGACCCGCTGCGCCTGCAGAAATGAAAGGCAAGTTGATATTGGTTTGAGAAGTGGAAGAAAGTTCCATCTTCGCCTTTTCAGCTGCGTCCTTCAAACGCTGCAATGCCATCTTGTCCTGACGAAGATCGATGCCATTGTCTGCCTGGAACTTATCTGCCAACCAGTCAATAACACGCTGATCCCAGTCGTCGCCGCCAAGGTGGTTATCGCCTGCAGTAGAACAAACCTCAAATACGCCATCGCCCAACTCAAGAACAGAAACGTCGAAGGTACCACCACCGAGGTCGAATACCAAAACCTTTTCGTCCTTATTGGTGCGATCAAGACCATAAGCAAGTGCCGCTGCGGTAGGCTCGTTGATAATACGAAGAACCTCAAGACCAGCAATCTTGCCTGCGTCCTTGGTTGCCTGACGCTGAGCATCGTTAAAGTAGGCAGGAACGGTAATTACTGCCTGATTAATTGGTTCACCAACGCGCTTTTCAGCATCAGCCTTAAGCTTCTGAAGAACCATTGCAGAAATCTCTTCAGGCATGTAATCTTTGCCCTCAATATCAACAACTGCACGACCGCCGTTACCATTCTTTACGGTATAAGCAACCGTCTTCTGCTCTTCAGCAGTTTCTGCATAAGAGCGACCAATAAAACGCTTTACGGAAGCGATGGTGTTTTCAGGATTGGTAACTGCCTTGTTTTTAGCAGCTTTACCAACGGTGCGTTCACCATCTTTACCAAAGCCGACAACAGAAGGAGTGGTGCGATCGCCTTCTGCATTAACTAGAATTTCAGGCTCTGAACCCTCCATAACTGCCATTGCCGAATTGGTAGTACCCAAGTCGATGCCGATAATTTTTGCCATCTTGACTATTCCTTTCAGTTGCGGCTGCTTTTCAGACCACCTGCCAATCTGAAAAGCACACCCTCTGCTTTTACCCTTAATAATTCATGAACCCTCAAAGCTTTATGCTCCATATGAGGAAGCCCACCTTCTGGTGGACCTCATGACAGTGACCATAATAAAATCTAAGTGAGGCATTGTCAAGAATCTAAGTGCCCTATTGTTAGGTTTTGTTACCTTCCTGTTGAAGATTATTGTGGTGCAATTCATGCAGGCTTATAAAAAGAAAAAGTCCCGCATTGAGCGGGACTAATGAAACACATAAGGTATATGCAAGAAAAATAGGTAGGAGCGATTCTTGCAGAGTTGCGTTTCTAATAATGCGCTTGAAAAAGCTATTTCTTTGCTACACCGCCGATGAGAGACATCTTAGTGCCACAATCAGGACAGGTTCCCTTGGTGATTACGCGACCATTCTTGGTAACGCCTTCCTGTGGGTCTACCATTTCCTTCTTAGCTTTGCATTTAACGCAATAAGCAACAACTGCCATTGTAACCTCTTTTCATATTACTTCGGTATAAAAGCCGTTAGCGCATAACGCTCGACCTATTGTAGCCATGCTTATAGCATTTGACCAGCTAAAGTCGGTAATTTTTTATGCTCTTAACAAAAAAGAAGAAACAAGCGACAGAAATTGAAAGAAAACTAATCCTCGATAATCTCTTCAATGGCACCCATTGGGCACTCTTCAACGCAATCGCCACAAGCAATGCAAGATTCTTCGTTTACTACCGTGCAAACGCCATCTACTACCTCAATGGTTCCCTGAGGACAAGCGTCAATGCAAATACCACAACCGATGCATTCGTCAGCCAAAATCACTGGATGGGACATGAGTACCTCTTCTCTCGTTTGTTTGGTTTAAGGGATGCTCGGGGAATCCCCTCAATTCAAAGCTATGACGGGAAAATACCATAGCAGCGCTAAGTTGCAAGCAACTAATCTCTTTTTTTCCGTTAATAGCAAAATTTACAACGTTTTTTCGACAAATTTACTTGGTTTATCTCATATGTTTGCCGTCCACCGCATATTTGAAACAGACTGATTTAACACTCAATTCTTGAATAGCGCTTCGAATCGCTTTTCAATTGTGTCAGCACTAGCAAATACGCGGAAGCTGTTCGCCAACCAACATGTCCATAATGCGAAGCGCTCCGAAACCGGTACGAATAGATACGCGCGATGAGCGATCTTCAGGTTTTTCTACCACTTCGCCAATAATGGCAGCATCGACACCATATTTATTTGAACGCATAGCAGCAAGGGCAGCTTCGGCTTGCTCTGCCGAAACAACACAAACCATCTTTCCCTCATTTGCTACCTGATATACGTCATAGCCCAGCATTTCGCAAGCGCCCCGAACTGCATCCTTGACAGGCACTGCATCTTCTTCAATGACAAAGTCAACGCCTGATTGAGCAGCAAGTTCGTTCAAGGTCGAAGCTAATCCTCCGCGCGTGGGATCGCGGAAACAGCGCGTTTCGGGAGCTGCCGCTAATACTTCTGCAATGAGATGGTTAAGAGGTGCCGCATCCGATTGAATATCTGCATTAAAAGAAAGTTCTTCACGGCATGCCATAACCGTAATGCCATGATCGCCCAAGGTACCAGATACCAAAATTTTATCGCCAGGCTTACAGAATGCACCCGAAAGCGCCACGCCTGCAGGAATAAAACCAACACCACTTGTGTTGATAAAAACGCCATCACCGTGGCCTCTATTAACTACCTTGGTATCACCCGTCACAATATGGACGCCTGCCTCCTTGGCAACTTGTGCCATACTGGCACAAATACGTTTCAGATCAGCAACAGGAAAACCCTCTTCTAAGATAAATCCGCAAGAAAGGTATTTCGGGACAGCGCCGCTCGTAGCAACATCATTTACTGTGCCGCATACCGCAAGTTTCCCGATATCACCACCAGGGAAAAAATGAGGAGTCACTACAAAGCTGTCCGTAGAATAAGCCAATCGCTCTCCAGCCTGAGGAGCTTCAAGACAAGCAGCATCGTTTCCTTCGAGCAGCTCGGTACTGCCGTATGCTTCATAAAACACTTCATCGATTATGCGTTTCATCATGGTTCCGCCGCTACCATGGCCAAGCAGAACTGTTTCATCCATAGTTGTCTCCTTGTGATATCAAGAGCACTCATACTTTAACTTGCATTAATAGAAAGAGGTGCAGCAGACTATATATATGCTCCTGTTGTGGTCATATGCAGACGTCCTGTTTTAACGCCTTTCGTACCAATAATCAGGTTGGCAATGTCCTGGACCAATCCTGTTTCTCCCTTGAGGACTATTACCTCAAGACAATTTTCTTCATCAACATGCACATGCATTGATGCCACAATGGTTTCTAGATAATTGTGCTGAATTTGATGAAGTTTCTCCTGCAAGTCATTGGCGTGATGGCTATACACAATCGTTAGCGTCCCCATGACAATTCGTCCAGGCATAGAGCATTCGTCTTCGACTAAGGCATCGCGGACTAAATCACGCACTACCTCACTTCGATTCTTCGCTAATCCTCGGCGAGCTACCAAATGATCAAACTTAACGAGCAAGTCTTCAGGCATCGCCACCGAAAAACGCATGAGATCATTACTCATTTTATCCTCGTCTTCTCGAATGACAGCAATCGCTAAACAAGGCTTACCGTAACGCCACTTGCATTTTGGGCATCATCTTCAAGAGCGTCTTTTGCATCGTCAAGCGTTGCGCGTACCTCATCCAAGAGGGCCTGTACCTGATGAAGTTTTTCTCCTACCGTTTCAAATCCCGCATCGGAAGCATTGTGGGCAAGCGTATGAGCCCAACGACGCTCAAGCTTAATGTGATCGTCAATCTGATCTATCATTTGCTCAAACTGACCCGTGTTGATCCCGTTCGTGCACATAAAAACCTCCTATAGTATTTCAACAGATGCCTGCTGATTTTGCTGTATTTGACTTATTACCTTGTCGTTTTTTACTACTAATATTTGCTATACCTGTAATATCATGCTTATACCGTATCAGTGTGAAGAATTTCGTAATTGGTATTATTTTTTATAATTTCATCTGACCTTTAGACGGTCTATTCTTTTAGGCAAATTTGCAAAGAAAGAAGGTGGCGAAACGATGACCGATTCCCCTTATAGCGCTATCCGTCACCAACAAATATCAGCTTTCCCTGGAGAATTTTCCGGAAGCGAAGAAGCTCTCTTTTGCGTAGTAAGTTCCAAACCCCTATCCTCTCAAGCCCACGATGCCCTCGTCGCATCAGCTCAGTCATTGGGCTACCATTCCCGCCAGCTTGCTTTCATCATTCTTGCAACCCAAGCAGATACTGCACCCGCACTAAGCACTCAACCTAAAGACCTCTTTCTCGTTCTTGAAGCGATGGATCCCTTCGCCATAGTACTAACCGATCATCATGCTGTTGAAGTTGCTTCTTCGGCTTACAATGTTCCCCTTACCTTAGAGCAGCGAGAGTTATTACTCGGACACGGATGCTGTTGTTTTGAATCCTTTGAGGAACTCTTAAAAACCACTGAAGGCAAACAGAAAGCATGGAAGTGCTTAAAGACGTTACCTCTGCTTTCGGTTTTGTAACCTTGATCTCTTAGAAACCATCCAACTCATCAAATCTTTGTGACATTCAAGCAGTGGCTCTTGAGAAATGGTATTCTTGCCTGAAAAGCTACATTTTCACACGAGAGTCTTTAAGCTGAGTAGTTCTCCTCTCTAGAGAAAACATCGCTACGTTTCTTTAGCAAAGGTTCTGGACGGGCGCTTGAAGTTCTCTTGCTTGCTTTGATTTGCGTTTGTTTCCTTGAAAGGTGTTTCTATGTCAAATAAAAGCTTAGCCGCTCCTCATGAGTCTCAGACTATTTTAGTAACAGGCGGGGCAGGATTTATTGGTAGCCACACAAGCGTTGAGTTACTTGAACAGGGATATCGCATTGTTATCTTTGATGACCTCTCCAATTCAAGCAGCGTTGCAGTTGATCGTATTCGTGAGTTGACAGGCGCTACTGAAGAATCTTGTTCTTTCGTGCAGGCTTCCATTCTCGACCGCGAAGCACTCGAGAAGGTATTTAACGACCACGATATTGCGGCCATTATTCATTTTGCAGGATTTAAGGCTGTTGGTGAATCCACTCAAAAGCCCCTCGAATACTACTGGAACAATGTAGCGGGATCTCTGGTGTTGTTCGATGTTGCCCGTTCCCATGGAGTTAAAAATGTAATCTTTTCTTCCTCGGCAACGGTATACGGGGAGCCTGAGATGATTCCTATTACCGAAGAATGCCCCAAACATGAATCCACTAATCCTTACGGCGAAACCAAATCTATGCTCGAGCGCATTTTGACCGACTTCTATCGCGCTGATGATGAATGGAACGTAGTACTTCTTCGCTACTTCAACCCTATTGGTGCTCACGTTTCTGGGCGTATTGGTGAAGACCCAAAAGGCATTCCAAACAATCTGCTTCCCTATGTCGCACAAGTAGCAACTGGCAAGCTGGAGTGCATTCAGGTATTCGGCGATGACTACCCCACACCTGATGGAACAGGAGTTCGCGACTATATTCATGTAGTAGATTTAGCGCGCGGCCATGTAAAGGCACTTGATTATATGGCTGGAAAGGTAGGCACAGGGAAAGCTATCGGACTGGGATCTATCGAAGGAAAAGCTGCAGCAGACGGAACCCGTAGCGGAGTAGCTATCTTCAATCTTGGAACTGGTACAGGTTCAAGCGTTTTAGATGTTATCCATGCGTTCGAAAAAGCATGTGGTAAAGAACTTCCTTACAAGATTTGTCCTCGTCGACCTGGCGATATCGCCACCAATTATGCTGCTTGCGACAAAGCTCGCGACGAATTAGGCTGGGTTGCTGAATACGATTTAGCTCGCATGTGCGAAGATGCCTGGCGTTGGCAGAGCAATAATCCTAATGGGTATAACAGCTAAACGGGTGAACAGAAGCTTGATTACATAGAGCTTCATAGATTCTTATAAAAGACCTCTGCAAAACTTTTTTCAAGCTCAGCAAATCTTTATTCAGATTTCTTTAAAGGCGACAGGACGTAGCGAACACAACGCACGCACTTTCGCCTTTTCCTTTCATATCTTTCTTGCTAATCGGAGGCTACGTCTTAAATAACCTTTAAAGAAATCTGCGATTTGAATGAGCTTTCGAATAATTTTGCAGAGGTCTAGTCTAACAACTTGCAACTTTCATAGTAGAACCTGCTTGCTACGCTATGAAATTCGAATCAACTACGTAAATAACTTTCTTACGCAAAATTCAAGATGTCCTTAGGGCTATCAATAAGCTCAGCGGGATTGCCCTGCTTAATCTTTTCAACAGGTTGGTAACCCCACGTAACTCCTACGGTATACATTCCTGCATTATTACCCGCCAACATATCACCATGAGAATCGCCAAAATAAACGCATTCATCAGGAGTAAGACCCATTTCCTTTGCACATACCAAAAGACCGGTAGGATCAGGCTTTCGGGGAATATTTGTTGCCTCGCCATGCGATACATCAAACAAACCCGGGAAATAGCGCTGCTCAATTTCGCGCACCCCTGCTTCAAATTTATTTGACATAATACCCAACTTGATACCTTGTGCTTTGAGGGTACGGAGCGTCTCTTCCATACTATCGAAGGGCTTGGTCAATTTAATACCGTACTCGTCATACAGGTCACAAAACATCTTGAAAGCATGTTGGGCTTTTTCTTCTGAAATCTCTTGGGGTACCGCCTGCAAAATGAGCGATAAAACACCGTTTCCTACGAAGGTACGAACTTCGTCTTCGGTTCGCGTTGGATACCCTTCACGCTCAAGCACAATGTTAGTGAGTGCAGCTAAATCAGGCAGCGTGTGTAGAAGCGTACCATCCATGTCAAAAATAAAGCCCTTAAATCCAGAACGAATCATCACCCAAATACCCCTAAATCATCAAAAGGAATGCCATACAAACGTATGGCATTAAGCATAAATCTATTATGTGTTCACGAAAAGTTTTTAGGCGATTTGCTTTAAAAGCAACGGCAGTTCTCCCATGGAGCGAATAACCGCATCGGCTCCCGCTTCACGGAAGATTTCTTCAACACGCGCACATTCCTTTTCTTTTTGTTCATCGCTTAAGGCTTCATACTCTTCCTGCGTCAATGCCATTTCCGAGCTGCCTCCAACAACACCTATCGTAAATGCGCCCGCATTTTTACCTTCCTTGATATCCGAAACAGTATCGCCCACTTTGGCAATCTCGCTAACAGACGAAATGCCAAGTGCCTCCATGTTGCGAAATACCATATAGGGATACGGACGACCTTTGCCCTCAGTTGCATCAGGAGTGATCATGAAATCAGGCTCATAACCCTGTTCCTTAGCGGCAGGTGCAACAATTGCCATCATTTTGTCGTTATAGCCCGTAGTTGAACCAATTTTGATTCCAGCCTCTCGCAAAGCAGCAATAGTACTAAGTACTTCAGGTTTTGGTTCAGCGAAGTTATGCAAAATGGACAGCAAGCGTTCTTCATAGGGTTCGTAAAGCTTATGAACATCATCTTCGGTAGGCTTTACTCCATGGACACGTTCCCACTCTGCTTCGATTCGCTCCATGTGAAGCATGGTGCGAATATGGTCAATTTTCAGCATACCCATTGGTTTACGTGTCTCTTCCATCGTGGGTTCTACTCCTGCAGCTTTAAAAGTTTCCATAAATGCCTGCACAGGAGCAAAGCAACCATAATCTACCGTGGTGCCCGCCCAGTCAAAAATTACCGCTTTAATCATGCGAGGTTTCCTTCCTTGATAAACGCATAGGCGCTCTTGATCTTGATTTAAGCTCTACGTACGAATTGACGTTACTTCTGTTCTTTGAGAAAGTCGGCAAAAATGCCGGTCACGTTCAGGATGTCGCCTGGATATATCTCTCCTATATTGCCAATGCGGAAGGTGTCTTCATCAGTCATTTTTCCAGGATAGATAACATATCCACGATCTTTGATGTATTCATACATATCAGCAAAAGTAAACGTCGCACCCTTGGGATAACAGAAGGTGGTAATAATAGGACCTTGGTACTCTTTAATATAAGGTTCAAAACCTAGCTCGCCCATGCGCTCGATCAGAAGGCGATTGTTTTCTGCATAGCGTGCTGCACGAGCAGGTATTCCCCCTTCCTCATCCAGCTCACGCAAAGCTTGAGCGAAAGCAAGAACTACATGGGTAGGTGATGTGTAGCGCCATTTTCCGCCATCACGTTCCATAGTTTCCCACTGCCCATACAGGTCAAGAGAGAGGCTTCGAGCTTTACCTTTGCTTGCCTCCAAAAGATCGCGACGACAAATAATAAAGGAAAAGCCCGGAACGCCTTGGATGCCCTTATTTGCACTGCTGACCAAAAAGTCGATACCCCAGTCCTCGACAGGAATATCTACGCAAGCAAAGCTAGACATCGCATCAACAATAAATACCTTTCCCGCTTCTTTTACTACACGGCCTACAGCTTCAATATCATTCAATAACCCTGAAGTTGTTTCGCTATGAACCATTGCAACATGAGTAATCGCAGGATCATTCTGAAGATATTCAGCTACCTTTTGTGCATCAGGAATCTTAGTAAATGGTTCAGCATATTCAACAAAAGGTACGCCTGCCTGACGGCATATTGCTGCCATGCGAACACCATAAGCACCATTTGAGCAGATCAGCACTTTTTCGTCAGAACCAACAACGCCCGTCAGTACCGCTTCATCACCAAACGTACCACTACCTTGCATAAGTACCGTTGTGTAGCGATTCACATCAACATGCGCCAACTCAAGAAGCTTTGCGCGAATTTGCTGAGTAATCGCTTTATAATCGTCGTCCCACGTGCAATGGTCGAAAAGCATTTGCTCTTTGACGGTCATGGTAGTGGTAAGGGGTCCTGGGGTAAGCAGTTTATACGTGCTCATCGATTCCTTCCTTTACTTTTTGTAAAGATACCCATAAAACATCGAATTACTTCTGTTTCCGACAAAGCAGTTACTACTAGAAAAGCAGTTATCTACTTCCTAAGTTTTCAAACGGAACGATTGTATCGAGCCGTATCTTTTTCTTGAGTTAGCGAAATGTTAGCTTTCGACTGAAGATGTGAATAATTCGTAACACAGGATAATTTCTTTATGCAGATTCACCCTACAAATTGGAATATCCACTTTTTAGCGTCAGATCTACGGAATTCCACCTCATCGGTTCGATTCCGTCGCTTAAGTTTCAACCCGACAAAAGAAAAACGGCAATGGCGATTAACCATTGCCGTACGTTTTTTTGGAGCGGGCGACGGGAATCCCGCGTTCGCATAGCGAACGCTCAACCCCTTGGCGCAAGCGCCTTCGGGCGAATTCCTAAAAACAGTCCACTGGACTGTTTTTCTACGGAATTCCACCTCATCGGTTCGATTCCGTCGCTTAAGTTTCAACCCGACAAAAGAAAAACGGCAATGGCGATTAACCATTGCCGTACGTTTTTTTGGAGCGGGCGACGGGAATCGAACCCGCGTCACAAGCTTGGGAAGCTTGGGTAATAACCATTATACGACGCCCGCATTTCAGCGAAAAAAGTATACCGCATGTGACCCTGGGTTTGATAAAAATCCTCCCTGTTTTCAATAATCCTTTCGAGAAGGCTTTCTCTTTGATGTTTTCATTGCACCATTTAGAGAGCAGAGTATCTTAGGATGCATCTTAAACTTTCATTTATCGTTAATTTGTTCAGTACTAATTCAACGTTTCTTGCGCTAATTTACTATTCCGTCTCTTAGCACCTCAATCTTCTTCCCAAGGCGTTATTACAATTTTCAGACAATCACCTTCACGTTTTTCGAAGGCTTCATATGCCTCCAGGATATTGTTAAGACTAAACCGTTTCGAAATAAGACACGAAGTATCGAGTTTTCCTTGCTCAATTAATGCCATTACTTCGTCAAGACCACTCGCATCAACACCACCCGTTTTAAAGGTCAAATTTTTCCCATACATAAACGGCAGAGGCAAAACTTGAGGTGCTTCATACATAGCTGAAACGACAACGGTTGCATTTGGGCGTGCGATTCGCCATGCCATCTCAAAAGTATTCTTCCCTCCCGCGGCTTCGATAACCACATCAGCACCACGACCATGAGTAAGAAGGCGAACTACCGCTTCTATAGTTTCAAGCGAATCATGTGCTGGATTGATAGTTTTGTCAGCCAATCCCTGTTCCGAAGCAATACGAAGACGTCTATCGTCGATATCAAGAGCAATAATTTTTTCGGGATTTTTGAGCCGAGCGCACATCATAGTTGTAAGACCTACAGGGCCTGCTCCAATCACCGCAACAGTAGATCCTTCATCAACCTCAGCAATTCGAGCACCCCACCAACCTGTTGCTAATATATCTCCCAGGAACAAAGCATCTTCATCTTTTAGCGAACGAGGAATGACGGTGCACGCATTATCCGCAAAAGGAACACGCACATATTCCGCCTGGCAACCATCTATTCGGCACCCTAATTCCCAGCCTCCTTGCTCGCAATTATTTACCCATCCATGTTTGCAGTAATAACATTCCCCACAAAAGGTTTCGCAGTTTACCGCTACGCGATCGCCTGGTTTGAGTTTTGAAATTGAGGAGCCCACCGATTCAACAAGTCCCACAAACTCGTGCCCAAGCACCACATCAGGAAGCGCACGCGGTACCGCCCCTTTTAAAATATGCAAATCACTGGTACAGATAGTAGATCGAGTAACCTTAATAATCGCATCAGTCGAAAGCATTAATTCTGGCCTTGGTCTGTCTACTAACGAAAGGGAACCTACCCCGTCATGAATTAATGCTTTCATACCTGCCTCTTTCCCGTTATTTAATCTTTTCAACTTTTAAGTGTTCCTGTATTTGGTTCCATGTATACCTTGATCTTAGTACGTTAATAGTACCTTCTCTTTTTCTTCAAGTTTCGAATCGCTCTACACTTGTTTAACTAAAGAGCTAATCTTTCAAAGAGTCGTTTGCTCTTAACCAAACGTGGTACCATACTTGCTTCAATACATCACATTCTTGTAAGACTGCATACGAGGGGGTTTCTTCATGAATAACACTATCTACAACAGAAAAGTTGCAGTAATTGGATGCGGCTTTGTGGGGTCTACTTGCGCTTTTAGTCTTATGCAATCCAGTTTGTTTTCAGAAATGGTTCTTATTGACGTAAACACCGAACGAGCCGAAGGGGAAGCGCTTGATATCGCTCATGGAGTCCCCTACTACAGTCCTATGAATATTTACGCGGGTACTTATAAGGATTTAGCTGATGCATCTATTGTGGTAATCGCTGCAGGTGCGAATCAAAAACCCGGCGAAACTCGCCTCGACTTACTTCAAACTAATGTCACTATCCTAAAAGAGGTAGTTTCCTCAATCATGGAGCAGAATTTTAACGGCATTATTGTCGTTGTTTCAAACCCTGTTGATATTCTTACTCAAGTTGTCATGAAGCTCTCAGGTCTCCCAAAAGAGCGGGTAATGGGATCCGGAACTGTTTTGGATAGCGCACGCTTGAAGTACATTTTGGGACATACCCTTGACGTAGATCCCCGCCATGTTCATGCCCGCATTATCGGAGAACATGGAGATAGCGAATTAGCTGTGTGGAGTTTGGCAAATATCTCTGGTATACATATTGATGATTTCTTCCGTCTTCGTGGTTTCGACAATCCTCAGGCGATGAGAAAAGAGATCGAAAACGAAGTTCGTAATAGTGCATATGAAATCATTAAAAAGAAGCGTGCTACGTATTTCGGTATTGCTCCCTCTGTCACCCGCATCTGCGAAGCGATAATTCGAGATGAAAAATCAATTATGACCGTATCGAACTTTTGGACCGAACTTCAGGGAGTACATGATGTGGTTATGAGTATGCCAGCGATCATCGGCAGCTCTGGTGTTGAATATCAAATCCCCTTAAATCTCAATGATGAAGAGGCTCTTCATTTAAGAGAATCGGCTCAGACCTTAAGAAATATGATAGATCAAATTTCTTTCGAGTAACTACCCCTACAAAACGAGCACCTCAACAAAAAGGTCTGTGAAACACAAAAGATACGGCGGGCCAGAATTCTATTCTTTTACCTGGTATTAGGTATCGGAATTGGCAACACTTCTTGACCGCCAAACCGAAATAAATTCCACTTTCTGGCAGCTAACACTTTTTTGGCGCTAACCTGGAATTATCTGCACTTTTTGGTTATTAACTTTAAATAGGCTAGAAGCAAAAGCTTCTAGCCTATTTTCGTAATTCGAATTCCTATGTCATGTCTCTTCAGTGAATAAGAGAACTCGGTGCAAAATTTTGCACTATATAGATTTCAAAATTGCCATGACAAATTTCGAAGCATCTTTCATTGCTTCTGGGTCGATATTCTCAACAATATCGTTTTCCGCTGAATAAAGCGCAGTATTACCATCGCCCATACCTGCTACCGTAAACGCCTGAATTCCTCGCGCCATCGCAACAGTCGCAGGAGTATCACGTCGTCCCAAAGGAGAAGTTCGATACGTTACCCCTGAGCGTTCACTTGCTTGACGAACAAAACGCTTAATACGCGAAGAAGGACGATAGGTTTTAAATGTCGAGCTTTCCTGCTCGATAATTGACAAGGTTCCAGCGCCAAGAGCCTCCAAATTTATGATCACGGCGCCTTTCATTTCATCTGCATGCTCATCCAAAAATGCAGTGATGCCCGAATGTGAATACTGCTCAGAACCAAGAGCAACGAACCAAACTTCTGTATCGATGTCAGGATGACGGAAGTCTTGCAGTTTGCGTAATTCGCGATTTATTTGCTCGGCAGTATCTCTGTCTCCATCCATGCGAACCGCAGGATTAACCTCAACCAAGTTGTCTTCACCCTCGGAGTACCCTTGATCCTCATACACATCCATAGATTCTTGAGAGTCGGATAAATCCATTTCGGAACCGCGGCTCTTCTTTAAGCGGCTAAGCGAGAAAGCACCACCATTCCATCCTCGACGATTATCAAAATCTGTATCGTGATAATCAATATCAACAAAACCATCGTTGTTTACTCGAGGAACCTGCGTAGTAGCTTGAGCATTGTCGGTTTCCTCCTGACGGAAACTTGACCAATCGCCTCGTGCCTTTCCTACACTGCGTGCATCATAGGAATCGTCTACGTCTACCCAGTCATTAACTGAAACTTCGTCTTGCTTATTCTTCTTTTTCTTTCGGAATTTACCAAACAGACGCCCCGCACGTGACTTAGGCATATCTACATAACCACGCCCTGCATAAGCACCCGTTTCGGTGTAGTCTTCGTCATAGGCAGAATCATCAGCATCGTCGATATAGCGTTCTTCCGGATCAATATCCGCAACCAATTCATCTCCCACAGGAGCAAATGAGCCCGTAGCACCAACGGTGGAAAAAGAGCCTGTTGCTGAAACTGCAGAATTCTTGTTTGTTTCCTCACCCAGTGAAGGCAGATTCAAGCCAAAGGAATCCTTTTTATCTCCCTCGGTAGCAGTTGATTCAGCTCCATCAATTCGCGGCAACATATTTGAGAGAAGTGCCTTTGAACCTGCTTTGGTGCTTTCATTTGTTTCCGCCATAGGTGCGCGTTGCTTAGAACCTTCTGCTGCATTAGCGTGAGGCGCCATTACATCGGGCAAAACAATAACTTGCCGTTTTGGAGCATCTTTTTCTTCCTGCTGAGCACCCAAAGGTATTTGAGGAATCATAGATTCCATACCAACAATCGGAGAAGCAACTGGCGCTTCTTTATTTTCAGGAGCTGGTTCTATAACTGGCTCATGGGAGCTTGCTTCCTGAATTGCCTCTTGGATTCTCTCCGAAGATACCTTTTGTGTTTCTGCAGCATCTACACGCTGGTCAATAAAGTCTTGAGGCTCATATCCTGATACTCCATAGAAGGAAGATTCATCAAAAGCTTCCTCTTCGGAATATGCTTCTTCTTTCTCTTTTCCTTTATCCATGAACTGCGATACATCGATAGGAGATATAGCAGCTGTTTTGTTAGGAGCAGTAACCTCTTCTTGGATCGATAGAGGCTGTTCCTTTTCTAGCTGTTCAGTAGCATCTCCAAAAACAACATCTCTCTTACGAACGGGATTCTCTAAATTGTCATCGAAAGAACCATCATATTCTGTAGAAGATACAGACTCCTCTTGTTTATGGTTAGTGATAGATTTCAAACGTGAAGTAAAAGAACGAGAAAGGCCAGTTGCTTTACGCAAAGGCTGAGAACCGCCACGTCCTAATCCCGTGCGGCTCGAAGAAGGAATACTATTCTCTTCGGACTCTTCAACATTCCTCGTGTTTTCATTAGAGGTATTGGAGGGGATAATTTCCTCGGAAGAGACAGTGATTCTTGATTCTTCTTTTTCTTCAACAGGAAGAACCACGTTGTTTTTAGCTACTTCCTGTTTAGAAACATTCTCCTCAAAAGAGTCTGCTTGTTGTTCTGCTGGCATGTCTTTTGCAGGCTGAGCAGAAACGACTACTTCTTGCTGCTGTTCTGCTTGAATAGGAGATTGTTCCTCCGCAGTAACTTCCATACTGTTAAGCGCTGCCTGCGTTGAAGCAGAAATATGAGGCGCTTCAGTTAACTCAATTTCAGAACGAAGAGCTGCTAAACGAGAAGCTAACTCTGGGTTATCGCTCAAAGGCTGCTGTTCTTGAGCCTGCGCTTCTTTATATACTCTTTCAGCTTCCACTTGACGCTGTCGTTCGTTTTGATTCTCCATCAAGTGTGCAGCGACAGTGTCAGCATAGCGAGAACGGGCAACTCTATGAGGCTGACTTTCTTCAGGCTTGTTTTTTCTTGCTTTCGCCTGTGCAGCTTTCGCCCAAGCAGGAGTCTTGTCCACCGACCCACTAAATGCTGTACTTGCTACTGCTGCACCGTTATTAAGAGTCGATAAAGGCGCGGGACGCTCGAATGAAGAAGCAGGTACTTCTTCTGGACTTTCAGAGATATTCTGTTCTCGCATTTCCATTCGATGAGCATCTGCAGCTTGATTTTCTTCAAGTTCTCTATGTTCCACACGATCGCGAGGAGAAAGTTGCTCATCCGCTCTTGTGTCTGAGTCGAAATTTTCCTCTTCCATGGAAACCATAGTACGAAAACGACCTGGTTTTTCGGATCTTACTTGAGGGGTTTCACTTACTTCAAAATGAACACTTGAAATAGCTTCTTCATCAACAGGCTCTAACCCTCCGCCTTTGACCAAGCGTGAGGAAATATCAGTAACGGGAACTTTGTCAGCAACAGGCTTCCCCGTTAATGCAGCAATGGCAGCCTTTGCTGCTGCAAGCGACTCCTGAGGATTCACCTGAGAATCATATTCAAGGGAAGCCCCTTCGGGCACGAGTCCCGCTTCACGAGCTGCTGATTCACCATGAACATACGTACCTTCTTGCTTCGCACGCTCCATGGCTTCTTCGTTGCTCACCAACCCGTTTCCTACCTGTCGTGCAACATCCAATAACACTGATACGCCTGCAGCATTATTATTAGCTGACTGACTATAAGGTGCAGCTAGATGAAGCGCTGCACGAATTAAGGGGATAACAAAGAGCACTGCGCACACTACAAGCAGCATGGTAATAATTGAAGACAAAGCTCCTGTATCGGTAGCAAACAGGGTCATGCGTAAAAATAAAAGCAATGTTGCAAGCGCTAAAGCAATTGCTGAAGCTTTTTGAATATAAGGCAAGATGCCCGCAAATGGTAATTCTTCTTCTTTAAGCACTTTTCCGGTGTCGTAATTCGCCACCAAGATAACTTTACGACGACGAGCTACTCCCCCTAATGGCGTTGGCTGATATTTCGCCACTACATTTTGGCTAGCACCCGTACGTAAGAAACGAGACAAAACAGGCTTTTGAAATAATTCGCAAGCAAACAATGCCGTTGCTAACGCTACCGCAATAAAGCACGGAATAACAGCAATAGGCAGAACAATGGATACGATAACAGCAACGAGCGCTACACCAAAACAAACTAAACTAGGTATCAGATAGTTGGTAACACACTGAAAATCTTCGATCACTGCAGGAAATCCTGATTCCTTTTGGATTTCTTCCGCTAAATACAGTGCCGCTTGTTGTTCTTCTTCCGTTCCTGCAGGATGAGGACCGATCTCTTGAGATAGATGAACAACATCATCCATTATTTCAGCCATGAGAGCCCCTTTAATTATGTTATGTGCGCTTACACGCTTCAAAGCTAATCAGTATACAGACCTTATAAGTATACGCCATTTATATACTTCGTCTTACAACACAGGTTATATATAAGCATCTTGGTTGAACCTGTTCGTCTATTTTTCACAATTTCGCTACACGAATCACTTTTTTTACTTCACTAATACTTCTAAGATTGCTCGGTTCCCAGATACTCTCTCAAAAATGCATCATGCGTTGCTGCATCAGAACGTGCATTTTCATACTCTTTAATAAGAGCATCTTGATTGATGGCATAACTATCAACTACTAATTGCGTGAGATCAGAAGGAAGTTTTTCTGCCAGCGTAGTTGCTTCAGCATCAGCTTGGTTATAGGCATCGTTATGAGACTCTGCTGTTGATTTATCTTGAATTAAAATTGCTGCGTTTGAAGCAAGAGCTTCGCCTGCTGCTTGACTTTTTAGGTCGAGGTATGCCAATAGATCATCAAAATTCGCTGAACTGTAATAATTCTGCGCGTCTTCAATATGTGATCGGGCTTCTTCAAACTGAGCTTTCGCAGCAGTAGTATATTCTGTCGATTGTGCAACATTTTCTTCAGTGGTGTCTGAAATCACTTGTGCTGACTGAACTAACAAAGCATTCCCTTCATCAATACAGCCCTGTGCTTGAGTAAGCGCATCAATTGCTTGTTTTGCTGCGATGTCATCATTGAGGCGTTTTTCTGCGCAATCAAGCATTGTTTCACGGGAAACAATTGTAGCTAGCACGTGATCAGCTGCCTCTTTATCATACTGAGAACCTTCTAATTCATTACGCGCTTTTTGAGCATAGACTCGCGCAGAATCTAAATCCTCTCTAACTGAAGGCAGCTCGCTCAAGAGATCATTCGCCGTATTTACGGTTTCATCGTTGAAGCTTGTTTGGAAATAGTTATCGATCGAAACAGTTACCTCATCGCTTGCAGCAATAATTTCGCACGACTGATGCAACACACCAACACTGGTACTGAGTTTAACCTGCTCCTGATAAAACCAGTACCCTCCTACCCCTAAAAAGGAAAGACAGATAACTATCACTAAAGCAAGACTAAAACGGCGATATCGTTTACGACGTCTCTGTCGATTTTTAATTTCAGCTTGAGATTCCGCTCCAAGAAAAGTTGAGGTTGAATTAGCAGCATTCTTCTTTGAGGTTGATTGAGATTTTTCTTGAAGAGCATGCGAAGCGGTAGAGGCATGAGAACTACCGTTGTTTCCTTTTTGCTTATGAAGTGATGCATAAAAAGGTGAATTATTCGATTCATTTCTTCTTGAGCGCCAGAGTTTAAATCTACTTGGTTGTTCCTCTAAATTCGCAGCTTTTTGCTCCAGCACATTAAGTGATAGCTCATTTGGCTTTCCTTGAGAGAATTCCTTTACGTGAAGAAATTTTTTCTCTTTCTGACCTAAGCCTCTTCCTGGCTGCTTTTTTCCTTTATGTTTCTTCTCTCTTACCACGTAAATACTCTCAGTTTCCCCTTAAAGAATTACGTACTACCTCTTACTTCTCTGCATCTAGCTAATTGCCGTGATTCAAAAATACATCTTCAATAATTTCATCGCAGGTGAGATAAGAGATATTTTTACTTGGCAAAGAATTCAAGAATTTCTTACCGTAATACTTTGTTATCAGCCTTCGATCAGCAAGTACCACAATCCCTTTATCTGTTGCTGTTCGAATCAATCTTCCAACCGCCTGTTTTACCTCGATAACTGCTGAAGGCAGAGAATAATGAGCCCACGCTCGATCATCACGTTGTTGACGCTCACATGAAAGAGGATCAGTTGGTAATCCAAAAGGAAGTTTAGGAATTACGACCCCTTTCAAGGTTGAACCGGGAGCATCAAAGCCCTCCCAAAAACTCTTAAGCGCAAAAAGACTTAAGTGTTCATCCTTAAGGAAATCATCCTTTAAACCTTTAACTGATACACCCCATTTTTGACACACAAGGCGCAAGTTATCTTCCTTGAGCGCTGGTTGGACTTTCCCGAAACACTGCTCCATTTCGCGTCTATTAGTAAAGAGAGTCAACAATGATCCCTTTTGCGCACGATGAAGCTTAATTAAGAAGGACTCTAAAGCCTCTAAATAATGCGGATCCTGCGGTTCAGGGATATCGGTAGGAACGTAAATATGCATATTAGTATCGAAATCGAAACTGGATTCAACTTTCAATACTTCAGCACGTGATTCATCAGCTTCATTAAATCCTACCGCACGATTAAATGCATCGAATTGCCCGTCTATCGATAGGGTTGCCGATGCATATATCACACTTCGTGTTTCGGGATATAAGAACTCGTTGAGCGATTTACCGATATCAAGAGGCTGAACAGTAAATACTTCATCAAGCACACCCTTTGCTCTATTTAGACGCACTGAATACACGTTATTGTCGCTCTCGTGGAAGAATATAATATCGAGCGTTTCGTATAACTCTCTTAGCTCCAACGCAACAAGAGCAAGTTCACGCTGAGCACTGGAAGTATCATCCATTTGTTCAGCATACGCGACAAGATCACGAGTTGCTTTAATGAGTTTTTCTAACGTGTTGTACAAAGAGCGAGCATATTCTCTTACTCCTTGATATGTTTCACTCGTACGAATTTCGCTGTTTAGCCATAAATCAAACCATTCATACCCTCGTGAACGCGATTTCTGGTCAAACACAAGGAGATCTTTAGCGCTCAAACAGAATTCTTCCGCAGCGATCGAAAATGCCCCTGCAGCAGTTTCTGCTTTTACAATCAAAGCATCATAGAGCGCTTGTCCTTCCTCAGGAGCTTGAGCACTTCGTTTTACTCGGGTAAGTACGTTAACTGAAGCGGAATCAGCAGTTACACGCTTCACTAACGTCATAATTTCATTGCTCGAAGTAGACAACGAAAAGGCGCGCCGAGCTTCTGCTTCAGCGCCATGAGCCTCGTCTACTACCCAATAGCGAATAGGAGGTAAAAGTCCTCCTTCAAATCGAGTATCCCAGAAAAGTAAGCTGTGGTTAGTGACTACCACGTCACAACGCTGGGCTTGTTCTCGTGCGCCATGAACAAAGCAAGATCGCCCAAAGAACGGACATTTCCTTCTTAAACACTCTGCACTTGATGTGGTAATACGCTTTCGAGGAATTGCCCGATAATCTATTTTTAGCGCATCGATATCATCGTAGTCACTCTGCACAATAAAAGAGAGAAGTGCTGCCAGAGATGGTGTTTGGTTAAGGGGCTGCTTTTTGTAAATGATTGTTTTCGGACCCTGTTTTATAAGAGTTTCAACTTTCCTTAAACAGGGGTAATGATTAAAGCCCTTTAAAGGTGCATAGGTGATCCCTAAAGCACTTGACAGCAGGGGGAGTTCTTTGTGGACCAACTGATCTAACAGCGCATTTGTTTTAGTTGCAACTCCAACCGTTATTCCGTTTTCCTTTGCGGCAAACACTAAAGGCACGAGATACGCCATGGATTTACCAACGCCGGTTCCAGCCTCAACAGCTAAATTGCACGACTGAGAAATTGCCTTATGGACAGCTAATGCCATTTCCCGTTGTTCTTCACGCGTTTCATAATCCTCATACAATCTTCCAAGGAGTCCTTCTGGACTAAAGGCATGCGCAATTACTTCTTTATCTACAAAAGACAATACGCGCGGCGCATTTATATTTTCCTGGTTACTATCTAGATCGTTTTCAGGATTTTGCTGGCCTTCCGCACTTTCCGCAGTTAAAGGAACAGTAGAAGCAGCTAGTTTTTGATTCTCATCTGCATATTCGGTATCTCCATTAACGACAGCTTCTCCAAATACCCCGCTAGCAGGACTATTTGCATCGGGGCGTACAGGATTGAGATCTTTGGTTAATGTTTCTTTTCGATACTTACGAAGATTATATGCGGATGCTTCGGTTTGTTCCCATACTTCAGGATCTGCTAAAGAACGGAAAACATACGCTGTGTTCCACTCCTCCACTTCGCTCATTTTTCCAATCGCACAAATTAGAGACTGAGGAAGTGTTGCTACCGCCGCCAACAAAACGCGATACACCATACAAGTAGCAGCAACATCGTCATCGGCACGATGAGTTGATTCGGGACCCCCGAAAGCACGTACAAGATCCAATAATCGATGAGAAGTAAATCGAGGAAGAGCAATTCGAGCTAAATCAAGAGAATCGATCCATCTATTTTGCTTTAAGGGCTCGCCTGCAGGATTCTTAGTTACAAAGGTACGATCGAAATTTGCATTATGAGCAACCAGATCAGAATCTCCAACAAATTCGACAAGTTTCTGAAGTGCCTCGGCAGGACTAGGGGCATCTTTCACATCCTCGTCACTGATATTAGTGAGATGAGCAACATCCTCAGGAATTTGTTTACCAGGGTTAACAAATGTAATATACCATTCCGTAATTTCACCTTTAACCATACGAGCTGCCGCTATCTGAATCAACTCATCATGATTAAAAGAAAAACCCGTTGTTTCAGTATCAATTACTACTACATCTTCATCGAGAACACCGAAATCATGAGTTTTAGCATACTCAGCTAATCCATGATAACGATCAAGGGTTCTTTGGGGAGTATTCTCTAAGATATAGGTATCTAGCGTTATTTGCTGTTGTGAGTTTTGTTTTTCCATGGCAGTAAGACTATCATTTATAAAATTCAGTACGATCTTAATATTTATATTTATAGGAGAAACTATGGCAAAGATTGGCTACTTCGCAACTTATGCGCGATTTGATACAGTCGACAAAGAAGCAGCTGCTGCGTTTTTAGGAGCCGATAATATCGTAGGTGACACCTTTACGGTTGATCACGAAATTACTCCTGATTCAAATAAAGCATGGATTGTTAATCCTTTCGGTAAAAAAATGGGCTATTTAAGTCCAAAGGTTGCTGAACAAGTTGATCTTTGCAAAGCAAAAGGTTGGAACACTGTTGCTATCTTAGCGCTCGTTGCTTTTTCTGAACAACCTGAACCTGGATTATATTGGGGTGAGGTTGTAATCATCTCCTACGATCCTGCATATGAATCTGCTTTTTCTACTTTCGTGGAAGGAATTAGAAAACAAATTAGTAAAGGGATTAGACCTAAGGTTAAACTTGGTCCAGATTCACTGCAGAAAATTATTGACACTCAAGGCGCTTGGCTTCCTAGCGATCGTGTTGCTTTACCTAAAAAAGAAAAAGGGACCGCTTGGGTTAAAACTGAACGTTCCGGCACCGAAGCACTTGTTGAACAAGCAAGAAAAGGTAATATAGGGTGCACTATTGCGAGTTGGATTTTCCTTTTAGCCCTTGTTGCTCTTTTGATTTTCGGTCTCCATTCTTGTGGGTTATTCTGAAATTAGCTTTATCGTTACATCGCCCTCGTGTCTGCTTACTTTAGATATTCTCTTTTCAAATATTTACTATCTTAATTTCAGGCACCTTATCCTAATGAAGGTGCCTGATTTTTATCTAACGCCTCAAATACCATATTGGTACATAACTGCTCAAAAGTTATTCCGCTTACTTTAGCTGCATCTGGCAATAACGAAGTGGAAGTCATTCCTGGTAACGTATTGGTTTCCAAAACCCAAAACTTACCCGTTTCATCCTGAATTAAATCTGTTCTTGAAACACCTTGACATCCCAAAACTTGATGCGCTTTCAGGGCAAGCTCTTGAGCCTCTTTCGTTTCCTTATCGCTTAAAGGTGCAGGACAAATATGCTGAGATCCTCCTTCAGCATATTTTGATTCATAGTCATAAAATTCATTGACGGGAATAATTTTTATTACAGGAAGCGCCTGTGGGTTATCGCTTCCTAAAACGCCCACGGTAAATTCGCTTCCACTAATAAATGTTTCTACAAAAGCTGACGAATCAACAGTGAATACCTTCTCCACCGCTTGAGTAACATCCTCTTCAGTATTACAGATATACACCCCTAGAGCACTACCTTCGGTTGCCGCTTTAACAACACAAGGAAGTCCTACCTGAGAAATTATTTCCTCGCTTGAAGTGTGAGGGGTATTTAATTTCATAGACCCAGGAGTTGGAATTTGAGCTTCACGATAGAAAAATTTTGAAGTGATTTTATTCACGGCAGTTGCACTCGCCCAAACTCCTGAACCGGTATAAGGAATTCCCACCGTTTCAAGGAAGCCTTGAATAGTGCCGTCTTCTCCCCCTTTACCGTGTAAAGCCAAAAACGCCACATCAAAAGTATTCGTAACTAAGGTTTTGAGATCCTCTTTATTTGATGGATCAAGCAGTGTTACTTGAAACCCTACTGCTTTTAATGCTTGTTCAACACTTTTACCCGAAGATAAAGAAACAGCTCTTTCGCCACTTTTTCCACCAGCTAGTAAAGCAACTTTGATCGAATCAGGCTTACGTTGAGAGGACATAATTCTCGCTTTCAAACGTGGTAAATAATTTAACCAACACCAGTAGCTTTTTTCAGAACTAACATTCAATATTATTTTGACATTAGATACTGAGCTATCTTGTGTTCTTCGTGAGTATAGCAAAGGACATATAGAGACTTACTATTTCCTTTTAATCTGTATCGTTTTCCTTGCGTATAATGTCGATATGAATAAATCAATCTATACATACAATATTTCAGAACTACCTGAACTTCTTAATGATTTTAATCAACCACGTTTCCGAGCAAAACAGCTTACCACTTGGCTTTACCGAGATTTTGCACAGTCCTATGACGAGATGACTAATCTTCCGGCATCTTTACGCAAAGAACTTTCTTTGCAATGCCCACTTAACCCTCTGGTAATTCTCGATAAACAAGTCTCTCACGACGGCACGAGAAAATACGTGTTTGTTTTCGACGACAATACTCAAGTTGAAGCTGTTGGAATACCTTCATTTTCTAGGAAGAATTCAAAAGATGAACCCAAACATCTAACGGTGTGTTTTTCAACACAGGCAGGATGCGCTATGCAATGCGCTTTCTGCGCCACAGGAGAAGAGGGTCTCACTCGGAATTTATCTTCTGGAGAAATGGTTGCTCAGATTCTTGCTGTTCAGATTGATTTCGGATATCGAGTGACCAACGTTGTCTCTATGGGACAAGGTGAACCATTTCATAATTACGATTCAGTTATCGATGCGTTACGTTATCTAAATAGCAAAGATGGTCTCCAAATTGGCGCTCGTCACATAACTCTTTCTACCTGTGGAATTCTTCCCGGAATAAGAAAACTTAGCACAGAGCCAGAGCAGTTTACTTTAGCAATATCTCTTCATTCTGCTATTCAATCTACACGTGATTATTTAATGCCTCGTTGCAGTCAAATGCCTTTAACGCACCTTAAAGATGAATTGGTTGCCTACACTCAAAAAACTGGTCGTCGTGTAAGTCTTGAATACCTTATGATTGATTCAATCAACGATACTCCCCAACATCTTGAAGCTTTAGTTTCTTTTTGCGATAACCTTCTCTGTCATATCAACCTTATCCCTCTTAATCATATCGAGGGAAGTAAATTTATCCCAAGCGATAAGAAGACACTTGACTCTTGGGTCTCAACTCTTCAATCTCATGGAAAAGAATGCACTATTAGGAATTCACGAGGATCTGATATAGACGGAGCCTGTGGACAATTAAAGAACAAATTAAAACTTTAAGTCACTTACTAATATGCAACTTCTGGTTAAGTAGTAACTTACTTTATCTAAATTACTCGTAATGATTAAAAAATCGGGGCTACAGAATCCTCTGTGAGCCCCGATCTTGGTCTTTAAGGTATAAAAGTTCGAATTATTAAGCTTCTGCCTTTTCAGCGCCCTTAGATTCAGGATTTTCTGCAATTAAGCTTAAAATTCTCTCTAATTCAGCTTCGTCTTTAAATTGAATCTCAATTTTATTTTTCCCTTGTACCGTTTTTACACGTACGGGTACTGATAAGAATCGAGTCAAGCCTCTTGCGGCTTTTTTAAAACTTGCTGGAGCTGCAACTCGTTTATTTTTACCAGTTTCTTTTGCTTGAGCTCTTCCAGATAAAAGTCGCGCAATCGCTTCAGTTTCGCGCACACTTAATTTTTCATCCATTAATTTCTGCGTTAAGGTTTTACGACCCTCAGCATCTGGGATTGATAATATTGCACGAGCATGACCTGCTGTAATCTTCTCTTCAAACAATAACTGTTGCGCTTCCTCAGGAAGATCAAGTAATCTTAAAGCATTAGCAATTGTTGAGCGACCCTTAGATACTGTTTGAGCGACTTCCGACTGAGTCATCCCACGACGCTCCATTAATCGCTTATAACCATAGGCTTCTTCAATGGGATTAAGATCAGTACGCTGAATATTTTCAATTAACGCAAGTTCTAAGGCCTTATCGTTATCTGCTGCCCAAAAACGAACTGGAATTTCCTTCATATTAAGACTTTTACAGGCTTGCCAGCGTCGTTCTCCTGCAATTATTTGATAGTTTTCTCCAACTTTTCGCACTAAAATCGGCTGCAGTAATCCCTCTTTTTTAATTGAATTAGCAAGTTCTTCAATTTCTTCAGGTTTAAAATTCGTGCGCGGTTGATCAGGGTTTGGTTGAACCTTGTCAAGTGCAACCACTCCCGTAGATCCTTTTTCTTCCTTAGGCTTTACTGTGTGAAGGACTTTATCCACCACTGGAGAAGCTGCTTCTGTTGTTTTTTGTGGTTGGTTCTTGGTATTAGGTGAATTTACGCCAGCTCCATTTTGAACAGCCGATACTACTCCAGTGTGATTTGTGTACCCAGCTGAATTAGTTCGATTAGAGATTTCCCTCGTACTTTTATGCTGGAAAATACTTCTAGGTCTATTTTGAGAAATAGGTTCTCTTGCGGAATTTTTTGGACGAGCATCCCTCGAAACTACTTTTGCGTTCTCAATGGCATCTTCTGAAATATAAATATCAGAAGATGTTTTAGGCGTAGCGTCAGAAGGAGTTCTAGCTTTATTTAAACTATCTCGATTTTCTTGCTTAGTAGAAATATCTGCTGATTTAGTTTCAGAAGAAATATCTTTCTCCGGTTTTTTCTTTTCTGACGTGGCTGATTGTGAATGATTCAGTGAGCTATCGTCAAATAGCGCATTCAGACCTCTTCCAAGACCACTTTTTTGTTTAGCCACGGGCAATCACCTCTCGGGCAAGTTCGTTGTAAGCTTCTGTACCTTTATTATCTGGAGCATATTCAATAATAGGTTGTCCATAGCTTGGAGCTTCAGACAACTTTACTGTACGGGGAATCATTGTTTCAAATACCGTTTTACCAAAGAAAGATCGCACTTCATTTACTACTTGATTAGATAAATTGGTGCGCGAATCATACATAGTCATCACAATGCCAAAAATATCCAAGCTAGGATTAAGCATCTTTTTGACACGATTCATCGAATCAAGAAGTTTTGTCACACCTTCCAAAGCATAGAACTCGCATTGAATAGGAACAAGTAGTTTATCCGCCGCAACTAAAGCATTTATCGTCAACAATCCAAGAGAAGGAGGACAATCAATGAGAATATAATCGTAGCGACCTCGTAAGCTTCCTAAAGCACTTTTTAAACGATTTTCTCGAGCCATTTCATTAACAAGCTCTACTTCCGCACCAGCAAGATTAATAGTTGATGGTAAAACATCTACTCCTTTACCAACACACGCTAAGATAACTTCTTCTACTGGTGTTTCTCCTAGAAGTGCATCATACACGCAGCCATCAAGCTCGCGTTTATCTATTCCATAACCACTTGTTGCATTACCTTGCGGATCTAAATCAACAAGAAGTACTTCTTTATTCATAGCACCTAACGCAGCAGCAAGATTTACCGCAGTGGTTGACTTTCCTACGCCACCTTTTTGATTAATAATTGCCAAAATTTTAGTCTGACCAATACTGTGGGTAACTGGTGGCTTTTGAGTGAAAGGAACATATTGAGCTGTTACGACATCGTCTTCAGAAACTTCTTCACTTTTTGTCGTTTTTTCAGTATTCTCAGCTATCTGATTTTCGTTACTAGATTCCGAAATATCGGGTTCTGTAGTGTCTACTTCTCGTTCGATAACTTCTGCATGCTCATTAATCTCATCAAAAGTTGTTTGCTTTTCTTCTTTTGACAATACCTGAGATTTTGATTCGTTAACGGGAGCCACTGGGTTATTTTTAAATTTCTTTCGACTACCGAATAATCCCACGAATATTCCTTTCCTCGATATCGAACTGATTATATCTAATATATGTTTCACGTGAAACATATATTAGATTCCTTTATCCAAAACAGACTTATCTCATTAATTACTTACCTTACTGTTTCACGTGAAACAGTAAGGTAAAAGAGAAAAGTCAATTACTGAATCAAGTAGTAAACGATACTTTATTTAACGCATGAGTAGTTACTCACAAGAAATAATCGGAAAGCTTGTTTTATAAAAAAGAGATGTTTCACGTGAAACATCTCTTTCGATATAGCTAGGAAGTTTAATAATAAATTTCACTTGAAAAATACTATCATCTCTTCACTCTTAGTTAAATAGAAAAGACCAAGGAATTAGCTTGAAACTATCTTTTTACTAGAAAGGCTTTTTCTGAGCCATGCCAACTCTTCTAGGCAAAGAAATACTTGGTTTAGAAATTTTTTCAAATACCACAATACTGCGATGAGTTGCTCCATCACTGAGAGTGAAATTTTGTACCTCTTTAAATTTCATACCGAATTTATTACAAACAGTTTTTGCATGCATTAATTCATCATCTATATCTTGAGATTTATAGCAAATCAAATGTCCATTCATTATAAGAAGCGGCGATGCAAGTTCAAGTAAAGACGAAAGCGAAGATAAAGCACGTGCTGTAATCACACTAAAGTATTCAGGTTGATCTTTTGCAAGATCTTCAATTCTTCCCTGGAAGGTAGAAACTATTTCTTCAAGAGAAAGTTTAGTGATCATTCGATTTAAGGCAGCAACCTTTTTACCAACCGAATCCGCAAGGAGTGTCTTTCTTTCAGTTGTGATGGCAATAGGAATACCAGGAAATCCTGCCCCTGTTCCCATATCTAAATAATCACCCTGTGGTGCCTTCTCAATAAAGGGAACTCCAACTAAGGAGTCTTCAACATGCAATATTTTCGCAGTTTCCCAATCAGTGATTCTTGTTAAATTTGTTGTTTTATTTTCTTCTATTACGTAGCGTAAATGCAAATCGAGCAGCTCACGCTGCTCGATTGAAAGAGTTGAATTAATCTTATCCATTCTGAAGCCTTAGCATGTTTCACGTGAAACATTATCGAGGGATAACAACAACACGACGGGCTCGTCCTTCACCCTCAGAAACAGTCTCAACACGGCTATCATCTCGAAGAGCAATGTGAACAAGTCGACGTTCGTATGGAGTCATAGGACGAAGTTTTATGCTGCGATCCTGATTAAAAGCCCTATCGGCAGCTTTACGAGCAATATCTTCAAGCTTCTGACGTTGACGCCCTTTATACCCCTCAACATCAATAACGATAGGATAACGATAACCAACAGTACGTGAAGTAATAGAGGAAATTAAGAATTGCAACGCGTCAAGGGTCTTACCATGACGACCAATTAAGACTGCAAGATCATCTCCAGTGATATCAAGAATTAATTCTCCTTCATCACCTTCATATTCATCAATAGTAACTTCCCCAACATTGAAGTACTTCAATATATCCTGAATTGCCGCAATCGCAGTATCAGCAATATGATCTACTTCTTCATCGGTATAGATATGAACTTCAGATTCTTCTGAATCAAGATCATCATCGTAATCTTCTTCAATAATATTGTCTTCAAACGTTTCTTCAGTCATAAAAACCCCTTACATTCAAATCTCCCCTTCACAAAGGAAGGGGAGGAGACGGTAAAAATATTTAGAAATGTTTTATTTGCTTTTCTTAGTAGGACGCTTCTTTTTTGTTTTACGAACAACATCAACCTCAACAGGTTTTGGGGTAGCGTCTTCAGCTACTACAAGTTCATCCTGACGCTTAAATACTCGCGTTGAAATGACCTGCTGAAGAACGCCGAAAACTGAAGAAGTAGCCCAGAATAGTAATACACCAGTAGGAGATGTCCAACCAAGCCAAAGCATAAAGAGGGACATAATACCCATTATGATTAGCATTTGGTTCTTCTGCGGATTATTTGTTCCTCGTTGCTGAAGCACCGAAGGAAGGAAGGTGCAGAAGGCGAACAGTAAAAGAAGAATGCCATAAGGGATAAATTGCATGAACCCTTGACTAAATACTGCACTTGGCGAGTCAATAAGAGTAGGAAGAATGCTATAGAAGGAATAAATCATACCCTCTGTTCTTCCGCCCATTTCCTGTAAAACTTGGAAAAGTGCAACAAAGATAGGCATCTGAATCAATAAAGGAAGGCAGCCTGTAATGGGGTTAAATCCAATCTCTGCATATACCTTCTGAAGTTCCTCAGCCTGTCGCTGCTGGTCGTTTGCATACTTTTCTTGTATCTCCCGCATGCGTGGCTGAAATTGTTGCATCTTATATGATGACTTAATCTGCTTTTGCATGAAAGGGAACATGATCAAGCGAAGAATCAAAGTAACGATGATAATCGCAAGACCCCAGTCACTTACAAAGTTATAGAAGAACTGAATACAAAAGAAGATGGCGTCTTTAAATGCCTCCCACATTTATACTGAAATCCTCTCACTCGATTTATTTATAATTTTTCATCCGAAAGTGAAATTCTTCCGGAACTGGATCATATCCTCTGCCACCACCAGGCCTGCACCTAAGAATCCTTCTGATCGTAAGGTACAAACCCTTAAGAAAGCCAAATCTTTTTACTGCTGTTAACCCATATTGCGAACAAGTAGGGATAAACCGACAGGTTGCAGGTAATAAAGGAGATATTCCTAATCGATAAAACTTAATCAATAGAATTAGAAGCTGCTGGGGGATAGCCTTTACAAAAACGATTAATTTCTTCATAGCTATCATGCCTTAACTTCGTATGAATCTATAACCTTTCTACATGCTGAAAGCAGTTTAGTATATTCAGCCTTTGTCGTCTTGCGGTTCGCAATAAAAAGAATAGTTAAATTCTGCCAAGGACCACCAAGATCATGACATACTGCTCTCATCCTTCGTTTAGCGGTATTCCGCCAAACAGCATTTCCGTTTTTCTTACCTGCAATAAAAGCAACACGGCCACTAGGGCCGTGTTGGGTATCCCCTTGATAGACGATCATTGTCATATAAGGAGTTGCATGTCGTTTTCCGTGCGAGAACAGGTAGGAGATCTCAGTGCTAGATTTGATAGTTCCTAACACGGTATCTCACAAGAAAAACTAAACGGCAAGACGCTTACGGCCCTTAGCACGACGAGCAGAAAGAACAGCACGACCACTCTTAGTAGCCATGCGTGCACGGAAGCCATGGGTCTTGGCGCGCTTATGGGTGTTTGGTTGATAGGTGCGCTTCATGTACGTTTTCCTTTCAGATTTACAGTAACTTTGAAATTGTACGATATGGAAATATACAGTCAAGAATAGAATTCCGAAAAGCGGTAATTATATCCATGTCACCACATAACATCCACGTAATACACTACAAACGACGCTCTGGGTTTTTTCATGAAACTATAAAGCTATTATATCGTCAGCTCAAATTGCCTTGTCGGCTCAAATCACCTCATTTTCTTTAGCTGCCTCGCTGTCATAAAAAAATCAACAGGTCTTAATACTTGAACCCTTAAATAAGTCTAGGAATCCTAAATTTTTATCTGAAACCACATTCATCCTCATTCTAGGAAAGAATAAATAAATTTGCCTTAGTTACACCTATTAATAAGCATAGGTTACCTACGTTTTTCCCTATCTTGGTTTAGTTATCCACATTTTTAAGGTATATCAATGTGGATAATGTGGATAACTTACCTGGTGTTTTTGTAAAACTAAATAATAAATCAACATTCCAATTTCGTTCAGGAAATTCACTTAAGAAGGAATCTATAAAAAACTATTACTCAAATCATTTAAAAAGTGGAAATATGCGTTTTACCTGGTGTTTTACTTTAAAGCATAGAGTGGATAGAAATGCAATACTTGAATTTACAAAACAAGGGTTTCACGTGAATCACTATTGCTGAAGTGATATTTCTCCGTCCGATTTAACATCAGTTAACAAAAGAAAGGGAAAGGTTTTCCATATTCCTATTCCAGTTTTTCATTCTTTTTCACTTTCATTTTCAACGTTTTCCACATTTTCTTGAAAGAATGTTGAAAACTCCGAAAACATATAGGAAAAACTGAGTGATTAATTGAAAAAAACTGACTCGCTGACTAAAATATGAACGAAAAGATGCTCGGTTTGTTCATTTCGAGATATGAATAACTGAGCTATTTTCATCTTTCCTGGAAAACGAACCGAAAAAGTAGCATGGCACCAGAAAACACTCCACATACTCATTCAGACCTTCAGGCAGAAGATCCAGAGATCTTAATTAATAATGCTCAAGTGGAGGAATCTTCACCTCAACTGCCACCTTATGCCTATACCGTTAATGGGGGAGTGCCGCCATTCCAAAATCAAAGTCCATACTATTCCCCACAAGCTTATATGAGCCCTTCAGTTCAACAAGCTTATTATCCCCCGCAAGGCATACCGCAGAACCCTGGATATCCTGCATATTACATAGGGAATCCAGGTGTTGAAATGAATGTTATGCCTACAGGAACTAACGGAATAAATACACCTAATACAACTGAGGTAAATCACCTCAACAATCAAACCCCAGGAAACAACACACCCCCTGCAGGTAAAGTGGATCAATCAGCTATTGCAACATCAGCAGCACAGTTTACTCAGGCACCTCATACGGCCCCTATATCTCATGCCGCCTATTTACCTAATATCGCCCTAGACAATCAAACTCAAAACGAAGCGTTTGATTACTCTTATATTGCAACTCCAGCCCGTATAGCAATCTATGACGACTTAAAATCCGCTCCACGCGTAATCGAGATACAAGGTACTGCCACCCACGAATATATCGAGCGCATTGCGTCACTTACCTACAAGAACGCAAAAGAAGAAGGAGGGATTATTCCCTATACGGTCATCCGTGAAGTATCAGAAAATTTCATCCACGCACAATTTCAAGAAATTGTCGTATCGATCATGGATAAAGGAAATACTATACGCTTCGCTGATCAGGGCCCAGGTATCGCTCATAAAGACTTAGTACAAGAACCAGGTTTCTCATCGGCTACTGAACCCATGAAAAGGTATATTCGTGGAGTTGGATCCGGCTTACCAATTGTTAAGGACTATCTCGAAACAACCCATGGATATATAGAAATCGAAGACAACATTAATAAAGGATCAGTTGTAACTATAAGTTTAGTAGCATCTCGAAGTATTCACGACGAGCAACCGCAGCTTGATATACCTGAATTAACCGAAAACGAACAACGTATACTCCAGGCTCTTCTTCCTGATAAAGCCCTAGGAATTACCGAAATAAATAAAGTTACCGGTATTGCAGTAGCAAGTATCCATACCGCTTTATCTAAAATGGAAGAACAAAAGCTTGTAGAAAAGAACAATAAGAAAAGAAAACTGACTGTTTTTGGAGAACGAGTAGCACTTTCTCTCTAAAGACCAAAGAACTCTATATAATTATTTCTTAAAGCACAACAATGCTAATTGCAATGAGAGAACCCAAGGTATAACTAAACAATGGATTTAACAGAACTCTGGACAAACCTTATACGTCAAATTAAGTCGTATCCCAATGTGAATGCATCACAAATAGATGCATTCTTCTCTCGTGTGCAACTTCAAGCAGCGAGCCAGGGTTTTGTAATGTTTACCTCGGATAATAGTTTCATTAAAGACTGGATAGAAAAGCACTACATTAAAGACATCCAACAAGCCTTGCATGATATGTATGGAATGGATTTTATTGTTCAAATTGAAGTAGATCCAACCTCTACCCCAATTGCACCACTTCCCGAAAGTGCCCCAACGGTAAGCCAGGAAGCTCCAGTCCACCATCAACCAACACCAGCACAACCAACGCCAACCCCTACACCAAGCGTCCAAAAGGAGGCACCCTTTATTAATCAAGGCGGATATAGCACTCCAGAAAAAGAGGTACCAAATTCCCTTCACGTACCAACGCGAGAGGACTCATCTTTTTACAGGGACAATAACCTCACCACCTACTCTTCCCCTAAAAACGAAGAATTGGATATCCGTCATAACTCATCAGATAAAACTGAACAAAGGGGAGTAGAAGGCCTCAATAGTCTCACCTTTGAGACTTTTGTTATGGGTGATTCTAATCGGATGGCTTATTCAATGGCTGTTGAAGTTGCCGAAAAACCAGGCTCTTCAGCACTTAATCCTTTATTTATTTACGGACGAAGTGGTGTGGGTAAAACCCATTTACTTTGCGCAATCAAAAACTACATCAATGAGCAATACGAAGACTTTAAAGTGATTTATATCGACTCAATGGAGTTAGTAAATCGCTATTCAGATGCTGCAATAGAGAAAAATGTTGATAAGCAAAGTTTTAAGAATTTTGAAAATTTCTTCCAGCAAACTGACGTATTACTTATCGACGATATCCAGGGATTACAAGGAAAGCCAGGAACTCTTGATACCTTATTTCGTATTTTCAACAAGATGATCCCTAAAGGAAAACAGTTTGTTTTCTCCGCTGACCGTGCCCCAAAAAATATTGACTTAGATGAACGATATGTTTCCCGTTTTAACTCTGGCGCTACGATCGATATCCAACCACCAGACGACGAAACCAAACGAAATATTATTAAAAGTTTCATTGCGGAATACAAAAATGAAGAAGAACTGCCATTCACTATTTCAGATAGCATTCTCGACTATATCGTAGACAATTCAAGCTCAAACATCCGAGAATTAAAGAGCGCTATTACTAATGTTATCTTTGCGCTCAAAATGGACAAAGAGCATGAATTATCAGAAAGTCGTGTCAAGGAACTTCTAGGAAATCATTTTATTGGTGGCGGAAAAAAGCGTATTACCATCGAGATGATTCAAGGTGCCGTAGAAGACTTCTATGGTGTTACACATAAGGATTTAATAGGGAAAAAGAAAGAACGCCGAATAGTACATCCAAGGCAGGTTGCAATATTCCTTTGTCGAGAGCTTTCTGAAACCACCCTAAAAAATATTGGTAATGCATTTAACCGTGACCACACAACAGTTATGCATTCATGTGATCTAATTTCCAACCAACTCCAAGAAGACCGTAATCTTCGCGAAGAACTCGAGGTTATTCGGGAAAAGATTCGTATCCAACAGTACTAAATGCAGGAATTTATACCAAGTAAGAACTACTAGTAATCCTTGTTTTAACCCTTATAAAGACGTGCATAAATACCGTAAAGTACTGGGGATAACTAGCAATTAATGTTAATAAGGTTTTCCCCACCTTTTCCACGGGGAAAACAAGAGGGATAATCCACATGATTTATACCCCATCTTTTATTAATACTGACCAGGTAAAAAAGAAGTTATCAACAAATCAACGCTGCTTATTACTTCTATGATTAGTATTTAATTAAGAAGAGTAAGAAGAAAAAATAAAGGGGAAATCCAAAAGAGTAAATCCTGAATTGATGGAAGGTTAAAACATCAAGAACGGGTATCATAAATTAACGCAACAGTTCTAAAGAGGTATCAGAGGAGCTTTAATGAAATTCAGTATCAACCAATCAGAACTTCAAAATGCCCTATCAGTATGCGTAAAAGGTTCTTCTACTCGCTCAACGCTTTCAATCCTTGCTGGAGTTTATCTCAAAGCAGAAGAAGGAAGCTTGACACTGCAAACAACCAACTTAGAACTATCTATTAAAGTAACCTGTCCCGCTTTGGTGGAAGAGCAAGGTGAATCAGTTGTACCTGCAAAGCTCTTTTTGGATATCGTGAAAAACTTGCCAGATATGGCTGTAAGAATCGAATCAGACGATGCAACAGCTTCAGTCTTCTGTGATACAACCACTTTTTCACTTAAAGCGCTTAATCCTCTTGATTTTCCTGCATTTCCAGAGGTAGAAGCTGAACAGGAAGCACAATTTCCTTTCTCGGCATTTTCAACCATGGTAAAGAGGACCGCAAAAGTAGTTTCTCATGATGAAACTCGTGCGGTGCTAACAGGCGTGTTGGTTTCCTGTGTAGGAAATGAACTCAAAATGGTTGCAACTGACTCGTATCGTTTAGCGGTGAGTGAAACTCAACTTAGTCAACCTTGTCCAGAAGAATTTGAAGCAGTAATTGCAGGTTCATTTTTGAACGATATTGCCTCATTACCTCAGTCAGATCAGCCTATTACTTTAGCTTTAAGCGAGAATCAGATAATTGTCTCCTATCAAGACACGACTTTTATTAATCGTCGAATTGAAGGTGCTTTCCCTAATTACAAACAATTAATCGCAGATAGATTCTCTACCCGAGTTACTTTATCTACTCATGCGCTTACCGATGCGGTTCGTCGAGTCTCTCTTTTAAGTAACAAAGTTTCTCCTGTGCAGATAAAAGTTGATGCCGAATCCGGTGTTATGACTTTAGTTACAAATTCTCAAGATATTGGTAATGCACAGGAGAATTTGATTTGTGAAATTGAGGGAGAATCAGTAGATATAGCCTTTAATTACTCTTTCTTGTTGGATGGCTTGAATTCTATAACTACTGATGCAGTTCATTTGGATCTTTTTGGCTCTATGAAACCAGGAATTCTTCGCGCTACAGAAGGAGAAAATTTCCTTTACTTGATTATGCCTGTGCGTGTATAGAGCAAGACTAAGTGTTGGATGATCTTTTATGGGGCTTATCTTAAGCGCGATAGATTGCAATAATTTTCGTTCGTATCATCAGTTAAAGCTTGATGAAATTGGAATGCTTACGTTAATTATTGGTCCTAATGCTACAGGTAAAACAAATCTCTTAGAAGGAATTCAGTACACTACAGCAGCTGCTTCATTCCGTCATCCAACTCTTTTACATCTGATTCATAGTGGAGAGAAAAATAGCTGGTTTAAAAGTGTGTTTGAGGGAGACGGCCGTCATTTAGAGGTCGAGCTTCGCTGTAGCTTAGACCGTAAAGATTTTTATCTTAATGGGAAAAAGAAGCAGGCTCATAAAATTCGTGGTATTTTGCCCTCAGTTTTGTTTTGTCCTGATGATTTAAATCTTATTAAGGGCTCGCAAAGTGTTAAACGTACACAGCTTGATCTACTTGGATCGCAGATTTCATCTGGTTATAACGCGGTTCGGAAAGACTACGAAAAGATATTACGTCAAAAGAATAGCTGCCTTAAGCAGGAGATGCCGCACGAATACCTTTCAAGTATTAACGAGGTACTAGCATCAATTGGCGCACAGCTTTACCATTTACGTTCCCAGTTGGTAACATCGTTAATTCCTTATATCCAAGACTACTATTATGAATTATCACTTGGTCGTGAGGAGGTTTCGATAAGGTATATACCTTCCTGGGAACGAGCGGAAGCTAATCCGGAAGAGTACCAAGAAAACGCCTGGGTAGATCGTCATACTGCTCAAGAATTACTTTTACAGAAAATGGAAAACGATTATCCGAAAGAGCATGAGCGCCATATGTCGCTCTATGGTCCGCAAATAGATAGGATAGAGTTTTATTTAGATAAGAGAAACGCCTCATCTTTCGCTTCCCAAGGACAGCAACGTTCACTGGTTTTGAGTTATAAAATGGCTGAAGTAGCTTTAATTAAGGAGAAATTAGGACAAAATCCTCTTCTCCTTCTTGATGATGTTATGAGTGAACTCGATAATGATCGCAGATCGGCACTTTTTTCACTTTTATCGGAGGGAATTCAGACTTTTATTACAGCTACAAATTCCGAAATGTTTGACGAGAGTTTAAAAAAACAGGCGCGGATTGTGGAACTTGGATTTGATGGAGTGGTTTCTTATGGTTGATCATCCTGAATGGGCTTCTTCTCGTGATCCGCGTCATTTAGCTGATATTTACAACGAACGAACTAATTCATTAAAACCGGTTTCGAATTCTTTCAATGCGTTTTATCATTCCTTGCCTGAAAAGGTTAGGGAGAAAGTTTTAGTAAACCGAAGAATACAAAAAATTCATCAGCAATTTTCTCAAGTTGTTGATCCTTATATTTTGGATCACACGAATTCAGTTTATCTACTTCGTCACAAGGATCCTTTAGGGCAATCTAATAAGAACGGCAAAGAAAAAAATACCTATTCAGATCAAAATTCAACTGATTCATCAAGTTCGACAACCGTTTCGAATAGCGGAATATATAACGCTGATAAGAAAGTGCTCGGCAATCCCAATAAGTCACTTTCTAATAAGCCGCCTTATGGAGTTCAAGAGATATTTGATCTTGTAGTGTATGTTGATAATTCATTGGTAGCGGCGGAGCTCAATGCTCGGAGAGAATTGATTCGTCTAAAATATCGCGAGCAATTTAAAGTGGTAATCGATATATTTGAAATACGTATTTCTCGCGGTGTCTATAAAGATAAATATCCTTTTAGGGAACTGAGAGATCATAATAAGGAATACAGAACAGCTCACGCACTCACTCAAGAAGAATTAAATGAGATAGACGAACTTTTAAAAGATATTCCTGAGGGAAAATTGCGAGCATCGTTTAAAAAAGCAATTAAGGCCCAAAAACAAAATAGTGATAAAAAATAATAAAAAACATCACAGGAATGTGTTTTCTCCCGTCAGAAACGCTTAGAAACGCTGTAAACGCTAGAAATTTATAAAGTACTTTAGTTATCTGTTATAATAGACGTTTGGAAAACTGCCCTCTTATGCGCTTTTCTTTGAGAAGCGCTTTGAAATTTATGGAAGAGGAGGAATTTGTGGTAACAGAAAGTGGCCATTACAGTGGTCAGGATATCCAAGTTTTGGAAGGCTTGGAAGCTGTTCGTAAACGTCCTGGTATGTATATTGGTTCAACAGGTCCAAGAGGCTTGCACCATCTTGTTTACGAGGTTGTAGATAATTCAGTTGATGAAGCGTTAGCTGGATTCTGTGACACCATTAATGTAACTATTCATGAGGACAATTCAATTACCGTTGTTGATAATGGCCGCGGTATTCCTATCGATAAACACCCTAAAGAGAAAATTCCTACTGTTGAGGTCGTTCTAACAATTCTTCATGCAGGTGGTAAATTTGGTGGCGAAGGCTATAAGGTTTCCGGTGGTCTTCATGGTGTTGGTGTTTCAGTAGTAAACGCACTGTCTACTCGTGTGGTGGTTCAGGTTCGTCGTGATGGGAAGGAGTACGAAATCTCTTTCGATCACGGTAAAACTAAAGAAAAGCTGCATGAAATAGGGAAAGCGAAACACACGGGAACTACGGTAACGTTCTGGCCTGATCCAGAAATATTTCGTGAGACAACGGTATTTGATTACCCTACCCTTCAAGCACGTTTCCGTGAAATGGCGTTCTTGAACAAAGGCTTAAAGATTACCCTTACTGACGAGCGCGATCTTGATAATGAGGGCAAGCCTCGTTATGAGGTATTTCATGCTCTTGGCGGATTGCAGGATTTCGTAAAATTCCTTAATCAAGGGAAAGAAACCCTCAATAAACCTATTTATTTTGAAGCGGAAAACGAAAACGGCATGGTCGAAGTAGCTATGCAGTGGACCACGTCTTACTCTTCAAATTCAGTGATGTCTTTTGCAAATAATATTCACACCATTGATGGAGGTACGCACCTTGATGGATTCAAGCAAGGGGTAACACGTACGATCAATGATTACGCGCGCAGTAAAGGCATTCTGAAAGAAAAAGATAATAACCTCTCAGGCGATGACACTCGTGAGGGTTTAGCCGCAATTGTGTCAGTGAAACTTCGTGAGCCTCAGTTTGAGGGTCAGACTAAAGGTAAGTTAGGAAATACTGAGATTCGAGGCCTTGTTCAGACGGCGGTCATGAAGGGGCTTGCAGAATATCTGGAAGAAAATCCTACCCCAGCAAAGCGTATTATCAATAAAGCATCCCAGGCAATGAAAGCTCGAGAGGCTGCTCGTAAAGCGCGTGATATGACGCGTCGTAAAGGTGTTCTCGATTCCTTTAGTCTTCCCGGTAAATTAGCTGACTGTTCTTCAAAAAATCCTGCCGAATCTGAAATTTTCATTGTAGAGGGTGACTCTGCAGGTGGTTCAGCAAAGCAGGCGCGTGACCGTAAGTATCAAGCGATCATGCCTTTGCGAGGAAAGATTCTCAATGTTGAACGTGCGGGGCTTCATCGCTCCTTATCCTCAGACACCATTTCAAGTTTGATTACGGCAATTGGCACTAATATCGGCGAAGATTTTAACGCGGATGCAGCCCGTTATCATCGCATTATTATCATGACAGACGCTGACGTTGACGGCGCTCATATTCGTTGCTTGCTTCTAACCTTCTTCTATCGATATATGCCTGAGCTTATTACACGTGGTTATATTTATATCGCTCAGCCTCCTTTGTATGGCTTAAAGAAAAAGGGTGGCAAGAAACTGGAATATATCTTTAACGATCAAGCGCTTCAGGATCGCTTAGCAGAAATACCTGATCGAGATAGCATTTCTCTTCAGCGTTATAAGGGTCTTGGAGAAATGGATCCTGAACAGCTTTGGGAAACCACCATGGAACCCTCAAAGCGCACCATGCTTCAAGTAAGTATTGAAGATGCTGCTGAGGCGGAGCGTGTAGTGAGTGAATTGATGGGGGATCAGGTTGAGCCTCGTAAAGATTTTATTCAAAAACACGCACATGATGTTCGTTTCCTAGACTTCTAGAAAGGATTTATTTCGTGGCTGAAAAGAAAGATGAAGGAATGGATCTTACGGGATCTACTATCCTTCCTGCTGAACTCAGTAAGGAAATGAGAACTTCCTTTCTTGAGTATTCGATGAGTGTTATTGTCTCTCGTGCGCTTCCTGATGTACGAGATGGCTTAAAACCAGTTCATCGTCGTATTCTTTACGCGATGAATGAAAGTGGTATTACCCCTAAGCGCCCCCATGCGAAGTCTGCTCGTACTGTTGGTGACGTAATTGGTAAGTATCACCCTCATGGTGATAGTGCGGTATACGACACTATGGTTCGTTTAGCGCAGCCATTCTCCATGCGCGTGACGTTAGTAGATGGTCACGGTAACTTTGGTTCTATCGACGGTGACTCGGCAGCTGCTATGCGTTATACCGAAGCACGTCTCGATAAACCTGCCATGGAGCTTTTGCGAGATCTCGACAAAGAGACGGTTGATTTCCAGCCTAACTATGACGAGAGTTTGCAGGAGCCTGTAGTTTTACCTGCTCGCTTTCCTAACCTTCTCGTAAATGGTTCTTCGGGTATTGCGGTAGGCATGGCAACCAATATCCCTCCCCATAACCTTGGTGAGGCAATTGATGCTACTTGCCTCATGTTGGATAATCCTGACTGCACAGTTGATGACCTTTTAAAGGTAATGCCCGGTCCAGATTTCCCTACTGGTGGCATCATTATTGGTCGCAAGGGGATTCGTGAGGCCTATGAAACAGGTCGTGGTAGTTTAACGATTCGTTCAACCTGCCGTATTGAAGAAGGGAAGAATGGAAAGAAATCCATCGTAGTTTCTGAAATTCCCTATCAGGTAAATCGTACCAAGCTTCTCGAAAAAATAGCTGACTTAATTAGGGATAAAAAACTTCCTGAAATTTCCAATGTTCATGACGGCGCCGATCGCCATGGTATCGATATCATTATCGACCTGAAACAAAATGCGATTCCTCAGGTAGTACTCAATAAGCTCTATAAGCATACTCAGCTCCAAGTGGGCTTTGGATGCAATATGGTTGCTTTGGTAAATGGCGTTCCTCGCACTCTTTCTTTGAAGGAAATGCTTCATTACTACATTCTCCATCAAGAGGAAGTAGTAGAGCGCCGTACTCGCTATGATCTCGCCAAGGCTGAAGCACGCGCTCATATTTTAGAGGGCTTTGTTATCGCACTTGATAATATTGATGAAGTAATCCGCATTATTCGTGCTTCAAAAACTGACGCTGAAGCTAAAACTTCTTTAATGGAATCGTTCTCGCTCTCTGAAAAGCAAAGCGAAGCAATTCTTGAAATGAAATTGCGTCGTTTAACTGGATTAGAACGCGAAAAGATTGAACAAGAATTAGCTGAACTTCGTGAAAAGATCGAATACTTCAAACGCGTGCTTTCTGATAAAGAATTGCTTAAGCAAATTATTAAAGATGAATTGCTTGAAATTAAAGAAAAATACAATTCGAAGCGTTTAACAAAAATCACCGATGAGGTAAAAGAGCTGGATGTGGAAGACCTTATTGCAGAAGAGGAAGTTGCAGTAACGGTTACTAAAGCTGGTTACGTTAAGCGTCTTCCCGTAGCTACTTATCGCCAGCAGAAGCGTGGCGGAAAAGGTATGCAAGGTGTGAACTTGAAAGAAAGTGACTTTGTTGAGCACCTCTTTATTTCCTCCACCCATGCCTACATGTTGTTCTTCTCTTCGTTCGGTAAGGTGTATCGTCTTAAAGCGTACGAAATCCCTGAAGCATCTCGTCATGCACGAGGCACCGCGATCGTAAACTTACTGCCTTTGGAAAAGGGAGAAACGATTGCTGCGGTTATCGCAACGAAAGATTTCCCCGAAGATGAATACCTCATGTTTGCGACTGCTTCAGGTATGGTTAAAAAGACCTCAATGAAGCTCTATGATCGCACGCGCCGTGATGGCCTAATTGCTATCAACCTGAAAGAAAATGACAAGCTAATTTCCGTTAAGCGTGTGGCTGAAGGCGAAAAAGTTGTCATGGTTTCATCAGCAGGTAAAGCAATCATGTGGGATGAATCGGAAGTACGCGCCATGGGACGTGACACAATGGGTGTTCGTGGAATGACGGTTAATGCGGATGCACGTGTTCTTGGTATGGAGATCGCCCACGAAGGTAGCGATTTGTTCGTTATTACTGAACTGGGGTATGGAAAGCGCACCCCAATTTCCGAGTATCCAGAACATCATCGAGGTGGTCAGGGTGTTTACACTATTACTATGACACCTAAGAAAGGTCTTCTGGCAGCAATGAAGATTGTGGATCCTGAAGATGAGATCATGATTATCACTGAAGAGGGTGTTGTGGTTCGTACCGCGGTATCGGGCGTTTCAGAACTTGGACGTTCTACTCAAGGTGTTCATGTAATGAATGTAGCGGATAAAGATAGAGTAACGGCTGTTGCAATTGCTACTTCGAATGATAAGAAGGCAAGTAAAACTCATGCATCGAAAGATCAGATGAATTTACTTGATCAGGAATAAACGCTGATAAAACTATATGTTTCCCGTGAAACAGGCAAGGGGTGCCCCTTGCCTGTTTTTTATTAACGGCTTCGACTTTTTAACATCTCAGCTTACTGAGGACGTGAAGCTTACCGAAACGATCAACTATCCACTTTGCGGATAGAAAACAATCTGCGTTACGTTACCACCCTCTGCGGATGGATAATAACTGAGCAGCCTGGGTAGTATTTGATTGAATAGAATTTGCTTACAAAACAATATTTTTGCTTACAAAAACAATATTCCGTGAGATAAAGCGGGTACAAATCTTCTATTGAGAGTCGATTACTAAAAAATAAGTATTGAAGAAGTAACTAAAGGATTACTCATTAAGGAAATCATCAGGGCTGAGGTTAGATACAAACTCATGAAATTCCTCGAGGTCCTGCTCGTTGTTTTCTGGATTCAGTTTGAAGGGAAATGAAGCCTTTTCGTAGACTTTTTCCATAACGTAAATTGAAGCATTTTGCTTTATAGCAAGTGCTATAGCATCGCTAGGGCGTGCATCTAACTCAATAAGATGTCCATGTTGTCGTAAGGTTAGCGTTGCATAAAACGTTGATGCTTTTACATCAGTGATCAAGACGTGGTCTACATAGGCGTCAAGGCTTGCGATCGCATTGATAAATAAATCATGAGTTAAGGGACGAGGCAACCTTATATCTTCAAGAGCTAATCCTATTTGTGCTGCTTCTGGTAACCCTATCCAGATTGGGATAAAGCGAGGATCAACTTCGAGGTCTTCAGATTGAAGGGCGCTTAAAACTAATATAGAAGGGCTTGCATCTTGCGACATAAGCAATGTTTGTACTTTGACCGGAATCATAAAAAACCTCACTTGAAGTTTTGAACATGTTCTAAGCATAACACTCAAATTATTCGTAAAATGAAAAACTAACATTTATCTGGGTATTTAAATTGAGTGCAAAGAAAAATAAAAAAATTTGAAAATTTTGCTTGACCGAATAGGTGCAAGGTAGTAAATTAATCGAGCGCGATTTTTCGGGCCCATAGCTCAGCTGGTTAGAGCGCACGCCTGATAAGCGTGAGGTCAGCAGTTCAAGTCTGCTTGGGCCCACCATTATTTTACGGATAAGCGCTTCACCGTGAGCCGAGTTAGCCGATGAAGCGCTTATTATAGAAGATCGCACATATGGGGCATTAGCTCAGCTGGGAGAGCGCGGGCTTTGCAAGCCTGAGGTCAGGGGTTCGATCCCCCTATGCTCCACCACAGAATTCACGCCGGCTTACGAGCCGGCGTTTTTTGTTTAAGACATAAGCATACTTGGAATTAATATATTTACTCAAAAATTTACCGTCTTATAGACAGTTGAGTGAAATAATTAATCAACCAGATTAATTTAGGATTTTAATCGTTTCATTTAAGAAGAAAGAAGAAATTAGATGAAGCAAGAAAACATTCGAAATGTAGCGATTATTGCCCATGTTGACCATGGAAAAACCACTTTAGTTGATCGTCTGCTCTACACTGCAGGGGTATTTCGCGAAAACCAAGAGGTTGCTGAGCGTGTTCTTGACTCAAATGATCAAGAACGTGAGCGTGGTATTACTATTCTTTCAAAAAATATCTCCATTACCTACAAAGATGTAAAAATTAACGTCATTGACACTCCAGGTCATGCTGACTTTGGTGGAGAAGTCGAACGTGTATTAAATATGGCAGATGGTGCCTTGCTTATTGTTGATGCTTTTGAAGGCCCCATGCCACAGACACGTTTTGTACTTGAAAAGGCTCTCTCTTTAGGTTTACGTATTGTCGTCGTAATCAACAAGATCGACCGTCCTGGTTCTCGCCCCGAAGAGGTGGTTGATGAAGTATTTGACCTCATGGTGGAACTCAACGCTTCCGACGAACAGCTTGATTTCCCTATTATTTATGCGAGTGCAGTAAACGGATATGCTCGCTACGAGGTTGACGATAATAATATGAATATGATTCCTCTCTTGGAAACTATTCTTAAAGAAGTTCCTGCACCTGACTGTGAGCCAAATGGTCCCGTTGCATTGCAGATTTGCACGGTTGATCATTCTAGTTTTGTTGGTCGAATTGGTGTGGGCCGTCTGCATTCAGGAACGATGCATAAAAATGAACCCGTACTTGTTATTAAAAACGATGGTACTCGCTATAACACTCTCATTAAACAGGTATTTACTTTTGAAGAGTTAGGGAAAAAGGAAGTACCACAAGCCTGTGCGGGAGATATTATCGCGGTAGTTGGTATTGAAGATGCTGATATTGGCGATATGGTAACCAATCGTGAAACGCCCGTAATTCTTGATCCTATTGAGGTCGAAGAGCCAACCATGGCAGTTGTGTTTGAAGCATCAACTTCACCGTTAGTAGGACGTGAAGGTGAAATCGTACAGGCACGCCAATTGAAAGAACGCTTATTCCGTGAAGCGGAATCTAACATTTCTATGCGCATTACCGAATTGGAAGATAAATCAGGTATTGAGGTAGCTGGTCGTGGTGTTTTACATCTTTCAGTATTGATGGAAACCATGCGACGTGAAGGCTACGAATTCCAGGTAGGACGCCCACGTGTAATCATCAAAACCGATGCTAACGGTAATAAGATGGAGCCTATTGAAGAGGCTACGGTTGATACTCCAAGTGAATATGCGGGTAAATGTATTGAAGTATTTGGAACCGCTGGCGGCGAAATGACTGATATGTTCCAACGTGGCGAGCAAACCCATCTGGTTTTCAAAATTCCTTCACGAGGCACAATGGGTCTTCGTACGAAACTTCTCAATGTGTCACACGGTGAAGCTACTATGTTCCATCATTTCAGTGAATATGGACCTTATCGTGGTGAATTCACAGGGCGTAAAAACGGCTGCATGATCGCCATGGCAACAGAGAAATCAGTCGCTTATGCATTAGATACGCTTCAGCAGCGTGGTCGACTCTTTATCGGTCCGGGTGAAGATTGCTACGAAGGCATGATTGTTGGTGAATCTGCTAAAGAAGGCGACATGGTGGTAAACGTGGCAAAAGCCAAGCAGCTTGGCAATCAGCGTTCAGCAGGTGCAGATAAAGCCATTCAGCTTACCCCTCCTGTTACCTTCACCTTAGAGGAAGCGCTTGAATATATCGAAGATGATGAACTAGTTGAAATAACTCCTAAATCAATTCGATTAAGGAAACGTCTTCTTTCCGCGACTGATCGTCGCAAAGAGGCTAAAAACAAATAATAATCCTCCGCATATGAAATGATTGCGTACTTATCAGTAGATAGGTACGCAATTTTTTATGCCTAAAATCATTACAAAATGCCGAGATTATGAAGAGCTTGTGATAAAGAGGGCTTTATAAATGGGCAAATTGTGCGGAAAGAATCAAAAAATTAGCATTGTGCCAAAATAACGAAGAACCGCATTTTTGTGCGGTTCTTCGGTGTTTTACAAGGTAAAGGAAGAGTAATGAAGCATAAAGCTTTACTTCGCAAGGTATCCATCATTGGTGTTTCCGCGGTATGTTGTTTTGCTTTAGTTGGGTGCGGAGGCACGAATTATGGATACACCGGAGGCGTTGCAGCGACGGTAAATGGTTCTGAAATCGAAGAGGATACTATTACTAAGTACATACAAGATTTCCGGGCAAGCTCAGAATTGACCAGTGATCAAGATTGGGCGAATTGGATGAGTGAAAACTCGCTTGATCCTTCAACAGTACGCAGTCAGGTTATTGATTATTACACTGAAGTTGAACTAAAGAAGCAAGCTTGCGATGAAAAGGGCATCACGATAGATGAATCTCAAGTAGACGAGCAGATTAACACTACCAAAGCTAACTACTCCAGTGATGAGGAATGGCAAAATGCCCTAAGCTCTGCAGGAATTACGGAGGATTCATACCGTCAAGCAATCGAAGAGGGATTGCGTGACGAAGCGCTTATGGAAAATGTAGCAGGCGATTCTGCTACTGCAGATGATTCGCAAGTTCTTGAAATGCTTAATACGTATTACACCATGTTTGATGGTGCAAAGCGTTCTTCTCATATCTTGTTCTCTTCCGATGATGAAGCTACTGCGCAAGAGGTGCTCGATCAGATTAATGCAGGAACTTTAGATTTTGCTGAAGCGGCAAAGCAGTACTCCACTGATACTGCTTCTGCTGAAAATGGTGGAGATGTAGGTTGGGATGCTACCAATACCTTTGTTGAAGCGTATACTACTGCTCTAGATGGCTTATCTAAAGGGCAAGTTTCTGGATTAGTTACGAGTGATTATGGTATTCACATTATTATGTGTACTGATGAATTTTCTTGCGACGGTACGGCGACCTCTCTCGATGCTTATCCAAGTGAATTCATAGATTACATTTCTAATATCGTAAAGAGCCAAAATCAATCCACTGCCTACAATGATTGGTTTACCAGCTATAAAGAGCAGGCAGATATCCAAATCAACGATATGCCCGAAGACGTTCCTTATAACCTAGACATGACTCAATATGAATCAACCGATGAAAACTCCGATTCTTCATCAGATACTTCAACCGAAGGAGCAACTGAAGAAGGAACTACTGATTCAGGAGAAACCACTACTGATTCTTCAACAGAAGGTGATACTGGCACCACGCAAGAAGGAAGTGGAGAATCTACTTCTGAGTCTACCGAAGGACAATAAATAAAAGGCTTCGTAATTTTATTAGGTATTAAAAGGGCTTCCTTGTATGATAAGGAGGCCCTAATTTTTTGGAGGATTCTTATGCCGAATGAAGATATCGCCCTGATCACTTTACACAATGCAATCGTCCGTCGAAATGGGAAAGATATTTTGTCAATTGATGATTTCAATCTTGAGCAAGGGGAAAGCATTGCATTGATTGGCCCTAATGGTGCGGGCAAGTCTACTTTTATTAATTTGATTACACGAGAAGTATTTCCACTGTATCGAGATCATCCTCCTGTTCTATTTAAAGGAAAATCATTAGTAACCCTTCAAGAAATAAAGCAATGTTTAGGGGTTGTATCGGCAACGATGCAGAATCAGATCACGGTGCACCTGCCTGTTTTTGAAGTGGTCTATGGCGGATTATTAGGTTCTTTAGGTGTTCCTCGTCAGTACACTATGAATGAAGAAGGGAAAGCAAAAGTAGCAAAAACCCTTGGATTTTTAGGTATTGCACATTTAGCTGATCGTGATGTTATGACTTTATCTTCTGGTCAAGCTCGACGAGTACTAATCGCTCGCGCATTAGTACACGATCCTGAAGTGTTAGTACTTGATGAGCCTACTACTGGTCTTGATCCAGAAGGTATGTACTATGTACGCAAAACCATGCGTGATTTAACAGAAGTAGGAAAAGCGATTATTTTGGTAACCCATTATCCAGAAGACATTATTCCCGAAATAAAACGTGTGGTAATGATAAAAGATGGCAAGCTTTTTGCTGATAAACCAAAGGAAGAAGCACTTACCACTGCCTGCGTTTCGGAATTATTTGACGTTCCTTTAAGAATATTGTCACAAGATGGCTATTATTCTCTTGTGACAGAGTATTAGTTTAGTTATAATGCAATCTTGCACGTGCAAATAGCACCGCAAATCAGTTGGAGAGATGTCCGAGTCTGGCTGAAGGAGCACGATTGGAAATCGTGTGTGCGCCAAAAGCGTACCTGGGGTTCGAATCCCCATCTCTCCGCCAGGAATTTTCAAAGCCGTTCGTTAGAACGGCTTTTTTCATATTTGTAAGACTTTCAACAATGAAATAATGTGAGTATCCGTTATGGGGATTCGAACCCGAGAGGGGCAAACAGCCCTGTGGGCTGTTTGGGGCCGAAGCTCGTTAGAGCGAGGTAAGTAAAATTTTGCACCGCAAAGTTTTAGACATCCCCATCTCTCCGCCAGGAATTTTCAAAGCCGTTCGTTAGAACGGCTTTTTTCATATTCATAAAACTTTCAACAATGAAATAGTATGAGTGCGGACTTTCTCTAAAACGGTAAATGAGTTATACTAACGTAGCCCTGAGAAGGGAAAAACGAATAACTTGGAAGGATGGCAGAGCGGCTGAATGCGGCGGTCTCGAAAACCGTTTTACCGGTACTCCCGGTAACGAGGGTTCAAATCCCTCTCCTTCCGCCAGAAATTGTCATGACCTCATAATGAACGAGAACCCAAAAGTGAGACGGTCAATAAAAGTTTCCAGTCCCACTACTAAGGTTCAGTTCATAACGAGGTCATTTTTTTATCCATCACTTAGTTAACGCAGCCACTACTCGGAGTGGAAAGAGTAATATGTCTAGCTCATGCTAAACTGCAAACAATAACAAGAACAAAGAAAGGATTTTCCATGGCCGAACGTATGGTTGATCCCGAGGCAAATGCCCCCGAAGAGGATATTGATGACGTACTAAAAACCGTTATTCGCGCGGTACTTGATGAGGCCGCAACGAAAATGGAAGCAGGAGAAGAAGTAATACCTTTTACTGGGTTAGCAGTAAAAGAAAACTTATTTATCGAAACTCATCCTGGTGATGACGTAGAAGAGTGTTTCCTTGCAGCACGTCGTGAGGTTGAAGGCGCACGCGGTGCAACGGCTTATGCTTTCTGTTATGACGGATATATTGAAACAGAAGATGGAATGCGTGATGCCCTTATTGCAGAAGGCGGACTTCCGGGTGAGGAGCAGGCTTACGCCTTTGGTTACCTTTATGACGCAAACGGGGTAAATCGCGAGGTTACTTATATAGGACCTGCGCCAAACTTTATGGAAAATCTTAAACTTGAGCTTGATATGGAAGGCTCCCTTGATCCTCTAATGGATGTATCTTCTGATTCCGATAACCAAGTAGCGGAAGAGCAAGTCGAAGCCCTTGCGGAAAAACTGGAGAAAGCCGCTCAAGCAGAAGAGGAAAAAGCTCAAAAAGCTTAGACTTTTTTAAACGGTAAAGCTACTACAACGCACACATTACTAGTAATGTGTGCGTTTTTTATATGAGAAAGATGAATCTACTATTTAAGAAAAATAGTAGATTCTCTGGCTACTATAGAGGATGTAGTTAATGGGAAGGGATACATATGAAGGGCTTCCTCATTGTTTATAGTCTCCGTTGCTTAGTTAATGTGAATAAACCGTGAGTTTAAGGTAGTTGATAATTGCGAAGAAATAAGCAGTTTGTTACTATGGTTCGGCTATTCCTGCTTCGGGTATGCCTTCAAATCCCGAAGCCGTAAGTCCAGAGGAGGTGAACTGATGAAGGCTTATGAACTCTTGTATTTTGTAGCTCCGTCGATCGACGAAGAAACCCGTATCGCAGTTATGAAGCGTATCGAGACCGCCCTCGCAGAAGGTAACGGTGTTGTAGATAACGTAGACAATTGGGGTAAGCGCAAGCTCGCTTATGAAATCAATGGTCTGACTGACGGTGATTACACCCTTATCGATTTCCATGCAGAGCCTGCTAACATTGCAGAGCTTGATCGTGTTCTTCGCATCACTGATGCTGTTGAGCGTCACATGATCGTTGCTCGTCCCGACCGTGACTAGTTAAACAAGAAATTTGGAAATCAAAAGGCGAACGAATAGGTTCGTAGCATGAGAGAGGTTCAAAAATGAGCATCAATCGCGTAACAATCACTGGCAATCTTACTCGTGATCCCGATTTGCGTTCTACCGCAGGAGGAATGCCTGTTTTGGGTTTTGGTGTTGCAGTAAATGACCGCCGTAAGAATCAACAGACAGGCGAATGGGAAGATTACCCTAACTTCATAGATTGCACTATGTTTGGTGCTCGTGCTCAGTCTATTTCTCGCTTCCTTTCAAAAGGAAGTAAGGTTGCCATCGAAGGAAAACTTCGCTGGAGCCAGTGGGAACGCGATGGGCAAAAGCGTAGCAAGATTGAAGTTATTGTTGACGAAATAGAGTTTATGTCTGCTCGCAACGATAATACTGCGCCACGCAACACTATGAATGCTCCTATGGCGAATACAGCTCCTGCAGCAGCGCCTATGGCAGCTCCTGTAGTGGATGCCTCTGTATACGATACCGACATTCCGTTCTAATCATTCGAAAGAGGTTTACATGTCTGACTACACAAAGCAGCCTCGTCGAAAGTACTGCCAGTTCTGCAAGGATCATGCAGAATATGTAGATTACAAAGACACTCAGATGCTGCGCAAGTATGTTACTGATCGTGGGAAGATTAAGCCCCGTCGTGTTACGGGCGCTTGCACCCAGCACCAGCGCGATATTGCTAACGCCGTAAAGCGTGCACGCGAAATGGCTCTTATGCCCTATGCAGTGCCTGCAGTAAGCGGCCGCGGTGATCGTCGCAATCGCTAAGAGGAGGATGAAATGAAAGTAATCCTTTTGGCAGAAGTTAAGGGTAAAGGCGGAGAAGGCGACGTAGTAGAAGTTGCTAACGGCTTTGCTAATAACTATTTATTCCCTAAGAATTTGGCTGTAGCTGCTACTAAGGGTAACTTAAAGCAGCTCGAACAGCGCAAGCACAACATTGCTACGCGTGAAGAGAACCGTATCGCTGAAGCTAATAAGACCAAGGAAATCCTTGATGCTCTTACCGTAAAGGTTGAAGCTCGCGTAGGTGAAGAGGGTGTTCTCTTCGGTTCCGTAACAGCACAGATGATTGCTGATGCTGTTAAAGCACAGGCAGACATTGATATCGATCGCCGTCGCGTTGAAATCAAAACTGCGATCAAGTCTGCTGGTACTCACGAGGTAGCAATTCAGCTGTATCGCGACATTAAAGCTAACTTAACTATTCTGGTTGGCGATGCTGATACTTTTGCTGCTACAGAAGCAACTGAAGCACCTGCAGAGGCTGAAGCTGAAACTGTAGAAGAAGCAACGGAAGAAGCTGCTGAGTAACACGTGCTTGTACGTGCGTTTAACGTATAGCTTTAAAAAGGTCGTTTAGTCTTACTAAGCGACCTTTTTGTATAATTGCGTAATCTAAGCAATTAGGTAAGGATGGACAATCGTGCCGGATTCTCAAAACAACACCACTTCAGATATTAATAAAGCGTTTCCTCAAAACGTAGAAGCTGAACAGACGGTACTTGCCGCCTGTTTGCTTTCGACGGGAGTATTTGAAGAGGTATCTTTGAAGCTGAAACCGGAAAGTTTTTTCCGTCCTGCGCATCGTATTATTTTCGAAACTATGCGAGAGATGAATTCTCGTTCCATTCCAATCGATGTTATTTCTGTTTCTGACAACTTAAAAGCTACAGGTCAGCTTGAAGCTATTGGTGGTCAGTCATATTTATTGGAATTAGCGGATAATACTTTTGCCTTTACGAGTTGGCAATACCATGCAGAAATTGTAGCGCGTGATGCCATGCGTCGTGAACTTCTTCGTGCGTCAGCGCAAATTACTTCACTCGCATACGATTCCCCTGCAGATCCAAAAGAGTTGGTATCACAAGCGGAAGCGGCGCTATTTAACGTTACAGAACAAACGGTGAGTTCAACTTTTAAAGATATTCAGACTTTGGTTATTGAGGCCAATGACGAAATTGCTGAAATGGCAAATCGTGCAGGCACTATGCAAGGGGTTCCTACAGGCTTTACCGATGTCGATAAACTGTTTTGTGGTTTACGCGGTGGAGACCTTATTATTTTGGCAGCGCGTCCTGCAGTAGGTAAAACATCATTTGCTATGAATTTAGCAACCAACGCTGCCAAATTGGGTTCAACAGTAGCATTGTTCAGTTTGGAAATGTCTTCAGTACAAATCACGCAACGTGTGTTAGCGGCTGAAGCAGGTATGAGCCTTTCTCGTTTACGTGGAGGTATGCTCCAAGATAGTGACTGGAGTGAATTAGTGCGTGTTTCGGCGGAGCTTTCGCAGTTCGACCTTTATGTCGATGACTCACCTTCGCTATCTATCGTTGAATTACGTACTAAAGCTCGCCGCATGATGCGTAACAAAAAACAGGGACTTATTATTGTTGACTATTTGCAGTTGATGCAACCGGTAATTCCGCACCCAAATAATCGTGCGGTTGAAGTCGCAGAAATTTCTCGAGGTCTAAAAGTTCTTGCAAAGGAATTAAACGTACCAATTTTGGCACTTTCTCAGCTTTCTCGTGGTGTTGAAACGCGTACCGATAAGCGTCCTATGCTTTCTGACTTGCGTGAGTCAGGTTCTATCGAACAGGACGCGGACATCGTAATGTTTCTTGATAGAAGTACTTCTGAGGCGGAAGCGGAATCGGATAAGCGTCCTGATTGGGGTATGGCAGAACTTATTGTTGCGAAGCACCGTAATGGACCCACGCGAGATATTCCTTTGACCTTTATTCCTGAATTTACTAAATTCACCAATCATTTTGATGATTCAGGTTACTAAGCATTATTTCTGAACAAGTTTGGTATCCTTTCGCGTTACACTCTGTGTATGGATGCCGTCACTTTTATACATGCAGCTGATCTTCATTTAGGAGCGCCATTTAAGGGGCTTCGTACCATTGCGCCAGAGTGGTCCGAAGTTCTTTTGCAGGCAATACCAGAATCTTTTCGTAAGGTGATTTCGACTGCTCTTGCTGAAAAGGTTGATTTCGTGGTAATTGCAGGTGATGTGTTTGATAATTCACATCCTTCCTATGCAGATTTTTCTTTGTTTGTTAAGGGATTGAAACAGCTTGATGAAGCGGGTATTCCCGTTTATTTTGTTACAGGAAATCACGATCCTTACCTTTCTTGGGATAACTCTTTTGCTTCATTGCCACCTAACGCTCATCTCTTAGGGGTAACTAAGCCAGAATTTATTTGTTATAAACGTGACAACAAACCACTTGCTCTTATTGGAGGCAGGGGATATTACACACAGTCATGGCCCGCTGATGAAGATATTTCAGAAGGTATTTCACGTGAAACAGCCATCAATGACCTGGGGATTTACGCGCCTTTTATGATTGGAGTTATCCATACTGGTCTCGATATTGACCTTACCCGTTCCCCAGCAAACCCTAAAAAACTTCTAAAGCGTGATGTTGATTATTGGGCTTGTGGTCATGTGCATCAACCTCGAATTCTCCCTTCAAAAGAGGATCCTCGTATTGTGTATGCGGGATGTCCTCAAGGAAGAGATATGAAAGAAGAAGGAGAGCATGGCGTTTTCAAAGTAACGCTCTGTGCTGAAGGAACTTCTGAAATATCACGTAAAGTTGAGTTTATTCCAACGGCGAAAATTGCATGGCAACATATCGTTTTGGATATTTCTGATTGCGCTACTATTGCTGATATAGAAGAGATAATTATCAGTACCGAATTTGCCTACAATGCACAAACCCGTGTACAGAGAATGATATTTCGCATTACGCTTGTCGGGCGCTCTTCGCTTCATACTGAGTTGTCTCCTGAAGTATTAAAAGATATTCAGGCTGTCTTAAATGATGGTTATCCGTTTTTTTATGTTGATTCCCTTGTGAATAAAACATTGCCTTGTCTTTCTTATAAAACGCTTCGAAAAGAAGGATTATTTCCAGCGGTTTATCTTGAAGCAATGGATGATTGCCGAAATCAAAAAGAAGAAGTTCTGCTTGATTTAGAAAAATCATTCTATCAACGAGATATTTCTTTGCCGAGCTCTTTGGAAGGAAAGTATGAAGAGCTTTGCGACGAGGCAGAAACGTTGGTTCTTGATCTGTTGGGGCAGGATGATAAGTGATGGCAAAAAAAGCATGGGAAAAAACAAAACCATCACGGAGTAAAAACCATCAAGCGGAATCAAACGTTTCCTCAAAGTTTTTTCTTGAGCATATAAAAATGACCAGCTTCGGGAAGTTTGCAAATCTTATTGTGGGACCGTTTGGACCTGGGATGAATGTGGTGTTTGGTCCTAATGAAGCCGGTAAAACTACCCTTAACGAATTGGTCAAAGGGGTTTTATTTGGCTGGCCTATAGCGCGTGGTGATGCTAATCCCTATCGTCCGGAAAATAGCGAACGATCAGGAAGCTTGTTCTTCAAAAACACCTTATCTGAAGAGGTAATTGAGCTTAAAAGAGTCAAAAATTCAGATGAGCTGAATCCTCCTGCACCTCTTCTCACTAATATCGATAAAGAGACGTACGAGACCATGTTCTCTCTTACCAGTGATGAATTGTTGAGACTTGATAGGCATAGTGATATTACCGCACGTCTATTAACAGCGGGATCAGGCACCTCTTCTTCGCCAGCTCATGCTTTAGAAGAAATAACAAAAAGGATTAAAGCGCTTACTTCTCGTTCTTCGCAAGTTTCCGGGGCGATTGGCGCTCTCAAGTCTGATCAGGCTCAAATTCGGCAAGTGGTTAACGAACAAAAAAAGGAAGCAGATGCCTTTCGGGAAGAAGAGCTGCTTTTAGCTTCATTGCGTCCTCGCAGAGAAATGATGCGTGATACCCAAGAGCGTTTAAATAAAGAAATAGAAGAACTTAACCAAGCGGCGGCACATATTTCTTCGATCGATAGAAGAATCACTTCTTTAGAAAAGGATCTCGAAGAGTCTATTCAGAACACTCCTTTAGCGGAGAGTGGGCAAGAGCCTGTTCCTGATGAGGATATTATTGACTTAATCAATTTAAGCCAGGCAGAAGAATATCGTCTTCGTGATGCTTTAGATGAGTTTGATGAACGTCGCGCAAAGTTGGAACATAGCGTAGATAAAGCTCATGAGGCATTAAATGCTTCTCAAGCAGATTTTGAATTCCATATAGAGGATGGCAGGTTACAGCAAAATTATGCACGCGCCCGAAAACAGCGTTGGGTACAACTTGCCTTTGCAATTGTGGTTCCTCTTATCATGGCGCTGATTGGGTTATACAGTATTGATCTTGCGCGAAAAGCTGTGGGCGCAACCTATTTTATCGTCGGGATAGTATTAGTACTTGTTGCACTTCTTCTTGCTGTGGTGGGAATAGTGATAAGTACCCGTCCGACAAGAACAGAAGAAGAATGGGAAGATGAACGTTCTAAAAAAGAATGGGTAATGCAGCAGGATTCGAAAACGCTTGAGGTTTGTCAGCGTCAAGCCCAAGAGTATGCAGCAACGATAGCTTCTTTTTTAGAAGAACACGGTTTATCTGCAGCGCTTGGTTCTACGCGTCGTGCTCGTAGGTTATTGGATCAAGCACGGGAATATCGTGCTGCCTGCGATTTGGCTGAACAATCAAAGCAAGCCCAGGCACTTCATCATGCATCACTCCGACGTGAAATAGCTCAGGCCCGTCAAGAACGAGAGGATCTTTGCCTTCAGCTTGGTATTGATGCTTGTGCAGAGGTAGATGAGGTTACTCAGCTGATAGAGAGAAAATCGACCGAACGCAGCAAGACTGCGCAAATTATCGGAGAAACCGAGCGACAAATTGGAGAGATAACCGAACGCCTTAATGCTGCAAGAAAAAATAATTCTTTCGATGAAGTCAAATTTCAAAGCGCTTCAATAGAAACCCGTCTTAAAGATTCTTATCGCGAGTTGGCGGTTCTTCTTCTTGCAAAACATACGCTTGAAGAAGCGATAGCTCAGTGGGAACGAAAGAGCCAACCTGAGGTATACCGTCTGGCTTCTCGTTTATTTTCACAGATGACTGACGGTATGTGGCAAACGGTACGTATGAATACTCAAGGGGATATCGAAGTGGTCGATGCAATTAAGACTACCCGATCGCCTCAGCTCTTATCGCTCGGAACAAGACAACAGCTTTATCTAAGCTTACGCATTGCTCTTTTAATAACGGCGGAGAATGTTGGGCGAGGACTCCCTTTGATGTGTGATGATATTTTGGTAAATTTCGATGATGCTCGCCGCATTCAAGCAGTGCGAGCACTTCTGGAGCTTGCGAAAAAACGACAAGTTATTTTATTTACCTGTCACCAAGATATTGCAACCTTGGTGTGTAATGCTGATTCAAACTCTAAATTGATTGAACTGTAGTATTATTCCTTTGTTGGGGTAGGTTTTAGCTTGATTTATCGCGTAAAATTTATCCTTGTGCAAAGGTGACAATAAGCTTTGCAAGTAGGTATTAAAACATCGAAAGGACCTTTCATGCCAAGCACGGTTCTCCTTGGTGCTCAGTGGGGCGACGAGGGAAAAGGCAAAATCACTGATCTTATCTCAAGTGATTACGATTATGTTGTTCGATATCAGGGAGGAAATAACGCCGGGCATACCGTAATTCATGGTGACACTAAGCTCGCGTTGCATCTTATTCCTTCAGGAGTAATGTATGACCACATCACCCCTGTCATTGGAAATGGCTGTGTTATCGATCCTAAAGTTCTTGTTGAAGAAATGAAGATGCTGGAAGATTCAGGCTTCCCCTGTGATCGCCTTCGCATTTCTTGTGATGCGCATATCATCATGCCGTATCACATTGATTTAGACGGCGCTTCAGAGCGTCATTTAGGAAAGCATAAAATTGGCACGACGAATCGCGGCATCGGTCCTGCTTATGAAGATAAGTTTGCTCGCAGTGGTATTCGCGTCCAGGATTTGCTGGATGAAAAGATTTTCCGCGAAAAACTGGAAGCAGCACTCGCAATTAAAAATCAAATTCTGACGAAAATCTACGATCTGAAACCTTATACAGTTGATCAGATTTGCGAGATGTATTTACCTTACGCTGAAGTCATGCGCAAGCATATGGCGGAAACCACCCAAATGCTCAACGCTGCTCTTCGCGAAGATAAAAACATTCTGTTTGAAGGTGCTCAAGGCACCATGCTTGATATTGACCATGGCACCTATCCATTTGTTACCTCGTCTTCTTGCTGTGCGGGTGGCGCACCTACGGGTTCTGGTGTTGGGCCTAAAGCTATTGATAAAGTGCTTGGCATTGCAAAAGCATATATAACCCGTGTTGGTTCTGGTCCTTTCCCGACCGAACTTCATGACGAAACGGGAGAACTCCTCTGTAAGGTAGGTGGCGAATACGGAGTAACCACCGGTCGCAAGCGCCGTTGTGGTTGGTTCGATGCAGTGCAAGCTCGCTATGCAGTAGAAGTCAATTCAATGACCGACATGGCATTAACCAAGCTCGACGTTCTTTCTTGTGTGCCTACCATCAAGGTATGTGTTGGATATGAAGCTGACGGTGTTCGTTATGATTATTTCCCCATGCAGCATTCAGTGATTTATCCCAAAAATGTAACTCCTATTTATGAAGAACTTCCTGGTTGGGAAGGTGTCGATATTTCCGATTGTAAGAAATTCGAAGATTTACCTGCTAACGCTCAGCGTTATGTTCAGTATCTTGAAGAGGTTACTGGAGTTCATGCTTCCATCATTGCGGTTGGTCCTGATCGAAATCAGACAATCTTCAATGGTTGGGAAAGCCGCTAAGGCTATGCGTCGCATGAAAGAATACTAAATTATTAAAGCACCTTCGTGGGTTTCTGCGGAGGTGCTTTAATATAGGGAAGGAAATTGCGAATTTAGAATCGCAATTTTAAAAACTAAGTTGTTCGAGGGGCTAGTCTCCTTATTGAACGAAAGGTGAAACAGTGAACATTCTTGTTCTTGGCGGCGGTGGCCGCGAGCATGCCATCGCGTGGGCATTGTCTCAGTCTCCTCGCTGTGATCAGCTCTATGTTGCCCCTGGTAATGGCGGAACAGCATCCATTGCTCAGAATGTAAAAAATCTCGCCGTTGAAGAGGGCGATGCCGTACTTTCTTTTGTAAAAGATCATGAAATTGGATTGGTAGTAGTTGGCCCTGAAGCACCTCTCGTTGCTGGTGTTGCTGATGTTGTTCGAGCAGCAGGGATTCCTATTTTTGGCCCCGATGCACAGGGAGCCCAACTTGAAGGATCCAAGACGTACTCTAAAGAATTTATGGATGCCAATGGTATTCCTACGGCGCGCTATGCGAGTTTTACCGATGAAGCACAAGCACGTGCTTATTGCGAAGAGCTTGGTGCCCCCTTGGTGGTAAAAGCAGACGGTCTTGCTGCTGGCAAGGGTGTTATTGTGGCAGAAACACTTGAGGTTGCTCTTGATGCGGTAAAAGAATGCTTCCAGGGAGCTTTTGGAGAAGCTGGAAATCGTGTAGTCATAGAAGAGATGCTCAAGGGCCCTGAATGTTCTTTGTTGGCCTTTGTTTCTAAGGGAAAAGCCTTCTGTATGGCACCTGCTCAAGATCATAAACGTGCCTATGATGGAGACCTTGGTCCTAATACTGGTGGCATGGGGGTTTATTCTCCTGTACCTATTGTGACCGACGAAGAAATGGCGGCAATGGTTTCTGTTATGGAAACAGCTGCAGCGGCAACAGCGAAGGATCCTTTCGAACAGGATTATCGTGGATGTTTGTATGGCGGATTTATGCTCACACAAGAAGGTCCTAAAGTACTTGAATTCAATGCACGTTTTGGTGACCCAGAAACCCAGGTAGTACTTCCTCGTCTTCAGGGCGATTTGGTAGATATCATGCTTGCGGTAGCGGAAGGTAGACCAGAAGATATCGAGTTGTCTTGGTCAAACAAATGGGCAGTGAGCGTTGTTCTTGCAAGTGGCGGCTACCCTGGATCCTACGAAAAAGGAAAAGTTATTCTTGGCGTAAGTGAGGCAGAACAACTCGACGATGTAATTGTCTTCCATGCGGGCACTGCCTTGAATAATGATGGTGAATTAATTACCGCTGGGGGTCGCGTGCTTAACGTGGTTGCTTTGGGCGATACCTTTGAAGAGGCTCGTAATCGTGCTTACGAGGCTTGCAATCTTATTAAGTTTGAAAATATGCAATTTAGAAGCGACATCGGAAAGCGTGCCCTCCTTGGTCGCAGCGCTTGGGATGCGTAATTATTCTCCTTGCAAGCTTTAAAGGTAGTATTAAAGAAAATACGAATTGCCCCTTGACGAGAAAGACACGAATCAGTAAAATTCTTTTTCGCGTCATACATAAGGCGTAACTGGTTGGGTAGCTCAGCTGGTAGAGCAGCGGACTGAAAATCCGCGTGTCGCGGGTTCAAGTCCCGCCCCGACCACCATTTAGATTGTGAAACCCCGCACCTGCGGGGTTTTTTCGCATAATCAGCTTTTTGTGGCAAAAATAAGGGGATTATTCTTACATTTCTCGGGGTATTTAAGGGCCTTTGATAAAATATCTAAAAATATGAAAGAAGGACCGATGATCGATTTTTCCATTCAGGGTATATATCCTCCTTCGCTTCAGGCACTTGTTGATAGTAAAGTGGCAAGTCGCATTCATAGCAAGGATTCAACCCTTTATAGTTTTTCAGAAGAAGCACAGCAATGTGCGCAGGAGTATATGGGATGGGCAACGCTTGCCTCAGAGCCTCCCTGTTCAATAGAGGAAATCCAGTCTTTTGCTGACGAAATGAGAGCCAAAGGGCTAAAAGCAGTTGTTCTTATTGGTCAAGGTGGGTCAACTCAGGCACCTATGACTCTTACTAAATACAACAAACCCGATTCTTCTTCTGTGGCTTTTAAAACGCTCGATTCGGTTTCTCCTGTTCGAGTCCGAACCATTATGTCTCAGTGTGATCCTGAGCATACGCTTATCATTCAGTCGTCAAAATCAGGCGGAACCATTGAACCTTCCTTGGTTATGAAGGCGGTTCGCGAAGTGTTGGCAGAAAGCCTTCCTGAGGAAGAAATCCCCAACCATCTTGTAGCTATTACCGACCCTGGTTCCGAATTGGAAAAGCGTGCCCGTGAAGAGGGTTGGGCAAAGCTCTTCTTGGGAGAGCCTACCGTTGGCGGTCGTTATTCCGCTCTTTCAGTGTTTGGTTTGGTTCCTGCTGCATTAGTGGGTATGAATATCACCTCTTTAATTGAAAGTGCTTGCGAAGCGGAAGCATTGTGCGCTTCTGACGACCTTGATAATCCTGCTTCTAATTTGGCTGCGTTCTTGTTTGATACCTACGAACGCGGACGCGACAAGTTTTCGTTGTTTACCCCTAAGCGTGGCCGTGTTCTCGGTTTGTGGATTGAGCAGCTTGTAGCTGAAAGCTTGGGTAAAAACGGCTATGGCATTTTGCCGAATATTGAAGTTGATTCTCTTGTTTTGCGTGAGGATCCAAAAGACCGCACGGTCATTACCTACAACACAAAAACCGATCTATGGGACGATCGTCAGAACTTTAATCATGCTCTCGAGTTTCTTGACCCTGCGATTCCCCAAATGCACTTTAAGGTTCTCAACGTAGAAGATCTCGCTGCGCATTTCGTAATGTGGGAATATGCAATCGCAATGGTTGGTTATCTCATGAAGGTATGTCCGTTTGACCAGCCAGACGTTGCGGTTGCTAAGGCGGAAGTTCTTCATATTTTGGCAGAAGGTGCCTGCGAACCTGATTTTGTGCAGGATGGATTGGCTGAGGTGCCTATTGGAAAAGTAGAAGTTCATGTTTCTGAATCTCTTCGAGATAAGGTAACTGAACCAAGTCTCGATGCGGTGCTTCGTGCTCTGTTTGGCAGCATTGAACCGGGCGACTATTTCTCCTTTAACGCATTTCTTCCTTTTGCAGGCGAAGGGCGTCGTGAGGCAATTGAGGAAATTCGTCATACGGTTGCCTCTCATTATGATGTCGCTTCCTGTTTGGAAATTGGTCCTCGTTATCTTCATTCTACGGGACAGTTGCATAAGGGCGGTCCAAACAAGGGAGTGTTCTTGATTCTTTCTGCTGACGAACCAAAAGACATTGAAATCGATGATCCTCGTGCGCGCAGCTTAGGCGAATTGGCAAAAGCTCAAGCGCTTGGTGATTTTACTATTTTGTCTTCGCGTGGGCGTCGCTGTGTTCACGTTCATCTTCCTGACAATTCGGCCGTTTCTATTCGTGCGTTAGCTAAAGCATTCAAGAAAGTGGTGTATGCATGAGTTGTGAGGCGGTAAAACTCACGATAACAGGCGTTGTACAAGGGGTGGGTTTCCGCCCCTTTGTCTATCGTGAGGCATGTTCTCATCAAGTGACGGGATGGGTACTCAATACGGTTGAGGGCGTTATTGTTCATGCTGAAGGAGAAAGCGACAATATCGACGCCTTTATCTTGGCGCTTTCTGAGCAAGCTCCCGCTGCAGCACAGGTTAAGAAAATCACTATTAAAGAAGTTCCCCTTGAAGGGCATGACCACTTCGAAATTCATTTTTCAGAAGATGAGGAGCCACGCACTACTACTCTTGTGTCTCCTGATCTTGCAACCTGCGATGCGTGTGTAGGAGAATTATTTGATCCTGCAAATCGTCGCTACCACTATCCTTTTATTAACTGCACTAATTGCGGCCCGCGCTTTACGATCATGAGAGGTCTTCCCTATGATCGCGCTCAAACTTCTATGGCGCCTTTTACTATGTGTAAGGACTGCGAACAGGAATATCACGATCCTGCCGATAGACGATTCCATGCTCAGCCCGATGCTTGTTTTGTATGCGGCCCTCATTTGGGGTGGGCTTTATCTGATTTAAAAACTCCCCTCACTCAAGATGATTTGTCCTGGGCATACGATCGTCAAACTAGCGACTCTTTTATCGCAGAAGCTGCCCAACTTTTACGCGAAGGAAAAATTGTCGCAGTAAAAGGACTCGGCGGCTATCACTTGGCGTGTGATGCGCAGAATCCTTCAGCTATCGCAACATTACGTCAAAGAAAGCGTCGAGAAGGCAAAGCTTTTGCAGTTATGGTTTCTTCTGTCGAAGAGGCAAAACAATATTGTTTTGTAAGTGAAGCGGAAGAATACCAGCTCACCCAACCAAGTCGTCCTATTGTTTTGCTGCAAAAACGTCCCGAGGTATCGTTTGCCTGCGGCTTGGCTGATGCGCTTCCTGAATTAGGGATAATGCTTCCTTCTACGCCAGTTCAGCATCTACTTCTACATGAATTTAAAGGGATGCTGGTTATGACTTCAGGCAATATTCACGACGAACCTATCGTGACTGACGAAGAGCATGCTTTCTCTCAGCTTGGAACGGTGGCAGATGCTTTCCTGGTGAACGACCGCGCTATTGAGGGGCGTTATGACGATTCGGTTTTGCGCGTATTAAATGCGGGTCAAGCAGGAGAGATTGTTCAGTTTATACGCCGTGCGCGTGGTTTTGCCCCCTTACCGCTTGGGATTCCTAGTCCCGATTCTGCGGAAGGTTCTCGTTCGGACACTTTAAACGATACCTCTATTCATGACCAACAGCAGGAACGCGATACGGTTCAGGTGGATAAGCGCTCGGAAGAAACAGCATCTGGTGAATTGATGCCCGAAGAACTTCTTGCGGTCGGTCCTGAACAGAAAAACACCTTCACGTATGTTCGTGCCAATCAAGCTTTTGTCTCTCAGCATATTGGAGATATGGAAAGCGTACCCGTTATGGACGCTTGGCAAGAAACACGTAGTCGTTACGAGCAGCTCTTTCGTCTAAAGCCGCAGCGAGTGGTATGTGACTACCATCCTGAATATCTCACTTCGAAATGGGCCCATCAGCAAAAGTTACCAGTTACCCAGGTTCAACATCATCATGCTCATATTCTTTCCGTTATGGGTGAAAATGAGCTGGAGGGACCAGTTTGCGGTTTTGCATTCGATGGAACAGGGTATGGCTTAGATGAGAAGATTTGGGGTGGCGAAGTTCTCCTTTCGAATCTCAGCGCGTTTGAGCGCTTTGCCAACTTCGCTTATATACCTCTTCCTGGTGGTGCTGCAGCAATAAAAAACCCTGCGCGCATTGCTTATGGTGCTTTATGGGCTTTTGACCTTCTTGATCATCCTGCGGCTCAAGCCTTCATTAAGTCTTCGCTTTCTGAGGTGGATATTCTCGAGCGTATGATCGAACAGGGTATCAATTCTCCGCAAACTTCTTCGGTAGGCCGCTTGTTTGACGCAGCTTCGGCATTGTTGGGTATATGTACTCAGCCGCACTACGAAGGGGAAGCAGCAATCCTTTTAGAGGCGAGCCTCTATCCCTATCTTTTCCGCGAAGCGCAATCTGCCCCTTCATCAGACGCCGCTGAGTCAACAGTAAAGACGAATGAAGCGCAAGCAAATGAGTTGGCAGCGGGACAGAAAAACGAATCTTATGCGGAGAAGAATTCTTGCGCGGAATCCTTTGCAAAACAGCTCAACTTCGATTCTCAGGAGCTTAAACAACACGCCGAAGCATATCGCATTGAATTAGTTAAAAACGTTGCCACAAAACAAAGTAGTGCAGAAGACACGTCTGTTCTTTTGCTGGACGCAGCAGGATTGTTTAAAGCGCTTCTTGATGATATACAGGCAGGGCTTCCAACAGGCTTTATTGCTCAATGTTTTCATGATGCTTTTGTTCGCGTGCTGGTTGAAATGGCTGAATTGGTTCGTGCGGTTTATGGTATTTCGATTGTCGCACTAGGTGGCGGAGTGTTTATGAATCGCTACCTTACCGAGCAGGCACTTATTCAGTTGCAGGAACGCGGTTTTACGGTGGCAATGAATAAAGACCTACCGCCGAACGATGCATCCATTTCTTATGGACAAGCTGTGCTAGGATGGCAGGCACAGAACGAGGAGTGATGCAAAATGTGCTTAGCTATTCCTGCGCAGGTTAAATCTATTAACGAAAACAACCTTGCGACTGTCGATATTTTAGGAGTTACACGCGAAGTTGCGCTTGATTTAACGCCAAGTGCAGAAGTGGGAAGTTATGTGCTTATTCATGCTGGGTTTGCTATTGAAGTGGTAAGCGAAGAAGCAGCGCAAGAAACGTTGGATCTTATTAAAGAATTTCCCGAATTAGCCGATCTTGAAGCGGCATCGTAAATTACGGCAGCTTATAACGCAAGAGGTGGCAATTATGGACTTATCAGTTTTTAAAGACCCTGAACTCGCAAAGGGTCTTATTCATTCTATTCAGAAGTGGGCACCCGAGCAGGCTACCCTTATGGAGGTGTGTGGTACCCACACCGTTGCTATTGCACGTAATGGTTTGCGTTCTATGATGCCAGAGGGCACACGGCTTGCTTCTGGTCCTGGTTGTCCTGTTTGCGTTACCTCTAATAAGGATATTGATACCGTAATTGCTCTTGCACGCATTCCTGGGGTAAAAATAACGACGTTTGGCGATATGACGCGCGTTCCGGGTTCCACTTCAAGTCTGTTGAAGGAACAAGCTGCAGGGCGAGATATCAATATTGTGTATTCTCCTCTTGATGCACTTAAAATTGCGCAGGAAAATCCTGAGAGCGAAGTAGTGTTTGTCGGGGTTGGCTTTGAGACAACCACGCCTTTAGTTGCGATGGCTATCAAGCGCGCACAAGCTCTAGGGTTAAAAAACTTCAGCGTCTTTGTGGCGCACAAAAATATGCCTAACGCTTTGGAGGCTATCGTTTCAGATCCTTCATTAAAGATTGATGCCCTTATTTTGCCTGGTCACGTTAGTACCATCATTGGCATGAAACCCTATGAATTCCTAGCTCAAAAATATGGGGTACCAGGAGTTATTACAGGATTTGAACCTGTTGACGTGCTGCAGGGTATCGCCATGATTATGCGCCAGCTGCATGAAGGCCGTGCTGAAATTGAAATTGCTTATAAGCGCGGTGTGGAAGCTCAGGGTAATCCAATCGCCTTAGCTGCAATTGACGAAGTGTTTGAAACAGTAGATACCACCTGGCGTGGTTTAGGTCTCATCCCTCAATCCGGGTATGCTATCAGGGAAAAGTATAAGGATTTTGATGCATTTAAACGCTTCCAGCCTGAGGTAGAGCCCACTCAAGAACCAAAAGGCTGTCGTTGCGGAGATGTTCTTCGTGGTGCGATGGCTCCTAACGAATGTCCTTTATTCCGCCGAGTTTGTACGCCAGAAAATCCCGTTGGACCTTGTATGGTTTCCTCGGAGGGTTCCTGCGCTGCATATTTCCGCTATCTGTAGAACATGCTTGTAAATCCATGCATAACGGATTAAAAAACTGAATATTTTTCCGTTTCTCCCCTTTGATTCCTTCAGATACTTGCGGGGGGGGGTATCTGATAGTATGAATACAAATACAACAGGTATTTAAGTCGTGTTGAATTATCGTATTTGTCTTATTACTTTAAAATGATAAATACGGCTATCTATCTCGCAAAAAGCAAGGTAAACGTGCGAGATAAAAGAGTAAGGACTTTTTTATGAGGGGAAGACCTGAGTGTAAGCTCGATCCGCGTATTAAGACTGTTTGGCGGATAAGTGACGTTATTGTACTGACTATCATTTTTGTCTGCGTTGGCTTGGTAGGGGTAATCGCCTGGTTCGCTGATGAGACTACTCATTTTTGGTCAGGCCCGTATTGTTTAGTAAGCATCATTTTGTATGTCGTGCTTTTGGTGCTTGATCTTTTCGCTCTTACTACTTTTAGATATTCCCGTTGGCGCTATCAGCTTTTCCCTGATTTTCTAGAAATAGAAAATGGCATTATCTGGCGCAAGCATGTCGTAATTCCTTTTATTCGCGTACAAAACACCGACACTCGGCAGGGTCCTGTTTTACGGGCGTTCGGTTTAGCTTCAGTTATGGTTTCAACGGCAGGCGCTTCCTTTGAGATTCCTGGACTTAGAGCAGAAGAAGCAGATCAGGTAAGAGACAGTGCAGCGGAATTGGCGCGCATCGCGCGAGAGGATGTATAAATGAGCGATCAATTTGCCTCTTCTCAGCCGACTCGCTACAGTCTTCACCATAGTTATATTTGGCTGAGTGCTCTTCGTGCGCTGCCTTATATTTTTGCTGCTGTTTTATTTTCTTCCCTTTCAGCTCTGTTTGAGCTTGCAGACTATGTTGCAGCTTTAGTGGGGCTTGAGGGTTTTGCCTTCTTGTTTGTAGTGGCCTTTTGTTTGCTTTTTACGGTAATCATTGGTGGGATTGCTGTGGGCGCTGCAGCTCTTGCTTATCGATATAAATGGTATGAATTCGGTAGCGCAGAATTCAGCTTCTATTCAGGCATTTTAAGCAAAAAACGTACCCATATACCTTATCAACGTGTTCAGTCTGTCAATGAAAAAATGTCACTCTTGCAACGTATTGTGGGAGTCTGTACCGTTACGATCGATACTGCGGGTGGCGCAGATAATAAAGCGTTGGTTGTTCCTTATGTAGAAAAGTCAGCAGCGGAACGAATTCGCCGTGAGCTGTTCATGCGGAAATCTTTGATAGCGCAAGGCTTGAGTCCTCAAGAGACAGACGAACGTATGAGGGCATTTGCCGCGCAAGAAACGCAGATTCCAACGGCGAATATGCCGTTAACGGGATATGTCGGCAGTGTTGCAAATGCAAACGCGCCCATTCCTCCTTGGGAGTTAGAGGCGTCGCAGCGCACAAGCAATCAACCAGTTCAGAATGTTCAAAATATTCCAGGGTATGCTCATTCAGCTGAACAACCAGAATTCAGCGCAGGGGTGATACCTCCTGAACAGATGGTTCAGGGACAATCGGTTTCTTCCGCTCAGGGGTCATACAATCAGGGGTTTCAGGATAACATTCTCGATATGCCCGCACAGGTAATGGATGATATGCGGGGTATTTTTGCCAATGCAGAAATTGATACGGGTAAGGTCACCTGTGAATTTGGACTCTCAAATAAAGAGTTGATTTTGTCGGCACTTTCCAGCAAGACCTCGTTTGTTTTCGTTTTGATCGGTGTGGTTTCTGCGTTCTCGACTTTCCTTGGTGGGCTGGTTGACGCCCGCATTATTTCTAGCAGCGATACGGTGTATTCAACTGCTTGGCATATGGTAGGCAATCCTCTAGGCATTATGTTTTTGTTTTTTGTGTTAGGGATTCTTTTGCTACTTTGGTTGTTGAGTGTGGCTTCTTCGTGCCTGTCCTATGCGGGTTTTCGTTCGCGCAGGCGAGGAGAGCGTATTGAAGTCGAAAGAGGACTTATCACTCATGTGTTTAGCGGAATGGATGTGGAAAAGATTCAATCTATCCATATTCATCAAACGTTCTTTCAGCGACTGCTGAAATGTTGCTCGGTAGCTTATGGTCGAGTGGGAGCAACAGAAGAAGAAAACGGGTCGAACTCAATGGATGTTTCTGCTTCGAATAAGCTTGTAGTTCATCCGTTCTTGCCTCTTTCGCGTGTTCCTGAGGTAATTTCGGGGTTAACTCCGGAGTATCAAACGTTACCCCAGGCAACAAAAGCGGTAGATAAATGTGCGTTACGTCGAGCATTGATTAGACGAGTGATTTGGCAAGGACTTGGTTTTTGGCTTTTGGTCTTGCTTGCTTGTACTTGGCTTCTTCTTGTATTAGCGGTTCCCACAGAACTGTCCCTCGAGTTCTTTAATGGAATGACCTTGATGCAGTGCATGATTTTATTTTCAGGTGCTGTAGTGGCACTTGTGATAGTAATTGCTGTATTGGAAGCGATAAATGCTGTTTTGTGGTATCGCAGGGCGGCGTTTGGTTGGGATCATTTTTGTTTCACTCTAGTAAATGGTGGCTTCTCTATAGATACGGTTACGGTACCTCGTACTAAAATACAAGCAGCATCTATTCGAACCAATCCTTTGCAGCGCTATGCTCGTGTAGCAACCGTTTTGGTCGATACTGCAGCAGGAGTTGGCAGCACGCGCCATAAGCTTATTGACGTGTCAAAAGCTGATGCTGACGAGTGGTTTGATTGGGTGCATCCGCGAGGGAGGTAACACACTCTATGAACCACGATTGGACCCCAAGTCAATTTCTTGATACTCGTGCGGTTGGGCGTGCGATGAAATCAATACACGAATATTCTCTTGGTGAGGAAGTTGCCAATTCGATCACGCACGGGATTGGCGTACTTCTTGCTATCGCTGCTATTCCTCTTTGTGTGGTGCAAGCGCTTAATTCAAATGAGCCGCTTCATTTGTTGGCAGCCTTGATTTACAGCATTTTTATGCTGCTTGAATATGTAATGTCCACGTTATATCACGCGCTCAGTGCTGACCGTGCAAAGCGTGTTTTCAAAGTGCTTGATCATAGTTTTATCTACCTGTTCATAGCGGCGACCTATACTCCTTATTGTTTGATCACCCTAGTAGACAGCGTGGGTGTGGGGCTATGTGTGTTTGTATGGGCTGTTGCACTTGTGGGTGTAGCGGTGGAAGCGTTTTGGGTGTTTCGCCCCCGCTGGGTGTCTGCGATCCTTTATCTTTGTTTAGGATGGGCAGTTGTTGTTTTCATTCCGCAGCTCTATGCTCTGTTGGATCCTGCTGCCTTTTGGCTGCTTTTAGCTGGCGGTTTGTGTTATTCGATCGGATGCATCTTTTACGTATTAAAGAAAATACCCTATATGCATTCAATTTTTCATCTCTGGATACTCGCAGGATCTATCTGCCAGTTTTTATCCATCGTTTTATTTGTTTTGTAGCACTTTATTTGCCAGAGCAACGGTTTATTAACGAATCCTATTTTCTGATTAGAATGGGGCGTAAGTGGGAAAATTATGTAAGTAAGCTGTAAGCTTTCAATCGATGCAGAACGTGGGCAGTAACCCTCAAGTAAACGATCGATAGATTGAGAATTATTACAATAACCACAGCGTAGAATAGCGTTATTTAGTAGGTATCTTATTTTGAATTATGTATATGAAGGGAAACGAGATGGCTGCTGTTAAACATACCAATCATCTCGCCACCAAGGCTTCTTCGGTCATATACAAAGGCAATGATAAGGTACTTGCTGGAGTGTGCGACGGAATTGCACAGTATCTAGAGGTGGATTCAATTGTCGTACGCGTAACGTGTGTCGTGCTTTTCATTTGCACGGCAGGCATTATCACTATCCCTTATCTGTTGTTAGCTTTCATGTTGCCTAAACAGCCTGAAGATGAAAGGGTTTTTGAGGTAGATCCTGTTTCGGTAGTTTCAGATCGTTACGAGCAGGTTGTCGAAGCTCAAAAACCTAGCACTCAGAAAGTCCCTGAGCGTTATGGCATTCATGCCGATGCAGGTCATGTTCCTCCTAAGCCTCCTCAGGGAGAGGGGATCAAGGTAGAGCGACAAGAAGTTTATATTGCTTATCGGCACAATGAGCCCAGCAATGAGGATATGCCGCATACCAATCGCATCCTTATTGTGATAACCGTTGCCGTAGCAATGACCGCACTTTTTATTGCAATGGCGAATTCTACGATAGCGCGTTATCCAAGACTGGAAATTTTTTATTTCTGGCCTGAATTGCTTATTGTTGCGGGAACGACTCTGCTCGTTTGTTTCTATGATCGACTTCCTTTTGTTATTCGTATCACGGGACTTATTTTTTGCGTCGAATTAGCGCTTGGACTTTTACCGTTTACCCTTGGGATTTGTCCTCTTCACTCCCTTGAGCGTATCAGCATTATCCCGATTATTTTGGGGTGTGCTGCAATTGCCTGTTTTGTTTATTTTCTCGCCACAAAGCGCTCGGGCGCATTAATCGTCATGGTCTTGTTATTCGGGCTTGGTTTGGTGTGGATGTTAGGGGAAGTGGGGATATTTGAACGTCTTTTGGCGGCTTCCTCATATTCTCGACACAATATCACATATCCCCTGTTCAAAGGTGGATACTTTTTAGAATAAGGTGCAATAATACCAGGAAAAATGCATGCAATACTACCGCTTGCCGACGATGAAATTTGGACGAGAAGGTGTGTGGCGGTATAATGGTTTGTGCGTTTTTGCGCTTTCTTGGGGTAATTACCTATGTTTTACTTCAAGAAATAAGGCCCTTGTGTTTTCGCATGAAGCATTAAATAAAGTATCGAAAACATAACGGCGAAGCCACGGCATTGGAGTTTTTTGGCTAAAACCCGTTCACATACAAGAAATCGAGCCCTCCCCCTCGCGTGCGTTCTGGCTCTTATGATCGCGCTCGTGGCGGTTTTTTTGTTAAGCGGTGTAACGCAGGCTCAAGGTTCTGGTCAAGAGGACTCATCCACCTTAGGTTTCGGCAGCGCTCAAGCAGATTCGACAACTTCTCAACTCTCTGCCTCTGATCGTGCTTCAGGCGCTTCTTCAGGCCAAGATGATTCTATGGCAGTTTCTGAAACAGTTAATCTGAGCGATAGTGCTCAGCGTTCCATTACGGTTAAAGATCCCGATCCCGTAGTTGTTCCTGTTGCGATTGATGAAACAAACCCTGAAGCAGTAAGTAAGGCATCAGAGGTATGCACGCTCGACCCGCTTCCCACAGCACCTCGTGTTGCGCCAGATGTTAATGATGGTACTTGGTCTAGTGGTAGCGCTTCTGGCTACAACATCACGACCAATGACGATGGAATGGGCAATTTTGGTGTTACCAATACTTCGTCAGGTATCGCATTGACTGATAACAGCATTACGGTTGCAGTCCCTGAGTCTCAGTCATACTTACTGGGCCGAATTGTAGAAATTTGTTATGACGGGAAAGTTGTTATCGCTACGGTAACTGATACGGGTGGTTTTGCTCGTTACGGTCGTGCATTAGACTTGGCCCCTGGTGTGTATAAGGCGTTCGGTGCTGATTCGCCTTCAGACTGGGGAGTACGCACGGTTTACTATCGCTTCCTGTAAACGTATTTGACTGAGGTGCTTTTGTAGGCGCATTTTAGTGGACGTTTTGAGCGCATTTCTCACAGGTGCATTTCTCTGGCTGTATTAATAAAATATTCTTTATTAGTTTTTAGCACGCTTATGCGTGCTTCTGTTTTTAATAGGCGAGGTCCTGTGCGACCATAAAGCATGTCTGCGTTATACTGAAGCGACGAGAAAAGGACGGTTATGAGCAACGTAATTATCGTCGGCTGCGGACGCGTGGGTTCGCGGTTGGCTTTGATGCTTTCAGACCACGACGACAATGTGTGTGTTATAGATCGCAACCCACGTGCTTTTGCTTCCTTGGGCCGTGATTTTAATGGTTCGACATTTCCTGGAGTTGGATATGACGAAGAGGTTCTTGTCGCGGCAGGTATTGAAGATTGTGATTTCGTAGCAGCAGTAACGCAGAGCGACAACGCAAATTTGATGGTGGTTGAAATTGCCCGTCGTCTCTATGATGTGCCTCATGCGGTTGCTCGTCTTTACGACAGCTCCCATGAACGCACCTATATGCAACTGGGTATTGATTACGTATGTGGTACAACGCTGGTCGCAGAAGAGCTTTTTTCAAAGGCAACTTCGGGTATCGGCGATCATATTGCGACCTTTGCTGATTATGAGGTCCTTCAATTTGCTCTCGATTTGTCTTCGACGGGTCAAACCTCAATAAAGGTTTCCGAATTAGAATCGCGCCATGCGCTTCGAGTTTGTGCATTTGAAAGGGCGGATGGTAGCATCAGTTCGATTCCGTCTTCTTCAAGTATTCTGTATCAAGGCGATGCGGTGCTTGCCGTTGTTGCCCAAAGCGCTATTCCTACTATTGCGAAATTCGCTCAGGACTAACGGAGGACCCAATGTATATCGTTATTGTTGGTGGCGGTAAACTAGGTGCCTATTTAGCAAGCACGCTTCTTCGTGGCGACAATCAAGTTGCCATCATCGAAGAGGAAGAGAGTGCTGCTATCGAACTTTCAGAAAAGCTGGATGGTTCTTGTTTGGTTATCCATGGTGATGGTTGCTCTGCCACGATTCAGGACGATGCGGGCACCGATCAAGCTGATGTTTTTGTGGCAGCTACAGGGCAAGACGAGGATAATTTAGCTGCTTGCGAAATCGCTACGCGAGTTTTTGATGTTCCTCGTAGTATTGCACGTGTAAACAGTCCTAAGAATTTACGTATCTTTCGTCGCTTAGGGATTGAAAGTATTTCATCCACAGCTCTTATTGCTCATATGATCGAAGAAGAAGCGATGATGGGCTCCATGAGTGCTGCGGTTACTTTGACGAGTGATCAAATTGCTCTTACCGAAATCAAAGTGCCCACCATGCGCAATCACGACAATTATCGTGGAATGAGGGCTCTCGATCTCGAGTTTGGCGAGGGAGTTCGCCTTATTGCAGTATCTCACGCTGATGAGGTAGAAGTTGTAGGTGAAGAGACTCGCATTTTTCCCGGCGATCAAGTGATCGTTGCGGCAGATACTGATCGTGTCGATACTGCGGTCGAATTAGTTCGATCGCTTTAAGATAAGCTAAACAAGCGCCAACCAGAGGAAGGAAAAGGTATGATTGGTCGTTATACCCGTCCCGAAATGGGAGCAATTTGGGAATTACAAAATAAGTTCGAAATCTGGAAAGAAATTGAAGTACTCGCTTGCGAAGCGCAGGCTGAATCGGGCAAATCAGGTATTACCAAAGAAGAAGCAGCGTGGATTCGCGAACATGCAAACTTCACGGTTGAGCGCATTGATGAAATTGAAAAAGTGACCAATCACGACGTTATTGCGTTTACGACTAATATGGCTGAGTACATCGACGCTGACCTTCCTGAAGGAATGGAACCGCCAAGCCGTTGGGTTCATTACGGTATGACTTCTTCCGACTTAGGTGATACGGCGCTTTCCTATCAAATCACTCAAGCTATCGATATCATCCTTGCCGATGTTAAGCAGTTAGGCGAAACCTGCAAGCGTCGTGCGTTCGAATTCCAGGAAACACTCTGCGTAGGACGCACCCATGGAATCCATGCTGAGCCTATGACATTTGGCATGAAGTTTGGTTCTTGGGCATGGGCACTTAAACGTGCGCAAACCCGTCTCGAGGAAGCTCGTCGCGTAGCAGCAACAGGAGCTATTTCTGGTGCGGTAGGAACGTACTCAAGCATTGATCCGTTTGTGGAACAGTATGTTTGTGAAAAGCTGGGACTTACCCCTGATCCTTTATCTACCCAGGTATTAGCACGTGATCGTCATGCCCAGGTAATGACTGCTTTGGCAGTAACGGCTTCAACGCTTGAATCTATTGCAATGCAGGTACGACTTCTCCAGCAGTCTGACGTTATTGAAGCGGAGGAACCTTTCGCAAAAGGCCAAAAGGGCTCATCGGCAATGCCTCACAAGCGCAACCCTATTACGGCAGAACGCGTATGTGGCCTGTCTCGTGTGGTAAAGGCAAACGCTCAGGTTGCTCTTGATGATGTGGCTCTCTGGTACGAGCGCGATATTTCTCACTCCGGTGCTGAGCGTGTAGCTTTGGCTGATAGTTTCATCGCTCTTGATTACATGTTTGGCAAGATGCAGTGGATGCTGGATGGTCTACAAACGTATCCTGCAAAGATGGAGCATAATCTCTGGAGAACCAAGGGACTCATTTTCTCTTCGAAGGTTCTGCTTGCTTTAGTTCAGACTGGTATTACCCGCGAGGATGCATACGTTATCGTTCAACGTAACGCTATGAAGGTTTGGGAAGATATCCAAAATGCCGTTGACGGTCCTACGTATCGCGAACGTTTGGAAGCGGACCCAGAGGCAAACCTTTCCAAGGAGACCTTGGATGAGATTTTTGACCCATGGGACTTCTTAACACGAAAAGATGTAGTGTTTGATCGCTTGAAAGATCTTGAATTTTAGCTAAAACGAAACATCGGTGCAGAAATTGACGATTGTGCGTGATTTTCTGCAAAAATATTAAGCTACGGGGCTCATTTGTTGGTCATATGAGTGTTTTTGACCATCAAATGGGCCCCAAATTGACTAGAATGCGTAAACAGAGCGCGCACAACTGTCGTTTTCTGCACCGACTTGCAAAAAATCAACTTTTTTAATCTAGAATGCGGATCCGATAGCTCCTTCAATAGGGGTAAAGACACGGATCAGAGTGTGATTGTTGTCCGCATTTGCGTCATCGGTAACTTGGCTTAATCCTACGAACGATGAGCAGTTACCTGATGAAACGAGCTGTTCTCCATAAGTATCAGCACCACTTACGGTATCAATCGCGAAATAGCTCTTGCTTGCAAAATGAACACCGGAAAGAGCGGTGGTGGATTTTACGATAAACCAATTACCGCACCAGCAAGGAGCAGTAATAGGGGATCTGCTGTAGCGGAACCAGGGCAAATTATTGTAGTTATAGGCTTGAACCGCTGCACGTGGGGTATAGGTTCCGAGGTTCGCAATACCTCCACCGTAGTTGTAGATGCTGGTAAAGCCAAAGGCAAAGCCGCTCGATCCATATCCAACCACCTCGGGAGTCATGGATGAGGGTAAGGTCATTTGGTCTACTGGTTGGAGTGTGTCTGCTGATATTTTGGTGAGCTGATAGTAGACCGTAGTTGAATCGGCTCGGGGAGTAATGACTACTCCATCGGTTGCAGGAGCAACACGCGTAGCAAAAGCTCGTTTTGACGAATAAACGTGCTGTACTTCACTTGACCCAAAGGCAACTGCCCTTAATTCGGCTGGCTCGTTCGCTGCTTCGCCAGAGGTATTGGGGCTTACTTGCCAAAAAGCGGTATTTCCAATTGCGGCAAGGGAAGGCATTAACCAATTAAAGTCTCCCTCATCTACCTGCTGGATATTGGAGGCGCTTCCATTAGCGATGGAGGCAGTATATACACGCCAACGTGATTGGTAAGGGTTGGATTCAGTCCAGACCAATCCATTTTCGCTGCAGCGTGCGTCGAGTATTTCAAAACCTTCTTCGCTTCCTTGTGCTGCATCAAGAACGGTGGCGGTGTTTCCGCTTGAAAGATACAACAAGCTGACGGTATTTAAGGGACTTGCTTGTTCGGTGGGATTAAGACAAGCCGCTACGGTGTCATTGTCTGCCCACACTAAAGTGCCATAGGGCAGTGAAAAGGATCCTGTTAGCTGAACGTAATCGGAATAATTCTCGATAAGGGTGTAGTCTGCTTGCTGCTCAACTGCGTTTTCGGGAACATTGATGTAAGAAATTTGTTCAGTAGAGTTTCCTTCAAGGGCACTCGAAGCAAGTGAGACGCCCCCGCCAATAGCAGCAATGCCGCCTACCGCAGCAGCCCCTATAAGTAAGTTTCGGCGAGTAAGAAGAACTTCCGGAGTGAGCTTGGAAGGAGCAGGACCACCTACTTTTAAGGGATTTGGCTGATAGCCAGATGATGAAGCACTTCCCTTTCGCGTTTTAGGATCGGAGCCGAAAGAAGGCTTGGGACCAAAGGTGGGACCCGAAGTAGAAAAACTCGGTTTTACTACACTGGGCTTGCTGCCTGCTTTGACGCTGTGTTTTCCTGCGCGTTTTCCGGAACTCATAACCGTACGTCCACCTAATGAAGCACCAATTCGTGTGCTACCTGAGGTCTTGGTGCTCTGCTTAAACACGCTTCCTTTGGATGACATATGCTGAGAAGAGCGTGTTCTGTGAGAATTTCGTGAGGGGCGAGGGGTTTTTCCTGGTATGTTTTGCCTGCGATTAGTTGGCACAATAACTCCTGGTCAAAGGTAAGAAATTGAATAGAATCTGGATTGTAACTTGGTTTATCATTGTGACAGTTGGGTTTCGTTTCGGGTAGTCAAAAGTCCAATTGTTACAATAAAAACGAAAGCTTGCATAATGGGTATTCAAAGCGGCCGATTTGCATCTGAGGTTTTACGACCTTAGCTAAGCTGAGGTTTCGAGCTGAGGTTTCGCGGCTTTGTATACTTTTGAATTAATTATGCGTCAGATGCGCAATTTATGTTTAGTAACAAGACAAGAGCCAAAAAAATGCGTAGCATAGCAAGTGACTTTGGCGTCTAACGGACTTTGGCGCCTAACGGGAGGTACAGTATGACTTCTAACAGCAATGAAAATACTCGTCGAATTTTATTAGTAGAAGACGAAAAAGCTATTCGCGATGCGGTAGCGGCATATTTGGAGCGCGAAAATTATTGGGTCACTGCGGTTGGTGATGGACAGGACGCTCTCGAGGAGTTCTCAAAGCACCATTTTGATCTGGTTATTCTTGACCTGATGCTCCCTCGTGTTCCTGGCGAGCGAGTATGCAGGGTGATTCGCGATAATTCAAGCACGCCTATTATTATGCTTACGGCAAAAGGTGAAGTAGAAGATCGTATTATCGGCCTCGAGCTTGGTGCGGACGACTACCTTATCAAGCCCTTTAGCCCTCGCGAATTAGTTGCTCGCGTACGCGCCCTTCTTCGTCGTGTGCATTCTGACGTTGAGCCTCAGCGCGAGGTTATGGACTTTGGTGAACTCACGATCGATATCTCGGGTCATAAGGTCTTGGTAAATGGCGAGGAAGTTGACCTCACTGCGAGCGAGTTTAAGTTGCTTACTACCTTATGCCGCTATCCTGGACGAGTTTATTCTCGAATGGAGCTGGTGGAAAAGGTTTTGGGATACGACTTTGAAGGATATGAACGCACCATCGACTCACACGTAAAGAACTTGCGTGCAAAGATTGGCGACAATCCGCGTAATCCAAAGTGGCTTCATACGGTACATGGCGTAGGTTATCGTTTCGAAGATCCTACGAAGGTAAACCAGTAAGCGTACGAATCGCTAAATACGTTACGTGACATGATTAAAATACGGTACTCTACGACTAAGTAGTACACAGAAAGCGTCCTGCTTGCAGGGCGCTTTGTTGATAAGGAGCATATCAGTGTTTGCTCATAAAGGCACTTCTCGCACTGCTTCAGCCCAAGAACTTTCTGAGTTTTCTGGAATGGAAGAGAAAAAAGGTTTCACAATCTCTTTTACCAAGCGCGTGATGCTGGTTTCGATTGCGGTGTCGCTCATTACGATCATTTCTTCAGTGGTGGTACTTTCAGCGGTGTGGAACCAGCATTTTCAGTCATATACCCGCGAAAACGTGCAGCGCGTAGCTGATGGCACCGCGGCTGCCATAGCGGATGGATACGAACAATCAAATGGCGATTGGTATGGTGGCGCTTTATCTGCTGCAACATCCGCATCGTCTCTGTACGATTCGGTCTACTTGCAGGTTCGTACAATCGATGGAACCATCGTCTACGACGACCGTGCCAATGATGTGCTTGGATCGGTTGATGTCAAAGAAGATGGATCCAATGTTGCTTCGGCGCCCATTATGGTGGACGGAGAAAAGGTGGGCACGGTATTGGTGCGTGTTCCAGGATCGGAAACACTCCTAACCAAGTTCGACGAAGATTTTCGTGACAAGTCGTATAATGCCATGATTTTTGCGGCGCTTATCGCACTTATTATCGCCATGGTAATGGGGGCGATTTTTGCGCGTACGATTGCCGCTCCTGTCAAAAAGATTACCAATGCTGCGAAAGCGCTGAAAGAAGGCGACTATTCAGCGCGAACGGGAATGACTGGTTCTGACGAAATTGCCCGACTAGGAAATATGTTCGACCTTATGGCGGATTCTGTTGAATCCAATCGAAAGCTCGAGCGTCGCCTAGTAACAGACGTGGCTCATGAGCTTCGTACTCCGCTGATGGCGATACAGTCTACCGTTGAGGCAATGATCGATGGAGTATTTAAGCCTGATGCCGAACGGCTAGAAACACTGAATTCTGAGGTACAGCGTTTGTCGCGTTTGGTTGATGCCTTGCTCAAATTGTCGCGTTTAGAGAGTCGCACGAAACCGATTGAACAAAAAAAGGTTGATCTGACAGAAATGCTTTCATCGGTTGTGCAAACTCATCAAGCTTATATTCACGATGCTGGCTTGAATCTTGAATTCGAGTATGATCCGCATGTTTACGTATTTGGCGATGCTGATCTGCTTCGCCAGGCAACTGCAAACTTAATTTCTAACGCGGTGCGTTATACCCCTGAAGGGGGAACGATTACCATCATGGCGCGCAAGGGTGACTTGATGGGACAAATCGTCGTTAAAGACACGGGCATTGGTCTTACCCCTGAAGAGGCAAAACTGGTATTTCAGCGTTTCTGGCGTGCTGATTCCGGAAGAGCTCGAGCAACGGGCGGTTTGGGAATCGGTCTGTCGGTAGTAAAAGAAATTGTAGAACAGCATAATGGTTGGGTTCGTGTTGAAGGTAGACCTAATGAGGGGGCATGTTTCACGATTTATATCCCTCTTTATTCCGAAAATTCTCGCAAACGCAACCCTAAGCGTGGTTCGAAATAAGAGCAGGTTAGCGAATTTCGTCAGTCCCTCTCAGCCTATATTTTTTTCGATTGACTCGAAATATGAACGGACTAGTGAATTTCGCCAGCACCTTCAGTGTCATATTTGATTTTTCAGTTGACTTGAAACAAGAATGTTCATGCTTTTTCGTGCACCAGCTATGAATATGTTACATAATAGGAACTTGCGTATATTCACTTTAAGGAAGGACCATCATGGCTGGAATCGACATCAAGCCCGATGCACAGGGTAAGGTGCGCGATCTGTACGATCTGGGAGATAAGCTTCTCTTGGTAGCGTCCGATCGTATTTCTGCATTCGACTATATTTTGGAAGATGAAATTCCCTATAAAGGGCAGGTGCTCACGCAGCTTTCTTGCTTCTGGTTTGATTTGCTCTCTGATGTGGTAGATAACCATCTTATTTCTGCCGATGTGGCAGATCTGCCCGAGCAGTTCAAGCCTTATGCTGATTACTTAGCAGGCCGTTTCATGTTGGTAAAGAAAGCTGACATGTTCCCTGTGGAGTGCATTGTTCGTGGTTACCTGACTGGTTCTGGTTTGAAGGATTACCAGGCAACGGGATCGGTGTGCGGTATTAAGCTCCCTGAGGGCTTGGTGAATTCATCCAAGCTGCCTGAAGCTATCTTTACTCCTTCGACCAAAGCTGAAATTGGCGATCACGATGAAAATATCAGCTTCGCTCGTTGTGAGGAAATTATTGGTGCAGAAAATGCAGCAGCAATTCGCGATTTGACGTTGGCAGTTTATAACCGCGCAGCGGATCACGCTCGCGAACGTGGCATTATCATTGCTGATACCAAGTTTGAGTTCGGTGTTGTTGATGGCAAGATTATCTTGGGTGATGAGGTGTTGACGCCTGACTCTTCTCGTTTCTGGTCAGCAGACACCTATAAGGTTGGCGAAGAGCAGCCAAGTTTCGACAAGCAATTTGTGCGCAACTGGCTCAATGCTAACTGGGATCGTACAGGTAATCCACCCCGTCTTCCAGAAGATGTTATTAAGAAGACGACTGAGAAATATATTCAGGCATACGAAAAAATTACGGGTAAGGCATTCGTCGCTCAGTAGGACGATGTTTGCTGAATTCCAGCATTGCGAAAGGTGCTGGTTGTTTGGCGACGGTTCCTGCTTAGCGGCCTAGCAAGGAGATTAAGGGATGAGTCAACGAAACCCCATGAATGAGCGCTACACTGGCGATCATAAGGGAGGATCTACACGCAAAAGTGCTGCTTCGGCAAAGCCGGTTTCGAGAGCAGCGTCTTCTGTTCGCTTGGAGTCCGATAAGCCAAAAAAGAAAGGCTTATTTGCCAAGCGCACCCCTGAAGAGAAGCAGGAACATAAGACAGAACGCAAGCAAGAAGCTCAGGTAAGCAAGGAAGAGCGCAAGACGGGTCGTGCTCGTTTGCGTGCTATTCAGCGTTACGTGCCCGATACGCCTCAATTCAAAGCTTTGAACCGTAAGCGCATTATTTATTCCGCAATCGGTTTGGGCGGCATGGTTATTGCGATTATTTTGTCGTTGATTATGCCAACGGTGCAAATTATTCCTATCGGAATCATGATCGTTTCGTGGGTGTTCTTCTTTATCAGTGTTCGTATCGACTCCAAGCAGTTACGTCCTTTGCGTCAGGAGGCGTACGAGCGTGCGGAGCGCAAGGCAGCTAAGCAGTCTAAGAAACACTAGGGCTTTGGCCTCGGTTGGATCGAGTTCGATGCTGTAGGCTGTCAAGTGCGCAAGGCATCCAAACGTGTAAAGGTAGAGCGTATAAGGCTGTCATGCTTACCAAGCGCGTAGGGCCGCCGGTATATTAGGCAGCCGCGTATAAGAAGCGTTAGGGTGTAGTTTGGGGTTAGCAACTAAGTTGCTAACCCCAATGTGTAACACCAGGTAAAGTGTCATTTTGCAGCCTGGCAACTCAGCTTTGGCGCAGGTTGGCGATATAGTTTCGTTGCAGATCGGTAGCGTAATTTGGCAAAGTGGCTTGATAGTCCAACAACTCGGTAGGCGCCGTAGTTCGGTAGGCGCCACGGTTCGGTAGGCACCACGGTTCGGTATGCGCCGTAGTTCGGTGATGTAGCTTTTTGTAGTTTATCGATGCAGCATTGCGGGCGACGTGGTTCCTAAGCTGCAGCTAGTGATGCTCCTATCATTGCGTGTTATTGCTTCGATTACTACGGACTTGTATGTTGTCGTTTCAACCATTGCCACTTGCATGCTGCTCTTCTGGCTATTGTCACTTGCGTACCCCGTTTCGTTTATTGCGCACCTGTTGCTGCTGTTTTGACCGTTATTTACCACAGTCAGTAACAATTCTTTAATCCATCTTCTCCTTACGATTTTTTAATTATGCTGTGATTTGACTTGGAGAAGAGGGTTTTTGCCTCATGACCCGATTTATTTATGCCTGATATCACCTCTGCTGTGTGCATTGATCTGCGAGGTATCGAAAATCAAATCTTGCATTTCCAAGGGCGTTTTTGGTAATTTTTGCGCTTATCGGGTTCCGATTCCTGTCTAAAGTATTCATTAAGAGAATATATAGTGCTTAGATATATAGCAAACGAATGAAAGATGGCAAATTCATGTACTATTGGGTATTCATTTTCGTTTGAACAGGGGATATTCCTGAAATTTTCTGCCCGATAAGCTAAGAATTTGCCAATTCGGGCTTTAATTTTGACCAAAACTGCCAGCAATTAAGTAAAAGGCATTAAAGTAACTTGTTGTTTGTTGCCTAGTGGCCTGTTGCCTGGTATGCCACCTAGCGGTTTGTTGTTTGGCGATTTGTTACCTTGAGATGTTGGTTTTCTATGCCGCTTCCTGAATTCGATACGGTAATATGAGCTACTATGATGAGTTCTGTATAGAATGTCGAATTCCTGCACAATTTCGTATGTGACGTAGTGCGTATTTGTACGATTTCGTATAGAACGTAGTGCACATTTGCACGATTCTGCACGGAAGATTGTGTATACCTGCGCGATTTCATGCAGAGAGTCGTGCGTGCCTATAAGGCTTCGTACAGAACGTCGAGTACCTGTAGAGTTTTGCATAGAGCATGTGTATTCCTACAGAATTTTGTATAGAAGGTCGTGTATTTTGCAAGACTATGTACGCCTACGAAACTTTGTATGGAAAGACGCGGAAACCGTAAGGTTCTTTGCGCATCCACGCACTCATGTGCGTCTATGTGATTATGTACACCAATAAGAAAGAGGCATCTTTATGAGGCTGGTATCTTGGAATGTAAACGGCTTGCGTGCCGTAATGAAAAAAGGCTTCATGGATGCCTTTAATGAACTGAATGCCGATGTGTTTGCAGTTCAGGAAACAAAGCTGCAAGAAGGACAAATCGAAATGGATTTGCCAGGCTATCACGAATACTGGAGCTATGCGCAGCGAAAAGGTTATTCGGGTACTGCGGTATTTTGCAAAGAGGAGCCAGTGCGGGTCTTGCACGAGGTGGGTGTTCCCGAACTCGATACCGAAGGGCGCGTTGTTATCTGCGAATTCGAGAAGTACTGGTTTGTGAATGTGTATACTCCTAATGCGCAAGCGGAATTGGCCCGACTTGATCATCGCATGGATTGGGACGACACGTTTCGCGCTATGTGCAAAGGGCTGGAAGAGGGTGTTCTTCCCAACGGGGAGACAGGTGCAGCTAAGCCAGTAGTAATGTGCGGCGACTTCAATGTAGCTCATCAGGAGATCGACTTGAAGAACCCCCGAACCAATCGCGGAAATCCGGGCTTTTCTGATGAAGAGCGTGAAAAGTTTACCAAGCTTCTCGATGCAGGATTCGTGGATACTTTTCGCAGCTTACACCCTGAAACAACGGGCGCTTATTCCTGGTGGAGTTATCGTTTTAATGCGCGTGCCAATAACGCGGGATGGCGAATAGATTACTTTTTAGTTAGCGAGGCTTTGCGCGAACAGGTCCAAATGGCGAATATCTACTCGGAAATTTTCGGTTCGGATCATTGTCCGGTATCTCTCGAGCTCGATATATAAATCTTCCCTTAACGTAAGAAATATGAGGACTCCCCGATGATCCTCACGGGACGCAAGATCCTGGAGTACGGCTAACAAAACGACCTATTTCGAAGCGTGCAAGCAATAGAGCTCTGTACTACAATACGGAGGTTATAAAGAGTGTCCGCTGGGTGTCTGTTAAGTGTCCGCTGGATGTAGAAAAGGCGTCCGCTGGATGTAGAAAGGCTGCCTGTCGGCTGCCCGCTAGACATCCTTTGGCTGCCCGTCGGCTGCCCACTAGGCGTCCTTTGGCTGCCTGCTGGGTATCCGTTTGGTGCAGCCGTAAAATGGTAACGAAATTTAACTCACGTTTATACTCGCGTAGCAGGAAGGCAAGCGAGAAAGAAGCGGGAAGGTAATACATGTCGGAACAACTTACCGAGCCCCTTAAAGGCTCAATGGACTTAGAAAAAATCGAAGCGGGTGTTCGCATGATTCTGGAGGGAATTGGCGAAGACCCCGACCGTGAGGGCTTGTTAAAAACCCCTTCGCGGGTCGCTCGTATGTACGAGGAAGTATTTGCGGGGCTTTACGAAGATCCAGCAGTACATTTCGAAACCACGTTCGATGAACACCATGAAGAATTGGTCATTGTTCACGATATCCCGTTCTATTCCATGTGCGAACATCACCTGGTGCCTTTTTTTGGCAAGGCTCACGTTGCTTATATTCCCGCAAAAAGTGGTCGCATTTGTGGCATTTCAAAGTTAGCGCGTTTGGTAGATGCTTTCGCGCGTCGTCCTCAGGTGCAGGAACGTCTCACCTCGCAGGTCGCTGACACCCTTATGGAGCAACTTAATCCCCAGGGAGTTATTGTGATCATGGAGGCAGAACACCTCTGCATGAGTATGCGCGGCGTGAAAAAACCTGGTTCAAAAACAACTACCAGTGCAGTGCGTGGTATATTCAAAAGCAGTGCAAGTGCAGCAACGCGCGCTGAAGCGTTGTCGTTGTTAATGGGTCGTTAAGTTGCCCAAAACCGAAAGGATATTTCAATGCGTTGTGTAATTTCAGTTCTGGGTAAAGACCGCAGTGGTATTGTTGCGGCAATTTCTGGCGTGCTTGCGGAAAAGGGCGCTAACATTGCCGATATCAGCCAAACTATCCTGGATGATATTTTTAGTATGACCATGTTGGTGAAATTGGACACTGCAATTGCTGATTTCAACGAAGTCCAAGAGGCGCTCGCTAAAGCTGGTGAAGACTTGGGCGTTCAGGTTATTATTCAGCGCGAAGAAGTTTTCCAAGCAATGTATACCATTTAGTGTGATGTTCGTTGTTGTGAGCGATGCTCGGCATTACGCGTGATGCTTGCCATGGTGAGGCGCGCCCACTAATGCGTACGTGTTCGTTGTTGTGAGGCTCGTTCACTAATACGTACGTGCTCGACATCGTGCGTGGTACTCACCATTATGTATGATGCTGGCTCTTGCGTGTGATGATCGCCGATATGTATGCGCTCGTCATTGTGCACGGTGCTCGCCGTCGAGAAACAAGGTCGCAAAAACCAGATAATTTGAAAAACCAGATAATTACGAAAAGCTCCAGCCTTTAAGTGCTGGAGTTTGCTTTATAAAGGACCGAATGGGATATTTGGCCTATTATGAAAATGTTAAACAGGAAATCTATGGGGTAAATGCAAGTAAGTAAATACGAGTAATTAAATGTAAACAATTAAACGCAAACCAATCGTACGCAATTAAACGCAAGCAGCGAGCAATTTTCTTTGGTAGGCGGGTGCTTTTAACGAAAAAACACCCATGCATAGATAGTGTATTTGTTGCGTGCTATTTGCTACATACTATCTGTTGTATGCGAGGCAGCCTTTGCCTTATCTATCATTTCTAGGGGGCGCGATGAATTCTTCAGATTTGCGCGAAAGCGAGTTAAGCAGCGAAGTCGACTCGAGTATCGAAATTGATCCAGACAGCGAAATCGACTCGAATGACGAAATTGGGTCGAATGACAAAAACAACCCGAGCAACGAATACGAACTAAACAATGAAAGCGAGCCGAATCACGAAAGCGGATCGAACAACATTTCACAAGACCATCGTGAGCAGGGAAAACCTTGTCAAAAGGCAGGAGAAGCATTTGCTGCTTTTGCAGATACGATAGCTGCCTTGCGAGCTCCTGACGGTTGCCCCTGGGATCGCGAACAAACCCACGATTCAATCGCTCACAATATGATCGAAGAAGCTTACGAAGCGGTAGATGCCATCGAAAAACGTGATCTGAAGCATCTGCGTGAAGAGCTGGGCGATGTATTGCTGCAAGTGGTGTTGCAAAGCCAAATCGCTGCGGATGCCGGGGAATTTGACGTGGCTGACGTTTGCCTAGACGTGAATGAAAAAATGATTCGACGTCATCCTCATGTCTTCGGCTCGGTGCACGCTTCCTCGGCAAATGAAGTGCTGGATATTTGGGATAAGGTAAAAACAGGGGAACGCAACGCCGCTAACGAGAGCTTGCTTAACGACGCGGCTAACGATGGCTTGCTTAACAATGCAGCCGACGAGAACTTGCTCGACAAAGAAGCAAAACCTGAAGGTTTGCTTGATAGTGTTCCTGTTAGTTTCCCCGCACTCATGCAGGCGAGCAAAATATCGCGCAAGGCAGTGTCGGCGGGTTTTGAATGGGATACTGTTGATGATGTGTGGGCAAAAGTCGAGGAAGAGATTGCCGAATTCAAACAGGCTTGTGCCGAAGGAGACCCCACTTCAAAAGAACTTGAATTTGGGGATGTGCTCTTTACCTTGGTAAATGTTGCTCGAAAGGAAAAAATAGATCCCGAAACAGCTCTTCGTGCTACCTGTCGGAAGTTTCGTGATAGGTGGGCCTTCATGGAGGGGGCTGCGTGGGCTTTAGGCAAACATATCGAAGACTTATCTATGGATGAGTTGCAAGAACTGTGGGACCAGGCAAAACGAGGTTAGTGTGACTAAGATCTATTCTCATAGTGTGCGTCTTTCTGGACTGAACGCAGGAACAAGCATCAACTTAGAAAACGTTCAAAAAAGCACCTCGTCAGCAAGCTGTTCAAATAAAACAAGCTGTTCAGACAAGGCGCTATGCTCGGAAAAAGTGTCACGTTCTGATAAGGCACTTTGCTCAGATAAGGCGTTATATTCAGACAAGGCAATACATTCGGATGAAGCGCTACGTTCAGATAAAGCAATAGACATAGTGGATGCTTTCTGTGTATTACAAAAAGGCTTTACCGATCAGTTTGTGTATTACGACAAAGAGTGTGTTAACCGATATATGGGACTTGGGCGTTGTATCGCTATTCCTTCCCTCGAAAGCGCCGATTTTATCTTGCAGGGTGATGAAACCTGCTATCCCATCATGTTTTCTTTCAATCGTTTCGATGCCTCGAACCCGAAACCGGCAGATGACATGATGGCATCTTTTCCAAAGGTGCGTCTTATGGTTCCAGAATTGGTGCTAATCGAAAATGAAAAGGGATCGTTTTTACAGGTCAATAGCTTAGGACCGGTGTATTCTGGCCGCGTCAATCGATTTATTCGTCACATTCTCCAGGCAAAATCACGCACCCATCGAGACATGTCATACACGCTTAGCCTTGATTCGTTTGAAGATTGGCAGCGTGTTATGGATTGCGGACTGGAAAAAATTCGCACACATCGCATCGAAAAATTTGTTCCTTCGAGACGAATTTATCTTAAAACTGATCAGCCCTTTTCGTCGAAGGATCTGTTGGTTAATCTCATCGATGGTGATGCGCGCGGGTGTGTTTTTATGTATCGCTATGGGGATGTATTCTTTTGCGGTTGCACGCCTGAACTGCTGGTACGCAAGGAAGGCACCACAGTGGAGAGCATGTGTTTAGCGGGCACTACATCATGTGGCGAAACCGAAGCTGAAAAAGAAGAGCGCGCTCAAGCCTTGATGGCGGACGATAAAAACAGACGTGAACATGAATTCGTAGTGAGCTTTATGCGCGATGTATTTGGGCGTAATTGCTATAACGTTTCAATCCCTCGAAATCCTTCAATTAAAGCGCTTCGACACGTGCAGCATCTATGTACGCCCGTTTCTGCACAGGTAATGGAAGGACGTTCGTTGTTGTCGCTTGCTAGTCAACTGCATCCTACCCCTGCGCTTTCGGGAACACCTGTTGGCGAAGCTATGATGACCTTACGTGAAGCAGAATCGTACAACCGCGGATTTTTTGGTGGCGCCATTGGGTATGTTGATGGCGCGGGCGACGGAGAATTTTCCGTGGCGATTCGCTCTGGAGTGTTTGATGGTGAAGCTGGTTGGCTTTATGCAGGATGTGGGGTTGTGGAAGGGAGCAATGCTCGCGATGAGTTTGAAGAGATCGACCTTAAATTAAAAACGATTTTAAGTGCGTTTAGTGCGCCTCAATAACGCTTCAAGAGACTTGAACAATAAAGGTGGTAGAGGAATATGGACAAAGCAGAACAACTGGGACTCTATATCGGATCGTTTTTCGATGAATTGATTCGTTTGGGAGTTCGCGATGTGGTGGTAAGCCCAGGATCACGTTCGACTCCTCTCGCTATGGTTGCCCATGAAGCTCATAAACGTTTCGGAGCAACTTTTCGGCTTTATGTTGATGTCGATGAGCGTGGTGCGGGCTTTTTTGCGTTGGGACTTGCAAAGGCAAGTGGCCGTGCGGTAGCGCTTATTTGTACATCGGGAACTGCGGTGGCAAATTACTATCCTGCGGTTCTTGAAGCAGAAACTTCTCGTGTGCCTCTTATTGTTCTAACAGGAGATCGCCCAGCGCGTCTGCAAAAACTGGGAGCTCCTCAAACCTGTGATCAGGATAAGGTGTATTCCGATCATGTGAGACGGTTCTTCAGCATGGCTGCGCCGAGTACTGAAGAAAAAGACTTGGCCTATATTCGTCAAGTTGCACGAGAATTGGTAGCTTGCGCCGCCCCTGGGACAGCGGCAGCATCAGTGGTGCATGCAAATTTTCCCTTCGATGAGCCACTGGTGCCTCCTATTGATCGAGATGACCTATTCTCCTTTGGACGTATCGAAGGTGGCGATGTGCTTCCCGGTATTATTCGTTCTGATCGGTCTCTTTCGGTGCAGGATGCCGATGTGTTAGCGCAATACTTGGAGAATCATAAAGTTATTGTTCTTGCGGGCGAGGGAACTTTCTCGATTGCAGCTCTACAGGATCAGGCGCGACGTGATCGAGAGGCGCAAGCACTTCTTGTGTTCAGCGAGCGCTTCGATGCACCGCTTTTAGCCGATCCTCTCTCACAACTTCGTTCCTATGGTCATCCTGCGGTGATATGTGGGTATGACCAAATTATGAATTCGCCTGATATGCCCGAATTTGAGGTGGTCATTCGTTTCGGGCGCTATCCAGTTTCCAAGCGCGCCGCTCAGGCAATAGAATCACTGCGTCCTGCTCAAATTGTGGTTGACGTGCAAGAATCGCGTGATTTCAACGCGCAAACAACTACCTTTGTTGCCGCCAATCCTCTCGATTTCGTGGTGGCTCTTTTGGAAGCAGTGTCGTACAACTTAGACGAAATGCCTGATGAACAGTCGCATCTTCCTCTCAATATTCAGGAATGGGGAATGTTGGATCGCGATCGTTCGGAACGTATTTTGGCATCCAACTTGGCAGAGGACGACTCTTTTGAAGGCGCGTATGTGCAGGCGCTTTTACAGGAGATTCCAGCAGAGTCGCTTCTTTTTAGCGCCAACAGTATGGCGATTCGAGCAGTGGATGAGTTTTACTTTACGCGCGGAAAACGGCTTACCGTATTGGCGAATCGCGGTCTTAACGGCATTGATGGTACGGTATCGAGTGCGCTTGGCGCAGCGCAAGAATTTAAGCAGACGGTATTTTTAACGGGAGATTTGACGTTCCTGCATGATATGAATGCCTTAGCGCTTCAGGAAGAGATGCTCTTGCAAGAAAAGGAAGGGATGCATCGACCAAGTATCGTCATCGTGTTGCTAAACAATCAAGGGGGCGCAATTTTTGATATGCTGCCCCAACAATCAAAGGAGGCATATTTCGAGCGACTCTTCCTTACGCCGCAGCATGTTGATTTTTGTGCTGTAGCTCAGGCGTTTGGCGTTCCGGCAACAAAGGTAGCTACGGTAGAGGATTTCCGTAGAGCGCTGACAAAGAATTTCGAAGTGCCCGGCATTTCGCTTGTTGAAGTTACAGTGCCTTTGCAAGGGGTGAAAGAGCGCTATGGACGCTACCGATAATTGGGTGGAGATGCCTCAGGTAGGCTCGTTTACCTATAAGAAGTGCTCCTACTTTTATCAACGCTGGGGCGATCCCGAGCGACCGCCTTTGGTCTTGCTTCATGGATTTATGCAGTCTTCGACAAGTTGGGAGCCAATTGCTGCTTCGCTCAAGCTCCATTTTTGCGTATATGCAGTTGACTTTATAGGGCATGGACTGAGCAGCAAGTCAAAAAACCCAGCACGTTATACCTATGAAGACATGGCAGCTTCGATAGATTATTTCTTGCGTAAGGTGGTTTGTCGCCCTTCCGATTCGGCGAGCAATCCCTCCAATTTGGCAAACAAAATTTCCCGAAGGGTGACGAGTAAACCCTCCAAAAGGGCGGTGAGTAAGCCCTTCAAAAAGACGGTAAGTAGACTCTCCAAAAGGGCGTTTCCGTTATTAAAATCGCTGAGAAAATCTTCTGGCGATTGTGCTGGCGAACAGAGCGTTCGTGTACATGTGGTGGGGTATTCCATGGGTGGACGCATTGCGCTTGCACTTATGAAAACAAGCTGTGATGTTTTGGCGTCCGTCATCTTGGAAAGCTGTAATCTTGGATGTGCGACCGACGGGGAACAGCAGGAAGCAGCAAAAAGAAACAGCGCTTGGGTAAATCGAATTCGCAAAGAAGGTATGGAAGAATTCGTGAACTATTGGGAAACTCTTTCTCTTTTCGAAACGCAAAAAGAACTGGGATTCGACAAGATACTTCATTTTTCGCGTGCAGCAAACGACCCTGAATGCATGGCACTTTGCTTGGAAGGCGCAGGTAAGCAGGCGATGCCTCTAAGTGGTGAAACTCTAACAAATATAAAAAAGGCTATTGCATCTCAACGAGACGAAAAGCGCTTCCAGACCGCTACGACCAAGCAGGATGAAACACGCTCTCAGGCGAATGATTCTGAAGCGGATTCAAGAAAAGGCATTCCTGTTTTATATATCTACGGGGACAAAGATGAAAAAAGCACTTTGGTTGCTCAGAAGCTCTCTGCGGTTGGAGCTTCTGTTTCTGCAATTAACGTAGGGCATAACGTACATTTAGAGGCCCCAATGCTTTATCTTAGAGAGATACAAAACTTTTTGGTGGGGATAGATCAGACCCTTTGGGACTAGCTAGTTTCTCTGTGCGTCAGCAAAGGGGGCCTATCTGGAGCTAGTTGTTATAGAAAGGAATAGGTATGAGCAACTTTCCCTGGGTAAAGGGTAAGGAATACGATGAAATCATTTATGAGACTTATGATGGCATCGCAAAGATTACGATCAACAGACCTGAATGTCGTAATGCTTTCACTCCGAAAACCAACATAGAGATGTACGATGCGTTTTCTATCGCACGCGATGATGCTTCTATTGGTGTAATTATTCTGACGGGCGCAAATCACGATGGCCGTCCTGAAGACCAAGCCTTCTGTTCAGGAGGAGATCAAAAGAAGCGCGGCAACGGTGGCTATGTGGGCGAGGATAACATTCCTCGTTTGAACGTACTTGATCTGCAGCGCTTGATTCGTGTGGTACCTAAGCCTGTTATTGCTATGGTGAATGGATACGCTATTGGTGGCGGCAATGTTTTGAACTACCTTTGTGATCTTTCCATTGCGGCAGAAACTGCAAAATTCGGTCAGACGGGACCTCGCGTGGGTAGTTTTGATGGTGGTTACGGAGCTTCGTATCTTGCGGCCATGGTTGGCCAGAAGAAAGCGCGAGAAATATGGTATTTATGCCGTCAGTACACAGCGCAAGAAGCCTTGGATATGGGCATGATTAACAAGGTAGTTCCTTTTGATCAGCTCGAAGAAGAATGCGTTTCTTGGGCTCGTGAAATGCTGGCGTTATCGCCTACCGCTTTGCGCTTCCTCAAGGCATCTTTCAATGCGGCAACTGATGGCTATGCGGGTATTCAACAGCTCGCAGGTGATGCTACTTTGTTGTATTACACCACCGATGAAGCAAAAGAAGGACGCGATGCGTTTAAGGAAAAGCGCAAGCCAGACTTCCAGCAATTCCCTAAGTTTCCGTAGGATTGTGCGCGGAGTATTGAGCGACTAAAGCACGCAGAAGGCCAGCAAAGGCTGGCAAGCTTTTTTGAGGAAGTGAACTCACCATGATTACGCACATGTCCGAATGGGCAAAACGCAAACCGCAGGCACCGTTTTTTTGCGTTCAGGGCGACAAGCAATCTATTGAATATTCGTACCGTCGGGCGCATATAGCAGCTGCTGCTCTTGCACGCGAGCTGGAACGCTACGGTATGACCGCTAATGGAACCCTTGCGTGCACTATGTATAACGGCACCGAGCTTGTTTTGCTTTCTTTGGCAGCAGCGTATGGTGGGTATACGCTTGCTCTTTTGAACCCCCGTCTTTCAGCAGACGAACGTCAGCTTCGTTTGGTAGAGCTGGAAAATGCAACGGGCGAACATGGTATGGATGTATTAACCAATCAGACGGTTAATCGCCTGCTCATTGATGCTACGGGATTCGATGCAACAGGTTTCGGCTTGCTGCCTGATGATGCCGCTGTTTTAACCAGACTTCAAGTTGAATTGGAGCAGACCGTACAGCGCTATCAAGAGCGCTTTGATGGCGACAATGCGGGGCTTGTTATGTTTACTTCAGGTTCTTCGGGTACACCCAAAGCTGCCTTTTTGACCTGGAATTCTTTGATGGGCTCTGCTGCTGGTGCTAATGAAGTTTTGAGGTATGAGGAACATGGGGTGTGGCAAATGGTTCTGCCCCTGTGTCATGTGGGCGGTTTCCAGATATTAGTTCGCACCCTTTTAAGTGGCAACACCTTTATCGTATACGAACGCTATCAGCCTCAACGCATTTTGAACGATGTGCTCAGTTTTCGTGTTACCCATATTTCGGTCGTGGATAAGATCTTGGCCGATTTGCTCGAACATGATCGAGATCGTGTCATAACTAAATATGACTGCATTCTTTTGGGCGGTGCCGAACTTAACGACAAAACCATTCACAAAGCGTTGAAGGCAAAGGCGAAAGTGTTTGCCAGCTACGGCATGACAGAAACCGCAAGTCTTATTGCTGCAGCGCCAGTGACGCGTAATTTTGATGGGGCACTGCAAGTGCTTCCTGGCTATGACGTGCGCATCATGCGTCCCGATGAAGATGGCATTGGGCAGCTGCATATTGCCGGTCCTGGTGTTTTTGAAGGGTACCTCAATGCGCGCAAGGCATCGAGTGTGGATGGCTATTTCGTCACGGGCGATCGCGCTTCGCTCGATCGTAATGGGCATCTTCTAGTTTATGCGCGCACTGAAGATTTGATTATTTCAGGCGGCGAAAATATCTACCCCGCAGAAATTCGTGAGGTACTGTTAGGCATTCCTGGCGTAAAAGACGCCTATGTGTTTGGTACCGCTGACGAGACGTGGGGTTATAGACCCGTTGCGTTTGTTGAAGCGGATTATTCGGCTGCTGCCATTGCTCATGACCATGAGGCAATGGGGCTTACTCAAGACGAAACAGGAATCGAAGCAGCAAGCTGCCCGCAAGAATTTGCTCATATGATTCATCGTTATTTAGATGATCATATGTCCAAACTCCATCATCCCAAACATATTTTGGTTTTGGACGCATTCCCGCTTACCGTGGCGAGCAAGGTTGATCGTATTGCGCTCAAACAGCTCTACGACAAGCGAATCGATATTAAGCGTTTGAGTCTTTATCGCATCAAGCAGCCCTTTACGGTACCGGTCAAAACTCCTAAGGCAACCATTACTGAACGTGAATCGTTTTTTGTGGAAGTTGAAGATTGGGCGGGGCGCATTGGTATTAGCGAATGCGTTTCGTTTAAGACAAACTGGTACTTGCCCGAGACTATTGAAGAAGATTTCCGGGTGGTAAGGGATGTCATTGCGCCTATCGTGTTAGGGGAACGCTACATTCATCCTTCCCAGGTGTCCCGTTCGCTTGCGACGTTTGCGGACTTGGCTCGCTATCCAATGGCTAAGGCAGCCGTGGAGCCTGCTTTATGGGATCTGTACGGCAAAATCGTTGGCAAGCCCCTTTCAAAGTTGATCGGCGGTTCCAATCAAGAAAAGATTCTAGGCGGTGCCGTGATTGGGCTGGGTACTGCCGATGAAGTATGCGCTCAGGTAGATGCTGCTGTTCAAGCAGGCTATACGCGCGTAAAACTTAAAGTTAAACCCGATACCGTATTGGCTTGCGTGGAGGCTATTAGAAAGGCGCATCCTGACCTGATTATCATGTTGGACGCTAACCAGTCTTTTGATGAATCAAATCTGGATATCCTGCGCAAGCTTGACGAGTTTGATATTGCCTGTATTGAAGAGCCCTATAATCCCTCATTCGTTCCTCGTAACGGGGACACGAACCTGTTTGCGCGCTTGTCCGATTTGCAGGAGCACATCAAAACACCGGTGTGCTTAGACGAATCGGTTGTGACAGCTCAGGATATGGAAGAAGCAATGGATTTTGATAACTTGAAGTGCTATGCGCTTAAGGTGGCGAAATTTGGTGGTATTCAACCTACGCTTGACTTCTATAAATGGGCAAGAGAGCAAGGCAAAGTAACTTGGATGGGCGGCATGTTTGATACGGGTGTTTCCAAGCGTATGCATGCGGCATTCGCTACCTTACCAGGAATGGATTTGCCAGCCGATGTTTCGGATTTCACTGAATATTTTGAGCACGACACCGCTTTGCCTCCTTTGCAGCTACAGGAGGGAGAATTGGTCTTGAATACGGTTGACCATCCTGCAGGTTTGGGTTGCGTGCTTGATAAAGATTATTTACGTTCAGTATTGGTTGACGAAGTGACCATCGCTAAGGACTAGCTATTATTTGTCCTATAACCCAAATATTTTTGATCTTATGTTTTGTCGAAGAGGTGCGGATATAATTGCACCTCTTTTTCTTTGTGATTTGTTGTAAGGATTAAGCTTGCGATTCGTATGGCGAAATCTCGCGCAAATTCCGAAATAAATTACAAAAACGTTAAACAATGTTTCAAGTTTGCTAAATAAATCACGTTTGTTCTCGTATCATTACGTATTACAGATATTTACAAAGCTTTTCCTTTTGTCATACGTAAAACAACAGCGTCGCTATTTCCCCCGAGCGCTCATGTTTTGTGAATATCTGCCACACAAGAAGTAAACCATGCGTAAAGGACACAAACAGTGATTGAGTTCGGTGCTTTTCTGACGGCGTTAACGGGCAGTCCAGTATTGGTGATTGTGTTATTGCTTACGTTGGGGGCGACGGTAGTGAATGGTGCAACTGATGCACCTAATGCTATTGCTACCGTGGTGGGAACACGCAGTATGTCACCTGGTGCTGCAATCATCATGGCGGCAATCTGTAACCTTATTGGTTTGCTTGCGGTTACCACCATTGGTGCTGCGGTTGCAAAAACCATCTTCACTATGGCAAATTTCGGGGGAGATAACGAAGCGGCTTTGCTTGCACTGGCGGCGGCTATGGTTGCCGTTATAGCCTGGGGCGTTATCACGTGGATTTTTGGTATCCCCACTTCGCAGAGCCATTCCTTAATTGCTGGCATCACCGGTGCTGCCATTGCTCTTCAAAATGGTATTGGCGGCGTTAACCCAGATGAATGGGTTAAGGTTTTGTATGGTTTAGTAATTTCAACAGGCTTAGGCTTTTTCTGTGGCTGGCTTTTTACCAAGATGATCGAATTTTTTGCGAAGGGAATCAATCGCAGAAAGTCGGCAAACTTTTGGCATTGGGCACAAATTCTTGCGGGTGCTGGCGTGGCGGTAATGCACGGTGCTCAAGACGGTCAAAAATTCTTATCAGTAAGTATGATGGGCATCATGCTATGCATGGGAATGGGCACCGAAACGGGTGACGTGGCATTTCCTATGTGGTTGGTAATTCTCTGCGCTGCCACCATGGGCTTAGGCACTGCTATTGGTGGTAAGAAGATTATCAAGAGTGTTGGTATGGATATGGTAAAGATGGAGCCCTATCAAGGATTCGCTGCTTGTTTGTCCGCCATATTCTGTATCGGTTTAGCTAATGGCACTGGTATGCCCGTGTCTACTACCCACACCAAAACAACTGCCATCATGGGCGTGGGCGCCTCGAAACGTTTGAGCAATGTGAAGTGGGGTAAGGCGGGCAATATGGTGCTCGCGTGGGTTCTTACGTTCCCGGGTTGCGGCGTCATAGGATACGTGTTGGCGAAAGTGTTTCTGTTGTTTTAGGCCCTTGGGCCCCTGTGGCCTTTCCGAAAAAAATGTACCGAGGGTGGGTACGAAAATACAAAAACATACCCCCCTGGGTGGGTATGTTTTTGCAAGGTAAAATTATCGAATAAATCCAGGTAAACAGGCCATTTATCCAAAAAAATGTAGCTATTTTGATGATTTCGTGATGCAAAGTTGTTAAGATTGCATCTGTATTCTGTTTTGGACAACTGCGCCCAAAATGCGTAGTTGTTTTCATTAGCTGAAAGCAGAGGGTTACTTACAGCTAATCAAATAAACCATTTTAGGTTTTTGTCGGAAAGGTAGATGGTATGTCGTTTTTGGGTCGTCACTCATCGGGTATGAGTACCTCCCGTAAACCCTGGGGTGGGCACAACAAATCAAAGCAGGGGAAGCACAATGCTGCTTTGATTAACGCCCAAAATAACCTCACGGGGGGGGGGCACTTCTAAGCAAGTAAGCGCCGCGGTAAGAACTTTTACACGCAACAATGCAGGTAAAGTTGGAGCGGTACTAACTGCACTCCTCGCAGTAATTTTGGCTGTTTCGTTGGCTATGCCGGCGAATGCAGCAGATCTTAAGGGAAATACGGTTGTTGACCCGGATACGACCAATGTTTGGACGGATTACACGCGACCGGGTGGCCAGCCGTCTACGCAGAACGTGGGCCGCATCTGGACCGACAAGAGCGTATTCGATAATACGTACGCATTCAAAAACGAAGACAATGCCGGCTTGAGTGGGCAGACGATTGGAAAGGGCGACTCCGACTTCCTCGTGAGCCTGTCTGCGCTTTCGTCTACTTCGAACCTCAAAGAGATGGTCAAAACCAGTCAGCCGCTCGATATCGTGCTAGTTCTCGATACCTCTGGTTCCATGAGCGGCAGCAAGATGACCAATCTCAAGAACGCTGCCAATAGCTTTATTGATGCGACGGCTGAGAACAATCGCGGGCTTGAACAGGATCAGCAGACGCGTCTTGCAATTGTTCAGTTTGCAAGCGGCGCGGACACGCAGCAGCAGTTGAACTATGTAACCGACCAAAACGCTCAGCAATACAAGAACACTATCAACCTTTTCAGCGCAAATGGCGCTACTTATGCTGAAGAAGGCTTGCAACAAGCACAGAATGTGCTCGATCAAAACGGGCGCGCTGACGTGCAACAGATCGTCATCTTTTTCACCGATGGCGAGCCGAACCATGGGAATGGTTTTGACAACGAAGTTGCTGCCGATGCAGTCAACACTGCCCATGAGATGAAGCAGGGCGGGACCATCATCTATGCGATTGGCGTTATGAACGGGGCCGACGCATCAGTGACCGACGACGACGGCTTCAACGAGTACATGAATGGCGTTTCCAGCAATTATCCCAATGCAACCGCAGAGGGCAAGAATTGGGAGATATTTGATTGGAGCACCTATTACAACACCACCTTCGGCGAGCGCGCCGAGGGTGACTACTACAAGGCTGCTTCCGACCCGGATTCAATCGAAGAGATCTTTGATGAGATTTCCGATGAGGTCCAGCAGGGTGTTGGCTCCGGCTCCCCCATCGAGGAGAACACCCAGCAGGGCAACACCGAGCCCGGCATCCTCACCTTTGAGGATCAGCTCGGCAACTACATGCAGGTGACGTGCACGGACGCCGGCAAGGACAAGATTCAGCTCGCGTATGGTGACAAGATTTACACCAGCACGAGTAAGACCACCCAGGGCAACACCGATACCTATCACTTCGAGGGTCAGGTTGAAGGCAACGAGATATATGGCCCGGCCAACCTTTCCGATTTGGTGGTGACCGTCGAGCGTAGCGATGACCTCGCTACAGGCGACAAGATCACCGTGACGCTTCCCGCCTCGCTGCTGCCCATGCGTCACTATGACGTGGACACCGACGCTGGCACCATGACCGTGTCGCAGGCATACCCCGTCCGCCTGTTCTACGGCGTGAGCCTCAAGGCGGACGCGAAGACCGCGCTCGGCAACCCGACGAGCGAGGCATACGCAGACATCGTTGCGTCCCAGGCGTCCGACGACGGTACTTCTATCGACTTCTATTCCAACAGCTTCACCAAGGGCGCTGCCGATGGTTCCACCACGGCGTCCTTCTCTCCCAACGCGGGCAACAAGTTCTACTACTACACGCAAGACACGACGCTCTACACCAATCCGGAGTGCACAACTGAGGCGAACTGGTATACCGCCAGAAACGCCAACACGCTCTACTACAAGGACGTGTACTGGGTCCAGACCGGAAACGGCAACGGGGCGCGCGAGGTGACCGACGGCTACGGCACCGTGACGAGCGGTACCGCCGAGTGGAACGCTATCGTGAGGCCGTACCAGGGCGATGCGTACTACATCCCCGCGAACACCCAGCGCACGGAGCGCCCGCATACCCTGACGGATGGTAAAGACGCTAACGCTACCGGCACGGCGGCTAACGTCCTGAACCCGTCGTGGACCGAGGCCGGCGATGTGACCCAGGCGCTCGGCAACAACGGCAAGCTGTCGTTCGAGAAGCCCGGTTCGCTCGAGATCAAGAAGAATGTCGATTGGGGCAACGCTTCCGATCAGACCAAGCAGGAAAAGAACACCTTCACGTTTGACATCACGGCCAACGTCCCAACAGGTGAGGGCGAGGCAACCGAGGCCCTTACCGGTACCTACAACTACTACGTTGGCGATTCTGACACTGCCGCCGGCCAGGTGACGTTCAACAACGGCTCGGCAACGCTGACCGTTACCGGCGGAACAACGGTCCGCATCGACGGGCTTCCCGCTGGCACGACGTTTACCGTGACCGAGCAGGGCGTCGGCCAGAACGGCTGGACGGTGACAGACGCCACGAGCCAGGAGGATGCCGAGAACACCAGCACCACGGACGGTATGGTGACCGGCACGATCCCCGCCGGCTCGCAGGCATCGCTCACGTTCAGCAACACATACCATGCGGATGAGGTGGGCCTCAACACCAACACCACACTCAAGGTTCAGAAGAACCTCGAGGGCCGCGATTGGCGCGACACCGATGAGTTCACGTTTGAGATCGATGGCTTGGGCAACACGGCTGGAACTGACGTTACCACGCCTGAGCCCGCTGGCACCACCATCACAGTGAACAGCCAGACTCCGGACCACACGGCCTCCTTCGGCGACATTACCTTCACGATGCCGGGCGAGTACCGCTACAGTATCGTTGAGGACAACGACACCAATCCTATTGCGGGCATCGACTATTCGGGTGCCTTCTACCGTGTGGTAGTCACGGTGACGGACAACGGTACGGGCAACCTGGAGGTTTCCAACGTTGCCATCGAACAGCGCACTAACGATGACGGCGTGGAGAATGACCCTGCCGTTGCGGTTCAGGGCGACACGGTGACTTTCGTCAACAAGTACGATGCTGACGGTGGCACCACCAACATTGACGGCACCAAGGACTATACCGACAACGTGGGCGGCAACCCCATCAACGCCGACAAATTCACCTTCAAGATTGAGGCGCTTGGTGGCTATGACACCGACAACCCGCAGACCAACCCGTATACCTATGGCGTAGACGAGGTCCCGCTGCCTGCAGGGTCCGATGAGGCGAGCCACTCCAAGACCGTGTACAACACGGGATACAGTTTCACCTTCGGCACCATTGCCTTTGATGGCGGTGACCTTGGTCGCACCTACGAGTACAAGGTGACCGAGCTCGCCCAGAACAAGGATGGTCAGGCCGAAGCGGGCATGACGTATGACAAGACTGAGCACACCGTCAAGGTGACGGTGACGGAGGTCAGTGACGATGACGGTACGCACATAGTAGCGACGCCGGATATTACTCCCCAAGAACTCAAGTTTACTAACACCTACGATCCGGCCGATGCTACCTTGACGGGCAACGACGCCATCCACGGCACGAAGACGCTTACTGGCCGCGACATGAAAGCTGGCGAGACCTTCTACTTCCAGCTGAAGGCAACGAATGCCAACGCTCAGAGCGTGCTGCCTAACGCCCAGACGGTTAAGGTGACGAGCCTTACCGACGGTTCTGCCAACTTCGACTTCGGTGAGATGTCCTTCTCCAAGGTGGGCAAGTATACGTTCACGGTAAATGAGGTTGCCGATGAGAACGGCACCGAGACCACCAACGGCTCCGGCATGATCTACGACAGCAACATTTGCACCGTGACGGTCGACGTGACGGACAACCATGACGGCACGCTCAAGGCCGATGTGACCTACAGCAACAGCGCACACAGCTCGGTGGCTGACAAGGCTCAGTTCAACAACACCTATGAGGCGTCCATGAACTACGGCGCCGAGGGTGCTGGCGGCATCGTGGTGACCAAGACGCTCAACAACCGCTCCGAGGCTAAAGGGACCTTCCTCTTCACCATCACGGGTGAAACCGAGGAAGACACCGCCAAGCTCCATGAGGAGGACCTCGAGTTCACCCATGGGATCCTGACGCCTGGTGTTCCTAATGAGATGGAGAAGCTGCAGCAGCTGACCTTCGATGAGACGGACGCTGGCAAGACCTACACGTTCTTCGTCGACGAACTTGAGGACAGGCTTGCAGGTAACAAGCCCCTCACGGATCTCGAGGGCGTCGACTTCGACCAGTCCCAGTACCGCGTTGACATTCAGGTGCTGGACAACGGCAACGGCACCATGCATACCGTCACCACGGTGACGAAGACCATGAACAAGGACGGCTCGGTTGCGAATGAAGTTGTGTGCGACCACTTGGATTCCGCGTCTGATGGCTATACGGCTCCGAAGTTTGGCTTCGTGAACGATTACAACCCCGATCCGGCTGTGGTTGGCGGCAGCGCTGACGCGAAGATCCAGGTGACCAAGACCGTTGAGGGTGCGGATTCCGCGACGGACTACACCTTCACGCTTACGCTCGTGGAGCAAGACAAGGCTCAGTACATCGAAGGTCTGAGCGACGGCAAGCTTGAGGTTTCCACCAACGGAACCATTACCGAGGGCGATTCCAAGACGGTCGAGTTCGGTGAGCTCAAGTTCACCAAGGCCGGCTCTTACGGCTTTACGGTGACCGAGAAACAGCCTGCCGAGGATGCCGGCTGGACGTTTGACGATGCGGATGGCGACGGCTTTACCGACACGCACCATGTGGAGATTGTTATTACCGACAAGAACGCCGATGGTAAGTACGACGGCAAGCTCTATGTTGAGAGCGTGACGAGCGATGCTGGTTTGGACCAGCCGGTTCAGATCACCAACAGCTATAAGACTGACCCGGTGGTTGTGGGCGGCGAAGATGCCGAGCAACAGATCACCGTTCAGAAGAGCGTGACGGGCGATAACACCGCCGCGGACGCTGAGTTCAACTTCCAGCTTGAGCCGGTGGTGGACGACACCAACACCGAGGATGTGTGGCGGGCCAATGTTGAGGCTGCGGAGGATGGCTTCGAGCCGAAGACCACCATTACCGGTGGCGTGACCACCGACGCTTCCAAGACCGCTACGTTTGGCGGTATCAGGTTCAAGGCTGCGGGCGACTATACCTTCAAGGTGACCGAGGTTGAGGGCACCGACGACCAGGCCGATCCGAGTGGCTGGACCTATGACGGTCACGAGGCTCTCGTGACGGTCCATGTGACGGACGACGGTGAGGGCAAGCTCAAGGCAACGGTGAGCTATAACAACGACGATGCCACCACGGATGCGGACAAGGCCGTTGACAACGCCGCTGCGTTCACCAACTCCTACAGCACGAGCAGCACGAATGCGGACACTGGTTCTGCCGATGTCCAGCTGACCAAGGTGCTCGAGGGCAAGGCATGGGAAGGCGACAGCTTCATGTTCCAGATTGCAGCGGACAAGAGCAACTCTGACGCCCCGATGCCCGAGGAAACTGAGGTAACGGTTTCCACGCCTACGGGCAAGGACGACAACAACAACGACCAGGCGACGTTTGACTTCGGCAGCATCACCTTCGATACTCCGGGCACCTACGTCTACAAGGTGACCGAGGTTAAGGGCAACAACGCTGGCATAACCTACTCTAAGAACGAGGCGACCATCACCATCACGGTGACGGACAACCACGACGGCACGCTGAGTGCTGGCGTGACCATCGCCAACAACGTGTTCACCAACACCTACGCCAGCGAGCTTGACTACGCTGAGGGCGGCGGCCTCGAGATCGTCAAAACATTCGAGAATGCCACCATGCGCGGGTTCAGCTTCACGGTGACGCCGAAGGATCAGGCATCCGCTGACAAGCTCGGCATCGACATGGCAGGTGAGACCTTCACCACTAAGCCGGGTGAAACGGTTGGCGACGACAATGCATCGCACGCTGAAGTTGCTGTGCTCGACGCAGCAGCTGAGGCCAAGTTCACGCAGGACGACGCTGACGACACCTATACCTACACGGTGCAGGAGACCGCAGGCTCGGAGGCTGGCGTTACCTACGACGACACCGAGTACACGGTGACCATCATCACTGCGGATGACGGTCAGGGCGGCATCAAGGTGACCACCACGGTTACCGATGGTGCAGACTACAACAAGTCCTACGTCTACGACAACGACGATGCGACCGAGAACCAGACGGCAGTGGTTCCGTTCACCAACACCTATAAGGCGACGGGCGAGCTGGGCGGCAACGGTGCTGTGAGCATCAACGCTACCAAGACACTTACCAACCGCCCGATGGTCGACGGTGAGTTCAAGTTCAACGTGACCAACACTAACGATCCGAACGAAGCGGTGGTTGCCACCGGCACCAACGATGCCAACGGCACCATCAACTTCAGCGCTATCAACTACAGCATCGATCAGATGCTTAAGGACGTGGATAACGGTCTGGCAACGCCGAGCGTCGTAGAGGGCAAGGACACCTTCACCTATACCTATAAGGTGACGGAGGATACTGACAGCCTGGACGATGGCGTGAGCGCAATCGACGCCGCTGGCTTCCAGCTCACCGTGACGGTGACCGATAATGGCAACGGCACGCTGGGCATTGTCGTAGCGTACCCGGATGGCGGCGACGGCCTCACCTTCCGCAACACCTACGGTGAGGATGACCAAGGTAAGGTGACGCTGAACATCAACGGCACCAAGACGCTTGACGTCCAGTCGGGCAACAACGCGCCTAGCATCGAGGGCAAATACACCTTCACCCTGACCGGCTCCGAGGGCGCACCGATGCCCGCCACGACCGAGGCGCATAACGACGCCTCCGGCAATGTGACCTTCGGCGACATCACCTTCACCATGGAGAACGTCTTCGGTGATACAGGTGTTCAGGAAGCTGCGGCGGCAGACGAGAACGCTGCGGATGTAGGTAACGACGAAGAAGCTGTAGACAGCGAAGCTTCTGGAGAATCCGGCGCTGTTTCAAATGAGGCTGATGTTGATGCTCAGTCTGCTACACGCACCAAGGAGTTCACCTACACGGTGACAGAGTCTGGCAACGTCTCCGGCGTTGACAACGACACCGAGACCTCCAAGACCTTCATGGTCACGGTGACCGATAACGGCGACGGCTCGCTTTCTGTGGAGTCCAACCCCGCTCAGGGCGCACTCTTCTCGTTCACCAACACCTATAATGTGGATCTTGAAGAATCTTCGCCTACTGGCGAGGGTGGCATCACGATCACCAAGAACCTTGATGGCCGTAACCTGAACGATGGTGAGTTCACTTTCGAGTTGGTTGACCAGAACAACACGGTAGTGGCTACGGGCACAAACGACGCTAACGGTACCGTTGAGCTTGACACGGTGAAGTTTACCGAGCCTGGCAACTTCACCTACACCATACGAGAGGCGAAGGGTAGCTTAGGCGGTGTTGACTATGACGCTGTTCAGTACAAGGCTACCGCAACAGTGACCGACAATGGCGACGGCACGCTCAAGGTCGAGTGGAGCTTTGCTGACGCATCGAATAATGGACTTGGAGAGAATGCAAGCATCACCTTCAACAACACCTATACCGCTCAACCCACCAGTGTTTCGCTTGGTACCGGTAAGCTGATTGAGGGTCGTGCTCTTGCGGCAGGTGAATTCACCTTCAAGCTGACAGATGCTGATGGCAACGAAATAAGCACTGCTACCAATGAAGAAAACGGTGCCGTAACGTTCGACACCATCACCTACGACACGCCTGGTGATTACACGTACACCATCACTGAGGTTGTTCCACAGGATACCGATCCTTTCACGGACGGCATCCAGAACAATGGCGTGACCTACGATGAGTCGGTATATAACGCAACCGTAAAGGTTACCGACAACGGTAAGGGCAATTTGACCGCTCAGATTAGTTACAGCACCGAAGATGGCGCAGCTCCGCTCTTCGTTAACACCTATACGGCTCCTGCCGAATCTGAGCAGGGCACCGATGATGGCGGCTTATTCGGCATGGCAAAGACAGGCGACTTTATGGGCGGCATGATGGCGGTAATTGCTGCGGTAATTGTTGCGGCAGCTGGTGGTGCAGCGTATGCATTACGCAAGATGCGTCGTCCTCGCGGGCGTCACGCACGCTAAACAATAAAAAGGTCTGGCTTCGGGGCTTAAAGCGCAAAGCAAACAATGCTTCGAAGCCAACCAGTTATCAAAACCTTAAGGCCTTCTAGGAAGCGCGGGAAGGTTTTAGGTTAGAGGGAGTTCGAGACATAAGCGCTCGGGCTCCCTCGCTGTTTAACGAAATCGTGAGGGGATTACGTTATGAATTGGAGTGAGGGGTTCAGACAAAAAGCAGCAGAATTATTCGAAAAAGGCCTTGGCTACAAAGCGGTTTCATCTGAGCTGGGCGTTAACCGCGAAACGGTGCGCGATTGGTCGTACACTTGGCGAGCATTAGGCACCGACGAATTCCTAAAAAGCCACATCGGAGAACGTATTGAATATGCGCCGGAGATAAAAGTTGCCGTAGCTCAGGATAGGATTGCGGGCATGGGCGTTGTGGAAGTGATGGCGAAATATCACATTCCCAATCGGCATCGTGTCAAAGAGTGGGCAGGCATGTATAAGCTTAAAGGCGCCCAGGCATTCGGTCTTGAAGTGAAGCAGGACAACCCTTGGAACCCGGCTGTCCCTTCTTAAGTACATACCCCCCTGTAATACCTGATCAAGATGGGGGCATGGAATTTTGATAATCCGTTTTCGGAGTCTTTAATCTGGATAATTGTGATAACTTTGTGAATAAGTCATATTTCCATTGCATTAAATTCTCAGCTATATAAAATAAATTATTGCGCTTAGGGCGCAACCAGATAGTGCGGGGTGGAGCAGTCTGGTAGCTCGCCGGGCTCATAACCCGGAGGTCGTTGGTTCAAATCCAGCCCCCGCGACCAAAATTTCCAGGCCAGTCGTTTAGCGGCTGGCCTGTTTTTGTGTTTGAGACACGTCAATACAAAGCGTTCGAAATAATAAATTACCCGCTATACAGATGGCGTTGATTTTATGGGGCATTTTACCCCGTGAGTCCCGAATGGATCCCGTCGTCCAATTAAGAACAAATTAGGTAAAAAGATAAATAACTGATAGGTACTCATAGCGTTCTGTTAGTATAAATGCAACTTCTAAATTAGAAGTATCTGTTTTATCAAGAGTCGGGATAAGAGAGTTGGCTCTATGACCCCGGCACCAACCTACTCAATAGAGCAAGGTGGTCCTGCCAACATCGATGAAAGGAGAAAAAATGTCCATTTACATGACCCGCGAACAGCTCAATAGAATCAATGAAGCAGGTAGACAAGGCGCCGCCCTTCGTGAGGCTGTACTCAAAGGAATCATCACTGAGGAAGAGGCGTTCGACATTATCAGTCGCCCGCGGCTGGAGGAAGACGAGGTCGACGGGGCAGCGATAGTTCCGTTCCCGAAGCCCAATCAGAAGAAAGCCCCGAAGAACTGAGCAACCAAGCAGCATGCAGCAGGCGCATGGCAAGGCAGGTATCAGCTGCCAAAAATCGTTGCTATCACCATAAGCGCAAGCGCAACCACGAATACCCCTATAGCGATTCCGCGGCACGAGCATCCGCTCGTGCTCATGGAAGTCTTGTCGTATTCGTCAGCTGCTAATAGTGCTTTTCCTGCCTTGTCGGCATCGACTATGCCATTGTCGTTTTCATCTAGGATAGACATTGTTTGTACTCCTATGTGTTGATGGTAGCATTATCAACTATAGCTTTGAGAAAAGGAAATTCTGCACGCCTGTTTCAGCTCGATCAGCAGACCACGAGTCAAAGAAACAGGAGCGGTTGGGGTGCTCCTTCGACTTTTATTCTTTGCGGAAATTAGGGAGACGTTGAGATCATGACACTTTTTGCTAAAGAAGATATGCCCTGGCTTGATTATCTTGATGAAGATGGAGAGCGAGACGAATACGGCAACAAGCCAATCAATGATGATGCGCTCAGAGGATATTAAAGAGGAGTATCGTAAATATTTAGAGTTCAAAAAGCTATATTGTTGATGCCCCATGAACTCGGGATCTTGCCGTCCTTCAATCTTGCTAGTTTATATTCATAACGGTCTTTTTGCTGTTCGAGCCATTATGTATGAATTGGCCCGAATATAGTTCGAAAGATGCACCATCTTGTTCGCCTGATCCATCTACGAATATACTGAGCTCTTTCATCTTGCCCCTTAATATCAAAAATGCCGCCGAAAACCGGAAATTCTGTTTCTCCACAAATTGCCACTTCAGTCAAATAAAGTGATCCTTTTGATAAAGTCCTCCAAACCGTGAAAACCCGCTTCTCCACAGATTCTAATAAATGATGATTGCTCTCTTAAAATGGGAGTTGGTTAGTAACAAATTCCAAACGGACCACCTTTGGGGAATATTCTGCGTCGGTAAGTTGGTATACAGAGCACTTGAAAAGAGACCAAAACACGATGCCAGAATTAAGGATTTCGATTGCACTGACCAACAAACGTAGCGATTAAAACCGTGCGTTACGGTCAGTGAAGGTGGCGATTAGTATGTATAAAATTCTTGTAAGTGCTCTTGCGATTTTGCTTTCTACTCAAATGGTTGTGCCGCTTGCTTTCGCGGCTGATCAGCCAGAAGTGAAAACGGGCACTACTTTACAGAATGCGGGCGTAAGTAAATTATCTGGAGAGACGACCCCGAGAACGGCGTCGCTAACAACTTCGAGAGCGGCAGAGGGCGCGACAGCGGTGACACCGATGTCGCCAGCGGCATCGGTGGCATCGGAAGATGCAACCTCGTCAACAGCAGAATCAGCCGTGTCACCAGTGGTATCGGGAGAAGAGACGTCGGACTCGGCAGTGTTGTCAGCGGCACCAGCAACGTCAGAAGACGCAGTGTCAGTGACACGTGAAAATGGAACCTCGTCGACAACAGAATCAACGGCATCACCAGCAAACTCCAATGCAGCAAAGTCAGCGCATTTTTCGCTCAATCAGAACAGCATAGGCAATGATGGCCTCTCCACGAGCATCATCATTGTGCTCGATTGTTCAGGAAAAGAGGGCGATAGTTTCGTTCTTAAAATTTCAAAGGGAGAGACGTATGGACTAAGCGATCTCGACTTTGAAAAAATCGGAACTCTAGGTACCTCAAAACTCAGTGAAGATAGCCAGTACTACTACCTTACCGATACACTCTCGCAGGCAGGTTCTTTTAATCAGTCGATAACCCTTAGTCAGAAGAACAACTATGCGGCGCAGCCCTTGCTAAAAGAGATCGGAGAGACCACTAAAACGGTTGAGCTCAGTTCTGGCGGAGAAACAATCCAAGAAGAGTTGTTTACGCAGTATATCAAGCCAGGTATAAACCCAAGCGTAAAGCGTATCAATCCAACTATTTCAAGTGCGCCAGCCGTTATTCCTCACGTTAACTACACTTATGAAGTTAATTTAGGAGAAAACACCGGCGTGGATGACAGCACTTCTTATAGTAGTGCTCAAGCGAATTCGGGTATCAATTACGGCACAACAGTCACTATTCCAGTGCCAGAAGGTTTTCAGCTTGATGCTGAAGCTACTGCAGCAAGCAATGGCTTTACCGACGGAACGACCATCACCCAAGAGGGCGGAGCAGAAAGCGTTCTTGTTATCAGTGTTCCAAAAGGGGCTGGTGCGCAGTATCACCAAGCGAAGCCAGGATACAAACTTGTTGGATCCTATGAAATTCCTATCCCAGAATCAGACGTTAATCTAACGGCATCAGGAACCGCCCATGTAGACACAAAGGTAAATGAAAAGGGCGATGTGATCTCCGCAGATTTTTCTCCGTGGACTGAAGCCATTCGTGGATTGAGCAGCGGACTAGGGGCAGGGTCGGTAAAAACTTCAGCATCGGGAGTTTCTACTTCAAGAGAACTCTTGTTAGATGAAGACGAAAGCAATGACCCAGGATTTCTGAATACGTTTGGGTTTGATAATGATTCTGTCTTAGTGCTAAAGGAAGGCGCTGAGTTTGGAAGCAACCCCACGTTTACTATTGATATTGCAAACGGTATGGCGGCCTCTTCGATAAAGACTCCTGCAGGTTCGGGAACTCTTGCGGGAACAAAATCGTTTTCGTATCAAGTTACTTACAACGACGGCATAACTGCGGAAGGAACCATTGACGCGGGTGCTTCTCTTGACGCACCGGAAGACAAAACAATCAAGCAGGTTATTCTGAAGCCTGATCAGGTTCTACCTGGCGCACGTAGCGATAACGCTTCTACTAATACCCGTGGTAATAACTTCATTGTGTTTGGTAAGGTTTCCAAAACCTATCTTTGGGATGATGACGCTCATAAGGCAGGCGACGCGGTTTCCGTTGGTGATACACTCACCTCGTCGTTTTCTTTTGAAGTAGAAAAAATGCCAAACAATAAGGGAGAAATGCGAGCTTCAGTAAAATCAAGTGCATGGAGCGAACAAAAAGTGATCGGAGCTGAGAGCTTAAAAACAAGTCTTTCAGTATGGACTTACCAGTCGAGCAGGATGCCTGGAGTTGCCGATGCGGGTAAAACAGCAGTAACGGGAACGGGCAATTCGAACGACACCACTGATACCATCTATGAGCCAATTTTCTATACGGTATTACCGACGGGGCTTACGTATAACGGCAAAGTGGAATGGCTTGCAGGAAACCCTCAGGTATCAACCTTTTGGACGGGAAGTGGTGCTGATGCCCATCAGGTAATCAAGGCGGATTATTCTGGTACGGGCTACTCGTTCAAGACGAAAACCTCTGCAGTTAATGCCTTTCATCTTGCTGCTGATGGCGATCTTATGCCTGGTACCTATCAAATTTATACCTTTGTCACTACCTCAACGGGAATGACCAATAAGAAGGCGACCGGCGAAAAACAATGGAACCCCGAAATGACCGAAGGGCATGCGGATAAAACGTATTGCATCGGAACAAGTAACTGGACGGTTTTGCAAGCAAAAGCTTTGATGCCGTTTTCAGTAGCAAGCGGAAATCTTGATGAGGGGCACTTTATTCACGCTGGTCGTTCGGACGATAAAGGGTCCGAGGATATGGCTTTTGCGGTAAATATCATCAACGCCACGGCAAATGAAGTAAAAGGAGCAAAACTTGCGGTGAATCTTCCCACGACAGATGATAGAGTAAGCGAATTTAACTTTACCTTGAACGGTCCGATTTCACTCGACGGCGCCCAAAGCCAGCAAACTAAGGTGTACTATTCGACCGAAAAGTTCAATCTTGCTCAGGCTTCAGCTCCTGATACGGGAAATCTCCTAACTGCAAGTCAAGTTAGCGACTGGAGCCAAGTCAAAGCGGTGCTTATTGATGCGGGAAATATGGCTGGTAATACAACTTTGGGAAGAGTACTAATTGAAGGAAAAGATGCCACGTTAGACAACGATGCGGGAAAGACAGCTTATCTATCCTATACGCTTTATTCGAACGATCTTCTTCCTTCTCGTGTTGGCTTAAAGGATGGCGCCCGAATCGCAGTAGAGGGAACTTCTACAGTGGGTACCGTTCTCCAATATATCGACGATCAAGGTGTCACGCAGTCAATTCCACTGAATTTCACGCGATCGTATCGTAATAACAAGGATTATATTTCTGCTGAGGATTTTCCGAAAAGCCTCAACGATTTTGGCGCGGATGATCAGGCGATGATCGCTGAGATCTTGAATTCGCTTGGTGAAAAATATGAACTAGATAAAGATCAGTTTCCTTCTGCAGTGCTAGACAATGGTACAAAAACCTGGAGTTCTGATCTGGAAAATAAAGTTGTTGTTTTTGGTGATTTAGCTCGCCCTTATGCCGATGGAGACCAGGTGGTTTATAAGCTCATTCAGGTTCCCCAGAATCCAAACGAACCTGGCGACAAGCCTGGCGATGGTGGAGATTCCGGTGACGGCGACAAGCCTGGTGATGGCGGCGATAACTCCAGTGACGGCGGCGATCCCTACGGAGAAAATTCTGATCAAGGAACCGATTCTAAAGAGCCGACAGAGCCTGATAATGCCGACGAATCAAGCGCGGTTCCAGAAAACAATGACTCGAACTCCCAAAATAAAGCAGCAGCTCATTCCGAGAATCAGTCCAATGATGTAGCGCAGAAAAACCTTCCACAAACTGGGGATGGGATACTGCTTCTGGTTGTTTCTTGTGTAGCAATCCTGGGTATTGTAGGTGCTGCGGTGGCTATTATTGCTTTGCGAAATAAAAAATCACGCTAAACTACGAGTGGACGCGAGCAGGAGGCGCGATCGGCAGTGAAAAGCTACGAGCAGGAGGCGCGATCGGCGGCGAATAACAGAATTGGATTCAGGGGGCTCTGGTGAGCTACGAGATCTCTAGGAGCCTCTTGTAAATATCTTCATCCGAGTCGAGGAAAACGTTAAAAACAATTATCGGTATTTCTTTTCCTGCAGATTCGCGATCATCCAACCACGCGCGTGTTGTGTCTACCGCAATGCGCGCGGCGTCTTTTGCGGGAAACCCAAATACGCCCGTGCTGATACAGCAAAATGCCACTGAGGTATCTCCTGCTTCAACACTTGCTTCAAGGCAGCTCCGATAGCTTGAGGCAAGCTGTTCGCGCAGTTTGTCATTAAGAGTGCCATTGGCGATAGGGCCAACCGTGTGAATTACATGTTTGGCAGGCAAGTTATAAGCGGGAGTTATCTTCGCCTTGCCGGTGGGTTCTTCGTGGCCTTGCTCGATCATTATGCGCGCGCATTCGTAGCGAAGCTGCATTCCAGCAAAGGTATGAATGGCGTTATCGATGCAGTAGTGAAGGGGCGCCCAGCAACCGGTCATTCCAGAATTAGCGGCGTTGACAATAGCATCGGCTGCGAGTGTGGTGATATCGCCTTTCCAAAGACGAAGACGTGGATCGAGAGGCGATGGCGTTGCTTCGTCAACGGTTATGATTCCTGCCTCTTCAATCATTCCCTGAAGCAATTCATCTTGTGCGGCAAGCAAGTCTGTATCAGCTCGCCAAGGTTCGCGCATATTTACGAGCGCTCGAAATGCAAGCCATAACTGAGTGGTTGAGGCGTTGTCTGTCTCTATTGCCGTGCGGTCAGGAACAATATCAAGCAGTGCTTGAGTGATGTATCCACCATTGTCTAGGCGCTCTTTCATGAGGCGCTTTACCAGGTAGAGGCAAAGATCATGTTTGCGTTGCTGGTTCATGAGGCATCCTTTCGAAGCTTACTCAGAATTATAGAGGGCTTGTCATGAAAGGCTTGGCATTTGTTACTTTTCGAGTGAAAAGTAAACGGTTAGCAAATGGTGAACAAATGAAACAAGTCTGTTTCTCGCTTCTTGGTAAGGCTTAAAAAACAAAAGAGAAAGCAAACGACCCCAAACAAACGGCTCCTAGTCAGTGGCTCCAAACAAACAGCCCCTAGCAAGTGGCTCCTAATCAAGTGTTAAGGGTGTTTTATTGCGGTTTATTTGGATGGTTTTAACTATTTTCCCAGCTAACAAGGGTTATCGGTTTCGACTATAGCCAGTATTCGGTTTTTAGGATTAACACTTGTGGGAAAAAGCGGGTAGGATTGAACCCCGTCAATCGAAATCCTGAAGCAATTCAAGTGTTTTCAGAAATGCTGAATCAGGAATCTATAACTCGTCGAGAGGAGGACTTGTGAGCAGTCTATCAAAAGAATTATTACGCGGCTGTAATAGCTTTAACGAGCGAATGCGAATTGCTCGAATGCGCAAGTCCGACGACGTGCTGGGCAAGATCAATGGCCCGATTCTCAAATTTGCTGATACGCAAAGATACGATTCTTAATTCTCATTTCTTCGAAAGGAAAATCCATGACAAAGTTCATTTCTCGTAAACTGTTTGCCGTAATTACGATTGCGGTAGCTCTTTGTGCTGCCCTTGCCTTAACGGGATGCAGTGGTGGTTCTGCCGATTCTGCGTCTGAAGATTCTGGCGACAAAACCATTAAAGTTGCCGCTGTACCTACCCCTCATGCAGAAATCTTGAACAATGTAGTAAAGCCCATCTTGGAAAAAGAGGGTTACACCTTAGAGGTAACGGAATTTACTGATTATGTTCAGCCTAATACGGCAACCGAAGATGGCGAAGTTGACGCTAACTATTTCCAGCATGGCCCTTACTTGGAAAACTTCAACGCTGAACGCGGCACTCATTTAGTAAGCGTAACAGCTGTTCATTATGAGCCTTTGGCAATTTATCCTGGCAAGGTAAGCTCTTTGGATGATTTGCAAGATGGCGCAACGGTTGCTGTTCCTAACGATCCTACTAATGAAGCTCGCGCACTTTTGCTTCTTCAGCAGGAAGGACTTATTACGCTGGCTGATGGCGTAGGCGTAAATGCAACCATCAATGATATTGTGGACAACCCAAAGAATCTTCAGCTTGAAGAACTTGAAGCAGCCGTAGTACCTACCGTATTGGCTGACGTAGATGTTGCCTGCATTAACGCAAACTATGCTATTGAAGCTGGTCTTACAGTAAATGATGATGCTTTAGCAGTTGAAAGCGCTGATGGCGATGCGGCAAAAACCTACGCAAACCTGCTGGTGGTAAAGGAAGGTAACGAAAACAACGAAGGCATTCAGGCACTGGCAAAAGCTCTGAATTCCGATGAAGTTCGTGACTACATTAACGACAATTACCAAGGATCCGTACTGCCAGTATTCTAAGTAGCCAAAAAGACAGTTTGGAAGGCCGTCCGAAGGGCGGCCTTCTTTGACGTAGAATAGTGCGAAACTTAAAAGTGTGTTTAACAAAGAAATGTATATAAAGGAGGAAGTTCGACATGATTAACGTCGAAGAGCTGCGAAATGCTCCCGTTGCTATTTTAGGTGGCGGCGCTGTGGGCAAAACATGCGGTGCAGACTGCGCTTTGGCGGGTCAGGAAGTTCGCATTTGCGACCTGGATCCATTCTTCAAAAAAACGCTAGGCACGGTTATGAAGACTGGCATCACCCTTCAGGATAAGGCTCCCGGAACGCAAACCAAATATGGTTTCCGTCGTATGGGTAAGGGTGAATTTGCATTGGCTACCAATTCGGTTGCAGAATGCGTAAAGGGAGCAAAACTTATCATTGTTGGTATTCCTTCTGTTGCTCATGAAATTTTCTTCAAGGAACTTATTCCTTGCTTGGAAGACGGTCAGGTAATTCACATTATTCCCGACAATTACGGTTCCTTGAAACTGCGCAAAATGATGCGCGAGGCAGGTTGCACCAAAAACGTTATTATTGGCGGCTGGTCTTCTGCTCCTTATGGCACCCGTGTTGACACCGAAGGTGGCGTAATGAAACCTACGTGCAGTTTGGTATATCGTGCCATTACCCTGCGTGGTGCTGCGCTTCCCGCAAAGGATACGGAAGATTTCGTAGAAAGCTCTAAAGCGTTGGGTTGTTTTGACGCTATCACCGAAGGCGACGGCGCGGTTTGTGGCGATACGGTGCTCGATATTGGTTTTTCGAATGTGAACCCTGTTATTCACGTCCCTGGTACGGTGTTGGGTGTATCCACGATGGAAAACTTCAGTACGGTACTGGGTAAAAATGCCCATGAGTACAGCATCTATTCACATTCTTTCTGTCCTTCTATTAGCGAGGTTCAGTATCAGTTCTACAACGAAGAAATTGCACTGGCAGAAGCTATTGGGGTAGGCATTCAGCCTTTCAAGAAGGAAGTATTTTTCCAGCGCACCAGCGTATTGGGAGAAGAATACATGGGAGAAGGTTGCAATGTTCCCTTTGAAGAGGAATGGGAAGTAGGCTATGCAACAGGTCCCTTCACGATTCAGAATCGCTATGTAACCGAAGACGTACCTGTTGGCTGCCATGTATACCATGAGTTGGGCAAAAAATTCGGAGTGCCAACGCCGGTTATCGATTCGATGATCGTGCTTGGTGGCGTTATGAATAAGACCGACTACATGGCAACGGGTCTAACCCTTGAAGAACTTGGTATTGCTCATTTGGACAAGGATCAACTGCTTGCTTATCTGCACGAGGGCGAGTATGTAGAGGCATAACCTGTACTATCTGCGCTCAACTGAGTGATCTGTGGCTGGCGTTGTCGTGGGCAGTTATTGTTCGGGATAATGCCAGCCTTTTGTATAATCCAAAGCATTCACAACGAATGTTCGAGACTGCAGGTCCAAACAGAGAATTAACAAGACTGCGGGTTTAAACAGAGAATTAACGAAACTGCGGGTCCAAACAAGGGATTTGCAGGACTGTGGAGCAAAGAGGAAACAATGGCAGTTACGTGGGGTAGCGCCTATGGCGCAATTGCAAACGAAGAACAACGTCGAGGCGTTTTTGAGCTTCCGCCTCGTTATACCAGTGGACAAACCTTAGGCATTATTGCAGTCGATCTAGATTATCCGAAAGTTCCAGGCAATGTGGTCAATGCAACAACGTACGATTTCCCTGTGCTCTACGAGATGGTTTCGTTTGAAATCGAACAACTTTTTGCAGGTGATCCTGCTATCAAGCAGCAGGTAATTGAAGCTGCAAAAAAGCTTGAAGCCGAAGGAGTTCGTGCCATTATTGGTGCTTGCGGTTATTTTGCTCACTTTCAAAAAGATGTTGCTGCTGCGGTGGGAGTACCCGTATTTATGTCGAGCTTATGCCAGCTTGCAACCATTAAAACATGGCTTCCTTGCGATAGAAAAATTGCAGTCTTCGCCGCTGATGGCGCAAGTATTGATGATGAATTTCTGTCAAACGTCAACACTGCTACCGACCAGATTGTCGTGGTAAATGTGGGCGATATGGAAAGCTTTGCTCCTATCCGCTGGGGGAAGGGTCCTCTTAACAATGGAAAACTTGAGGACGATTTGTGCGCGCTGGCAAAATCAGTATGCGAGGGCGATCCAAAGATCGATGCGATTCTTTTAGAATGTAGCGATTTGCCGCCATACGCCGCTGCAATTCAACGCGCAACAGGCTTGCCTGTTTTCGACTTTATTACCCTTGCAAAATGGGTGGAAAGTGCTGTGATGCAACGCCCTTATTACGGAGCATTTTAAAGCAAGAAATACACTGGCATCACTCAATCGCTTGAACCTCTGCCTAATTATGGAGTGCCTTAAAGTAGGAGACACACCTAAAGCACTTATGGTGCATGGAATTCATCTTTAAGTTTGCTGAGTTTGCTTAGGATTCTATGAGTTTCGTTGTGATCTAACAGGTTCCGCCTCGGACTTTGTGGGATTTGTTGTGGTGTGCCAGGGTTTGTTTAAGATCTGGTGGATTTTGGCAAAACATACTTAATGCCTGTTTTTTGAGACAGTTTGACTACCGTGGAGGCAGCTCGAGTCAACTCTGCTATTTCTTCATCCGTCAAACCGTCAAGGTTAGATTGCAACGTCATATCTAAATCGCGCATGTGATCATCAAGCATAAGAATGGCTGTATCAGTAAGTCGCGCAATAACCATGCGACGATTTTCTTCGTTGCGCTCAGAAGCGATGAGCCCTTTTTCACGAAGACCATGAATGGCACGGGTTGCCTGTTCGGGGGCAATATATACCTTTGCGCTTAAAGTGGACATATTCATAGGGCCATCCGAATACAGAGCCATAAGTATATCCATCTGAGTTTTAGTAACAGAAACGGGAAGCGGGGCTGACAGAACAGTCCTCTTGAATAATTCGTTGAAAAAAAATGATGCCTGAATAAGAGATTGTGCATCGGTGTTGCTAATCATAGGTGCGTTCCTGTCCGCGGAGGATATCTTCGCTCGCTTTTTCTCTTGTTGCTTTTTCATTATAGAGACTACGATCCAAAATTTACGTGCGTTCAATTCATGTTTTGTTTTCCTTCTTTTACTTACTATTACTTGACTTTAATCAAGTGTTCCATACACTTGATAATCGTCAACTTTTAATAGGGGTACGAGCGATTGACGTATCTCATCAAGGCAATCACAAAAAAGTAAAGGTAATGAAAGCGAGAAAAATGACTCCCCTAGGCTTATCAAACGAACAAAGAAATATGGTAGCGGTGCTTCTTTGTGGTGCAGTGCTGGTAGTGTTGAATCAAACACTTCTTTCTCCAGCGCTTCCTTCCATCATGCAGCATTTGCAGGTAGATGCCACGACGGTGCAGTGGTTAACTTCTGCTTATGCCTTAGTTGAAGCGGTGGTAATACCTCTTGCTGCGTGGTTTATGGGTCGCTTTAGTACACGTGTTTTATTTATGGGCGGCATGGCACTTTTTGGCGCAGGTAGTTTAGTTGCTGCGCTTGCTCCTTTTTTCGCCATTCTCTTGGTTGGCCGCATTATGCAGGCAATGGCGACGGGCGTCATGATGGTAATGGTAATGTCGCTTATCCTTCTTACGTTTCCTCGTGAAAGCCGCGGAAAAGCGATGGGCTTGGTGAGCTTGGTTATTGGCTTTGCTCCTGCGATAGGACCTACGCTTGGTGGACTGCTTGTTGACGTGGTTGGTTGGCGTGCGCTGTTCTGTATCGTCGTGGCGTTTTCGGTGCTTATTATTTTGTTTGCTGCTCGTGCGCTCAAGAATCGTGAAGGATTTCCTCGTACCTCAGCTGATGCACCCTCGATCATTTTTTCATCAATCGGTCTTGCGGCACTTCTTTACGGATTGTCCTCGTTTGCTTCCTCTGACCATGTTGAAGTATGCGTAGCTCTTATGGTGGCGGGCTTGATATTTGTAGGACTATTTGTATGGCGGCAATTTAAGATAGATGAACCAATGCTCCGTCTTGAGGTTTTGTATAGCCGTCGCTATCGCATGGCGTTTATCGTGTGTGCTTTGCTTCAGGCAATTCTTATTGGCTTGAGCGTAATAATGCCTCTGTATATTCAGAACGTGTTGGGCTACTCGGCAACTATCAGCGGTTTGGCTACGTTACCAGGTGCTCTGCTTGGGGCGATTGCCGGTTTAGTTGGAGGTAGAATTTTTGACCAGCATGGAGTTCGCGGGGTTGCGTTAGGTGGCGTTGCGGCACTTTGCATTGGCTGTATCGGTATGTACTTCTACGCGATTGATAGCTCAATGGTATTAGTAGTTGCTGCAAATATGGTTACCTGTGGGTCGCTCCAGATTTTGTTCACTCCTATTAATACGTGGGGCGTCAATTCTTTGAATAATGAATTAGTGCAACACGCAACTGCAACGACCAACACGGTTAACCAAGTGGGCGCTTCTTTAGGTACGGCACTTATTATGTCTTTTAGTGCATTGGGCACTTCAATGGCACCTCAAGGAAGTGAGCTTGAACGAATATTTTACGGCTATCATTGGTCGTTTACGGCAGTGCTGGTACTTGGAGTTATCGCACTTCTTTTAGTGGTGTTCTTCATTCGTAATATGAAGTCCGACAAAGTGGCTGCAGCAGTCAAAAGCGAACCTCAAGCAAAGGAGGAGATTGGCGTGTATCAAACAGTAGGGGAAGTTATGGATACTAATCCCGTTGTTGTTCCTCTTGATGCGCCAATGAGCACGGCAGCAAAGATTTTGGCGGGCGCAGATGCTAGTGGCGCGGTTATTGTTGATAAGCAAGGAACGGCTCGTGGCTTCATTTCTAACAGTGACATTCTGCGCTTCTTTGCTGATGAGTCTCGCTTGGTAACGGGTATGGCGGGATTTGTGGTATTGCGTGAGCTTGATAATGAAGATGTACGCAAGCAAATTGTTCGCATGAATGACATCCAGGTTGTCGATGTTGCCACCAAAAAAGTTATCGGTGTATCGCCCGATACTACGTTGGGTGAGGCATGTAAATTACTGGCAGAAAAACGCTTAAAGGTTTTACCCGTGCTTGATGGCGACAAACTCGTGGGTGTTGTTCATCGAAGCAATCTGGTTCGTCTTATTGCTGAGGTACTGGAGGAAGATAAATAAAGATAAGCTGTTAATCTGAGGTAAGCTATAGGGAGGCGCTAACAAAGTTCTTAGTAGAGTTGTTAGTGGAACGTTTAGTAGAGCTTTCAATGGAAAGCTAACAAATGCACCAACAACGTAGCTAATGAAGCTGTTAACCAAGACGCTAATAAGCTACTAACAAAGTCGCGCGTAGCAGAGGGAGGAAGAGCCGATGGCTCTGTATCAAGATATCGCTTCGTATCATCCCTTCAATGAGCAAGAGGCGGCTGATAGACATGTCATGCTGCGCGCGCTTAAAACAAATCGCTTTTGTTTCGATAGAAAGTCACAAGCTCATTTCACATGTTCTGCATGGGTAGTAAATCCCGAAATAACACAAACCATCATGGTGTTTCCCAATATCTATAACTCATGGAGCTGGATTGGTGGGCATGCAGATGGATGTAGCGATTTAGCTGCAGTAGCTTTGCGTGAACTTCGAGAGGAAACAGGGGTGGAATATGCTCGCATTGTTTCTCCTTGGGAATGTGTGGATAGGCCAAGTCGAAGGCCAAATGCCGATAAAAAGGCAAAAGCAAGCGCAAATGAAATCTCAAATGAAATGGCGAGCGCAAAAGAAATCCCCAATGAAGTAGTGAATGCAAGCGCACCATCTCCTACAAGCCCTCTTTTCTCTCTTGAGGTGTTAACGGTCGATGGACATGAAAAGAATAATCGCTATATAAGTTCACATTTGCATCTCAATGTCACATATCTTGTAGAAGTTGATCCTTCTGAAGCGCTCAGAGTAAAACCCGATGAAAACAGCGGAGTAAAATGGGTTTCTTTAGATCAGGTTCTGAATATGTCAGATGAACCTTGGATCCGTGAGCGCATTTATGCCAAATTACTTGCGAAATTGAATCTGCTTAAACACTTGAGGTAAGAAAGATCTCATACGAGAAAGCCTCAATATGAGGACGACCTCGATATAGGGAGGAACTCAATATGAGGATGTCTCGATATGAGAAAGCTCTCGATATGCGAAGTATCTCAATATGCGAAAGATTTCGATATGAGAAAGACAGTTTCTTTATACGAGATTTCTGACAGATTTGCCCGCTAGAGTAAAAGAAGCAAGGAGTTAAATTATTAGCAAATGCTAATGAATATTGAAATAAATCTTAGCATTTACTAATATTTAAAAATGAAGGAGCCTTTATGACCAAAAGGTGAGATTTAGTGCTGCTTCTTACGAAAAATGGTTTCTGGTCGGTTGGCGGAACGAGGCACGAGAAGTTCACCAATGGGAAAGTAACCGTTTTGATAAAACGTCATCGAGAAGTCGAAGATATAGTTGCGCAGAAAATACTACGACAAGCAGGCTTACGCTAAAGCGGAGGGATAGGCAATGATCTATATTCGAGAATTCGAGTTTTATCCTAGCGAAAGCGGACAAATTATCGCTGAACCATGCGATATGGAGGGCGGAACGTTTGGTTCTGATTTACGTGACGCAGTAGAGTCAGCAAGTGATTGGCTCTACGAAACTGTGCTGGATAATTTGGCTAACCATAAGGTGCCTGAAGGCGGCAAGCTAAGTCATTCTCCGAAGCATGGAGGACGCATTATCGCGGTTTCGATAAAGTGCGATCTGTCTCATGCAGATGCGGTGACCGCAGCGGATGCCGCGCGAATGTTGAAGGTTAGTTCAGCTCGGGTAGCACAAATGTGTTTAAACGGAAAATTAACTTCCTGGAAAGAGGGAGCTAAGCGCATGGTTCTGCGAAGTTCTATCGAGGCACGACTCGAAGAATGCCCTAAAGCAGGAAGGCCAAGAAAGCCACAACGACAGTCTAAAAAAGCGTTAGAGGTTTAACGTATCGAGCTCTATGATCGTACGCTTTTTATTAAAACTAAAAGCGCAATAATGCAGTATATAAATGCTATTCCGCAGGTGAGCACTGGAGAAATTGTTGAAGCCATATTCCCAAAAACAAAGAGATCTATAAGCTCTGGCGCTGCTCCAGTAGGAAGCATCCAGGGCGATACTTCAATCAGTGCATCCAGGGTGGCGGTAATAATGCCGCAGAATAATATAGGAGCTCCCCAAGAAGATGCGCGTTGTTGGTCGCTGAGTTGCATGCCAAGCGCAACAGAAATAAACGCGACGGGAATAGTAGTAAAAAGCAAAAGAAGAGCAGTTTCGCCTGCACGCCCTAGATCTCGTGTTATTCCAAACGCACAGATGAAAGAGACCAGTTCGCAAACGATAATGCATCCAATTACTTTCCCAGCAGCAATGGTTGCGCGGCTGGTTCCAGATAGAAGAAGCGTTTGTTCAGCTCCTCGTTCACGTTCTTCTGCCAAGATGCATACGGTTCCAATTCCGCCTATACTGCATACGGCAAGCTGACAGAGAAATGGCACTGAAAACCATTCGAAGAAGTGAAAAAAGTCAGTAAACAATAGTGCAAAAGAAAGAAGTACGAAAATAGTAGCAGCCATAGAAGGGTTTGCCGCAAGCGAACGCACTTCATGTAGAGCGAGAGCAGCTACCTTGTGAAGATTATCCATGGCTACTTCATTCCTAAGGTGGCACGCATTTCTTCAGCGCGTCCTTTTGCAAGAGGAATCGAGCTGTGTGCAACGTCCGACAAGGTTAGATTAAACGAGTTGCGAGTAAAGCGCTCCACTTTTGCGACTCGTTGTACGTTTACGATGTAAGAACGATGGCATCTAAAAAAGCCAAAACGGGTAAGCTCTTTTTCTAGTTCATCGAGAGTAGAAGGTGTTTGGTAAAGTTCGCCACGCACTGAAACGAAAATTTGGCGATTAACACTTTCAATAAAATCGATTTCTCGAGGATCGAACAAAAGCGTAGAAGATCCTGCTTTAGCCTGAACTTTGCATACTTGGACTTCGTCTCCCGCAAAAGCAATCGTGTCGTTGTCGGATTCTTTTAAGGAATCCTCTTTTTCGGAAGCTGCTTTAGTTTCGCTTAAGCTATCTTCCAATGTTTGCGCGGGGAAGAAGCGTCCTTCTTCTTCCCACCAGGCATCGCCTGGCATCAATAGTGCTTCACGGAGCGGTTCGCCAACGGTAATGAAAATTGTGCCTTTCTCAGTTTCGCTGGCAATCCAATTAAGAAAGAGCGATCGAGAGTCGGGACCAAGTTCAAGCAGAGGGCGCTCGCAAAATATGACTTCAGGTTCAAAAAGAGCCATGCGCGCAAAATTCATCAAAGCGCGTTCTTCAGGAGTAAGTTTTAAAACCGAAGTATTCTTCTTTTTGTTCAGCCCAAAATGATCAATTACTTCTTTGGCGGTAATCTTGCTTCCCGCAAGGCGTGCAAAAAATTTCAAGTATGAACGTACCGTATCGCGCTCGAAACCTTTGTCAGACTCAAGATAAAACGCGCAGCGTTTCTTTTGATAAACCGAGCGTACCGCAGCAAGGACACTTCGACTGGTTTCGCGCCCGCATTCCAAATGGATGCTTTTATTAAGTTCGCCTTGTATAAGTTCTTCAACGGAATTGTAGTCGGGCGAATTCGCTGTCATGTAGTCGTCCTCGTGTGGGTTGGTTGGCAATTCGTTTGCTTGGAAAATCTTTCGTCATGCGAAATGGTATCACAGGACGTACGGGCGAAGATATGAGGGGCATTGTTCGAAACGGGAAAGATGCTCCTTTCGTATAGCCCAGTGCTCCTTTCGTAGTTTGGCGTGCTCCCATCATACCAAAACTCTGTATCTGAACTGGCGTTCATGAAAAACTTCAGGTGTCCCAAGGAAAAACTTGAGAAAACTTGAGGAACGCAAAACGAAGCACAGAAAATCCGATGGCAAAACGAAAAGGAGACAACAATGGGTTCGCAATTCCTTATGAGCATTCTTAAAGATAGCGGGATAGCAGATATTGCTATTTCGATCGTTGATTACTTTATCGGGCGCAAAGATAGCAAAAACGCCCAAAACGGCAAAGGCGGGATTAAAGATCGCAAGAGCGGTTTTGCCAAGAAGGAGGGTCTGCAATGAGTGTGGTAATGGCGATGGAAGGGGTTAACCTTTCCTTTAAGATCGGGTCAGGGCCTCGCGCCGCTCATAAGCAGGTACTCGACAATCTTTCTTTTGCGGTTCGTCGCGGTGAAGCATTTGGGTTTTTGGGTCCTTCTGGTGCGGGAAAGACTACTACTATCAAGCTGTTAACGCGGCAGCTGAAAAAAGATGGAGGACGCATTCAGCTTTTTCATCGTCCTATTGAAAATGCGAGCGATGCCGACTATGAACGTATCGGAATTCTGTCTGACACGAGCGCTCTCTATGAACGCTTATCTATCGAAGATAATTTGAAGTTTTATGCTAAAGTCCGAGGGGTTTCTCCTAAGGGTATTCCTGTATTGCTTGAACGAATGGGGCTTCAGGATGATCGCAAGACGCTTATCAAGAACTGTTCAAAGGGTATGAGGCAGCGTGCTGTTTTATTGGCAGCGCTTATCCATTCGCCTGAGCTGTTGTTTCTCGATGAGCCAACCAGTGGGCTCGATCCGGCGGCTCGTGCTGAAGTGCATCGTATGCTTGCAGAACTTAAGGCGGCAGGAACGACGGTATTTCTAACGACGCACGATATGTCGGAAGCAGATGGCGTGTGCGATAGAATAGCTATTCTTGATGAAGGCCATATTGCAGCGTGTGATTCTCCTGAAAAGCTCAAGCTTGAACACGCGCGGAATAACGTCACCATTCACACCAAAACACGTGGGGTGATTTCAACTACCAAAGATGCAGCGGGTGCTGCAATAATTAGTGAGTTGCTAGAATCGGGCGAATGTTTATCCATTCATTCTGATGAACCAAATTTAGAGGAAGTCTTTTTGGATTTGACGGGGAGGGAGTTCTAATGCAAGCAACTATGAGGAAAATTGGGGCTCTTTGCCAAAAAGATTTTATCGACATGTTTAAAAATCCCAGTATGTTGGTGTGCTTGATTATGCCAATCGGTTTTGCGGTGCTTTTCCGCTATATGCTCAGTGATGTAGGGGTAGCAACCGTTGGAGAGGATCCTAATGCGGCGGGAGCTGCAGTGGGTCAAATACTCGCTACGTTCGAGTTGTCCTCTTCGCTTTGCATGGCAATAGGTATGGTTGTAAGCATGGCGGTGGTCTATGGGATTGCTGAAGAAAAAGAAAAGCACACCTTGCGCACACTCATGCTTGCGAATGTAAGTGCTGGACAAATTATTGTGTCGCGTGCGCTCATTTCGTTGGTAATGATGCTTATAGTGGCAGCAGCATGTTTTTTCATTGCTGATGTTTCTGAGGCAACTCTCTTGCTTCCTTATTTGGGATTGGGTGTTCTTGGGTCGCTGCCTATTATTCTGCTTTCGTTGGTGCTGGGGCTTGCTTCGCGCGATCAGATGACCGCGGGACTGTATGCCGTTCCTGTAATTTTGATAGCATTGGCGCCTATGTTTGGTGCTTACAACGAAACGGTATCTGACTTTGTTTTGTATTTGCCAACTGGCGGTATGAATACACTCGTGGGCTTGATGATGCAGGGTAACTTGTTTACGAATGAATCATTGGTTCCTTTAGCGGTAACCTTGGGTTGGACTGTTGGTTGTGCAATTTTGTTCGTGGCGCTCTTTAAGCGCTTGGTGCGAGATAACTAGCAATTTGCTGACGATTTCTAAGATTTTTGTTCTCGCGGCTTTTTGCATTGTCTGCTAAAGGTTTTGTTCTCGCGGTTTCTCGCATTGCCTGTTTTAAGATTTTTTCAAAAATATGCAAGGAATTACGCACCCCATTCGTGTTCTAAGTGAAAGAAGAAATTCAGACACAAAGGATACGAAGGGGTGCAATCATGAGAAGTGGTGCTAAAAATGCGAGCCGAGAAACGAGCTGGAGGTTTCAGGGAAAAGCACGTTTGGCTTTTGTTGGGGCGCTGGTGGTTTTGGTGGTAGGACTTTGCCTGGTAACTTTGTCTGGCTGCTCGATTTTGCCTGCTCATGCGCTAGGTGGATCTGATGCTAAGGATTTTCAAGTTGAACAGAGTGTGCAAGCGGTAGGCGGTAATTATTCCGGTTTATCGCAGGCGTATCAGGGGGTCTGTCAGAAGTTCAGCGACACCAATAATGATGGCATATGCGACAACTGCGGCAGCCCATATCAAGATGCTCGTCAGAAATGTAACGATGTCAACGATGATGGCATATGTGACAACTGTGGGAATGCTTGTAAGGGTGGCTCTGCAGGCAAGGGAAATTCCTGTCAAAAAGGATTTGCTCGGCATTGCGCCTAATTCGCATTGAGCTTATATGCTTAGATATTTCAAGGTATATTGAGATTGAACAAAACTATCCGAACAAAATTTGTTGCCATTAGTTGCCAATCAAAATAAGCTGCCAAATTTTGTCTTTAGACGATGTGTTCATTTTTGCAAAAGATTGCAGTCAAAGATACGAGCATTCGTTGGAGAGGCTGTAGAGAGTCTGAAATTAGTATGCGAGCTTCATCTGACATAGAGCAGACGATAAATGCCCATGGCGATGCGGTGTGGCGCGCTTGCTTAGTGTATCTTGCTCCTTCAGAGGCTGAAGATGCCTTTCAAAATACCTTTATGAAATATGCTTTGTGCGACAAGCTGTTTAACGATGAGGAGCATAAAAAAGCGTGGCTTTTGCGAGTGGCGATAAATATCTGTAAAGACGTGCTCAAGGCGGCAAGGAGAAAAGACGTTTCGCTTGATTGTCAGCTTGCTCAAGCAAATCATGTAAAAGGTGCTTTTGTAGGGGAAGCTTCATCAAGGGGTATGAAGGAAGCTTCATTGAAAGGTGTGGAGTGCATTTCTCCAGGCGAAGCCTCAGGCGAAGTCGCTTTGGGGTTATCTGAGCCATCGGTGGAACAATCGGTGTTTGGCTTGCGAGAAATTCTCGATGCACTTAATTCTTTAGGCGATCCACCAAAAACAGAGTTATATCTCTCACTTTATGAAGGCTATACCGCTAAAGAGATTGCAGTGATGACCGGTGAGCCTGAAGGCACGGTTTATTCCTGGATTTCGCGTGGCAAGAGACTATTACGGGAGGCACTGCGATGAGCGAATCCGATAAACAATTGCGCGATGCTTTGAGCGGTGCTTTCGACAAGGTTCATGCGCCGGAACAATTGAAGATGCGCACCGTTGAGATGATAGAAGCTCAGCGCATGAGGCAAACTGATGGTGTCGTTGATCAAGCTGATGCGACAGATGGGCAAGCTGACGTCGACACTAGCGATGCGTTTCGAACTAGTGTTGCCGCTGGCGACGCGTTTCAAACTGACGTCGCTGATGACGCGAGCATTGCAACTAAGAAAAAGATCCGCGTGATAACTTCTCTTCGGGCAAAAATCACTCTAGCGGCTTGTGCAGTATTGATAGCTCTCGGGATTGGTGGCGGTGCTTATGCTTACCAGACTCCCGTAGCGTATGTGGGGATCGATATTAATCCCTCGATAGAACTGGGCGTGAATTACTTTGATCGCGTGGTGAGCGCAGAGGGAGTTAACGCTGACGGGCAAGATATTCTTTCTGAAACAAATGTTGTAGGAATGAGCTATGAAGAGGCGCTAGCGTCGCTCAATGACTCATTGGTGAATAAAGGTTATTTAACTGCGGATGCTGCAGTTGCGGTTACAGTTATGTGTGACGACGATAGCAGATGTTCAAACCTTGAGGAAACAAGCCAACGTTGCTTCTCATCAGCAGGGCAAGGCGTGCACTGTTCTCGTGCTACTTCCGCAGAACATCACGAGGCGCACGAATCGGGTCTTGGTATGGGGAAGTACTTAGCCTGGCGTTCTCTTGTGGATGCGGGAGTGGATATCTCAGCAGATGATGCAGCTCATATGACCATGTCGGAATTGCGTGCCCTTGCGGCTCAAGAAGGAGTAGCGATAGATCAAGGTGCGGCAAGTCAGGGTGCGTCGAATCAAAGCGCAACGGACGAAAGCACAGCAGATCAAGGCGAGACAAGCCAGAGTGCTGGTAACCACGATGACTCCAACTATCATGACGAACATCAGCAAAATCGCCAGGGAAGTAGACATCACGATGAGTCTTGCTCTTAATGAGTCCTCCATACTTGGTGTACCGTTTGTCCGCTGATCGGTGAGTTTCACCTAGACAGGGAATATATCTTTTTTCCCTACGATAAGATCAATCTTTGGTGGGGATCGCATATCAGCGTTTTTTTGAATTGATCCCCTTGATTGAATTGAAGTACTTCGTTTTATTTGGAAGGTTGCGATGGCTGAGTACAACAAGCTCACTCCAGAACTTATCGAGGAACTTAAAGGAATAGTAGGCGAGGCAAACTGCTATGTCGGTGACGATATCAGTGCTGACTATTCGCATGACGAAATGCCTATTTATGGCGAGCAAATGCCCGAAGCGGTATGCTTACCTGCAAGCACGGCTGAAGTTGCTGCAATTATGATGCTGTGCAATGACAACAAGATCCCTGTTACGGTACGAGGTGCTGGCACCGGCTTGGTTGGTGGCGCAACACCCCTGTTTGGTGGCGTGGTATTGTGCACCATGCGCATGGATAAAATTCTGTACTATGACATGAACAACCTGCTTGTTCACGTACAGCCTGGTGTTCGTCTGTGCGATTTAGCTGCCGATGCTCTCGAACATGATTTGATGTATCCCCCTGATCCTGGCGAGAAAACGGGTTCTTTGGGTGGCAACGTGAGCACCAATGCCGGTGGTATGCGTGCAGTAAAGTATGGCACCACGCGTGATTATGTACTGGCAATGACGGTTGTTTTGCCAAATGGTCAGATTTTGGAACTTGGTCGTTCGGTTACTAAGACAAGCTCCGGATACAGCTTGCTCCATCTGATGATTGGTTCCGAGGGTACGCTGGGTGTAATTACCGAACTTACCTTGAAGCTCATTCCTAATCCCAAGGAAGATATCAGCTTCATCTTGCCCTTCGCTGATATTGATGCAGCAATTTCTGCAGTGCCAAAGATTAAACTTGCTGGCCTTAGCCCCCAGTCAATTGAGTTCATGGAACGCGACATCGTGGATTCCTCGGCAAACTACACCGGCAATAAGATCATTCCTACCGTGATCGATGGTAAGGAAGCGGGCGCCTATATTCTGGTTACGCTTGATGGCAACGATCAGGATGAAATTTTCCAGCGCGCAGAAACCTTGGCCGAGATTGGTGACGAAATTGGTGCATACGACACCTTGGTATTGAGCCATCCTGCTGACAAGCGTGCGGTTTGGGAGGCACGTAGTGCATTTTTGACCGTTATCGAAGCGGAAACCGATCTTATTGACGAAATGGACGTGGTAGTTCCGGTCGATAAGATTCCGACATTCTTGGAATATGCTCACGAAATTGGCGATAAGTACGAAGTTCGCATTCGCTCATTTGGTCATGCAGGCGATGGTAATTTGCATATTTACTGCTGTGCGAATGACATGGATGAAGCAGTTTTCTTGGAGCGCAGCGCAAAGGTTATGAAGGCAGCATACGAGAAATGTACTGAACTTCGTGGTCAGGTTTCTGGTGAACACGGCATCGGTCATGCAAAGAAAGAATACCTGCGTGAGTCCGTTGGTGATACGGCGATTGGCTTGATGGCAGGCATTAAGCAAGTGTTTGACCCGAATATGATCTTGAATCCTGGAAAGATTTGCAACTAGCAAGCGTTTGTGCGTTTGGGTTTGGTTAGGCCAGAGCGCAGGTAAACTTAATAGCATTATTAAAATAAATCGCCCTACGGGGCGATTTATTGTTTGCTGCGCTTACGCCAGCCCCGAAGCCTATCGCCGCGCATGCATTTGCTACTGCGTCAGTGTCTACATCGTCTGTTATGCCTATGCCTGCATGATCACTGCCACGCGGAGTGATAACCACCTCTCGAAAGTGAGATTTTGACAAAAAGGGTGTCATTACGGTCAATTGAAAAGTGAGAGGAAATTGGAAAAGTAACAGTATGGCATAATCTGGGGTGTATCGTGCGCTTGTTTTGCCTATATTGATCCGCATCAGGCAACAAAAGAAGAATTCAAGTTCATTCGCATGCCGTAATGACGCTCTTTTTGTCACACGGGATATTTTGAGAGGTGGTTTGGTGAGCGAGCGAGGGCACACGGATAACCCCCACGCTGTGCGAGGGTAAACCCGTCGTTGCGCGTGGGTAGGTTTGAGCTGCGTTTGGGTAAACCCGCCGTTGCGCGTGGGCAAGCCTCATGCCATGTGAAGGATTTCCAAATTTTGATGCGAATATGCGAGGTTCTTTTCTCTTTTATGTGAATAAAGATACTTAGCATAAAAGCATGAAGTTATATTTGGCATATCAATCTGCAGTTGATTACTGGTCGTACTATGACCTGGCCAGTCGCGCTCAAATTGTCAAAACATGGGATACGGCATTTGGATCCCCGACTCGAGAATTAGTCTCCGATGCCCAGCTCGAAACGCCCTATATTCAGCTTCCGCTTCATGTTGTGGTTCGTGGTAAAGATAATAAAAGGAACTTTTCAGAAATCGTCTGTCATTCAATCGGGAAAACCATTCCTCAGCGTTCGTTTGTAAGTCATTCAAAACATGTTGCTGTTAGCTCCCCTGAAGCATGCTTCGTTCAAATGGCAAACAAACTACCATTGACGCAGCTTGTTCAGCTTGGATTCGAGCTCTGCGGAACGTATGCGACCGATCCGTTATCGGGACAGCTGTTGAAGCGCCTACCAAGAACAAATCTGCAATATCTGAAGAACTATGTTGTGAAAGCAAAAGGGATTAAAGGGTCCGCTAAAGCCAAGCAAGCGCTTTTGTATATCCATGAAAACTCGGCATCGCCCATGGAAACGAAACTGACGATGCTGCTCACTCTGCCAACTTCCTTAGGTGGATACGCCCTGCCAAAGCCAGAGCTAAATAAGGTTGTCGAAGTGGACGAAGGTTGGCGCATCAAGACGTACCGGTGCGATCTTGTCTGGCAATTGAAGCGATTTAAAGAAAGGACGTTAAACGCGGAAAGAGGCACGGCAACTTATTCTGATCGGTTTATTGCAAAGAATGGAGGGCTGGTCTCGTCTCGCAAATCGGCTAGTGGAGAGTTGTCTTGCGAATCGGGTAGCGGGCTTTCGTCTCGCAAATCGGCTAGCGGGGAGTCACAAAATGCCGGGTTGGCCTTGGAATACGACAGCCATGAATTTCACGCAGAGAAGAGAAAAATCATCTTGGATTCCAAAAGGCGGATATCGTTAGAGCGAAGCAATATGCGTGTGCTGTCCGTTACGAAACAGCAAGTTTATGATGAGTGGGCATTTGATGAGCTTGCGAAAGTGGTGGCGAAATATCTGGGCATTCGGATGCGTATTGGCCGAAAAGATTTTGTGCAACGCAGGCGATGTTTAAGAGTGGAGCTGGGGTTGTCGGATCGCCCGGCGGAGTGGCGGCATTGATAGGAACAGGGGACTGAAGTGTGCTCGGTGTGGCGTGCAACACGAACCGACATAAAAACAGGGCCGGAATGCACTCGGTGCGGTGCGCGACACGAATTCCCTCCCAGCCGCTGGTCGGCAAAATGTGCACCTTCGTGAAACGCATATATAGCAAGATCGTGGCATTCTCCTGTTAATGCGGGCACAAGGAGGGAACACGGTGGCGAAAGTGGCATAATTAAATGCTCAGATTACGCACGCGAAGGCGAAAGAGAGCGTGTGCGAACAGGCGAAAGCAGAGCAAGAGTCAAACGAAAGGAGGCGCGATGATAACCACGACATGTGATGAAAATTCTACGCGTCCTCTCGTAATTGTCGTGCATGCTTCTGTTGGCTCTGGTCATCGGAGCGCTGCTCAAGCTGTTTCTCAGGCTCTTGAAGATCTTTGTGGAAAACATCCTAATCTTCCTGCCGATACCGAAATTGCGGTATTGGATATTTTGGACTACGGGTATGTGAAGTTCGATGGCGACAAAACTGCCAATGTAACGGTGATCTTTAATTCGCTCTATGACTTCACCTGGCATCATGTATTTACGGGCCGCCTTCTCTGGGCAGGCGGATGGGGTTGGTCGCCGTGTATGTTCAAGCCTTTCACCAAACTGGTAGAAAAGCGCAGGCCAATTGCGATCATTGCAACCCATATCGTAGCTGCGAATGCTGCCGTAGCGGCGCGCATGATAACTCGTCAAACGTTCCCCATGGTATGTGTGCCGACCGACTACGGCGCGGAGGGTCTATGGCCTCATCTCGATTGCGATCTCTTTTGTTGCGCAGATGACGAAATGGTAAAAGAGCTCAAGCCAAGAAAAGTGCCTGATAGTCATATAAAAGTGACGGGCATTCCGGTTCGTAAGGGCTTTTCAGAACCATGCGATAGAGATGCTGTCTTAGATAAATTCGGTTTACCCCATGACAAAATCAACGTCATTGTCATGGCGGGTGCTCGTTTGTCTCAACCGTATATTCCTTTTCGAGAAATCGTAAATAGAATCCTGCCTTGTCTGTCTGATTTCTCCAAAATGCACTTTGCGATTCTTGCAGGAGCAGACAAGGAATACGCCGATAAGTTGCGAGAATTTTTTGCTGAACGAAACATCACTAACGCTACGGTGTTTAACTATGTGGAAGATATCCCGGGGCTTATGGAAGCAAGCGATATGATCATTGCTAAGTCGGGTGGCTTAGCAACTACAGAATGCCTATGCGCTCGCTTGCCACTTATTTTGGTGGGTAAATCCTATGGGCAAGAGCGTGCTAATACGCTTACCGTAACTGCGGCTGGTGCTGCAGTAAAGGCGGAAACTTCCGAAGAGCTCCTCACCGAACTTGATCAAATTCACTCGAATCCCGAGCGACTTGAAACTATGCTTTCTGGTGGCGAATCTTTGCGACGTCCCTATGCGGCACGCGATATTGCTACGACCACGCTTGATATGGTGGGAAAGATACAGCTGCCAAAGCGCCATTTCGCGAAAGTGTATTGGGGTAAGAAGCCTTATCGCGTTCGTTGATGTTTCTCTAAAGGCGCATGCTAAGTCATGCATATCAAATTATTAAGTTATAGGGGTAAAAAAATAGATAAAAAGATCTAAATACCCCAATAACTAACAAATTTCCTATTTCCCCTTATTATTTACAGACGCTTTTCCGCAATCCGCAAATACTGGTATTGGTGCGCAAATCATGCCACAAAGTGAGCGAGGAATTGCTTGTATCAAATACTTGTACTAACGCTGCAGCCTTTTCATATGGGGCGGATTTTGCAAATTGAGAAGGAGCTTTTGTGGATTGCTGTGCCGCCGATGGTGTTACAGCGGACGCCATTCCCGCCGGCGGCATTGCGACCGATGCCATTCCCGCTGATGGCGTCACAGTCGATGGCAGTACTTCTGCTGTGATATCGACAAAACGCTCAACAAGATGAGGGTTGTAGTACACGTGTGAACGATCTTCTAGCAAGGCCCCGTAGTAGATATCTGCCTCTACTAGGTCTTGGAACAAATGGCTGCCATAGGAAAGCTCAGGCGAATAACCAGCTTCTGAAGAAGCAACTTCGCATACGCCCATAAGATTGCTTACGTCAGCGAAGGCGACAGGCACGCCAAGTTCAGGGGAGGAAGTGCCAATACGTCCCGGTACCAGCAGCAAACAGTTTTTGCCTGTATTGCGAAAATGCTCGTTAACCATTCCAATGAGACGTGCTGCCGTAGGCTTTTCGATATGGGGACACTGATAATAACGAAGGGGATCAACTACTATTACGACATCGATGGGGGTAACACGCGATTTTCCCATCGCGCACTGCTTAATACTGAAATACGTATCTTCTTGGGGTAGCTTTGGTAAATCAATACGCTTTCCAGATTGCAGCAGGTGAAGCGGTCGGCATTGCAGAAGATTAACAACAAACTCGTTGTCCTTGCCAACATTTACGGTGTATTCGATATCGACGGGATGTTCGTAACAGCGCTCCAAGGTTAAAAGCATGTTCGCCATTAGCGTCGTAAATTCGCGGTTTTCAGCCAGCCCTTGACACGAAGCGAATAAAACGGGACGAAACTGACCCCGTTCGCGCAGTCTTCCCTCCGCTTCGCGATCGTGTTCGAACACGGCTTGTTGGGCAAAGCGGGGAAACAAATCAGCCAAATCGAGCACGTTGCATTCGGTTATGGTGCGTTTTTCCAGATCGAGAACATCGGCATTATGCTGAGAATAACGATGTTTATCTGCCCAGGTTTGATTTGTTTGAGCCAAAGGCTTATCAAGGCTAATAATGCGTGGGTAGTCTGACTGGGTTCGATCGACGGCTTTTGTGCCGAGCCCCGCGACAAGACGAAGCATCCCTGCGCTCGGGTCAAGTGAATCAGACCAGCGATAGGTGCTATGGGAATAGCCAACACCTGCAGCTGTTGGCATAAATAAACGATGCCCGTAATGCGATCCGCTTACGCGCATGACAAGAAGCGCCATCTGCTCTTCTTTACGATCAAGCCCATTACGACGACGGTATTCAAGAGCGGAAGGATTCATAGTGGACGCGTAGACACGGCGTACTGCCGATTCGAATGCATCAAGTCGCTCTTCAAGCGATCCCATGTTGGCGCAAAAAACCGAATCGTATTTTCCGGCAAAGGCGTTACCGAAGCCGTCCTCTAAGAAGCTACTGGAGCGCACAATGATGGGAGCCTGTCCGTAATAATCCAAAATGCGCATAAAGCGTTCGCGTATGTCGTCAGGAAAGGACCCATTGAGCAAACCCTCTTTCAGAGCAGGAGCTTCATCGATGAATCCCTCTTCACTTCGTTGTTTGATGCGAATAGTCCACAGATCGTTTGCAACCAAATAGGAGTAAAACACATCCGAGCCAAGATAGAACGAGTCGTGCGGTTCGAGGTGCTTATACACCTCTGGCTGTTGCAGCTGAATCATTTTGCGAGCGAGAAGCATGCCGCAAGCTTTGCCGCCAATGATTCCGGTTCCTACCATATGATTACGGACTTCGAAATAATCGGTTGGTTCAAAATAACGCTTAACCATTTCGCGCATTTTGGGATCTTTGGTAATCATCATGTTGCACATTTTGGTGCAGGTGTTAGCGGTTAAAGTTCCTTGCCTGAAGTCCGACTGAGCAGCCGCAAAAAATCGATCCCAACTGTCGGTGTTGCGATCAGGCGCCGCTTGAGCTTCCTCGCCTGCAAGGGCATAAAATTTGCTTGCTTCCATGCCATCGGTCAAAGTAAAAACTTCTTTGGTTTGCGGAGAATAGCGGTGGGCTAAAAACATGGTTTCGCTATAGCGGTTCCACATCTTGAGAGGGTGAACATACAGATCGTTTTCAGGTGAAGAATACACGTCGATTAAAACTTGAGTAGTATCGCGAATTTTCGCGATGGTTTGAAACGAATGACCGCCGCGAATAATAGGAAAGTAGGCAACCGTATCAAGTTCAAATAAGTAGGGACACGTTACTCTAAAAAAGTTGCCCATCATAAGATCAGCAGACCAGGCAGCTTGCAATTCGCTTAAGCAATCAAATACATAGCAGGCTTCGCGACCTTCTTTGGTGATAAGTTCTCGAACTTCGATCGTGAATGCCTCAAATCCTTTATGGGGATTGAGCTCATAGATAGTAACGCCTGGCTGCGGTTTTACCAGGGGCTCATGAGAGGCAAAACGCATATAAATAATGGGACGTTTGTCTGCGAGACACTGTGCCACAAACGGCTCAACGAATGTTGGAAAATCTTCAAGTGATGATAACTGCCAAACAACGTTGTCGCCTAAACGGATGTTGTCGAAAACAGTATCAAGCTGAGGAATGCCACACGAAATACGATCGAATGCTGCCATAAGAGTCCTATCACTGGATTGATTACTGGATCGGATTGGCTAGTGTTTGTAGCTTGGAGCATCCTTAAAGATAGGCAAAATCCAAGCATGTACCCTGATCATAGGCTTGATGTGTTTCGTGATTGTGAACGAGAGTACTTTGGGTACTCCTCATTGCGCAGCTCAGCAAATTTCGAACCGAGCTACATAGCCAAGTTTCGATTGCCGAACTGTATAGGTAAGCGAGCCAAGCGAATTTGCACTGATTGCCTGAATACCAATGTTGTCTGAATGTCAATGTTAATTGATTACCATGCGCTGAACGTAAACGTCGTTTCGCAAATCGCGAGCGTGCTCAGGTGATAGTTCTCCGGCGCGCTGGGCAAGCTTGATGAATTCAAGTTCGCGAGATAAGGCAGCATCCTGGATGTCGTCAATTGCCTCGTTAACGCGCTGAGCCGCCATCATGCGCGCTTGGAGCCCCTCGACATCGATATCGTCATCTTCGTAAATGTTGCTAAGCTCTTCAGCAAAGGCATTAGCCTGATCGTAAAGTTCGTCGCATCGTTTGACTAGAGCGCGCGCTTGCGCTGCAACTTTGTCGCTGGCAAGAGGGATAAGCTCGCGAATGCGGTCGGCATAGCGCTTCATTACTACCGCGGTGGCGGGTTCATCGACGCTTTCGGGAAGATTGTCGGCAGGCACTTCGGAGGTTTCTTCATTCTCGGGTAGGTCGCCCGTAGACGTTTTGGCGGTTTCTTCGCGTCGGTTGATTGCTTCTCCTGAAAGGTTTTCTGACAAACTTTCCAAAAGAGTGGCAGCGGCATCTTTGAGTGGCACTTCTGCAGGAGTGGTGAGACGTTTTGTGAGATTTTCGGCTACGTGTTCTAAAGAAGTGTTGGCTAGAGAGGTGTTGGCTGCGGCCGACGAAGGCGACTTCTGATCGTTTGGATTATCGAGGGCTTCCAGTGCCTGCTCTCCTGTGACTGACCCAGTGAGGTGGGCGTCTGCCTGAATAGCATCAATAACGCGGGTTAGTACGGCGATCTCCGCGTCTGCATAGCCTTTGGTACGTTTTTCGAGAGGCTTTAGGGGCACTAGTTTGCGTACTGCGAAGTTAGCAAGAATCATAGTGCATACGATAACGCCGGCGGTTAAAAACAAGAGTTCGGTACGCATAGGAAACGCATCACCCGATGCTACGGTTAGCGGGATAGTGAGAATAAGTGCTAGGGTAACGCCTCCTTTGGGGCCGGCAAAAGCCATTCCTAAGGTGCCCTTCAGATTTCTTTTTGAAAAGCAAATACGCAGAGGCCTGCCGCTGCGACGCGTGTGAACCAGATCCATACCCAGGATCCAGAAAAAGCGAACAGCTTCCAATACGAACGTAAGGGCAAAAACGGCAAGGATGAGCAAGGCTGCATCGACAGAGCCGCTTTGTATTGCTGGAATGAATGTGCTGGGGAGTTGAATGCCAAGCACTACAAAAATAACGCCATTCAATACGAACTCGAGAGTTTTCCACACGCTTGAAGCCTGGAGGCGCTGGCGAGAGGAAGCGATGGTTCGTTTATGAGGCAGAAGCGAAATGGTCATGCCTGCCATAACAACCGCAATAACGCCGCCTACATGAATTTGCTCGCAGATGAGATAAATGATGAAGGGGGTTAATAATTCAAGGACTACGTGCACGGTGGGGTTGTCGAGTCCATAGCGGCGCATCATGCTGGTAAGTCCCCAGAAAGCAAATCCCAGTAAAGCACCGACGAACAGTCCACCAAAAAGTTCAAGTGCAAATTCTTCTCCTGCGTGAGTAAGCGAAAACGCTCCAGAGACAACGACGGCAATAGCGCATTGAAAACCAATGGTACCTGTGACGTCATTGAAGAGTGCTTCGCCGTTGAGGAGTGCTTCATGACGACGACCGAAGCGCATTTCTTTAGCGAGTGCGGTAACGGCGGCTGCATCGGTTGATCCCATTGCTGCGCCAAAGGCAAGGGCAGCTGCAAGAGGAATAGCGGGGATTAGGGCATTTAAGGTTGCGCCCATTGCAATCATGGTTAGCAGAACGAGGCCCGTTACGAGGGAGGCTATGCCAAAGCGATTCTGATAGAGTTCTCCCGAATCTACTCGCCGCGATTCATTGAAGTGAAGGGGAGCAATGAAGAGGATTAAGAGAAGCTCGGCATCTAAATTAATGGAGGAGGGCAACGGGATAACAAGGGCGATTATTACACCCAAAATGATTTGAACTAAAGGAAGAGAAACGCCGTGTAAGACCTGATCAAGAAGACTCGATGCCACTACGGCTACAAGTAAAAACAAGATTAGTTCAAGAAGTTCCATGCCACACCTTTATGTTGCACTTTGAGAGTTTGCTATGTGTTTTGGTAAAAGATAGGGGGAAATACTAACAATTGCAACGAGTGCTCGTGTCGAACTAGGAGAAGTCAACGATATTTCCAGATGAAGGGTTTGCTGCTTGGATTCTCGTACGATGTCTCCTTGGGTAAGGAAGTGCCGTGCGTCTTCAAAAGTACCCATTGCGTGAAGTGGCTAACTTGTATATAATTTTCAGGCGCTTTAGCGATAGAATTACTTGATACAAGTTGTCTATTTGAATTATAGATCTCTTTGTTTCATTTTTATCCTAAGGACAGCATTCAATGCCAACGTGGCTCAGTTGGTAGAGCAACGCACTCGTAATGCGTAGGTCGCCGGTTCGAGTCCGGCCGTTGGCTCCACGAATTTTTGCAGGTCAGTCGCTTGTCGGCTGGCCTTTTTTCGTATTGGGATATAAAAATGCCTCTGTGTAGAAAAATGTGTAGAATCGCCGAAGTGGACTATAGGCAGAAAAACGCGTCTGAGACATTAGAACCAATCCGATCTTTGTCTTTTCGGATCCTTGATAGGTATACCTAGCAAATTTGATCATAGAAAAAGAGGCTAGAATTTTTTTCGTACATGTTAGTAAGCTTTTCTTGGGCATCTAATTCGGAAAGTAATTTAGACGGCAGCGTACGAAGGGAACGTAGCGAGGGCGATTGGAAAAAATAAATAGCCCCCAGCGAATAAAGCCCGACTAGCCGTTCAAAGCAATATTGTTGGCATAGGCTGATTAAGAACTTTCCAGACAATGGAATCAATAAGGTTGTAGTTTTCTAATTGACTTCGTTTTTTGAATTGGGGAAGTTGTAAGACATCGTAAAGGATTGCAGGCACGATTAAAATAAAGCACCTAATGATCTCATTGATTCCTTTAAAACTACTTTCTCCTGCTGCGCTTATTTCGTTTCCGCATAAACGAAAACTTTGGGCGTAATGATGCATGGCATACTCGAGATCAGGAGCGATTTCAACATTTCTATAGGAACATGCTTTCCTGAGCGCATTGACCCTTCTTTCGACGAGAATTTTTTCGTAGGGCTCTGATTCTGCTCTATTGTTTGATGCAGATTTGAATATGAAATTACCCGGCGAAAGCATTAATTGTGCATAGCGAATAGAAGCTTCCTACCAGCTTAAATCTATTCCGATCCTATCAAGAGAAAACTGCTCACAGTATTCCGACCACCATGATCGAAGCATGTATTTGCTTTCGAAGTGATTGTAGAATGTCTGTCTCGAAATTCCTGCATTCTTGCATATGTCATTTACGCTTATGACCTCTAAGGGCCGGTCAACGCTTTTGAGCATCTTGCAGCATTTCGTATTTATAACACCTACAAAATTATGGATCGTTGGCAAGATACAAAAGTTGGCGATTGGGTTTTCTATGGGGATCAAGGAGTTGGTCACGAAATCGTTCCGCACGAGCCTAATAAGTACATTGTTGGTTGCTCGGATACGCATCGGCCTCCAAAGCAGCAAGGTGCTGTGGCATGGCTCCCGCATGGGTGTAAAGAATATGCTTGGACATGGGGATTCTTCTTGGAGGAATTACCTGGTAACCGCACAAGGTTCGTTCAGCGTAATACGGCGATGGTTGAGGTCTCGAATAAATTGCAAATGGCAATTGTTGTAGGCTTAATTTGGGGCTGGTCTTCTGGGGTCATACAGACACGAATGTGTGACGTAATCAAAGCTCTTGCTGAAGGTAAGAAATTTATTCATTTCTAATTCGAAATTTGTTGATAAGGAATATCTCATGAAAAAGACACCTTTGTTTTATATTTCACCAGCACTATTGGTTTCAGTTTCCCTCATTGGGATTAGATATGCTGCCCTACACTCCTTCCTGAATAAAGAATGGGGTCGAGGACGTCATGATTGGAGTGAAGAGTAGGGTTTCCTTTGATGGGTCACTTAATTCTTTGACAGGCTTGCTAGAAATATAGTTTATAGCGTAACAATTGCAGGTTATAAGGCTGTTCTTTAGGTGGCTTTTAGGGCAGCTTAAAGCCATCGCTATCCCAAATCAAAAGTAGCGATGGTGTCTTGATCTTCTAAAGTGACAATTTGAGGTTTTGGCGATTGGAACTCAGCGGTTGCGTCGGAAGCTTGGGCGTTTTCGTCAGCTGATACGGCTTCGGTATCAGAACCGGCGAAATTGGTTGCCCCATCCGAGCTAGTTGATACTGGTTTCACCATAAGCGTATAGGTGCCCTGTTCAGTCACGTCGCTGAGAGCATAAACGGTATTGACGTCAACGGTGGCTGTGCAGAATGCTTCGGGATCGTTGTTGGGATTGTCGTCGGTGAGAACTTCTGAAGCAATACCTTTATAAACTCCTACTTCAACTTGAGCAAGAGAGCTATTTGCGGTGTTGACCTGCACTGACAAAGTGCCTACTTGAGAAGAGAACACGCAAGAATTCACCATAAGGGCTATTATGATAAGAGCCCCTGCAAGTACTCCAATGAAAGAGCCGCGAATGCGAAAACGAGGACCCTTAGTTGGTTTTTGCGTCGAATCTGATTGAGTATTTGAAGACTGTTCCATTTAACTAACCCGTCTCAAGTGTTGTGCTCTAATGCGACATCTTAAGTACCACGTTTCAAGTGATAGTTGTCCCTCATTTTATATGAATTCCCACAACATTTTGGTCCAAATGATAAAGACAGTATGCGTCTCTTGGCGCGTCTTCTGATGCGAGTTCTGATCAAAATTAGCATACTGCTCTTGACCTGCTTTTTAGTAGGGCCTTTTGATGTATCTTCTGCATCAATCACTTTTAGGACAACTATTTCCGATTTTTATCCTCTATCATACCCTCCCCAAAAAAATTGATTTGCCCTAAAAATCGACTCTCTGAACTACTTATTCTTATCGGAAATCTGAGAGCTACTAGCGATGGTTACAAAAAAGATAATTTTCGTTACAAATATGCTAGAATTGTGAAAATGCTATAAAAATACTAGCATTTTACATAAAACATGTTCTAAGCGGTTGAACAGGCATTAATACTCGTGGTAGCATGAAAGATGCAATTCTCGCTTATATCCTGAAACGTTCTTATCGTTACTTAATCACTAAAACAATGTTAACTGCGGAGGATTGAAAAAGAACCTTTCAGGAGGGGGGTCGCTACCCAATTTCCCGAATGACTTTTAGCAAATTCGTAGAACGTCTTTTGGGGTTTATAAGGGTGGGTACAAAGCCTCCTTGTTTTTGAATAAGACATCGCGTCACTTTGTGCAGACGCTTAACAGAGACGCCTTTTGAGTGTTGCTTCGGGACGTTGTCGGAGTGTTGTTTTGGAAGGGGCCCATCATGAAGTCGTTTAGCAGACGGCGGCATAGCCAGCCTTATGTTCAGGCAGAAGCTTTAGTAGATGCTCGCAATAAAGTGTTTAACGTAATCATGGCAGTACTTTTGGTGCTTACCATGTTGCCTATTACTGCGTTTACGTATGAAAGCCAGGCTTCGGCAGAGACCTTAGATTCAAATGGAACTACTCAGGTAAGTGAATATTCAGACGATAGTTCTAATTCGTCTGGAGGAAGCACGTCAAATAGTTCAGCCACCACAAGCAGTGGCTCTTCTGACGGAGAATCCTCAAGCTCAGAAAACGCTGACGGGGGTATCCCTCAACTGCAGTAGATCCATCAGATGACAATACCCAAAGCGGTGACACCCAAAATGGGTCCAATGGTCAAAACTCGCCCAATGATCAGGGAACATCCGATGATGGAACTGGCGCTTCGGGGCAGGACGATCAAGGTGGTGTGCCTGGTGCCCCTAGCGATGGCGAAAATAATTCCGAAGAAGATTCCCAAGACGACAATTCCGCTGCTGATGAATCTGCAGATGAGTCCGAAAAACAACGCGATCCTATGGCTTGGCAGTCCCAGCTGGATGCCACCAAACTTGACGCTTCAATAGCTGTTGAAACCGACAAAATTGACGCGCTGGAAAATAATCAGTTACCTGCTGAAATTCCTGCAACACTTCGTGTAAGCTTTGAACTTACTCCTGGAGAGGACGGCTTGCTTAAGGACGACTGGATCGAGACAACTCTTCCTTCATTCTTGTCTTTCGAAAACGCTTCACTTGAAGTGTTTCGCCTTAATGCTGATAGAACCGAAACAACCGAAAAAATTGCAAATGCCGAAATAAAAGATGGCGTTTTAAAAATCACTTTTATTGACGCTGCCGCTACTGAAGATACGTCAGCTACGGTGCGCGGCTACGTTGATATAGAGGCCTCACTCGCTTCTAGCTCCTTAGGAGAAGAAGAGTCCGAACAGCTCTGGATTGCTCAGACGGGAGAAGATGGTACGCAACGCGAAGTAAAGCTTTTGCTTCCTACATATCAATCAGTCTTGGATACTTGGAATGAAGCACACAGCCCCTTAGGAATGCTAGGTGGCGCACTTGGTATTACTGATGGTGAAGTTGTTGCTCAGGATGAAACGGCGAAGCAAAACAATGCGAGAGTGTTGCCCGAACCCGAGGTGTCGGTAGATAACGGATCCTTTAATACTCAAGTGCACTCTCAGATTATTTGGTGCGATAACAACTCTGGTAACCGTCCATCTACGAGCAGCCTTACGGGTGGGTATATTCCTCAGTATTCGCTTGATAACGGACAAACCTATCGCGATCTCATTGATTCGAATGGTAGGGTAACTGAGCAGGCGAAGACTGACTTATATTTAAATGAAGAAGAAGTTGCTCGCATTGAAGGAGCGGACCTTATTCAAATCACGCAGTCCGCGGTGAATACCTATGACGTTGTTACCAGAGCATTGCCTGGCTCGTTAGTTACGACTACGCGCACTCCTGTTGATGAAGACAATAATGGCGAACAGGATCGAAACGATGATGGTTCGCTGAAATATGAAACTTCGACTAGTTCTTCAACAATTCATTGGGTGTTAAAAGATACCAATACCTATTCCGGATATGTAGATGGTGAAAACTCTACTTGGGATAAGCAATACAAGATGCTTACTTCGCCCGTTGAATTTACTGTTATCGGTAAGGTGGGCGATAAAAAGCTGAGTGAAATTTTCGGAGAAGGACATGAATCTGAATTTGAGTTCGGAGCCACTATTGATGGAAAACCTCAGAACAGTATTACCGTTGCCCAGGCAGTTGAAGGGGGTTGGCTAACCATTACCGACACAGCTGATGGCTGCGTCATCGAGGGAGATCTGCCTATTTATAATGAGCAGGGTCTTCCCATTGTGTACTTCGTTAAATATAAAGGCGTGCAGGAAGGCAAAGACTACTACCAGGTTTCTTACGATAACTCTGCATCTGATAGCCATGGCAGCGCAACCGACGCAGTGTATGTTGGCGGTTCGATGACGCTACGCCATGCGGGTACTACTGAATATCATGGCACTAAGGTATGGCTGGATAACAACAATGCGCAGCGTCCGGGTGCCACCTTTACGTTGTGGCGTTATTCGATCAATGGCGGCTCGGCAGCAACAGCATCGCAGGTAAGCTTGAGCTCGCTGCAAACGGACGCAAATGCTGCTTCGGGTTATGCCACGGTGACTATCCCCGCCGGTGGTTCCTCGACGGTTGATTTGGGCCAGTTACTGAAAGATACGTACGGCGACATAATGACTCAGTTGCCAAAGTATGATCCCGATGGATATCCCTACGTGTATGCGTTGCGTGAAGATGCAATAGCGGGCTATGAACAGGTATTTGGTTCGGTTGGCGCCAACGGAACCGTAACGGATACGGTTCCACGCTATGAAAACGAAGCAGGTAACGGTTGGATTGAGCTTGAGAATGCTACGCGTTCTGAGACTGACCGATTCATCTACAACGGCGGTACTATCTCGAACCGTTTGACGGGTACCACTACGGCCGAAATGACCAAAACTTGGGAAATTGCTGCATTCCAGGATGACTTGATCGATGTGGTCTGCACCTTTACCGCGCAAAGTCGGGTAAAGGGTTCTGACTCGGCATGGCAAAATGTTGATTCCGCTGATGCGGTACAGACTTTGACGGGCTGGAATGCAGAAACATTGAGTAAAGCCGTTACCGAGTCCTTCCCGAAGTATGATTCTCACGGCAATGAGCTTGAGTATCGTTGGTTGGAGACGGATGTAACGCTGGATGGCCAGGATACGCAGTTCCAACTGCATGAAGATGGCACGGCAAGTTTCCAGCTTCAGATAGAAAACGATGAAGGTATTACCGAAACACTCGAATTTACTTCTACGCCGGTAACTACTACGGCTGATGATGGAACTTCATCGACTACCATTACTAATACGTTTGCCAATATTACCGATCAACATGTGGACAAATATTGGGAGCAGCCTGATGGGTCGCTTGCTCAGGTAGCGCCCGATCCAAATTATTCCGACGGTAACGCAACGGTTGAGTTGTATCGCGATGGCGTTCTTATTGGTACATACACCATGGACGGACAAACCGATTCTACGGCTACGCCCATAACGGAATTAGGTGAAGCAACGTGGCAGGAAACTCGTTCGTATCATATTGACTTCGAGAATCTGCCGAAGTATTCATCTGAAGGTAAACGTTATACGTATTTAGTACTTGAAACTTCTAAACAAAGTTGGAACACTGAGCGCACCTATGATTCCGAAACACGCACTACGCGTATCGATAACTACTTTCCTGAAGGTGAAGGTTCTGAAATCCGTGTAACCAAGCGCTGGATTGACGGTGATGATGCGGCTCATCGTCTGAAGGTGCGTGTCGAGTTAGTGGCAAATCACTATATGGCATCACAGGCTACCAATGCTGATGGCAGTCCTCGTTACGAATTTAACGAGGGGCAGGTTGTAGCATCGGTTGATCTTACGGCTGGCGAATTGTGGTTTGCGGAAGTAGACATTCCCATTGGCGGCTTAACGTATCAGGATTTCACGGCAGTTGAATCGTGCGTTATTGATGATAAGGGCACCGAAAGCACTGAAGATGACGAGGTGTTCTACGCGGTAACGCGCAGCGAGGCTGAGAACAATCCCGATTACGTTGATGAAGGATGGGTAAACGCTGGTTGGTCCGACGATAATAATCGTCGTGTCGCAACGAATGATCACGTATATGAAATTCTTTCAGGAAGCAACGATACGCTTCAAGCTGCGGAAGTTTCGAATCGCCGATTGGGCTTGTTCGACCTTACGGTTACCAAGGATTGGGCTGACAGCTTAGGAGATATTCCAGCTGACTCGACAGACAATCCTCGCCCCGAAGCTGTTCTGACGCTTTCGTGTGATGAGAACCCCAATGCATTTTCGCTTGATATTTCGGGCAACTTGCAGGTGTCTGTAAGTGGCAACATCTTGCCAGTGACTGATGCTGACGGGAATCCCGTGACGGCAACCATTGTTGATGACGTAGAAGGCGATGGTACGGGTGATGCTCAAGTAACGATCAACCGAAACAGCGCAAGTTCAACCTATTACTTCTTTGGGTTGCCAAAGTATGACGGCAACGGCACGAACGTACACTATAGCGTCAATGAGTCGTGGATGAGCGACGCGGGTGACTACCGAAGCAATGAGACGGTGGGTGACTATATTGTTGAGCCTGGCATGCGTCACTTCCATGACACGCAGCAGGTTGATTTTGACAACACCCGTTCGGGTAAGCGTGACGTGGTGTTCTACAAGATGTGGTATGACAACTACGTAAGCCAGGATCTCAACCAACGCCCCGATATTTACTTGACGTTGTACCGCGTGAGCGAAAACTATTCGAATCCAGTAGCGGTTCCTGGTTATATCAACTTCAACTGGTCGGCCATTACCGAAGATGGCGATGCTGCTAACGAGCAGATGGTAACCATCTCTGATTTGGCGGAATACGACGACAAGGGCGCGGAGTATACCTACTACGCTTCTGAATCTATGTCTGCTGATGGTACATCCTTGAACTACGCGCCGGTTAAGTTTAACTATGGCAGCATTCAAGACGTCGCTGAGGAAGATCTTGCTATTAAGGTAGATGAGGATACCGCCAATACTGATCCGACCGAAAATGGTGTTGGTTGGGCGATTCATGAAAGCGGCACGTTTGAAAACAGGCTTGATTCGGATCTTGAAGTCGCAGGTACAAAGCTATGGGAAAACATCTCGGGCAATGTTGCTCAGGGAGATTTGCCTGAAATAACGGTATATCTGCAGCGTAAATTGGCCAGTGATGCTCAGTGGCCCGAAATGATTGCTACCAAGAATGAAGCTGATGGTAGTTGGTCGGTTTCGAATGCCATCAATGAAACTTCAGAGCTTACAAGGGTAACAACCAATCAATACACCTTCAGCATTACGACCGATCATGAAGGCAATGCGCTGCCTCGCTATGATGAATATGGCAACTTGTATGAATATCGTACAGTAGAGGTTATTTGGGGTCTTGAGAACCAGCCTGGCGGCTTTACCACCGATCAGCTTAACGGTGTAGATCTCAATGATGTGATCGACGGAACCGTTAACTTGGTGGGCAATGTGTATGTAGTTCAACATGGTGAATCCGACTCATTCTTGCTGCGTAATGTATACGGTGGCGAAACTGGCAACCTTACCGTGAAGAAGCTGTTTGAGGGTCGTGAAGCGGGAGATTTATATCCTGACGTTACGTTTAATGTGTATCGTTACTATGTAAACGATGAGGGAACGCCAAGTGCTCCGGAATTGGCGGCAAGACATACTATTACCGCGAGTGATTTCCAAAACGATATACTCGGCGATACCGGCAATAACTCCAAGAAGTATACTTTTACGAATTTGCCCGTGTATGCGCCAGATGGTAGTCGTTGGGTGTATTTCGTAGCGGAACAGAATCTTAATGGTTATGAAACCGTGGTAGGTACGGGTGATCTGAGTGTTCCTGATCGTAGGTTTGTGCCAGGTGATCCTATCAACGCGCAAGGTGTAGTTACGGATGATGGTTCGGGTGTAGCAATGCGCTCGAGCGACCTTGGAAATGTCGATCAGGCAGTTATTGCTTCGGATGAAACCGTAGACGTTACGTTTGCAAACAGCTATGAACCTGGCTCTGCGGACCTAAAGGGCACCAAAGTATGGCACGACTACAACAACATCTTTACGGTACGTCCTATTACATTAGATCTGACTCTTACGCGTTTTGTAGGTAATAAGACTGAAGTGCTTTCTCTTAATACAACCGATCCCAATGGGGAGAACTATTTGACTTGGACTCAGAAGGGCGAAACGGGAGACTGGACATTCACTATCTCTAATGTAGAGAAATGGGCACCCAACGGCCAGGCATGGACGTATACCGTGACTGAAGATTTGTCTAATGAAGCAAGTCAGCACTATTCAATAGTTGTTGGCTCCTCGTCTGTTTCGACGGCGAATCCCAATGCGTCATTTAGGTTGGAAAATGCCTTGAATGGTCGTGCGTCGGTTACGAAGAGCTGGGTTGATGGCAACGACCCCTATGGCTTGCGTCCCACTACGGTAACGGTGCAGTTGCAAGCACGTACTGCTGTAGTGCAGTCAGATGGCACTGCAGGTCAGTACAGTGAATGGAGCGATGCCTATTCGGTATGGACCCAGTTTGCATCTGAAGAAGATTTGGCAAATCAGGGTTTCACTAAAGAATCAACCTATCGAACCCTTAATGCTGATGACAATGGTTGGCGTGGGTCATGGTCTCGCCTTCCTGTTTTGGCGCGTTTATCAGCTGATACGGCTTTGACCAGCATTCAGTATCGTGTTGTGGAAACCCAGATTGGTGATCAGGTGATTTCGTCGCCCGACGAAAATGGTGACTACATAGCATATCATCCATACCAGCCTGATCAGGTAGATGGCGGTAATGTGCAGGATGGTTTCACGAGTGCGATAACGAATACGCTTGAGTCCACTTCCATCACCGCAACTAAATCGTGGAAAGATGATGCAGATGATGTTTGGGATACACGTCCTGGCAATGGTAATACCTGGTCGGTGACGTATTTCCTGCAATCAAAGACGAATAATACCGATTGGGGCTGGGTAGTAGAAACTGATTCGAAGGCGGATCCTGCGGGTAGCGCAACCCAGGATGGAGTAGTAAGCCTTACTATTTCTGGAACAGGGAACGATACAAAAGTGACCTGGGAAAACTTACCGGAATTTGACGCAAGCGGAAACAGGTATGAATATCGCGTGGTAGAGCAAGTCCAGGGTAGTTATGACATATCAGACCCGAATGCTGAATTGATTCAGGATGATGATACAGAGCATCGTTACTATGTGGTTAGCAATAGCGGAGGATCGCAGACCTTTGTTAATAAGTTGCGAACAGTAGATCTGACTGGTACCAAACAGTGGAATGACTACGGTACCGGCCTGGCTAATTCCATAACTGCAGATGATCTACCTACTATGGTTCTGTATCGCCAAATCAAAGGTGGTACGCCCGAGCAGGTAAAGATGAAGAACGGCACCGATCCGGCACAGCCTGTTTGGTCTGATGCAGACAGCGATGGCGTATGGACATTTGTTTATAGCGATTTGCCCGCAGCGGACAAAAACGACAAACCCTACACTTATTGGGCAGTCGAGCAGGCAGGTACGTCTGAAGGCTACTATCCAACCTATGGCACTTCCGGCGCTGATGGCACTACCACAGACGGTGACCAGCAGACGGGTACCACCATTACAAATGTAGCAACGCGTTTCACGCTCGATAAGGTAAGCGATTGGGATACCGATAGCACGACTGATGGCACCCAGGGTGAGCAGCTGTGCGGTATTGAGCTTACGGTCACGGGAGCAGATGACAAGATCTATGGTGTTTGGAATCGTGATAATGACGGAGTGGTAACCAGTACAGTATGGCCCGATGGTACCGATGATGCCACTCAGGGCGGTACTGTTATGACGGGCAACAACGCTGGTTACTTGGTCGGCTTGCCTGCAGAAACCTATACTATTTCCGAGACGAGCACGCCACCGGCTGGTTATGCTAAGGCGAAAGATGTTCATATCACCATTGCAGCGAATGGTGAAGTTTCATCAACTGATGGAACCGTTACGGTGGATGGCACCAATCCTGGCGGCACTATTACAGTCAAGGTTGTTGACCCAGTGTTGCGTGGCCATTTGCAGCTAACGAAGTATGTTTCGGAAGACGGCACTTCGACAGGCCAGGGTATGGATACCCTCCAGGGCGCGAAGTTCGACCTGTATCGTGTTGATATTGCGGGAGACGCTGACGCAGACGATGAGCTTATCGCCGAAGGCCTCGTCACGAACAGCAGCGGCGTGATCACAACGGTGGGCAACGGTGCTCTCATCAGCAAGAAGTCTTCCGATGGCACGTTCGACCTTACCTATGGTGGTAAATATATCACTCTGGCTAACGGCCTGCCTGAAGGCGACTATTACTTCAAGGAAACCGATGCTGGTTCTACAGCGGTAACGCCTGACGAAGGTGGCGCGCGTAGTGAAACGCTGACTATCGCGCAGAAAGATCACTACGCATCGACGCAAATTGCACTGAGCACACAGAAGGCAAACCGGGAATTTGCTGCTACGGTTGAACTTATTAAGTACGACACATCGTCCCTGGCGGGTATCAATGGGGTTGAATTCAACCTGAAGTATCGCCCAGAAGGCTCAACGGCAACTGACTATCCGGTTGATCTGGGTACATTCACCACAAAATATGACAACTTACTGGGCAAGGATGGTGTGCTCACACTTAGTGGGCTTGAGAAAGGCGATTACCTCCTGACAGAAACCAAGAACCCTGGTTATGACATCACGGATGACAAGGGCTTTTCCGCTACGTTCACATTAGATAATGCTGATCACGATCGTACCTTTATGGTTTGGCAGGATGCTGCTGACGCTATCGACTTTGAGGTAACTAATGGAAGTATCGATTATGGTGCTGGCGTTCCGAATGATCGTCTGACGGGTCAAGTAACGCTCAATAAGCGCGGCAACAAAGAAGCCATCAATGCAACGTTCGATCTGCAGATGAAGCAGACTGATGGCTCGTGGACGACGGTTGTGTCCGGTCTTAAGACGGCAAATAGCTATGCGCTTACTTGGAACGACGACGGCAAGACTGCCACTGAGGCTGATACCGGTGATTTGGACGAGGGTCAGTTGACCGTAACGGGACTTACCTGGAACACATATCGCTTTGTTGAAACATCTACCGATCCGGGCTATTTGCCTGATGATGCGAATGGGGACAAGGTGAGCAGTGCGTTCACTATAGATCGCAATACGCCCAATATGTCTGTGGGCGTTACGGTCCAGAACGCCCAAACGAGCCTTGAACTTAACAAACAGAACGAAGTTGGAGATGCGTTGGCTGGTGCCAAGTTTACGGTAACGCCAGTGGGTAATTCTGTGTTCGCAGATGGAACCACGGCCGCTAAGACGATGACTAGCGACAGTAGTGGTCATGCAGTCCTTAATGGTCAGCTTGTAGTAGGTGGTACGTATGAGATTTACGAACAGACGGCACCTACAGGCTACGATCCGGTAGATGCGAAATTCCAAGTATATGTACAGGAAAATGGCAATCTTGATGTAGTTGGAGGTGACGCGACCCTTTCAAATGGATGGGAACGTGCGGACGTTGATGGTGATGGAACGGTCGATAATCAGTTCTCGTTCATTGCAACCAACAATCATCTTGCTATTCAGCTTGAAAAAGTAAGTTCCGGAAATGGCGGGCCGCTTGAAAACGCGACCTTTAGGCTGAATGGTATGTGCATGGACAACAACTCCAGCCATGATTTCACTACGGATAAAGATGGCGTGATCCAGATCGATCCGGGCTTACGTGCTGGTGTTGAATACACGCTGTATGAAACGTCTGCACCGAATGGTTATATTCAGATGACTGAGCCGTTGGTTTTCTATATGGATGAACGCGGTGAAATTGATGTAGTTGGTGACGTGCCTGAGGGTTGGACTGTGGGTGATGACAATATTTCGCTCACTGCAGCGAATGATCCGGTCAACCTTCAGATAACCAAGGTCAACCCGGATGGCGGCCCGCTCTTCGGCGCGGTGTTCTCCATTACGCCAGTCGATGGCTCCACGTTCGCTGACGGCACGACCGATACAGAGACGCTCCGTACAGGAGAAGATGGCTCGCTCTTTATGGGTGCAAAGCTTGTCGTGGGTAACAGCTACGACATCACCGAGGCCTCCGCACCGGAAGGCTACGAGAAGGTGTCGGGCACCATGCGCGTGACTGTTGCTGACGACGGGTCTATCAACGTGGTCGGCTCGGTTGACGAAAACGGTCAGGTTACAGGGCAGCTTCCTCCGACGGGCTACGAGAAAGTCTTCGGTAACGCCTTTGAAGTTCAGGTAACTAACGAGCCTGTGGAGATTACTATCAACAAGGTGAAGTCCGGCGATGGTGGCACGCGTCTGAACGGCGCAGTGTTCGAGGTGACGGGCGTCTTCGCCAACTCCAATGCAGAGTCGACGCGCGAGTTCACAACCGATACCGAGGGCAATCTTGTCGGAGTGGCAAATATCTCCGCCCAGCTCAAGAGCGGCGAGACGTACGTGCTTTCCGAGAAGACGGCACCTTCGGGCTATGAGCTCATTGAAGGTACGTTGACATTCACGGTTAACGAAGATGGAACTATCACGCCGCAGGGTAATGTTCCAGTTGGCTATTCCATCGAGCAGAGTAATGTTTCTATTGTTGCGGCTGATAGTCCTATCGATTTAGCGTTCTTTAAGAAGGACTTGGGCAATGACAACGAGCTTGCTGGTGCGGAGTTCACGTTGTCCGGTATATTCGTAGACAATGCAACTCATGAAACTTCGCAGCTGACGATTGGCTTCACTACAGCAGGAACGGCTATTTCGTTTGGCAATCTTTCCCATGAGGGCAATACATACAGTATAGTGGCAGGTCAAACGTATGTCCTTACTGAAACTAAAGCACCTAGTGGTTATGAGCTGCTCGAACCGTTCAACTTTACCGTGGGTACGGATGGAACTATCGCGCCTGCGGAAGGCTCTTTGCAAGCTGTGGCGGGCGAAGAGGGATATGTCATCTCCAACGACCAGGGCGGCGCAGTCACGCTCACGGCTCATGACAAACCTATAGAAGTCGTACTTGCCAAGGCGAGCAGCGCAAACGAGCAACTTGCATTAACTGGTGCAGTGTTTGAACTGTATCGCGGTGCTTCGGTTGCTGAAGGTGTTTTCGTAGAACAAGTATCCACGGGTACTGACGGTAAGGTTGCACTCGAAAACCTTGTGGGTGGCACGACGTACACTCTGAATGAAGTAACGGCTCCTGCAGGTTACGAGCTGCTGCCCGATGTGACCTTTACGGTTGAAACCGACGGTACCGTAACGTTGTCGGAAAATGCACCTGCGGGTTATACCGTCACAGAAGGCGAAGACGGAGTGGTAACCTTCATGGCGGCCGATACACCTATCGAGGCACAGTTAGTTAAGACCGACGAAGCTGGTACGCCGCTTGCGGGTGCAGTATTCAGCATTCAAGGCACTTTTGCTGGCGGCTATGCGCAGGAGCGAAAAATCATGCTCGATCCTACTGACGAGGATGGAATAACTTCTATTCCTGTGGCAGCGCTTATTGCAAACGAAACCTACACGATAGCTGAGCTCACCGCTCCCGACGGGTATGAGCGCGCGGGTAATGTCAAGTTCACTGTTGCAACTGATGGAACAATCACGATCCTCTCCGACGATGCTAATGCGGCGTCGGGTAGCAACAATACTGCAACGGATGATACCAACGTGGCATCGGGTGGCAATAACGCAATGGCAAGCAATGGAGGGGCTTCTGCTGTCGTCGGAACAAACGGCACGGGCACCTTCGCCGCTTCTTCTAAGGGTACGATGGCAGTAATTACGGCGACCAACCACCCAGTTGAGATAACCATCACTAAAACTGATGGTGCTCAAGGCTTATTACCAGGCGCCGAGTTTACGGCAACTTCAATCGATGGAGCCGCAGACGGCGCAGGAGCGCATAGTGTTACGGCGGTTACGGGTGAAGATGGTGTAGCAGTTTTTTCGGGTCTTATCGCAGGCAAGGAATACACTCTTGCTGAAACCAAGGTACCTGCGGGGTATGAGCTGTTAACTGACACACTTACCTTTACTGTGCAGCCCGATGGCACTATTGACACGGGATTGCTTCCTCCTGCGGCGTTCTCGATCGGCACCACAAAAGATGCAGTATCGGTAACGGATAACCCCTTGGAGGTCTCGCTGGTAAAGCAAGCACCTAACGGAGCACCGCTCGCGGGTGCGGAGTTCACAGTGGAAGGCGAATTCCCCGATGGTCAAACCAGTAAGACCTTTACTTCGGATGAGAGCGGCATCGTGTTTAATCAGCTGCAGCTTACTGGGTCTGCCGAAGGTACACGGTATTCCGTAACTGAAACTAAAGCTCCTGATGGATATGCCCAGCCTGAAGGTTCGCTCGATTTGCTGGTATATGAAGACGGAAGCGTGCAGATCGCCGAGAGTTCATCGGCTGATATGAAACAGTATGCTTCGGTTGCTTTCACCAGTGGAACTGCGGTTGTTACGCTGAACAACGAGCCACTTCCTGGAACCGAGCTTCCGCAAACTGGCGACAGCAGAATCATGCCGATTCTTACTGGCGCATTTGGGTTGCTGGGATTGTGGGCACTTGTGATGGGCGGAATTGCTTATCGACGCTTCAGAGATATCAAGAAGTAGCACATTAAAGATCCCAAGGTTCATCTGAATCTTGGGATCGCTTTTGTTTCGGCTATTTCTGGCTTTCGCATATGAGTTAGTTCATAGACTGGTATTCGCATTTTTTAGTTTGCGGATTTTACTCCCCCTTGAAAATGAAAGAGAACGAGCCAACCAAGTTTGCATTGGTTTTGTGTCGAGCATCGGCAGCAAAGCGGAATTTAGCATTTCGATGGCTAGTTGTTTATAGGGAGAAGGAGAGGGATGTTCGCATGTGCTCGAAGAAAAACAAGCATCTTCAAGCGCTTACCTTATTTGAGCGGGGGTATGGTTACAAGGCAACAGCCAGTGAACTCAATTTAAATACCGAAACGGTTCGAGAGTGGTTGTACACCTGGAAAGCACTTGGATCAGACCTGTACAAGCATCCAGAAAAGCGTCCGCGTTCCTATTCGGCGGAAGTTAAATTGGCGGCAGTGAAGGATCGTCAAAAGGGCGTCCCAACTGTTGAGGTGATGAAGCGCTATCAAGTTGCGAATCGTCATCGAATCAAGGAATGGTGCAACTTGTATACGCACTATGGTGAGGCGGCCTTTGAGGATCACTTGGATTCATAGGTTGTATTTACTGTCTCCTGCAGTCATCTTCAAACCGACTGTTTATACCATTGCGCTTGCTTACAGTTGTATCTACTGCTGCTTTCGGGCATCTTCAAACCGATCTTCAAATCACCCAAAGAATCCATTGAGCATCGACTTAATAAGATCACAATCAAGTACTGGATTAACAATCTAAATTGATACTCATATGAGTATCAATTTAGAATCGCATCAAGAATAGAGCTGCATTAAGAATAAAGTTACATCAAAAACAGGGTCGTATCAGGAATAGAGTTGCTTTAAACATAAAGTCGCATTAGGAAGATAGGGCAATACCGTCAAGGGCATTGGGGCCGTTAGTGCCGAATCTGCCACATTTGAGAGAGTTATGTACTTCTCGTAAGAGTACTTTCTTTTTTGTTATTACTCAAAAAATAGAATATGAGTAACAAAAAAGGCGAATTTGGTTAAAATTCGCCTTTTTGCAGATAGATTTTAAGCAAACAGTAACACTTAATTTTGCATAGTAACATTTAGCATTCACGACTCGTCAAAATGTGTCAATTCTCGCTCCTGGCTTTCAAAACATGCATAAGTCGATAAAATGTGGCACTGGGGACGCGACCGACGAAGTGCAACATCGGAAGCGTGCTCAACAAGATGCAACACCAGAAACGTAGCAATGCGACTATTTCCAAAACTACCCAGCAAAGGTTTCTTCCAGCTGTTTGTTGGCAACTGCCTTAGGGGTTTTCCAGTCTTCGGAATCATCAGGACGAGGAGCCATCTTGCTTTCATCGCCACCTGCATCCTTCAGTCGCTTCAAATAGTTGCGTGCTTCTTTAGCAGTTACTCCCGAGAGAGCCAAAACAGCAATCATGTTAGGAACAGCCATGCAAGCATTGAAGATATCGGCAATGGTCCAAACGGCAGATACCGTCATGTAAGGGCCAATGAAAATGCAGGCAATGTAGAGCCAACGATATATTTTTACTGCCTTCAAATTGCGGTTGCTGAAATACTCAAGGCAGCGCTCACCGTAATAGCTCCAACCCAAAATAGTGGTAAAACCAAACAGAGCCAAACAAATCATCAAGATGAAAGAAACTACCTCAGGAGGAACGAACGGTAAACCTGCCTGGAAAGCAGCACTCGTAACTGCAGCGCCTTCTAAACCAGGAATGTTGTAGGTGTTGGTCATAACCAGAGCCAAGCCAGTCATGGAGCAAATGATAATGGAGTCGATGAAGGTTTGCGTCATGGTTACAAGACCCTGACGGGCAGGTTCGTTGGTCTTCGCAGCGGCAGCAGCGATTGGGGCAGAACCCAAGCCTGCCTCGTTTGCGAAAATACCACGAGCGAGACCCATTTGCATTGCAATTAAGATCGCGCCAAACATACCAGCGCCAAATGCCTGCAAGCCAAATGCATGCTGAACGATGATGAGCAACGCTGCAGGAAGCTTATCGATGTTGTAGAAAATAAGCGTAAAGGAGAACAGTAGGAAAACTACAACCATACCTGGGACAACGCGCTCAGAAACCGTAGCGATGCGCTTCAAGCCACCAATAATAACCAAGCCCGCAAAAATTGCAGTAACCAAGCCGCCAATTACGGTAGCAATAGAGTATTCGGCACCAAACAGAGTTACCGTGTACGCCATTGCAGGATCGAAGAAACCTGTAACAGCGCTCGAAATAGAATTTACCTGAGTAAAAGTACCAATACCAAATAAGCCTACGCACATACCAAAGAAAGCAAACAACTTAGCTAACCAACGCCATTTTTGTCCCATGCCGTTTTCGATGTAGTAGAACGGTCCACCTAAAACATGGCCTTTTTTATCCATGGTACGGAACTTTACAGCCAAAAGACCCTCAGAAAACTTGGTTGCCATTCCGAACAGAGCTGCAAGCCACATCCAAAACAGTGCACCGGGACCACCAGCAACTACTGCCGTAGCAATACCAACAATATTACCGGTACCAACCGTTGCGGACATTGCGGTACAAAGAGCACCAAAGCTGGTAACTTCACCCTTGCCATCTTCTTCGTTTTTGAAGGTGTATTTCAGGGCTTTACCAAGTGTGCGGAATTGCAAACCGCGAAAGCGAATGGTAAGAAAGATGCCGCCCAAGAGGATTAAGGCAATCAGGGGAGGACCCCAAATAAACGTATCTATGACACCGAGTATTTCATTAATTGCGTCCAAGATAACCCTTTCTTCTTCTGATTAACTAATTCCGTTCTCAGAGAAGGGTCTTGGGCGCCTCCAGGAAAGAGATAAAGCATCTGGAGGATACAGAAAAAAGAATTCGTATAAACCGAATAGAAAACTCTGTCCTTTTGCCTGAGAGTTTCGGTACGGTGCCATCAAGCGAAGATTGCTCTCGGCTCATACCTTGCCCCTTCGGCACCCGCTTTTCGCGGGATTCTCCAGAGACCTCATCCATGTCCAGTTTCAAAACGATTCAAGACACTTCAATGAGAGTATTTTGCAAACGCTAGTCTACACGTTGTTTGCGATTTGTGTAGTAAAAACGTGCTTGCGATTCAGAAAATTAACGAACAGGCGGTTTTCGGTCGAAGATCATCGGCAAACGTCAGTGGTGGTAGGAATGCCGAAAATGTCGTTGATGGCGTTAGGGTAACTGGCGACGTTATCAATAGAAGTTAGAAATGCCAGTGCCGTCATCGACAGTGCGAGAGCCGCCAGTAATGTTGCCGATAGCGTAAAAATGCTGGCAATGCCAGCGGGTGTCGACGGTATTAAAACGCCGATAAAGCAGCGGGCATCGATGGAATAAAAAGATGCTGACAAAATTAGCGGGTGCCGATAAAGATCATCGACACCCGCCACCAGTTAACCGTTGCGCTGAATCTGTTCCACCATCTTTTGATAGGCAGCTTTCTTTGGAGTCTTCCAGTCGTCTGAGTCATCAGGACGGGGCTCCATGGCCTTTTCGTTGCCTTTAGCTTCTTTTAAGCGCTTCAGATAATTGTGTGCTTCCTTAGCGGTTACGCCAGAAAGAGCAAACAGGGCAATCATGTTGGGAACAGCCATGCAAGCATTGAAGATATCGGCAATGGTCCAAACGGCAGATACCGTCATGTAAGGGCCAATGAAAAGACAAAGAATGTAAAGCCAGCGATAAATCTTCAGTCCGCGAGCGTTGCGATTGAAGAAATACTCGAAACAGCGTTCGCCGTAATAGTTCCAGCCCAGGATAGTGGTAAAGCCAAACAGGGCCAAACAAATCATCAAGATGAAAGAAACTACCTCAGGAGGTAAGAAGGGCAAGCCCGCTTGAAATGCGGCACTTGTGACAGAAGCGCCTTCAAGACCAGGAATGTCGTAGGTACCTGTCATAACTAGTGCTAAGCCAGTCATGGAACAGATGATCATAGAATCGATGAAAGTCTGCGTCATGGTCACAAGACCCTGACGAGCAGGTTCGTTGGTCTTCGCGGCAGCAGCAGCGATTGGGGCAGAACCTAAGCCCGCCTCGTTTGCGAAAATACCACGAGCGAGACCAAACTGCATCGCGATTAAGATTGCACCAAACATGCCAGCACCAAATGCCTGCAAGCCAAATGCATGCTGAACAATGAGGAGCAAAGCTGCAGGAAGCTTATCAATGTTGTAGAAAATAAGCGTAAAGGAGAACACCAAAAAGATAACTACCATGGCAGGCACTACCTTTTCAGAAAAGGTAGCGATGCGCTTCAAACCGCCAATAATAACTAAGCCGGCCAGTACCGCAGTGAGTAAGCCTCCGATAACCGTAGCGATAGAAAACTCTCCACCAAGAATGTTTACGGTGTTGGACATGGCGGGATCAAAGAATCCCGTTACGGCGCTTGAAATGGAGTTGATTTGCGTAAAGGTGCCCATGCCGAACAAGGCAACGCACATACCGAAAAAGGCAAATGCTTTTGCAAGCCAACGCCAACGCTGACCCATGCCGTTTTCGATGTAGTAGAACGGTCCACCTAAAACATGGCCTTTTTTATCCATGGTACGGAACTTTACAGCCAAAAGACCCTCAGAAAACTTGGTTGCCATTCCGAACAGAGCTGCAAGCCACATCCAAAACAGTGCACCGGGACCACCAGCAACTACTGCCGTAGCAATACCAACAATATTACCGGTACCAACCGTTGCGGACATTGCGGTACAAAGAGCACCAAAGCTGGTAACTTCACCCTTGCCATCTTCTTCGTTTTTGAAGGTGTATTTCAGGGCGAGTCCTAAAGTGCGGAACTGAATACCTCGTAAACGGAACGTAAGGAAAATGCCGCCCAATAAAATAAGGGCAATAAGGGGTGGACCCCAAACAACACTATCGATTGCGGTAAGTATATTGGTGAATTCTTCCAAGGTAGCACCTTCTTCCTGCCTTTAATACATCGCCTCTTGAAAAGCTTGAGTTGCAGAAATGGAAGAAGATGAGGAATAAAAATGAGAACAAATAAGGCAGTGCTCTGTCCTTTTGCCTGAGAGTTTCGGTACGGTGTAGACAGGTATAGCGTCAACAAACGAATTGCTGTCAGCTAAGTTAGCTGTCGTGCTTTTGCACCTTGCCCCTTCGGCACCCGCTTTTCGCGGGATTCTCCAGAGACCTCATCCATGTCCAGTTTCACAACGATTCAAGACATTTTGTAGAGGAGATGATGTGGTGAGGGTAGTTTACTACCGCAAATGTTTCGAATTTGAGTCGAATACTCTTTTCGGATGAAATTGAACCTTTGTGGTAGTAAAGGCGAGGTGGGCCTTGGTGTCAAAGGTAGGTAATCATCGCTCAGCGGATTTTTGCACCTAAATATCTAAGCGACGGAAATCCAATGTCGAAGTGAATTGGACACACGTCGAAGAGGATTACCTGCCAGGCGGCAGCTGTCAACGGGTTTTCACCCGAGCGAGCCATCAGTAGGCTCTCCAATTGCGCTAGGTATAAGAGCGAGCCATCAGTAGGCTCTCCAATTGCGCTAGGCACAACAGGATAAGCCTGCTTGGCTAAATCACCTGCTCGGCTAAATCGCTGAGTTTTACGTGGACTGGTTCCTACCAGATAGAGCGAGCGCCATCCACATAAAGGGGCGTGCCATTAACCATATCGGAGCAATCGCACGCTAAGAAGAGCGCTGCCGCTGCGATATCCATCGGATCTCCCACTTTGCGGTTGTGGGGAATCGGATGGGTGATTGCCTCGTATGCGCGAGGTTTGTTCAGGGTGCTTTGCGTCATGTTGGTATCAATATAGCCAGGGCAAATGCAGTTGACTCGAATGTTGAAACGAGCCCACTCAAAGGCCATGCAGCGTGTCAACTGCAAAACAGCAGCTTTTGCCGATGCGTAAGCTGCCATACGGGTGGAGGCAACGCGAGCCACCACTGATGCCAAATTAATGATGTTGCCCTGTTCTTGTTCGATCATTATTTTCGCAACGCGCTGCGAAAGGAAGAAGACCGCTTTGTAGTCAGTATCTACTACTCGATCGAACTCGTCTTCGTCGGTATCTACGATAAGCTGGTCATTACTCAATACTACGCCAGCATTGTTTACTAGGATATCGATGCGACCGAAAGCATCCATAGCGGTTTGCACAAGAGTGTCTTGATCTTCGTTGGATCGAACATCGCATCGTACAGGAATAATGTGCGTACCCAGTTCGCGACCAGATTCTTCTGCTATTTCTTTGGCACGGGCCACGATTTTCTCTTCGTCCATATCGGCAATTACTAAATCGGCGCCGTATGCTGCAAAGGTGCGTGCAATAGCGCGTCCTATGCCGATTTCGCTTCCAACTCCGGTGATAATTGCTTTCTTGCCAGTCAGATCAAAGCGCGGAATTCCCATTTGTCCCGTAGTGAAGATAGTGTGGTCGCTCCCCTTCATAGTTCCCCTCCTATGATTGCGGTTATTAATGTGCGTCATTAATGATAAAACGAAAGGACACCTGCAAGGGCGCCCCAACTAATTGATTTATTTCAAGTTTAAGCCTTCTTATTAAGTATCTTTTGCGTTATGGATTGTCAGGCTTTGGAGGCATTCTGCATCTTGTTGCTCAAAGCCCCGAGTCCCATATCTCATTCTTTGTAAGTTCTGTGCTTTAAATCAGCCGTTCCGATTGTAAAACTCAGGCTTTGGAGACCTCGGCGCTTTGCCAGTCAAAAGCCTTAAACTCCAGAGGTCTCGCATTTAGAGACTTACACTTTGGAAGCGCACCTCAGAGACCTTCGCGCTCCAGATAGGATTTCATGGCGTATTGCGTAATGTCTGAACGATTTATAACGCCCACCACTCTGCCATGATCTAATACGGGCGCTTTCTTTAGATGGTTGTCTCCTAAAATTCGACAAACTTGGGGGAGGTCGGCATCGATGTCAACCCCGATGGTGTTTCGTGTTGCAATTTCCATGACGTTACGATTAACCAAAGCATCAAGTTTCTCGTCGAATCCAGAATTATCACGCTGCAAACGCATGATTAGAACCACTGGGTCGGTATACATATGGCTTCGATCGGATAATTCACGCATAACGTCGCCATCAGAAACAAAACCGACAGGTTCGTTTTTGTCGTTGACAATAGGCATAGCACTTACATTCTTTTCAACGAACATATGAATCGCGTCGAGTACCGTTGCACTAGCAGGGAGTGTGAATACGTCGCGTCGCATAATGGTTTCCAAAAGCGAAGTTTCGGTACGAATAGGAGCTTCGTCCGAACGGGCGGCTGGCTTGTTCTTCACAAAGACAAAAGTCATGATCAAGCCGATAGTGCATAGCACTCCTGATACGGCAAACGATACATTGATACCAGTAATGCTTGCATGAACCGAATCCATGGAACCCATGAGAGATGCGGCAACAAGGGTGTAAACCGAAACTAAGATTGCAGTGCCAAGAGAACCGGAGACTTGGCGGAAGGTATTGTTGACCGAGGTCCCATGATTCATCACTTTATTGTCAAGGGCGTTCATTGCCCACGTTGTAATTGGCATGTTGACTAACGAAAGCGAGAACATACGAATCGTGTAGAGCACCGTGAGGAATACCACATCGGTACTGTCGTTTAAGGTCGCAAAGGCAAAGGTGCTGATAACCAGCAGAGTCATACCGATAATACTCAGAACACGGGGGCCGTGTTTGTCAAAGAGGCGACCAGCAACGGGACCCATAATGCCCATCAAGATAGCACCTGGCATAAGGACTAAACCTGATACGGTGGCGGAATAGCCCATGAGAGACTGCAGGTATATTGGCATCAAAATGCCTGCGGATAGAAGAGATGCTTGTACAAGCATGCCAATGATGGTACCCATCAAGAATTTGTGATTCTGAAGTACCCGTACGTTAAGCATGGGTTTTTCCATGGAAAGCTGACGACGGAAGAAGAAAACAAGAATCACTACGCCGATAAGACTTGCTACAAGTGCTTCGACGCTGATGCCTGATGAACCAATTACGCTAAAGCCGTAAAGCATAGTGCCGAATCCGAGGGTGGATAGGATAAGTGAAGGCTTATCCAGGGTAACGCCTTCAGAATTGGGCTTTTGTTTCTGTAGAACAAAGGGAGTTATTGCAATAACGATTGCGGCAAACACCGCGATTGCCAAGAACAAATCGCGCCAGCTGTAGTGGTCAATTACCAAACCTGCAACAGTAGGACCGATGGCGGGGCCGAAGGCGATTACCACACCAAACATACCCATTGCCGTGCCACGACGTTCGACGGGGAACATGAGCATGAGCACCGTCATAACCATAGGCATAAGAATACCTGCGCCTGCTGCTTGTGCTAAGCGACCAGTAAGCAAAAGAGGGAAATTTGGTGCTAAGCCACAAAGCAAACTACCCAAGGCGAAAACGCCCATGGAAACAATAAACAGAGAACGAGTCGTGAAACGGTCAATCAAAAAGGCCGTTATAGGGATCATGATTGCATTTACAAGAGTAAAGCCTGTGGTGAGCCATTGCGCCGTTGCCGCATCAATGCCCATTTCTGCCATGATGGGAGGAAGTGCGGGGGTTACTACTGTTTGGTTAAGTACGGTTACAAAAGCGCCCAGAATAAGAATAATGAGCGTAACTTTTTGTTTGCTTGTTAAACCCCAGCCCATGTGCGACCTTTCTTTTTGTGCTCTTCGACAGCTTTTTTGCAAGTGATAATATTACACTCGGTGTATTAATATAGTAAGTGTAAGTTTTGTAGATATACGTAAACGGCATGCTAAACATCATATTTACAAAGTAAGTTTCGAAATTGTAGTGCGGGGAGTGCGAAAAAGGTAAAGGCAGGGCACACAGGGAAATCATGAGCAAGCAAACTAACAAAACAGACGAAAGTACCAGTCTTAAAAGTGATGGTGGTATTAAAAGCGATGGTGGTACTGTCTCGCAAAGTAACAATAGCCTCGTGAATCTTAGTTTGCGAGAAAGAAAAAAGGAACAAACTCGACAAGCGTTAGAAAAAGCTATTCTCTGTCTCGTGATAGAAAAAGGCTATGAAGAAGTCACCGTTGAAGAGGTTTGTCAAAAAGTAGGTATTTCACGTAAGACCTTCTTTAATTACTTTTCTTCAAAACGAGCTGCTGTTCTTGGTCGTTCCTACATCCCCAGTAAAGAGATGTTTTTGAAAGCTTTAGAGTCACATCCAGATTCTGATTATATTGATGTGATTACGGGGTGCATCGAACATGGCCTTACGGCAGAAGACGCCTCTCAAGAAATTAGGGACTTACGTAAAACTGCCATGCTGGGTTCTCCGGAAATATTTTTCCGAAGCAATAAGAGCTCTTTAGTGTTGCAGCCCGCCATCATTGAAACTCTTCATGCTTACTTCGCCAAGTATCCCGAAAGACGTAAAGCACCTGAATTGTCTCTTGATGAAGAATGTCTCATTGGTACGTCAACCATAATTTGTGTCATGCGTTCGCATATTATGCTCTCGAGTTTTAAGGATCACCCTGCTCGTATTAGCGAAGCAAGAGAAGCGGTAAAAAGGTATTTATCGTAAAAATTTTCAAATTTAAACAATTAAAGTAAAAACATTTAAAATAACGAAACTGTGTTTATTGGACCGGTGTCGTCATAAGTACGCCGTTTTATATCGTCAAAGGACAGTTTCGTGGAATATAGTGCCGCTCGCACAAAACTTGCAACGGTAGCGTTGGTTACGGTTGGCTTTGCCCTGGGGTTTGCAGAATTTATCGTTATCGGTATTACTCCTGATATCGCGGAGATTTATCAGATTCCTCTTTCCGATGCGGGCAATCTTGTGGGTTATTTTGCGGTGGCTTATGCGGTTTCTACACCCATTATTGTGCTTTCAACCGGTCGCTTCAGGCGTTTTCCTCTTTTTGTCATATTTCTCATAGTGTTTAATGTGGGCAATATACTTGCCATCTTGGCACCAAGCTATGAGGTTTTGATGCTTGCGCGCATTTGCACCGCTATTGTTTCAGGTGTCACCCTCTCTACCGTAATGACGTTTATCAATGACATCATTCCCCAGGAGCAGGCTCCTCGTATTATTTCGTTTGTGTATGCGGGCTTTTCGGTAGCAAGTGTATTGGGCACTCCTATTGGTACTTTGCTCTCGGATGCGTTCGGTATTAAATCTGCCTTTGTTGCAGTGGAAGCGGTGGCGCTTCTGGTTACGGTTCTGCTTTTAATCTCCGTCCCTCGATCGGGATCAACCGATGTTTCTTCGAGCGTGCGTGAACAGTTGGTGATTTTGAAAGATCGTCGCATCATTCTCGTGCTTGTTATGAAGGCTTTCGGAATGGCAGCAACGTATGTCTTCTATGTATATGTAACTCCTATTCTCGAAGATTCAGTGGGTCTTTCGGTTTGGATGGTAAGTTTAGTTTTATTCTTCTACGGTGGGGCTACTATCGTATCCAACTTGGGCAGTGGCTCTCTGGCGCAGCGTTATGGTCTCGGGAAATTGCCGTTGATGTTTGCTCTACAAGCAGCGGTTTTGGCGCTGCTTGGGATAAGCCTTGCTTCGGGAAATACGGTGCTTTGCATCATTAATGTGGTATTGACGGGCGTTTTTATTTACCACATGAACGCACCGCTCCAGTCATATCTCTTGCAGGTTTCAGCAAAGGATTATCCGCGCGCTCTCACGTTAGCATCGGCGGTTATGCCAACTTCGTCTGATATTGGTATTGCAACAGGATCCTTTATGGGTGGGGTTGTGGCAACCAATTTAGGCTTTGCATGGTCTGGACCTGTAGGAGCGGTTTTGGCAGTCGTTTCAGTAGTCGCTGCTTTTATGATTTTGCAGCCTGAAAGTCGCATGGGCGGTTCTCTGCGTTCCCGTCTTCGCAGGAATCGCAAGCAATAAACCACCCAATAAGGCTTAAGAATCGCGCGGAAGTTAGAGACCGTATAAGGCCTCAAGGTTTTGTTGTCTTGCTTGAGAGAAACTTCTTGCGGTTTTGCCTGGCAGGGTTTACCTAGTAGAGAATCCCAAGCTTTTTTGCTTCATAGACAAGCTCATCACGGAAATCGGGGTGAGCAATGTTGATTAAGCGTTGAGCACGGGTGGGGATGTCAGCCCATCTCAGATCGGCAACACCATATTCGGTAACTACGTATTGCAGATCATTGCGCAACGACGTAATGGCACTGCCTGGCGCAAGCGTAGGGACAATTTTCGAAACGTCACCCTTCTTCGTATGGGCGACACTTGTTACCGCGATAAAGCCACGTCCGTTTTTAGAATTTTTAACGCCGCGCACAAAGTCGAATTGGCCGCCGCTTGCAGAGTATTGACGAGTACCAATACTTTCCGCACAAACTTGACCCGTTAAATCAATGCTTACTGCGGTGTTAACAGAAACGAGATTGTCGTTCTGGGCAATATTGATGGGGTTGCAAACTGTTTCGTACGAACAATAGTACATGTCTGGATTGTCGTTAATAAAGTCGTATAAGCGCTGGGTACCAGTGGAGTAACCCCCAACAGATACGCCGGGCATATAGTTCTTGCGGGAGTTATCGATGACGCCTTTCATCTGCAGCTGAACAAAGGCATCAGAAAACATTTCAGTAAAAACACCCAGATGCTTTTTGCAGTCAAGACCTGCAGCGATGGCGTTAATGATACCGCCAATACCAAGCTGGATGCAGTCGCCATCATTAACACGATCAACAATCAGTTCTGCAACTTTAATCTCCTCAGGAGTAGGAGCAGGTGTTTCGACGTCTTCAAGCAATTCGTCGTGAATAAAAAATGCATCAATGTCGTTTACGTGATAGTTATGGGAGTCGCCAAAAACTCGAGGAAGACGCGTGTTGATCTGCGCGATGATGTGTTTTGCGCCACGTAGTGCTCCCTGCTCGAATCCGAGGGGGCCAATATTGCAATACCCTTGGTCGTTTGGTGGAGTCATCTGGACAACTGCGTAATCGAGCCCGATTTCTTCCAACATGCGATTGGTGTCAGAAAAGTGTACGGGAATATGGGTGACACATTGCGACCCTTGAGCAAATCCAGTACGTTCGTTGGGACCAGCAAAGTAGGTATGATAGCGGAACTGATCTGGCGTTACTTGAAGGTCAGCAAAGGTGATATCACCATTCATGTAGTTGCCATACATGTCGATACCAGACAGCGTGCCCTTTTTAACACGATTGAGCAGCTCATTGATAATGGTAGTAGGCACATGGAGTCCGCCCAGGTATATTTTTTGCTTTGTTTCCTGAGGACTGTTATGAGAACTGCTTGCAGTGTTTTTATCAAACAGCTTGTTTGAAGTTGAAGTAGTGCCGGTAAGATGCTCTTCGAAAACTTGATCAAGCGTAATTTGCTTGCGTTCATAGTCCTGTTGCCAGTCCATGTGATTCTCCTGACTCATACTGCCCCTGAAATCCCCTCATGCACACGACACGATTTGTTCGCATACGGTCACTGCATTATAAGCTTTTCCTGCGATACTTTATGTTTCGTAGGTAACGCACTAACGTAGTATCAAGTGACTTGTTGTGCGAGTCGGAAACCGTTGTCGCGACGTCTTTGCTCAGACTTTCGCCCTCCGATGCTAATCATGCAGCTATTAAATTGTGTGCAGATAAAGTGTAGCACGCTTTCTAAATGTTTCGCTTCCGTAACAAATGCTGCTTCGTTCGCCGTTCATCTTCGTATTGCAACGCTAAAAAAGTCCGTCACTTTAGTTCGGTGTAGAATTTAAATTCGCGGTTGAAAGGAATATTCATGGAAGAACGTAAGCTTTCTCTTTACGACAACATCACAAAAGTAAACTCAGTCGATCCAGAACTCTATGAACGATATCCCGTTAAACGAGGCCTTCGCAACAGTGATGGTTCGGGTGTGATCGCGGGCATTACGAATATTTCGAATGTTCATGGTTATGTGATAAGTGAAGGCGACAAGATTGCCGACGAGGGAAAACTGACGCTTCGTGGATACGATTTATACGATTTGCTCAGCGGCGATGACAATAAGCGTTTCCGCTACGAGGAAATTGCGTATCTCCTTTTAATGGGGGATTTACCCACGCAAGAACAGCTTGATTTCTTTGTATCTCGTTTAGATGCTCATCGTGAATTACCTGATGGATTTACGGCATCAAAAATTATGAGCACCCCTTCGCCTGATATCATGAATCTTCTTGCTCGCTCTGTTTTAGTTTTGTATGCCGACGATCCCAATGCAGAAGATCGTTCTTACGAACATGAAATATCTACCGCTGTTACCCTTATTTCCCGCTTGCCACGTATTATGGTGCTTGCATACTACGCCAAGCAGGCAGCATTCAATGGTAAGTCCATGATTATGCATCGCTTCATTCCAGGCGAATCTACAGCAGAAACCATTCTTTCGATGCTTCGTCCCGATCGTCAATACACCGAAGAAGAAGCGCGCATGCTGGATATCATGATGTGTCTTCATGCTGAGCACGGTGGTGGTAATAATTCAACCTTCACCTGCCGTGTTTTATCTTCTTCTGATACCGATCCTTATTCTGCCTATGCAGGCGCTATTGGTTCCTTGAAGGGTTCTAAACATGGTGGCGCCAATCACCAGGTTTTAGCAATGCAAAAGGAAATCAAGGAAAACGTGTCGGATTGGGAAAACGAAGACGAAGTGGCTTCGTATATTGCCAAAATCGTTAATAAAGAGGCTTTCGATCATACCGGTCTTATCTACGGTATGGGTCATGCGGTTTATACCAAGTCCGATCCTCGCGCGGTTGTTCTTAAGAAATTTGCCACCAAGATGGCAGAAGGCACTGAGTTCGAAGCTGAATTAAACTTGCTAAAACTTATCGAGCGCATCAGTCCTGAAGTAATTTTGCAAGAAAAGGGCACCAAGAAGGACATGTGCGCAAATGTTGATATGTATTCAGGATTTGTTTATTCCTTGTTGGGAATTCCTATGGATCTGATTACGCCTTTGTTCGCTTGTTCTCGTATGGCAGGCTGGGCCGCTCATCGCTTTGAAGAATTGGTAAGTGGCAAGCGCATCATTCGTCCTGCATACAAAACTGGCATGAAGCCTCGTGCGTACAAGCCGATTGCCGAGCGCTAAAAATACACTTTCGCAAGATTCCTATCTTGGACTTTTACGTCCAAGATAGGATCAAGCCAAATCTGGACAAACCCCCTTAGTCATAGACAAAAACCCCTTAGTCAGGGATATGCCGATTTTCGGTAATGATTAAACTGAACTTCAGGCAAGTTAAAATGTGATTTGCTATCATTGATAAGGCCAAAAGCAATGCCGAAGAGCAGCGTGTGCTCTTCGCTTACCTTGGTCTGTGCATACATGACAAGCAAAGGGGATCTTATGGAAGCCTATAAGCAGGAATTTATTGAGTTTATGGTAGAGAGCCAAGTTTTAAAGTTTGGCGAATTTACCCTGAAAAGTGGGCGTAAATCTCCGTTCTTTATGAATGCGGGTGCGTATGTAACAGGCGGTCAATTAAAGCGTCTGGGAGAATATTACGCGCGCGCTATTCATGATAATTTCGGTCTTGATTTTGATGTTGTTTTTGGACCTGCGTATAAAGGTATCCCTTTGGCAGTAGTTACGGCAATTGCTCTTGAAGACCTCTATGGCAAGGAAGTTCGCTATTGCTCGAATCGCAAAGAGGTAAAAGATCATGGTGCTGATGCAGGCAATTTACTTGGGTCAGACCTTCATGACGGCGATCGAGTAATTATGGTCGAGGATGTTACTACCTCGGGCAAATCAATCGATGAAACCTATCCTATTCTGAAGGCTGCTGCAAATGTCGACGTAAAGGGCTTGATTGTGTCCTTGAACCGTATGGAAGTAGGCAAGGGGGGTGTCGTTACGGCACAGCAAGAGGTTCAGGAAAAGTATGGCTTTCCCGTTGCCTCCATCGTAAGCATGGCCGAAGTAACTGAAATGCTCTACAACCGAGAGGTTCAGGGCAAGGTTGTCATCAATGATGATATTAAAGCAGCGCTCGATGCATACTACGAACAGTACGGAGTTAAAAACGTATAACGTTCGCATCAGGATGTTCAGTGCTTGCGCGTTTAGCTAATTTTATAGAGCAACTTTCAAGAGTCCGCACATTATGTGTGGGCTCTTGACGTTGTGTCGCTTAAAATTATTATTACGTACGGGATGAAAACTAAATACGTTCAACTAAGGTAATCAGAGACTTAAAACCAAGGAGCCCGACTATGACAAACCTTCTTGAAATTCCAAAGCTTGGCTTTGGTTGTATGCGTCTTCCTCTAACCGATCCTAACGATCAAACTTCCATCGATCTTGAGCAGTTTAAAGCTATGGTGGATGCTTTTATGGAGGCAGGCGGCACGTATTTCGATACTGCCTATGTATATCATGAAGGCACTTCGGAAGTTGCGGTACGCAAAGCATTGGTGGAGCGTTATCCTCGCGAGTCGTTCACTATTGCTACGAAATGTTTAGCGTGGGCCCAGCCAGATGAGCAGTCCGCGAAAGCGTGCCTCGACACTTCACTTGAGCGTCTGGGCGTTGACTATGTAGATTTTTATTTGCTTCACAATGTTGGTGGTCCGCGTACGGCTAAATTCGATGAATACGGTATGTGGGAATGGGCTCAGCAAAAGAAAGAAGAGGGAGTAATCAAGCACCTCGGTTTTTCTATGCATGATGGTGCTGATGCACTCGATAAATTACTGACTGAACATCCCACTATGGATTTTGTCCAATTGCAGGTCAACTATCTTGACTGGGAGGATCCAGTAGTTGAATCTCGTCGCTGCATTGAAGTGACAGAAAAGCACGGCATTCCCGTGGTTATTATGGAGCCTGCACGTGGAGGACGCTTGGCTAATTTGCCTGAGCGTGGCACGCAAATTTTAAAGACCGCAGAACCTTCCTTAAGTGTTGCTTCCTGGGCTTATCGTTTCTGCTATTTCCTGCCAAATGTTATTTCGGTTCTTTCCGGAATGTCTACCTTAGAGCAGGTAAAAGAAAATGTTGCAGAATGGAAGAACGCCCAACCATTTTCCGAGGAAGATCGAAAGGTTTTGGCAGAAGCGTTCGAGGCGCTTCGCAGCGTAGGCATGATTGATTGCACGAATTGTCGCTATTGTGCAAAAGATTGTCCTGCGGGAGTCAAGATTCCTGAAATTATGAGTCTGATGAATTTGGAAAAAATGACTGAGGATCGTGAATTTGTAAAAGGGTTGTACAGCTGGCAGACCACAGGTGGCCGCGCTTCTCAATGTACCCAATGCGGCAATTGTGAAGCTATGTGTCCTCAGCAGCTGCCTATTATTGATCTTTTGGAAGATGCAGCAGATTGGTACGAAGACTAGTTTGTTAGACGATGCTAAACGGCTGGCCCTGCTTTGGGTCAGCCGTTTTTTATGGCTACATTCCTAGTCCGCCCATATTATGAAATCGCTTTTGGAGCATTTCAGTTGGATAGGCGTAGTCGATATATTGCTCAAAGGCATTTTGGGGAGGGATGCCGCTTGCTCTGTCGTCGGTGCGAACTAAAACACAAATGGTCATGATTATGTTCAGAACAAGAAATACCGAAAGAGCAACGGTAACAAAGCGAGAAAGTTTGCTTTTTAAGTCGAGATAGCTAAATCCTTTTTCGCAAAGGGGAAGGCCTATCTTTACCCACAGCATTCCGAGGGTACCCCACACCAAAGCATGGAATAAATCGGTTCTTCCATCGAAGTTAAACGGATTATTGAGGTAACTCCAAGCAACGATGCCGCCAAACGTTTCCATTGCCCAGCTGGCAAAATACTCTAATCCGCCTCCCACAATCGCTCCAATAGCAATAAGCACAAGGGGATTTTTCTTTTGCAGGGGTTCGAGGATAAGGGTTAGCAGCACTGCTGCAGTACCGTAAATGGGAGAAAAGGGCCCCCAAATAAAACCAGGACGACTTTCCCATTCATTAAAGACAAGATAATGCTGAAGGGTTTCGCCAATGAGCCCTACGACTGACATAAGAAGGAATACCCATAATAGCTTGGTAAAGCTCTCACCTACATGAGTGCGCTCGGATATTGCTGGTGAAGAAGAGCGCTCGAGTGCAGTTGCTTGCTCCATGTCCCTCCTCGTTTCTAAAACTTCTCAGTCCTGAAAAGACCCCTTATTAAGAAAGGTCTCTCTTGTAAAGAAAGACCTTTTAGCTCGCTTTGCGAACTTACGTATTCAATATTTTCTATTGTACCTATTGAGATTTTCTTGTCAGAGAAAGTCGAAATGAAATAAAAAATGAACACAATGTTTAATTAATAGGTGAGTTAGCCGACGATTCGATGTTTTCTCTCCAAACATGATGAAAGGTAAAGAGAAGGGGCGTTATTATTTCGCCATGAAACAAACTCCCCTTAAACAAATATCTGTACAGCTTAAACGCCTACTTTGTGACGCAAGGCTTTGCGCTTTGAACTATTTCCGCAAGGGCAAGCAGGCTCTTTTTGAAAAAACCCAAGGTCGAAGCAGTTTAGCGAGTGAGTTACCTTTCGCAAGCGATGTAAATGTAACGAGCAATTTGCAAACTACCTTTCAGCGGATCAAAGCTGCAGTTCAAAATGCTTTTTCGCAAGGAAAAGAACATCCCGTAGTGGTTGTGATTTGCGTTTGTGCCTTGGTGGTGTCTTGTCTGGCGGCAGGTGTCTCGTGTGCTTTTGTTGATAGGACTTCAGCGAATTCAGAGATGGAAAGTCAGAAGTCTGTTTTAGTGAACGACGATCCTCTTATTTCGCTTAAAGTAGGAGATTCTGCTATCGCCGAACGGCTTGGTGGTTTTAGCGTTGCTCAACAGGGAGTGCTGCACTTTTCCGAAGAAGGAGGAGTGGTGTTTGCGCAAATAGGTGATACGGCGGTGCAGGAGGCTGTGACGGACTTATTTATTACTATATCGGCTATACAAGGGATATCAAGTTCAGAAGAAGCTCTTGAAGCGTTTTCTCTCATAGAAGGAATGTCTGAAGAATCGGATGAGCTGCTGGGGGATGAGTTAGCCGAGGCAATCCGAGCGCTGGAATCTCAGGGCTATGAAGTAGGATGCTTCTTTATGAACTTGGATTCAGGTAAAGGTGTTTCCTATAACTTAGATACCCGTATCTACGGCGCAAGTTCATTTAAGGGCATCTATGCAGCATATCTCAGCGAACATTTAGCAGACGGCGAAGTGGGGCTTTCTTCTTCGGCAATCAGTCTCATGAATGCTTCGGTGCGTTACTCCGACAATACTGCCTTTTCAACGCTAAGAAACTCTTACGATGGAGCAGGATTTGCAGGCTGGATTGAATCATGCGGGGTAAACTCCGACATTGTTAACGATACTCATTTCCCACGGTATTCAGCACGTGAATCAGCCTTACTTTGGTTTCATACGTATCAGTATTTACAGACAGGAACCGAAGCAGCAAATCATCTGCGGGAACTTTTTACTCAAACAAACGTTTCTTTCATTCGCGAGGGAGTGACAAACGTTTTGTCTTCGGAAAATGAGATGTCAAATGGCGCGGCTTCGGAGGAGCGCGATGAGTCAGAAGGGTCAGCCACCAATACCGACGCGGTAGTGCTTAATAAGGCGGGATGGATTGCCTCAACGCCTCGCTTTAGCGGTCTTTGTGATGCGGGATTAATAGAATACGACGGTCAAACGTATCTGATTTCAGTGATGACGAGTGCTCCCGATAGCACTTCTCATCGTGATCAGGTAATTGAAATAGCTGAAGAGTTGTTTAAGACACGCTAGGGTTTGAATATCGATGAGTGAAGTGTGCGGGGTAACACGTGGCGCTAGACTGCCATAACGTAGTGTGGGTGATAGGCAAGGTTTAAAAATAGGGCTCGATCAGGATTTGGGCATGTTAGAGCAAGAATAGTTGCGCTAGGTTTGTGAAGAGCGCCTCTCTACTGCTTATATAATTGACAAAGATTTATGCATTGATACCATGATGTAACAGCAAGTGATAACACGTTCGAGTGAGTTATGTTGCCGAGCAGGTTATACTGAAGTACGCGAGGGAAACAGTGAAGTGCTGTTCCAGAAAAGGAGATTTAGCTGTCGTGAACGATTCCGACGGCGGCGGTCGATGTTGTTCGATCCGAAAACGCTTTAGTAATCATACGAATGTAGTAAGTGGTCCAACGCGGTCTATGTCTTGGTGTGACATGACTGCGTTTTCTTATGCCCAAGTTATTTTATCTGTTCAGTGTATGAGCGCTGGTATGAATTCATCCCTAAAGGGGGAGATGGCCGTGTAAGAGCTCGGGTGAGGTTTTGGAAGTTTTTCGCGGCTTATTGAAAGGAACGATTAATACATGCCGATTTGGGTAAGTCTTTTATTAGTAGTTTTCTTCTTGTTGATGAACGCCTTTTTCGTTATGGCGGAGTTTTCTTTGGTGCGTGTTCGTAAGTCACAAGTTGAACTTCTTGTTGAAGAAGGGAAACCAGGGGCGAAACGCGCTGCGCATATTGCCGACAATGTAAACGCATATCTTTCTGCTTGCCAGTTAGGTATTACGCTTGCTTCTTTGGCGCTAGGTTGGTTAGGCGAACCAGCGATTTCTGCGCTTTTCCATCCTGTCTTTGTGGCCCTAGGTCTTCCTGATGCTGCCGTTACTGCTATTTCAGTTGCTATCGGCTATTTCATCATGACTGCCCTTCATGTTGTTGTGGGCGAACTGGTTCCTAAGTCTATGGCAATTTTGAATACAGAAAGCTACGCATTGCATACCGCAGCTCCTTTGCATGCGTTCTATATGATGACCTATCCCATCATGTGGTTGTTCAATACGCTTACCAACGGCATTATGCGTTTAACGGGTCATGATGTTTCAAAAGAGCATGATGCCTATACCGAAGAGGAAATCAAAATCCTGTTAGAGGAAAGCGCTGAATCAGGTTCTATTGAACAGGATCAATATCAGTATCTTGATAACATCTTCGACCTCGACGATAAAGATGCCGAATCTATTATGACGCCTCGCACCGAAGTGGTGGCAATTGACCTTGACGACGATCTTGCAACGAATCTTGAGATTATGGGTGCCAATAAGTTCACCCGTTATCCGATTTACAAGGAAGATAAAGACAACATCATTGGTTTTGTCCATATCAAAGATGCCTATCTGCTGCCAGAGGGCTCTTCGATGAAGGATTTGCGCATTCGTACTATCCAGGCAGTTCCTGAAAGTCTTTCCATTTCCAAATTGATGCAAATGCTTCAGGCGAAACATACGAAGATCGCGGTCGTAGTTGATGAGCATGGCGGTACTTCCGGTATCGTTACCATGAGTGACGTGGTAGAGCAAATTATTGGTCGAATGGAAGACGAATACCTTCATGACGATCAGGATGAAATCTTAAAGGTCCGCGAAAATCAGTATGTAGTTGATGGATCTCTTCCGGTAGATCAGTTCGTAGAGTTTTTGGGCTTCGAACCGGTTCCTGTGTACGACTATGAAACAGCGGGTGGCTTGATGCTTGATCTCTTGGATAAAATTCCTGAAGAGGGAGACCAGTACGAGCTTGTTCACGCCGATAAGAAGTTCACCCTTGTTATCAATATCATGGATGGCTACCGCATCGATAAGATCAGCGTTCTTATCGAGCATATCGAAGTCCCTGAAGAAAACGACGAAGGTAAGTAGTGGGAGTGCTGCTACGGTAGAAGAGCTACTGCAAAAGAGCATTCTGTTCAAGTGCTAAGAGTTGCTGGAAATATTTGCTTGTTTGAGCAAGCTTCTTTGGATGGCCATCTAGTTTTAGGTGGCCATTTTCTAAGAACAGGATACGGTCCATGCTGCTCACGCCCTGTAAATGATGGGTAATCATGACTATAGTTTTGTGCTGTAGAGTAGAAAAGATAGATTCAAGGACTTGTTGTTCAGTAAGAGGGTCGAGTCCCACCATAGGTTCGTCAAGTATGACTATAGGAGCGTCCTGCAAAAGAACGCGTGCAAGGGCGATGCGGTGACGCTCTCCGCCAGAAAAACGAAGTCCCGCTTCGTCAACAATAGTATTTAAGCCTTGAGGTAGGCGCTCGAGAAGAGACCCCAGTCCAACCTTATGAAGCGTTTCAATAAGCTCTTCGTCGTTTGCGTGAGGATTTCCTATCAGGAGGTTATCGCGCAAGGTGGCGTTAAACACGTAGGTACGTTGCTGAATCACCCCGAAAAAGTCAGAAGCCTTGTTGTTAAGAGCGCTGGTGTGGAGCTCTTTCCCTTTTGGATCAACTATTGTTACAGTGCCTTTAGCGGGGACTAAATCGCCACGAATAAGGGACGCAAGAGTTGATTTTCCTGCGCCGCTCTTGCCCAAGATTGCTATTTTTTCTTGAGCTGGTATAGAAAGCGAAAGATTGTCCAGTAGAAGTCGTCCCGTTTGAGAATACGAGAAACTGACGCTTTCAAACCTTATTTCAAAAGACTGGTCGGTAGGAGCTTTTTTTGAGTCGCAAGGCGTTGAAGATTTCTGCTTGCTTGCTGCAACCGAATTGGTTTTAGCGGGTGTGTGAGGTTTGGTAGAGTCGCCATGGTCTTCAACTACTTTAGGTTCGATAGAAGGCAGTTCATTGAGACGCTGAATGGAATCCTGGTGCGCCCGAGCTTCAGTGGCTGCTGCAGGTAAAGGCGCAAAAGCATCAATGAGAGGGAAATACCCCAGCACAAAGGCAAGAATCCAATTGGCAGAACCTCCTGTTTGGCCACTAAAAGAAAGAGCTGCCCATAAAAGCACTATTACCGCACCGAGAGCAAAAAGGATTTGCAGTATTACGTCTCGACGTTTATCAAACGCATGTCCTTCTTGTTCAAGAATACGCAGCTGGGCTTGTCTTTCTTGATGCCGCTTTTGGTAATCTTGATAGCGACCAGAGAGCATCCAGTCGGTAATGCCAAGAGTGTCGTCAGTTATTTCAGTGTAAAGGGATGCTTTGAGCGCTTTATGCTTTGCTTGTCGTGCTCCATTGACAGAGGCGGAAACGAGCGGGACTACAAAAAGTTCAAGCGCAATCAGAACCAGTACAATAACACCCATCCACCAGGCAAAGAGTCCGAATCCGATAACTAAAAACAAGCCTACGATCCAAGCTATAACTACGGGGAAAATGGTGCGTAAGTAAAGGTTTTGAATATGCCCGATGTCTTCCGCTAGAAGACCGAGGGCGTCTCCTAGGCGATAAAGTGAATGAAAGAAAATGCCACGAGCATCAAAGGCAAGATAGAGTTTGACGCGAAGACTAGACGTCATGCGCAAGACCCAATCGTGACTCGTGAGACGCTCGGCATACTGAAGAACAGGTTTGCCAATGCCGAATATGCGTACACAAAGAAGGGGCGTTCCCAAAAGTAAAATCGAATACGGCATTTCAGCAGATCCACCAATCAGCCAACCGGCGGTAAACATCAATGCAGAAGCAAATCCTATGGTAATTACACCAAGGAATAGAGCAAGAAAGAGAGTCTTTTTGTAGCGTCCAAAATAAGGTTTTACCCAAGTATCGTCTTTCCAAGAAAAGGTTCTCTTGGGCATTTTCGTAGCGGTATCTTTTGCGCTTTTAGTCGACATGGGATTCACTTTCTTTCGCTGCGAAATCCATAGCAGAACGGGATGTTCTGAGGTCTTCGAAAGGAGAGTGCGCTACTTTGATCGCTCCCTGCTGAATAAGAGTTTCTGGTGAGCCCTGAGCAAGGAGATGCCCCTCTTGCAAAACAAGTACCGTATCCATTGCAGAAAGCCAATGAAGACGATGGGTTGCAAGGAAGACGAGCTTATTTTGCATAAGTTCAAGCATGCGGTCTTTTAGTTCTAGCTCCGTCTCAATATCTAAGTGTGCGGTTGGCTCGTCAAAAATAAGTACTTTGCAATCCTTGTTCAGAAATGCACGAGCAAATGCGATGCGCTGAGCTTGTCCTCCGCTAAGAGAGTGGGCTCCTTCGCCGATGACGGTATCGATTCCTTCAGGAAGATCTTTAATGAGATTGTTAAGACCCATAAGCGAACAGATCTCTTCCACCTCTTTACGAGGAGTTTCAGGCTTATAGAAGGCAACATTGTCGAGGAGAGATGCATGAAAAATATGGGGGTTTTGCGGTATATAGGCAAGTTGGTTTTGCCAAGAAGAGCAGCGCAGTGTTGGCAAAACGTTATCGTTTAAGGTGAAAGATCCTGACGTAGGATCACTGAGTCCTGCCAATAGATGTGCAAGGGTGCTTTTTCCGCTACCGGATTGTCCGATAATGCCTACGATTTGAGCGTCAGAAAAAGAAGCTGAAATATTCTCAAGGGTAAAGGCATCGTCGGTTTGGTAACGAAAAGATAGATTTTCCAAATGCAAGGTGCTGTCGTTTGACCAGGTAAGAGTCGGTTGATCTTCTAAGGAAGCGCTGTTTTCTTTAGAAGTTGATCGAGGTGCGTTAATAATGGCAAGGACTGAATGAAGGGAATTCTTGCCGTCAAGAGATGCGTGATAATCGGAGGCGAATTCTCGAATAGGTCTGAAGTAATCAGGCATAAGCACCAAAACGAAGAGGGCAGGGAAAAGGGTAAGCGAACCATCAACCAGCCGAAAACCAAGCATGACGGCAATGGCTGCGATGGAGATGGTGGAAAATGCGTCAAGAACTGCACCAGATAGGGTAGCAACGCGAAGGGTCTTTATTGTTGCGGTACGAAAACGTTCGCTTGATTGGTAGATTTTTTCTGTTTGGTCGTTGCTGCGCCCGAAAAATTTAAGAGTGTCTATGCCGCGTATTGAGTCGAGAAAATGATTGGCAAGGCGCTGATATTCTTTATGTTGCTTGCCTGCTTCAAGGCTGGCGGTGTGGCCAATAAGCACCATCTGCAAAATAATGGCAGGAAAAACCAATAAGCCAATAAGTGCAGAAACCCAATCAAGAATAAAAAGGAGAACAAGAAGCATTACTGGTACAATGACCAGCTTGGTCATGCGGGGAAGTATCATACGGAGGTAAGCTTCGACTTGATCGACGCCTTCGACAAGGAGCGTGGAAAAACTACCTGTTCCCTTATCTTGAACAAGACTTTGTCCTTCATCGAAGAGCTTCTCGAAAAGAGCATCGCGAAATTCATCGGCTTTCCGACAGGCAAACGACTCAAGTTGACTCGATTGGGCGTTGTCGACAAATTGCCGAGCGACAAGGCAGATGAAAAAACCTATCAAAAGAGGAATTTGATCAAAAAGAGGTTGGTTGTACCAAAGATTAACCAAGGCGCTGGTGAGACAAAATGCTTGACCCATAAGCAATGCACCTGTTATCAGCGAAAAGAGCGTGCAACGCATAAGCATTTCACGAACTCCTTTGATGGTAAATAACAGACGGTCAATCATTGTATTCTCTCCAGAGAAGATGGTGTGAGTAAAAAAAGAAAGCCGCTGCAAACTTAAAGTAGTACAGCGGCTTTGCGTTTACTAAGCGTTAGTATTCGCTCAGGTCTTCGTCGGTGATTCGGCCGCGGAAGGTGCGATAGATAATTACATGATAGATCAAGACTAACGGCAAACCGACGCAGGTGATACCCGTCATCCATCCAAGGGCAAGATCGGATGAAGCTGCATTTGCAATGGTGATGCTTTCACCGATGGAAGTAGCAGATGCAACTACCAGGTTCGGGAACATGGAAGCGGCAAAAAGCACAACCAGGAAAAGAGCTGCGGCACTGCTGAAGATAAAGGGAAGAAGGTCGTTTCCTTCCGTCTTGGAAGTGACGATTACTCCAATCAGTGCAGCGGCAACTAAGATGAATACCAGCCAGCGAATAATTTCTAGAGCAGGATCCATTGTGGGCTGAATGCCAACCAATGCGTAGGCGGTTACTGCTGCAAACAAAACCAAGCTTACGAGCGCAAGGGGACGACGCAAGCCAGCAAGACGTGCCTGGAAAGCGGAAGGTTTCGGTGCTTTCATGGCCAACCAGGTGGCACCCTGCATAAGGAAGAACGACAAGCCTAAAAGCCCGCATAAAAGCGTGAAGGGAGTGATCAGGCCAAGTAGAGGAATGCCGTTGTAGTCGCCATTAGCATCCATTGGAATGCCTGCATATACATTTCCTATAGCAACACCAAACAAAAGAGCGGGAAGCAGAGAGCCAATAAAGAAGAGGGCATCCCAGAGCTTCTTCCATTTGGGATCATGAGCGCGGTATTCAAGCGATACGGCACGCACGATTAAGCCAAACAAGACCAGCATGATAGCTAAATAGAAGCCAGAGAAGGTAGTGGCGTAAGCTGGTGCAAATGCTGCGAACAGGGCGCCACCTGCGGTAAGCAACCAAACTTCGTTACCGTCCCAAACTGGACCAATGCTGCTTCGGACGATAGCTTTTTCTTTTTCGTCTTTAGCTACAAAAGGTGACAGAACACCTGATCCTAAGTCGAATCCGTCCAAGATAAAGTAGCCAGCAATAAGGACGGCAATGAGGATAAACCAAAGAATTCCTAAAACAGTCATGCCTATTCACCATCCTTCTGTACTTCTTCAGAATGAGGACCTTTTTTGATGAGGTGAATTACGATACGTGCCCAGCCGATAATCAAGAACAGATAAATCAAGCAGAACAGCGTAATGGTAATTGCAAGTTCAGGTGAGCTTACGGCGAGCGAATTTGCTTCTCCAGTCAATAAGCTTATTCCGTCAGGGCTGCTAGAAGCAGGATAGACAGACCAAGGCTGACGTCCAATTTCTGCAGTTATCCAACCACCCTGAATTGCCAGGAAGGGGAATAAAGGAGAAATAATTGCCAAGTTTTGCAGCCAACGCATGTTTTTGATGCGGCCTTTACGATAGGTAAAGATGAAGGCCAAAATAGTAACAAGCGCGATAAGGCCGAACATGATTACCATTAAATGGTAGCTCTGGAATACGGTGTTTACCGGCAGTTCGTCTATAGTCTCTTCAGTGAAGTCACTTCCGTATACTCCGCTAGCGGCAAGATCGTTTAGTCCAGGATATTCTTTTTCGAAATCCCAAGAAGCTAAGAATGAAGTTCCGCCGGGGATGGCAAGAGGAGTAATAACTTCTTGGTTTTCTTCATCAACCCAGCCAAGTGCATAAAGGGGCATAGCCTCAGTTTCGTAGGCGCCCTCCATCATGGCAAACTTGGTTGGCTGTTCTTCAGCGACGACAACGGCTGATTGATGAGCGAAAGCCACCATAAGAACGGTGGTAACAAGGGCAACGCACGAGGCGACACGTACCGTCCTGAGAGCGAATTCGGTATGGCGACCCTTTTTCAGATACCAAGCACCAATCGCGAGAGCCATAAAAGCACCCATGATCAGCAACGCATCAACCGTATGGAGATAGCGAGGGATGGTGGTGGCATTAAACGCTGCAGCAATAAAGTCAGTCAAAATCGCTTGAGTTCCATCAGCGGAAAGCTCTGCGCCTGCAGGAGTCTGCATCCAGGAATTGGCGATAATGATCCAAAGTGCGGAAAGGCAGGAGCCAAACCAAACCAGCCAAGCGGAGGCAAGGTAGAACTTCTTACCAACTTTTTTGCGGCCAAACAGAAGAACGCCTAAGAAGACCGACTCCAAGAAGAAGGCTAGAAGGGCCTCTGCTGCAAGAGGTGCACCGAAGATATCACCTACAAAGCGAGCATAATCTGCCCAGTTGGTTCCAAACGAAAATTCCATCGTAATGCCGGTTGCAACGCCTAGCGCAAAGGTAGCAGTAAACACCTTTATCCAGAAGCGTGAAGCAGCGGCATCTTCGGGCTTGTTGGAACGGTAGTACTTTGTTTCAAAGATAGCTACGATAAGTCCCAAGCCGATGGATAGTGGCACGAAGACAAAGTGATACATGGCGGTTAACGCGAACTGAATACGCGCCAACAGGACCGGATCAGCTAAAAAGTCCATCTGTGCACCTCCTTTACCGTTGCGGCTTTACCTGCCAGCTGTTTTCGCTGCACCTTCTTCACTTAAGCGAAGACAAATGGCTTCATAAAACCTCCATTAGTTCAGTGTCTTCATCGTATCACCTAATCACCGCGGGGTGGCGAGAAAAAAGGAAAATGTTAGTAATTTAGTATCATTTTTTATTATGGATTAACGAGAATTGCGCAACGATTCTCTGTAAAGTGTGGTTAAGAAAAGATAATTAAAAGTTATTTCATATTGGAAAAGCGTTCTACCGCCTTGGTAAAGCTCTCGATGGTCTTATCCGCATCTCCATGTTCGATTCCATCACGAACGCAGTGTTTGATATGCCCTTCGAGCACTACTTGTCCCGCTTTATGGAGGGCTGATTTAGCGGCGTTAATTTGTGCAAGCATATCTTCGCACGGAATATCCTCATCTACCATTCGATCAATTGCTTGTACTTGACCAATAATTTTTTTAAAACGGCGATGAAGGTTATCGGCGTCCATGCATTGTTTCATGGGGTCTCCTTTGTACCAAAAGGGATTAACCAGTGAGGATATTTTCTTTTTTAGTATAACCGTTCGCGAAAATCGGATTGCGGCTCTCGTCATTCAGGTATAGTATGCCATTAAACCTATACCCCCATAGGTATAGAACCATGGGTAACTTAATCCTGCGGGCGAACTACAACAGAAAGGCAAACAAATGATTGAAGCGTGGGAGCGATTATTAGAGTGGGGCGGGACAAAGCGCGATGTCGTATTTCTTATCGTTTCTTCGATAGCGTTACTAATGAGCCTTTTGGTGCCTTTTGATTGGCCGATTGATCCAGCGTGGATTGCGGTGGTACTCTGCGGTTTTCCTATTGTGTCTGAGGCGGTTATAGGACTTGTCACAAAATTCGACATTAAGGCAGATGTCCTTGTTTCATTGGCGCTCATTGCTTCTTTGATTATCGGTGAGTATTTTGCTGCAGGAGAAGTAGCGGTCATTATGCAGCTTGGTGCACTTTTGGAAGAGATTACCGTAGCGAAAGCGCGCGCAGGAATTGAACGATTGATAGATCTTTCTCCTCAAACTGCACGCATCGTTGAAAAAGGAGTCGAGCACCTTGTCGCGGTAGACGAGGTTAAGGTTGACGATCAGTGCCGTGTTTTACCAGGGGAGACCATTCCTGTCGATGGAATTATTGTTGAGGGTCATACGTCGGTTGATGAATCAGTAATGACTGGAGAGCCTCTTCCTGTTGATAAGACGATATATGATGAAGTGAAGAGCGGCACCGTTAATCAATTTGGTGCGTTTACTATGAAGGCAACCAGGGTGGGTGAGGATAGTTCCCTTGCGCGAATGATTGCCTTAGTTCAGTCTGCCGATGCAGGAAAAGCCAAGATCGTGCGTCTAGCTGATCGCTGGGCAACATGGATAGTTGTTATCGCTTTAGTTTCGGCGCTTGCGACATGGGCGGTTACCGGAGAAATAATTCGTGCTGTTACCATTTTGGTTGTATTTTGTCCCTGCGCTCTGGTGCTCGCAACACCAACTGCCATCATGGCAGCTATTGGGAATCTGACCAAATGGGGCGTTCTTGTTCGGGAGGGCGATGCCTTAGAACGTTTGGCTCGCGTAAAGTGTGTTGCTTTCGACAAAACAGGAACTCTTACGTGGGGTAAGCCAGAGGTTGAAAAGGTCTGTGCAAAAGGAACAGAAAGCCCTGATGAGCTCTTTTGGCTGGCAGCGAGTGCCGAATCTCTAAGTGAGCACCCGCTGGGGAAAGCCTTAGTGGAGTCATATCAATTCCAAAGAACGGCATCACCGCAAGGAGAAAGAGAACTGGAAGAGCGAAAGCCAGAGGAGAAAGAGTCGCTGCAAGAGAAGGAACAAGTGCTGAAGGCATCAGGACAGAAATCGCTGGCGGAACCAGAGAGTGATTCGTTAGCGGTGTCAGAGAGCAAACCGCTAGCAACGTCAGGATACAAACCGTTGGCGGTACCAAGCAGTTTTGAGATGGTGCCGGGTCGCGGGATAAAGACAGTAATAAACGAACGACTTGTTCTTGCTGGAAGTTTTGATTTTATGCGTGAGGAAGGCGTGAAAAATTGCGAGATGCCCGAAGCGTCATCTTATGAGAAGCAAGGATGCACTCTTGTTTATATTGCCCTCGATGGGTACTTGGCTGGGTTTATAGCAATGGCAGATCAGGTTCGTAAGGATTCTCGAAGAACGGTTGAAGCTATAAAGGATCTCGCCATCGTTCCTGTGCTGTTAACGGGTGATCATAGGCAGGCAGCACATCGAATAGCTGAAATAGTAGGGGTGCGCGAGGTAAGAGCAGAGTGTTTGCCCGAGGATAAATTAACCGCGATACAGACATATGAGCAGGAGGGTTCTTATGTCTGTATGGTTGGCGATGGGATTAATGACGCGCCTGCCTTAAAGCGCGCCTATGTGGGAGTAGCCATGGGAGGCGTGGGAAGCGATATTGCGGTAGACGCTGCAGATATCGCGTTAGTGCGCGACGACATTGTGGCGTTGCCCCATATGCTTGCGCTGTCGCGTCGGATGATGACTACCATTAAACTTAATATGACATTTTCTATGACTCTCAATTTCGTAGCGATTATTCTTGCTATGCTTGGAATTCTTAACCCTGTTGTAGGAGCATTGGTCCATAACGCAGGATCGGTGCTGGTAATCGCCAATTCAGCCTTATTGCTTCGCTGGAAAACGCGCGTAAGGTAAAACTCGGAAAGAACGCGATAAGAAGAAATTGAGAACCCACCGTATATTTATCGAGCAAAAAAACAAGCCTTGGAGGGTATGCATCAACTAGTTATGATGGAACCATAGTATTCAAAATCACGGCAGAAACTGTCTTTCGTTGGGGCGAAATTCAGAAGATGCTTCTGGTGTGCAAGGAGGATCTATGGGTATACGAGTCAATGGCGATGTAATTGAGAGCTCTCCAAATGGAAAATCCCTTACCGCAGCAAAGGAGCTGCTCGACAATCCAGATTTTCAGCCAGTTTCACCACGCTTTGCGGCTACCGTAATGCTCGTGCGTGATTCAAAGCCTGGTCAAACCAAATATCGAATCGAAGACGGTAATTATCCGCCTGATTTTCCAACGGGCCAGGAGCTGGAAGTGTTTATGCTTCGCCGCGTTAAAACAATGGACTTTGTGCCAGATGCGGTAGTGTTTCCAGGTGGGCGCGTTGACGAAAAAGACTCTGAGTGTGGCCTGAAATGGGCTGGTCCCACCCCTGCGCAATGGGCAGATTACATGAATGTTGACGAAGAAACCGCACGGAAAGTCGTGGTGGCTGCTGCGCGTGAAGTATTCGAAGAATGCGGAGTACTCTTGGCGGGATTCGAAAACGGTGACTTGGTAACTGACTTGTCTGATCCCTCTTGGGCTGAAGATCGACGAGCGCTTGAAGCTCATGAACTCGCTCTTTCTGAAATGCTTATGCGCCGCGATCTTGTATTGCGCACGGACCTTCTGGGACTTATTTCTAACTTCTGTACGCCTGAGTTCGAACACAAGCGCTACGACACCTTCTTTTTTTCTGCGTTGATGCCTGAGGGACAGGTTGCAGACGATAAAACAAGTGAGGCTCAAATAGCAGGATGGGTAACTCCTGCGTATGCATTGCGTGAAGGTGACGCAAATCGTTGGCTCGTTTTAGCTCCTACGGTATACAACCTTACCTGTATCGCGAATGCGCACGATGCGGAGACCTTCGTTTCAACACGCAGGACCTTGAAAAAGATTATGTCTAAGCCTTATTACCGAGAAGATGACTCTATTGGTCTTCGTGGAGAGCTTTCGTAAGCGAATATACCTTATAGATTATTTAACGAAGCCAATGAGGGTGCTATGACACACAACACAAACGACAATATTAAAAATCAAACCGCGCAAGCTCAATCGAATAAGGAACGAACGATACATCCCCTGTTATCGCTAGAAGATGACATGTCGGAAGAACATATCGTTTCAACCTTTATTGCAGATACTGAATCCTGGCAGGGAGGTCGTGTAAGCAGCTTTGTTACGTGCGTTAAGGCTGATAATCCAAGCCCTATGACCTACGTGGGTACTAATACCTGGTTGATAGCGAATCCAGATAAGGTTCAAGGAGAAGATACTCGTTGTATTGTTGTTGATCCATCTCCTGAAGGAGAACAGACGCAGCGTATTTTAGATGCGTGCGAGGAGATGGGGGTGAAGGTCGGTGCGATTTTTCTTACGCACGATCATCATGATCACACAGCGGGCGCCGTTGAGCTGGCACAAAGAAGCGGAGCCCCCATCTATGGACCTAAGCTAGAAATGGGCGCCGATACTTCGGGTGGAACTTTTAAAGTGGATTATCTATTAGAAGAGGGTTTACTCTATCCGTTCGAGGGTGCTCCCATTTTTGAAATATATAAACTGCCCGGCCATTCGAGCGACTCTTTGGGAATTTTGCTTTCAGAAGAGCAACTGATGTTTGTGGGGGACGTAGTTTTCAGGCATGGCCCTACAGTGGTGTTTCACCCTGATGGCAACTTAGCTGATTATTTGGCGTCATTAGATCTACTTGAAGATCTTGTTAGTCTAGGGAAAGTAAACGTGTTTTGTCCCGGTCATGGGTATCCCATCGTTGATCCGCTTCGCTCAATCAAGGCAACGCGCAATCACCGAATTAAGCGACTTGATCAGGTTAAGCAAGCCCTTGCAGCGGGGGTTTCGCGCGATGCGGATTCACTGTTCGATGCAGTATACGAAGGGGTGGACGAGCATCTTCGATGGGCTTCTTTGAGGAGCATTGAAGCACAGCTGGTATATCTTGACTCGGAGCAATCAGAGGGGCTTTAAGTTAAGCAAGAACACTAAACTGAGGATAGATAAAACTTACGGGGTTGCGTAAGGAAACATAAAAACAGGGGGAATCACGCTCAGAGGGAGAGGGAGACTATGAGTGGATTACAGGGACTAAAGGTTGTAGACCTTACCATTTTTGCAGCGGCACCTGGATGCGCCCGTTTATTGGCGGAACTAGGTGCAACCGTCTACAAAATTGAACGCGAAATTGGTGATGATCAGCGCACTCAAGGTGTGTCCTGGGGAATGAAGTTCAAAACCGATATCGATGATGCTGCTTTTGATTGCGGTGGCTTTAATCGAAAATGGGTTTCGCTTAACCTAAAGACCGAAAAAGGCATGGAGGCAATGCTTAAGCTGCTTTCAGATGCCGATGTCTTTATTACCAGTAACCGCACTCCAGCGCTTAAGCGTATGGGGCTTGACTATGAAACACTGCATAAGAAGTTTCCTCGTCTTGTTTGGGCGCAGCTTCGTGGCTACGGAGAACGAGGGGAAATGGCCGATGAGCAGGGATACGATGCCATTACCTATTCTGCGCGCGGCGGTGTAACCATGAGCTTCCCTAATGCGGGGGAACATTTTGAGGTGGGTAATTCTCCTGTTGCGTTTGGTGACTGGAATTCTTCCAATGCTTTAGCGGTTGGTATTTTGGCTGCACTTTGGAATGCTCAGCGTACGGGGGTAGGCGATAAGGTTGTAACAAGTCTGTACCATGTTTCTAATTGGGGCATGATGAGTGCTATTTGTGCTCAGCAGCAAGGTCAGCAACATCCGAAAAATCGTGCCGAAGCGCCTTGTCCAACCAATAATAGTTATGTCACTTCCGATGGTGTGTGGTTCGTTATGTGCTTTGGAAACTACAACAAATTCCATCGTAAAGTTTTTGAAGCAATTGGCATGGATTCCAAGTATTGGGAAGATGAATCTTATACCAGTCTTGAGGCTCTTGCGCAAAATGGTAAGAACGTTGAGGTTATCGCGGCAATGGAAGAGATCTTTAAGACCAAAACTTGGGCAGAATGGGAACCTTTCTTAATGGAGCAGGAACTTGCCTGCGAAAAATGCCGTACCGTAGAGGACGTATTGCAAGATAAGGAAGCCTTCGACAACGACCAGCTCCGTCGTGTGTATTACGAGGATCAGGGATATGGCGATGATCACTCCTACACCATCACTACGGCTCCTGTTCGTTTAGCAAGCATGGGCGATCCGGTATTGTATCGCTCCCGTCCTGTGGGTTATGACACTCGTGAAGTTCTTGAAGAACTGGGCTATTCAGATGAAGAAATCGATACGTTTGACGCGGATGGTTCGGTTCGTTGTTATGCGGGAGCACCTATGCCAGAGAGCGTGTTGAATCCGAGCTACGGTTTGTATCCTGCAAATGCTGAAGAAGCTGCCGAATTAGCGGCTGCTCGTGCTGCGGAAGAAGCTGCCGTTCGCGTTGCGGAATAATCAGCCGCTCGTTCTGCTGATCAGGTTGCCGTCCATGCTGAATAAGTCGCTGTTTCTGGAATCCGGTTTCTAAACGCTCGAAAATGGCAAAACAAGGGGATATCGGGTCACCAAATTTTCAAAAGACCACCCGATATCCTTCTTTTTTGGCTTTTATTATGCGTTTTGATAATACAAAAGCTCTAATTATGTTTAGAAGGTATATAAAAATACCTATTTAAAGCAGTTTTGGGCTCATTTTCTCAAATAAGCAACCCGATAAGCGCACTTTCTGCCAAAAAACAGGGTTAAGAAACCGGATTTTGACGAGCTACGAATTAGCTATTGCTGAAAGTGCATGATACGCCCATTCAAGGTCCACAACATAAGGATGCACAAAGGGGATTTCTACTGCTGCTAATGAATCAGCAAAAACCTGATACGCTTCTGTAGAAATTGAACTCAAGAACGTTTCTTCATTTGCTTGAATGCGAAAATGTAGTTCATTATCTTTTTGCTTAATGAACTGAACAGCGCAGTAGGAATCTTCCGTGACTTTACCCTGGCTTTGCGCATGCCCGAGCACACTGAGCTTAAGCACTTCCATTACCTTATCGTCGAAACCTGTGGTAAAGGTAGTAACTTTGTCGGAAAGTTGTGCAGTGCTGTCTACAATGCGAAACGTCGCATTGCTTATGGGGTCGTTTTCCTTTTGCAGGGTATCAAAGGTCTGTATTGCCTGTTCTCTCATTTCGTCATCGTCGCAGATGTTGTATATCATAAGGTTTCGGTCGGGATCCATGTAAAGGCAGGGGTAGTTCAATAGCGTATGGTATCCGCAGTGTGGGCAGGTAAAACTTGCTAAAGATCCCGCTGCAAGTTGCTTTGCCTCTTCGGGATTTTCTTTTGTATTGAGCATAACCCAAAGAACAAAGGGCGTTTCCTTTCCGCAGTTTGGGCAGGAAACAGGGTAGTCTTGCGATTCAGAAGGGTTCCACTTAGGTTCTTCCTCTGCAGAATTGCCTTCATGTCCTGGTTCAGTGGGGAATTGACTTTCGTGTGTCAAAGTTGTGGTCCTTTCTATGGAGATGAGGGCATATGGGGCGAACACTGTCACGCCTTTTTACGGGGCAGCAGCTAACAAAGCCCGTTGTGTCTTTCTTGGGATGTGGCAGGCAGGTTATTGCCAGCCTTTCTTAACGGCCTTTCCATTGGGGCTCTCGTTTTTCGGCAAACGCTTTAGGGCCTTCTAGGGAATCTTCGGTTGCATTAACGAGTTCCTGATAATAATCCATAATGCCCCAACCTGCACCAGGGAATTTGTCATCGCAGGCGGCCGCTTCTTTCATGGCTGCCTTGGAATACTCGATAGCAAGAGGCGCGCTTTTTACGATGCCTTCGGCTAGCTTAAATGCGGTAGTAAGCAGTTCCTCTTCGCTAACAACGCGACTGATCAGACCCCATTCGTAAGCTTTTTCCGCGTCGATATTGTCACCAACAAGAATAAGCTCGGCGGCATATTTCTGGGGAATTTGCTGCATTAAACGAAGAATAGCGCCGTCTCCGGTGGATGCACGTCCATGACGTGCTTCGGGCAGGCCAAAGACCGAATGGCTACTCGCGATAGCAATATCGCAGGCAAGAACTAGTCCGAGTCCGCCGCCAACGCAGACGCCATTTACGGCGGCAATTAAAGGTTTCTTGAAGCGATGCTTAGACATGCCGAGAAGTCCCCAATTTTCCTTACCTTTAGGTAAGTGGTAGGTGCCTGCAGCAAGCTCCTTTAAGTCGGCACCCGCGCAAAAGCAGGTCCCCGCATTCGTGATAATGCAGCAACGTTGTGTTGGGTCGTTGTCCCAACGTTCCAATTCACTGGAAAATTCTTCCATCATGAGCGAGCTCATAGCGTTGCGCGCTTTAGGACGGTTAAACGTAATAAGAAGAACACCGTTGCGTTCCTCGGTAAGAATTGTTTCGTAAGCCATTGTTTCCCCTTTCTCCCTCATGGCCTTATTGTAAAGCTGTTTGTTTGGGAAAAGAGGGAAAGTAAAGGATGTGGAAGATAAAAGGCGACATCGAATAAGGCGGATCTTTGGGAAAGGGTAGCCCCAGAAAGAACGGAAAGAAGTCATCGTGAAAAACAAGGCGACTCCGAAACCGGAGCCGCCTTTTGAGATATCTAGAGCAATGTTGCGTTAGCTAGCTGGTTGAGCCTCTTGAGACTACCGCGTCAGCTAACCTATATGGCTTTAAGCTAGTAAGCTTACCTTGTGAAGCTTGGCTTAGTCTGTTTAAGCTGCTTGAGGCTTGTCCTTTTTGCCAAAGATGGTCTTAGTGCCCTTGACGGCAAGAACGATAGCAAGGATAAAGAGGATCGCGGAAAGAACAGCCTGAACTCCAGCGCTGAATAAGTCTCCAGTACCTGCCATAAGAACCAAGCCCTTAGCGTAGAGCGTTTGAACAAGGGAGGTTAACGTTACGGCAAGCATAAATACCATAGGGATGTAGAACATCTTGTTGTTCTTACCCGCATTGCCAAGCCATGCGCAAACTGCAAGCAAGGCGAGTGCTGCGAGGAGCTGGTTAGCAGCGCCAAACAGTGGCCAGATAATGGTGTAGCCAGTCATACCAAGAACAATGCCAATAACAACGGTTATTAAGGTAGCAACGTAAGGATTTGAGAAAAACTTGCGAGCACCCGTTACGCTCTCCATAGTTTCTCCTACAGGAATCCATAGCTCTTGGAACATATAGCGTGCAAGACGAGTAGCGGTGTCGAGAGAAGTTAAGCAAAATGCCGAAACCGCAAGGATGAGCAAGGTGTAAGCGATGCTCTCAACGCTTTCAAGTCCAGGAATGCAAGCAAGCATCTGGGAAAGGCCGCCAGCAAATACTGCCGTTGGCGAAGCGTAATCGCCTGCGCAGTAAGCCTGCCATACAAAACCTACCGCGCAAAGGGAAATGATAGCAAGCAAACATTCGATCAGCATGCCGCCATAAGCAATAGGCTGTGCATGGGATTCTCTCTCAAGCTGCTTTGAGGTGGTACCCGAAGCGACCAAGCTGTGAAAACCAGAAATTGCACCGCATGCAATCGTAATAAATAGGGCAGGGAACAAGAAACCTGAAGCTGCAGAAAGATTTACCACGGCAGCACCTGTTTCTGGGTTGATGATGGGATTTCCTGCGGCATCAACCGCAGCATTGCTTGCATAAAAGCCGGTGAATGCAGGTATATCAAGATTGGAAGCATTGCCAGTTAAGCTTGCGCCTACGATGCCGATGATGGACAGGATAATCATGCCGTACAGCAAGAATGAGCTTAAGTAGTCACGAGGTTGCAACAGAATCCACACCGGAGCGATGGCGGCAACCATGATATAAACACCCAGCAAAATCATCCAGGTGGTGTAATCAAGAGATATGTAGGGGAAGTTGTAGCCAACGGCGACCAAAACCACAATGATAAGGATGGCGATGCCGATATTAGCTGCAGCGGGTAAATTGCGACCACGTGTGGCAATTCCGTATATAACCGCAGCCACAATGAAGAGCATGGAAATCATTGCGGTACGCTGATTTGCTAAATTAGAAGCGTCAGTTGCGTTTGCAAGACCAACAGCAAAGGTGTTTGCAACGATCGATGCAAAAGCAGCTACTACGAGGAGTAGTGTAAGGTAAGCAAAAATGCAGAAAATACGCTTTGCGGTGTTGTCGATATTTTCTGCAATAACAGCTGCAATACTCTGTCCTTTGTGGCGCAAAGAAGCAAATAGGGCGCCAAAGTCATGCATCGCACCGAAGAAGATTCCGCCGATAAGCACCCATAAGAGTACTGGAACCCAACCAAATACTGCTGCCTGGATGGGGCCGTTGATAGGGCCAGCGCCTGCGATGGATGAGAAGTGGTGGCCTAACAGCACATAGGGCTTAGAGGGAACATAGTCAATGCCATCTTCGAGCTCTTGTGCAGGGGTAGGCCTTTTGGGGTCAACTCCCCATTGTTTTGCAAGCCAGCCGCCATAGCATACATAGCCGACAATCAAAACAATGAGGCCGCCAAGTAAAACAATCATTGCGTTCATGTTTTACCAGCCTTTCTAGTCGTATGCCTCTACTGTGCCAATACGAGATTGCTGGCAAGGGCTTCTTTTAATTGCTTACCAGCGGCATTAGTCACGATTTCTTTTCCGGGTTCGCGTGAAAGATCTACTACCGCTAATCGAAGATCGGTCCAGCCACGAAAGCCTAGATAAAAGTTTTTCCTAAAACGGACGGACTTTGCCTGCTTGAACGCTTCGTTGGTGCATTGATTGGCAATAATGATCAACGTAAGGGCAGATGACATGTGGTTAGGAGAGGGATCTACCTTACGTAGCGCTTTGGTTGTCATGAAGTCCACTGCGTCAGAAAGAAAATCACGGTCGAGTTTTTTAACGGTTTCAAAAAACATGAAGTCGTGCGTGTTTACTTCCCAGAGTTTTGCTCGTTTGGTAAGCACATACTTTTCACCATAGGTATGAAACTCAGCAAAGGCGGCAAAGCACCTTCCCTCAAAAAGATAGTCCCTTCTAATGTCGTAGTAGGCCTCGTGTGCTGCAAGGACGCGATTGAGCAAATCGGTTTGTTTGTCCGTTGCGGGCATATCGGCGCTCCTTTGAATTTAACTAACAGCTCATTCATCTGCTTTTTCAAGCGCGAACGATTGTAAGTTCTCTTTTTTCGAGAAAGCCGCAAAAAGATGCCGAGTGTAGAAAAAATGCTTTGAACGGCGAAGTATTTTTAATAATTCCCTGTTCATGGGGTGTTTTTGGGGGGCAACTCTAAAATTTCTGGTTTTAAGGGAGTTTCGGCGAGTAATTCGAGTTGCGTGCAGGTGTTGGAGAGCCAGGAAAGAACTAGGGAAAAGGATGTCGTGAAATAGGAAGGAATAAAAAAGCAAGCTCGAAACGGTATCGAGCTTGCTATATGTTCAGAGCAGGTATGGATAGTAAGACGCTTAGAGCTTACTAATATTTGGAGCTTTGCGAAAGGGGTAGGTTCTAAAGTCTACTCCAAAGCAATTCTCGCTTTTGAAGTTGCTCTTTTGAGGTTACTCACCCTTTTCGGCGCGCTCCTTCAAACGACGGTCGAGTTCGTCAGCCAGCTGATGACGCTTAACCTTGCCTGATTCAGTCATAGGGATATTGTCAATAAATTCGATATGTTCGGGGCGTAGACGCTTTGCAACACCAATAGAATCAAGGTATTCCGCAATAGAATCAAGCGTTGGAACAACGTCTCCCTTTTGCACGATGAAGGTACAAATGCGCTCACCCAAACGGTCATCAGGCAAACCGATGGTTGCGTGAGCTCCGACTCCGGGGCACCCATCAAGATTATTATCTACCTCGTTGGCAGAGATGTTGATACCGCCGCGGATAAGGATTTCTTTCTTGCGGCCGTTGATCTTTACTCTGCCTTGTTCGTCTTGGATACATAAGTCTCCAGAGAAGAACCAACCATCATCATTGAGGTCTTTTGCTGTTGCTTCAGGATTCTTTAAATACCCACTAAACATGTGGGGTCCGCGAGAGATTTCTTCACCCTGGACACCATAAGGTACTTCATTTCCTTTTTCGTCAACAACTTTTACCTCAATGCCTTCGCAAGCAATGCCAGACCAGTTGCCATTCCATTCAAGGCAGCTCTCAGGTGGAACCAGCAGATGGGGGCAACTTTCGGTGGAGCCATAGCATTCACAAAGCTTGAGGCCATGCTTGTCTGCCCGATGGACCATGGTGCCAGGGACAGGAGCGCCGCCGCATACATAAAGCTTTAAGGTTTCAAAGGAAAGATTATTCTTTTCTGCAACATTGAGCATGTCATAAATGAAAGGAGTAGCGCCCATCGACCAGGTAACGCCTTCCTTGTTCATGATTTCGATAGATTCCTCTGGATGGAATTCTTGCTGCAGTACCACGCGGGCTCCCAACAAAAGGGGAGTAATGAGGCCATGATTGAATCCTGTCGCATGATTGAGAGGAGCAGGCATAAACATGACATCCTGACGGGTTAGATGCAGGGATTTGATAAAGGTTTTTTCAGAAAAGATTAAGGCGTTGTGAGAAATTAATACCGCTTTTGGGCGACCGGTAGTGCCTGAAGTGGAAAGAATAAGAACAATCTCGTCAGAGTTGCTTTCGGGAGCTTCCTTTAATGGCTCAAACGTTTCAAAAATCTCGTTTAAGGTAATTGTTCCGTGGGATTCCACGGTTTTGTCGTGAACGCAAAAAGCACCGTCGAGCAGGCTTGTAATTTCATCTTTGACAGAGAGGAACTGATCTTCAAAGTTGGTTTTGTGATGGAAGGTTGGGCAAATGAAAGCCTTCGACTCAACCAGGTTCATGGAGTAGACCAAGTCTTCACCATTGAAGGTAACAGGAAGAGGATGGCAAACAGCACCAACTTTTAAGCAGGCTACGTAGAGGATGCAGAATTCTGACCAAGGTGGCATTTGGAAACTTACTACGTCTCCATTTTTTACTCCAACACTTTTGAGCCAAGAAGCAAGGCGGCCAGCTTTGTCATCAATTTCGGCGTAGGTGAAGCGAACGTCCAGGTTATCACTTACATATTCGTGGTCAGGGAATTTAGATACGCGATCCGCCCAGACATCGAACAGGGTTTGTTCGGTCCAGTATCCCTTCTCGTAATACTCCTTTTTATTCTGTTCGTTCACTTTTAGGTCGGTAATCATAAATCCTCACTTCATACGACAAGAACGCAAGGGCATACTTGTCAACTATTTGGAATTTCCCTCTCGGGATTATTCCCCCTCACTCTGCGAATACACACACGTGTCCCCTTTGCGTATTCGATGAAAGTATAACGCGAATAACCCTATCAAAACGCACTTCTCCTATAGAAAGTAGGAGCTTAAACCAAAGGCGTAGCCTATAGACTTTGTGGATAGAACCTATAAATTAGACACATTAATTCGAATGTTGGCATATTGACTAAGATGTGAATTCAGAACCGAGATAGCCCAGAAAAGCACTCAATATTATCCCCACAAAATTATAATAATGTGTAATTAATGTAAAAGAAAATGCAATCAGACTTCGTGATTCTTGATAGCGCAAAAGTTTTTGGAATGCAGAGCGATTACAGAAATCGTCATACGAGGTGTAATGCAAGGGCGACCATAAGGCTTCAGTGTAGCTGTAGGTTTTTTACGATATAGAGGTGTATTGGTAAGCATTTGCTTCTGTGGTGCCGTATTATTTTCGAGATAATCTTACATGTGGAGAGGAATGGTATGAGCATACGTAAGCTATTGGCGCGTTCAGCAAGCTCAATGAGCACGTGGGGTCTACGCCACATTGCGAGGCGTCCCGCAGCTAACATGCCCGGAAAAATTGCGTTGAAGCTTGATCCTCAAATTATTGCCGAATCCATGGGGAAGGTGACCGAGGGTTCTATTGTGGTGGTAGGTACCAACGGTAAGACCACCATTACTAATATGATTGCTGACGCGCTTGAACGACAAGGTAAGACGGTCGCCTGCAATCGTACGGGTGCTAATCTGGCCTATGGAGTAGCAACAACCCTTCTTCAAACAAAAGGAAGTGTTGAATGGGGCGTTTTTGAGTCAGATGAACTATGGTTGGCTCATACGTTACCCCAGGTTCAAGCAAGCTATGTTTTGCTCCTTAATCTCTTTCGTGATCAGCTTGATCGGTGTGGAGAAATCGATCGTGTACAGGATGCTATCGTGCAGGCCTTGAGCGAATCGCCCGACACCGTGTTGCTCTACAATGCCGACGATCCCTTGTGTGCCATGGTTGCGTTGCGTGTTCCCAACAAATCAGTTGCTTTTGGTGTGGGTGAAGATCTTCATCAGCAGCAAAACATGGTAAGCGATGCGCAGATGTGTCAGCGCTGCTCGGCGATGTTTACCTATAAGTATCGTCAATATGGGCAGTTGGGAACTTACTCATGTCCTAACTGCGGTTTTTCGCGTCCTAATTTAGACTTTGCGGCAAAGCACGCGGTATTCGGAAACGATATTTCTTTCGAGGTCGAAGAAGCTGCAACGGGTGCTCATGTTTCCCTTCGTGCCCAGCGTGCAGGCGTGTATATGATCTATAACGTGATGGCAGCATGGTTGGCTTCGCATTTTGCAGGAGTAAGTGATGAGGTTTTTCAGCAAGCAATAGATCTATTCGACCCTCAAAATGGACGCTTGCAGTCTCTCACTATTCAAGGTCGTCCAATTCTGCTGAATTTGGCGAAAAATCCTACGGGCTTTAACCAGAATATGAAGCTTATTACGCAGGCAGAAGGCAAGAAAGTTGCGGCATTCTTCATCAACGACAATGAAGCAGATGGTCATGATATTTCTTGGATTTGGGACTGTGATTTCGAAGAGCTTGCAGAGCAAAAAGACGTCATAGTATATGCGGGGGGCATCCGCAAAAACGATCTACAACTCCGTCTTCGCTATGCGGGCATTGAGGCAAAAACCATCAACAGCGTAGATGAGATGGTGGATGAAGCTCTTTCAATGCCAGCTGAGTGGAAGATGTACGCAATAGCAAATTACACTTCTCTTCCTGCGGTACGGGATTCTCTCATGGCTCGCGCAGATAAAGAGCAAGCAGCTAAAGTGGCAGAGGGAACGAACGAACCAACTCGCAAAACTCATGCGTATGTGCATCAAGAAGGGATAGAACAATTTACCGAGCGACCTTTGCGTATCGTTCATTTATTCCCTGATCTTTTGAACCTCTATGGTGATGGGGGAAACGTACGCGTTTTGGCTCAGCGTTGCAGATGGCGCGAAATTCCTGTTGAGGTCGAGGCGGTTCATTTCGGCGAAGAGGCTCATCTTGATTCGGCGGATATTGTCATGCTAGGTGGCGGCCCTGATAGAGAGCAGAAACTTGCTTCTGAAGCGTTGTTTGCGATGAAAGATGAATTGCGTACCTATATAGAAAGCAATGGACCTCTTTTGGCAATTTGCGGCGGATACCAAATTTTGGGACGTCGTTGGCTTATGGGCGAGGAAGAAGTTGAAGGCTTGTCTCTTATAGATGCAGAAACGCTTCGTGCAGGGACGGGCTTTGATCGTTTGATTGACAACATCGTTCTTTCTTCACCGTTGGCTCAAATGCCTGTTGTGGGTTATGAAAACCATGCGGGACGCACAAAGCTTGGAATGGGAATGGAGCCGTTTGGAAAAGTGGTTTCTCAGGTAGGGCACGGAAATGATGACATTTCTGGGGCTGATGGTGTGCACTATCGCAATTGTATCGGTACGTATTTGCACGGTCCGCTTCTCGGTAAGAATCCTGAAATTGCGGATTATCTTATCAAGGCAGCTTTGCAACGTCGATTAGGACAGGATGCTTCGGTTTCGCTTGTTGCACTCGATGATGCGATTGAACGTAACGCAAACGCATATATGGCTCAACGTTTGGGGGTCTCGTAGTTTTCAGGCTCCCTGAACGAGCTTTTGAATCGCACTCAAGTTTTGTAAAAAATACGAAAAAGTTTCCAAATTCCGTGCAATATATGATTTTTGCCGAATTTGTTTGCGCTTTATACAAATAATTTGCATTATTAATCTCATGTTTGCTTCAAATAACAAACCAACAAAACGCTCCGCCCGCACTCGTGGGGGCGCAGAGCGTCCACATGCGGATCGTCGTGCTACTCGATCCGATGCTCAAATGTCGCGTAATCAAAGCGTTCATTCATTTGATCGCTCAGCGTATGGCAATAGTTCAGCACATAACTCTCGACGTAAGTCGGCTGGAGCGGAAGCGTATAGCGCAAGCAATTATGGTTCTTCTACGCACCGTGCAAATAACAGGTCTTCTAATTACATTCCTGCTACTCCTGCTGGTGCTAATCGCCGTTATGCCCAAAACGCTAAGAGCCGTGAATTTGTTCGTCAGCAGCATGAGCGTAAGAAAAAAAGTAAGCGCAAGCGCATATTGTTTGTGTCTCTTGCGGTAGTTTGCGTTTTGCTGCTGGGAGGAATTGGCGCTGCTTGGGCATACATTAGTCAGGTTGATAATTCGTTGCGCGACGACTTGGATGCTGATCTTTTGAATTCACTTGCAGTAACGGACTCTCCGTCTGATCCGTTCTATATGCTCTTGATTGGTGCGGATAAATCACAAGATCGTGATGAGTCTGGTGAATATGGCGGTTCATACCGAACCGACTCAATGATTCTTGCACGCGTTGACCCCAAGGAAAAAGAGGTGACGCTCATTTCTATCCCGCGTGACACCCAGGTAGATATTCCGGGACATGGAACTCAGAAAATCAACGCGGCTTATGCGTTTGGTGGAGCATCTCTTGCGGTTGATACGGTTTCAGAACTAGCAGGGGTTCCTATCAGCCATTACGCTGAAATCGATTTTGATGGCTTCAAAGCGGTAGTGGATGCTTTGGGTGGCATCGAGGTAGACGTTCCTATGGAAATTAACGACGACATGGCAGGCGGCCATGTCGATGCTGGCCTGCAAACGCTCAATGGTGAACAGGCGCTTATCCTTTGCCGAAGCCGTCATAATTACGACGATATTGGTAACGGCGATGCTATTCGTGCTGCAAATCAAAGACTGGTGCTTTCCGCCATCATGGAAAAAGTAATGAATTCCGATGTTGCTACGATCACAAATACGGTTGGCACCTTAGCAAACTATGTAACAACTGACTTTAGCGTTGCTGGCTTGGTCGGTCTTGCTCAGTCAATGATCGGCATAGATGTTGCAAACAATGTTTACACGGCAGCGGTTCCAACTACTTCAGTGTATGAGAATGACCTTTGGTGGGAAATTCTTGATGAAGATGCTTGGCAGAAAATGATGGATCGCGTCAAACAGGGATTTTCTCCTACGGAAGAAACCCAAGTAGATGAAGCTTCAGGCGCTACGATGTCATCTGCTGGTGGCGGCGGCTCAGGCAATTCTGATGGTGAAAGCTCGAGTTCCTCGTCGAGCAGTGCGTCACTTTCAGGTGTCCATATTTCAGTGAAAAATGGTAGTGGTATTGCTGGATGCGCTAACGAAGCAGCAGCTAAACTAACTCCTGATGGCGCCATTGTGGAAACAGGCAATGCGGATGATTTTAACTATTCGCAAACGCTCATTATCTATGAGGATTCCTCGCAAAGTGAAGAGGCACAAAAGATTGCCGATCTGCTGGGAGTGGGTCAAGTTAAGCAAAACGACGGGACTTATGCCTTCTCAGGTGATTTCTTAGTGGTAGTGGGCAGCGACTGGTCCTAAAAGCTAAATTAGAACAGCTTGCTTTAAAGCGCCCGAGGAGTTTTTTCCTTGGGCGCTTTTTATTTGTGATACGGTTCGCCGCGCGATATTTTAAATGCTCGGTACAGTTGTTCGAGAAGCACTACTCGTGCCAAGTTGTGTGGCAAAGTTATCGGTCCGAAACTGATGCGCTCAGTGGCGTGCTGTTTTACTTCAGAGGTAACGCCGTCGCTTCCTCCGATGATAAACACCAATTGAGAACTTCCCGAAAGGGCATAGGTGTCGATTTTCGTTGCAAGTGTTTCACTTGAGATTTCTTTTCCTTTGATGTCTAAAAGGAGGATGGGAGCATGATCGGGAAGATGGGAGAGCAAGAGCTCGGCTTCACGTTCTTTGTTTGAGTCCGGAAATTCTTTTACGGTTATTTTGCAATAAGCTCCTAAGCGTTTGAGATATTCTGCGCAAGCTTCTTTCCAGAATGATTCTTTTAGCTTGCCAACCGCAAAAATCGTTATAGACAGCACGAATACTCCTTTACAATAAGGATTAGCAAACGTAAACCGCTTGCGCTTGGGCTTGAACCCATAGAACAGGGTATTTAGCCTCATGCAGAAATAAGCAAGCTACCGTCAGAGTCATTTCTCAAGGTAAGTGTTTCTGCGCAGCAATTTTCTGCATAACTGCTATTTCTGTACGGCAATCATACTGGTTCTAGTCTTGCTTGCAAACGGCGATGTAGTAAATGGGGACTCAACGTGCATGACTTTGCTGACAAGATATTTCGAGGGGCACTTAACCACCGTCGTGTGGTCATAGTGATTGCTGCACTTTTGTTTATAGTTTCGGTCTTATGTATTCCTAACGTAAAAATTAACTACCAGTTTTCTGATTATCTTCCTGAAAGTTCAGAATCTACAGTTTCTTTGCGCGTCATGGAGGAAGCTTTTAATTCTCCCACGCCCAATTCAAACATTATGGTCGAAGGACTATCTCTGACTCAGGCAAGTGAACTTGCTGCTCAAATGGAAACAATTGAGGGCATTGAAGAGGTAATGTGGCTGGGGACTACCTGTGATACTTCTCAGCCCTTAGAGACCTATGATCCCGATGTGGTGTCTGCCTATAAAAAAGGGGATTCATATCTGTATCAGGTGGCGCTCGATACTTCAGTGGCTACGCAATCCATGGATTTTATTCGTGAAGCAGCAAACGAAGTCGGAGCAACTGACGTTTCAATGTCAGGTGAAGCAATTAATTCTGCGGTAGCTCAAGGCTCTTCTGATTTTGAAATTCAGCTCATACTAGTAATGGCTGTTATCGTCATTTTGGGATTATTGCTTATTACAAGTGGAGCATGGTTTGAGCCGGTTCTGTTTCTTTCCGTGATTGGTATTTCGATTGTTTACAACTTGGGTACCAATATTATTTTCGGAGAAATATCCTTTATTACCCAAATGTGTGCCGCTGTTTTGCAGTTAGCAGTCTCAATGGATTACGGCATAGTTATGCTGCATGCCTTCCGAGGTTTTAAAGCTCAGGGCTTAACTTCGTATGATGCGGCGGTTGCCGCTATGCATAAGGCAGCAGCTGTTATTGCTTCATCTGCTGCAACCACCTTTTTCGGTTTTCTTTCTCTTTGCGTTATGGCATTTCTCATTGGTGCCGATATGGGTGTGGTATTGGCAAAGGGAATCGTATTCAGCTTCCTGTGCGCGCTGTTTTTGTTGCCTATCTTGGTACTTTCGAGCGAAAAACTGCTTAAAAAGACTGCGCATAAAAAGTTTTTACCTTCGTTTGATAAGTTTGCAGTTTGGTGCATGCGAATTGCTGTTCCCTTTACGGTCATTATTGCCTTAATAACTGTTCCGGCATACCTTGGTCAAAAACAACCGAATTTTGTGTATGGTGCAAGTGGTTTTGTGGAGCCTGGCACGGAACTTTACGAAGAAACTAATGCAATAAATGAAACGTTTGGCGCGCAAGAGCAGTGGGTAATGCTGGTTCCTGAAGGCGATTGGGGTCGTGAGCTCCAAATGGTAAAGCGCATTGAAGATCTTGAAGGCGTATCAGCTGTTACTTCGTACGTTACGGCAGTGTCTGCCAATATCCCCACTGATATGGTACCTTCTGAAGATTTGTCCCAACTTGTGTCGGGCGGCTATTCGCGCATTGTGGTATCGACCTCGGTTGAAGGGGAAAGTGAAGAAGCGTTTTCTCTGGTACAGGCTTTTCGTGATATAGGGGATGAATTTTATCCCGAGGAAAACTATTTAGTGGGTTCGGCCGTTACCTCCTATGACATGTCTCTTATTGTCAATGATGATTCTCTTCGTATCTTTATAGCTTCAGTAGTGGCAATTGGCTTAGTGCTTCTTCTGATGTTCCGCAGTTTGAGTATTCCTCTCATGCTGCTTTTGACAATTGAAATTTCAATCTGGATCAATTTAGCAATTCCTTATTTCACGGGAGAAAGCATCCAGTACATTGGCTATCTCATTATTAGCGCCATTATGCTGGGTGCAACGGTTGACTACACCATTATTCTGTCGCGTGCATATTTGGATCGTCGTGTTGAAATGGAAAAACGTCCCGCTATGCTTTCAGCTATTTCTTATTCGGCGATTACCATTTTGACCTCGGCAACAATTCTTACGGTGTGCGGGGCCTTTATCGGAATTATTTCTAGTAATGGTGTTATTGCCGGTTTAGGAACCCTTATTGGTAGAGGTGCCTTTATTGCAGCACTCAATACGTTTTTACTGCTTCCTATTCTCTTTATGGTGCTGGATAAAGCGGTGGAAAAGACCACCTGGAAGGCCCGCTTCTATCACGGAGATAACCGTGGCACTCATGGCGGAAACAATAACAGTAATCTCTCCGCTCAAACTTCGCATGGTAAAGAGGGGTAGATAATATGCGCTACGAAACTTTTGGACATAAGGATAAACGCAACAGAAGTAACAGAAAGCAACTTCAGTCAAAGCGGGTTTTGGCAGGTGCATTCCTTCTCCTGGTGTTGGCGGTGCCCGTTACGGCAGTTCCTGTGATGGTGAATGCTCAAGAGACAGAACAAAGTTCTGGGGCTTTGCAGGAACAGGCTAGTGGGACACTTGCAGCAGCGGACGTGGTGGGAAGCGCTGAAAAGAAAGAGGTTGTGTATGCTACGTTGGATGGTAGCGGAGCAAATAAAAGTGCCTACGTTGTTAATGTTTTAGAAGGAAACGCGGGCGAAACAGTTCAAGATTTTGGGGCATATGAGCAGGTAGTAAATCTTACTGATACCTCTGAACTTACGCAGCTTTCCGATTCGGTTATTGCCACCCTACCCGAAGGGGAGTTTTCCTATCAAGGTAGTCTGTCCGATGCTCAGACTCCCTGGAATATTTCGCTGAAGTACTTCTTGGACGGGCAAGAAATTTCACCTAATGAGGTTGCAGGGAAGAGTGGGCATTTAGAAATAACAATTCAGACTTCGCAGAATACCTCGGTTGATCCTCGTTATTTTGAAAACTATCTCATGCAAATTACCTGTACTCTTCCTATGGAAAACACCACAGAGGTAAAAACCGATCAGGGATCTATAGCTCTTTCTGGTTCTGATGTGACGGTAAGTTTCATGGTTATGCCCGATAAAGAAGGCAATGTTTCTTTAAGTGCAGATGTTACCAATTTTGAAATGAGTGGCATTAGCTTTGCGGCAATTCCCTTTTCTATGGCGCTTGATTTTCCTAACACCGATAGCTTGGTGGCGCAGTTTGACGGACTTATTGAGGGAACCGAGCAATTTCACGCGGGAGCACAGGATCTCGCAAATGGCGTAGATGAAGTGGATTCGGCAACCAAGCAGGCGGCGTCGGGCGCTGCAGAACTTGCAGCGGGTGCTACTCAGATGACGCAAGGACTTCAGCAATATCAACAGGGTTTACGTGATAGCGCGGATGATGCTGCAAGTTCGGTTTCTGAGGAAGAAATTCAAAAAGCTTCGGATGATTACCAGCAAGCCGTTGGTGCGTACACGGCTGCGTTTGCACAAGCTTACGAAGGCATCCTTTCAGGATATGGAACACCAATTACTGACGAAATAAAGCAGCGGGCTTTGGCTCAGGCAGCGCAAAATCCGGTAGTTTCAGACTATCAGGCCAACATGGCAAATAAGCTTGAAACTCTGACGACGCTTGTTGCTGCCCAAGGTGGTTCGCAGGGCGCTGCGCAAGCACTTACGGGTGCTGCGGAGGGGTTAGGATCTCTGGAGAATACCTCCTCGCTTCTTGGGGGAAGCGCTTCGCTAGATGCAGGGGCGCAAGAACTTGCAAGTGGGCTTGATCAACTTGCTGGTGGTACAGGAGAGCTTAGCGAGGGCACCAGCGATCTTGCGCAGGGAACGCAGACGCTCGCGCAGGAAACACAAGGAATCCCCGATGCGGTACAAGCTGAAATCGACGAGCTCATGTCTGCGTATGACAAATCTGATTTTGAACCCGCAAGTTTTACCAGCTCGAAAAATACGAATGTTACACTGGTGCAATTCGTTATGACAACCGATTCTATTAAGGTTGATGAACCAACGAAAGAGGAAGAACCAGCACAAGAAGAAACGCTCCTGGATAGATTTCTTGCTCTGTTTTAAAGGTGTCGCGCTGTTTTGATGCGTTGCTTTTAGCAAGTTAGGGCGGATGGCGAATGCGCTCAAATGAATAGCGAGTATGCCAAAGCGGACTATGAATCCGCCAAAATAGATTTCGGGGCTTTATCTTGCCTTAGAGAACGGTATGATTAACGAAAAACCAAAGAAGGTGGCTTATGGATAGGTCACCGATACCGATACAGAAACCCTCGATCTGCAAGGAACACGCATATGTCTCTTCCCGCATCTAATCTAAACAAGCAGGCAGACAACCGCACCACTATGGAGTTGGGAGCTTGCTTGCCCATGACTGCAGAAGTTAAAGATGATCACCTGTTTATTGGTGGCGTTGATATGGTTGAGCTCGCTCACGAATATGGCACGGCACTCTATGTCTACGACGAGGCCGATCTGGTCAATCGTATGGACACCTACCGAGATGCGTTTAGGACGCGCTATCCAAACTCCGACATTGCGTATGCAAGTAAGGCGTTTCTTAATAAAGCCGTTTGCCGTTTGGCAAATAAACATGGCATGTGTCTCGACGTGTCGGGTGGCGGAGAATTGGCCGTAGCTCGTGCAGTTGATTTTCCGATGGATCGGGTAATCGTACACGGCAACAATAAAACTCCGCAGGAACTGCGTGAAGCAATTGAAGCGGGAGTGGGTCGTATTGTGGTGGATTCACGCATTGAGCTTTCCCGCGTGTCTGCAATTGCGCAAGAAATGGGCGTTACGCAGGATATTTTTATGCGCATCACCCCTGGTGTTGAGGCGGACACCCATGAATATATTCGCACTGGTTGCGAAGATTCTAAATTTGGCTTTACGATGCGTGAGGATTTTGCATTTACCTGTGTTCGCGACGCTCTTGATGCACCCAATGTTCGCCTTGCAGGGTTTCATATGCATATTGGCTCTCAGATTTTTGCCTTACATTCTTTTGGTGAGGCGATCGATGTTATTGTCGAATTCGCTCATCGCGTCAAGGAAACTTACGGTTACGAGATTGATGAGATCGATGTCGGTGGTGGTTTGGGTATTGCTTATACAGCAGAAGATAAGCCTTCCTCTATTGAAGATTTCGCAGAAATCACCACTTCGGAAATGATCAAAGCCTGCAAAAAGTATGGTCTGAAAGAACCTCGATTGATTTGCGAACCGGGTCGTTCTTTAGTGGCAACACCCGGAGTGACGCTCTATACGGTAGGCATCTTAAAAACACTACCAGGTATTCGTAAATATGTTGCTATCGATGGTGGCATGTCCGACAATATTCGTACAGCGCTTTACCATGCGGAATACGAGCCCGTTATTGCTAATAAAGCAGGTCAACCACGTACCGAAATAGTCACGCTTTGTGGTAAGCATTGCGAAAGCGGCGACGCGGTGGCACTGGATGCTTCAATCCAGCATCCAGACCTAGGCGATATTGTTTGTGTATTTGGCACCGGAGCCTACTGTCACTCCATGTCAAGCAACTATAACGGCCAGCCTCGTCCTGGTATTGTGTTCGTAAAAGACGGGGCTGCTCGTCTTGTTACGCGTCGTGAAACTTATGACGATCTGATGGCGTGCGATATCGACTAGTGCTTAAAGCGAAGGCCTCGAAAGAGGATTTAAAAAGAGGCTTCCAAGACAAGATAAATACCTGATACCGTGAACTTTGTTGCGCTCTCTGATGCCTTGAAGGATAGAGAGCGTAACTTGTATACAATGCAAATACTTGTATAAAGGACCAGGAACTCTTTATACGTTACCCTGCTTAGCGTTGGATGCGTAGCGGTTCTGTGTCACAGAGAAAGGATATATACATGGCTGTCAAGATTGGCTTGGTCGGAACGGGCACAGTTGGCGGCGGTTGTCTTGATATTTTAAGCAACCACAAACAAGATTTTCTTCGCCATTTTGGTATCGATCTTGAATTGGCTCGCGTATGTTCACGCGATCCTCAGCCAGCAATTTCACGTGGTTTGCAGGACCTTTTTACCGATGACTATCACGACATCATTAATGACCCTGAGATCGATATTGTGATCGAGCTTATTGGCGGTACAGGAGTAGCAAAGGACGTTATTAAGGAAGCGCTCTCTGCTGGCAAGCAAGTCGTCACCGCCAACAAGGCCATCATGGCTTCTGCGGGCGAAGAAATTATGAATCTCGCCGAAGAAAAAGGTGTCGAGATTGCGTTTGAAGCAAGCGTAGGCGGCGGCATTCCTATCATCGACCCGCTAAAGCACTCGCTTATTGCTAACAGGATCGATTCTATTATGGGTATCGTAAACGGTACGACCAATTACATGCTTTCGCGCATGGATGAAGACGGTCTTGATTACGATACCGCACTAAAGGAAGCGCAGGAGCGCGGATTTGCTGAGGCGGATCCAACGGCAGATGTCGACGGCTTAGACGCAGCAGCAAAAATTGCCATCTTGGCATCTATCGCGTTCAATTCCCGCGTAACAATGGACCAGGTTTACACCGAGGGTATTCGTCGTATTTCTCCTGTTGATTTGGCAATGGCTCACGATTCTGGCTATGTGGTTAAGCTGGTCGCTCATGCGCGCCGCACTGAAAAAGGTATCGATGTGCGTGTTCATCCAACCATGATTCCTGAATCTCATCAGCTTGCAACGGTTAATGGGGTATTTAATGCAATTTTTGTTGAAGGGGATGCTGTAGGACAGACGATGTTCTTCGGTGAAGGCGCAGGTGCAGGTCCTGCAGCAAGTGCAGTAATGGGTGACGTATTAGAGGTTGCTCGCCACGTACAGATGGGTATAAAGCCTATTGTAGGATGCACATGTACTGACAAGCTACCGCTCATTTCTATGGATGAGCTGCATACGAAATATTACATTCGTTTTGTAGTGGCAGATCGTCCTGGTGTTTTGGCTGCAGCGGCAGATATCTTTTCTCGTAATGATGTTTCGGTTCGCACGGTTACTCAGCGAGGAAATGCTGCACGTGAAGATGTAGATTTGGTTTTCGTAACCCATACTGCTGAAGAGCGCAGTGTTCGTAAAGCAATCGAAGAAATACTAACCCTTGAAGGAGTAGTAACAGGCGGAGCACCTTCTGTTATTAGAGTTCAAGACTAGTAGCGTTTCTGCTGAAATAGGGCAGCTATCTGCAATACAAACGGTGTTCTTCTCTGCAATTGAACATCAAGCAACTGATTAGCCATAATTATTTCCTATTTGTATAAGACGAAGCTCTGCCGAAAAAGAAATTTCGTTATGGAGCTTCGTCTTACTGATTCATGAATCCTGAGTACTACTGCACGCCTACCTGCTTGATGTCGTAAGGCGTTGCCTGGTAGACATAATAGTTAAGCCAGTTGGTGTAGAGCAATTGAGCCGCTGCTCTCCAATTTGAGACAGGCTGTTTCGTTGGGTCGTCATTGGGGAAATAATGTTTTGGCAGCGCAGGGTTAAGTCCCTTTTTTACATCGCGATTATATTCATTTGCAAGGGTGTTAGTGTCGTATTCGGGGTGCCCGAACACGAAGAAATGACGAGAATTGGTGCTTTTTGCAATAAAAACTCCTGCTTCATCGGATACCGCGATGAGTTCTAAGTCTTGTTTTGCCGCAATGTCTTCTGCCTTCACGCCGGTGTAACGAGAGTGGGGTGCGTATACTACATCATCAAAACCTCTCACCAAAGGGGAGCTGGGCTTTAGGATATGGTGTTCGAATACGCCGGTCATTTTTTCGGGAAGCAGGTGCTTTTCTACACCGTAGTGATAATAGATGCCTGCTTGTGCTCCCCAGCACAAATAGAGCGTAGAGAAAACGTTAGTTTTTGCCCATTCGAAGATATCGCACAATTCTGGCCAGTAATCCACCTCTTCAAATTTCATCTTTTCAACGGGAGCACCTGTGATGATCATTCCGTCATAGTGCTTTTCCTGGATATCATCAAGGCCAACATAAAATGACTTCAAATGTTCGACAGGAACGTGGGATGAGTGATGGGTAACGGTTTGTAAGAGGTCTATTTCAACTTGTAAGGGAGTATTTGACAGCTTGCGTAGTATTTGAGTTTCCGTTTCAATTTTTAATGGCATCAAATTCAAAATGAGAACTTTCAAAGGACGGATATCCTGATGAATAGCACGATGTTCGGTCATTACGAAGATATTTTCGCTTTCAAGCACTCCGGTTGCAGGAAGGGTATCGGGAATTCTGATTGGCATACAATGCTCCTTGGCGATTGACATTATTAACTATGCTACTAAGTAGACTGAACTTGACGATTCACTCGCATTCTAGAGGAAGTTCACGACTCGTTCATAAAATGCTTACAGGTTACGCTTTCCGATTGTACGCGACACAAGTCTTTGTTTCCATGCTGACCTGCCATTCTATAGCTGGTTATAGAAAAATACTTTTGCCCCGAAACGAAGAGGTAACCAAAAATGGCGTTTGCGCGTTCTATAATCTCAAAGCACACTAAAACACCGATAAGCGCACGAAAAACAAGCAAAATCGCCGATAGATTTAAGGAGAATGCATGACACAGTCAGTTAGTACCATTTGTGTTCAGGGTGGTTATCATCCAGGAGATGGCGAGCCGCGTCAGGTTCCCATTTATCAAAGCACTACGTGGAAATATGACACAAGCGAACACATGGGCAAACTGTTCGATTTGGAAGAAGCAGGGTATTTCTATACACGTCTGCAGAATCCAACGAACGACTTTGTAGCAAATAAAATTTGCGAATTAGAAGGTGGTACAGCAGCGATGCTTACCTCTTCTGGTCAGGCAGCAAATTTCTTTTCAGTATTTAATATTGCGGGCAATGGCGATCACATCGTCTGCTCTTCGGCAATTTACGGAGGTACGTATAACCTGTTTGCTCATACTATGGCTCGTATGGGTCTTGAGTGTACTTTTGTAACCCCAGATTGTTCCGACGAAGAATTAGAAGCTGCTTTTCAGCCCAACACAAAAGCGGTATTTGGAGAAACTATCGCTAATCCTGCTCTTTCGGTTTTGGACATCGAGCGTTTCGCTAAGGCGGCGCATGATCATGGCGTACCACTGATTGTTGATAACACTTTCCCCACGCCCGTTAACTGTCGTCCCATTGAGTGGGGCGCAGATATTGTGACGCACTCTACTACTAAGTATATGGACGGACACGGATGTGGCGTTGGTGGTTGCATCGTTGACTCAGGTAAATTCGATTGGAACAAATATGCCGATAAGTTCCCTGGCTTAACGACGCCCGATGAAAGCTATCATGGCGTGGTATATACGGAGCGTTTCGGCTTGGAGGGTGCGTTTATTACTAAGGCAACCGCTCAACTGATGCGTGACTTTGGTTCTATTCAGTCGCCTCAGAATGCATTTTTGCTAAACATGGGACTTGAAAGTCTACATGTGCGTATGGCGCAGCATGTAAAAAATGGACAAGCTGTTGCTGAATATTTACAGGCGCATCCGAAAGTTGCATGGGTTCGCTATAGCGGATTACCTGGCGATGAGTACTATGAGTTGGCTCAGAAATATCTTCCCAATGGTGGCTGTGGCGTGGTGAGCTTTGGCGTTGCTGGTGGTCGTACTGGTGCAGAAACCTTTATGAAGAACCTGAAGCTTGCTCAGATTGCAACTCATGTTGCCGATGCGCGTACGTGTGTATTGCATCCTGCCAATGCAACTCATCGTCAGATGAATGACGAGGAACTAGAAGCAGCGGGTATCAGCCCTGACTTGATTCGTCTTTCTTGCGGCATTGAAGCGACCGAGGACTTGATTGTCGATATAGAACAGGCTTTGGCTGCTGTGTAGTTTTTTATGAGGTGCCCTGTATTTGTGGGTTCTGTATCTGTGGCGCCCTGCTGCTAGTCAAGTTTATTATCAAATTTGTAAGCGCCTAAGGAGGAAATTCCTTAGGCGCTTTTCTTTTGCGGATCTTTGCAATCCGTCAGGCAGTAATGTAATCGGTTGAAGTTATTTGTTATTTCACCGTTAGAACTGGAATATCAACAGCGCGTAAAACACCATAGCTTACGCTGCCAAGTACCCCTCGAATTCCTCCTAAACCACGACGTCCCATCACGATTAAATCGCAGTCGTGGTTGCTTGCATATTCGGTGATTCCGCTAACCGCAGAAGGGTAGGTAACAACTTCGGTATGAACGCGCTCGGCAGGCATGCCATCAAGGAGTGGATCAACCACTTCGTCAATTTCTTTTTTGATGTTCTCGAGTGCCGTATCGACCATTGCGGTATAACTTTCCTGGTCAATAAATGCTGAAGATCCTCCTGTGATAGGGTCGGTTCCTGCGGTAAGCGACGAAGCAAGCGCCATAGGCACAATATTTACTACAAAGATTTCTGCCGTTTCTGACTGAAGAGCCAATTCACGTGCGGTAGTAAACGCCCCCTCGGCGTGATCGGATCCATCAAAAGGAACAAGAATACGCTGGTATTTCATAAGAACCCCTCTCCTTAAGTTTGATGATTAGTGGTCTTAAGGACACTTCTATTATGGCACGTTTGAGATGGTGTGTTTGATAAATAATGAACGTAGCGGTAAACATTAAATAACCGCGTGATAAGTAGCGCATGGCATCGCGGGAAGTCTTGCGATAATGGAGAGGAATGCATTGCGGTATCGAAGGAGAAGTCGCAAGGCTAGAGAGAAATTAGATTACCTAACTTATAGAAATCGCTTATAAATAAAATTAGAATAACAGGTTCAATTTTGAAACCCCAGGTGAGACAATAAAGAACAGGAGCGATACCTAAGCTTCGGCTTTTTTGTCGCTTGCGCCGACGTGATACCCCTCTTGCGTCGGCGCTCCTGTTTTAAGGGGTCTTCTATTTTGGTTTCTACCAGGAATTTGCCGTATCCCGTCTTTTTCAGACATCTTTTAAAAAAGGTATTGACGCAGGATTCTTTTCAGTATAAGTTAGTCGTGGTTAACTTAGAGAGAGCAAACGTGCTACGGCGGAATCCTCTGCACCTCTTCGCCGGCGCATCTCTTGTTCGGGCTCTTTGGAGATGACGCCAATCGTCTTGTCCTTTTTCGTTGGAAGCACGGTTCTCTCGAGCGAATCCTCTTGTCCTAACAAGAGAGTGGACGATGGGGCGCTTGCGGCATGGCAGGCGCCCCCGCTTTTCGCTCCTGCTTTTTTGGCAGATAAATTGAGAATTAATAAACACTAAACAATTGGACAAGTTATTTAACAGCGATGTGCTTGTTCTTATCTTTGCGCTTAGGTACATAAGAAGGTATCAAAAAAGAGACGGTTCGGACTATAGATGGCTCAGGCTATAGGCAGAAGCGAGCTTTTTTAAGTACGGCTATATGAGTACGAAGGGAAGAGGAAAGGCATGCGCGTAAAAGGTGTGATCTTCGATTGTGATGGCACTTTGTTGGACTCGATGGGAATTTGGCAAAGTCTAGAAATTAAAATTGCCCAAGAATCAGGCATCGCACTTACCGAAGAGGAACGTGTTGTCCTTAACGCAAACACCCCCGTTCAAACTGCGCGCTATTTTCACGAGAAATATGGAATAGGCGCAAATCCTCAAGAGATACTTTCGTTTATGGATGAAGTTCTTGAAGCTTTCTATCGTCATGAAGTAGAGCCTCGGCGTGGTGCGGTAGAGCTAGTTGAAGAACTAAAGCGCAGAAAAGTTCACATGACTATCGTTTCTTCGAGTCCGGGTTCATTGCTTCGTTTAGGATTGGAGCGGGCTGGAATTTATTCTTGCTTTGAAGAGGTAATCTCGAGCTGCGATATGGGTATTTCCAAGCGTGGACCTCTTGCTATCCTTCGGGCTCAAGCAAAGATGCATACCGAACCTGAAGAAACGTGGGGATTTGAAGATTCTCTCTATGCTGCAGAGGTTTTAGCAGATCAGCATTTCGGTGCTGTGGGCATCTATGATACTGATGAAGCGGGAACAATCGAACAGCTAGAACAAGTTTGTGATGTTGTCTTGCGAGAGCTTGATGAGCTTGATATTGATAAGTTTTTACGAGGCGAATATCGCAAGAATGAATCGGCCGTCGGGTAAAGAATTGATCGGCTGTCGGATAAAGAGTGAGTCGGCAGCTGGGTAAATAATCTACAGTAGACTTACGCAACCAATGGGTGCCCCTAACGAGTGCCCTCATTAGTGGTCTAGTTGAGTGCTCTTAACGGGCATTCTCAGTGGGCATTTCTCAAAAGGTGCCCTCAGCGGGCATTTTCGACAGACGCTCTCAACGAGCGTTCATAGCGAATGTCTTAACGGGTGTCCTCAGCGGGCATCTTTTGATGGGAAATCTTTTGCGCTCTTGCATTTAATCAAAGAAAAAAGACTTGCTCCTAAAAATACCGCGACGGTGTCTACCAGCCAATCAAGTGGATCGCAGCTGCGATCTGGTACAAAAAGCTGATGAATTTCATCGGTTACGCCATAGGCACTACCCAAAATGAGCGCAAAAAATATTGCGTGCGGTAGCGGAACGGAAAAACGCAAAGCGTTGCAGAGCAGAATGCCAAAAATAAAATACTCAACAAAATGACCAACAGGAGAAACGTCTACGGCATGTCCAAAAAGTGCCAGCGCGGCATCTGCAAGTAAGGTTTTAATGCTTGAAATAATGCCTAACCCTTCATTTATGGTGCTGCCGGTATTGGCTGACATCCAAAAAATAAGGACACCCATACAAATAACCGCAATCCAACTGATGCACTGTTTGCGTCGGGTTTGATCTGAGGTATGTTTGTCTGTTCTGTTCACGCTTAAAACGCTACCTTCAAAATCTTTGTGCTGGTATTCGAAGATACTAAATGCAAGAATGCGAAGACTAGTAAGATTAGCTTATTGTTGAGTAATTGTAGTGTGCAAGATGCGGGGTAAGCCAGAATGGATAACAAGAAAACAGATATGAAGTACGTCGTTTTGCTTGTATCCATTGTTATGCTGGGCTCCTGTTTTGGTAATTTGTCTCAAACAGCACTTAATTCTATGTTTGCGGGGATGGCGCAGGACTTTGGCGTTGACGCAGGTGTTGGCCAGTGGGTAACCACGCTCTACATGCTTGTTCTTGGAATTACCGTTCCTGCTGTTACCTATCTTATGCGCCGTTTTGTTTTAAAGAACGTCATTATCGCTTCGCTTGTTTTGCTTGTGCTAGGTGGCGTTGTTGATGCCTTGGCGTGGAACTTTGGTCTTTTGATTGCGGGACGAGTCCTGCAGGCAATTTCGGCAGGAATTACCATGCCTATGATGATGAGCCTTATTATGACCTCGGTTCCTTCCGAACGTCAGGCAACTGCTATGGGTATTTCGGGCATTGCGATGGGGTTTGCGCCAAATATTGGTCCTACTATTGGTGGCTGGATGTTAGAAACAACAGGATGGCGCAGCTTTTTTGTGGTTCTCGCTTTCTGCTCGTTATTACTGACGCTGGTGGCGATAGCGGTAATTAAGAAGACTCCTCCCGAGGATAGTCAGATGCGTCTTGATGGTATTTCGTTGCTGCAGTCTGCGTTGGGCTTTGGCGGATTGCTTTTAGGATTCTCGAATGCTTCAAGCTACGAATTTACCAGTCCTTTTATTTGGGCTCCGGTTATTGTCGGTGCAATATTTTTAATCTTCTTTATAAGGCGACAGCGCAGGATAGAGTATCCGCTCATTCATTTGGAAATTTTCCACTCCAAACAATATCGTGTCAGTTTCTGGGCAAGTAATTTTCTCTATGCAAGCTTTATGGGAATCACGCTTATTATCCCGCTCTACATAGAAAACCTATGGGGTGGCAGTGCGTTTCAGGCGGGACTTGCTTTGCTCCCTGGAACGATTGCGGCATTTTTTATTAACCCCCTTGCAGGTATTTTGACCGATAAAATCGGAGCACGACCAGTGGTTGTTGCTGCATCATGTTTTTTGGCGCTCGGCGCTACCATGATGGCGTTTGTTGATGAAAATACGCCTTACTGGGTAATTTTTGTCATGCAGGGCATCCGTGCTACAGGAGTTTCAGGTCTTATTGGTCCCTTAAATTCTTGGGGTATGGCAAAGCTTCCTCCATGGTTCATGACCGATGCTTCTTCGTTTGGAACAGCGGTTCGCCAAGCGTTTGCTTCATTGGGAACGGCGCTTATGGTGTGTGCAATTGTGGTGATTGGCCCTCTTACGGGGTCTGCCGCCATGGGGTATCACCTGGGATTTGGGTTCTCTGCGGTATGCGCAATTATTGTGTTGATTATTGCAATCGTAAGTGTGCATTCAAAACTTCGTAGCTAAATGCGCCTCGCATTGTCCAATGTGACTGGCATCGCTCAGTGTGTCTAGCATCATTCAATGCGCCTAGCATTACCCGGTGCGTCTGGCATCGTCCGGTGTGCCTGGCATCGCCCGAGCAAAACTTAACCCTAGGCGATCTCTAATACTTCGGCAATTTTTTTTGGATCAACTTGTGGAAGTGGCAAAAAAGACTGGGGATCAGCAATGTGATCGCCTAAAATTCGCTCCATCCAAATCATGTCGTACCAGCGACCAAACTTATGGGCGCATTTATTGAACTTACCTACCAGCTTAAAACCTAAGCGTTCGTGAAAAAGGCGACTGGTGGCAGGGACATACTCATCAGCAGGGTCGCAGTGAGCGATACAGGCTTCCATGTTGAAAACATTTTGAAGAACTAAAAGCTTGGCGAGTGTTTCGTATAGCCGACGCCCAACCCCTTTACCGCGATAATCCATGCGCATATAAATCGAGGTTTCGATGGAATGAAGATAGGCTGCGCGTGGGCGGAATGCGGAAGCATAGGCGTACCCTACAATTTCTCCTTCTTCAACAGCGACGATATAAGGATATCGCTCGAGGGTTTTGCGTACGCGTTCAGTGAAATCTTCAAGCGTAGGATCCTCTAATTCGAACGTGACTGCAGTAGTGCGAACGTAGGGGAGATAAATCTCCCGTAGTGCAGCAGCATCGGCAACGGTAGCCATTCGTATGATAGGTAAATTCTTCATGGTGCGCTTATTGTAGTCGTGTGTAGGGCGCTTTGGTAGGCCTAATTTATGGAATCTGATTCAGTTTTCCTAGGAAAGCTTTTTAGTTTGCAAAAGTTTAAAAACTTGGAGTAAAGAGTTTAAAAACAGAGGAGTAGTAACGGTAAAGGTATTCAGCCGTTTTTTCGAGTAAAACATACCGTTAAGCGTGAATTTCGAAACCAGTGCGAACTGTGGTATACTCACAACGCTTTAGTATGGTAGAGTGCTAAAGCGCCATGAGGGTAAAACGTTCAATGGAACATACTCGTAGATGGCGAAACGTATTGGTACACCATGAAGCGAGGTATTCATGAAAAAGAAATTACTTATCTTGCTGACATTCGCTTGCGTAGCTTGTTTGTCGGCTGTTCTCCTTACGGGTTGTTCGTCATCTAATGAGGAAGCAGAATCGAGCGAAGATACGTCTGCTGACATTAGCACGCTTATCGTTGGCTTCGACAATAGCTACCCTCCCTATGGTTTTATGGATGAGAACAATGAGCCAACTGGCTTCGACTTGGATTTGGCTGCAGAAGTTGCTAACCGCAATGGCTGGGAACTTCAGCTTGAGGCTATCGATTGGGATGCAAAGGATGCTTTGTTGAATCAGGACAGCATTAACTGCATCTGGAATGGCTTTACTATGGAGGGTCGTGAAGACGACTACACCTTCTCAGAGCCCTACATGCTCAACGAGCAAGTTATTGTAGTGAAGTCTGATTCGGGCATTACTGATTTTGCAGGTCTTGCAGACAAGACGGTTGTTACGCAGGTAGACTCTGCAGCGCTTGATGTTCTCGAGGGTGACCAGGCAGAACTCGCTGGTACGTTTGCAGAACTCCAGACTCTTTCTGATTACAACAATGCATTTATGCAGCTTGAATCTGGCATGGTAGATGCAGTTGCTTGTGACCTTTCCATCGCGCAGTATCAGATGTCCGCGAATGAGGGTACCTATACTATGCTCGAAGAGCCACTGAGTTCTGAGCACTATGCGGTTGGTTTCAAGAAGGGCAACGAAGCGTTGGCTCAGCAGGTAACCGACACCTTAAAGGAAATGTATGAGGATGGTACGGTAGAAGAACTCATCAACAAATATGCTGATTACGGCATGAATATTGAAAACTGGGTATTGAAGTAAGACAAATTGAGTAGTTCTGCAACTAGGGCAGAATACAGGTAAACCGGGCGGAGGGAAACCCTCCGCCCTTTGTTGCGTTTCTGAGTTGTTAGATGTGAGCACTGGGCAGAAGTGACCACTGGGTAGATATGCGCACTGGGTAGACGCGGACACCAGGCAGACGTGAGCACTGGGTCGTTTGGAGCGAGTGCTTAGATCTAACGAATGAGAAGCAAGAAACAATAGGACGATAGGGCGAAATTGATCAGGATATAGGAATTCTGGCATCTCGACTATCGGCATACGTAAGTGTGCGGGGAGGATAGTTATGGAATTGAGCGTCATGGTGGGAGCCTTGCTCGAGGGATTAGGGCTTTCTGCTTGGATTTTTGTCGTTACGCTGGTGGGATCGCTTCCGCTTGGTATTGTGGTGGCGCTTGCGCGCATGTCTAAATTTAGGCCCCTTTCTCTGGTGGCTCAGTTTTATATTTCAATTTTGCGCGGTACGCCTTTGATGTTGCAGCTGATGGCCTTTATGTTTGCGCCTTATTATCTGTTCGGAATCTCGATGGACACCGACTGGAAGTATGGTGCTTGTGCGGTAGGCTTCATTCTTAATTACTCAGCTTATTTTGCCGAAATTTATCGTTCTGGCTTGCAGTCCATTCCGAAGGGGCAGTATGAAGCGGCTCTGGTGTTGGGTTATTCGCGCTCTCAGACTTTCTTTAAGATCGTGTTGCCCCAGGTTATTAAGCGGATTATGCCTGCAATGGGCAATGAGATCATAACCTTGGTTAAAGATACGTCGTTGGCGTTTGTTTTGGGCATTGCTGAAATGTTCTCGGTTGCAAAAGCGATCTCCGCAAGTGAGGTATCGATGATTCCTTATGCGTTAGCAGCTCTCATCTATTGGGTGTTCTGCTTGCTCATCGAATTCATTATTGGTCGCGCCGAAAAGAAGATGGCCTACTACCACGACTAAGATCTTGGGTGATTTTAGAAAAGAGGTTTCACAATGGGAAATACGCCAGTTGTTAGTCTTCAGCATGCACAAAAAGCATTTGGCAACAATGCAGTATTGAAAGATATTTCTTTGACCGTTGAGCAGGGCGATGTTCTATCCATTATTGGTCCATCGGGAGGTGGCAAGTCTACACTTCTGCGATGCATGACCTTATTAGAGACGCTTGATGCAGGATCACTGTCGTATGGTGACTTACAGGTGGTGACGGCATCTGAAGTAAATGGAAAAGCAGTTTATGGCGGCAAGGATGTGTTGGCGCAAGCGAAGAAACGCTACGGTCTAGTGTTTCAGAACTTTAATCTATTTCCGCATTACACGGTTCTTCAAAATGTGACCGATGCGCTTATCTGCGTTCAAAAAAAGCCCAAAGAGGAAGCACTTGCTAAAGGTCGCGAGCTTTTAGCCAAGATGGGGCTGACGGGCAAGGAAGATATGGTTCCTTGTGAGCTTTCGGGTGGTCAACAGCAACGCGTGGCTATCGCGCGCGCTTTGGCACTCGATCCCGATGTGCTGTTCTTCGATGAGCCTACCTCAGCGCTTGACCCTGAGCTTACTCAGGAAGTGCTTCGTGTTATTCGAGAATTAGCTGATGAGCATATGACTATGGTTATCGTAACGCACGAAATGGCGTTTGCTCGAGATGTAGCAGATCGCGTGGCATTCATGGATGGCGGCGTTATTGTGGAAGAGGGTCCTGCTAAAGAGGTAATTGGTAATCCTAAGCACGAGCGCACCAAGGCGTTTTTGGCACGTTTTGCAGAAGGTAATGCGGATTAGCTAATTGCGCGCTGCAGACAAACCTGATTTCTGCACTCAACTGCTCAATTTGGCAAAGTTTGCTCGTTTTTCGAAGGGATGGTGGGTTTGGAAAAACCTGCCATCCCCTTTTTCGTATTTCTCACAAAAGAGGAGCGATCCACAAAGAGGGGTGGGTCAAAAAGAGGAGCGGGCAAAAAAGGAGGGGCAACTCGCAAAAGGAGGAGTAATCCACAAAAAAGAAGAGCCCAGTAAGGGCTCTTCGAATAAGACGGTATGACTGAATAACGATTATTCAGCTTCGGTTTGCTTGAGCAGACCGTAACCACCATTGGTGCGGCGATACAGAATACAGAAAGCGCTGGTATCACGATCGATGTAAGCGAAGAAGTCATGACCCAAGAGATCAATCTGGATAAGGGCCTCTTCTTCGGTCATAGGATCAAGTACCAAATCTTTTACGCGAACTACTTCGTCATCCTGAGAAAGTTCTGCCATTAAGCCATCAAGGTCAAGCTCGGCTGCAGGAGCGGACTTGTCCACAACAGGTGCATCAGCGATCTTCTTGTCGATAACACGAGTCTTGTATTTACGCAGCTGACGAAGTGCCTTTGCGGCAGCAACATCGATAGCAGCGTACATATTTTCATCGCGTTCTTCTACACGAATGATATGACCGCGAGCGCGCATAGTTACTTCGCAGGTTGCAGGGGTTGGATTAGCAGGATTCTTTTCGACATGAAGAACAACTTCGGCTGTTAACGGATCGATATCCATAACCTTCATGGAGTTACCAATTTTTTCCTCTGCATAAGCACGCAAAGCTTCAGTTACGGGCATTTTACGACCGGTGATGGTGATATCCATAGTTTCACCTCTCATACTGGAACCAATATTACGATGTGACTTGAGGAGTGGGTGCCGAGTATTCTTGAGTGAGTGAAACTAAAGCAGCGATATAAATAACGCGCATGCAATTGATTCTCCCAGTTGGAAACGGCTTTCCAATTCCCCTCGTCTACCGTTTTCATCTATCAGTCTAGCGCACTTTGAGCAGATTGTGGGAAGAATTTGAGCGCGTTCATGTTTTGAAGGAGCTACTTTTTGTCAGCTTCTTAACAAGAAACAGAAAACATCCTCGTTTTCTGGTATTTCTAGGAAAACAGATACCTCTAAAGATGTTAGGCTTGGTATGCCCTTGTTTTAAACGAAAGGTCTCTTGTATGGCTCAGCATCATCATCACGAATCCGACATTTTTATCAAAGAGGCAGAAGGCCATCAGCGTCGGTACCATAAAATCGTAGAGCTTACTCATTCCACCACAAAAGCCGCTGGCGTCATGCTGCTTGGCGCTATTATTGCGCTGATTGTAGCAAACACGGCATTTCATGAAGGGTTTTACGAATTTTGGCATACCGAGGTAACGCTTGGGTTTGGTGATGCTCATGCGGAAATGTCGCTTGCGCATATCATTAACGATATCTTGATGGCGATTTTCTTCCTTTTGGTGGGCCTTGAAATAAAGTATGAAATGACGGTCGGTGAATTAACGAATATTCGCCAGGCAATTTTGCCAGTTGGTGCAGCTCTTGGCGGTGTCATGATGCCGATCGTGGTGTATCTGCTGTTTAATGCGGGAAATCCAGACACTATGATGGGGTGGGGCGTTCCTACCGCTACAGATATTGCTTTTGCTTTGGGCATCTTGGCACTCCTGGGATCTCGTGTTCCAGCGGGCGTAAGAGTATTTTTGAGCACTCTTGCTGTCGCAGATGACATTGTAGCGATCTTGGTAATTGCTATTTTCTATGGTCAGAGTCCTTCTTTGATGTGGCTTGGAGCAGCACTTGTGGTTCTCATTGCTCTCATTATTATGAATCGATCCCACATCTATTCTCTAATTCCTTATTTACTGGTTGGTGCGGTCTTGTGGTACTGCATATTTATGTCAGGTGTTCATTCGACAATTGCTGGCGTACTTTTAGCCTTCGTGATTCCTTCGGGATCTCGCGTTGATTTGAAGAGCTTTGCAAATTGGTCGGGCGAACGCGTAAAAGAGGTTCACGAAACGTTTACGCCCGATGAGCCTGTCATTGGCCAGGCGGATTATTTGGCAAGTGTATCTCGTTTAGAGCGCGTAGCGCGTCACGTAGTTCCGCCCGCAACGCGTCTGGAGCGTAAGCTCTATCCTTGGGTATATTTTGTAATTTTGCCTCTCTTCGCGCTTACCAATGCTGATGTGGCGTTCACTCAGACCGCCGTAGGCGATATTGTGAGCAATTCAATTTTCCTGGGAGTATTTTTCGGGTTGGTAATTGGTAAGCCTTTAGGCATCATGCTCATGAGTGTATTAATTGTTAAAACGAAGCTCTCATCACTTCCTGAAAACGTTAATTGGGCTCATATGCTGGGTGCTGCACTTCTTGGTGGCGTAGGCTTTACGATGGCGATCTTTGTTGCGAATTTAGCCTTTGTAAATCCTGATGACATAATGATTGCGAAAGTGGCAATTTTGGCTGCTTCGTTAGTGGCTGGTGTCGCTGGCTTTGCTTTCTTGTTTATCCAGGCAAAGGCTGCCTCGCTCAAGGGACTTCGTTTTGAAGCTAAGCTTGCCTCCCCTGATAATTTACAGACGTTCGGAGCTCAGGAAGCGCAACGGCGCTACGAGCGAGAGCTTCAGTATGTTAGAGAGCAGATCGCTAAAAACGAGGCAGAGCACAAAAAGTAAAAGAAACGCTATGACCTGGTGTTATGAAGTCCATCTTCACATTATTTTGATTGAACGTTGACCTTTTGTTACCATGAACCAAGCTCACGCTTTGCATATTTGAAATAAGTAACGCAATCAGTAAAGCGAATGGTGAGCATAAGGAGGCTAAATTATATGGCTGAACAAGTACGTAAGTTCAACGCGAAAGCCGTTTTATCTGGCTTTTTTGCGGTGGTATTAGCAGTAGGCTTAGCCATTCCGGTATCAAGTGCTTTTGCAAGCCCCGCAGATCAGGCTCAGGCAGAGGCGGATGCTGCACTCGAGCAGCTCAATGCTTATCAGGCAGAGCTCGATCAAGCTAGCGGCGATTATCAGAATGCTTTGCAGGAACAGCTCGATGCTGAAGCTAAAGTAGAAGAAGCGCAAAAGCAGATCGAAGAAAAAACTACTGAAATCCAGGGATACCAGGAACAGCTTGGTGATCGTGCTCGTGACATGTATCGCTCTGGATCTACAACATTCTTGGATGTAATCCTTGGCGCAACTTCATTTGAAGACTTTGCGACAACTTGGAACATCTTGGAAGACTTAAACCAGGATGATGCTCAGCTGGTTCAGCAGACCAAGACCGCTCGTGAAGAGCTCGAAGCAGCTAAGACTGAAGCTGAAGAGCAAGCAAAGGTAGCATCCGATAAGGCGGAAGAAGCTAAGCAGGTAGCTGATGCTGCAGATGCTAAAGTTGCTGAAATGCAGTCTGTTTATGACAATCTTTCCTCTGAGGCAGCTGCTTTAGTTGAGCAGGAACAAGCAGCCGAAGATGCCGCACAGGCTCAGGCAGCTGAAGAGGCTATCGAATCCGGCAACATTGGCGGCGGCAACAATAGCAATAACAACAACAATAATAATAACAACAACAATAATAATAATAACAGTGGCGGTGGCGACTACGTAACCAGCGGTGGAAACAGCTCTGCAGTTGCAAGGGCTTACGCTGAAATTGGCAAGCCTTATGCATGGGGTGCTGTTGGTCCTAATGCTTATGACTGCTCTGGTTTAGTAAGTTACTGCCTGACCGGTTCTCACTCTCGTCTTGGTACCACTGGTACTTTTATGAATTGGCCGCGTACCAACAATCCTCAGCCTGGTGATATTTGCGTAAACGATCATCACTGCGGTATTTACATTGGCAATGGCCAGATGATCCATGCTCCACATTCTGGCGCAACGGTTACCATCAGCGCAGTTCATTCCGATATGATTTATGTAGTCTACTAAGCGTGCAGTGTTGGCATAAAGCTTAGTCGCTCATAAACGGAAATCTCAAGTATAAGTAAAGCCCGCTTCTGAACTGAACCCCGATAGTGGGACTGAAAACAAAAGTTTTCAGTCCCACTTGCTTTTGGGGGTGATGTTTTGAAATACGGAATGAGTATTAGAGCAAAGGCAGTGCTTTACTTATACCGTTTTATCTGACAAATAGAATCGGGCATTAAAAGCGGTAATTACATTCGAGAAACTGGGGTCGATTGCTGTATAAGAAGACGGAATTAAACGCGGAATTAAAAGTCTCCGTTGTTATTTTTAAGGCTGAATTAGGGAGGCAAACCCAAAAATTAGGTTCATAAGACAAAACCACAATATATAGATAAACAGTTGAAAAGATGTTACTTGGTGTTGTGGTTTGTGCTGGAGTGACAATGAAACAACGATAATCTGACCAGGCCTTATGTGAAAAATTAACACCACTAAGCCATGATGAAGCTGTGAAAATATTGTGTGTGCCAAGGGGGCATGGTAGGATAAAACAGCTATCGCTTAAACAAACTACGTATGCTCGAATCAGAGGAAGGATATCCCCAGATGAGCACAAAATTCGCAACACAAAAGCGGGCAATTATTGCAGCAGTAATGGCTGTTATTCTTTTAGTGGGCCTTATGGTTCCCACTGTTTCCGCTTATGCAGAGCCAACTTCGGCAGAAAAACGTGCCGAAGCACAGCAGGTTCTTAGTCAGCTTGAAGAAATGCAAGTAAAGCTGGACGAAGCATCCAACAATTATTATGCAGCGCTTGAGGCTCAGGAAGAAGCTGAAGCTAAGGTTGTAGAAGCGCAAGCAAAAGTTGATGAAAAAACAAAAGAAATCGAAGGTTATCAAGAGCAACTTGGCGACCGTGCACGAGACATGTATCGCTCTGGCTCCGTAAGCTTTGTCGATGTAATTTTGGGTGCCTCTTCTTTTGAGGAATTCGCAACTACCTGGAATATGCTCGAAAAGCTCAACGAAAACGACGCAGAGCTTGTACAGCAGACTAAAGATGCGCGTGAAGAATTAGAAGCAGCAAAGACCGAAGCTGAAGAGCAGGCTCAGATTGCTGCTGACAAGACTGCTGAAGCAGAGGCGGTAAAGGAAGAAGCTGAAGCAACAACTGCAGAGATGCAGGCAACGTATGATCAGCTTTCCGCTGAAGCAGAAGAGCTTCTTCGTCAAGAGGAAGAAGCAGCAGAGCGTGCTCGTCAAGCTGCTGCCCAGGCAGCCTTACAAAATCAGTCAGGTGGTGGAAACTACGACAACAATAAAACGCCAACTGTAACAGGAAACGTAATTGTTGATCGTGCGTATGCTCAGCTGGGTAAGCCTTATGTGTGGGGTGCTTCTGGTCCTAATTCCTTTGACTGTTCAGGATTGGTCGGCTATTGCATCACAGGCACATATGGTAACCATTGGTGCACTACCTATACCATGCGAAATTGGACGCGCGTTTCTAATCCTCAGCCAGGTGATTTCTGTCTCAACAGTCATCATACGGGTGTGTATATCGGTAACGGGCAAATGATTCATGCGCCTCGCACCGGTGATGTGGTGAAGATCAGCGCTGTTCATGCAGGCATGTACTATGTTCGTTACTAGTATTTGTTGCTAGCAGAGCGTGCATTGAAGCGCATTAAGCGATTATTAATAGGCGTTAGAGCGCGTCATAGGACGCGCAGCAATGTGCGTCGCTGCCTTTAATCATCTAACAGCGGCCGTTTCGCTTGCCAATTATGGAGGAAGCGGGGCGGCCCTGTTCTTTTCGCGAATATGTGCTAATATAGCACCCGCTAATTACCGATGATCGTTATGGCTTTTTGTGCAACAGGCGGTGTTGTAAGGGAGCCATGAAGACCATCAAAGCACTGAGCTTAATTAGCAAAACGGGATGTGGCTCAGCTTGGTAGAGCGCTGCGTTCGGGACGCAGAGGTCGCAGGTTCGAATCCTGTCATCCCGACCATTTCAACCACTAGGGGAGCCTTCCGCGAAAGGCGGTGCTCTTTTTGCTAGAGTGAAGGTACTCGCTCGAAGATAGTAACTGGGTGTTCTCTTTGGGATTTTGGCGCACAGGTCAAATGCTAGCTGAGTTTTGATTGGCTCCAAAGAGGCCATCTAGGATGTGGAGGTACTTGCATGAAAATAGGACCTTTCGGCATTTTCGAAATTGCCATTATTCTTATCGTAATTCTTATTATTTTTGGTCCAAAAAATCTTCCAAAGTTAGGCACCGCAATTGGCAAAGCGGTTAAGAACTTACGCGAAGGTTTAGGCGGTAATAAAAAGGTCAAGGAAGCCGAAGAGGTTCCGGTTAAAGAGGCTAAAGACAGCACCCCTGAGGAAATCGAGGTGGAGGTTATCGATAAGCCCGAACCAACCTCAGCAAAACCTGCTCCCAAAGCGACGGAGGAAACCAACAACGCTTAAGGCGAGCTTAGGTGGTATAGAAAGTAAATCAAGGGGCACGCTCTTCGTGGGCGCGCCCCTTTCGCAGGTAGAGAAAGGATAAGAGGCCAAGGCTGCGCTTGGTCGAGGGGTAGTAAATTATGGCTGAAAACAACTACATTCTGACCGAAGAAGGCAAAGAGAAGCTCGAAGAAGAACTGCATTTTCTGGAAACGGAAAAACGTGCAGAGATTGGCGAGCGTATTCGTGTAGCACGCGAATTTGGTGATATTTCCGAGAACTCCGAATACGATGATGCTAAAAACGAGCAAGGCATGATGGAGGCTCGTATCGCGGAAATTACGCGCATTCTTAGCGAGGCTACGGTTGTTTCTGCTCCAAAGCGCTCTGGCAAGGTAAACATTGGCAGCCGTGTTACGGTTGAAATGGGCGGACGCGAGCGCGTTTTCTCTATCGTCGGTGCAGCAGAAAGCAATTCTGCTGAAGGCAAGATTTCAAATGAATCACCTGTAGGTGCTGCTCTTTTGGGTCACAAAAAAGACGACGAGGTGGAAACTACGGGACCAACTGGTCGTGTTATCAAGATGAAAATCCTGAAGATCGAGCACTAAGGATAATACATCTGCATGGTTCACTAAGGTCTGCTTGGTCTATCACGGTCTGTATGGTCCGCTAAGAGTAGCTCAATTGAGAATGCTCGTTATGGATGGTTTGATGAGGGTAGGCTAAAGCGTTTCCTGAAAGAGTTCAGTAAAAACGATAGGCAGACTGATAGGTAGGCGGACCTTAAAACCACAGTTAGACTTTATTGAGGTAAGTGATTAAGAAAACAAGCTGATTTGCTTGTATTGAAGAATGGATAGCAATGGCGCAAGATTCAACTGAACAGATTATTGAAGACGATCCTATTGAAGTTCGTCGTGCAAAGCGTGAGGCATTGCTGACTGAAGGGAAGAATCCCTATGGTCACGCCTTTAATTATTCCCACCATGTTGCCGATCTGGACGAAAAATATAAAGAGCTCGGCGATGGCGAAAATACTGAAGATCGTGTTGCTGTTGCTGGTCGTATCGTTGCAAAGCGTGTTCAGGGAAAGATTATTTTCTTCGAATTGCTTGATGCTACTGGAAAGATCCAACTGTTCTGTCGAATCAACGCATTAGGTGAAGATGCCTTCGCGGAAATGAAAGACCTTGATCTGGGTGATTGGATTGGCGCAGAAGGCTTAGTAATGCGTACTCGACGCGGTCAACTGTCTGTAGCGGTTGATGCGTTTGAGCTTCTTGCTAAGGCTCTTCGTCCTTTGCCAGAGAAGTTTCATGGCTTGGCTGACAAAGAGCTGCGTTATCGTCAGCGCTATGTGGATTTGATCGTCAATGACGAAGTTCGCGATACCTTTGTTAAGCGCTCGAAGATTATTTCTACGTTTCGCCATTACATGGAAAATGATGGTTACTACGAGGTGGAAACTCCCTTCTTGCAGACCATTCAAGGTGGTGCAACCGCTAAGCCATTCATCACGCACTTTAATGCGCTGAATCAGGAATGCTATTTGCGTATCGCTACCGAGCTTCATTTGAAGCGTTTGCTGGTGGGCGGATTTGAGCGCGTTTTCGAGATTGGTCGAATTTTCCGTAACGAAGGAATGGATCCTACCCATAATCCTGAGTTCACTACCATGGAAGCTTATCGTGCCTTTAGCGACCTTGAAGGCATGAAGAAACTTGCTGAAGGAGTTATCAAAGCTGCAAATGCGGCAGTAAATGATACTGAGCAAATTGAATATCAAGGTCAGGTAATTGACCTTTCGGGAGAGTGGCCTTCGATTCCTATGACGAAGATAGTATCCGACGCATTAGGCGAAGAGGTTACACTCGATACATCCGTGGAGCACTTGGCTGAACTTGCAAAGAAGAATGGTATCGAAGTTAAGCCTGAATGGACAGCAGGTAAGCTCATTGCGGAACTGTATGACGAGATTGGTGAGCCAAGCATCGTTAACCCAACTTTCGTGTGCGATTATCCCGTGGAAGTAAGTCCATTGGCGAAGCGTTTCGAAGATGATCCTCGTTTAACTCAGCGTTTTGAATTGGTAATTGCAGGCCATGAATATGCAAACGCTTTTTCTGAGCTTAATGACCCCGTTGACCAAGCGGAGCGTTTCCAGAAGCAGATGGAAGAAAAAGCTTCAGGCGATGATGAAGCAATGGAGTACGACACTGACTATATTCGTGCGCTGGAATACGGCATGCCTCCTGCAGGCGGTATTGGTATCGGCATCGACCGTGTTGTGATGTTGCTGACCAATCAGGCAAGTATTAGGGATGTGCTGCTGTTCCCGCATATGCGTCCTGAAGCAAAGATAAATTAGTAAAGTTGTTTCGTGCTGCTGGTTTTCTGTCGGGAACAGTAGCACGCGCCCTCTCGGGCGCCTAGAAAGCACTAAACAGTCCATAGGACTTTTTTCGCATATGCGCAATGTCTTTAGCTAGATAACAGATGGTCTCACTCGAAGGACCTCCCTGTTTACTCCCGCATAGGTGTAATGTCTTTAGCTTTTGCTTAGGTTTCCAGCAATCTGGCAAACTAAGCGAAAATCATCAAGTTGGTGCAGATAATTACGGTTGTGCGTTCATCGGAGATGCAAAACCAGTGATTCTGGGTAGTTTTGCTACCCAAATTGGATCGCTTCCAGTAAACAACCAAACTTTAAAGACTGCGGAGTAAGTTTCGAGCTTCTGATTAGGTGCATCGCAGATTTGCCGCAAAACTAGCTTTTTTGGCAAAAACTGTTCTTATCGGGTCGATGGTCCCTTATTTAGAGCTTCTAAAAGTCAATAAAGCATGTAAATAGGCTATAGATCCAAGTCTCATATTTGCCAATTAAATACGTTTTGGCAAATTAACGCTTTATCGGGTTGAAATTAAACAACGTCGCGAAAAAACCTCAACCCGATAAAGCAACTTTTTGCCAAAACAGAAGCTTATCAACAGCGTATGTACCGCTAGTAACGCACCAGCAACGCGTATGCCACTGGAAATAAGTGCATGTCATCGATGATGGCATGCACCGTAGCTGCTGTCATATGTCGTCGACGGCGCGTGCACTATTCGTTATGCGCCACCGATAAAGCCATACATTATTGACAACGCGTGCGCTATCGATTGCCCCGTGAACTATCGCTCGTTTTATGCGTAAAGTAGAAGATATCTATAAAATGGTAGAATTTTAGGCGCATATTTGCGATAAATATGTGACGACTTGTTACGAAAATATGACAAACTAGCACTCTCTGTTATCGAGTGCTAGGATTGGATGAGCAATTTTTAAGTGAGCATTTTAAAAGGATAGACATTTTTTAAATCCTGCCGCGAGAATCGAGGCTTATATGTCATTTGACAAATTTACGGACAAAGCGCGAAAGGTGCTTGTTCTCGCCCAAGAGGAGGCACGTGCTTTGCACCAGCCGTACGTGGGCACTGAGCATGTACTTTTAGCGCTCATGAAAGAACAGGATGGTTTGGCGGCACAGGCGCTCGATAAGCTTGGTGTAAAGTACGACGCTGCTGTGCAGTGTGTTCGCCAAATCGTATCAATTGATGAAAATACTGACGTTTCGGGACATCTCAGTTTTACTCCTCGTGTAAAGCGTGTGTTAGAAAACTCACTACGCGAAGCAATGCAGATGGGTAAGTCCTATATTTCCACCGAACACCTTCTTTTGGGTATTGTTCGCGAGAATGAGGGCACTGCAATTGATGTTCTTGCGCGTTTGGGTGTAACAGGTGATGCTATCCGCTCTGCTCTTAATGATTTGGTGGGGCAGTCTGCGGTATATGCAGGTACCAATTTTGACCCAACGGTGAATACCTCTGACAGTATGCTTAAAGAGTTTGGCACCGACCTCACCAAGAAGGCTGCTGACGGAAAGCTCGATCCTGTCATTGGACGTGCGGGCGAAATTGAGCGCGTGATGCAAATTCTTTCCCGTCGTCAGAAAAACAACCCTCTCCTGATTGGGGAACCTGGCGTTGGTAAAACTGCGGTAGTGGAAGGCTTAGCACAGCTTATTGTTGCCGATCAGGTGCCTGATATCCTGCACAACATTCGCATTTACACCCTTGATGTTTCCGCCTTGGTTGCTGGTTCAAAATATCGTGGTGAATTCGAAGAGCGTTTAAAGAAAGTTATTAAGGAAGTGGAGCAGGCAGGAGACATTATCCTGTTTATCGACGAGCTTCATACCCTTATTGGCGCAGGTGCTGCCGAAGGTTCGATCGATGCAGCTGCCATTTTGAAGCCGCCGCTGTCCCGTGGTGAAATTCAGATCATTGGTGCTACCACGCTTGATGAATATCGCAAGCATATTGAAAAAGATTCAGCATTTGACCGTCGTTTCCAGACCGTATTAGTAAAGGAGCCTAACGAAGAGCAGGCTGTTCGAATTCTCGAGGGCCTACGCGATCGTTATGAAGAGCATCATCACGTTCACTTTACTGACGAAGCGCTGTCTGCGGCGGTGAGCTTGTCAGATCGCTATATTCAGGATCGTTACTTGCCCGACAAGGCGATTGACGTTCTTGACGAAGCGGGTGCACGTATGCGAATTCGCAACATGGTGCTGCCTGAAGAATTGCAAAAGATCGATGACGATCTACGCAAATTGCGCGCCGCTAAGGAATCTGCAATTGCCGATCAGGACTTTGAGCGTGCAGCAAGAGTGCGCGATGAAGAAGAAAAACTTCAAAAACAGCGCGTAGAGGCACAGAAGAACTGGGAAGAAAAAACTTCTAAGACACTCAACGAAGTCTCAGTTGAAGATGTAGCAGATATCGTATCAATGACGACTGGTGTTCCTGTTTCAAACCTCACCGAAGCGGAAACCGAGAAGCTTCTTCGTATGGAGTCAGTGCTGCACGAGCGTGTTATTGGTCAAGATGAAGCAATTACGGCGCTTTCCAAAGCAATTCGTCGCAGCCGTTCAGGGTTGAAAGATCCTAAGCGCCCTGTTGGTTCGTTTATCTTCTTGGGTCCTTCGGGCGTAGGAAAAACTGAGCTTTCGAAGGCTTTAGCAGAATTTCTCTTCAACTCCGAAGATGCGCTTATTTCCTTCGATATGTCAGAGTATATGGAAAAGCATTCGGTTTCACGTCTGGTTGGTTCGCCTCCGGGATATGTTGGTTATGACGAGGGTGGACAGCTAACAAAAGCGGTTCGTCAGCGTCCGTATTCGGTTGTCCTGTTTGACGAAATCGAAAAAGCTCATCCTGATGTCTTTAATATTCTTCTTCAAATTCTCGAAGAAGGACGTCTGACCGACTCTCAGGGTCGTGTGGTTGATTTCCGAAACACCGTTATCATCATGACCTCCAATGTGGGTGCTCGCGAAATTACTACCAGCGCACCGCTTGGTTTTGCGTCAGGAGACAAGGGCGGTTTGGACGATAAGGAAATCAAGTCGCGCGTAATGAGCGAAGTCAAAAAGCTCTTTAGACCTGAATTCCTGAATCGTATTGATGAGATTATCGTATTCAAGTCGCTCACCGAGGATGAGATTGTTGAGATCGTTGATCTGATGATCGATGAACTCCGTCAGCGCCTCATAGAGCAGAACATGACTATCAACTTGACTAAACAGGCAAGCAAACTGATAGCTAAAGAGGGAACAGATCTGTCCTTTGGCGCTCGACCTCTACGTCGTGCTATTCAAAGACTGATCGAAGATCCAATTTCTGAACAAATCCTGGAAGGCAAGTGGACAAGTGGTTCGGTGATTGACGTTGATGTTGAGCACACCGAAGACGGAGACCATCTTACCTTCGTGCCAGGAACTGGTTCTATACCTGCACCGCGTAAGCGTGATACCATAGCTGCAGAGGCTGAGCTGCTTCTTGCGGGATATGATCTAGGCCATGCGGGACTTTCGTCGCGTGGCGGCGGATCGTCTTCTGGTGATCAAGCGGCCGACTAGCATCAGCGAGATCAGCCTAAGTAGGGGCGCGCCGCGCGTGAAGCGTATAGCGCGCGGTGGTACAGGAGTTCCTCATGAGTGATAAGACGATCGATCCCGTATACGTTCCATCTGTTCTCGAGCATGCGATGGCCATGTTTGATGATATGAACTTCGATGCCCTCAAGGCGGAACCCCGCCTTGAGGGTGTTGTTGATAAAAAGCCCAAAACAGCCGCTATCATCCTTGCGGGTGGCAGCGGAGAACGCTTTGGCCATGAAGGGGGCAAGCAGCTTGTCGAAATAGCGGGCAAGCCTATTCTTACGCGTTCCGCAGAAGTGTTTGATGCGGTAGGCGATGTGGGGCTTATTGTCGTGGTGTGCCCCGAAGAACGCACCGAAGAATATCTCGCTAAGGCAATTGATCCATTTCCTTTCGTAACTCCTATCGTTATGGCACCTGCTGGTTCTATTCGTCAGGAATCTGCCTTTTCTGGTTTGGAATTAGTGCCTGAAGAATATGAGTTTGTAATTCTTCATGACGGAGCGCGCCCTTTGGTAACAAAGGAATTGATTGAGCACACCATTAACACCGTTAAGGGCAATATCGATTGCGATGGGGCGGTCGTTGGCCATCCTTCCATCGATACTTTAAAAGTGGTTGAAAACGGCGTTATTGTGGGAACACCCGATCGCTCAGTATTCTGGAATGCTCAAACCCCACAAATCTTCCGTGCGGGAATTTACCGTCGTGCCCATGCGTCTGCGTTGTCGGATGGTTTTGTGGGAACCGATGATTCTTCCTTAATTGAACGCTTTGGTGGCCGTGTTTTGGTAGTCGAAGGTAAGCGAGACAATATCAAACTGACGGTTCCAGAAGATTATCTCCTCATGTCTGCCGCTATTCGTGCTGCATTAGAAGAGCGACGGGAGGAGTAGCAATATGTATAACCCTTCCATTACGGCAGCGTTCAGCCGATTACGCGTAGGGCTTGGCTACGATGTGCATGCATTTGCACCTGATCGCAAGCTAATTTTGGGTGGGGTAGATATTCCTCACCATCAGGGTTTAGCGGGTCATTCCGATGCCGACGTGCTGGCTCATGCCGTTTCTGATGCATTGCTGGGTGCTATTCGTGGGGGCGATATTGGAAAACTATTCCCCGATACTGATCCTGCCTACAAGGGTGCCGATTCGTTAAAGCTTCTTTCCGAAGTGGCTCGAGTGGTTCGTGAAGCAGGGTATGAAATTTTAGATATTGATTGCGTCATTGCGGCGCAGGCACCCAAGCTTTCACCTTATCGCGATGCTATGCGCGAAAATCTCGCAAAAGCGTGCGATATCAGTATGGACAATATCGGCGTTAAGGCGACTACCACCGAACGTCTGGGCTTTGAAGGTCGTGAAGAAGGTATTTCGGCTCAGGCGGTAGCGCTTGTATATAAAGAATCGTAAAGGGCAACATTATGAAACAATTTGAATTGCATCCTGCATCGGAAAGCTATTGCCGAAAGGAGGGTGCAGTTAATTGTTTTAGGCGATTGTCGGCAGCAATACTATCGCTTGTAGCGACCGCCGTGTGTGCCTTCTTAGTTTTGGCTGTTTCTTCTACTACCGCATATGCGGTAGTGGGGGATACCTTCATCAAAGAGGGGCTTACCTATAAGGTTGTCAATGATTCATATGAAGTTGAAATTATCGACTGTGATGAGAGTGCAAGTTCAGTAAATGTACGCACCTCGATAATGTACGGCGAGGGGGCCCTTCAGGATTCCTATAGTGTTGTCGGTGTTTCAGAAGATGCGTTCAGCGATTATGAGGGCACGGTAGTACTCGAACAAAACGTCAGCGCATTTTACGAAAATATTTTTAACAGCTTGCCTGGAGAGGCAACGCTGGTTCTCAATTGTGCCAAGCTACCAATGGAGAATGCAACTACCATCCAGCTTCTATCGATGGCTTCTTATGTGCTAGAAGCAGACGGCGCAACCCAAACAGTCAGCTTGCCAGATGGGCGGTCCTTTTCTGAAATACGGGTTGAATCGGCAGATGGTTTGACAGTCCTTAATAAGAGTGACGCACTTATTTCGTTGCAGTGCATGAGCGCCTTTACTGGAACATATTTTGCGGTGGAATTAGTGGCGGGCGATCAGTATTCTACAAGCTGGTTGTGGCCGTCCCTTAACCAGTTCTCGTATTCTGTTAATGGCGGAGATTCGGTATTGGTGGAGGGCGAAGGCACCCAGACGAATTATTCAGTAGAACTGCCCGCAGAAACTCCGCTCGATGCAACCATCACGGTAGACGTCTCTTCGCTTCCCGGTATTGCAAAGGGTTATGTGACTTCATCGTGGGAAAACAATACGCAGGAAATTACCCTGGAAAATGGTAAGGCAACCACAGAGGTTACCCTAACACCAAGGGATGATCTCGGGGGCTCTGATTTTCCTTTAACCACCACAATAGAATTTTCCATCCCTGCTACCGATCAAACGGTATGGATTGGAGGCGTGCGCCATGACGAGGCATTTTCTGATGAAGGGATAACGCTTTCATATGAAGAGGGAACCCCTATAGTAACGCTTGATGGCGCAACCATCAGTCAAGCGGGAGGTCCTAATGCGAGCGGATACGCCCTTTATACGCCGAGCGATTTGTCTGTGAGACTTGCAGAAGGAAGCGATAATTACATTTACGTCGGTGAAAGCGGACGTCAGACAGGTGCGCTCTATGCAGGAGGTGAGCTTTCCATTGTCAGTGAAGGGGGCTCTAATCCCGGAAGTCTGAATATTGGCTATACGCAGTACACATTTGATTCGTCTCAAGTTACGGGTGTGGTGTCGGCTAATACTTTATGGATCGGCGCAAGTTTAAACGTGGTGTATCGCGAAAATAATCAGGGCGGAACGCTTTCAGACGTGCCATTGACTTTGTTGTATGCAGAAAACGACATTAATCTCGGGACGCGTGGCGCGCAGATCACTCTTGGGGCAACTGGTGAGCGCTCGTTGTATGGAGTCATGAGCCGTTCAGGGAGCATCTACGCAGCTGATTGTGGATCCTTGTCAGTAAACGGGGACATCCTAAGTGCGCTGTATTCAGCCGAGGGAGATATTTCTCTCGGGGATCATACTGATGTTTCGCTAACCTGTGCAGGTGGCGCTAACCCAGGTATTGTGAATGCGCTCAAGGGTACGGTTACGATCAATCCCGTAAGTGGTTCGGGAAGTATTATGGTTACTTCCCAGGATACTACTACGCCTGCCTATTTAGCAAAGAATATCGAACTTGTTGAAGGGGCAATCTTTGCTGAACCCGAATCAGCGAAGATTGGAGAAACCACTGATTCGGTCTATGGAACATGTGCGACTATTGTGGACCAAGATGGTTCGGTTGCCTCAAAGGTGATTGTTTTGAATGAGAGTGCCGCCGGAATCACGGGAAAAACCATGGGCGACTGTTTCTCCGAAAACGCTCTTGGAGAAGCGATTTGGACCGATGTCCTTAAAAGGAGCGACTCGTATGACCCTGGCTATGTGATATCGGCTAAAGACGCACACGCAATCATTTCTTGTTCTGCACTCACGCTGGACATTTATCAATCTATTGACCTCGGTAGTGGTGGCATTTCGAATCTGCCTTCACTGGAGGCATTGCTTGTGCGCGCACACGATAATGGTCAGACCGAAGTTGGTTTAGGTGATCTTTCGCTAGATGCCCTGTATGTTGATGTTGATAAGGTGCAAAAGCTGAGCATCAATGGAGAAGGCGCCCGTGTCAGGGAATTTGATATTGCTCCTGCCTCGCCTGCTTACACGGATTATTCGCTTCAGAGTCTTGTGTTCGGAGATGGTGTAGAAGTCAGCTCGTTTGGTGCTTCTGATCTAAACGAGGTAACAGAGTTCAAACTTCCCTCGAGCTTGAATTCATTGTGGCTTACTAACTTGAATAACCTTACGCAATTAGATCTTACCTCATGGGAAAACCTTCAAAATCTTAGCCTTCAAGCAGTGGGAATTGATGGCGAGAGCGGTCTCAAACTCGATCTGTCTCATAATACGCAGCTAACTAGCGTGACGTTGAGATCTCTTAATCTTTCAGAGGGACTTTCGCTTCAGGAACTTTCTCAGCTTGAAAACATAAGATTTGAGTTTGTTGAAGGACTTTCGGAGCTCGATCTGTCGCAAAACCATGCGCTTACCGATGTGTATGTATCTTCCTTGGGACTTGAGAAGATTGTATTCGCCGATGATGCGGCATTGACTTCGCTGGAGCTTGGGAATAACCAGCTTACCGAGTTAACCATCCCTCAGGCAGCGCAGCTCGAAACGTTATCAGTGGGTGAAAACAAGCTAACCAGTTTGAATATTCCGGAAAACAGCAAAGCAACGTTAAAATCGCTCTATGCCTATCGAAACAATCTCGCTTCGCTTGATTTGAGTGATATGAAGTTGGAGCTCTGTCTTTTGAAGGCAGCTACCGCAACAGGTCCTGAGCAATTTCCCAGTTATGAAGGAGTGCTTCAAGAGAATGGAACGGTTACCGTTAACCTGTCTGGCCTTGCTGCAAACATTGTGAGTGTTGATCCTGGTTCGGAGGGAAAATACGATGCAGAGACAGGAATCTTGACGTTTAGCTCCGCAGAGGCTGCAAAAGCAGGTTTCTCATATGTATACGATACAAAAGGCGAAGTCCTAAACGAGGATGATGCTGCAGTAGACTTATCACGTGCATACGGTGCAGAAGGTGAAGCTCTGAGCGAGGATGGTTCTGGTTATGTCCCTGTGTATATGGAGGTATCTGCTCAGGTTGCATTAGGTTCGTCGTCTGACGGTGGAGATTCGGAGGGCGGCACTGGCGGCGCTTCGAACAACGATGGCTCCATCCAACAAGCCCTGGCTGTAACGGGCGACAAGCTGCTAATTCCAGGATTGCTGGTATGTGCGGTTGCCTCAGCTGCAGTGGTGCTCATTGCGTGGCGAAAAATATCGCAGAATTAATGTCGGTAATTGTATAAGGGTGGTATAAGTTAAAGAGCTACAGGGTGCGCATTGCTATGCGTGTGGCGAATTGGCAAGACGCTACTTTGGTTTGTGTAACCACGAGATAAAATGCAATTAGATTGCTTGATATAGGAGTTTCAATGATTCGAATTTACGACACTATGGCACGCGAAAAACGACCCTTCATTCCTCGCGAAGAGGGCAAAGTGGGCATGTACGTTTGTGGCCCCACCGTGTATAACTATATCCACATCGGCAATGCTCGTACGTTTATTTCGTTTGACACAATTCGTCGTTATTTGATGTGGCGCGGTTTTGAGGTGACGTTTGTTCAAAACATTACCGACGTAGACGACAAGATTATCAACAAAGCACTTGAAGAAGGTCGCAGCGCAGCAGAAGTTGCGGCTGAGTATGCCGATGCCTTTATTGCAGATATGCGTGCGGCAGGGGTTTTGGATCCCGATATTCGTCCTCGTGCAACTGAAGAGATTGGCGCCATGATTGCTTTGGTGGAAAAGCTTATAGAAGGTGGCCACGCATATACTGTAGAAGGCGATGTCTATTTTGCGGTTCGTTCCTATGAGAAGTATGGGCAACTCTCAAACCGCAATATTGATGAAATGGAGTCGGGGCACCGCGAGCTTCGCGCCGACGGTCAAGGTTTAGAAGATCGCAAGCGTGATCCTTTAGATTTTGCGCTCTGGAAGGCGGCAAAGCCCGGTGAGCCTTCTTGGGATTCTCCTTGGGGCAAGGGGCGCCCTGGTTGGCATATTGAATGCTCGGCAATGTCTGAAAAGTATTTGGGCCTTCCGTTCGATATTCATGGCGGTGGCGCCGATTTGGCATTCCCTCATCACGAAAACGAGCGTGCTCAGTCTGAAGCGGCGTGTGGCTGCACGTTTGCGAACTACTGGATTCATGGGGGCATGCTGCAGATCAATTCGGAGAAAATGTCTAAATCATTAGGCAATTTCTTGCTGTTGCGCGATGTTTTGAAGACTACCGATGCGCGCGTGTTGCGCATGCTTATGCTGCAGACGCATTATCGCAGCCCTCTTGATTTTTCTGATGAACGCTTACAAGAAGCGCAAAGCGCTCTAGGTCGTTTGACGAACTTTGTAAATAACACTGAATGGCTGTGCTCTAATCCAGCTCAGGAACCATCAATGCTCGACCTAGATGCGTATCGCCAAGCAATTGATACGATGCGTGATTCTTTCGTTGAGGCGATGGATGACGACTTTAATACCGCTGGTGCTCTGGGAGCTATTTTCACCTTCGTAAGTGAGGCCAACAGCATGCTTGCGGATACCTGCGTTTGTTGTCAAAACGCAGAAGCAGTTGCGTTGGGCGCACAAGCAGTTGCAGAACTTTTAGGCGTTTTGGGCATTGAATTGCAAGATAGCCAGGGTGCCGAAGATGACAGTGCGAGTGAAGTGATTGCCCTGGCTTCATCTCTTGCTGGTTATAGCGGCTCTGATGGGGAAGAAGCCATCCAGTCTTTGCTCGACTGCCGAGCTGCCGCAAGAAAAGAAAAGAACTTCTCTCTCGCTGACCAGATTCGTGATGAATTAGGAGCTCTGGGGTATACGATTGAGGATACTCCTCAAGGTGCTCGAGTAACGCGCGGTTAGAGTTTTGCCTTGAAAGCGTTTGGCGCTTCCAGTTAGTTCAAGAAATTTACTTTTAATACTTCTTTTCGAAACGTCTCCTTTCGCTTAAGTGGAAGGAGACGTTTGTTTGAGGAGCTTAAGCTTTCTGGGGGATGGAAGGTACTCGAGACAAAAAGCCTTTCGCTTAGTGAAGAGAGAATAGTTGGTTACGAATAGCGCTCCGTTTATCTAATCGCTGTCCATAATAATTTCAGCTTCGCTATGATTAGCCTAAAGAAGTGTTATAAAAGTAAAACGTGTTCATTTTTTGTTTTCGTATTTATTACTGGCACACATGAGAACTTTCGGGTAGGGTATCAAGAGCTTTTGTCAGGCATGTTTTTTGCAGAGGATAAATAAGGAGGAATTCGCGAATGATCAGGCGAAATGAATATGTATCCGTTCATGAAACGCGAGCCCAGGTCACGCGAGAAAAGCTTCTCAAAGCAGCTATTAAGCTGGTAAACCGTGATGGAATGAAGCAGCTGACCGTTCGCAATATTTGCGATGAAGCGGGTCTTTCTACGGGTAGTTTTTATAACCTGTTTAGCGGAAAAGAAGATTTGATCTCATATTACTTGAAGTATGCATTCGTGCCATATCGAGAGAAAGCACTTGAAGAAAGTGAACCCTATAATCCGGTGGAGCGAATCCTGATTATTTATCGCGCGTATGTGGTCTACTGCAAGGATATGGGCTTGGAATTTGTGTCGGGTCTGTATGCTTCGAACCATAATCCGTTCTTTGATTTCCTTCATCGCGATTCCGACGATGATTTCATTATTGCAACCGTTCGCTCGTATATTGACGAAGCAAAAAAACAGGGTCTTATTCGTAAAGAAGTAGATACTGATGAATCTTTGCTGCGCATTGCGGCAGCTTCTACGGGACTCTTGTTCTATTGGTGTGTGTTTAACGGAAAGATTGATCTTGAGTATGAAGTGGATGCGGCTATTGCGACCTATCTTCGCTCAATCGCAATTGACCCCGATACGGTAATTGGCCTTGAACCGCTAGAAACCCAGGGAGCTTTCCTTAAATAATGCCTTTAAAAATCCTGGTCGGACTTGAAATATAGTGCTATGGTATAAGCATGGCAAAGTGCTTGTTGGGAAAGCACTTAAGAGCGCATTAAAGCGTAATGAAAAGGAGGGGTAACCATGGTATTCAAGAACGTTGTTGTTGCTTACGATGGATCCGATCATGCACTTGCTGCTGTAACGAAAGCGGCAGAACTCGTAAAGGACGATGCAGACGCAAAGCTTCATTTAGTATTTGTTACCACGCATCCTAACGCACAACTTCCTGCGAACTTTAACAGTGCTTCATTTGATCCTCAGCAGTATCTGCTTTCCGTTGAGGACATTATGAATCTGTATAACAAGACCATCGAAGAAGAAACCGAAAAGGTTCGTGAGGGTATTGGCTCTGTGTTGGATGATTTGGGCGATCGCGCTGCAATCGAGGTTATCCCAGGCTATACTCCTGCGGCAGATATTTTGTCATATGCTGAAAAGGTCGATGCTGATTTGATCGTAATGGGCTCTCGTGGTCTTGGCGCAATCCGCGGCGTACTCGGTTCGGTAAGCTATGCGGTTTTGCGTGAAGCTCCAATGCCTGTATTGGTTATCAAATAACAAGAACGTACCTTCTACGTTTGATTTGCGCACAGTGCGCTACCCATGGTTCGCTTTTGATAGAGCAAGATGCCAGTTCATAAGCATTCTTTAAACAAAAAAGGCGCCGAAGATCATCTTCGGCGCCTTCTGTTATTTAGGAAGGTTTTATTTAACCGTTAAAACAGGTAAATCGGTTGAACGCAATACCCCCGAACTTACGCTGCCAAGCATTCCGCGAATAGCTCCTAATCCTCTGCGTCCCATAACGATCATGTCGCACTCATGAGCTTGGCAATAATCTGCAATTGCTTGTACAGGTGAAGGATGTGCAATTGCATCATATTCAACTTGTTCGGCAGGAATATCAGAAAATTCCTGAGTGACTTCTTGAATCATTTTGTCGCGCTTCTGCGAGAGCGAATCATCGTAGAGATTTGCATAGTCAAGATAGTCGATATAGGTTGGCGTCGAGCCCAAAACTGGATCGCTTTCAGAGATAGTAGGAGCAACACTCATTGAAACCACATGCAGGATGGTGAGTTTGCTGTCATCGGATCCTTTAATGAGCCCCAGCGCAGCCTTTACAGCTCCCATGGCGTGTTTGGAGCCGTCGAATGGAACTAAGATGTTCTTGTATTCCATGATTTCCCCTCTCGTTTGGCCTGATTACATCCTATCATGCATGAATCTAAGTGATCTTAATTATTAGCAATATATTTGTGTTAGAAATGCTGTTTTATTTCATCCAGCAATAGATCGATGTGGTCGTCGCGGTGATTGAGTGCTGGAATATAGGTAACATCGGCAGTGGTGCCACATTCGCGGCATTGTTGTTCGAAGTGTTCCTTGGTAACGAGAGCAATATCGTAGAGCGATTCGAGGCAATCGGCGGCAAATCCAGGAGTAACAAGCGCCACGCGGTTTGTTCCCTGTTTTGCCCATGCGGTTAAGAGGGTCTCGGGAGAAGGGGTTACCCAGGCACGCGAGTCTTCGAAGCGGGAATGGTACGCAATATCCCAATCATTGGGGGAGAGTCCAAGAAGCTCAGCGGTATGAGCAAGTGATTCCTTTGCTTCTTCCAGATAGGTGTCACCTGCTTTAACGTTACTCAAAGGGATGGAATGGAGCGAGAAAAGAATCTTGCTTCCTGGTTTCCAACTCCAGTATTGAGAAATAGAATTCGCTAACGACTTCCAGTAGAGAGGATTATCCGCATATCCTTCAATAAATCCTGCGACTTCTGAGTTGGGAACAACCTGTAAAAACTTTTCTTTGCAGGTTCCTGTTGTACAAGTGGCCGTTTGAGGAAAAAGAGGAAACCCGATAAAACGAGTGCATCCTTTTTGTTTAAGGGTAGAATACGCATCTTCGATCGAAGGCGAACCATAACGCATGCCAACTTCAGCCACAAAAGAAAGATCTTCTTGTGCAAATCGTTTATTGAGAGCATCTCGCTGAGCAAAGGTCTCGACCAGGAGAGGGGCGCCGTTTGAGGTCCAAACTTGTCGATAGCGAGGGGCTGTTTTTTCTGGATGCTTTCGAGCGATTATGCCATGAAGAATGGGCAGCCAAATAGGACGAGGAACAGGAATAATATTTTTATCAGAAAGGAATTCAATTAGATACGGGCGGATGTCACATGGATTTGGTGATGCGGGGGATCCCGTATTGATAAGAATAATTCCTATTGTTTCGTCTGAATGCTTCATGATCGTGACTATAGCAGAGGTGCTAGTTGTTTTACGGGGAGGAAAAGAGGAAGCCCCGTAATGAGCTATGCAAAAGGTGCTCGACGAAGTATAAACGGTATCTAGGTGCCGATTGTTTGGTTGTGCTAAAGGCTTCAAGGTGATGAAAGCCAAGGGCGTGTATACTCAAATGCGAACAATTTGGCATAGAGGAGAATGAGCGCATGGCGTTTTTGTTCGGTTGTGAAAATGTGCATCTTGAGTACCCTACCAAAACCATTTTTGATTCGCTCTCGTTGGGAGTAAATGATGGTGATTGTATTGGAGTGGTAGGTCGCAATGGTGATGGAAAATCTACTCTGCTGGGATTATTCGAGGGTACGGTCGAGCCTGATGAAGGGCGCGTGGTACGAACAGGGGGAGTGCGCTTTGCTTCTTTGAGGCAAGATGATACTCTGGCGGATGCTCAGTCTGTCGGATGGAATATCGTTGGAGATGTTCCTGAATATGAGTGGGCATCAGATGCAACGATTCGCAAAATAATCGATGGGTTAATTGGAGATATCTCATGGGATACTCCGGTGGGAACTCTTTCGGGTGGTCAGCGCCGCCGAGTGGACTTGGCGCGAGTTTTGGTTGCCGATGCTGAAGTTCTTCTTCTCGACGAACCCACAAATCATCTTGATGTTGTTGCTATTACCTGGCTTGCCAATCATTTGCGGAGACGTTTTGCGCGCAAAGAGGGAGCAATGGTGGTCGTCACTCATGATCGTTGGTTTCTGGATGAAGTTTGCGACCGCATGTGGGAAGTGCATGATGAGTTGGTAGAGCCGTTCGAGGGTGGTTATTCGGCATATATCTTGCAACGGGTAGAACGTCAGCGTCAGGCAGAACTTGCCGAACAAAAGCGGCAGAATTTAATGCGTCGTGAATTGGCCTGGCTTTCACGTGGTGCGCGAGCGCGTTCGACAAAGCCTAAGTTTCATGTTGAAACGGCGCGGGCTCTTATTGCCGAAGATCCGCCGTTGCGAAATTCGGTTGAATTGAAACGAGCGGCAATCTCTCGTTTAGGGAAACAATGTGTCACGGTAGAGAACGTGAGCTTTTCTTATGATGACCGAAAGATAATCGATGATGCTACGTGGCTCATTGGACCAGGAGATCGTTATGGACTTCTTGGCGCCAATGGTGCAGGCAAGTCTACCTTGTTGGAAATTATTCAAGGAAAGCTGCTGCCTCAAACAGGTCGTGTCAAAATTGGCAAAACGGTAAAGTTTGCCTTTTTGTCTCAGAAGCTCGAAGAGCTTAACCCCTTAGGATCGGATCGTGTGCGTGAGGTACTCTCCCGATACAAAAGTCGTTATGTGATTGATGGTAAAGAGGTTAGTCCTGCAACACTTTTAGAATCTCTCGGGTTTACTTCAGCTCATCTCAATATGCCTGTAAACACTCTCTCGGGTGGTCAAAAACGTCGTTTGCAGTTGATGCTGATTCTGCTTGATTCTCCTAATGTGCTGATTCTCGACGAACCGAGCAATGATCTTGATACCGATATGCTGGTAGCAGTAGAAAACGTGCTTGATACGTGGCCCGGAACACTTATTTTGGTAAGCCATGATCGCTACTTGATGGAGCGCGTTACCGATGATCAGTTTGCGCTCATAGAGGGAAAAGTGGTTCATGTTCCTCGAGGAGTTGATGAATACCTTGAGCTTCTTGAAGATCGCGCTCAAGCCAAACAAAATGGCGGATCTTCCAGCGCAGCAGGAAGCTCTTCTAAGGGAAGCGGCAAGGGAAACACTGTTGGAAAAGGGAGTGTTCAATCGGGGGGAACTCGAGATGCATCGAGTGGAGTGAAAGATTCTTCTGGATCGGTGCTTTCGGCGGCGCAAGCTCGTGATATTCGCAAGAAACTTCAGTCTCTTGAGCGGAAGATGAATACTGCGCAACGTAAGGTAGACGAAGCAAAGCAAGCCCAGTTGGAGGTAGACCCTTACGATTATGTGGCGTTGGGTGAAGCGCAAATAAAAGTAAAGGAATGCGAAGATCGGCTTTCTGCACTTGAAGAGGAATGGCTCGAACAGGCAGCAATGCTCGAGGGTTAACTTTCTTAATTATTGAGCTTGCGGTAAAGTAATTCTTTGCGAAGAGAATACATCCAGAAAGGGCATTATGGATACAAGCAGCCGCATAACAGGAGCAACAAGGCTTATGGGTGTTATAGGATCCTATCTGGATCATTCGAGCTCTCCTGAAATTCACAATGCAGTTTTTGAAAAACTCGGATGGGATTATGCCTACGTTCCGCTGGATGTTTCAGAGGAAAATTTAGAAGCGGCTGTGCGTGGCTTGGAAGCTTTAGGTTTTTTGGGATATAACGTCGCAGCTCCTCACAAGAAGCGTATTGTTCCGTATTTGCATGAAATATCGCGCGTTGCAGAAATCATGGGCGCCGTGAATACAGTGGTTATTCAAGGTGGTCGATCGTTGGGCGATAACGCTGATGGTGCGGCTTTTATGCGAAATCTGGTCCTCAATGGCATTAATGTGCTTGGCAAAAAGATTACGGTATTGGGTGCTGGAGGCGCGGCTTCTGCTGTGATCGTACAGGCGGCGCTGGATGGTGTTGCCCAAATTGATGTATTCAATCGTGATGATTCTTATGTCAAGGGTGGTCGTGCGTTGATCGAGCGCTTGAAGAATTATTCTTCGTGCGAGGTGACGCTGTACGATTTGGCCGATACCGATAAACTTCGCGCTTCTATTGCTGAATCAACGTTATTGCTTAATGCCACAATTGTGGGTTCTCCTGATGAGCCAGGCTGCTTGGTTGATGAATCCATGCTTGTGCCTGGTCTCATTGTTTCGGATATGGTTTACACTCCGCGGGAAACAGAGTTGTTGTTACGCGCGAAAGCGAAAGGAAACAAAACCCTTGATGGGGTAGGAGTTTTCTTGCAGCAGGCTGCTATAGGAGAGCGTCTCTGGGTTGGTCGTGAGATGCCTCTTGATTATGTGTGTGAACGGTTCTTTACCGAGTAGCGTTTTCTTTGCAATCAACTTCAAGTTAAGAAATTAGGGTCCGAGGAAGTAGGATTTAAAAATCTTTGCGCGGCAAAGATTTCATGACCTCGCTCTTACGAGCTTCGGCCCCAAACAGCCCACTGGGCTGTTTGCACCTCATCGGTTCGAATCCTCCTTGAGGATTCTGTGCTTGAAACAAAAAACGCACATACCGAAGTACGTGCGTTGGAGCTTCACTGGCGGAGGAAGTAGGATTCGAACCCACGGTGCCTCTCGGCACAACGGTTTTCAAGACCGCCGCATTCAACCGCTCTGCCATTCCTCCGTTTTCAGCACGAACTAGAATACCATATTTCTCGTGGTTTCGGATATGAATATCCTATGATAGTTTGGATAAAACGAGAAAGGTTTGAATTCGCGTGGAATCCTGCAAACAAAAAGCTCTAGAACATTTTACTGATTCTGATTCAGAGTGCCTTACCGATTCTGCTTTGGGTGAGTTTTATCTGCCGGATATGCCCGTCTTATCGGCAGATGAAGACCAGCACGCTTTCCTAAGGCGAATGGATGAATATTACATGGGGATAGCACTTAAGCAAGCTCGTCAGGCAGAAAAGCTCGATGAAGTTCCCATTGGAGCGGTGGTTGTTCGTGAAGGTGAAATTGTTGCGCTGGGATACAATCGGCGGGAGATCGATAACGACCCAGCGGGACACGCCGAGTTTATTGCCCTTAAAAGTGCATCAGAGGCATTGGGGGTTTGGCGTCTTTCGGGATGCACGGTTTATGTCACGCTGGAGCCCTGTTTGATGTGTGCAGGTCTTATGTATCAATCTCGTATAGATCGTTGTGTGTATGGAGCAAGCGATCCTAAGGCGGGTGCGCTCGGATCGCTTTATTCGGTCAATTCTGATGAACGGTTGAATCATTGCTTTGAGGTCACCTCAGGGGTTCTCGAAGAAGAATGTGTTGAGGTTCTTCAATCTTTCTTTCGAAAGAAAAGGCAACGTAACAAAGAAAGAAAAAGACAGGCTCGTCTTGATGTCAACGGGTATGATAAAGAAGCGAAATAACTCGAAAAGCAACTAAAACCTTCGTAAACAGAGAGGGATTTGAAGTGAAGAATCACGTAAGGTTAATTTCTCCTGCAAAAATCAATTTGGTTTTAGCGGTAGGGGCATCACGTGAAGATGGGTTTCACGAGGTGCATACCATTATGCATTCTTTAGCGCTGCATGATTCGCTTACTATGCGTCGCTTTGAAGAGGACAGCGAAGGTCTCGGTTTTGAACATGAAGGACTTTCGATTGTATTGAAATGCGAAACATCGGGAGATATCGATTCTCTTGAAGTGGCACCCGAGGAAAATATTGCTTATCGCGCGATAAAAGAACTGGCTCAAGAGCTTGGACGTACGGAAAACGAGACAATTCATATATCTCTTTCAAAGGTAATTCCAGCTGAAGCAGGTCTCGGAGGAGGATCCTCAAATGCAGCTGCAGCTTTATTGGGTGCAGCAACTCTTTGGGGAATTGATCCGCAGGATGATCGTTTGTATGCAGTAGCTTCTCGTCTTGGCGCTGATGTAGCCTTTTTCTTAAAGGGCGGATGCGCCTACCTATCAGGGCGGGGTGAAGTTTTCGAAAACTCGCTTAAGCCTCGAAAGGGTTTTATTGCCTTGGTGCGACCAAACGCAGGAGTATCAACAGCAAAGGCCTATGCAGCTTTCGATGCTAATCCTTGCTATCCTGATAGCGCCTATCTTGAGAGTCTTTCTCGCAAAACAGATGCTGCAGAAATTGAGTTATGGAACAATTTAACCGATGCAGCTTGTGAAGTTACTCCTGAAGTTGCTGAAGTTCTTGCTTGGGCAAAAGCACTTCCTCAAACAGAAGCAACTCTTTTGTGTGGAAGTGGTTCAACCGTAGGTGTTTTATGCGGATCTTATCAAGACGCTTATGAATGTACCTTAGATGCCTTTAAACGCGGTTGGTGGAATCGAGTTTCCTCGTTTGCTCCCGTTGGGGCATCAGTGCTTGAAGCGTATTAAGAGATACATGTGGAATTACTAAGGCATCTAGCTAAGACATCTAAGCTGCACGTTGCTGTAGACAGGGCAGAGCTTACGGATAGATTAAGGGAAGCGATATGGAAATAGTTCTTATTGTTCTTGTTGTTATCGTTATTGTTTTGGCGATTGCTCTTGTTGTGATGTACAACAATTTGGTCCAACTGCGTAATCGTGTAGATAACGCTTGGGCGCAAGTTGATGTGCAGCTTCAGCGAAGGCTCGATCTTATTCCGAATCTTGTTGAAACCGTCAAAGGATATGCAAGCCATGAAAACGCAACCTTGACTCAGGTGACAGAGGCGAGAAGTGCGGTATCAAATGCTGTATCTCCGTTAGCACGCATGCAGGCAGATTCAATGCTTACCAATGCGCTAAAAAGTTTATTTGCGGTTGCGGAAGCATATCCTGACCTGAAGGCAAACAGCAATTTTCAGCAGCTGCAAACCGAACTTTCTGCGACGGAGGACAAGATAAGTTATATGCGTCAAAGCTATAACGACGTGGTGATGATCTACAACAACGCCATTCAAACTTTCCCCGGAGTTGTTGTAGCGGGATTATTCCATTTCGGTAAGCGCGAAAGCTTTGATGCAAACGCTGCCGCCGAAGAAGCTCCGAAAGTTTCGTTTTAAGGTGGGAGCATGATCGCTCATGCACTTATCGTGGGGTGCGGAGGCTTTATTGGTGCGCTTCTTCGCTATCTCTGTTCTCAGGTTTTGGGCGGAATTTCGACAGGGGCTTTCCCTCTGGCGACTTTCGTCATCAATTTGGTAGGCTCTTTTTTAATAGGAGTTATGTCGGTACTTTTGCCCGTGGCGTTCCCTAATTCTAGGCTGCCTTTATTATTTGTTTCGACTGGCATTCTAGGGGGATTTACCACTTTTTCTACGTTCAGCCTTGAGACTTTCGGCTTGATTGAGGAATCGCGCTACCTTATGGCAGGGGTGTATGCCTTTGGTTCGCTTGCTGTTTGTCTTGTGGGTGTGTGCTTAGGTCGCATGATAGCACGTGTAATGGTGGGTCAATCCTAAGGTTGAAATACGTTTGGGACTGCACCTCTGATCCTTAATTTCGATTTTTTACTAATGGCTATGAGGATCATAAATGTTTAGCCTAAGAAAAAAGAGGTTTGAACTGCGAGTAGGTTCAAACCTCTTGAAATGTTAGGTGGCGGAGAGCTGGGGATTCGAACCCCAGATACGCTTTTGGCGTATACTCGCTTAGCAGGCGAGCACCTTCGGCCTCTCGGTCAGCTCTCCAATACGATGCGACTTGATATGATAACCTGCTCGGACCTTTCTTGCAAGGAGAAGGGCGAAACAAAACCATGGTTTTTACAAAACATCTAGGTTTGATTTCGAAAATAATAGATTTGTTGAGTTATGTTATTCGAATTAAGAGTTGGCGCTTGCGTAATAGGGTCAGTGGCTTGTGCAGAAGAGTTGAGGCAACTAGAACAGTTGAGGCAACTGCTGAGTAAGGATAGGGTTATCAATGGCTACTTTTCGCTCACTTCGCTATTCGCGGATAGTTTTTGTATTGAGTCTTTTGGCGCTATGTGTAGCGATAGGCGTACTGGGAATGTCTCCTCGCAGTGCTTATGCAAAAAGCTACGACATGCCAAAAGTGACCATTGATGCGCAGGTGCAATCCAATGGGGATCTGCTGGTGGTAGAGCAGCGTGAATTTGATTTTAGTGGTTCGTTTAGTGCAGTCTGGTGGAACTACAACAATCTTCCAACAGGCGCGAACCTTTCGATCGAATCAGTTCGTATGGCTCAGGTAGACGACTCCGGCGAGTTGCAAAATGCATGGGTTACACTTTCGAGTGTTCCTTTTCAGCTTGACTGGCGAGAAGAAGGCGGTCCAGACAAAACCGCTTATTCGTTTGATGAACCCGAAAATACCGTGTATGCCTTTTTTAATGAGGAAGACTCACGGGTAGTGTTTGAGCTCACCTACGTTATCGAAGATGCAGTTCAGGCTTACTCTGATGTGGGAGAGTTATATTGGCAGTTTGTGGGAAGTCAATGGCAAGAAGACAGCTCGGACATTTCCCTTACCGTTACTTTGCCCGTGCCTTCTGGCACAACGGTAGAAGCGGGAGAAAATGTTCGTGCTTGGGGTCATGGCCCTCTTGATGCGACTGTCCAGATAAATAGCGATGGCACCGTTTCTTATTCGGTTCCCCATATTTCGGCTGGTTCGTATGCAGAAGCACGGATTCTTTTTCCAACCGAATGGCTCACGGGTATTTCTGCGAGTGATGAAAACGCATACTTCTCTACAGCGCGCTTGGATACGGTTTTAGATGAAGAGCGTACCTGGGCTGACCATGCAAATGCGCAGCGCGCAGTTTCGCTTGGTGCCCTTTTAGTGGTAGTACTTATTTGCTTGGTGATTCTGGCGTGGGGAATTTATTCATTTGTACGCTACGGAAAAGAGCTTGAACCTAGTTTCAAGGAACCCTATTGGCGCGATGTTCCTGTAAAAGGGGAACATCCTGCAGTTATTGGGCGCTTGTGTCGCTTTGATAAAGAAAGTGCCAGCGATCTGACGGCAACCATTATGCATCTAGCAAACGAGGGCGCGCTCCTGATAAACAAGGGTTCTTATCAAAAAGAAGGGCTCTTAGGTTCAAAAATCGTGGAGGACTATTATCTCACTCGTGTGCCTGAGGTTGAACTAACCCTAAATAGTGAAATCGATCGGCGCGCAATGTCTCTTTTATTTGACACGGTCGCACAAGGACAGTCCTCGCTTTGGCTTGGCACCATAAAGTTATATGCAGAAGAACATCCCGAAACTTTTAATGATGCGGTGTCTCGTTGGCAGGGTATCGTATCGGCTCATGTGAATGCAGGAGAATACTTCGAAAGTTATTCTTCGGTCAAACGAACCAGAATGGCTTGTGTCGCAGGGATACTGATAGTGCTTTGCGCGATAGTAGCGTTCCTTTTTAGTAATCCTTTAGTGCTCATTCCTGCTCTATTGACGGGTGTTGTGCTTTTGGTGGTTTCTCGATTCATGGATAGAAGAACCCAAAAAGGAGCCGATGTGTATGCTCGTTGTGAAGCGCTTGAAAAATGGCTTACTGAATTTTCCGCCCTCAACGAGCGACCTCCCCTCGATGTAAAAGTGTGGGGCGAATTCATGGTATATGCCCTCATTTTTGGCGTTGCCGAGAAAGCAATGGAGGAGTTGCGCAAAGCGATACCAGAAGCTGCCTACGGAGACTATAGCGTCATGGGCTCATATAGTGTAGTTCCCTGGTGGCTTTGGTATAGCACGGGCTTCCATGGTGCGGATCTACCCGATGTGGGATCAGCTTTTGAGAGTGCTGTATCGGAATCAGTTTCGGCAAGTATGTCGGCGCTAGCAGGGAGCAGCTCTTCTGTCGGTGGTTTTGGCGGAGGATTCTCCGGCGGCGGAGGCGGCGGCTTCGGCGGAGGCGGCGGTGCGCGCTAATTAAAGAACATATTCTGTGTAAGGAAATGTTGTGTACTCTGAAGAGATGCATTCGCGGCAAGAGGTGTGCGTAATAGGGGGCACGCTTGGCAAGGGGTGCATGCTATAAGGAAGCGCATCGGGACACCGAGGCACGCCTGAACGTGCATTCGCGGAGCGGCGGAACTCATTCCCACATTCGGGGTATATTTTTGAAGCATTTTAGGGACGGCTTGGATATAATAGGCCGCTGTGATTGCCCTTGCCGACATACCCGCAAATGTTTATAAAGCCCTTCTTATTCTTGCAACAATTATCTGGGGCTTCAGTTTTGTTGTAATGAAAAATGTGGTGGAAGTCGTACCTCCTGCGCTTTTGCTTGGAGTGCGCTTTACTTTGGCAGGCTTGCTTCTTTTAGTGATATTGCATAAACGAGTACGCCGTAATTTTTCTTGGAAAATGGTTGGACTGGGCGCCATTCTTGCCTTCTTCGATTTTTCGGCGTTTCTTACCCAGACGATAGGTTTGCAATACACCACACCGGGCATCAATGCATTTTTGACTGCTACGTACTGCGTAATTGTTCCTTTCGCCTGGTGGGTTGTTGCGCACAGGCGTCCTTCATTTTGCAATGTAGGGGCTGCCGTTGTTGCGGTTATGGGTATTTGGCTTGTTGCGGTAAGCACTTCAGGAGAAACGCTAACGCTTGGTCTTGGCGAAGGCCTTACGCAGGTTTGTGCGTTGCTTTTCGCTATTCATATTGTGCTAGTTTCTCGTTTTTCTCGGGGACGAGACGTACTTACTCTGACCGTTTTCCAGTTTATTTTTGAAGGACTTTTCGGTCTTTGTGTGGGAGGACTCTTTGAAACGCCACCAGCAATAAGTCTTATTACACCCGAAGTGGTGGGGCAAATGGCCTTTTTGATCGTGTTTGCTTCGGTAGTTGCTTTTGGTATTCAGAATGTTTCACTTGCTTACGTGCCTCCAGCGCAGGCCTCTCTATTCTTGAGTTTGGAATCGGTTTTCGGCGTCGTGTTTTCGGTGCTTCTCTATGGCGAAGTGCTTACGGCTCGGTTGGTGATTGGGTTTATACTTATTTTTGCCGCGATTCTCGTAAATGAATTGCTTGCTCCGAGGGTAGAAGCTAAACGTGCTATAGTTGCATTTAAACGCAAAAAATGGAAGGAGGACGAACAGGATGTCTAACAATCTAGACAACATCGTCCTGATCGGTATGCCAGGTGCAGGTAAGTCCACTCTTGGCGTAGTGCTCGCTAAGATTTTGGGCTATGAATTTATTGATGCAGACTTACTTATCCAGAGTAAGCTTGATAAAACGTTGCAGAAAATCATTGATGCTTGTGGCCCTGACGGGTTTATCGAAGTTGAAAACGAAGTATTATGCACTTTGAGCGCCAGCCGTGCTATTGTAGCTACCGGTGGTTCGGCGGTCTATTCCGATGAAGCCATGAGTCATTTAAAGTCAATTGGTACCGTGGTATACCTTCGCGTTTCCTACGAAGAGCTTGAAAGCCGTCTTGGTGGACTGCATGAACGTGGTGTAGTCATGAAAAATGGCATGGGAATGAGCTTGCGTGATTTGTATGAAGAGCGTCTTCCTCTTTATGAAAAGTACGCGGATGTAACCATTGATATCGATGGCTTATCAGTGCGTGATGCAGCTCGTCGCTTAGTGGATCAGCTTTCGATTTTGTAAGATTTCGGTTTCCTTTTGATAGTAAGAAAAGAGTTTTTTGTGTCAGCTACTCCCTCTCAGAATATGCCGAGTAAAAACACCAATGTTTGGTCTACCAAACAGATGGTAATTATGGCGTTAATGTGCGCAATTGGCGCTTTGCTTTCTTTTGTTGAATTTCCGCTATTGCCAGGGGTTACTTGGTTAAAGTTTGATGCTTCAAACATGCCTGCAATGGTAGTAGGCTTTGGCTTTGGTCCAGGTGCTGGCGTTGCAGTAGGAATCGTAATTGCAATTATTCATGGCTTGCTCATGGCTGACTTTACAGGAGCACTCATGAATATCCTTTGCGTTACCTGCTTTGTTCTGCCTGCAGCATTGATGTATCGCAAAAAGCGCACCTATCCTGTTGCTATTGCGGGGTTGGTACTGAGCATTATTGCTGCAACACTTGCGGCAATTGTGGGTAATCTTATCCTTACCCCGATGTGGTTAGGAGTTCCCCTCGATGCGGTTATCGCAATGATTATTCCGATTCTGATTCCTTTTAACTTGTTAAAGAGTCTTATCAATGCGGTGCTGACCCTTATAATTTATAAGTCGATTTCCAATCTTATTACTCCAAAGAAAGACCAGGTAAAGGGGCGGTAAATGATCTCCTTTACTGATGTTTCATTCACCTATACCGGTAATACCTATGTTCTTTCTGACCTTTCTCTATCGATAGAGAAAGGTCAGTTCGTTTGCGTTTTAGGAGCTAATGGCTCAGGAAAATCAACCTTTTCTAAGTTGATTAATGCACTGTTGATTCCCGACAAAGGAAAAGTCCAAGTTGATGGGCTTGATACAAGCGATTCGGCAAACACGTATCTTATTCGCAGTACTGCGGGCATGGTATTTCAAAATCCCGACGACCAACTCGTAGCAAGTTTGGTGGAAAACGATGTTGCGTTTGGCCCTGAAAATTTAGGGATTGAAAACCCCGAACTTCGCCAACGTGTTGATGCAGCATTGAAGCAAGTGGGCCTTCAGACGGCAGGTAAGCGCGAAACCACTGCGCTTTCAGGAGGCCAAAAACAACGCGTCGCTATTGCGGGAGTACTTGCGATGGAACCTTCAATTTTGGTTCTCGATGAGGCTTCTGCCATGCTCGATCCTCGTGGTCGACGCGGTTTAATGCGTGTGTGCAAGGAATTACACGAACAGGGCCTTACCATCATTATGATCACGCATTTTATGGAAGAGGCAGCCGAAGCTGATCGAGTAATGGTGATGAAAGAGGGTCGCTGCGTCTTAGATGGAACTCCAGAAGAGGTTCTTACGCAGGATGAAGTTTTGCGTGATTTAAATTTAGATATTCCTTTTGCTGCTCAAATGTCTCGATTGCTGCAAGATCGGGGTGTTTCGATAGGCACTCATATTGAAACTGCATCGCTGAAGGAGGAACTGTGTCGATTACATTCGAGCAAGTAAGCTTCAGCTATGTACCGCTTTCAAAGCGACAGAAAAAAGAAGGCGAGAAGCAGAAATATGCACTACGAAACGTTTCCTTTGAATTGCACGATGGAGAGTTTTTAGCGATCGCAGGACACACAGGATCGGGAAAATCCACGTTAGTTCAGCATCTGAACGGACTTGCGAGCCCTACCGAGGGGAAAGTGTGGTGGAACGGCAAAGATCTTGCCGATAAAAAAGTTGCCACGCAGGCAAGAGGCGATATTGGGGTGGTTTTCCAATACCCTGAACATCAATTATTTGCGGCAAGTGTTGCTGAAGATGTCGCTTTTGGTCCACGCAATTTAGGTCTTACCTCCGATGAGGTGGATATGCGTGTGAAAGAAGCACTTGCTATTGTAGGCCTTGATTATGAACAATTGGCAGATAGGTCGCCCTTCGAGCTTTCGGGCGGTCAGCAACGCCGTGTGGCGTTTGCGGGCGTTTTGGCCATGCGTCCTACAACCCTTGTATTAGACGAACCGGTTGCTGGCCTAGATCCCGCTTCTCGTGCCGATTTTCTTTCCTTAATCGAAGACCTTCACACTCATCACGGGCTTACGGTGGTCATGGTTTCTCATAACATGAATGACATTGCCCGTTTAGCTGATTGTCTTTTGGTTATGCATGAAGGAGAAGTTGCCTTTTTGGGTTCTCCTGAAGAATTATTTACCACGCATGCGGTAGAGCTGCGTGAGATTGGACTTGGTATTCCTCATGCGCAGCGTCTCGCGAATGAGCTTCGTGAATTGGGATTCGATTTACCCACCAAGCTTTATGAGCCCGAAACGCTTGCAGATGAAATAGTAAAGTTTTTGGCCTCTCAGGATGAGGGGCGATAACTATGGCGCTTTTCGATATCCAAACCGTTTTCGGTCGCTATATATCTAAAGACTCTATTGTCCATCGTATGGATCCTCGTGCGAAACTGCTTTTGTCGCTTTTGTTTATGGTGATGGTGTTTGCGGCGAGTTCTTATCCTGCTTTAGCAATTGCAGCGATTTTTACCGCAGGAATGTTTGCATTTGCACGCATTTCGCTTAGGCAGGCGTTTGTTTCGATTGCTCCCTTGGCAATCTTGGTAGTGTTTACCGCCTTGCTCAATATCTTTTTTGTTCAGGGTGGAGAAGTCTATTTCCAGTTTTGGATTATTTGCATCAGTCAAGGCGGCTTGCAGCAAGCGTTGTTTATTGCAATACGCTTAACCATGCTTTTGCTGGGAGTAAGTTTACTAACTCTGGCAACTACGACTCTCGATTTAACCGATGCTTTCGAGCGGTTGTTAAAGCCTTTTTCTCGAATAGGACTTCCCGCGCATGAGCTTTCAATGATTATGGGTATTGCTCTTCGCTTTTTGCCTCAGTTTGCTATCGAGCTTCGGACGATCTATCGGGCTCAGGTGAGCCGAGGTGCAAATTTTAGTACCAGCACAAAAAGCACCATACAGTTAATGGTTTCCTTGATTGTCCCTCTCTTTACAAGTGCTTTTCGTCATGCCGAGACGTTATCGTTAGCGATGGATGCCCGTTGCTACCATGGGGGAGAAAACCGTACGCGTCTCAAAGACTTAGCCTATGCTAAGCGCGATCTTGGTGGACTTTTATACCTGTTCTGTGGAACTGCTTTGGTTGTTGCCACAGATGTCGTGTTACGCTTTTTTGGCGTTCTGTAGTATTTCGGTATTAGAGGAAGGGTAGTTCCATGGATGAATTGGTCGAATATCTCACGTCGGTGCCCGCTTGGTATTTGGCAACTTGTGAAGGCGATCAGCCTCATGTCCGTCCGTTTAGCTTTGCTATGCGCGAAGGAGATACTTTGTGGTTTTGTACCGCCACTAATAAAGATGTCTATGAACAGTTGGTAGCAAATCCGAAATTTGAACTTTCTGCGTGGAAGCCTGGCCATGGTTGGGTCATTCTAACCGGTGTTGCAAGTATGATTGATACCGCGGGCGACGAAGTGCGCAAAGCGGGCTACGAGCACATGACTGCACTGGGTGAGACCTACGAAGATTGCGATGATCCACGGTTAACCTTCTTCTCTTTAGCTGAAGGTAAGGCAAAAATTGCCGATATTGATGGAAGTGAACGAGAAATAATTCTCTGATAGAACAAAGATTCTGCGCAGGCGTCTTGGTAGTGCCCGAGGGAACAATCTCTTGGAGCGATGCTTTAAAAAATGGCGCCCCCGAGAGGACTCGAACCTCCGACGCACGGTTTAGGAAACCGACGCTCTATCCACTGAGCTACGGGGGCAAATAGCCTGGCTTGAAGTGCTCTTTTGATTACGTTTGCTTGGAGAAGCGACGATTCCTAAAGCGTAAAGGTGCCTGAAAACAAAATCATACGCAACAAAACAGCCCAGCCATTTTACCACGGCTGGGCTGTTTTTGCGTCAACTATGTTGCTAGAGCACTTAGTCTTGACGATTGCTTTTACTAAGGACCCTAAGTAGTGTATTTATTGGTTCGCGCCTGAGGTACTCCCTCCGGTATTACTACCAGAGCCACCCGACTCCGATCCGCCAGTGGAACCTCCCGTGTTGTCGCCGCTTGTTCCGCCGTTGTTATTACCGGTATTGCCTGTATCGGTTTCATCTTCTTCAGCAGGGCCGTTAGAGATGGTTAGGGTGATAGTGGTACCCAGCTTTGCGGTGCCGGTAACGCTTTGCCTGATAACGGTATTTGCCGCAGCAGAATCGTCGCGCCATTGGAGGGATACGGTAAATCCAGCAGCCTCAAGACGATCACGAGCAGTTTCAAAGTCTAAGCCTTGAACGTTAGGGACGCTTGCGGTTTCAGGGCCTTTTGACAGATGGAAGGTGATCGTATCACCCTTATAGGCGGTAGTTCCTGCGGCAGTGTCTTGTTGTGCAACGCGGTTTTCCTCAACATCATCAGAAAAGACCGTGTCGCCTTGTTGGCCGTTCAGACCATACGAGGCAAGTACACGCTGCGCCTCATCGGCGCTCATGCCGCGCAGATCAGGCACGGTAACCTGTTCAGTGCCCTTTGAAATGGTTATATTGACAGAGGATCCTTTCGCTGCTTGCACTCCTGCGGCGGGATCGGTACTCACAACATTACCTGCTTCAACATCAGGGTTATACACTTCGGTTTCAGTGCCTATCGTAAAGCCAGCGGCTTGTAATTCACTTCGTGCTTCGGCGATGGGCTTATTGGAGACATCAGGTACATTGACCATTTCTTGATTTCCTCCAAGAGCCATCGCGGCAGCAATAATGCCGATTACCGCAAGTAAAGCAATAACAACGCCAATTACTACATTGCGTTTGCTCTTTTTCTTACCTTCATCGTTAGCGTCAGCGGCGTAAGCCTTGTTAACGGTAGTGCGTCCTGCATCGCCATTTGCTCCACCAACGGGGTTCATGACCGCAGTTCCATTTACGGGAGCAACTCCGCCCATGACTTGCGTTTTAAGGCCACTGATATCATCACCTAGATTTACCGGGCGACCAGCTAAATAGTCATTGAGGATATGACGCATTTCTGAGGCATCTTTAAAACGCCGCTCAGGATCCTTTTCCATTGCCTTCATAATGATGGCTTCGAGTGCAGGATCGATATTGGGGTTGATAGTGCTTGGAGGAGCGGGAAGTTCGTTTACCTGCTTAACGGCAACACTTACGGCATCTTGACCATCAAAGGGAAGTTTGCCCGTAGTTGCTTCGTAGAGCACTACGCCCAATGAATAAATATCGCTTGCTCCGGTAAGCTCTTTTCCTTGTGCTTGTTCTGGAGAAACATAATGAGCCGTACCAAGAACCGTTGCGGTTTGGGAGAGCCCTGCATCTCCTGCGCGTGCGATGCCAAAATCCATCACCTTGATATTGCCATCAGGCTGAATCATGATGTTTTGAGGCTTGATGTCGCGGTGAATGATGCCACCGGCGTGAGCAACTGAAAGTGCCTGAGCAACCTGAGAGCCAATTTCGGCAGCCTTGCGTTGATTGATAGCACCACGTTCTTTAATGGCTGTCTTGAGATCGGTGCCACGCAAGAATTCCATGACAATATAGTAGGTTTCGCCATCCAAGCCCCAGTCATAGATGCTTACGATATAGGGGCTCTGTAAGTTTGCAGCAGATGCTGCTTCTTGGCGAAAACGTTTCGTGAAAGTGGGGTCCGCTGCATATTGGGGAAGCATAACCTTTACGGCAACCGTACGTCCCAAGACGTTATCTTCTGCACGGTATACCTCAGCCATGCCACCTAAGCCAACCCGCTCGGTTAGTTTATATCGGTTATTAAAGGTTCTGCCAATCATGCTTCCAGCCACGTTTATTCTCCCTTTGGATCCATGCTTAACAACCAATTTCTAAGCATATCTCATTCCACTGTTAACTTTTAGTTCATTCGAAAGCTTTCACGAGCTTTCAAGAAGTTTTTATAACCTTCCTTGGACTTCCAATGCGGTTTCTAATACATTTTGTGCACGTCCCGCAGCGCCACCCGGGAGGTCTTCCCCTGCTTCTTCTAAAACAATAGCAACGACCACTGAGCAGTCTTCGCTTGGTCCCATTCCTACAAACCAACGATCGTCTTTAGGCTTGCCTGTTTCTGCAGTACCGGTTTTACCAGCTATCTGTACACCATCAACTGCAGCTGCAGTACCAGTGCCGTTGTTTACTACGCCTTCAAGCACAGTCTTTACACGCTCTGCGATTGAACTTGAGCAGGCGGTATAGAGCTGGCTTGGGGTGGCGCGATAACTATTGGTTCCTTCTGCATTGTAGACGCTATCAACCAGATAGGGCTGCATAATGACACCATCGTTGGCAATTGCGCACCCAACTAAAGCCATTTGAAGGACTGTTGCTTGTGGGCCTGCGGGACTTTCATGTTCGCCGACAGGTTCTCCTGCAGATGCCCAGGCAGTTTCCCACTCAGTCATTTCGTTGGGATCGGGCATGAGTGAAGTGACTAAGGGTAAATCAAATGAGATTTCCTGATTAAAGCCAAACTCTTCAGATGAGTTTACTAAGCCCTCTGAGCCGATTTCGGTTCCTAATTGAGCAAATACCGTGTTAGCTGAAAGCTCTGTTGCACGTTCAAGGGTGATATCACCATATGAAGCACCATTGAAGTTAGTGACTTCGCCACCGCCGATTTCCAGAGTAGAAGGGGCAGAATAGACGCTTTGCTCTGTCGCTACATTGTTTTCAAGAGCGGTAGTAAGCGAAACAATCTTAAAGGTGGAGCCAGGTGAATAGAGCGCCTGGGTTGCACGATTGTAGAGCGCTGAAGAATCACCGCCACCCGATAAGATAGACTCAACATCTCCTGCATCATAGGTAGGAGAGGATGCCATAGCAAGGATAGCTCCCGTTTCGGGATCTATTACAACGCATGCGCCGTTGTATCCTTCAAGCGCTTGCTGTGCTGCTTCCTGGATGGTTGAGTTTAGAGTGAGCTTGACATCATTGCCTGCCGTATTGTTCCCTGTAGCGGAATTGAGAACATCAATCCATGAAGCATAATTGCTGGAGCCTTTAAGAGTGTCATTTTCTGAGGCTTCAATACCTGAGGTGCCATACGTATCTGACGCGTATCCCACGACATGAGACGCAAGGGTGCCCGCAGGGTATTCGCGCGTATAAGTTCCGTCTTCCTGAAGAACTGATTGCGCTAAAACAACATTGTCATAGGTTGAGATAGTTCCACGTTCGGTTTCTGATTCTTTAGCAATGGTGTGATTGTTGATGGACATGTTTTGGTAATAGTCTGCCTGAATAACCATGATGAGGGTCAGATTTGCAACAAGTAAAGCAAACAGAACTGAGAACACCATCATGGTTCCCGTGAGGCGTTTACCAAGCGATACACGTCCCAAGGCACCATTAAGAGAGATCGATCCTGTGCCCGAGGCTATTTCAGTGCCAATACCCGTGCCCTGATCGCTTGCTCTCATCAAAAATCCGACGATTATAAAGCTGGCTAAAAGCGATGAACCGCCTTGACTCACAAAGGGCAGGGTTAAGCCCGTAAGAGGGATAAGCCTCGTGACGCCACCTACGATAATGAAAGCCTGCAAAATAATGATGGCGGTAAAGCCAAGAGCCATAAATGAGCTTACATCCGATTTAGCACGAACTGAAATAAGGATGCCACGGATAGCAAAGCACAAATATAAAAGAAGAAGGCCCGCAGCACCCAACAAGCCTGCTTCTTCTGCAATGGCAGAGAAAATGAAGTCCGATTCTACAATAGGAATCTGATCGGCAAGGCCGTTACCGATTCCTACGCCAAAAAGTCCCCCGTCTGCAATGGAGAAGATGGACTGTACAAGCTGATATCCGCTACCAGAAGGGTCAGCAAAGGGATTGAGCCAGGTATCCACACGGGTTTGTACGTGAGAGAACAAGAAATAGGCAGCAACAAGGCCAAGTGCGATAAGCACAAAACTGATTACGATATAAGCTTTACGACCAGTCGCTACATAAAGCATTGTTAAGAACACGAAGAACAAGACCAGAGCAGAGCCCAAATCGCGCTCGAAAACAATAATCAAAAGGGCAATTGCCCACATGATCAATACGGGAATAAGCGCCCTTAAATCGGGAATCTTGAAAGGCCCAATTCGATGTGTGAATACCGAGAGCATTTCTCGATTTTGCGCGAGATAGGCAGCAAGAAAAATAACTATACAGATTTTTGCAAGTTCGCCAGGTTGGAAAGAAAAACCACCAATAGAAAGCCAAATACGGCTGCCGGATATTTCATTACCAATTACTGGCAAAAAATTGGCTCC
>OGQT01000005.1_pt1 | contig 227181 bp, 198 predicted proteins | sample 1553261 | NCBI WGS metagenome assembly OGQT01 (sample SAMEA2579992, study PRJEB22360) | human gut metagenome | biome: human gut; feature: human-associated habitat; material: faeces | place: Denmark | collected 2008/2010
TACTCCTTTAGAACTACTCCTTTAGAACTACTCCTTTAGAACTACTCCTTTAGAACTACTCCTTTAGAAATAGCGTATGTTACCCCAATTAATCTTAATAAAATCATTATAAATTACTTCGTTTTGCGCTCATTCATAAACGAAGCATAAGTAAAAGACAACGACCTACTACTAAGGATGTCCTGTGAGCTATACACCCTACAGGACATCCCAAATAGCTTAATTATTCTTCGGGAAACAGCTCATCCAAAATATCTTGGGTAGGCATCTTAACGCCATACCAAATTTCTTCTCCTGTTGCTGCCTGTTCAATCATCATGCCAATACCACCGATGATCTTGCAACCCTTAGCTTCTGCATCCTTAAGAATTTGAGTCATACGAGGGTGATATACCGCATCTGCTACTGCCATTCCCTCTTTGATAAGCTCTGCTGGAACAGGAGTTTCCCCTGCACTGTCGCCCATTCCAACAGGAGTAGCATTGATAAGAATATCGGACTCCGCAATAGCCTCTGCCATTTCGTCCTTGTTTTCAAACGCGTGGAGAATCATTTCAGCGCCTGTCTTCTCCTGAACGCGTGGAAGAAGCGTCGTTGCGCGAGTATAAGAAGGACCACCTTCGCGTGCAAAAACATGAACTTTCTTTGCACCATCAAGAGCAGCCTGAACTAAAATTGCAGAACCAGCACCACCAGGTCCTAATACGGTAATGGTCTTACCTTCAATTTCTTCTCCATGATTGCGAATGTTTTGCATCATACCCGTACCATCGGTGTTATGACCAGTGATGCGACCATCCTCTTCTTTCTTTAGTACATTTACTGCACCCATAAGCTCTGCACTATCGGACAGACCATCGAGCAAAGGAATAATTGCCTGCTTGCAAGGCATGGTTACATTGCTGCCATCCCAGCCGTCCATGCGCTTCATTGCAGCAATAATATCAGGTAGATCATCTTGCTTAACATCGAATACTACATAGATTGAATCAACATCAAGCTTTTCAAAAGAAAGGTTATGAGTAGCTGGTGACATCGAATGACGAATAGGGCTACCCAAAAGACTAATTAGATGAGTGTGACCACTAATCTCAGTTTTCTGCGACATAATTGCTCCCTCTTTCTGTTTATCCCTTTTTATCTAGCAATCAGTGTAAGCGTCATAAAAAACGATGCCTATGCTAATACCTCGTGCAAATCATCCATAATACGAATAGCTTGTTCAACCTGAACCTGACCAGGTGCAGAAGCCTTTTCTAATGAGCAGAAGGTAATAGCAGAGCCGAAAAGCTCACCCGCTAAACGCGTAATGCTTCCTTCACGACCCATAGCCATGGTCAGAAGAGGTTTATCGCTATGAATACGAGACATCTCCTCGGTTGCGGCAAGAAGTTTCAATGCATCCTGAGCGTCTTTTGCCATCGTGGCAATCTTGGGAATATCAGCGCCCAAATCAGCCATATGTGTCAAGAGAGAAACCATCCATTCAACCGATGGAGTACCTGCAAAATTATGGTAAGAAATTACGGTCTTTACCTTATGCTGCTGCGCGCATGCAACAAGCTCGAGTACCGCAGCATCACCGATCCAGGTTTCAATATCAACCAGATCGATTGCTTCAGCCTCGATAATTGCCTTATTAAGCGCTACATATTCTTCAACAGGAATGGTAAGCTGGCCACCTTGGCTTGTAGAACGGAACGTAAAGAGATAAGGATTATTCTTTAAAGCTTTCCCAATCTCAACAGACTGCTTTGCCATTGCCTCAGGATCGTGAACATCAGCAGCAAAATCACCGCGCCACTCAAAGCATTCAACTCCTGCAGCAATACCTTTTTGAATAAGCTCCACATTTTCTTCTGCATGAGCTCCCATTAGAGAAATGATTGTCTTTGGACGACCTTCACCGAGTTTTACACCTTTGATATCGATAGGTTGCGTCATGATCCCTCCTACCTATTACTTATCAGTTACTTGTATAATAATTCCTAATTAATCAGTTTTTTATATCGTTTGAGTATTTGTATATATCATTTTTGATATATGTTTCAAAAAACAAGGGATCCTTATGCATAAAAAAGGCGTCCCTTACGGGACGCCTTACGTCAAATACGGTAAACGTTATAGGTTATTCAGCAGCGGTGTATTCACGATTGATGGAAGAATCAACGGTAACACCAGGGCCCATAGTAGAAGCAACCGTTACAGACTTTACATACTTACCCTTAGCAGCAGCTGGCTTCATACGAAGGATCTCGTCATATACTGCACCGTAGTTTTCTGCAAGCTGCTCAGCAGTAAAGGAGCACTTACCGATTACTACATGACAAATACCATAACGGTCTGCACGATACTCTACGCGGCCACCCTTGAGCTCCTTAACAGCTTTTGCTACATCAGGAGTAACAGTACCAAGCTTAGGATTAGGCATCAAACCGCGAGGACCAAGAACCTTACCAAGACGACCAACCTTAGCCATCTGGTCAGGAGTTGCAACAGTTGCATCAAAGTCAAGCTTACCAGCCTGAATGTCAGCAACCAGATCATCGGAACCTACGATGTCTGCGCCAGCTTCTTCTGCAGCACGAGCAGCATCGCCTTCAGCAAATACTGCAACGCGAACCGTCTTACCAGAGCCATTAGGGAGGCTAACGGTACCACGGAGCTGCTGGTCAGCTTGACGGGTATCGATACCCAGACGGAAGTGAACCTCAACCGTCTCGTCAAAGTTAGCAGGATGAATTTCCTTTACCAAAGAAACTGCAGCAAGAGGAGTGTATGCTTTGCCTGCTTCGATTTTGGCTTTTGCCTCATCATATTTTTTGGACATTAGATAATTCCTTTCGTGGTATGGCGAGCTATTATTTTGCTCTTCCACATGTGGTTTCTTAAAAATCAAGCCACGACGAGCTTAAAAGTATTAGTTAGCAGAATCGCCCTGAAGTAAAGCAGCCAGACGACGGGTTACCTTGTATTCCTTCTTAGGAGCACGACCCTCAATGGTGACACCCATGGAACGAGCAGTACCTGCAACGATCTCCATAGCTGCTTCAATGGTGTTAGCATTCAAGTCAGGCATCTTGATTTCAGCAATCTCACGAAGCTGATCTTCAGTGAGTTCACCAACCTTCTTGAGCTGAGGAATACCAGAGCCACCCTTAATGCCAAGCTTTTCCTTAATCAAGAAAGCAGCAGGAGGAGTCTTCAGAACGAAGTCAAAGGTCTTGTCTTCGTAAACCGTAATCTCAACAGGAATAATAGTGCCTGCTTTATCCTGCGTAGCAGCATTAAAAGCCTGGCAGAACTGCATAATGTTAACGCCCTGAGCACCCAGTGCAGGACCAACAGGAGGAGCTGGATTTGCAGCACCAGAAGGAATCTGGAGCTTAACGAAACCGCTTACGTTTTTATCAGCCATTTCAGTTGCTTCCTTTCGACTGAAATAAATTGTTTACCGCTATATGACAAGCGAACTTTATGAGAAGCCCCGTCCACATACGGGCATAAAGTCGCATTGTTCTCAAAATTAAATGTTTGCTACCTGATCAAAGGAAAGCTCAACGGGAGTTTCGCGTCCGAAGATCGAAACAAGAACTTTAACCTTACCAGCTTCAGGAGAAACTTCAGAAACAACACCATCAAATTCTGCAAGAGGACCAGAAACAACTTTAACGCTTTGACCAACTTCAAGATGTGTTGAAGTTTTCTTGGGAGCCTCATGAGAGGTGCGTTTCATGATCTTGTTGTATTCTTCGCGGGTAAGAGGTGCTGGATTACCTTGACTACCCACAAATCCCGTTACACCGGGAGTATTTCGAACCGCAGCCCAGCTACGATCATCAAGTTCCATGCGGACAAGCACATAGCCAGGAAATACCTTTTTATCGCTTTCCACACGACGTCCGCCTTCTTTGATTTCCGTCACGGTTTCCGTAGGAATTTCAATAGCGAACACATTGTTTTCGAGACCCATAGTTTCAATGCGAGTCTCAAGATTTTTCTTCACTTTGTTCTCGTATCCCGAGTACGTGTGAAGGACATACCATTTCTTCGTCATGGATTAAGCCCCCAAACCAGAAATAGCCATAAGAATCGGGGTTACTACCCAGTCGTCAAGAACGACAACAAATACACCGAAGAACAAGAGCGCCACAATTACCACACCGGTCCACTGCAAAACTTCTTGCTTAGTAGGCCAGGTAACACGACGCATTTCAGAACGAACTTCAGAAAGGAAAGCAAAGCGCTTCTTCTTAGGCTTTTCCGCAGCCTTCTTTGGCTTAGGAGCCGGCTTGGAAGATGCTTGGACGGTCTTTGCAGGAGCCTTCTTGAAACCGAAGCGTTTCTTTGTTGGTTGCTCCTCAACTACCGGAGTAGCCTGAGCCTGCTTAGCTGCGCGCTCTTTTTTAGCTGCACGATTGGCAGACGCTTTTGCTCTCTGTGTTTTAGACTTCTTTGCCATACAACTTTCCTGCTCTGGAAATTACTACTCTATACGCCAAATAAGCAGCCCATGAGCTGCTCATTAACAAGCTGGCAGGCCAGGAGGGACTCGAACCCCCAACATGCGGTTTTGGAGACCGCCGCTCTACCAATTGGAGCTACTGGCCTATATATTGCCTAATCTTAGCGAGTTTCCTTATGCAAAGTGTGATGTCCACACCATTTGCAATATTTTTTGAACTCAATACGATCGGGATTATTCTGCTTGTTCTTCTTGGTCGTATAGTTTCGACGCTTGCATTCAGTGCATGCAAGAGTGACCAAAGTACGCATCAATACTCCTTAACTTACCTGATAGCATTCTTGCCATTGCATCATGATCAATCAAGAGGGAGCCCGCAGCAAGCGAGCCCCCCTCGAATTCACAAACTTTAGATCAATCGAAGTTATTTGATGATCTGGGTTACACGACCGGAACCAACGGTGCGGCCACCTTCGCGGATAGCAAAGCGAAGGCCCTCTTCCATAGCGATTGGGTGGATGAGTTCACCACGGAGCTCAACATTGTCGCCAGGCATAACCATTTCGGTGCCCTCTGGAAGATGTGCAACACCGGTAACGTCGGTGGTGCGGAAGTAGAACTGAGGACGATAGCCATCGAAGAATGGGGTATGACGGCCACCCTCTTCCTTGGTAAGGATGTAAACCTGACCAACGAACTCAGAGTGAGGAGTTACCGAACCAGGCTTTGCAAGTACCTGACCGCGAACAATGTCTTCGCGCTTGATACCACGGAGCAAGCAACCGATGTTGTCGCCAGCCTGAGCTTCGTCGAGAAGCTTACGGAACATCTCGATACCAGTGCAAACCGTCTTCTCGGTTTCCTTGATACCAACGATTTCGAGTTCGTCGTTAACATGAAGAACACCGCGCTCAACACGACCGGTTGCTACGGTACCACGACCGGTAATGGTCATGGTGTCTTCAACTGCCATCAAGAATGGCTTGTCAACGTCACGTTCTGGGGTAGGAATGTAGGTGTCTACTGCTTCCATGAGCTCCCAGATCTTGTCCTGCCACTCTGGCTCGCCGTTAAGAGCGCCAAGAGCAGAACCGCGGATGATTGGGGTGTCGTCTCCAGGGAAACCATACTCGGTAAGAAGTTCGCGAGTTTCCATCTCAACAAGCTCGATGAGTTCCTCATCGTCAACCATGTCGCACTTGTTCAGGAAAACGATGATGTAAGGTACGCCTACCTGACGAGCGAGCAGGATGTGCTCACGAGTCTGAGCCATAGGACCATCGGTAGCAGCGATAACGAGAATAGCACCGTCCATCTGAGCAGCACCAGTAATCATGTTCTTTACGTAGTCAGCATGACCTGGGCAGTCAACGTGTGCATAGTGACGGGTGTCGGTTTCATACTCAATGTGAGCAATAGAAATGGTAATACCGCGTTCACGCTCTTCAGGAGCCTTGTCGATATCCTCAAATGCGGTGAAGTCTGCATGAGCAGTACCATGAGAACCGTCGTTTGAAGACAGGGTCTTGGAGATCGCAGCGGTCAGCGTGGTCTTGCCGTGGTCAACATGGCCGATAGTACCAATGTTAACATGGGGCTTAGTACGCTCGAACTTTTCCTTAGCCATTGTTCCTCCTTGATTGTTGGAAGGCGCGTCCACTTTCTGAACGCAAAACGATAAAAGTAAAAGCTTACCGTGCGTAAGCGAGAAAATTTGGTAGCGGTGACTGGATTCGAACCAGTGACGCCACGGGTATGAACCGTGTGCTCTAACCAACTGAGCTACACCGCCATAATTAAATGGTGCCCACAAGCAGACTCGAACTGCTGACCTCTTCGTTACCAACGAAGTGCTCTACCTGCTGAGCTATGTGGGCGAGATGGTGGGAGTGCAAGGATTCGAACCTTGGAAGGCTGAGCCAACGGATTTACAGTCCGTCCCATTTGACCGCTCTGGAACACTCCCGAATTCGCTTGTGATCATGTGCAATTTTCAAGCTGCTGCCTGCTAGAAAGTGCCTGAGCACTTCAAGCGAGCAAAGGAATAATACGCTAGGAATTCCGCCCTGTCAACGTCTTACACGCCCCCGGGCATATCCATTTCACAATTTGCTCACTTCTGCGCAAGACTTACCTAATAATACCAGGTAATGTTAACTTTTTCTTCAGAATTTATTAAAAGAAATTGGCCAGAACTTTGCTGTTCTGGCCAATTTTAGAAAAAATATTTTTGAGAATTTTTTAGTAATTGGTATCTAAATTTCTAGCAATCGGCATCCATATAGCTATCAAACTCTTCAGTGATTTCCTTTGAAGGCTCCTCCGTCGCAAGAGATACCACCACAATGGCAATTAAACTCAAAACAAAAGCAGGCAGCAATTCATATACCGCGAATATTCCGCCAAGTTGCGAAATGAAGGTATTCCAAACCAGAACGGTCACTGCTCCAACAATCATGCCTGCCAATGCACCCTTGAGATTTGTACGACGCCAATAGAGGCTCATTATCATCAAAGGACCAAATGACGCACCGAATCCCGCCCATGCATACGATACAACCTGGAAGATAGACGAATTTTCATCCAGCGCAATCACGATACCGAAGATCAAAATGACTACCAGTGTCAATCGAGCCACAATCATGACCTGCGCATCAGTCGCGTCCTTCTTTATAAGTCCACGATAAATATTTTCTGCAACTGCAGAGCCTGAAATAAGAAGGTACGAAGACGACGAAGACATAGAAGCCGCAAAGATACCTGAAACTACCAAACCACACATAAATGAGGGTAAAAGCATATTAGAGAGCACGATAAAGATATTTTCTGCTGATGCCTGCGACAAAAATTCTGCAGGAATCACTGCCCTACCAATTAAACCAATACACACTGCAGTGCTCAGAGATATTACAACCCATACCGTAGCGATACGGCGAGATTTGGTTAACTCAAACGAATGGGTAGCACTCATAAAGCGCACCAAAACCTGAGGCATACCAAAATATCCTAAGCCCCAAGCAAGGCCCGAGATGATAGTAACAATGCCGTAATCAGTCGCAGCGCCAAACAAAGGCATACCGTCTTGAACTACCTGTAATCCATTCTCATCCAAAATCGGGTTTGCAATCTGCGTACCCGACAGGAAGCCAGGAATGTTCTGCAAAAAAGCAACCGTATTATCAATGCCGCCCGCTTGTGCAACCGAGCCAACAAACACAATAACTAAGGCAGAAACCATCAGGGTTCCTTGAATAAGGTCAGTCGTACAAACCGAAAGATAGCCGCCAACAAAGGTGTATAGAAATACAATCAAAGCACCTAACACCATCATGGTTGCGTAATCAAGGCCAAACAAAGTAGAGAACAATTTGCCTACCGTAACAAAGCAACTACCAACATAAATACTAAAGAACAGCAAAATAATAAGAGCTGCAATGGTCATCAAAATGTTCTTTGTATCGTGAAAGCGATTTGAGAAATAATCTGGCAACGTGATCGAATTGTTCGCTACCTCTGAATACTTACGTAAACGCTTTGAAACAAATAGCCAGTTTAAATAGGTACCAATTGCAAGACCAATAGCGGTCCACATCGCATCTGAAGCGCCCGTAAAGTACGCAACACCTGGAAGACCCATCAAGAGCCAGCCAGACATATCTGATGCCTCAGCAGAAAGGGCCGTTAACCAAGGACCTAGTCTGCGGCCACCCAAAAAGTAAGCTTCAGTGGACTGATTGGATTTCTTGGCATAGATAAAGCCAATTACCACAACAACCACAAAATAGATGAGCATTGCAAGCAATACCCAAAAATCATGAGAAACCATATCGATCGCTTTCTAATACTAACTAGTGCCGACAACTTCCCGCAAAGTTACAAGAGCCTTTTTTGTAGCGCACTTTCACACGAACCGCCAGGGATAACAAACAATTACCAGGCGAAACAGATAGAAGCACCTGCCCACAATCAATCCCTTATACATAAGACAGGTTCGCCAGAAAATAAACTGCACGCTATTGGGCGCTTTATTATACAGGAGTGGGGGAATTATACGGCAAAGTACGGTTTCATGGAGGTTAAAGCTGCCGCAGCGTTTCGCTTACAAGGTTAAACGGAACCAATCGATCTTTTAGCTATCCCTCAAAAAACGCCATTTCTACCCTCTCTCCTAGCAATGGCGTGTTTCTTGTTTTGCGGCTAAACGGCCAACCAGCATGACACTTTTCTCTAAAAACATCGCAATCGCTAACCCTCAAACAACTTAAAAAATGAGATATACATCAGGAGTGGATGGTATTCGATCTTTCAAATTCCCCTTGAAACTTACCGCAAACCTATTCCCACAAAATTTATAAATTAGGTAAATATCTAATTGGATAATTAGTTAATTTTACGAATATCAAACAAGCAATTTGAACGTAAAATCACGTCGCTTTATGGCCTTAAATCCTTGAGTTATTTATTTAAACAACGATCAACTCCAACACAAAACATTGGAGTTACATCAGTGAACCTTGATAGCTCAATAAGGAATTATCTAAGGCTAAAGGAATAGATTTACCGATTGTTGCCCTTTTCCCGGCAATAGCGATCCACTACCTCTATGAAGCTAGCAACCGCTTGAGGCTGTCGGATGTGAGCCTTAGAACACAAGTACATCTGATGGAAGTCTTCAGGCGCTTCTTCGATTTCTACCAATTTAATATCATCATGATAGGAATCAAGAAGCCAAGAGCGACATGCAATTGCCATAATGTCCGGACTTCCTGAAACGATAGAAGCGAGAGTGATCTCATCGGCGTATAGATAATCAATGAGCAAGCAATAGCCTTTGACTAGATCAGTAAGCTCAGATGCAAGCGGACCCGTCAGACTGTAAGAGATTAAATAATGATCTTTCAATTCTTCAAGCGATAACTTATCACGTTTAGCAAAAGGATGAAGACGGTTCACCACCAGAACGACACGTTGGCTCCAGACAGGTTTAAAGGAAATCTCTGAGTCGTCACCCATAGTTCCACAAAAAGCAACATCGACAAGACCATTCTTAATATCTTTAAGTAATTCTGGTGTCGTCGACTGCTTAACATTTAAGCGAACATTTCCATGGGTTTGAACCCTAAAACGGCTAATGATTTCTGACCAGTCTTTGTCCTGGACCGAAAAAACTGTTCCGATGGTAATTTCGCTTTGAGACTGCCCCCCCCCGTTTCGTTCTTGCAGAATTTTCATTCCGCCATCTACAAAACGAAGGGCCGTGGCAATGTACTCATAAAAAACTTGACCGTCGGTTGTTAAGCTTACCGACCCTCTCTTTTTATCAAGTAACGATGTATTGAGTTCTCGCTCTAACTTAGCGATTGCCAGCGATAAGGTGGAAGGAGTGATGGCGAGTTTTTCTGCCGTGGCACTACGGCTTTTCGTCTCTACAAGAGTCTTGAAATAATAAAGATGATCAAGATTCATCTCACTTCTCCTCATCTTCTCAATACACACTTTGCATGAGTGTGTTACCAAATAATCATAGAAATGGTAACGCGAGGATTGTATTGTCGCAACGCTGGCATTATCTATTCCGCCAACTGCTTTAGCGCTTTGCCGTATTTGCCCAGAGATCAGATTCGACAAAGCAAGAAGATTTCCCGAACTTCCTATTCTCAAAAGCATCACTTAAGCAGCCTTTTCAATATTCCTTAAAGAGCTTCAAGGTTCTCTGAATGCGTTTTACGCAAACCCTACTTGTTTTGCATGAGGGGTTTTAAAGCAAGCAAGTAAAAAGGAGGATTTATGAAGGGACTCGAAGGAATCAAAGTTATCGATCTAACCAGTTACGTCGCAGCACCTGCTAGCCCTCGCATTCTTGGCGAAATGGGAGCAACCGTATACAAGATAGAACCTGCAACAGGCGACGAATACCGCACCAATGCTCCAGGCTTTGGTATGAAAAAAACTGATATCGATGACCCCTCTTTTGACTTCGCCTCAATGAACAAAATATTTGTAAGTATTAATTTGAAAAGCGAAGAAGGGCACGAACTTATCGAAAAGATGCTCGCTGACGCCGACATTTTGATTACAAGCTTCCGCGATAAGGCTCTTATCAAACTTGGTCTTGATTGGGAATCAGTACATAAGCGTCATCCTCATCTGGTTTGGGCACAAATGCGTGGTTACGGCGAATATGGACCCGACAAAAATACCAAGGGATTCGACGCCACTGCCTATGCCGCACGAGGTGGATGGTTTGCATGTTTACCACAAGCTGGCGAACACTACCAACCCATTAACTGGCCTGCCGCTATGGGAGATTGGAATGCCTCTTTAGCACTTACTGCAGGCGTTTTAGCAGCTCTTGCGCGCAAAGATCGCACCGGTGAAGGCGACAAGGTTACCGTTACGCTCCATCATGCAGCACTCTGGCCAATGCAAATGATGCTTGGGGGAACTCAATTTGGAGATAAGTGGCCAAAATCGCGCTATAACGTCACCTGCCCTACTAACAACACCTACCAAACCAAAGATGGTGTCTGGTTCATTATCTGCTATGGCAGTTATGACATTTTCTATGACCATACCATGCGAACTATTGGCCTAGACGATATGGTTGGCAACGAACGCTACAACAAAAATGCTGAAATCAATGATGGTTCAGGACGAAATGAAGAAGTAGTCCGCATCATGGAAAAACAATTCCTAACGAAAACATGGGCGGAATGGGAACCAATCTTTAAAGCGAACGAAATTCCCTATGAAAAACTCTACTTGCCTGAAGATATCCTGGCGGACGAAGAAGTTTATGCAAGCGATATTCTGCGCAAAGTTCATTACGACGCATTTGGCGAAAAAGCGATTCCTACCTCACCCATTCGCTTAGACAGCATGGGGGATCCCGTTCTTCATAAGAGTCGTCCTATTGGGTACGACACCGCTGAAGTAATGCACGAATACGGCTATTCAGACGAAGATATTCAACGCATGGATGGCGAATCCGTTACGTGCTATCACGGTCCCGATCTTCCCGATTCCGTTTTCGAGCCAAGCTACGGTCCGCGTTCAAAGCGCGACTAAGCAAACAGGTGCCGTGGGTCCACCCAATTCCCACACATCCCCCACGGCATCCCCTTAATTCTTCATTAATCCCTAATGGGTCATTTCGGCTAGCGAGTTTGCTAATGGGGGAAGCTTTATAAGCTGCAGCTTGCTAGCCGATGACGATATATACAACACAAGGAGGAGGAAAAATGTCAGCACAAAAAATTGCGCGACAAGGCCTTACCTGGAGGCATGTTGGCGTTGTTATTACGATGTGTTTAACGCTGTTTACGGCTGTTGGCATTATCTTTACTGCCGCAGGTCTTTGCTATCGTCCCGTTGCTGAACACTTTGGCGTACAGACGTCGCAAGTATCACTCTACATTACCTTCGTATACCTAGGTCAATGTATTGGTGCAGCACCTATGGCAAAGTTCTTCGACAAATTCAGCGCTAAGTCTGTTTGCGTAGTTGCGGCACTGATGGTTGCTATCCCCTATATGGGCTTCTGCGTTTATCCCGCTATTTGGTGTTACTGGGTAGCAGGCTTCATTATTGGTCTTGGCCTGGTCTGCATCGAGTTCACCATGACAGCAGGTATTTTGAGCCGCTGGTTCCACACCAACTACGGTACCGTTACTGGTCTCTGCTTTGCTTTCACTGGTATCGGCGGTATGGTTTGGAATATCGTTGGTCAGTTCGTTCTTGGTCCTGACCTGCTTGGTTGGCGCACCCTTTACATGGTGTTCGGCATCGCAATCTGCATCGGCACCATTCCTTTCATTGCTTTCTTCGTAAAGCGCACCCCTCAGGAATGCGGAACGCTTCCTTACGGTATGCCTCTCGATGCAGCTGCAATGGAAGAAGAACTTGCTGCTGAAGCAGAGCAGAAATCTATCGTTGAACCTGGTTGGCTGGGTTCCGAAATTATCCGCAAGCCTTTCTTCTGGACCTTAGTATTAGGTGCCGGTCTTCTGAACACCCTTACTACCATGACTCAGCTGTTCGCTACCTACGTACAGTTCCTTGGCCATGATGGCTGGGGCGGTCAGGCAATCGTTGGCTTACTGCTTCTTTCCGGTACGCTCGAAGCCTTCACCAGTGGCGGTCAGGCTGGCGGTAAAGTTATCGTTGGTTTCATCGAATCTCGCACTCTTATTGGCGCACAATTGCTTGGCTACTTCGGTGGCGTAATTGGCCTTTTGATGATGTGGTGGATTCCTCAGATCTTTGGCGAAGCAGGCATTTGGCCTATGTTCTTCGGCGGCTTATTCTTCGGTTTGACCTACGCCTGTTCAACCGCAATGTTGCCGTTCCTCTGTCGTCAGATTGCTGGCGGTCGAGAATTCGACAAGATTTACTCTTGGATGATCACGATCTTCAACGGTATTGGTGCTATCGGCGCAACTGGTTGGGCTGTTGTATCTGAACAGCTTGGCTGGACGGGCTTCTTCATTGGCGGCCTGATTGTTTTGACCATCACCTTCGGCCTTCTTATCTACACTTGGCTGGCTGGCGACAAAGCTCGTAAAGCTGCTTGGTATAAGAGCGACGAAGAGTTGGCTAAAGAAGCTGCTGAAGCTCACATCCACGCAAAGGCATAAAACTTTTCTGAGTTTGCAAGTGCATCCCCCTAATTTGTAGTCACTCACACAAAACGCACCTCCCATATCAATTTGATACGGGAGGTGCGGGATAAGGAAAGCCATGGGCGACAAAATTGATTTCAGTCTTTTAGCAGTAGTACTCAATGCCGGTGTTTCCGTAATTCTATTAGGCGGACTTATTTTAGGCATTAATCCTGCGCAGCTCATCATGATCGGTGTTCTTGGTTATGGTATGAGCATTTTATTCCGTCGCATCGGACGCAATCAGACAGGCATTGCGCCAAAGAGCAAATCTAAAAGACGTTAACTACATCCCACATTAGATAACCCGAGTTTTCTCATTTGCATGTTTTTTAGCACTTTTTAAGGGTGCCTTTGAAACGTGTGCTCTTTTTCGCCCTATTTTAAAGGAGTTACTCATGCAAAAACCTTTCGAAAATCTGGTTGTTGTTGATCTTTCTCGCTATCTATTAGGTGCTTACGTAAGCTTATATTTCGCAGATTTAGGCGCGCGCGTTATCAAAGTGGAAGACACCAAGACTGGCGATTTAGTCCGAGGAGAACACCCTCAAGTTAATGGCGAAAGCTACTATCACTATGCCCTAAATCGCAATAAGGAAAGTGTTTCTTTTAATCTCAAAGATCCTGAAGTACAAGCACGCTTCTATGACCTTATTAAGAAAGCAGATGTTTTAGTAGAAAACTATCGTCCTGGAGTCGCTAAACGTCTGGGAATAGATTTCGAAACACTTCACGAAATTAATCCAAAACTGGTATATGTGTCATTTTCCGCCTATGGACAAAATGACCCTCGCAGTCTTGATGCCCTTCATGACATCAATATCGTTGCAAAAACTGGTTATTACGATCTCACGAAAGGTGCCGTAGCGCTTCTGCAACCAGCCGATCTTTCAGCTGCAATGGTTGGATTACAAGGAGCTCTCACGGGGCTTATCGCCAGAGATGAAGCAGGCGGAACTCATATTGATGTTTCAATGTATGACTCTCTCATCTGGTGGAACGCCATGCTTGATAGCCGTTGGTTTTTCTATGGTAAAAAACTTACTTCCGAAATGCGTGAATATCCCTCAGTGGGCTACAACATCTACTACACCAAGGATGGCCGCATGATGTCCTTTGGGTTGTACGAACATAATTATTGGAACCAATTCTGCGACGACATCAATCGACCAGATTTGTACAATATGCTCAAAGATACCCCCGAGGAAAATCCTACCGCCTACGAAGCTATTGTTGAATTGGTGAAGTCAAAAACCTATGACGAATGGATTGACTGGCTTGCCGATAAACCCTACGCAATTGCTCCTTGCCTCAACAAAACGGAAGCAATCGAACTTGCCATGGAAACCAATCCTCATATGTTAAATTACGTAGATTTCCCTCGTTTCGGAACAGCACTTCAAACCAATACACCTCATGTAATTGGAGAAATGCGTTCGAATCTTCAAGAGGCAAAAGAGCCTGCTGAATTAGGCGAGTCCACTCGCAGTGTACTTACCTGGCTAGGTGCAAGTGAAGAAGAAATCACAACAATGATAGAACGAGGCGCCGTCAAGGTTAATAAATAAATACAGCACAAATCGACTCCCTGCGACAACCCGTCGCATCCTCAAAGCAGAAACACGCCATTTCCACCCTCTCTCCTAGCAATGGCGTGTTTCTTGTTTTGCGGTTAAAGCGCTCAACACCTATACTAACTAGGTATGCATATCGGGACGAAGGACGTACCTATGCGCGCTCTTTCATCCCTTAGGAAATAGCGAAAGGAAGCAGAATGCCCACGTACGCGGAAATGGGAAAAGAAGAGCTCACAACGCTCAAAACTGCACTCACCGAAGAATACGAAACCTATCGTGCTCAGGGTTTATCCCTCAATATGGCTCGTGGTAAGCCTGGTGCTGATCAGCTTGATTTAAGCATGCCTCTACTAGACATCCTTCCCTCAACCGATGGCTGCAGAGCAGCAGACGGAACTGATATTCGCAACTACGGCGTTGTCGACGGTCTGCCTGAAGCTAAAGAACTTATGGCAACCATGCTTGACGACAAACCAGAAAACACCATTGTATTTGGTAATTCTAGCCTCAACATCATGTATGACACTGTTATGCGCTGCTGGGTGTTCGGAACTCTAGGATCTACCCCTTGGAGCAAACTTGATTCCGTTAAGTTTGTTTGCCCTGTCCCAGGTTATGATCGCCACTTTGGAGTAACGGAAGCTTTTGGCATTGAAATGGTTACGGTGCCCATGGATGAAAATGGCCCCGATATGGATGCCGTAGAAGAGTTAGTAGCTAACGATTCATCATTTAAGGGCATTTGGTGCGTGCCTAAGTATTCCAATCCTGGCGGTGTTACTTACTCCGACGAAGTTGTTCGTCGCCTTGCTTCAATGAAGTGTGCAGCTGAAGATTTCCGTATTTTCTGGGATAACGCTTATACGGTTCATCACCTTTACGACAATCCCGCCGAGCAAGACCAGCTGCTTGATATTGCAGCCGCCTGCGTAGAGGCCGGAAACCCTAACCGCTACTTCAAATTTGCTTCCACCTCAAAGGTTACCTTCCCTGGTGCTGGCCTTGCGGCAATGGCAGCAAGCGCAGAAAACATTGCCGAAATCAAAAAACGCATGGGCGTTCAAACTATTGGGCATGACAAGCTCAATCAACTCCGTCACGTTCGCTTCCTGAAAGATGCAGAAGGCATTGCAGCTCATATGGCAAAACATGCCGCAATTCTTCGTCCGAAGTTCGAACTAGTTTTGAAGCTTTTATCCGAAAACCTCGAAGGTACGGGTTGCGGTTCTTGGAGCAATCCTCGTGGTGGATATTTCATTTCTTTCGATGCGCCCGAAGGCACCGCAAAACGAATTGTCTCCCTTGCAAAAGAGGCTGGCGTAACCATGACTGGCGCAGGCGCAACCTATCCGTATAAAAACGACCCCAAGGATTCAAACATTCGTATTGCTCCTACCCTTCCTCCTCTCGACGAACTCGAAGCGGCTATGAAGGTATTTGTTTGTTGCGTAAAACTTGCTGCCGTTGAAAAACTGCTTGAAGCTTAAAACATCCTTCGATATAAAAACTGATCGAAACTCATTCGTACCTCCCTCTTTAAGAGGGAGGTACGCGATTTTAAGAAGGTCTTCCTGTGTATATTGATTGCGAACAAGCAAAACATACCTTTTTGAGCTACGCCAACTCCTACGACACAACGAATCCTCGTATAGCGCTCAAGCTTGATCACTCTCTACGCGTAGCTCAAGTGTGTAGACGGATTGCTCAAAGTGAAAGATTTTCAGAGCAGGATTGCAATCTTGCGTGGCTGATAGGACTTCTTCATGATATTGGACGCTTTGAACAGCTACGGCGCTGGAACACCTTTTCCGATGCGCAATCAACCAGTCACGCAGACCTGAGTGTCGATGTGTTATTCAATGGATCCAAGTCGTGCTTTTTGCGTTCTTTTGTCAAGAATTCTCAAGAAGATGAGCTCATCCGAACAGCAATACAACTCCATAGTGCTTTTTGCTTACCCGACAATCTTCCAAAACGTACCAACACGTATTGCACCATAGTCCGTGATGCTGACAAGCTCGACATCATGAACACGATGAGAACCAGCACCCCTGAGACCATCATGAATTCAACTTTAGCAGAACTTGCCCAGAGTAAAATATCTCCCGAGGTCAAGGAAGCATTCCTCAAACATCGATGTGTTAAAAGAGAAGAACGGCAATACCCTGCTGACTATGTCATAGGTTTTATCTGCTTTGTATTCGAGCTCAATTTCCCCGAAAGCTACCGTATTGCCTTAGAAAACAAAGATGCGCTAAAGCTTGCCAGCTCACCTTTCGGTCTCCAAGGAGGATTCACCGATCCAGATACCCAAGATTTCTTCGAAAAAATGAAACGAGAATTAAAAGATTATTTAGCAAGCAGAACTTCATAGAGAATAGCTCCCTCACAATCTGCAATCAAACCATACATTCCAGCAATTGAGCTCTGTGTGATCTAACAATCAAGACCTAAATTTCTTGCTTGTTGATAGCAATAGAGAGCTTTGATTTTGTCTTGCGTACAGCCTACCCCAACTTGATAAAGATAACCCAAACGAAACCAAACCGCCTCAAGTTGCGAAATAGACAAAACATCTGCTTGTGAACAGGCGGAAAGAAGGGCAAAACATCGTTTCATATCTCCTGGCTGCGCTTTGTGAATCTGCCATTTTGACCACAAAACAAAAGCGAGATACTTCGCCGTTTCGACATCTTTTCCATATATGTCGCAGACTCGCCTCAAACACAATTCCGCCTGAAGAAGAAACGGAAGGCTTGCACCCTGAGCATACGAAAGGTAGCACCAAATTCCCAATTCCTTATAAAGTAAACGCTCACGTGACTTATGACGTACGTACGGCGCAACACCGGAATTGGCACCTTCTTGGTTTTTATAAATTCGCTTTTGTTCAGCCAACACACCTGCGAGCGCCTTCACTAATAAAAGCGAAAAAGAAAGACCGATGACACCACGTCGTTCACGCGCAAACATGACAAGCTCATCAATGTTTTCAAGGGTATTCGACTCAAGAGAAGGTATGTATTTCACTTCTTCCACTTCTGATACCCCCCTCGATACATAAAAAGACCGTTTCTTATCTCACGCTGCTCGTTTCATCATTGCGGGTTCAAATCGCTCAAGGCGTTCCACACCAGCTGCTGCGCATCCCGACAAAATAGTTGCATTAAAACGCGAATTTCATTAAGTGTTAGCGTCCCTGGATTTTGTTCTTTACTTAGATATTCGTTCGCTGATTGAAACAAAGCCTGACAACAATCTTCAACAGTAAGACCAGATAGAATTCGAGCTTGTTCGAGCCAGCTTTGCATTTCTCACCTACCCTAACACTTTTTTACCAGTTTAACTGGTAAAGAGAGCGTGTCAAATTGTTTTACCAGTTCATTTGGTAGAATTTCCGTGAGGTGGACAATGCAAAACTTCATTGGTAACAACATACATGCGCTTCGTGTCAATAAAGGCCTATCACAAACTGAATTTGCCAAAATTACGGGTGTTAGCCAAAGTGCAATTTCTGCATGGGAACGAGGAGAAAGCACTCCTCATGCACAGCACGTACAAGCCCTCATCGAAGCAATCCCCGAGCTTGTTCCTGACGATATCATGAGCGAAGAATTATGATATGCGAAAAAGATCCTTCTTCATCCCAATACACGCAAAGAAGACGTTATCGATGTTCCCCTTTTTGGTTCAATTGCAGCGGGCGAACCTTTGGAAATGCTTACAACCGACGAAAAGTATCCACTCCCGGTATCGATTCATCAGAAACATCCGCACGCTTTTTTCCTTAAAGTGGAAGGTGAATCAATGAATCGCACTCTTCCCAATGAAAGCTACGCTCTGATCGATCCCACTTTAAAAGAAATCCATGAAGGAAAAGTATACGCGGTTAGTGTAGATAACAGTGCCGCAACGATAAAAAGGATCCATGTACGCAATGATGGCATAACTTTGATGCCTGACTCTTTTGATCCCACTTTCGAGCCTTCAATCTTTTCTAATTCAGATAAAACAGGTCATACCCTAAAAATCATCGGGCAAGCAGTTTGGTATACCGTTCCCTACGGACGAAGCATTTAAGAACACAGCGTTAACGCTGCTTTAACTGCCCCTGGTATTTCGGAAGGAACCCGCGCCCAAGCATTCACCTGATCCAGCTCGCCTTCTCGTCCGAAACCAAACGCGCATCCCACAAAGGGAATATGGGCACGAACCGCTACTTCCTGATCATGAAAACGATCGCCAACCATAACGTGAGGCATGGTGTGGTTTGTCGCAATTTCTTGATATATCTGCCATTTTGGGATGTCATTAAACGATTCGGCGCAATAGTAGGCATCGAACCACTTATCAAGACCAAATCGCGCCCGATGAACCTCGCAATAACGGATGCGACAATTACTCAAGAAGGCAAGATCATAGCCTTGCGCCTTAAGGGTATCTAAAGCTTCAGGAATCCCCTCAAAAAGACGCGCCTTGCCCTCTTCGGTTCGTCGATCCATTTCATTGCCCACTATCGATGCTGCTTTACGCCACACCGCTTCTGGTAAGTTGGGGGCAAAGGTAGTCCACATTTCTTCGACCGTAAAACCGAGCCACTGGCTTATCCGGGAATCGCTAAATTCTTGAGGTTCTTTATAGCCCTCTTTTACCAACCAGGCATATGCCGCACGAAACGCAGGGCCATAGATTGCCATGCTGTCATGCAGAGTGCCATCAAAATCGAAGAAAATTGTACCTTTAGCGGTCAACAAGGAAACCCTTTCATTCAATACCCAACTCAGCAAAGGCCTTCTTCGCCCACAATGAATCTTTCAGCACTGAACGACCGACTCCAATTAAGTCGGCTTTTCCCTCTTCAAGAAGAGTCTCCGCTGCAAGTCCCGTTCGAACGCCACCCGTCAAGATTACCGGCACCGAAACAGCTTCGCGAATTGCCTGTGATTCGTTTCCGAAATAACCAGGGATTTTCGAGCCATCGCCGCGATACCCACACAGGCCTCCCGAGATATCGAGAAGATCTATACCAGCTGTTTCAAATATTTTGCATGCCGCAACGGCATCGGCTTGTGTCGAACCGCCCTCTTGATAATCGCAAGCACCTAAACGAAGCGCCACCAGAAAATCGGGGCCTACCGCCTCTCGCACCGCAGAAATAACTTGGCAATGCAAACGAGTGCGGCCCTCTATGGTTTTCCCAGTATAAGAATCCTCTCGTCTATTGGAAATAGGCGAATAAAACTGGTTTAAAAGATACCCATGAGCTGAATGTATCTCTACGCCGTCGTATCCTGCGGCCTTTACTCGACGCGCCGCTGCAGCAAAATCAGCAATTACCTGATCAATTTCGGCTTGGCTCATAGTGTGAGCCTCAACCGCTTCACCCCGTGTGGTGGTATAAGGCATGCCTGTCGGCGCAGGAGCCGTGACCGACCCATCCAGCGCACAGATTGCTTTGCCTCCTGCATGATTGATCTGAGCGATCACTTTCGAACCGCTCGCATGTACCACCTCTACTAAACGTTTCAGACCTTCAATATCGGTATCACGAGAAACCGACACTTGTCCCACGCTCGCCTGGCCTTCTTTATTGATATAGCTATGTTCGGTAATCACGAGTCCAAAGTAACCACCGGCAGTCTTTTCGCGGTAATAATCGCAAAGCCCCTCACTCACTTCCCCTTCGCCCACAGATTTTTCTGTTGCCATCGGAGGTAAAACTAAACGGTTATGAATCGAAAAGGTTCGCAAAGAAAGCGGCTGCGTTAGAAACATGGTACTCCCTCACCTCAACTAAATAGAGTACGCCCTACCACGATATTAAGCTCGTAGGGCGTACTCGAATTTTACTCGACAATTAAACGAACATTTACTCTATGCTTCGATTTGTCGAATTAAATTTACCATTTCAATTGCGCTCGTAGCACAATCGTATCCCTTGTTGCCTGCCTTGGTACCCGCTCTCTCAATTGCTTGTTCAATAGTGTCGGTAGTAACTACCCCAAGCAGCACAGGAACACCTGTCTTTAGTCCGACTTGAGCTACCCCTTTTGCGGCCTCATTGCAAACCAAGTCATAGTGACTCGTAGCTCCACGTATTACCGCACCAAGACAGATAACCGCATCATATTTGCCCGATTCTGCCATCTTCTGTGCAATAAGCGGAATTTCAAACGCACCAGGAACCCATGCAACTTCAACATCCTCCTGTGCTACCTCATGACGAATCAATCCATCCATCGCGCCCGATAAAAGCTTAGAGGTAATAAATTCATTGAAACGCGCTGCTACAATTCCTACTTTAATGTCGCGTGATACCAATTTTCCTTCGAGAGTTTTCATGGATACAATCCTTTCGTTTTGGAAGTAATAATTTGGAAGTAATAATTAAAAGTGAGATTTTTAATTGATCAATCAGTTAAAGCGTCTAAAAACACGGTGCCGCAGGGGACACTTAGATGAAGTCACTTAGCAGGAAGCGTTTAGCGCATGCATAACAAAACCTAAAACGTTGCTTTTGCGCCTCGATTGTGTTTACGCTGAAACCTGCTTAGCATCTTGTGCCTCACTTGCGTTTACGCTGAAACCTGCTTAGCATTTGGCTCTTTTTCCATGGTCAATAAGTGCCCCATTTTTTCTTTTTTAGTCTCAAGGTAAAAACGGTCATAATCCGTCGGAGGCATCTGTATGGGCACCCGCTCCACAATCTCCATGCCAAAATCCTTTAATTGATACACTTTGTCGGGATTGTTCGTCAGCAACCGCATTGTCTTTACGCCTAAATCGCGCAGTATCTGTGCTCCGATATAGTACTCGCGCATATCTCCCTCAAATCCAAGAGCTAAATTAGCTTCAAGGGTGTCCATCCCTTGATCTTGAAGCTCATAAGCGCGCAGCTTGTTTACCAAGCCGATCCCTCGACCTTCTTGACGCATGTAGAGCACAATGCCGCGCCCTTCCTTTTCAACCTGGCACATTGCAGTCGCCAGCTGATCTCCACAATCACAACGAAGCGATCCAAAGGCATCACCGGTTAAACATTCAGAATGAACTCGGCACAAGATGTTTTCACCATCACCGATATCGCCCTTTACTAGGGCTACATGATGCTCCCCATTGAGCTTGTTTATATACGCGTGTGCACGAAAGTTGCCATATTTAGTAGGCATGAGGGGCGACGCTACCCTCTCAACTAACTTGTCGTGCTTTTTGCGATATTCCTGCAAAGCTTTAATAGAAATGAAAGAAATATTCCACTTTTGTGCCAGCTCAATGAGCTCTGGAGTGCGCATCATGGTGCCATCTTCGCGCATGATCTCGCAGCACAAGCCACACTCTTTTAAACCTGCTAAACGCATCAGATCTACGGTTGCTTCCGTATGGCCATTTCGTTCAAGAACTCCATTCTTTTTGGCCATCAAAGGAAACATATGTCCAGGACGGCGAAAGTCTTCTGGTTTCGCCTCGTCGGAAACGCACATTCGTGCCGTAAAGCCACGCTCTTCAGCTGAGATGCCCGTGGTGGTATTTACATGGTCAATAGATACGGTAAAAGCAGTTTCGTGATTATCGGTATTGGTTGTCACCATCTGGGGGAACATGAGCTTGCGGCACAATTCGATGCTCATTGGCATGCAAATAAGTCCCTTTCCGTGTACCGCCATGAAGTTGACATTTTCCGTAGTGGCAAATTCCGCCGCACAAATAAAATCTCCTTCGTTTTCGCGGTCGGGATCATCCGTACAAAGGATGATTTTGCCCTGTCGCAAGTCTTCCAATGCTTGTTCTATCGTAGAAAATTCAAACATGCTTTATCTCCTTAGAATCCATTACGGGATAAAAAGTCTTTTGTTATACCAGATGAAGCTTTTGAAGGATTGCTTGATTCCTTCAGAGCGAGAAAACCAGAATCACCAAGCAAACGTTCAACATACTTTCCGATGCAATCATTCTCTAAATTCACTACATCTCCTACGCGCTTGGTAGAAAGATTGGTCTGAGCGCGCGTGTGAGGAATAATAGAAACGCTAAAGCTTGCTGCAGCAACCGAAGCCACGGTAAGACTTATGCCATCAATTGCAATTGAGCCTTTTTCAACGATCAATCGCGTAATTTCTGGAGCAGCATCAATGGTGTACCAAACTGCATTATCGTCTTCTTTAATAGAGCGAATAATGCCAGTACCATCGATGTGACCCGAGACGATATGCCCTCCAAAGCGACCGTTTGCTGCCATTGCTCGCTCAAGATTCACGGAGCTACCTGAACGCAATGATCCAAGCGAGGATCGCTGCAGTGTTTCTGGCATCACATCAGCGCAAAAGGTCTGCTTGGTGAATTCAGTAACTGTAAGACAAACACCATTGGTGGCAATGCTGTCACCTAGATGCACATCATCAAGCACCGTATTTGCTGCCACTGTAAGTACGCAGGAATGAGCCCCTTTACGAACTGAAATAACTTTTCCTACTTCTTCAATAATGCCGGTAAACATTTAGTTCACCTCGCATTCAATAAAGAGATCCTCACCTAATTGAGAAGTCACCACATTCGAAAACCACAGAGCATCTTCAGGTAGAGCAATTCCTTCGCCGCCAATTGGTCCAGGCGCCTGTGCGCCTCCAAAAATCTTTGGTGCAATATAGGCGTGAATTTCATTGACAAGGCGCGCCTCAATAAGCGAAGCATGCAGCGTAGCGCCTCCTTCAACATAAACGCTATCGATGCCTTTTGCTCCCAACAGCTGCAAAAGCGTCTCTAAATCAACGCGCCCCTCTTTTTCTGCAACATGAAGAATCGTACAACCGCGCATGCGATATTGATCGATGAGTTGATCGTTGTCACAAACTGTCGCAATAATGGTCGGAATGTTTTGTGCAGTTTGTACAACCGTAGCGTCAAGAGGAGTTCGCAACCGAGAATCAACGATAACGCGCACGGGATTTCGCGATGAATTTACCTGCCCTATACGACAGGTGAGTGATGGATTATCGGCTAGAACTGTGCCAACACCAACCATAATTGAAGAGAATCGATGACGATGCAAATGCACCTGTTCACGCGCTTCAGGTCCTGTAATCCACTTCGAAGCCCCTGTTTTAGTGGCTATTTTGCCATCAAGCGTCATAGCATACTTAGCAATCACATAGGGGCGGTTTGTTTGTATGTAATGCAGGAATACCTTATTGATGGACTGACATTCTTGAAGTAGCACCTTTTCTGCAACTTCAATACCTGCTTCGCGAAGCTGGGCTGCTCCTTTCCCTGCCACAAGAGGATTTGGGTCAGGAGCACCTACCACCACCCGTTTGATTTTGTTCTCAATAATTGCCTGTGTGCAAGGGGGTGTTTTACCCCAATGACAACAAGGCTCGAGCGTGACATACAACGTAGCACCCTGTGGGTTTTCTTTACAGCGAGCAAATGCTTCGCGCTCAGCGTGAAGGGCACCAAACTTGGTATGCCAGCCTTCCCCAATAATGCGACCATCTTTCACAATAACCGCACCTACCATGGGATTAGGGTTTACCCAACCACAACCACGCCACGCCAACTGAAGCGCGCGTGCCATGTAGCGCTCGTCAGGCGAAGATCTTTCCAGATACTTTCGGTAACGTTCATTTACCCGCGCAGGCAATTTATCGATCAGGGAACTACTTTTACCAGAGCAGCGAACAGCTCCAGATTCAGCTTTCGCTTCATAATCAGTTTCAGACAAGATGCAACACCTCCTTTCTTTTCCAATACCGCGAATACAATTTCGGGTAATGATGTCGGGAAGGTGCTGTCTTGAATTGGTCTCGCTGCGGACTACCCTACTTTGCAGCTCGCTCAACCTGGCCTTTGACTCACTTTATGCGAGAGGCATCTGCAAGTAAGCAAGAATCACAACGAAACCTACAAAACAAAAGCCCTGAAACGCCAATGCATTTCAGGGCTTGCCTTTTCGAGTGTTTGCATCCCTGTAAAACAATCAAGCACAACTCCTTGTTGGAGAACGCGCCTATTAAATCACAAGCATGCCTCATCATCTTCTTCCATCCGGACTTTAACCGTTGGCTTCGGAGTTCAACCGAATCAGCCCAATATTCATTCACTTACCAATGTCACTAATGAGCACCATCGCAAAAGAAATCCTATTGGGGTCGCGGGCTTTGCGTTACGCATTACCGCCAGTGAGGAATTTCACCTCGCCCTGAAGATTGTATTCATTTGTTCTGCCGATACTATAGCGCACTAAAGAGATTCGTCAAGCAGGTGGGGACGAAACCAAAAAAATGAGCATGCCGTTGAGTTCTTTCAGTCATGCATCATAGATCCAGGTATCCACGACAATGTATCCATGACAACACATCCATAGCAACGCATTCATGCGTACACTCATTAAGCCACTCTGTCGTTGCAGGTCTACAAATCCTCTTATCCATGCACTTTATTGAGCTCTTGCAATCCTTCTTCGGTAAGTATTGCTTTTAGATAAAACTCGCATTGCGTAAGCCCATTTGCCTGAGAGGATTTCCCCTTCAGCTCACTAAAGGGTAACCAAAAAACGCAGGTAATGAACACCGCATCAATAACACTATCGAATTCCTCGGGCTTTTTCGACTGATCAACCAATCCCAGCTCGCCCAAATTCATAAATGACTGCATCATTACTGCCCGAAAGAATGAGAAAACTTTTCTTTGTTGTTGCGCCACTCGAGGAATCATCTGAGCAATTTGGGCGTAATGACGAAAATAATAGGCATTATCTTGAACTACCGATTGCATATGCTCTATCAAGCTTAAGAGCCCACCCAAAGACGAAGCGGGTTGCAAAGGAGGCATAGTGGTTGATTCAAGCACCAATGCTTCAACGATTGCTTCTTTACGAGCAAAATGATAGGTCAGATTCCCCTTACTAATACCAACCGAACTTGCGATATCCGCGATTGAAACCTCATTAATTCCACGCTCATTAAAAAGCTGTTTTGCGATATGCAATATTTTTTGACGAGTATCTACGCTCACCTTGATCTCTCCCTATGCTTGGCGATTTCTCTCTGTTCTCAGTGCTTCTTTCCTGCGTTTGGCGATTCCTGTCTGCGCTCAACGCTTCTTTCCTGCGTTTGGCGATTCCTCTCTGTGCTCAACGCTTCTTTCCTCATGCCTGAGATTTCTTTCCCTATGCCTGACGTTTCTCATCACTATGCCCGATGCTTTTCATCCCATTTTTTATAACAAACCACAAAGAAAATAGTCGCCGCAAACGGAAAGAGCGCCATAACCGCAAACATACCTGAATAACCCACCATAACAGCCAGAACACCCGCAATTGCAGAGCCCAAGCAAAGTCCCCCATCAAGCCCAATCAGAAAAGTAGACGTAGCTACTCCATTTCGTTGAGGAGGAACCGAAGAAACTGCCATTGTCTGAAACGCTCCCTGAACTGTTCCAAGGCCTAATCCTGCAAAAACACCCGCAATACAAAACATACCAATATCGTGAGACACACTCACAATTACTAATGTCACCGCAACGCATAAGGTTCCTAAAACACTGGGAACAAAGAACCCTTTCTGATCGATTATTCGACCAATAATAGGACGCGACACTATCGTAACTAGCGAATACACCACAAAGTACAACGAAAAATTTGCCACTCCTTGCGCCATCCCGTACACCGCAATAAAGGCAGTGATTGCAGCAAAACCGGCATTAACCAACAAGATTCCCAGAGAGGGAAGCCACGCATCACGTTCGATCAGAGAATCTAGCGTAAGCTTAGGCTTGGTGTTTCGAGATATCGAGCTTGCTGACCTTTCGGCGCTTTCATGCTTTGCTTGGTTATTCTTATCTGGCATAGCTTGATCTTCAACAAGAAGCGACAGGACAAATGCAATACCAAGCGATGCTGAAGCAACTAAAATCATCGCCTGTGCTCCCACCTCTTCGAGAAGAAAGATACTCAGAGCTGGTCCAATTGCAGCGGATAATGATCCCCCTAATGCGTACCAACCTATCCCTTCAGCAAAACGAACTTTAGGAATAACATCCGCAACAATGGTCGAAGTCGAAGTTGACGACAACCCCCAACCAATGCCGTGAAAAATACGAAGTGCGAGCACCACGCCCACCAAAGGAAATAGAAGGTACGCCACTATAACAAAAAGCATCAAAATGATTCCTGTTATAAGCACTCCCTTTCGTCCAAAACTGTCTAAGATTAGACCAGAAAGGGGCGCACAAGTAATGCCGCCGCCGTAACTAAAGTTACCGTCAGGCCTACTGCTAATTCATCTGCGCCAAGTTGCTCCAAATAAACAGGCATTCCCACTGTTGTAAGTTGAAAGCTAAAAAAACACTGCAAAATTCGTTAATGCAATGCAGATAAAAGCCTTTGTGAACAATTTTGGTTGAGCGTCCTTAGGAGATCGCGGCGGCTGTTGGTGTTGAGTTTGCGAGTGTGTTTGTAACTGCGCTTGCGTTTGTGTTTGCGACTGCAATTGCGACCGCGATTGCGTTTTCGACCGCATTTGAATCTGATACTGGTGCTGCGACTTTTCTTTTGATCGAGCCTGTGATACTTGCGACTGAGACTGATTGCACGCAAAACGAAGTTGCTCATCCGATTGATGATTATTGTCAAGATCCTCGTGAAAGACGGCATTTTTCGAAGCTTTGGTTATATTCGCATTTGACATATTCGTCATCTTTTACCCCTATTTTATAAGGTTTTCTATTATTAGGACGATTGTCCTAATAATAGAAAATGAAAGATATCCCTGTCAATGCTTCAAAAAATCGAAACACTAGCCATAGCAGAATAGTCGCAGGCTAAATATACGGATTGCAGGAAAAGCTTCTTCAAATCGAAATTTCCGATTTTTTCTACCGATAACCCAATATTGGTTGGCCCTCATAATTTAGGCAAGTTTTCTAGCTCCAGCCCGATACTGGTTGGCTCTAATGACGCACACGTTTTTCTGTCTATAGCCCTTTTCTGCCTATAACCCTGCTTTTCTCCAGAAAAGTCTTTCCGATAACTACAGCCATAAAAAAGGGCTGGAAACTTTTGCTTCCAGCCCTTCGATATAATCTCAGCCCGATGCCTTCGACATCTTATCTTACAGATCCTTTGAACCTTCTACGCGGCCTTCCAGATATGCCCAGTAGTTATCAACATCTTGCTGAATCTCTTCCAGAATATGCTCGTTGCCTGGCTTGAAAAGATGCTTAAAGCGACCCTGAGGCTTCAAGAATTCCGTAACAGGAATCAAATTCTTATCGCGAACAGGGGTAAGCTTCCACTTGCCGTTTTCAACCTCAAACAAAGGCCAGAACTTAGAGTTAACAGCCAGACGGCAAATTTCAGCCGTCATGTTGGAACCAAGACGCCAACCACGTGGGCAAGGTGCCATGATGTTCAAGAATGCAGGGCCGTCAACTGCAATGGCCTTTTCTGCCTTGTTTACCAAGTCGCGCCAATTACCAACTGTTGCTTGAGCAACATAAGGTACTCCATGAGCAGCCATGATGGAAGTCAGATCCTTGCGTGCCTCAATCTTGCCCTGCTGAACCTTACCTACCTCAGAAGTGGTAGCCCAAGCACCCTTTGGCGTAGCAGAAGAACGCTGAATACCAGTGTTCATGTAAGCCCCGTTGTCGTAGCAAACATAAACAATATCGTGGCCACGTTCCATAGCGCCAGACAGAGACTGCAAACCGATATCGTACGTACCGCCGTCACCGCCGAATGCTACAAATTTAATCTTCTTGTCGGCAGGAATCTTACCAGCACGCTGAAGACCCTTATATGCAGCCTCAACACCAGAAATAGTTGCACCAGCATTAGCAAATGCATTGTGAATAAAAGGAACTTCCCACGCGTTATCGGGATAGATGGTGGTAGAAACTTCCAAGCAGCCCGTTGCCGAGCAGCATACTACATCATAATCATTGCGGCCCATCAGAACCTGGCGTACCGCCATGGAAGCGCCGCAGCCGCCGCACAGGCGATGGCCTGGAGCCAAGTCATCGGGGCGGGCAGAAAGTTGCTTAATATTAGCCATAATCAAAGCCCCTTACTCTTCAATACCAAGATACTTAATGGAACCGTCATACGTACCCTGAGCGCGCTGCTCAAGTTCAGCATATACCTGACCCATCTGATCGAGCGTAATGTCAGCACCGCCCATACCAGCCAGGTAATCGCTTACAGGAATCTGAAGACCAGCATCCTGGAATGCAGCACGAACCTCAAGCGCCAAAGGAGCATGAGGCGAGCCAAAGGAATCAGAACGATCGATAACAGCAACTGCTTTTGCGTTCTTGCAAGCCTCAACGATCTGCTTTGCAGGGAATGGACGGAAGATACGAGGACGAACCACGCCAACCTTCTTGCCCTCCGCACGAAGCAAACGCGCCTGATGACGAGCATTACCAGCGCAGGAACCCAGTACCACAATTAAATAGTCCGCATCCTCGGCACCCCATGAGTCAACAACCTCAAAAGAGCGACCAGTAATCTCTTCCCACTTCTTGCCGTGCTTTTCGAATGCCTCGAGCGCATTATCCAAAGCATGACGCTCGGTGAGTTTGTACTTCATATAGCCGTTGCCCAAAGTAGCAAACATGCCATGACCTACAGGATTTTCAGTATCAAGTAAAGGATATAAAGGCTTGTAGTCTCCGACAAAGTCCTTAACTACCTGATCTTCTTCCATCACGCAATTATCCATTGCATGAGAAGTTACAAAACCATCCAAGGTCGTAAGTACAGGAAGCAAAACATTGGGATCTTCTGCAACCTTAAACGCAATAATGGTGTTGTCATATGCCTCTTGCGCGGTTTCTGCAAACATCATTGCCCAACCAGTATCACGCACGCCCATAATATCGGAATGGTCACCGTGAATATTAATAGGAGCAGACAGAGCGCGATTTGCATTTGCCATAACAATGGGGCAACGCATACCTGAAGCAATGTGAAGCTCTTCCCACATGAATGCTAAGCCCTGAGAAGCAGTTGCGGTAGCAACACGAGCACCAGCAGCAGAAGCACCGATACAAGCAGAAAGAGCAGAGTGCTCAGATTCCACAGGAACGTACTCGGTAGTAACCTTGCCGTCAGCTACGAACTTTGCGTAACCTTCTACGATCGTGGTCTGAGGGGTAATAGGATATGCTGCCATTACATCGGGATTAACCTGACGAAATGCATCAGCAATCATCTGGTTACCCGTAGCAGAAAACATTTTCTTTTCAGCCATTACTTACTCCCCTTCCTTTTCCTGAGCCTCAGTTTCGGGAATAAGTTCCAAGGCGCCGAATTTGCATTCTTGTACGCACACGCCGCAGCCTTTGCAATGGAACAAATCGATGCCGGTCATCTGACCATCTTTAACCTCGATGGATGAATCAGGGCAATACATCCAGCAAAGCATGCAATTGGTGCATTTTTCGGAATCCCATACAGGACGATCTGAACGCCAGCCGCCGGTATAGCAATTCTTAGAGGTACCCCCTTCAGGGCACACATAGCCTACAGGGAAATCAGAAGGCTTCCAGTTCTCGTAATCCGAACCGTCGAATTCGTACTTGGACATTACTCTTGCACCTCCTGATAGGCACGCTCAACGGAAGCCAAGTTCGCGTCGATCATTTCCTGAGAAAACTTCTTACCAAACGTAATTACCAAACGCTCTTTAACAAGATCGAGCGGGAACAGGCCCGTGATCTTTGCTAAAGCGCCAACGATCGGGGTGTTAGGCATGTCCTTTTTGATGGTTGCCAGTGCAATGCCTGAAGCATCAATCGTAGCAACACGCACAGAAGCTGGAGCATTAACTGCAGCACGAGCCTCTTCATGGGTCATAGTAGTATTGAAAAGTAGAATACCGTTTTCATTCATTCCCTCCATGACATCTGTTGAAGCCAACAAGGTGTCATCCAAAATGATAACGATGTCAGGATTCTGAATATTGTTGTGAACTTCAATGGGCTCACTAGATACACGCGTGTACGCTTTCAGTGGTGCGCCGGTGCGCTCCGGACCATATTCTGGCATAGCCTGAATATAATTTCCTTGCAGCAGCGCCGTGTCCGCTACGAGCTTTGCAGCCGTTACCGCACCTTGTCCGGCACGAGCATGCCAGCGGATTTCGGTCAACTGTGACATACCTCTCCTCTCGCTTAAAAATCGCTTTGAACAAGCTCCTCCATTCTATCGACCAACAGATTTCAACCTGTGTGGGTTTCCAAGGTTGACCAATATGGGTCGGTAGACGGAATCCGCCTAAGTTCATCGGTAGAGTTAACGTGGTGAGCGGTTAGGAATTGTTAGGTCCAGAATTGAACCATTTCAATGATGTCTTGGTATGCCCAGTCATATACGTCGGAATACCAACCCGTCTCAGGAACGAAACAAACGAGCGTTACATAGAGAATACTCAATGCCACCGCAACTTGAATTCCTCGCAAATACAAGGCGTGTGATTTCCCAAGTAAGAACTTACCCTCATCGGTTTTTGCACGAGCAGAAAGAGCATCATTTGCAACAAAGGCAAGAAGCACCGCAGGCATAAGGAACAACGTGCTGTAGTCTGCGGTGTAGCGTTGTAATATTCCCGCCATTTGAGCATCCAAGCACGCCACCACTACACCCGAAACGAGCATAGTGATAACAACTCCTGCAATCGTATTAGTTGAGCGAACTTTAAAGCGATACTTCAAGATTGGCTTTGCAAATGCAAGAATCCACAGAATTGGCAGGCAAACCAAGATGCCGCCAAACGTCACTTCTTTAATGGTCTGCCCCAAGTAAGTGGTATCAAAGGTGGTGGGCTGAATCCAAGGGAATACTCCTGTGGTAGTTGGGGTCTGCAAAAAGTACGCAAACAGAGCAGGCAAAAAACGACCAGGATTGGTGCCGCGTTGCGTCATATCGTTAACCGTCAAGTTGTAGTTTGCTCCAAAATCGAAGAAGGAACCAAAACGTGCACGGTTATAAAGCATTATTCCTGCTGCTACCACGGCATAGGGCGCCAACAGACAGATAAACTCCCGCATACCTTTCGGAGTAAAGAGATGCTTTTCGGTAATAAACTTGCGCCAAAAGAGAGGAAATGCCAAAAGAGAAAACACTATAAACTGAGGACGGCATGCCACCACAAGTGCCATACAGAGCGAACCTGCAAGATACCAGCCCCACGCCCTTTCGGACGATCGACCATGCAGCCAGAAATACAAACCCCACACTGTAAAAGCAAGGGCAAGAGCAATTGGCAGCGAATAGAACGTAGGGAATTTCGCCAGATAAAGCATTCCCGAACAACCAACTAAGGGGATTTGCAGCAGCAAAAACAAGCCCAAACTGACTCGTTTAAAGTGATATCGCGCAAACCTATCCATAAGCGCAGTAATTCCTAGTACGAATGCGATACAAGCAATAAGCACTCCTATCGCGGTGGGAAAACTAGAGCCCGTCAGCAGATAGAAAGGCAAATAGAACAAAAGAACTGGAAGCACCCCAAAGTAAACGTAGTAGTGCCCCTCATAATAAGCGACATCGAACAGGTAGGCTTCACCTGTCTGTTTTTGAAGTTCATCACGAGCACCCTTGTCGTAAGGGTTTTCCATTTCTTGCAGCCATTGAGGCGGCTCTTCTTCTAGATACAGCTGTCCGTGCGCCATAGCTTTAGCAAGCTCGGCATACTGCTGTGCATTTTCACCGCCCACTTCGTAGGTATTAACGATACTATGCCCATCCCAAGAGCCTGAATTATAGTTGGCTGTCGCAATACCCACTTGGTTTGAGCCAAAAAGCAAATACGCTGTAAGGATACATATTTCAAACGCCGTTGCTGCAACAATGCATGCTCGACTAAATCGAGGATGCTCTTTGATCTTGCAACGATAAATGCTTGATTTAGGTCTAAACACATAGATAAAGAGAAGAATGACAAACGCCGCAAAGAAGCGAAGGCCATTAAAAGCAAACGGCTGAGGATCGTTGATTACTATCGAATCAAGAATGAGAGGATACGTCGCATCCTCATTTACTATTTCTATGCGTAGATCTTGAATATACCCAGAACTTTGCAGATAAAGATACTGGCTCTCTTCGCTAAACGTCGAAACATCTACCTCGGGAACACCAAAGGTATATTCGGTCGTATTGAAGTAGGTTTCGTGCGCAGAATCGGTAAAACTTATTTGAATGGTAACGTTTTGTGCCGATTGAGAATTATCGAAATCGAGATGAATGTTATGGATTTCTTTATTGAGATCGTGAAATTCCAGAACGTTTGAAGTAGCAGTAAGGCGCACGGGCTCGTTTTGATCGAAAGAATACGAATCTGCTTTATCTGAATCAGCTAAAGCCAAACCCGATTGCTCGGTTAGATTAACTCTTTCGTAACCAGAAGAAATGAAGAAGTTCATATTGAAGAGAAACACTTCAAGCAGAAGCGCAATGACAAAAATGACACCCACGCGAATAGCTGCATGCTTAATATCGTTCGCATGCGCGCGCGCAAGCTCGATGCCTTCATCTGTCACTTCTTCAATCGGTCTCATAGCAACCTATTGTATCAATTCGCATTCATTTGCCCTATGGCTAAATACGCTTTACTCACACAAAAAGCCCTCGATCTCCCACCGATCGAGGGCTTTGCTCGTAATAAGTTAGTCTAGATTTGAGTTTAAGTCTTTCTAACGCCGAAACATTATCAAAAAACTTACGGTTCTAAACCTAGAAAGCCTTAGATACTGACTAGATATCCAAAGCTTCGACAATAGAAGCGAGTACAACTTCTGGGTCGCGGTCACCGTCAATTTCGATCAAAAGATCGCAGCCGCGATAATAATCAATCAAAGGAGCGGTGGAGTTTTCGTATACATCAAGACGATTGCGAACCGTTGCCTCATTATCGTCATCGCGCTGATACATTTCTCCGCCACACTTTGGGCATTGCGCATCCTTATCGGATCCAATGTAGCCACAATCACGGCACATGCGACGAGAAGTCAAACGCTTGATGATAACTTCCTTGTCAACATCAACCAAAAGTGCCGCATCCAAAGGACGATCCAGTGAAGCGAGTTCAGAATCAAGCGCTACAGCCTGCATAGAAGTGCGAGGGAAGCCGTCCAAAATAAAACCAGCCTTGGTGTCCTCGTCCTGAAGACGCTCTTTAACTAAGCCAATTACTACCTCGTCAGGAACCAAATCGCCCGCATCCATATACTTTTTAGCTTCAAGACCCAAAGGAGTTTGATTCTTTACTGCAGCACGAAGCATGTCGCCTGTAGAAATGTGAGCATACCCATACTTTTCAACAAGCTTTGCAGCCTGAGTTCCTTTACCAGCGCCCGGTGCGCCCAGCAAAACGATATTCATAAATGATCCTTTCTAGCGGATTCGATAAAATCGCTTCATCTATTGTAACAAAGCAAGCACGGCATAACTTACGATTCACTGCAGGTTAAAAAGAATAATCAAAACAATGCCTCTGGCAGTTTTTTAGCAATAAGCTTTCCTGCCGAAAACATACGAACCTTGTTTTCCCACTTCACTCTAACCCAGCGTTAATCTTCATAGCCGTGATTAATGAAGATAGCATCAAACCCTAATACTAACCAAAGCTGTCACTAAATATTACTTTCCACCTTCTGCTAATTTGGACAACGTATCTCCCGTGAGTCGGTACGTTGTCCAACCATCCATAGGACAAGCCCCTAATGACTTATAAAAAGCAATGCTCGGCGTATTCCAATCAAGACATGCCCATTCCAAACGACCACAGCCACGCTTGACTGTTATTTGACTGAGCTTTATCAAAAGGGCTTTCCCGATACCCATTCCTCGAAATTCTGGTTTCACAAAAAGGTCTTCGAGGTAAATTCCTGCACGGCCCAAGAAGGTAGAGAAGTTGTGGAAGAACAAAGCAAAACCTACTTCCTTGCCGTTTGCTAATGCAAAAATAACTTCTGCCTTGCCCTTTTCAAATATCCATTCATTCAATAATTCCGGAGTTGCTATCACTTCATTTTCAAGCTTCTCGTATTCGGCAAGTGCCTTGATAAAATCAAGGATGGTCTCCAAGTCTTCAGAATTTGCAAATCTAAACGTTACGTCAGTTTCCATTTCTGCCTCCCTACTTCTAGTTCCTTTTCGCTAGTCAAGAATGCCGCCGTTAACCCCGTCTTTTCCATTCCCTGAATCTGTTATGCAAAAGAAGCTGCAAAAAACGCACAAACTTATAAAAAGAGCGGCTCGTTGAGCCGCTCTTAAAGTACCTATGAAAATCAAACCGCTATTCAGCAAGTTCCATAGAGAATAACAACCTACTTAAAGAAGCCATCATAGTTGTACATCTTTAACTGCGATTCGATCTTATTCATGGTATCCAGTGCTACACCAATCATGATCAGAATCGAAGTACCACCAAATGCCTGGATCAAGGCATTGTTCGTGAAGTAGAACAAAATGGATGGTACCACAGCGATAATTGCAATAAATATCGCACCTGGCAAAATAACATGGCGCATTACATTCTTAAGATACGCAACCGTGTTTGCACCTGGTCGAATACCAGGGATAAAACCACCCTGCTGCTGTAAGTTTTCAGCAGTTTCAGTAGGATTAAACACAATCGACGTGTAGAAATAAGCAAAGAAGATAATGAACGCCGCCGTAAGAATCCAGTTTACCCAACCAGCCGACATGGCATTAGATACCATGGTTAGCCAATCCACATTAAAGAGTGCGGCCAACTGAGCTGGGAAGTAAATCAAACAGCTTGCAAAGATAATAGGAATAACGCCAGCTGCATTGATCTTGATAGGCAAATAAGAATTCTGACCACCCATCATCCTACGACCTTGAATGCGCTTCGCGTAGCTAACGGGAATACGACGCTGAGCACGTTCAATGAAGATAATTGCAGGAATACAGAGAACTACGATTACCAGAATAAGAATGGTAACAGCAAGACCCATACCAAAATCAGCATTCAGGTTGATCGACGAGAAGATAGCCGAAGGAACTGAAGCTACGATGGAAACAAAGATGATGAGCGACATACCATTGCCTACACCGCGCTGAGTAATAAGTTCGCCCATCCACATAATGAGGGCAGTACCTACTACTAAGGTGAAGACAACAAGAATATCAGTCACGATTTCAGGAACAGCCGTGCTGAATACAACGCCATAAGCCGCAGACTTAAAGAGGAATAAATATCCAACAGCGTTAATCAGCGCAAGGCCTAAAGTCAGGTAACGAGTTACCTGGGTAACACGACGCCTACCTGCTTCGCCTTCCCTATTCCAACGGCCTACCGCAGGAATAACACCCTGCATTAACTGCATAATAATTGAAGCAGTAATGTAGGGCATAATGCCTAGTGCGAATACTGAGAAGTTGGAAAGTGCACCACCGGTAAAGAGGTCGAGCATAACCATTCCAACGCCCTGCTCCGTAAAGGAATCAGCAAACGCCCTAAAGGGAATGCCTGGCACAGGAATATACGCGCCTAAACGGTAGAGCGCTAAGATACCCAGAGTAAACAGGATTTTATTCCTGAGCTCTGGAACCCTAAACGCTTGTACAAGAGAACTTAGCAAGGCTCTTCGACCTTTCCTCCAGCAGCCTCAATCTTAGCTTTAGCAGAAGCGGAAACTTTATCAACTTTAACAGTTACTGCTTTGGTGATTTCACCGTCGCCGAGTACCTTTACCAAAGCATTAGGGTTCTTGATAATTCCCTTCGCTGCCAAGGAATCGCCATCAACAACTTCGCCAGCTTCGAAGTACTTTTCGATGCGGCTTACGTTTACGGGTAAATATTCAACACGATTGATGTTGCGGAAGCCAGGAAGCTTTGGCAAACGACGTGCTAATGGAGTCTGTCCACCCTCAAAGCCAGTACCCTTGCCGCCGCCAGAACGAGACTTCTGACCATTCAAACCACGACCAGCAGTTTTACCAGTACCAGATGCAGGACCACGACCAACGCGCTTACGAGCCTTGGTTGCACCTTCTGCAGGACGTAAATCCTTAAGTTCCATGTTTTGTTTCTCCTTTACGCTAACCCTTCATAATGAAGGGGTCGGCAGCTCGCCGCCGACAAACTTCCTTTAGACAAAAACTTTTGCCATTATCGCACAAAAGACGCAAAAACGCGCCCACAAGTTTTGTCTTCACAGAGTGAATGTATTTAAAAAAAAATGCGCCGTTCTCACGAACGGCGCAAAGATACTTTAAAGCTCTTCAACCTCTACGAGGTGCTTTACTTTGAAGATCATTCCGCGCACTGCGGGGTTGTCAGTCTGCTCTACCGTGCGACCAACTTTACCAAGACCAAGAGCCTTCAGGGTACGACCCTGATCATACTTATAACCGATGGAGCTCTTTACCTGGGTGATACGCAGAGTCTTTGCATCAGCCATTATTAGTTCTCCTTCCAGCCGTAAATCTGAGAAACGGAGATACCGCGACGCTGAGCAACCTCTTCAGGGCTCTGCATATTCTTAAGACCTTCAGCGGTTGCTTTAACGATGTTAAGAACATTGTCGGTACCCAAAGATTTGCAGAATACGTCCTTTACACCCGTGAGCTCCATAACTGCACGAGCAGCGCCACCAGCGATAACACCAGTACCAGGAGCAGCAGGCTTAATAAGAACACGACCAGCACCATACTCACCGATGATGTCATGAGGAAGCGTTCCAGCCTCAGTCAGAGGAACCTTAAACATATTCTTCTTGGCGTCTTCAACGCCCTTCTTGATAGCGGTAGGTACTTCCTGGGATTTACCCATACCAATACCTACGCGACCATTGCTGTCGCCCACAACTACCAACGCAGTCAGAGCGAAACGACGACCACCTTTAACAACCTTAGAAACGCGGTTGATGTAAACAACACGTTCCTGAAGTTCGGGAACGCCTGCCTGGTTTTCAACCTTTTTAGCCATAGACACTAACCCTCCCTTAGAACTTCAGGCCTGCACCGCGTGCACCTTCAGCTACTGCCTTGATGCGACCGTGATACAGGTTACCACCGCGGTCAAAAACTACCTCAGTGATGCCATTTTCCTGTGCTTTTTTACCGATGAGTTCACCTAAAGCTTCGGCACCCTCTACGGTGCTGCCGTTCTTTTCAGTTGCTTTGAACTCTGCACCCAGGGTAGAAACTGCGCAGATAGTCTTACCTGCAACATCATCAATTACCTGAGCATACATATTTGCATTTGAACGCGTAATGCACAAACGCGGACGAGCGGGCGTACCAGAAATCTTACCGCGAACGCGAGTATGACGACGACGAAGCCCAGCTTGTTTCTTTTGAAGTTTCTTCATGAGTAAATTCCCTTCGATACAACGCTTCTAGACTAGTCAGACTTAGCAGCCTTGCCAAGCTTGCGACGTACATATTCGCCCTCGTAGCGAATACCCTTGCCCTTATAAGGTTCAGGCTTACGCCATGCGCGAATGTTAGCAGCAACCTGGCCAACTTGCTCTTTGCTGATGCCTTTAACGATGATCTCGGTCTGGCTGGGAACCTCAAAAGCGATGTTCTCAGGAGCCGGAACAACTACAGGATGAGAATAACCGAGCTGAAGTTCGAGGTCAGTGCCCTTCAATGCAGCACGATAACCAACGCCAACAAGCTCAAGCTTCTTTGTATAGCCCTCAGATACCCCAACAATCATGTTATGGATAAGGGTACGAGTTAAACCATGAAGGCTTTTTGCCTCACGGCTATCATCAGGACGCTCTACGATTACATTACCGTCTTCTACCTTGATAGACATAATGTCAGAGAACGTGCGAGTTAATTCACCCTTGCCACCTTTTACGGTAACAGTGCTGCCATCGATGGCAACTTCTACACCGGAAGGAATGGCGACAGGCATTTTACCAATTCGAGACATATTCGCTCCTTCCTTCCTACCAGATGTAAGCGATCACTTCGCCGCCGATGCCAGCTTTGCGGGCATCGCGGTCAGCCATAACGCCTTTGCTCGTAGAAATAACAGCAGTACCAAGACCACCAAGAACGCGAGGCAATTCATCTTTGCCTGCATAAATACGCAAACCTGGCTTAGAGATACGCTTTAAGCCACGGATAGTGCGTGCTTTCTTGTCACCATACTTGAGGGTAATGGTCAAAATATCGCGAGGTGAAGCCTCTTCGATATCAAAACCGGCAATATAGCCCTCTTCGTGCATGATGCGTGCAATTTCAACAAGCTTTTTGCTTGACGGCATTGACACCGTCGGCTTGCCTGCAGAGTTAGCATTACGCACACGCGTAAGCATATCTGCAATAGGATCGTTCATGCTCATTGTTGTGTTTCTCCTTTGTTCATGATGAGACGAAAAGCCGGTTCGCCTGCGCCCTTAGCACACGCGCCTTGACTCTCGACACTCAACAACGTGACGTTAACTTCTAATTCTTACCAGGAAGCTTTGGTCACGCCGGGCAGTTCGCCTTTGTTAGCAAGTTCACGAAGGCAGACACGGCACAGACCGAACTTGCGGTAGTACGCACGAGGGCGACCACAGCGAGCACAGCGATTGTGCTGACGAGTCGAGAACTTCGGCTCTCGCTTTGACTTGGCGATCATCGATTTCTTAGCCATTCAAAATCCTTCTTTCCTATAACCAATTCTCTACTTTTAAGAGAATTTAGTTTTCTTTTTTGAACGGGAAGCCCATGGCATCCATCAATGCCTTGGCTGCTTCATTGGTCTCTGCAGTGGTTACGAACGTAATGTCCATACCACGAGTGTGATCGATCTTGTCATACTCGATCTCTGGGAAGATAAGCTGCTCGGTAAGACCCATGGTGTAGTTACCACGACCGTCAAAGCTGTTAGGATTGCAGCCACGGAAGTCGCGTACACGAGGGAGAGCCATGGACATCAGACGGTCAAAGAACTCCCACATGCGGTCACCACGAAGCGTAACCTTGCATCCGATTGCCTGACCTTCACGCAGATGGAAGCCAGCGATTGACTTCTTAGCGCGCGTAACCATTGGCTGCTGACCAGTAATAGTACGAAGGTCAGCAATAGCACCGTCGAGCAACTTCTTGTCGCCTGCAGCGCGACCAACACCCATGTTTACCACGATTTTCTCAAAACGTGGAACCTGGTTAACGTTGCTGCACTCCAGCTCTTTAAAGAGCTTAGGAGCAACTTCGTTTACGTACTTTTCCTTCAAACGAGGAGTAGCCATTGTTGTTTTTACCTTTCTCGATGAATTAAACACAGGATTTCCGACCCTGCGTCCCCAGCGCTTGCTAGGGTCATAGGCGCTATTTAGCGCACCCAAAGACGACACCATACAGGATTGTCATCTTAAGGTCAACCTATACGCCAAAACCACACACGCTTTCTGGATATAAAGCGAATGTGGTTATTTACTTATTACTCTCTTTCATTCTTTTAGTTTGAAAGAGTTTTATTGATCCGCTGTTTCTTTTCTTAACTGCTTGATTGGAAAAGTCAGTGAGGTTTGCTGTAATGAGCTCAGATCGTATGAAGAATTTACGAAATGTACTTCGGTACATGAATAAATTCTGGAGTGCGATATGTGTCATTACAGCAAACCGCAACAGCAGCAAAAATGCGATTGCCGTAAAGGCAATCGCATTAAAACCTAGTCAATGTCAGCGCCGCACTTCTTGCAAACGCGGATCTTCTTGCCATCTTCGCGCTTGATGTTTACGCGCGTTGCCTCTTTGCAAGAGGGGCAGATAAGAGCCACGTTAGATACATGAATAGGAGCTTCCATAGAAGCAATGCCACCTTCAGGATTTGCCTGAGTAGGACGCATTGCCTTCTTGATAATGTTTACTTTTTCAACGGTAACACGCTGGGAAGAAGGCTTGGTGGCAAGAACGGTGCCTTCAGCGCCACGATCTTTACCAGTTAAAACCTTTACCTTGTCACCTTTTTTGATGTTCATTTTAGCCATGAATTGTTCCTCCTACAGCGTTTCCGGTGCCAGGGACACGATCTTCATGTACTTCTTCTCGCGAAGTTCGCGAGCAACAGGACCAAAGATACGGGTACCACGTGGAGCGCCGTTGGCATCGATCAGCACGGCTGCATTCTGGTCGAACTTAATATAGCTGCCGTCTTCACGACGAACTTCTTTTTTAACGCGTACAACTACGCAGCGGACGACATCGCCCTTTTTAACGCTGCCGTTTGGCATTGCCTCTTTAACGCTGCATACGATGACATCACCCAGGCCTGCGTAACGGCGCTTAGAGCCACCCAGAACCTTGATGCACTGCACCTTGCGAGCGCCAGAGTTATCAGCGACGGCGAGCATGCTCTGCATTTGAATCATATGCTTATCCCTTTCGATGCTTTCAAGTAAGCAGTTGCTTACTTGGCCTTCTCAACGATGTCGAGAAGACGCCAACGCTTCATCTTAGACAGCGGGCGAGTTTCCATAATCGTTACGGTATCACCCACACCAGCTTCATTGTTTTCGTCGTGCGCATGGAACTTCTTGGTGGAGTTAACCATTTTGCCGTATACCGGATGTGGTTTACGTTCGTGTACTTGCACGACACAAGTCTTGTCGCCAGAAATGCTTACTACAACACCCTGACGGACCTTACGAGAATTACGTTCTTCACTCATGCTATTCAAACCTTTCTAGTCGAGCCTTAAGCCTGAACAGCCTTGAGCTCGCGATCGCGCATCTCGGTCTGGATGCGAGCGATGTCCTTTTTGACCTGCTTGATGCGAGCGGTGTTATCCAACTGGCCAGTTGCCATCTGGAAGCGCAGGTTGAAAAGCTCTGCACGTGCTTCCTTAAGCTTAGCCTGCAGATCTTCACCTGAAAGATTCCTGATCTCTGCTGCTTTCATTTACTCCTGCCCTTCTGCCTCGCGCTTAACGATCTTGCACTTGATGGGCAACTTGTTGATTGCAAGACGAAGTGCATCACGTGCGGTCTCTTCGTCTACGCCATCGATCTCAAACATGATACGGCCAGGCTTTACAACTGCTACCCAACCCTCAGGGTTACCCTTACCTTTACCCATTCGAGTTTCAGCAGGCTTCTGCGTGATGGGCTTGTCAGGGAAGATCGTGATCCAAACATTACCAGTACGGTTCATACGACGGGTCATCGCGATACGTGCAGCCTCAATCTGGCGGTTAGTGATCCAATGGCGATCCAGAGCCTGAATGCCCCAGCTGCCGTGATTCAAAGTGGTACCGCCCTTAGCGTTACCCTTCATAGAACCACGCTGGACCTTGCGGTGCTTAACGCGCTTAGGTACCAACATTATTTATCACCCCTATCGTTGTTGCGACGGCCGCGACGGCTGGGACGAGAAGAACCTTCGAGTGCAGGCTGTGGAGCCTTCTGGCCAGGAAGAACTTCACCGTGGTATACCCAAACCTGAATACCAATGGAACCCATGGTAGTTGCAGCGGTAGCAAAGCCATAGTCAATCTTTGCACGGAGAGTGTGCAGTGGCACGCGACCTTCACGATACCATTCGCGGCGGCTCATTTCTGCGCCACCAAGACGACCTGCGCACTGGATACGAATACCCTTAGCGCCAGACTTGCGTGCAGACTGAACTGCTTTGCGCATAGCGCGACGGAACGCAACACGGTTTTCCAACTGTTCAGCAATAGACTGAGCAATGAGATTTGCATCAAGCTCAGGACGCTTAACTTCTACAACCTCAACGGATACGGTGCCGTTTGCGATCTGGTTAAGCTTCTTGCGAAGAGCGTCAACCTCTGCGCCCTTCTTACCAATTACAACACCTGGACGAGACGTGGTAATAATTACCTTGATCTTGTCGCCAGCGCGTTCAATTTCTACACGAGAAACGGCTGCATGGGCGAGCTGCTTTTCCAGGAACTTGCGAATTACGAGGTCGTTTTCAAGGTTTGCCGCATAGTCCTTGTCGGAATACCAACGGCTACGCCAATCCTCAGTAACACCAAGACGGAAACCGGTGGGGCTTACTTTCTGACCCATACTATGCCTCCTCTCGAGTTGCTACGATGACGGTGATGTGGCTGGTGCGCTTACGAATGCGCGATGCGGAACCCTTTGCACGAGGACGAATGCGCTTCAAAGTTGGGCCTTCGTCAGCAAAGCATGCCTTAACAACCAAGTTGTCTGGGTTGCCAGCACCTTTCTGTGCAGCATTTGCAACAGCGGAGTTCAGAGTCTTCTCAACAACTTCTGCAACTGCGCGGTTGGTGAAACGCAGGGTTTCCTGAGCGGCTACTACATCTTTGCCGCGGATTTGATCAAGCACGATACGCGCCTTACGGGGCGAAACGCGCACATAGCGAGCGATTGCTTTAGCTTCCATGTTTCACCCTTTCCTACTTGTCGTGACCACGGAAGGTACGGGTTGGAGCAAACTCGCCCAACTTGTGTCCAACCATGGACTCGGTTACATACACTGGTACGTGCTTGCGACCATCATGCACAGCGATGGTATGACCAACCATCTCTGGGAAAATGGTAGAAGAACGCGACCAAGTCTTGATGACATTCTTTTCGCCTGCTTCGTTCATCGCCACGATGCGATTGAGAAGGCGAGGTTCCACGAATGGACCTTTTTTCAAACTTCTGCTCAATGTTTCTCCTTATGCGATCGGGCGCTACTTCTTGCGACGACGGATGATCAAGCGGCTTGAAGCCTTCTTGGGGTTGCGAGTACGGTGACCCTTGGTGGAAACGCCCCATGGAGTAACAGGATGACGGCCAGAAGACTTGTTCTTACCTTCACCACCACCATGAGGATGGTCTACTGGGTTCATAACAGTACCACGAACGCTAGGACGAATGCCCTTCCAGCGATTACGGCCTGCTTTACCAATCTTAATGTTGCCATGCTCGGCATTGCCAACTTCGCCTACGGTTGCGCGGCAGGTAACCAAAACACGACGCATTTCAGAAGAAGGCATACGAAGAATAGCGTAGTTACCCTCTTTACCCATGAGCTGAATGCTAGTGCCAGCAGAACGAGCAATTGCAGCACCGCGACCAGGCTGAAGCTCAACAGCATGAATGAGCGTACCTACTGGAATTGCGGAAAGAGGCAATGCGTTACCAGGCTTGATGTCAGCATCAACACCAGAGATTACCGTTTCGCCAACTTTGAGGCCCTTTGGATGAAGGATGTAGCGCTTCTCACCATCTGCATAGTGAAGAAGAGCGATACGTGCACTGCGGTTAGGGTCGTACTCGATCGTTGCAACTTTTGCAGGAATACCATCCTTGTTGCGCTTGAAGTCGATGATGCGGTAACGACGCTTAGTACCGCCACCCTGATGACGGGTGGTAACACGACCGTTGTTGTTACGGCCAGCCTTCTTGGGCAAAGGTGCTAACAGAGACTTCTCAGGAGTAGTGCTGGTTACGTCAGCAAAATCCGAGACGGTCTGGAAGCGGCGCCCAGGGCTTGTGGGCTTGTATTGTTTTACTCCCATTTTCTTCCTTTCTATGGGTCTGAGCAGTTGCTCCTACCCTCGATCTTGTGTGGTCTCCATCACCGCCATGAGAACCTTTGGGAGAGGGCTCTCGGCGATTCCGAGTTACCACGCGCCCGGGTGTATCCATCAACAGCCAGACGCAAACGAGAATTATACTTACGAATCAACAGCTATGCAAGTTAAAAGTTGGGGTCTTTATTTCTTCGCAAAGAATTCACAGTTGTCTTGAAAGCCAGAGGGAAAGCATTAACTTGAGAACTCATATTGTTGCTCAGGGCCTCTTGCCATCTACTCTCACTATTTATTATTTCTTGCCGTCTATTACTCAAACAATAAAAGGTGCTTTAAGTGCGCGCAATACGTAAACGCGGAATGAGAACTATCACACAATAAAGAAAAGCAACAAGCCCCAAAGCTCCCGCTGCCACACCGATGCTTCCAACCGAAACGCAACTGGTCACTACTCCACCTAAGGCAGAGCCACTACCAATTCCAAAATTAAAAATTGCAGAGAAAATTGAAGTAGCTACCGCTTGATCATCAAGACTCGAATATCGAATTACTTCCGATTGCAAGGCAGCATTCATTGCGGTACTTCCCATTCCTAGTACTACGCACGCGCCCAGTACCCCTATTAAAAATTCTTGGCTTACAAAGAGAACAAAGAATGCAGTCACCAAGCCCAGAAGACACCCGCAGAGAAACTTTACTCGTTGTCGGGCATATATCTTCGAAAACAGAACGCTCCCTAGGATGCCAGCCACCCCAAAAAACGCAATTACTACGGTTACGGTTTGCTCTTCTAATCCAACGCTCTGTAATAGGTAAGGTTCGATATAGCTATAGCACATATAATAGGCGGTCATCATAACCCCAACGAACAGGTAAAGGCTCCGAAGTGTTTTTGTTTTAAAAAGTACTGGCAACCTACAAACCGAGAAGGGCTTTGTTGCAGGAATAGCAGGAAGCACAAAGTAAAGATAAATAAAAATAATGACGGTAATTATCGCAACGCAAGCAAACGTCATGCGCCATCCAAGCGCCAAACCAATAACACGCCCAAGGGGTAAACCAGCAATCAAAGCAACTGATTCGCCCATCACCACCATTCCTAATGCCATATGGCGATGATCTTCGCTCACCACCCTCACTGCCATAGGAGGCGCAATCGACCAGAAAATAGCATGAGCACAGGCCACCACAATACGCGCTGCCATAAGCATAAAATAACTGGTAGCAAGTGAAGAAAGCAGCTGTCCAAAAGCAAATAACGCCACAATTATCAAAAACAAACGGCGAAACCCAATTCGTGAAGCAGCGATCATAAGAGGCAGCGAGAGTAACATCACCATCCATGCGTATACTGAAATAAGCATGCCAGCTTGAGATTCTGTGACAGAAAAGCTGAGCGCAATATCGGTCAGAAGCGCTACAGGCATAAATTCAGACGTACAGAAGATAAATGTGGAAACCGTAATACCTGCCAACGGTAGTGCTTCTCTTAAATTCATTCGTTGTTTCTTCTGCATCATAGGACGCAAAAACCTCCGCACGTCTCTACTACCGAGCAAATCCACCTATCCACCCGATCAGCATGTCCACTCATCCGGCGATTCGGCTTTGCTTCTGGTTGCCACTCTTAGTTATTTGATGGCTGTTTCTTAATAGCTGTTTCTTTGAGCTCTTTACTTATTTACCCTTAGCCTCTTTTGACTTCCGAGTAAAAAGCTTTTTTATACTACCTAAGAAAATCACTTTGAAAAGGAGTTCTTACTTTTATCTTGTTATAATCCATCCGTTCTCATCAGAAACATTCGTAGTCTTTTCCAGCTACTTTTAAACATACACGTCATAACAACCTAGACTTCACCATATGCGTCGTCATTTTCCAACCCTAAGGATCAGCCTCATATGACTCACGATTTCATATCTCTCGCTCTTATCGCCCTCATAGCGGCGCTTGCTCCACTTATCGCAAACCTCATCCCTAAAAAACCGATACCAGAAACCGTTTTACTCCTCATAGGCGGTGCCTTACTGGGGCCTTCAGTCCTAAACCAAATTTGGCTCGATGAAAGCGTTTTGTTTTTATCTGACTTAGGTTGCGCCATGCTTTTCTTGCTTGCTGGATTTGAAATCAATCCGCAAACCATCACAGGTCGCGAAGGTAAGCGAGGGTTGAAAACATGGCTCGCCACACTCGCTTTAGCATTTGCCCTTATTATGAGTATTTATCATGCTTCCTTTGGCGAACTTTCCATTGATGCTCTAGCCCTCGCCATCGCACTTACCACCACCGCCATCGGAGCACTTATGCCAATCTTGAAAGAACGTGGTATTTTTGCTCAAAAAACAGGTGAAAGCGTTCTTGCCTATGGCATGTGGGGAGAATTGGGCCCCGTTATCGCTATGGCGCTTTTGCTCTCTACCCGCGCCCCATGGATCACGGTAATTATCTTATTTGCCTTTATTGTTCTTGCGGTACTCGTTGCGGTTTTGGGCCAAAGACTAGCAAAAGCTGAACATCAAATATTTCTGGTTCTTTCTCGAGGACGCAATACCACTTCGCAAACATTCGTGCGCGTGACCATGTTCCTACTCGTTGGACTTGTAGCAGTTTCAGCAATTTTTGACCTAGATATTGTTCTGGGCGCCTTTGCCGCAGGCTTTATCCTGCGCTACATCGTTCCTGAAAACGACCATGTTCTTGAAGAAAAATTAAATGCCATTGGGTATGGGTTTTTAATTCCTTTGTTTTTTGTAGTTTCTGGCGCCAAAATTGAAGTTACTGCAGTATTAAACCAACCACTCCTTTTAATTGGATTTATTGCAATGCTTCTCTTAGTTCGTGCGGTACCTATCTTTATTGCATTACGCACCGACAAGACACCCGAAGTCAAAGCGCTTGGTTGGCGTAATCAAGTTACCGTTTCTCTTTACTGCACTACCGCACTTCCCCTTATCGTTGCAGTTACCTCGGTTGCGGTAAGCGCAGGCGCCATGTCTTCATCGCTAGCTTCGGTTTTAGTTTCCGCAGGAGCACTAACAGTACTCGTTATGCCACTTTTAGCATTACTGACCTATCAAGAAGACAAGGATTCCTCACATCAGTAGATGCTTTTCTTATGCGGTTTCTCGTTTTTTGGATTCTTCTCAAAATAGTTTAGATCCTTTTCTGCGGTGATTTGAAAACTCAGGACGGCCATTCCCTACCACACTGCTGCATATCACATTTTTGACCGCAATTATTCTCGATGGAGAAGATCTTACATCTTGAAATAATTCATCGCTAAGAACAACGAGTTTCTTACATTCTTCTTCCCTCGTTTTTACATCGCCTCTCTAGGATTGTTTCTGGCTTTCCAGATCACGATGTAAACAAAGGAGGAATCAATGAGCCACTTGCTTGGGCGCCTTAAAGCCTACACGCTCAAAACTGCGTGCTTGTGCGCAGCACTCACCCTTGCACTCTCCGGCACCCCTGCTATAGCCTTTGCAGCAAATGCAGAAGCACAAAGCACTTCCAACGCCGAAGAAATGACGCAAGAAAAAATCGACGAGGCCAATAATGCCTACGACTCCGCTGCCACCAAGCTTACCTTTATCAGTATGTCCGATACCGAATTTGGCGGAGGAGAAGAAGGAACCGATACGACCGAAGCATCATACAACGATAAGAATTACCGTCTTAAAGCCGTTGCCGATTGGGCGGCAAGCCACAATTTCGACGTCCAAGCAGTTCTAGATAACGGCGATGTAGTAGGTGCCAACAGCCCCGAGATGAATGCCTGGAACAATAGTGACAAAACCAACATTCACGCATCACGCGCAGGCGGTTGGTACTGTGCAGTAGAGCGATCGCTCTCCGAAAATTTCCCTGATGCAACCATGCTACTCACCAGTGGAAACCATGATATTCCGACTCTATTCGGAACCGTAATGGATATCAAACACAAAGACGACGAAAAATGGTTCTACCCTGACGCCGAAACTGGCAAAGGCAATATTCATATCAAGATCAACGGATATGACTTTATTTCTCTTGATTACTGGGACTATACCGACTTCCTAAAGACAACCCTTGAAGAAATCTCAAGTGCCCCTGATTATGACCCCACCAAACCAATCTTCATTCAAACTCATAGCGGATACGCCAACACCTCTCTTGGCGGCCCCTTTCATGCCAACTACGACATCGCTAATTCAGCTGCGCCTGGATATCTACAGGATCTCTTAAAGGATTATCCCCAGGCATTTGTAGGATCTGCGCACACCCACTTTTCTGTAGAGCCCGAAACAAGCATTTACCAAAAGGACTTCACCTTTTTCGAAAATGGTTCGATGAACTACATCTATCAGGATGGTCCGTGTATTGATTCGGGATATTTTAATGGCGGACAAGGCGACAGAACCGAAGGCTCCCTTACCCCTTATGAGGCAACATGCAACTTTATTTCCGTACTCGAAGACGGTTCTACCGTAATTCGTCGCTACGATATGACTCACAATCGTTGGATTGGGATGCCTTGGGTAGTCGACACAACGCTCGGTAAGGAAGGATTTACCTACACTGACGAGAATCGCTCCACTATCGCCCCTTGGTGGAAAGATGATACCGAAGTAACCACATCCAACACCACCGAAACCTCTACCACTCTCGGGTTTTCTCATGCAGCTGATGACCAGCTAGTAAACTACTACGAGATTACTCTGACCGATATCGCAGGCAATCCCGTCAACTACACCACCAAGCAAGTGCCCTACTTTAGTGAAGGCGGGCAGGTAAGTGTGAGCGGTTCATTCAAAGCTTACTCTCGCTGGTATATGACTCCCAATACCATGGGATTCGAATTGAGTGGACTCCAGCCAGCGAGTTACTACACCGCGTCCATTGTCGCCTATGATGATTTCGAAAACGCTTCCGAGCCCTATACTTACACCTTCCGAACCGAAGGTAGCGCTACTTTCCCCGAATTACCCAATCAGCCTCAGCTTCCTGAAGGTATTTCTGAAAGGCAATTCTTCAGCATGGATTTCGAAAACGACCTATCCGATAGCATTTCTGGTGTAACGGGCAGCGCAAATGGTTCGGTTTCTTTCACTGAAAGCTTTAATGAGGATAACGGAAGCGCAGTATATATACCTGCTGGCGCAAGCAATTACGTTGACCTCGGAAACCGTGAAGAATGGAATTTAGGAACCGACAAAAACCTCACCATCAATTTCTGGATCAACGCCGAAGATCTTGGTGGCTACGGTTCCTTTATTTCGAATAAAAATTGGACTAACTGGTATCGAAGTGGCATTAACGTTGCTCCCGAAGGAAGCAACTCGACCAAGATCGAATTCACTCTTGGTGACAACGTATACGACCACGGCTGTTACGCCACCGGCACGGTAGCTAGATACACCAACGCATGGCACATGATGTCATTTGAAGTGGACCGCGATGCGCAAGAAGCGCGCACATACTTCGATGGAGACTTAGTGCAGACCACCGACATTTCCGTAATTGGAGATATGACCAGCGGTCTCAATATGCTTCTCGGCGTTGATGGTGGCAAGCAATATGGCTCCAACGGATTTACTATGGACAATTTAGATATGTGGGATCGCCCCTTGAGTGAAGAGGAAATCGCTTCGCTTTATGCAGTATCCGACCCCTCAAACTCTGCCTCCCTTGATGTTCTTACTCAGGCAATTACTTATTCGCAGGATCTCCTTAAGCAAGAGGAAATCAATAGCGCAAACGGACGCGTATATGACGAAGATCTTCATGCAACACTTGAAGTTGCCATTAAAAACGCAACCGCTGTCGCTAACGGAAGCAATCGAGACCTCACGATCGAACAAGCCTACACAGAACTTAAAGATGCAGTTGCAAACTTTGAAAATCAGCCTATTTGCTGGAGTGTTACTGCAACCGCAGAACATGGCGTTATTGGCATAGAAGGAACTACAAATGATGGATCCTATGTCGTAGAGCAAGGCAATAACGTTGTTTTCTCACTTTCTCCCGACAAGAACTACAGCTTAGACAATGCGCAAATCAACGTTACCGCAGGGCTTGATTACGAACTTAGCGGATCACAGCTCACGGTCAAAAATGTCAGTGGACCCGTTAATGTTCATGTCGTATTTTCTGAGGAAAATACGAACAGTGGAAATGATGGCGGCAATGGAGATAACTCCGGGAATAACAGCGGAAATAACGGCAACTCTGGAAACAATAATTCCAACAACACCGAAAACAATCCGGCCGACTCAACCAATACAAACCCCTCAGACAACACTACTTCCGGCCCTGACGACAAATCTGGTCTTGCTCAAACCAGTGACTTTATTGCACCACTTTTCGTGGGAGCGGCAATAGTAGCGGGAAGTGCAGCACTGATTGTAGCTATAGCATGGAGGAAGCTAAGAAACTAAGCTCTTATCTGCAGCATTCTAAGTAAGCCGAGACGGGAATCAGAGCTCCTTGGTGACTCCATTTTTCCCGTCTCACTTGCATCTATACAATTGTTATAAGAATCAGTTTCAGAAATTTAAAAAAAGTATACGAAAAGTAAATAGTTCCCCTCATAGAGCAAAACGCGTTCAAATGCTAGGATATGGTTTGAACAGGACGTTCGATCGTGAATGTTTTTCTGTTCCATTCGATCAAATAATGAGGAGAGGATCGTAATTATGGATTTTCAGCTTACTGACGAACAGGAATTGCTGATTGAAAGCGCTCGTGAATATGCTAGCCGCTATTTCACCGATGAAGCGGTAAAGCAGGCCTACGAAGTAGACCATCATATCAGCGTAGAAGCAGCTATGGCTTACCGTGAAGCAGGCTTCATGCATCTTGGCCTTCCTGAGGAAGTTGGTGGCGTTCCAGTAGACAAGCTTACCGAGGTACTTTTGGTAGAAAAGCTTCATGAGTTCACTGGTGTTACCCTTCCCTTCGTAACCGACTTCAATACTATTACCGACGTAATTGACTTCGGCACCAAAGAACAGCAAGAAATGATCATGGATGCAATCGAAAATGTTGAGAGCACCTGCATCGCTTGCTCTGCAATTTCTGAACCTGCTGCTGGTTCCGACAACAACGCTATGACTTGCGTTACCAAGAAGCAGCCAGACGGCACCTACATCCTGAATGGTCAGAAGACCTGGGTTACCCTTGGTGGTCTTTCTATCTACACCATGGTTGTAGCTAAGGACGAAGATCCTTCTTACGAAAACGACAAGTACTCTCTGTGGCTTGTTCCTAACGATACCCCTGGCTTCACCGTTGCTCACCTTGAGAAGGTTGGCCAGCAGGCAATTCCATTTGTTGACCAGTTCTTCGATAACGTAGTTCTTACTGAGGATATGCGTCTTGGCGAACCTGGCATGGGCTGGAAGCTTCTCATGAAGAAGCTCGAGTTTGAACGCTGCTTGGTTGTTGCTTCTTCTCTCGGTCTTGCACAGGCAGCTTTGAACGACGCTGGCGCTTATGCTTCTGAGCGTATCGCATTCAAGAAGCCAATCGCTCACTTGACTCAGATCCAGGAACACCTCTGCGAGATGGAAAACATCATCCAAAACGTACGTCTCCGTCTGTATCAGGTAGTAGACATGATTGACCGCGGCGAATCTACTCGTCTTGAATCTGCTCTGCTCAAGGGTTATGCCTGCAAGGAACTCACCCGCGTAGCTGACATGGCAATGGCAATTTATGCTGCTATTGGCTACACCAAGGAAATTCGTGTTGGTCGCATTTGGGCTGATCTCCGTGGTAACGAAATGGGCGGCGGCACCACTGAGATCATGAACTACATTGCTGGTCGTCAGCTGGTAAAGAAGTACAAGGCAAAGTAAGCTTCGTACCATTAACGCATCTTCTTACGTGTAGGACCCTTTCGTAATCGTTTCTTCCTTGGTTTTGGTATCCTGCACGCATATTTCAGGCTCCTCTTTTGGGGAGCCTGATTTTTTATGTCTATAGCTACCCCCCAGCCCCGCATTGCGCTATTGTTACAGTAGCTCTTTTTTGTGCTATGCATTGTTCGTCGCACCGTCGTTGCGCCAGGCGCTTGCCAACCCCTCGTCGAGCTATTTGACTCTTCCCACAAATATCGAATACCCGTGTTACTTTTTCGTAACAGAGATAGTTATAATTAGCAGTTGCATTTTTCTTATCCAATCGAGGAGTTTGTACATGAAAGCAATCGTAAACGCCTGGACAAGCTTGAGCTTAATCAAGCGTATTGTCATTGGCCTTATTATCGGTGCCCTTATCGGCCTTTTCGGCCCGAAAGACCTTATCGTGGTTGAGCTGTTAGGCACCTTGTTCGTAAATGCCTTGAAGGCGGTAGCACCTTTACTGGTATTCTTCTTGGTTATTAACGCACTGAGCCGCACTAAGCTACCAAAGTCCATGAGGACCGTTATTACACTCTATGTAATTAGTACGCTCTGTTCTGCGTTTACTGCCGTCATCGTATCGTTTGCCTTCCCTATTACGCTTACCTTGGCAGATCCTGGCGAAGCTGAAGCGATTCCTTCGGATATCGGTGAAGTGCTGATGACCTTGTTAAACAACATGGTTGCAAACCCGGTAGATGCACTGGTAAATGCTAACTACCTTGGCATTTTGGTATGGGCAATCGTATTGGGTATTGCAATGCGTTACACCTCTGAAGCAACGCGCGACTTCTTCAGCAACATTTCCCATGCTATTTCTGCCATAGTTCGCTGGGTCATTGCTTGCGCACCTTTCGGCATTCTGGGTCTTATCTACACGTCCGTATCTGAAAATGGCCCCGAAATCTTTATTGAATACGGCCAGCTGCTTGCAGTGCTCTTGGGCTGCATGTTCTTTGTTGCCTTAGTAGTAAACCCCTTGTTAGTGTTCCTGAACATTCGCAAGAATCCTTATCCTTTAGTATTCCGTTGCTTGAAGGATAGCGGTATTACCGCATTCTTTACCCGTAGCTCCGCAGCAAACATTCCGGTCAACATGGACTTGTGCCGCCGCTTAGGTCTGCATAAGGACACCTATTCAGTTGCCATTCCTTTGGGCGCAACCGTAAACATGGCTGGTGCTGCAGTAACTATTTCTGTTATGTCTATGGCAGCTGCTCACACCATGGGCATTGATGTTAATCCCATCACCGCTGCTATTCTTTGCGTGCTCGCCGCTGTAAGTGCTTGTGGCGCATCAGGCGTTGCAGGCGGTTCGTTGATGCTTATTCCTCTGTGCTGTTCGCTCTTTGGTATTGGCAATGACGTTGCCATGCAAGTTGTTGGTATTGGTTTTGTTATTGGTGTTATCCAGGACTCCGTCGAAACCGCTATCAATTCTTCATCTGACGCTTTATTCTCTGCAACCGCAGACTACAAAGAACGTCGTAAAGCAGGCGTTGACTTTAAGCCTGGCAAAGATTCACCAGAGTGGAAATCCCTCGAAACAGCCAATACTGAAGCATCTTCGGATGCCGCATAAATCAGGACAGACAATTGCGAGCTGCAAGGCGATTGAATCTATAGCTGTCGTTGCTTATATCCGGCCTTCGATCACCGCTTCAGCTATTTATTAGTTCAGCGAACCACTGGGAGCTCTTCGTGAACTGAACTCCAATAGTGAGACTGGAAACAAAAGTTTTCAGTCTCACTTCCTTTTAGGGGTGATGTTTTGAAGAGCTCCTTTCTTTTATTCAGCTCCCAACCCTTTTCAGTACCGCTCTTTCTGTTCTACTCTTTCTTGCTTTCTTGCCCTTTTGTATTTTAATTTCCTTAAACTATAGGATGATGTTTTTTATAAAATGCGCTTTCGCTTTGTCGCGTTGTTTTTGTAAACTGCATTGATTAACGCAACTCACCTGGATGACCGCATGATTAAAGACTATATGGAGGAAACTATGGATTCAGCTTCGAACGAAACTACTCTTCCAAAGGGTTTGGAAGGACTTGTTGTTGTAGAGCTTGGCGATTATGTAGCCATGCCTGCCTGCCCACGTCTTTTAGGCGAGCTTGGAGCTACCGTCTACAAGATTGAAACTTTAACAGGAAACCTTCATCGCCTTGATGGCCCCGGATTCGGTATGCCTGAACTAGGAATGGATAACCCTGCCTTCGACATGAGCAATGCAAATAAAAAATTTCTCTCCCTTGATGTCCGAAGTGAGGGCGGACGCGAAGTTGCGCTTAAGTTGCTCGAGAAAGCTCATATTTTTGTTACGAGTCTTCGCACCCCAAGTCTTAAGCGCCTTGGTTTTGACTACGAAACGCTTCATAAGCGCTTTCCGAAATTAGTCTACGGTCAAATGCGTGGCTACGGCGAACGTGGCCCCATGAAAGATGCTAAGGGGTTTGATGCTACTTGCTACTCTGCACGCGGCGGACTCCTTATGTCTATTCCTCAAGCAGGCGAACACTTCATGCCGGGCAACATGCCTGCTGCTTTCGGAGATTGGAATGCAAGTATTGCTTTAGGTATGGGTCTTATGAGCGCCCTCTGGCGTGCAGAAAAAACTGGCGTAGGCGATCTAGTTACCGTCAATTTGCATCATATGGCTCTTTGGGCGATGCAGGTAGCGGTCGTATCCCAACCTTTTGGTGTTCCTTATCCCAAAAATCGCAATCAAGCAACCTGCCCCACCAACAATTGTTATCGAACCAAAGATGGCGTATGGTTTTTGATCTGTTACGGCTCCTATGATGCTTGGTACCCTTTCGTAATGCGTCTTATCGGGCTTCCTGAGTATGCTGAAGACAAGCGCTATACGAACTGCGCAAAGATTAACGAAACGGGAGATGTGGAAACCGTAGTAAAACTTATTGGCGATGCATTCGCGCAGCACAACTGGGACTACTGGGAGGCGCTCTTTATCGAAAAAGATGTCCCCTATGCTCGCTGCAATACCATGGATGACGTAATGAAAGACGAAGAAGCTTATGCTAACGACATTCTTCGTCCGATTCACTATGACAGCATCGGAGACCACTGCATTACTACCAGCCCTGTTCGTATGGCTTCTATAGGCGATCCTGAAATCACGCGCGCAAAACCTCTTGGTTACGATACCGTTTCGGTACTGGAAGAACTCGGCTACAGCACTGCAGCCATTACGGAACTTGAAGCAAGTAATCAGATTCATTGCTTTAAGGGTGAAGTACCCGCGTCACTTGACAAGATATCATTTGGTCCAGATAGCCAGCAACAATAGCAGATACGAATAGCTAACGTTGATAGCTAGCTCACACGCCAATTACTAGGAGCACCAGGAGTGCTGAGCTCACAAGGTGGATTTCACTCATATAATGTATCGGCAGGACTGGAAGGTTTATTTCCAGTCCTTTTTTATGAGCAAAAGACTTTCAGTTCAGACTACTTTGAGATCACGCCAGCTTTATCGCAGAGTTTCCTCCCACTGTGCTTCTTTGAAGCCTACCAGCACATACTCTTTGCCAATAATCAAAGGACGCTTTACCAGCATGCCGTTTGAAGCGAGTAGCTCAAAAGCTTCTTCGTCGGTCATGCCATCCTCAAAACGCTTCTTTACTCCTAATTCTCTATAAAGCATTCCGCTCGTATTAAAGAAGCGACGCAGTGGTAGTCCACTTTTTTCTTGCCAGCTCTTTAACTCACTTGAGCTTGGATTGTCTTCAACAATGTGCCTATCGGTATAGGGAATGCCATGTTCATCAAGCCACTTTTTTGCCTTTTTGCAGGTTGAACACTTAGGATATTCCACAAATAGTACGGCTTCCATTCCGACTCCTTAAAATCTGACTTATAGTTCGTTTGACTTGAAGTTTGACTCTTCGCTTATCTGAGCACTTTCTTGGCAAGAATCGGAAGAATCAAAAGAATCGCTTTGTGCTTTTCTCTCGCGCATCTTTGCGGCAGCATCGACCGCCCCAAAGGCCAAGCAGCAAGCAGCTATGATAACCGCTATTCCCCACATCTTTCGAACCAACCTCAACCATAGAATGCAACAGGATAGTGAGTTTCTTCGCCTCTGCGTAGTACACCCATCATTTCCCTTGTCAACGAATAATCTTCATCATCAGGCAATTTGTCACGCGAGATCCACTCAGCCTCTTCCAGCTCATGGTCATCGAGCGTAATCGAACTTTCCCCGTCCAAATCGCAGAAGAAGCCAAAGAGCAAAGAGGAGGACGGAGGCCACGGCTGACTTTTGTAATAGCGCAAGTTTGTAACCTTGAGCCCGACTTCTTCCATTACTTCACGATGAACTGTTTGCTCGACTGTTTCTCCCATTTCAGAAAAACCGGCAATTAACGCATAGCTTGTGTACTCTCGCCCCGCATAACGCGATACCAAAACGCGATCGCGTTGCCTATCTACAATACCTACGATTACCGCAGGGAACAATCGAGAAAACTCCATACACCCGCACTTGGGACATTGCAGCATGCGTTCCACTATTCCATGCTGCATTTTTGTTCCGCAGCGTCCACAATAATGACGCGTGTCATACCATACGTGATATTCGTATCCCACCATTCCTGCAAAAGCCCGATATTTTGGTGCATAGTTACGTAACTGCCCTACTGGGAGCAGCATCCATTCTCCTGTTTCCAACAAGGCATCTATAGCGCTTTCCTTTATTTCGCAGCGAAAGTATGCGGTTTCGCCTACCGTAAACAAAAGAAGCCCGCGAGGTTTAACCCCGTCAGTTCGTACAGGAATGGCACAATCTTCCTTTTCTGCTACTACTTGAGGTCCCACTACCCCTTTTTCTACCAGGACTTCATAGCTCGGAAAATGAAGTGGCTCATCAGTTGAATCCTGCTTTCTTACCACAACCTTGTTTCCTCGATAAATGAGTACCCGATCTGCCGGTTCAGGATCCACCCAAGCAAAATCGTTCGAAAAAGAATAAGGTTCAATATCTTGAAACATTACGCTATCACCCTTATCGGCACAACAGATACCTAGATGTTGTTCGTATCAAGAATAACGCTCTTTGTTGCTCGTGAACACGTCCAAAATACTCTCTTGTATGAAAGAGAAGCCGTCTTACGACGAATCGAAAATTTTTACTAAGCCCAAGAAGCAATTGGAAGAATTAAGCTCCAAACGTACACTGTTTTAGCGTACGCTTGGAGCTATATTGTTACCCTAAATCACTGTATTAAATGCGTATTTCAGGGTTTGAATCGCGTTGTAAGGATGAGCCATGAACCTGAATAATCTTCCTGAATTTATCGATCTTGAACAAGTGAGCGATGGCTGGATTAAAAAATATATCCTTCATTACCGAAAGCCCGATGGGACCCCATACTCTTACGAAAGCTCTTCGCGCAAATCGTTAGAGGCATACCGCACAGAACTTCTTATGAATCGAAAACGCCAACACGCTGCCCTTGCCAGCACTGAAAATAAACTCGAGTCCTGCAACGCACCAGAAAATTCAGATGTTTTAGCTATTACATGCGATGCTGTTTGCATGGTTCCTAAACTTCCAGATGGATCTTATCTTATGATCCGTGAATTTAGATACCCACTTAACGCCTTATGCCTCGCATTCCCTGCCGGCTTGATAGACCAAGGCGAAACACTAGAGCAAGCAGTGGATCGTGAGCTTCGTGAAGAAACTGGTTTTTGCATTCGCCAAAGCACCGAGGCTCCCCTCCGTGCGTTGGCGCAACCTGGTTTTTCATCTACGGGTATGAGTGATGAAAGCGTCCAGGTGGTTTTTGTTCAGGTTGAAAAAACAGAAGATGCACACCCGGAATCATCAGAAATCATTGAGCCATTTATTGTTCAACCTTCCGAAATCAGAACCCTGCTCAACGATAAAGCGTATCTGATTGGCACCCGTACGCAGCTCATTTTGGAACTATTGGCTCAGCAAGCCAGCTAAAGAGCTATGAGTCTAGCTCTGCGGAACTATTAGCTCAACAAGACGGCTAAAGCACTATAAGTCTAGCTCTGCGCTAGTCAATCGCTCAAATGGGCAGCTAAACTCAAGACTAACGAGAATAATTAATGCATTCCAATTTCAATTTCATATTTTGTTGCATCTGTGCAATTGTTCTTGATAATTAATCTTGATCATAAAAGCAACATCGGTTCAGAATCCTGAAAGGAAAATTTCTATGATCAGGTCTTTTAAATCTACCGACATAGACGAAGTTATGGATATATGGCTTTCGGGCAACATAGAAGCTCACCCCTTTGTTCCTGAAGCATATTGGCGCTCAAATTTTCTTTTCGTAAAAGAAGCAATTTTGAAATCAGAAGTGTATGTGGCAGAATCCGACAATGCTGTTGTGGGCTTCATTGGTCTCCAGGATGATTTTATTGCGGGGCTATTCATTGACAGGAACTTGCGCTCTCAGGGAATAGGGAAACAGCTCCTTGATAAAGCAAAACAGCATCACGACAGCTTATCACTCCTCGTTTATGCCGACAATATTCGTGCTTTTGCGTTTTATGAGAGGGAAGGCTTTGCAGCTGTACGACGCAGCCTTGATGAAGAAACAAATAACTACGAATTCCTCATGGTGTGGCCTGATGCCGCTACACCAAATGAAACAGCATGATACTGCTAATCAAACGCAAACACCCTCGCTGGATATCCCAACGAGGGTGTTTAGTTTTACACAAACGTTTTCTGGCCAGTAATCAAGATCAGCCAAAATTGTGCTGACCAATCAGTATGAATAGCCAGAAGCGTCTATGGACAAATTACTAGTCCTGAGCAGCAAAAATCTCGATAGATTCGCCTTCAGCCAGAGTAACCATAGCCTTTTTCCAGGTACGAGTAGAACCAGCCTGGAAACGTACGCGCTTTGGCTTGGACTTAACGTTAGCGGTGTTAACCTTTACAACCTTTACGTCAAAGATTGCCTCAACTGCCTGTGCAATCTCAACCTTGTTAGCGGTTTTAGCTACTTCAAAGGTGTAAACGTTGTCCTCCATGCGCATATAGGTGCTCTCCGAAATGATCGGACGAATGATAACCTCGCGAGGATCCTTCATTATGCAAGCACCTCCTCGATGCGGCTCAAAGCAGCGCTCGTGAATACGAGAGCCTTGTTGTCGATGAAGTCAAGCGTGTTAGCTTCAGAAATACCAATGGTGCGAACCTGGTTGAGGTTACGGAAAGACAGATAAGTGTTTACGTCTTCGTCGCCTACTACAAGAGTTACACGACCCGTAAGACCAAGGTTCTTCAATACCTCAACAGCCTGCTTGGTGGAAGGCTTCTCGAAAGACAGAGAATCAACTACTACCAACTCACCATCTGCAAGCTTTGCAGACAGTGCAGAACGCATAGCCAGTTTTACTACCTTTGCAGGAACCTTAAAGGCATAGGAGCGAGGATGAGGACCGAATACGGTACCGCCACCTGCCCATTGTGGAGCACGAATCGTACCCTGACGAGCACGGCCAGTGCCCTTCTGGCGCCAAGGCTTCTTGCCGCCACCACGAACCTGACCGCGGGTCAAGGTGTCGTGAGTACCAGCACGACGAGCAGCGCGCTGGGAGCGAACCACTTCGTGCATTACATGCACGTTAGGCTCAATACCAAAGACTGCTGCGGAAAGTTCGGTATCAGATACCTTCTTGCCGCTCGCATCCTTTACTTCAATACTTGCCATAATCTATAAACTCCTTCGCATCGTTTCTAAGCCATGCGAATACGAACCACGCCGTTTTTGCCGCCAGGAACAGCACCCTTGAGCATAATGAGGTTCATATCTTCATCAACGCGGACAACTTCAAGGTTCTTGGTCGTTACGGTATCGCAACCCATGTGACCAGGAAGACGAACGCCCTTGAACACGCGGGAAGGATAAGCGCACTGACCTACTGAACCGGGAGCGCGATGGAAGTGAGCACCGTGTCCACCTGGGCCACCGCCAAAACCATAGCGACGCATAACGCCAGCGAAACCTTTACCCTTAGAAGTACCGGTTACATCAACCTTCTTTACCTCAGCAAAGTTAGCAACCGTAACTTCTTCACCAACCGTGTGCTCAGCGCCATCAGCTACGCGAACCTCACGAAGGTAACGAACAGGCTCTACACCCTGCTTAGCAAAGTGACCAGCCATAGGCTTGTTTACCTTTTGCTCTTTGATGGTACCAAAGCCAAGCTGTACGGCTTCATAGCCATCGGTAGCAGTGGTCTTTACCTGGCATACCTTGTTTGGAGCAGCTTCGATAACGGTTACAGGAATTACCTTGCCGTCTTCGTCGAAGAGCTGAGTCATGCCGATTTTCTTACCGTAGATAGCGTTAATCATGTAATATCACACTCCCCTACAGCTTGATCTCGATATCAACGCCAGCAGGAAGATCGAGACGCATCAAAGAGTCAACCGTAGAAGGGGTTGGATCAAGGATGTCGATCAGGCGCTTATGAGTGCGCATTTCAAACTGCTCGCGAGAGTCCTTGTTTACGTGCGGGCCTTTTACAACGCAGTAAAGGTTGCGTTCGGTCGGCAGCGGAATAGGACCGGAAACCTTAGCACCCGTCTTCTGTGCGGTGTCAACGATCAATTTGGTGGACTGATCCACGATCTCATGATCGTAACCCTTCAAGCGGATGCGGATATTCTCTTTAGCCACTTTAACCTCCATTGTAAGCGGTGGAGCTTAAGCCAAAAGGCTTAAGCGTTACCACCAGCCTTGCTGATAATCTCGTCTGCCACATTCTTAGGAACTGGCTCATAAGAGTCGAACTGCATGGTGTAAGTTGCACGACCCTGAGTACCACTACGCAAGTCGGTTGCGTAACCGAACATCTGGCTCAGAGGAACCTTAGCGGTGATGCTTACTGCACTGCCGCGCTGCTCCTGGCCCTGGATGATGCCACGACGGCTTGGAATGTCACCCATTACAAAGCCGGTGTACTCTTCAGGAGTTTCAACTTCAACAGCCATTACAGGCTCGAGAATTACCGGATCGGACTTCTTCAAAGCATCCTTAATTGCCATAGAACCAGCAACCTTAAATGCTGCTTCAGAAGAGTCAACGTCATGGTAAGAACCATCGATCAGCTCTACACGAATGTCTTCAACAGGATAGCCTGCCAAAACACCAGAGTTAAGAGCTTCCTGGATACCCTTATCAACTGCAGGGATGTATTCCTTAGGAACAACGCCACCAACGATCTTGTTCTCGAATTCGTAGCCCTTACCAGGCTCCTGAGGATACATGTTGATGATTGCGTGACCATACTGACCACGACCACCAGACTGACGAACGAACTTGCCTTCAGCGTTAAGTACTTCGTGTCCTGGACGTTCACGATAAGCTACCTGAGGCTTACCAACATTTGCCTCAACCTTAAACTCGCGAAGCAAACGGTCGATAATGATCTCGAGGTGAAGCTCACCCATACCAGCAATAATGGTCTGGCCCGTTTCGTGGTTAGTAGAAACACGGAACGTAGGATCCTCTTCAGCAAGCTTCTGAAGAGCCAAGCTCATCTTGTCCTGCTCAGCCTTAGTCTTAGGCTCAACAGCAATGTCGATAACAGGATCGGCGAACTGCATGGATTCGAGGATGATAGGAGCATCTTCGTCGCAAAGCGTGTCACCAGTAGTGGTGTTCTTCAGACCTACAACAGCAACGATGTCGCCAGCGGAGCACTTATCGATATCGATACGGTTGTTGGAGTGCATCTGCAGCAAACGACCGATACGCTCTTTCTTGTCCTTAGTAGCATTGTGTACATAAGAACCAGACTCAAGAGAACCAGAGTAAACACGCAAGTAAGTAAGCTTACCAACGAAGGGGTCGGTCATGATCTTGAATGCCAGTGCTGCAAAAGGAGCCTTAGGATCTGCAGGACGTTCATCCTCTTCACCGGTCTCAGGGTTGGTACCCTTAATTGCAGGTACATCGCCTGGAGCAGGAAGGTAATCAACAACTGCGTCCAAAAGTTCCTGAACACCCTTATTCTTGTAAGCGGAGCCAACAAATACTGGGTTGATCTGGCAGTTGATTACGCCTTTACGGATAGCTGCCTTAAGTTCTTCAACGGAAACTTCTTCTTCCATGAGAACTTTTTCCATCAGATCATCGTCGCAGTCAGCTGCTGCTTCGAGAAGTTCCTGATGATAGATTTCAGCATCTTCCTTAAATTCAGCAGGGATTTCATCCATAGGCTCTGGATAGGTCATACCCTTATCGTCTGCCTTGAAGTCCCATGCGGTCATGGTAACCAAGTCGATAACGCCCCAGAAGTTGTCCTCAGCACCCATAGGAAGCTGAGCAGCAACTGCTTTTGCGTCAAGACGATCACGCATGGTCTGAATTGCGTGGAAGAAGTCTGCACCTACGCGGTCATACTTGTTGATGAATGCAATACGAGGAACGCCATAACGTTCTGCCTGACGCCAAACAGTTTCAGACTGAGGCTGTACACCAGCAACAGCGTCAAAAACAGCAACGGTACCGTCAAGAACGCGAAGGGAGCGTTCTACCTCAGCGGTAAAGTCAACGTGGCCGGGTGTGTCGATAATCTGGAAGCGATATTCTTCGCCATCCTTCTTCCAGAAGCAGGTGGTAGCTGCAGCGGTAATGGTTACGCCACGCTCCTGTTCCTGAACCATCCAGTCCATCGTAGCTGCACCGTCATGAACCTCACCAATTTTGTGGGTCTTACCGGTGTAGTACAGAATACGTTCGGTGGTAGTGGTCTTACCGGCATCGATGTGTGCCATGATGCCGAAGTTACGAGTGTGGTCAAGAGATGCTTTTGCCATATCTAGTCCACTCCTCCTTACCAACAGTAGTGCGAGAATGCACGGTTGGATTCTGCCATCTTATAGAGATCCTCACGCTTCTTGATAGAAGCACCGGTGTTCTCTGCTGCATCCATGATTTCAGCTGCGAGGCGTTCTTTCATGGTGTTTTCCTTGCGCTTGCGAGAGAAGTCAACCATCCAGCGGATAGCAAGTGTAGTTGCGCGGCGAGAGTTAACCTCCATAGGTACCTGATAGGTAGCACCACCAACACGCTTAGGCTTAACCTCAAGCGTAGGACGAATATTGTCCATTGCCTTCTTGAAGACCGTCAGAGCATCCTGACCGGTCTTTTCAGCAACGATATCGAAAGCACCGTAAACAATGCCTTCTGCGACGGACTTCTTGCCGTCTAACAACACCTTATTGATCAGCTGCGTGACCAAGCGGTTGTTGAATCGAGCGTCCGGCTGCACTTCGCGGCGGACTGCTGCTGCACGACGCGGCATATATCTTCCTTTCGGTTTAAACGACTACAAATAGCGTAAATTACGCAAATTCTTACTTCTTAGGCTTTTTAGCGCCATAACGGCTACGAGCCTGTGCACGACCATCAACTGCTGCACAGTCAAGAGCAGCACGAATGATCTTATAACGAACACCAGGAAGGTCCTTTACACGACCGCCACGGAGCAGAACCATGGAGTGCTCCTGAAGGTTGTGACCAATACCTGGAATGTAAGCGGTTACTTCCATGCCATTAACGAGGCGAACACGAGCTACCTTACGAAGTGCAGAATTAGGCTTCTTAGGGGTAGTGGTGTAAACACGAGTGCATACGCCGCGCTTCTGCGGGTTGCCTTTGAGCGCCGGGGTCTTCTTTTTGTCGACCTGCTTGGCGCGGCCCTTGCGGACCAGCTGATTAATAGTAGGCAAGACTCAACTCCTTTTCTTAATTAGTTATTGCCTTTCTCTGTTTTCCGGGTGCGTTCTGCAGTTACGCACGCGAAAACACACGTTTCACGGGGAAACGCGAAGATGAACTTTATCACCGGGTATATACCTTGTCAAACGCCACGCATCCGGGCGTATCCATTACTATTTACTCTATTATCCCAGGTTATTAAGGTGTTTAGCATTTTTTTAGACAAAAAGAGAAATCTTCTTCACGCAATTTGCATATGCCTAATCTGCTATGCGCTCTTTACATATCTACCGCAAGGTACTTGGTAAATGAACGCCTTGCCTCTTTGCGCTTGGTTTGACTTACCGCCATTTTGTCCCCTGAGGCCATCACGAAACCTTCTTTTCGCAGCTCGACTGCGTATTCTAGATTCACAATAAAGCTCTTATGACACTGCACAAACTGCCATGGGAGGGCAGCTGCCATTGCGGTAAGCGAGCCGTACATATCAATAACCTCATTCGCTAAATGAAGACGCAGCTTGCGACGCTGGCTTTCTATAAAAACAATATCGGAAAACTTCACTAAGCGAATTGATGAACCAATTTTTATCGGCAAGCTTTTGTTGGTATTGTTTGAAAGATTGGTTAACGCACAAGCGAGAGCGGTATTAACATCCTGCTGCAAAAAGGGTTTTGGCAGAAAAAACGCATGTTCGGTTTCGTAAATTGCAGGCGTGTAGTGATCGAGATCGCCCATGTATACCACTTGAGCGCGAGTGAAATAGCGCCGATATTTCTCCACGATACCAATGCCTTTAGGAGTGGCGTTTTCTCGCGAGAAATTTTCTTCCTCCCCCATCCAAACATCAACAAAAAGCATACTTGCAACATTTCCGTCGGATAAGTATTTCGCGAGTTCAACAATGGATGGACAGGTTATAACGTTAAGCACTTCCTTATGTACGTTTTTCTCGATAAGCGCCTTTAAAAGTGCCGCTTGGTTTTGATTAGCTTCTAGAACAGCAATGTTGTACATAGTGCCCCCCCCCGCAAAAATTTAGGTACCCCCCTCTCTGTTTCCGAGAGAAGAACCTCTAGGTCCGGTATGTTCAAACACAAGGATTGTCTTTTCGAAAAACGAAACCTTTATCACGATGTAATAAGGTTTATCAATTAAACAAGCTTCATTCCTTGCGATAAATATCATGGGTAAGTGAGACTGATACTAGCAAATGAACAGGCTTTTTAAACCATTCTTGTAACCATTAAAGCGATTTTATGCACGAATAATACCAACCTGTTGGATAACGTGACGAAATAGAAATTAATCGTAATAAAGCAAAACCTGTCGAATGATTCTTACAACAAAAAAGCCGATCTGAGAATTTCAGATCGGCTCATGATTTCAGGTTGGTCGCGTAACGGCTTAAAACTTAACGCTAAAAGAGATGCGTAGTGCAGCGAAACGCGCAACGAAACATCCAACACGCAGGACGCCAAAACGCACAACATGCCAAAGCATGCAACGTGCCAAAACGTATAGCATCGTCAAAGCGTTGCGGCACATCAAAGCGCTACAGAGCGCAAGACGCCGTAACACTCAAAACGCTCTTGCTGAGATTACGCCTCCAGCAAAGGAGCAGCAACTTGCTTTTTACGAGACAGCACGCCAGGCATCCAAACTGCAGCAGAAGAATCAATGCCAAAGACTTTATCGATCTTCTTGTGGTCGCCTTCAACTAGGAAGTTTGAACCCTCCGCAATAATGTCAGTCACCAGCAGAAGCACAAATTCGTATCCGTTCTTTTCTTTCAACTCGCGCAAGAATTCACGAATTTCCTCTTCACGCTGCATAACCGCATCAAGGGTAACCGTTTCATGCTGAGCAATCAGAATCGTGCCCTCGGGAATCTTGAACTCTTTAGAGTCAGCGGTAACTAAAGTTTTGACATCCATTTCCGCATCGCCGCCGCGTGCATTGAATACATGCAGCCCAAATTCGGTAGCATCCTTTCCAATGATGCCCGCCAAGAATTCAACCTGTTCACGATCAATATCCGTTGCCGTAGGTGACTTCAGAATAACGGTATCGGTCATGATCGCAGAAAGAAGGGTTGCGGCAATGCCCTCAGGAATATCGATACCCGCATCACGGAGCTTTAAGGTAACGATGGTAGCAGAAGAGCCTACCGGCACATTGGTGAAGCGAATAGGCTGATTAGTGCTTACATCACCAATACGATGATGGTCAACAATTTCGACGATTTCTGCCTCTTTCAAACCGTCTACCGCTTGAGAAAATTCGTTATGGTCAACCAACGCCACCTTACGACGAGGTTTAACAGCAACATCGGAGCGAGTTACGATGCCAACTGCAAACCCATTTTCATCGAGCACTACTGCCTCGCGAAGTTCGTTTGCCATAAGGTCTTCAAACACATCGTTAAACAAGTCATCAGGAGCAACAACCATAGGACGATTGTCTATCAAGCTCATAATGTCTTGAGTGAGCGAAGCCTGTAAATCTGCCGCGATAGCGCTTGCGGATTGCTCATTTGCCTCTTTTGCTTCGCGGCAAACCGTAGAAATATAGCGCTCAGCAATTTTGCGAGATGAAACCACCCCTGCATATTTGCCGCTTTCATCTGTTACCACGATCGAGCGAATATCATGAACCGCCAACAACTGAGAAGCCTCAAGCAACGTAGCGCTACCAGGAAGACTAATCACGGGGGCACTCATAATGTCGCTCACACGTGCAAAAACATGGGGAATAAGCCGAGGTGCTTCGATGCCGTATTCCGAAAGAATAGCTTCGGATTCCTCTGGCAAAGGACCAAGACGACAAGGAATATATTCATATTCTTCTGCATCAGGATTTTGCGCTAATGCGCGCTTCATCATTTCATTTTTATAGTAGGCAAATCCCACCGAAGCCGCGATGGAATCATTGTCGGGATTTTTATGACCGACGACAAGAACGGGCGTAGCCATTCGACCTCCTCTAGCGTACAAATACGCATACATGTACAAATTGATTTTATTGTAAGCGCTCTTTGGATAAAGAGCGCTAAAAAGACCAAAGAATTCGTGAGCTGATAAGCAAATTAGCTTTGCGCCTTTTCGTATGCGGCATCAATACGAAGGTTACGTGCATAGATAGCCCAATTCGCCCCTAATGCCGCTAAGTTAAGAAAGTAGACGATAAGCACCCAATTAAGATTTCCGCTCACAAACTTCGCGGCAATACCCGCAAAATAACCCAAGGTAATCAAACCAAGAAATTGCCAACTTGTTCCTGCGGCAGTGCGTGCCTTAAAAGACTTCCATGCATTCATCGGCCATGACAAACCAAAACAAACGAGCATTATCGCTTCAAGTATTTCTGCCATACGAACTAATTCCGCCTTCCACTTGCTCTCTCGCCTTTTCCCGAAGAGCACCTTTTCTCGAACATCGATTCTTGCGTTCGACCCAAAAGAACTTGATGCCACACAGAAAGAACACCCAGAGGTGCCCTTTGCTCCGCAGGAGTATTTAAAAGCCTTGCCTTTGATACTCCTTGTTTTGTTTCAATAATGGTTCGTTAGCCAATTTTCACAATAGGCGCATAATCCTTTAGGAGTTTTTTTGTCTGGCCCGTACGAGAGAATCGCACATGGAGGGTATCGCCCTCAACCTTAACAATAGTGCCACGGCCAAATACTTTATGGTCTACGGTATCGCCTTTAGCAAAACTCATACGCGCTGCCGCTTTTTTGCCCGCGTTAGGGTTAGTACGTGTCGCAAGCGGTTTTTGACGAGGACGAGAACCTGAAGCGCTTGATTGGCCAAAAACTCGTCCACCGCCTGCTTCCACACCAGAACCCGCAATGCCACGACGGCTGCCGCGCTTTTCCCAGCCTGACCCCGAAAAGCCAGCAGACCCCATACCGATATTGTGACGAAGCTCAGAAGGAATCTCAGCAATAAAACGCGAAGGTGGATTGGCGCTTGATTGTCCAAAAATTTGACGCGTAAAGGCGTTTGTCAGATACAGACGTTTGCGAGCACGAGTGATAGCAACATAACAAAGACGACGCTCTTCTTCGAGCCCTTGCGCATCCTGAGAAGAATTGCCATGCGGGAAAAGTGATTCTTCCATGCCTGCTACAAAAACGCAGTCAAATTCAAGGCCCTTAGCGGAGTGAATTGTCATAAGCGTTACTGCCGCACCATCGTCGCTCATGGTATCCATATCGGTTCTAAGCGTTACCCATTCGGTAAAGTCAGCTAAAGAATTTGCCTGGAAGGTGCGTACAGGAGGCTCGCTTTCATCCAATGAAGCATCTTCCCTATCGGGAGAAGGTGCTTCAAATAAGGCATCGGCATCGTCGTGGGTTTGAGCATATTCGTCAACAACGCCAAAAAACTCTTGAATGTTTTCGATACGCCCTTGAGCATCATCAGAGCCAACAGCGCGATAGGCATCGATTATTCCCGCCTTATCCACGATCATCTCAACTACTTTGCGAAGATCACCTTCGTAGGTTTGAGCTTCATGAATGAGTGCCACAAATTCACCAATAGCACGACGAGTATTGGGGCGAATTGCTTCATCGGCAATGCAAAGTTCAGCTGCCTGTAAAAAGGTACATTCCGTCTCACGCGCTACATAATCAATATGCTCGATCGTGGTACCGCCAATGCCGCGCTTAGGCGTATTGATGACGCGGCGTGCTGCAATATCATTTGCAGGATTGACCACCAAACTCAGATACGCCATAACGTCTCGAATTTCCGCACGATCAAAGAAGCGAGTTCCCCCCACTAAGCGATAAGGCACACCTGCACGCAGAAGCATATCTTCAAGCATGCGGCTCTGCGCATTCGTGCGATAAAACACCGCAATTTGGTTATAAGGCATGCCTGATGCGTGTTGTTTTTCGATCTCCGAAGCGATCCAACGACCCTCATCGCGTTCGTCGGTAGCCATGTAAACCGAAATTTTTTCACCTGCTGGCTGAGAGGTAAAAAGCTTTTTGGGCTTTCTGGTCACGTTGTTGGCAATTACCGCATTCGCAGCATCCAGAATATTACCCATGGAACGATAATTTTCTTCCAGTTTCACCACATGAGCATTCGGATAATCTTTCTCGAAGTCGAGAATATTGCGCAGATCAGCACCACGCCATGAATAAATAGACTGGTCATCGTCGCCAACAACCATAATATTTTGATGAGCAGCTGCCAAAAGCTGCGTTAAAGCATACTGCGCATGGTTAGTATCCTGGTATTCGTCTACCAAAATATAGAGAAAGCGTTTTTGGTACGACGCCAACACGTCTTCGTGATTTTTTAAAAGAAGCCAGCTATAAAGCAAAAGATCGTCAAAATCAAACGCATTCAGTTGACGGAGGCGCTCCTGCAAACGGGTATATACCCGTGCTGCAACCTTCGCTACAGGATCGCTCCCCCGTTCCGCTTCCTGTGCAAAGACTTCAGCTACCTGCAAATCATTTTTCGCCTTAGAAATACGATTTCGAATAGCAGGTACTGGAAAGCGCTTTTCGTCTATGTTGAGCTCTCCATAAATTTGCTTTACTAAACGCTTCGAATCGTCGTCATCATAAATAGTGAAACCAGAAGCAAATCCAAGGCGCTCACAATCGGCGCGCAAAATACGCACGCACATACTATGGAAAGTGGAAACCCACATACCACGCGCATAAGGACCGATAAGACCGCCCAAGCGCTCACGCATTTCGGCAGCGGCTTTATTCGTGAACGTAATAGCCATAATTTGCCAGGGCGCTACCCCTAAATCATCAACAAGATGAGCGATACGATGGGTCAGAACGCGGGTTTTGCCACTACCAGCACCCGCCAACACAAGAAGCGGTCCTTCCGTACAAAGAACCGCTTCCTTTTGAGGACCATTTAAGCTTGAAAGATCAATAGGCATACAGGAATCCCTTTCACCTACACGTACGTTTAACGCTCCAATAAACTACCATGCTTTTTGCGTCATCTTTTGCCGTACAGATGCTACCTTTATACATCTTGCCGTACAGATGTCACCTCTATACGTGTCTCTATCCAGCAGTTCTCTACTTTCTAGTCACCCTTATAGATCGTGACCTTAATGAGACTCCACAATGACGCCGCACATCTAAGCAATAAGCCACCTCTTAAAGTGTGGATTTGTATTGTAGCGCTTAAATCACTCAAGCTTTAGAGGTTACACGATCTTCTTTCCGAATACTGCCGCGATTTCACGCAACTGTCCTACCAATTCCGTAAACTGAGCGGGCGTTAATTGCTGGGGACCATCAGAAAGAGCCTTTGTTGGATCCGGATGAACCTCAATCATGAGACTATCGCAACCTGACGCTACCGCCGCATAAGCCAACGAAGGAACCAAGTCACGAACACCCGCAGGATGTGAAACATCCACGCAAATTGGGAATATTGACTGTTTATGAATTACGGGCACCGCAGAAATATCAAGCGTGAAGCGCGTTGCGGTTTCGAAGGTGCGCAGACCTCGTTCGCAAAGCACGATGTTGTCGTTGCCATTCATGGTGAGATATTCCGTAGCGGACAGCCATTCCGAAATGCTACCCGCTAAGCCACGCTTAAGCAAAACCATCTTGTGGGATTCCGCCGTTACCGCACCCACGTTTTTCAGAAGGCTGAAATTCTGCATATTGCGAGCACCAATTTGAAGACCATCAACATAGGAATGCACCATTTCGCAATGTGCAGAATCCATTACTTCTGTCAGTGTTTTTAGTCCGTACTTTTCACCACTGGCCTTCATTATCTTGAGGCCTTCTTCTCCTAATCCTTGGAAAGAGTGGGGATTGGTACGAGGCTTAAAGGCGCCGCCGCGAATCCACGTCAAACCCAAATCCGCGATACAGCGCGCTACTTCGTCAAATTGCTCTTCAGATTCAACAGAACATGGACCAGCATAGATAGTAATTTCATCGGTCCTGGCCCCGTAATCTGGCAGGGATGAGAGCTTATTGATCACGTGATGGCACCTCTTTCATTACTTTTAGAATGCCTCGATAGATCTCTATTAGGTTTTCGTTGTACATAGGTCCGTCATTGTAAGACGCAATACGCTCGAAAATTTCTTCTTCACGCTTTGGATCATATAAACCCATGTGAGCACTTGGCTTCAGAGCACGAATATCCAATGAATAGCCCGCACGTTCATTCAGGAGAGCAACCAATTTTTGATCCACTTCGTCAATTTTGGTGCGGTATTCCTCAATTTTTGCGAAAGCATCATTTTGTTCCGGCATTCTTGATTCCTTTCCTACCTTGCGTCCAAGTACCAGACGCGTCACTTTACTATAGCAAAGTATAGTATGAGGCAAGAAAAAGCTGGATTAGCGGTTGATAATGAAGGATTAAGTTACTTTTTCTATACATTCACCAAAATATGTGGCTATCGATACGAAAAGTAAATAGGTTAGGTTTATTTACGGTCGGGATCGTTGATAACAGAGATGGCGAGCAATGCAATAGAGATCATGATGCCGCACTGGGAATAAAACATATCCGCCTTGCCTAATATGAATGCAGCAAACGTGATAAGAATAATCACGAGCGCAGCAAAGCCACAGTAGCGAGAAATAAACGAGTTGGTTTTTCTGCGCAGCTTTCTTTTTTCCTCTTCAGGAATCTCTGGAGGTTTTTTCTGTCCGTAACTACTGCTCATAGCAATAGAATACCATTACATCAAGCCTAATGCTTTGGCACCAAAATAGCCCAGCACAATAAGACCAATAATGATTCGGTACACACCGAAAACCGTAAAATCGTTTTGTTTGATATAGCCCATCAAGAAACGAATAGCGATCATACCCATTACAAAAGCAGAAAGAATTCCTACCACCAAAACGACAATTTCGGTCGGAGTCATCGCAATGCCATCAAGGAAAAATTTGACAGCCTTTACCAATCCCCATCCAAACATAACAGGGATTGCCAAAAAGAACGTGAACTCTGCAGCTGCCGTACGAGAACAACCACAAAGCATACCGCCGATGATAGTCGCACCAGAACGACTGGTACCCGGAATAATAGCAAGCACCTCAAAACAACCGATTTTAAGTGCGGTTTTCCAATCCATTTCATACGGATCGGTAATTTTGAAGAGTGCCTTATCTACTGCTTCAGGATCATTTGGATCAATCGCCTCTACGCGACCGTGTTTTCCAATTGGTTTTTCCACCATTCCCAAGACGCGCTCTTTGCGGCGGCGATTATAACGCTCAATTACAATAAAGATAATGCCGTACAGAATAAGCATGGCAGCAACGGTGTAAGCACTATAAAAGTTATCGTGAGCCCAGTCATCCAACAACAAACCAAGTACAGCAGCAGGGACGCTGCCAATTACCACCATTCCCCACATGCGCCACGTCTTACGACGCTCTCCTTCATCTTTTGTTCGAGAAACAGGATTGAGCTTGTGACGAAACGAGATAATAACGGCCATGATTGAACCGATTTGGATTACCACCAAAAACAATTCCAGGAAATTTGGCGAAACATTAAGCTGAACAAATTCGTCTACCAAAATCATGTGACCTGTCGACGAGATAGGCAACCACTCGGTAATGCCTTCTACGACACCAAGCAGTAATGCTTTAAGCGCTTCAAGTATCAGGTCTGGCGACATAGTAAATCCTCCGATGTCCACCCTGTTCTTTTTATTGAGCTCTCAGCTTTGGCAAGATCCAAAATTCGTACAGGACCCAAACCTTCGATGAAATCCAAAGTCGCAGCAACGCTCGAAGCCAGCGACAAGGCTCCAAACTTCTTAGATGCGCCCTCAGCTTAACTGGGGCTTCAACTAAACTAGAGCTTCAGTTTCTTAAGGCTTCGGCCTCATTAGGACTTCGGTCTCATTAGGGCTCCAGCTTCATTAGGGCTTCGGCCTCATCAAGACTTCAGCTTCCTCAAAGAACAGAGTCGTATATTCCTTTGTGCTTTACCAGCATAAATAAACCCACGCAAGGTGGGCTTAAACACTATAAATGCGGAGACTATCCTACGAGAAGAATAAGATATTTGGACTATTTCCATAAAAAGTCCCACAGCTTGCAGCAAAACTACACATCAAATGTCATGAAATAGAGAATTTTTTTAAGAAATAATCTTGACGAAACGCAAGAAGGCCACTAATATAACTACTCGCGCCTAAGCTAAAAGGTGCATTCTCAATAGCATAGTTATTGGGGTGTCGTCTAATGGTAGGACAGCGGTTTCTGGTACCGTATGTGAGGGTTCGACTCCTTCCACCCCAGCCACTAAGCATCTATGGCCTCGTCGTCTAGCGGTTTAGGACGCCGCCCTCTCAAGGCGGAGATCGCCGGTTCGAATCCGGTCGAGGCTACCAAAGAATTCAGCCTGCACAAATGTGCAGGCTTTTTTTGTGTTTGCAGCCCAAATGTAGGCTTTTTGTATTTGTAACCCAAATGCAGGCTTTTTGCCTACAAGCCGGCTTTTGTACTTGTAACCCAAAATTTCGGCCTGCAGAACAAAATTTCCGGTTTTGCATAAACGCGTACCGCATTTCAGACGACAACCCAAGGTAATAACCAATCCTAAACTGCCCACTGTGCACTTTCCTAAACTACCCACTGTGCACTTTTGTTTTGCAGTGACACCATTCGCTTGAACAGACCACGATCGTCTTTCATGAGAATCTCCGGCGAGCCTTGCTCGACTACACGACCCTCTTTGAGCACCACAATTTTATCCGCATTCATTACCGTACGCATGCGATGCGCGATCACAATTACAGTCTTTTCTGCCAACAATCGCGAAAGTGCCTCTTGTACTTGCGTTTCGTTTTCCACATCCAAACTCGCTGTCGCCTCATCAAGTAAAACGATAGGTGCATTTTTTAACAATGCACGCGCAATAGAGATACGCTGACGTTCTCCTCCGGAAAGTTTGGCACCATTCTCGCCAATAGGAGTGTCGTATCCTTGCGATAAACGAAACGCAAATTCATCGCAATTTGCAGCCCGCGCAGCAGCTAATACCTCCTCATCGATCGCATCACGTCTCCCTAAGCGAATATTTTCCCTAACCGTATTGTCGAAGAGTAAAACATCCTGAAATACAACCGCATAATCCTTTAACAGCACTTCAGGATCTACCGTAGAAATATCTATGCCACCAACCAAAACTCGGCCATCACTAGGATCCCAAAATCGTGCTGCAAGTTTTGAGCATGTAGATTTACCGCTTCCACTCGGGCCAACCAACGCAGTAACTTCTCCCTCGCAAGCGCTAAAACTCACCTCATTCAGCACCTGCTCCTCCACACCTTTGCCATAAGAAAAAGAAACTTTATCAAATACCACGGTATGACCTTGAGGTTCAAACTGCTCTGCTCCTACCGCTATTGGCTCTTCATAAAACGACTTCATACGAGCTGCTGCTGTTTGGGCTGAAAATAGTTCAGCAATAAGCATCATCGCTTGATCAAAAGGAGCATATATACGAGACACCACCAACAAGAAACAAAACAGCACCATAAACGTACAGCTTCCCTCGAGGATAAAGGTAGCGCCCGCAACAATCGTACTTGCCAAACCTAAGCGGAGCACGATCTGAGAACCGTTCACGCAGATCCCCGTCACCAACTCGCCTTTGATAGTCTGCTTTTCCGACGCGTCAATATCACGCTTTATTCCCTCTAAATAACGTTTAACCTGATTTGTTGCACGCACTTCACGTACGCACTCTAAAGCTTCCTGAATGTCGTCAGATACCTGCAGGTTTTTAAGGCGCGTCTTTCGCATAAGAGGAGAAAGCATTTTTCTACTCGCGAACAGAAGAATAAAGGCAACGGGCACACTCCATAAGGCCGCCAAAGCAAGTTGCCAGTCAAAAACAAACAGCCCCACAGCCGCAATACCCAAAGTTACATAAGCGCCATACAACTCAGGTAAGACATGACTGTAGGCATGTTCGGTAATTTTGACATCACCCATGATCGTTTCAGTTAAGTCAGCCAGATCACGCCTTCCGAAAAAAGACAAGGGAAGCTTACGTAAGCGTTCAGCTAAGCCAATACGCTGTCTTCCGCTTTCGTTGTATATAACTCCATATTGGTAGTAGTAAGCGTAATATTCTGCAATCAGCAAAAGCACAATAAATACTATGAGCAGAATCCAAAAAGGAATTCCTAGCCCAGCCTGTTCCATCAGAGGAATAGGGCCCCATAAACTAGGCATGGCATCGCCTTGAGTATAGGCGGCAACCACACCATCCATCAGCATATATAAAAGCCCTATACCCATAAAAATTATCAGATTAGCCACCGCTGTCCATACCGTCCCAAGCCGTACATTGCGTACACCTTCGTCGGTTAAGGCGTATTTTTCTTTCAGCATTTAGCTCACCGCCTTTTCTCCACGCGCGATTCTCCACGTTGCTGCTCGTTCGTAATCTGCCCACATGCGCGCATATAATCCTCCATGGTCAAGAAGTTCTTCGTGAGTGCCCTGCTCTGCTACCCTTCCCTCAGAGAGAACCACGATGCAATCAGCATTTCGCACCGTAGAAAGACGATGAGCAATCATGAGAACCGTTCTTCCTTGAGTGAGCTTGTTGAACGCTTTTTGAATAAGCGCTTCATTCTCGGGATCCGCAAACGCAGTTGCCTCATCAAGAACTACGATATCTGCCTGTTTCAAAATGGCACGAGCTAGCATGAGACGCTGCACTTCACCTCCCGAAAGATATACATTTTTTGCGCCATAAACCGTATCAATGCCCTCTGGGAGCTTTGCAATAATGTCGTCACACTGAGCTGCATGAAGTGCTTCTAAGACTTCTTCTCGCGTCGCATCAGGGCGTGATGCACGAACGTTTTCTAGGATGCTCTGCTTGAATAAACGATTAGACTGGAACACGAACGCTACTTTATCCATGAGCACTTTCGGATCAACAGCACGCACATCTACTCCGCCAACAGACACGCTCCCTTGCAAGACATCCCAAAAGCGAGGGACCAACGCTGCCGCACTAGACTTTCCGCTACCTGATGGTCCCACCAAGGCAACAGTTGAGCCCGAAGGAACGCTAAAGGTTACTTCCTCAAGAGCATTTCGATCGGATCCTTCATAAGCAAAAGAAACTCTATCGAAAACAATTGAGGCATCAACGGGCATCTTTCCTTCCGAAACAGGCTCAATGATGGGCGCTTTCAAGATACCCTTGACTCGTTGGAGTGCGTCGGCAGACACCTGCGCAGCTTCCGACATGAACATTACCCGCGTCATAGCCGTGGGAATTATGGCAGTAAAAATAGCGTAAAATGCCACATCAGCAATAAAAACTCCCCAATTTGTCTCCCCGGGTAATAAAAGCAAAACAATCGGAATAAGAAACACTACCGCACCGTTAATTACGGTCAAAGACAACGACTGAGGTATACGACACCAAGTAACGGCATACTCTCGCGCCATATGGCTAAAATCCTGAATGGCATCATAAAAAGCTTTGAAAGAATACACTGTTTGCTGAAACACTTTCACAACTGGAATGCCGCGTACATATTCGGTACCCGTTTGATTCATGCGCACCAAAGCGTCTTGGTATTTAGTCATAAACTCCATACCACGCCCGCCCATCATGTAGAACATGCACAAAATAGAAATGATTACCGGAACAAGACAGACAAGCCCCAAGCGCCAATCAAAAATGAAAAATAAAACAAGCATGCCCACAATCATGGCAAGAGAGCCTGCCGTATCGGGAATCTTATGCGCCAACAATCCCTCAGTCTCGGAAGCACATCCATCCACCACACGACGTAGCGCACCCGAAGCATGAGTATCAAAATATCCCAAGGCGGTGTTCATAAGATGTTCTGTCGTTTGCTTGCGCATGTTCGAGGCACAACGGAACGCCGCTAGGTGAGTGCACATAAGCGCCGCAAAATACAAAACAATAGAAATGATCGCGAAAACAAGAGCAGCCCATCCGTAGTTCCCGATATTTGAAGCTTCACTCCAATTTGGCGCTACTGCAAGTAAGTCTCGCGCCACCAACCAAATACAAAGATAAGGAGCAAAGCTCACAAGCATAGAAAGAGCCGAAAGAGCACAGCCAATATAGGTTAGTATTTTGCGATTCCCCGCAAAATCGAGAAGCTGCGCTATGTTTCCGCGTTTTTCGCCTGATTTTTGATTATCTTCTTTACTCATATTCACCTCCAGTTTCTTGATTGTTAGACATGGGTAACTTATCATGACGAAAGAACCGCTTTTCTCTTAAGAAAAATATTCGGACGCTTTCGAAAATAGTGAGCAAAAAGCAAAAGGAAGTGCTCTTGCCATGAGCGATTTCGCAGATAAAATCACTAAACCACTTCGAACTTTTATCGAGCCACAACTTGAACAACTCAATATCTCTGCTCGGAGCATTTCCTGCGGAATAATTGGAACCGTTTCGCCCGAGATCGGAAAGGGCTATGTATGGGCTGCAGATCTTGACGGAGATTGCCTCATTTCTGCACACCATCTTGTACTTAATAAACCTAAAGCGCTCGAAGAACACCCGACTCCTTACAGTTGCATTTGTTCCGCATCTGCAGCAACCGTCCAAGCCTCCAAGGAGCTATCAATAGACCACCCTCGCCCCTTAGAGAATCTTTGCACCTTCTCTAGTGAGGGCGGATGCGTCTCATGCACCCTCGAAGCCCAAATTCCTTACGATTCGATAAGCATCAGTTACACTCCGTCGTTTTTCAAGAAGCTCGAAGCGCGTTATCCAGGCGAGTTTAGGGATCTACCCGAACGCATGAATAATCTTCAAGCAGCTATACTGCCCGATGAATTAAAAAACTTATTGCGCACACTTGAGCCATCCCGAGCGACCCAAACTGGTTCAACTCTCTTTTTTCAAGCAAAAGTATTTGAAGCCATCAGCCTTTTGTCGCCCTACGCAGTTTCCGACGCTACCCACAAAAGCACCCAAGACCTTGTAGAAGACATAAAGAATTATCTTCGCACTAACTATTCACGCCATATAACATTAGAAACCTTGTCAGAAACTTTTTATGTCAGTCGTTCTAAGATGTGTGCCGCATTCCAGGAATCAACCCAATGTAGTATTGCTTCTTATCTTCGTTCCTACCGCATCGCTCAAGCATGCGATTTATTAGGGAATACAAATTTAAGCATGGCAGAAATAGGATGCTTGGTAGGCTACCCTCGTGCCTCTAGTTTTAGTGAAGCTTTCTTACGCGAGGTAGGAACCACCCCTCGCGCATGGCGACGCGCCTTGAAGTAGGTATGTACCAAATACAAAACAAGATGAAATAAGCAAAACAAATCAAACGATGAATTAATCGGTTACCTAGTTTTGCTTTGCTTTTTCTTGACTCACTTATGAATTTATCCTATAAGTTAGCCTTGGTAAACATAATCGATAAACTGAGCTTTGCTAGAGCATCTCAGCCTCTTTAGACAGAGTGCTTTTGAAGCGCAGTTTATCCCTCTTTTGAAGGAGACGCATATGAACAACGTTGCAATCGTTTATTGGAGCGGCACGGGAAATACGGAAGCCATGGCAGATCTTATCGCCCAGGGCGCTGAAGCAGCAGGCGCCACAGTAGAAATCATCCATTGCTCTTCGTTTACCGCAGATCAATTAGACAACTTTGACGCAATCGCCTTTGGTTGCCCTGCTATGGGAGACGAAGAACTTGAAGACTTGGAATTTCTTCCTTTGTACGATGAAATAGAGCCTTTGCTAGGAGATATGCCTACTGCCCTATTTGGATCCTATGACTGGAATAACGGAGAATGGATGGAATACTGGATGCAACGCGCCGAAGAAGCAGGGGTTCATGTCATTGGAAATGCTATCGCTAAAGATTATCCTTTCGACGAAGATGCAGCCAAGTGCGAAAAGTTAGGCGAATTGCTCGCAAGCGCTTAACTTCAAAAAACGCGCAACTTCGACAAACGCGTAACTTCGATGCTTTTAAAGTATCCCCGTTCGTAACCGCCTACAGGCAGTTCTTGTTTCGGGCGTTTTGAGTCCTCGAGAGATTTGAGAGCCCAAACATTTTGAATCACCAGGAGATTTGAGGATCCAAACAAAATAAAAATTTCGGGATTGACGACCATCAATCCCGAAATCGTTCAAAAACCCTTTGCATCTGTTGCATCTGCCAAACCTTGGCTTATTAATAATTGATCTACTGAGCCTTGCTCTGTTCTTTTGCTTCCTCTTTTTCAATCTCGCCAGATTCAATCTTGTTTTCAAGATCAGCCTTTGCAACCGAATCATCGCCAGCAGAACGAGCAAGAATGTTTGCGTAAATTGCGCCGGAAATATTGTGCCACACGCTAAATACGGCGCCTGGAACCGCTGCAAGCGGCATAGTGGCAAAATGAACAGTTGCCAAAGAAGTTGCCAAACCAGAATTCTGCATGCCAACCTCAATAGAAAGAGTACGACGCTGAGCTTTGCTTAATCCCAACAAGCGACCAGCCAAATAACCCAAAGCGTAACCACAAACATTGTGCAGCATTACTACCACAATAATAAGCAGACCAACACTCATTAAGCTCTGAGCATTTGCTGCTACTACTGCCATAATGATCAATGAAATACCGATTACGGAAATCAGAGGAAGCACACGAGAAAATTCTTTTGCGAACTTCTCGAAAAGCTTATTGATAATAAAGCCTGCTGCGATAGGAACAAGAACAACCTGAACAATCGAAATAAACATATCCCATACAGCAACATCAACCGTTTGACCTGCAATAAGCAGTACCAAAAGAGGTGTCACGACAGGAGCCATAATGGTAGTGCATGCGGTCATGCCTACCGAAAGAGCTACGTCGCCTTTTGCTAAATAGGTCATAACATTCGAGCTTGTACCACCGGGGCAGCAGCCCACCAAAATAACACCTACTGCAAGCTCAGGAGGAAGCTGGAAGATAGTGACCAAAATAAAAGCAAGGCCCGGCATGATGATGAACTGGGCAAAAATACCCGTAATGACAGCCTTTGGCTTGGTGAAAACCACTTTGAAGTCGCCAAGGGTCAAAGTCATACCCATACCAAACATGACGATACCAAGAAGAATATTTACATAACTTGTCTTAATCACCGAAGAAACAGGACCAGGAAAGACCAGGGCAATAATTGCTACTAAGAGGGCAATAATTGCCATGTACTTTCCAGCATAATCGCTGATTTTTTCTAATACCTTCATGAATCATCCTTTCAAAACTCGGGGACAGTTTCTTCCAAGGACCCTTTGGCGCTATGCCCCGCACTGCATGGAGCACAATCACACTAAACGCAATCACATGAAGCGCAAAATGCCACAAGTGTTTTGGAATTGTCCAAAGGTATTCCTAACTTTTTTACTATTCAAGTTTTTACTTTGTCTTTTTTGGCACCGTCGTATTTTTGGCGGTTTTTGGCAAAATCATAGAGAGAAGCAAACAATTTGTTACAGTAAGCAGCACTTGTAAAAAGAAGTTAGCAAACCTTGTTACGCTTTATCGGAAAGAGCGGCTCTTCTGGCGCGCATTGCATCTGCTGCCACCCATGCAGACATCAGAGCGCCTGAAGGGAAAGAGTAGCTTTTCTAGCGCTCATTGCATCTGCTGCTCATGCGTAATTAGTTTTAGATAACGGAGCATAAATGGTGTCTTCTTCGTTTTTTTCTCGTTTCAAAGCACTCGTAATAAAACAAAAACGCGTAGTTATTATATGTATTTGCATTATTTTATTCGTGGAGCTTCTTGATGATGTTCTTGAAGGCGATCTAATGACTCTTGATCGTCTAGCACGCGCCTTTTTCGTAGAAAACTTACGGAGCGACTGGCTTACGCCCTTTATGGAGAGCGCCTCGGCACTTGCCACGCCCCTTTCGCTTCTTGTGCTTCTTCTCGTTATTGTCGCCTTCGCTCCCGGCAAGCGTCCCGGTATGTTTTGCGCTTTAAATCTCGTACTCGTGGTGCTTCTTAATGTCGTCTTAAAAGAATTAGTTCAACGCCCAAGACCAGAAGATATAAACCTTGTTGTTGAAACGGGATTTAGTTTCCCTTCGGGACATTCCATGGTTGCAATGGCCTTTTTCGGCCTATTAGTATGGCTTGTCTGGCACTACGAAAAAGATCGAACTATGCGCCTCGCTTGCTGTGGAGGATTCTCGCTCATTATTCTGCTCATCGGTATAAGCCGTATTTATCTAGGAGTACACTACGCTTCTGATGTTCTCGCAGGATTTTGCGTCTCTCTTGCTTGGCTTGCTTTGTACACCAGCATTGCTGCGCCCCTCTTTCTTCAGGATTCAAAAGAATCAAAAGAAGCTAAGCACCTATCCCCTACTGAAAAACGAGACAGCTAAAAACGAACCAAAAGCAACAGAAACTGATCAACGCCATCTTCAATTATCGACGCTCACGATTTTCCTGCTTTTATTACAGACATTCTCGTTTGTGCCGCTGGCCTCTTCGGCTACTGACGCCCTTGCCCGTTAAGATCGTCATCGATTGATGCAACAATTTCGGTGTAATCACCAGACTCTACACGATTTTGAACCACGCGTTGATTATCCGCTTGGTCGGTGCGAGCGGTATTTCCCCGCACTCCATCATAAGCCCTGCGCACTCTTCGGATGCGTGCTTCTTCACGAGCCTTTCGCTCTTGGCGTTCCTGACGAGCACGCAATCGCGCTTCGCTTGGCACTCGCTCTTCACCTGAAATACGCTCTTCACTTTGCATGCGACTTTCAGAAGGAATTCGCCTCTCATTGACTGAATGAGAACCATGCCTTGCGGAAAACTCATCCGAACGAGGTACTTGAGGCACTCCCCTTACATGGGAAGCTCTCGAAGCTTCCGTTCCCTGGTTGCGCATCTCCCTCGTGCGACGAACCCGAGTACCGGCAACGCTTTCTTCATAAGCGCGCGCTGCCGCCTCTTCACCTGCCAAAGTTTCCTCAACCCGCTCGGGATGACGATGAAGTTCCCAACGGATGCTGGCGTACTCCCACACTAGCAGCACGAGCAAAATGGTCATTACGATCAGGTACCCAATTACCGCACCAGGCAAGCCCGTAAAATCGATAAGCAAAATAGGAACAAAAAGCGAGAAGCCAAACGTTATCACGTAGAGTTTCATAACTGACTTCTGGCGACGAAGAACGGTAATTACCTGATAAATAAAGTCGATAATGGCAGTGACGCCACCTGCCGCAATCATAATGTAGCTCAGCCCACGGAATTGTTCGAAATCCACTCCGTACATAAAGCTCATAACAGGAATACCGATGGTTGCCATCACGAAAATGACCGCCAAGGTAATTACAATAACCACCGCAACAATCGCCAAGATAACCAAGTCGAATCGACGACGTTTTTCGGCATCTGCCCACATCTGAGCCATACGAACAAGAAGTGGCTTATAGATAGATCCCACCGTCAACAAGATCGCTTGCGCAGGGAAATACAGTGCATTGAAATACAGCTGATTATCGTAAGAAAGAACACCCTCCATGACAAACTTAGGCATGTTATCAATTAGGGCATACATAAACAAGGCAATAAATACGGGGAAGCACTGCTTAAACAGCGCCGCAATACTGGCCAAGCTTCTGCCTCGAGAACGGGGTGTTTCCAAATGAGCAAGGGGGAACGTAAGCACCACAATAGTCAATGCCGCTGCTACCGCCATAGCGATGCTTGCTACCACTAGATTTCGTGTAATAAGCAGCGCCAACGAGAACACGACGAAAACAACTACAGAACGAAATGCCTGGGAAATGCCTGCAAGATACAGCTTATCCATCTGCTGCAGACGGCCCTCATACACATCGGCTAAGCCGTCAATCATCTTGTAGGTACAAACCGCCATGCAGATGCTGAACATATTTGGATCATAACCACGCAAAGAGCAGTACCCATAAGCTACCAGCATCATAATGATGCAGGTAATCCAGCGATTGATTTGATAATCAAAAAATGAGTGCTTTTCTCCGATATCGGACACCTGATAAGTGCGGACACCGTAATTTCCCACAATCATCAGTAAGGTGCCGATGATGAAAGCCATAGAAAACATGCCCGCTTGCTCGGTGCCACTGAGCTGGGTAACTACAATGGTCAAAAAGGGAAATACCATTCCCCATACGCCCGTACCGATAGTGTTGCAGATATAATCCCTTGAGGTTCTATGGGAAGCAAATTCTTCCTCTTGGTCAAAAGAACCTTCCGTTACGACACCTAATAAACGATTACACCAACGATTTACTACCCGCTTTATTACATTTTGCTTGCGGGGAGCTCTTCGCTGTCTTCTTCTATTGTCAAACTGATCTGCCTGAGTACGCGCCGACCCTCCATAAGATTCTTCGCGTGCCTCCGATCGGGAAGCACCAGGAATGGAAGAAGTAATTTTGTGCGTCACCTGGCGCGCTTTGTCTATAAAAGAAGCCTGCGGCTTTGATTGTTTTTGATGTTTTCCTTGCATACGAGCTGAATTTGTATCCTCTCTGAGTACGCCTTTTGAAGCGTTTTCAGTTCACGTTCGTGCTCTCTGCGAGCTATTGCTACTCTTGCGGTTACTCTTTCGAGCTTGTATTCAGATTATAGTAGCTAACTTGTACGTACCCTGCCTGTTCGTAGAGCATACAAGAAACAAGCATCGAGATTCCAGGGAAGAACCATAAAAAACTGCCGCAAGAAATTACTCTTGCGGCAGTTGTGCCTAAACAGAAGAACTACGACAAGGATTAATAAATGCCAAACATAAAGCCCAGTTCGTCATTCCATGCGTCCTCGTCAACAGACCAGGTGCCATCAGCGTTCTTAACGAAATCGATTGCGGTATAGTAGCTCGTCATGTCAGTGGTTTCATCCATGGCTTGCTTGTAATATTCGCCCAATCGCTGCGCTGCTTCATCGGCTGTCATCGATTCAGCTTCTCCTGAATTAACAAAATCATTTGCCAAATCGTAGAAGTTGTTCATGAATAAGAAGGAGTCACGCATTTCGAGATCGGCGTACATAGTTGCCGTACCCTCTTCTTCGTCTACATAAACTCCGTCATAGGAGTAATTGAAGTCGGTAAGCATCCAGCGCGCTAAATCTTCCGAATTGGTGCCCAGGTCTTCGTGGGTTACGCCCATGCTCTCTTCAAACCCTTGATCAAGCTCAGTAGCGAGATAGGTAACAATTTCTCCGTCTTGATTTTTAAGCTGCTCAAGTTTTGCAATGCCCAAATCGTAGCATGCCTGCTCGTCGGCAGTAAGGTCGCTTGTCGACTCGGTAGAAGTGCTGCCCGAATAAGATGATTGCGTTGTTCCGCTTAAGGAGCCACCAATAAGAGATATCGACAAAACCATGGCGATAATAAACGACACTATGGCGCACACGATACCTACAATGCCACAGATCAAACCGCCTGTTGTCTTGCCGTTTTTACCAGTTTGTTTTACGGCACGACGCGAGAGAACAATAGCCACTACCGCCAAAATCACAGCAATAAGAGGACTAAACCACGCGACAGGGATCGATATAATACCGCAAACCAAAGCCGCTGTGCCCTTAGGCTTCATCCCTACACCTGCACCAGGAATTGATGTTGGTTGAGGTGGTACGTATCCAGCGCCAGGTTGCTGCGGTTGAGGTCCCGCCTGTGGTTGAGGCGCAGCACCAGGCTGCATTGGCTGCGTTGGTTGTGTTGGCTGAGGCGCAGCACCAGGTTGCATTGGCTGCGTTGGAGTTTGACCAGGTTGTGGCGGAGCAGCAGGCTGCGGTTGTGAAGTACCTGAGTATGGCTGAGTAGGCTGCTCGGGTTGCGCTGCTGGCTGTGCCGGTTGTGCGGGTTGCGCTGCTGGCTGTGCCGATTGTGCGGGCTGCGCTGGTTGAGGCTGCTCCGATTGAGCGGGCTGCGGCGTTGCTGGTGTTGCAGGGGCCTCAGATGTCGGAGGCTGTACAGGCTCACCAGAAGGCGGCGCCGGCTGATCAGGTTGATCAGGTTGGGCAGGTTGTTCGGCTGGCTGCTGAGGCTGCGGGATATTCTTATCTTTTTCGTCCATGGCTTCCCCTTCCAATAGGAGAAATCTTCTTACCACAAAGAAGACCCACCCTTTTAGCTTTATCAAAGGCTGCTAAGCAACCTTTTAATAACGAATTACCCTTCTTATATTCACAATTATCACACAAAGGCATCACAAACATGTCAAAAAAACCTTAATTCTTGTATCCAAATACGATCATTACCCAAACCCTAAGCTCGAAGCTAATCAGACTTTTTTCAATTAATCAGCCGTTTTGTGGTTGATCCTCTTCTTTTTTAAATTTGAGAAACTTTCTCAAATTCGTTGACTCTCTCTCGGTATTCCATAAAATGAGAATCGTTTTCATTTTTATACCTACACCTTGCGAAGGAGAAGCAGGATGTCGTCTCCGCGACAATATAAAACTAAACAAAAAGAATTGATTCTCGATTGCATTCGCCTGCATCAAGGCTCTTTTATCACTATCAAAGACGTAACCGAAGCCCTCAGAGCCCGACATGAGAAAGTGGGCACCGCGACGATTTACCGCAACCTTGATCGCCTCGAAGAAGAAGGCATTATTACACGCTGCGTCATCGAAGGCATCGATGGAGTTTGTTATCGCTATCTGCAAAATTCGCCCGAGAACGTCTATTTCTTTCTAAAATGCGAACAATGCGGCGATCTTTCTCCTATTGACTGCGGAGAGCTTCAACATCTCTATGAGCACGTCATTGAACATCACCATGTGCGCATTAATCCAGCCAAAACCGTACTGTATGGCTTATGCGAAAAATGCCTCAAAGATGCGGAGGCTTAATAAATGGAACTTCTCCCCCACCTTCTCGAACACGCTTTTGAAGACACCATCTATTTGGTTCCTTTTTTGCTCGCTACCTATATTCTGCTTGAGCTTCTCGAACATAAAGCAGGCGATAAAGCAGCAGTTCTGGTACGAAAAGCTGGCATAGCTGGTCCTTTTGTGGGATCTCTTTTGGGCGCTGTTCCCCAATGCGGATTCTCCGCTGCAGGCTCTGCACTCTATGCTAGTCGCGCAATTACGCTTGGCACCCTTTTTGCAGTATTTTTATCTACTTCAGACGAAATGCTTCCTCTATTTATCGCCGAGCAGGTTGATCCCCTTATTATGCTTTCGATAATTGGAACAAAAATTGCTATTGGCATGATCATGGGATTTGCTATTGATGGAGCTTTGCGCTTACGCGTTCGATCTGAAGTAAAGCATGAAGAGAAACGTTTACGTGACCTTGGTCATGGCGTTTGTTGCACCCACACGGAAAATCGCGAGAACGAACACGAGCATGAACACGGACGTAAGTGCGATCGCGAACACGAGTCCGACCACGAGCACGAGAATAAGCATGGGCATGAGCATGAGCATGAGCTCGACCATGAGTATGGCCACAAGAGCGAACACGAGAATAAGCACGAGCATGGGCTCGACCACGACCATGGACATGAGCGCAAAGCCGGAGTTGCCTGCTCCCATGAGCATTCCATCTCCCGCGCCAATTCACACAATAATCCCGTTGCTTGCACCTGTCCCCATGGTCATCATCTCACCGGGACAGAGCTCGAACAGCCCTTTTCCCATCATCACTGCCACAATCCCAGCTGCAGCGTTTCCGAAGAATCAAGCAGCTGGAAAGATATCCTGATAAGCGCCCTTAAGCATACACTTCAGGTGACCATCATTGTGTATCTCATCTCATTTGCACTCGTAGCAGTAATGGAGCTTGCGGGCGAGGATGTCATTACAAATTATTTAGTAACGAATCCTGGAATTGCCATTTTTGGATCTGCACTAGTAGGTTTAATTCCTAATTGCGGAGCAAGCGTAGTCATCACTCAGCTTTATCTTGATGGCATGCTGGGAACGGGAGCAATGATTTCAGGATTACTCGTATCTGCTGGAGTAGGCATTCTTGTTCTCTTCAGTGAAAACCATCGCCTTCGACAAAACATTTTTATTCTTGTCGGGCTCCTTATTATAGGGGTAGCTTGGGGAAGTTTATTTGAGCTGCTAGGCATTACCTTTATGTAGGACCATGGGGTTTTAGTCCTCTTGCGATATACAACTCTTTAGCATTAAACCCCACCAGCGTAAGGCCTCTCTAGAATTAGATCTCTCTAGCGTCTAAAGTTGCTGTTTTTAGCAGGTTGGTGCAGAAATCGTCGCAGCAATCGCCGGGCTCGCCGCTGCAGCAATCGCCAGATTTGTCATCAAAGCAGTCACTATATCTGCCACATTTTTAGCTTGTATGCACTTTTATGTTTGCGAATTGCGAGTTTTGTCACATTTTGGTCTTGTGTGTATAAAAATAGTTTATAAACAATTCTCAAATTCACGAATCTCTAAATATCGCTTCGAGCTCCATGAATTTATACAACATTTTCTATATTAGTGTTTATTTTTTAAATAAGATACTTCACATTTGTGGAATATTATTCCAAAAACGATCAAACACAAACATACATACGAGCCTAAAATGTGTCAAAATTCAGACTCACAAAACCAAATTTAGGCCTATAGGTCAAAATCCAGACTTATAAACCAGAGTCCAAGCTCATGTGTCAAAATCCAGGCTTAAAGGTCAATATTTAGGCTCATAAGTCAAATCAAAGCTTGCATCAAAATCCAAGCTTATAGACCAAAAATCAGGCTTATGGGTGAAATCCACACCTATAAGCCAAAATCCAAACTTATGGGTCAATCCACACCTATACCAGACCTCTAAGCCAAATCAAAACTTGTAGGTCAAAATCTAAGCTGCTCCCAAAAACGCTCCCCAAAACATTCATCAAACCGCTCCCTAAAGCGACCGCTTAAGGCGTAGTTTTAAGAAACAATATCCATCTGCTTAGCGGATGATTCATTCTTTCGGACACTTCGCGCCCTAAGCAGGCTGAAACTATTAACAAAATAAGGGCGGCAGAGCACAATAGGCTCATGTCACCCTCTACTCAATTACCAGCAAATAAAGAATTTTAAATGGCGTGTTTCTATTCAATTCCCAACCATTCAAGCCAACGAGGAAATTCCTTTTGCGCTTGATTGTACCCATCAAAATAACTCGAACGTAGCTTTTTAATATCAGTAGTGTTATTTTCAACCGCCATTTTATCGGCATAAACAATATAAGCCTTGCCTTCTGCTGCAAGCTGCTCAAGCTTTTCCAGCTCAGCGTTGTAGCGCTCATTGCGCGTCAGCAGCGCTTCGCGTACATAGGGATATTTATGGTAGCTATTTGCAATCATGCGAGCAGAACGACCAATGTCAGGGGCAGGTTTTCTGAAACCCTTTGGACGTGTCAAAATGGCAAAAATCCGAGAGCAACCTGAATCCAGCGCGAGCTGCAAAGGAATTCCTGCGCCCTGTCCCAATCCGCCATCGTAATATACATGACCATCAATATGGACCGCGGGCATAACAAAAGGCAAGGTACTACTTGCGCGAACGCGAACCATAAGATCTTTCAACGTCGCCATATCTTCCTTGTGCCAAACGACCGTTTCTCCCGTATCGCGATCAAAGCCCTGAATTGCACAAGGAGTAGGATTATTCCAGAATGCGTCAAAGTTAAAAGGAAGTACCCCTCCTGGCAAGCCGGTCTCTTCGTAAATCCATTCAGCAGAAAACATTCCCTTACCTTGTAAAAAAGTTGAAAGCCCGCCAAATTCGGGCTCCATTACTAAATCAACAAAGCTCTCTCGTGTTCGCTGAATATCCCCTGAAAGGAAATTGACCGTATTACTTGCGCCAGCAGAAATACCACAAACGTAATCAAAAGTTATACCCTGCTCCATTAAGAGAGATGCCATTGCGGAGGTATAGCTTGCGCGCATACCTCCGCCTTCAAACATCAATACGGTATCTGAAACATGCCGATTCATTTTTTTCATGTCAGCGTCCTTTTTGAATTATTGCTCCATGTAAAACGCAGTGTTTTTGCTTAATTTTATCCATCTTACCGCGTATTAAAAGGGCATGCTATCTATCTTCGCTGACCCAAAATTGCCAAGCCCTAATTACAACTATTGAAGGTTTTCACGAGTTCGCATAAGCGCTTCCCCTCGCCTTTCGCTTCTTACCAGAAGAATTGTCATAATTACCGCACAGACAATAAGAGCAGAACCACCTAAGATTCCTGTTGCCATAGGACCGATAAAGCTGTTTCCGCCTGTATACGAAAAGAGCATCCCCGCTGAAACCATCGCATTAAATCCACCATGCGCCAACGCCGCCGGAATACAGCTACCTGAACGTAGTGTCACATAACTTAAAAAGGTTCCCATTACGATGCACAGTACGCACATGGCAAGGATACCTGTTACGGGATATCCCCAATATCCAATCCCGTAATTGTGCCCCAGGATTGTTACTGGCGCATGCCAAAGCCCCCAAATCACTCCACAGATTAGCAAAGTAGGTACAATCTTGAAGCGTTGTATCATCTTAGGAAGCAGGTACCCACGCCAGCCCCATTCTTCACCAAATCCAGTAATAAGATTCAACAGAGGTCCCACCAAAATACCAAACCCAAGCTGTACTGCAATTAACGCATGTATTTGCTCGGCGCTTACGTCAGTCATTCCCGCAGAAGCAAAAGAGGTAGTAATCATCAGCGCATCGTCTAGGGTAAAGTCATTCGGATTTAATATGAAATAAACCGCCGCACCAGCCAGAACAAGAAATGAAGGACCAAACCAACCTAAAAGCCAAAACTTCCAAGTTTTCTTAAAGGCAACCGGAAAAATAAACCCAGGTTTGAAGCCTTCACGAGTAATCAAACGAGTGAGAACAACCGCAATTGCAGGAAAAAACATTGCAGGTGCAATAGAGATTTGCAGCAGCGAAGAGGATGCCAGCCCTCCGTTTACTTCCTGCGCCAATGGATATGAAACACCAAACCAATAAAGCCAAGTTGGAATAAAAGCAAATGCCAAATAGAGCAAGATTCGTTTCATGTTTTCACACCCCTACCAACACACCAATTACCGCAATAAAAACAATCGTTAGCACAACAAAAGAACCAATTACTAACCAGGAAACCGAACGTGCAAAATTAAAAGTCCATCCAATGCCAAAGCGTTCAGGCAGCACTACGCTTGGATCTTGAGGATTCCAATAAAAGATACCCAACTTCCAATACGAATCATCGTCGGAAAGAATTTCGCTCGATTCGCTCAAACGACGAATCATCCGCGCACCAGACTGGCCATATACCACAGAGATAATCACGCCCGGAACTAAGATTGCCACTACGAGCACCATGATTACAATTGCCACTTGACCTAATGATATCCAGTCAAGTGCTGACAACATGAAAAGTAACCCAATAGCTGCAGAAATCAGTACCCCCACTACCAACAAATACATGGTTTGTGCACGAGCAAACATCCCATACGCAAGTGCAGAGGTGATCGGACGTTGCGGATCAATGGGTTGCTTAGAACGAAGAATCATTACATGACAGACCAAAAAGCAGACTGCCATAAAGATCTGGACAAAAACAGGGAACCCCACCACTCCAAAAGACTTAGGTTCATAATCTGTCACATTGCCAGAAAAATCAGCATGCATAGGAATCATGTCAGGCATAAGAGGGTAGCCAACAAATCCAATTAATGCAGTAGATGCAATAACCGCCACGTAAAGCCAATTCCATTTCAAAGACAAAGGCTTTGGAATATCACCTTCTCCTGACACTGCAGCATGCTCGTCCCGTTGTGCGACCCAACCTTCTTTCTTTTTTAAAACAGTAACTTTACGACGGTAATAGAGCATTAATCCAAAAGATATAAGGGGAGGAAGGAGTGAGCCCCCTATAAGAAACCAAACCAAAAAGGTACTGCTTTCTGACAAGGAAGCAGATGCTGTCGAAAATCCAACCGAAGCAGACGAACCCTCAAAAGAAGAAGCTCCCAGCAAGAATATTGCTCCCACAATTACACAGTTGGCAATAGTTACAATAAGCATTATCGCTGCATATCGGTGCTTGAACATACGCAAACGTGTATCGTTTTGAGCAAATTCAGGAACCGTTACCGCAAAGCATTCCTGCTTTTTCATCAACCAAGGGGTTGCGGCAAGAATCAATCCCATCAAGGCAAATATGACTACAAAAACGAGAGCAATTCCCACAGACATGATCTTACCTCCTACCCCTCTTGCGAATGAAACTTATCAGATAGGCGAGAAACACCAGAAAGAGAACCGCTACTAGACCTCTCTTGCTTAAGCATCTCCCCTTTTTCATCAAGTCCCAGTACAGAAACGTTTCGTTTTGCGCCCGCAATTCCAGGATCTCCATACACTTGTGCCACTTGCGTTTCTGCCTCACTTAAAAAGGTCTGAGCTGATCCCCCTAAGGCTTTATGCTCCTGAACAAGAATTCTCAGCTTCTCTCGCAATTGCTCCTGTGCAATTGACGCTTTTGCACAGGATTCCTGAAGAGGCTCGGCAACAAAAGCACCTGATCTGCCTCGCATGATGAGATACCCTTCATCGCGCAGTACTGCATATGCTTTATTTACCGTATGCAGATTAACTCCCAGGTCGTTAGCTAAAGATCGGACGCTCGGTAAGCTATCACCTGGGCGAAGAACTCCTTGTGCTATAGCAGCAATTATCTGTTCTCGGATTTGAATATAAATCGGATCTTCAGACATCTTATTTATTCGAATAATCACGTTGATCACCGCCCGAAAAACCAGTCTGTTATATCTGTTATATATGGAGTATAACAACTAGAACAAAATGCGTCAATTCAACAGCGAGACACGCTCCGTCGCATTATCGAGAGAACGAAAGACCATTTCATAGCCCATAAATATCAATTTAGGCAATTTTAGTGTGCAAAGAAAATGCCTTGCCTCCGTTCGAAACTAAAAAGAGCGCTATACTCCTATTAATGCAAGTCAGAGGGCTTTTTATGTTGTGCAAATAGGTTTTTACAAAGAGGGAATGTATAAATCTTGCACAAGCTTATTCAAACAGCATTCGGTGAAAAACTTTCCCGTTGAATCTTTTGCGTTTTAACTGAAGTCCTTTGCTAAGCATTTTCTTGCATGTCATCAAAAAGGGGATCAATGGACAACACAACGCGCGTGGTTAATCGCACTACACCATTTTTACGCAAGCTTCATTCATTTGCGGGAGTTATTCCTTTGGGGATATTTCTCTGCTTTCATATGCTGGTAAATTATTCTGCCAATTGGGGAAGCGCCCCTTACAATACGGTAGGCACCTTTTTGGCGCATATGCCCTACAAAATAGTGCTCGAAACCTTCATTATTTTCCTGCCGTTATTATTTCATGCACTCTATGGCGTATATTTAGCTTTTACTTCAAGCGTTACTGTAGGCACTTTTACCTATTTCCGTAATTGGCGCTATGTCTTTCAGCGGATTACGGGACTTATCGCCCTTCTCTTTGTGGCGTGGCATATCTACGGCACAAAACTTCAAGTTGAACTTACAGGCGTAGACCCCAGTTTTGCCATGGTTGCAGGCATCGTTGGCAATCCTCTCGGACTTACCCTGTTTGCCCTTGGCCTTCTTTGCTGTGTTTATCATTTCGTAAATGGGCTTTGGACTTTTCTGATCACGTGGGGCATCACCATTACTCCCCGATCGCAAAAAATATCCGAATATATTCTCATCGTTGTATTTGTTGTTTTTGCTGCTTTTAGCATGAGAGCACTCTTTGCGTTCGTTTGATTGTTTTACTTACCACTTTATCGATAGCCCAAACAGCCCAGGGTACCTCGCTTACTAAATAAACCTTTTATGAAAACCCCGCATTCCTAATTGATTTCCCTGGCATTTGCTTATGACTTTTTTGAAAGGATCTCATATGAGTAAAGGAACGATTGCCGTAGTTGGCGGTGGACTTGCCGGATTAATGGCAACTTTAAAAATTGTCGAAGCAGGACTCTTGGTTAATCTTTTTTCTCTTGTTCCTGTCAAACGATCTCATTCAGCATGCGCCCAGGGAGGCATCAATGCCGCACTTGATACGAAAGGCGAAGGCGACTCCATAGATGAGCATTTCGACGACACGATTTATGGGGGAGATTTTTTAGCAAATCAACACCAAGTTCGCGGCATGGTTGAGGCTGCACCCCGCATTGTTCATATGTTTGACCGCATGGGAGTTATGTTTAATAGAACCCCAGAAGGATTGCTTGATTTAAGGCGTTTTGGCGGAACTCAGAAGCGTCGTACCGCATTTGCTGGAGCAACCACCGGCCAGCAGCTTCTTTACGCTCTTGATGAACAAGTACGTGCCCTTGAAGTTGAAGGTAAAGTTAATGTTTTTGAAGGATGGGGATTTGTCTCCGCCATCATTCATAACGAAACCTGCTGTGGGATTACCGCCCAAAATTTATCCTCGATGGAAATACGTTCCTTCCCAGCCGAGGCAGTAATAATAGCAACAGGTGGATGCGGAGCCGTTTTTGGGAAATCTACCAATTCAACTATCAACACAGGCTATGCTGCAGCACGCGTTTATAAACAAGGTGCGCTTTATGCCAATGGCGAATTTGTCCAAATCCATCCAACCGCTATCCCGGGAGAGGATAAAAACCGTCTCATTAGTGAATCTGCCCGTGGTGAAGGTGGGCGTATCTGGACCTACAAAGACGGAAAACCTTGGTATTTTCTCGAAGAAAAATATCCCGCCTATGGAAACTTGGTACCTCGAGATATTGCTGCGCGAGAAATATTCGATGTCTGTGTAAATCAACATCTCGGAATTGATGGTAAGAATGTTGTATATCTTGACGTATCCCACATAAAACCTGAAATTCTCGACGTAAAACTCGGTGGAATTCTCGATATTTACGAAAAGTTTGTCGGCCCCGATCCTCGCAAAGTGCCAATGCGCGTAGCGCCAAGCGTGCATTATTCTATGGGCGGGTTGTGGGTTGATCTCAACCAGCAAACCTCTATTCCAGGATTGTTCGCCGCAGGTGAATGCGATTTCTCTCAACATGGCGCCAATCGACTTGGGGCGAATTCCCTTTTGTCTGCAGTTTACGCTGGATCAGTTGCGGGCCCTTCTGCTGCCGAATATGTCAAAGGACTTAGCTCGGGTTCCGCAAGCATTTCTTCGCAGGTATTCGACCAGGCTGTCGCAAACGACGAATCCGATTACCGCACGTTAGGTTCTCTTGAAGGATCAATTAATCCCTATGCCCTTCACGAAGAACTTGGAGCGCTCATGACCAAGAATGTAACCGTGGTTCGCAACAATAAAGATCTTGCTCAAACCCTCTCTGAGCTCGACAGCATAGAAGAAAAATATCATCAAATTGGCGTGCAAGACCACGCCTCTTGGAGCAATACGGTAATACCTTTTGTACGTCAGCTAGGAGGCATGATCGATTTAGCAAAGGTCATCACAAAAGGAGCACTCAATCGCAACGAAAGTCGCGGGTCGCATTATAAGCCTGAATTTCCTGAACGCAACGATGCCGATTGGCTTAAAACGACACTCGCATCCTACAATGCCAACACCAATGCTCCCGATTTAAGTTATGAGACCGTTGATATCTCTTTGATCAAACCCCGTAAACGCGATTATAGTCACGCGAAGAAGGAGGCATAAAATGCCTGATAATAGCAACCCTTCTCAAACCATTCAGCTCAAAATAAAACGACAAGAAGGACCAGAAGCTACACCGTACTGGGAAGAATTCGAAATTCCCTATCAGCCTCATATGAATGTCGTATCCTGCTTGATGGAAATTCGCAAGAATCCCGTCAACGCCCAAGGCAAACCTACCACTCCTGTTGTTTGGGAAAGTGTCTGTCTCGAGGAAGTATGCGGGGCATGCTCAATGCTTATCAACAACATCCCGCGTCAGGCGTGTTCTGCTTTGGTTGATTCTTTAAAACAACCCATAACTCTCGCACCACTCTCCAAATTTCCTCTTGTACGCGACCTAAAGGTAGACCGAACCAAACTATTTGATGCGCTCAAACGTATTCATGGGTGGATTGATATTGATGGCCCCTTCGATTTGGGACCAGGACCCCGAATGCCAGAACGCAGACGACGCTGGGCTTACGAACTATCGAAATGTATGACCTGTGGATGCTGTTACGAAGCTTGCCCTAACTGCAACACTCACAATGAATTTATGGGACCTCATGCCATATCGCAGGTACGTTTATTTAACGCTCATCCAACGGGGGCCATGAATAAAGAGGTTCGCCTTTCGGCTATTATGGGCGCCGACGGCATTACTTCATGCGGCAATGCGCAAAATTGCGTCCGCGTCTGCCCAAAAGACATCCCTCTTACCACTTCAATTGCGCACATGAATCGCGAAACATTCAAACAAAGTCTCAAAAATACTTTTGGAGGATTTTCAGAATAATAGTCCAAGACTTGCCCCTGCGACTCATGCCTGCTAATTTCATCTCTAACTGCAGCAGGGACGCCGAAACATTCGACGTCCCTGTTAACTCGAGGTTTTCTCAAAACCTTATTGTTCTCATTTGACTGTCTTAGAATTCTGCTAATTTACCGGTCTGCTGAATTATATCTTGAATCTCTTCGGCTAGAACGCGGGCTTTTGTATGCGCTATACCAGCTTCAACTCCTACAACCACCAAATCTTCAAGAGCGATATTCTTGCCCTTTCCGTTTACCGTAGTAGCGTGTTCGCCATATATCCCCGAGTTAATCGTAAGATCATAAGCTGGTGAAAGCTCCCATCCACTTTCCTTGTGATACACATACGAAAAATTTTTTGCATGATCATCTCTATTGCCAATAAACACATTGAAACACATTAGACGATACAGCTGCTCGATACTATTCGCTGGACACTGTAAAAGAGAGGTTAACTTAAATAGATTTTCATATTCTAGATTTGGTATTCGATGACTTGTCTCCAATAAGGCACCAGCGGAAACCATGTGCACCTTTTTATGCAATCCTTTATCAATCAAGCGATCAAAGCGCTTTACGCCAAAATATCCGCTACAGCGTTTTGATTTGAATAAGCGAACTTTCGGGAAAGTAATCCCGCACCGTTTCGCTAACAACGCTAGTTTATATTCCTCTTCTCCAATATTGTGCGGATCAACAGAAGAGGGGAATTTAATAATCCAGTCTTCGTCATCTACCGTTGTGAGGATCTTTGGACGTGCACCACCCGAAGATCCCCCAAGCATAAACAAATCATCTAAATCTTCTGAATAATTCGATAAGAGAATTTGACTGCATTCTTCAGATATTTGATCTAAATCTAAATCCCCGAACTCATATGAAAAAGGAATTTGCGGAATATATTCAAGCGCTCCCATACCACTACATCCGACAATAGATAATCGTGCTAGTGGAGTAACCCCATTAGGATCAATCCCGTGCTTCAGCAGCACTCTATCTACCAATAGGCGGCCCCAACCATCGGGAAGACTGTCGTTAAAAACTCCAAATACACCCTGCAATGGTTGAGAATTGGCAACAAAAACGCGCTTTTCCAAAGGCAGACTTAACGGACTGATTGAAAATCCTTTAGCCAGCCACGAACTTGAGTATTCAAATGCAAGACAACCGTTTTTTGCCATGGCTAAAGTGCCTACCCAAGTGCCATCATAGTGCACCTTAACTCTATCTATTTCGTTTAATAGGCTACTCGAAAGCACGTGGACCCCCTACTTCTTTTTGGAGTCTTTAATTACATCCTCGATGGAAGCATACGTAGGCCTTGCAAACAGAGCGTCAAAATCATCTGCACAATTAAGGGTAAAAGCAATATTGACTAAAGAAGCAAGCGATATCTGATGCAGGCGTTCAAAACGCTTAATTGAAGCCAAACTTACCCCAGATTTTTCAGCAAGTTTTGCCTGGGTTAAGCCAAGAGCTTTACGTTTGAGCACCATACGCTTGGCAATATCCCCTAAAACTTCCCCTGGTAACTTATAATCATCTAAATTAATCATAGCTAATATTTTAGTCATTTCTAGTATTTATCTCAATATTAGCTAATATTTTAGCCATGATTTTAAGACTAAATTCCTGCCTAAACTAGATTCCAAAGCAAGGCGGTTAATAAAAAAGAGACTGTAAAAGTAAAAAGGACTGAAAACTTTTGTTTTCAGTCCTTCTATCGAGGTTCAGTTCAACCGCATAGCATCCTGACCAATAATTACATGCTGTACTAAGCTCGAAGCAAATCAGCCGCAACCTCCTTCGCGCAAAGAAGACCATCAGCAAGTGAATTCACCACAAGAGTAGAACCATGACGAGCATCACCTGCAGCATATACGGGCACCTTTGGTGTTTTGTTTTCCTTCATTGAAACTTGATGCGTTTCACCAACCATTACAGGGCGTACACGAGGACCCTCAGTTGTTTCTACTTCAAATGCATCGTAAACACCACGCTCAGGACCATTAAACCCACAGGCCAAAACTACAAGCTGAGCTGGAACAGTATATTCAGTATCCATCATGCGCTTCGGAGCACCATCGCTCCAATCAAGATTGACAATACGTAAGCCAACTACTCTATTGTCTTCTTTCAGTACTTCTACGGTATCCGCCGTATACGAACGTGGATCTGAGCCATACGTTTCAATTGCCTCACGTAAACCATAATCAGTCTTTTTCACGTTAGGCCATTCGGGCCACTGATTAGAAGCCGTGCGCTGTTCAGGGGGCATAAGATTATATTCCAGCTGTCGAATGCTCTTTGCACCCTGACGTACCGCTGTAGCCACACAGTCGGTCCCCGTATCTCCACCGCCAATAACGACAACATCAAGATCTTCAGCAGAGACAGTTGTAGCACGGTTTTCCAACTGACTGCGCGTTTGTTCAGTTAAATAATCAACCGCATAAACCACACCTTGCGCATCTGCACCAGGCGCAGACAATCCACGCGCATCAGTTGCACCTACTGCTACTATTACGGCATCAAAATCTGCGCAGATCTCTGCAGCAACCTTTTCATCTGCCGCATCAACATTGAGCCTAAACTCTATACCTGATGCCCTAAGTTGCTCAATACGACGAGTTACCACTTCCTTGGGCAATTTCATACTAGGAATGCCGTACATCAGCAAGCCGCCCGGAGCATCGTGACGCTCAAAGATGGTTGCACGAATGCCCTGCTGAGTTAAACTCCAAGCTGCAGCCAAACCGCACGGCCCCGATCCAATAACGGCAACATGAGGCGCATCAGCCTTGGGGTGAGGCAAGGGAGCTGGTCCTCCCGCAGCCCATTCGTGTTCAGAAATTGCACGCTCGTTATCGCGAATCGTAGTGGCTTCATCCACATACGCTAAGTTGCAGGCAGCTTCACACAAAGCAGGGCAAATACGTCCTGTAAACTCCGGAAACGGATTGGTTAATACCATGCGCTTTGCTGCTTCATCCCACAATCCGCGATATACCAAATCGTTCCATTCCGGAATGAGATTATGAAGAGGACAGCCTGAAACACGAGCCGCACCAAAGTTCTTTCCGAACTGGCAAAACGCCACACCACACATCATGCAACGACTTGCCTGTATTTGCTGCTCCTCTTCCGATAGAGGGATTGTGTAATCATCAAAATCATGAATAGCTTCTTCAGTGGGACGCTCGCCATGATAGTGGCGTCCGTATTCTAAGTACGCTCCCGCTTTTCCCATGGCTAGTTCCCCTTTCCTACTACTTCAAAGGCTTCTTCAAGTGCTTCTTCGTGGGTTTTTTCTTGAGCCTTTGCTGCTGCCACGATATTCAGCACATGCTCATATTCAACAGGTATAACTTTCTTGAAATGCTTTGCCATGGAATCGAAGCGATAAAGCATCTTTATGCCACGTGGACTTGCGGTATAACGCACATGCTCTTCAATGAGTGAACGGATAAGATCCAAATCTTCCGCACAAGGAGCATCAATCTTGACCATTTCTTTATTGCAGCGGCCTTCGAGAGTGTTGTATTCGTCGAACACATACGCAACGCCACCACTCATGCCCGCTGCAAAATTCTGGCCGACCTCTCCCAAGATAAGTGCCGTACCGCCAGTCATGTATTCGCATCCGTGATTTCCAACACCTTCTACCACCAAAGTTGCACCAGAGTTGCGAACGCCAAAGCGCTGTCCTGCTAAGCCATTAATAAATCCGCGACCGCTTGTTGCGCCATAAAATGCCACGTTTCCAACGATGATATTTTCATCATATTTGTAAGTCGCCGAATCGGAAGGATGAACGGAAACGATGCCGCCGGACAAGCCCTTTCCGAAGTAGTCATTTGCATCGCCTGTTACCTTCATGGTTATACCTGCGGGCAAGAACGCGCCGAAGCTTTGACCTGCCGAACCTGCGCAATCGATGGTGATAGATCCGTCAGGCAATCCTTCAGGATGCGCCTTCGTTACCGTTGCGCCCAAAATGGTACCTACGCAACGATTTACGTTTGCAATATCCGCATGGAAGTGCACCGGCTCCATATGCTTGCGTGCCTGTTCCGACATAGGAATAAACAAGGTGGCATCCAGGGTCTTTTCAAGCTCCACATCATATTTCATCTCTGGCAAATAATGACGACCTGCTGCGCCAGGAATATGGGCGCCAAATTCACAAACCGCTGGAGCCAACACGCTCGATAAATCGATAAGGTTTGCCTTCCAGTTGTTTTCCACCTTAACCTGGCGCAAGCACTCCGGATGACCAACCATTTCATCTACCGTACGGAATCCCAACGAAGCCATAACTTCACGAAGCTGTTCAGCCACGAACAGCATGAAGTTTTCAACGTATTCGGGCTTACCATGGAAATGATTCCTTAAGCGACAGTTTTGTGTTGCAATACCCGCAGGGCACGTATCTTGCTGGCAGTCTCGCTGCATCAAGCAACCCATCGCAATAAGAGGCATCGTAGCGAAGCCAAATTCTTCAGCACCCAGCAAGCAAGCAACCGCAACATCGGTACCATCCATCAACTTGCCATCAGCTTCAAGAACTACACGCGAACGCAAGCCATTGCGCACAAGCGTTTGCTGAGTTTCCGCCAATCCAAGCTCTAGCGGTAAGCCAGCATGCCAGATAGAATCTCGAGGAGCAGCACCCGAACCTCCGTTATGGCCCGAGATCAAGATCTTGTCGGCAGCTCCCTTGGCAACGCCAGTTGCAATAGTACCCACGCCTGCTTCGGATACCAACTTCACCGATACGCGAGCATTTTGATTTGCATTTTTAAGATCAAAAATAAGTTCTGCCAAATCCTCAATGGAATAGATATCGTGATGTGGTGGAGGAGAAATCAGCCCAATACCTGGCGTAGAACGACGCGCCTGAGCAATCCAGGGATACACTTTCTTACCTGGCAAATGACCACCTTCGCCAGGTTTTGCACCCTGTGCCATTTTGATCTGTATTTCAATTGCAGACGCTAAATAGCGGCTTGTTACACCAAAACGACCCGAAGCAACTTGCTTGATAGCAGAATTGAGTGAATCGCCATTAGGAAGGGGTGTTTCACGACGCGGATCTTCACCACCTTCACCCGAATTAGAACGTCCACCTAAGCGATTCATCGCAATCGCCATGCACTTATGCGCCTCTTCGGAAATAGAGCCATAACTCATAGCGCCGGTATTAAAGCGCTTTACAATTTCACTGGCAGGCTCTACTTCATCAAGAGGTACTGCAGTTCGGTCAGTTACAAAATCAAGCAGATCGCGCAGACGAATTGCCCGGCCCTCGGGATGCAAGTGCTCGCTATATTCTTTGAAGGTTTCATAACTACCCTTCTGGCAAGCATGCTGAAGAAGATAAATTGTCTCTGGATCAATGAGATGCTCTTCGCCACCTTGAGGTCGCCATTTAGTAAGCCCCAAAGAAGGAAGCTGATCGGGTGCAGGCGATGCAAGAAGCGCTACCGCGTCGTCATAACGCTGGTTTTCTTCGCGCTGTACCTCAGCGACACCTAAGCCTCCTACACGAGATACCGTACCTGCAAAGTAACGGTCAATAAACTCCTGAGTGAATCCAACCGCTTCGAAAATCTGGGCAGAATGATAGCTCTGCACCGTAGAAATACCCATCTTGGACATAATTGCCATTATGCCCGCCATGACTGCCTTGTTGTAATTCGCTATGCCTTTTTCAGCTGAGACGCTAAGCTGACCAGTCTGGGCCAGATGAGCAATGCATTCGTAAGCCATGTAAGGGTAAATACCTGATGCAGAATAACCAACAAGTGCTGCGAAGTCATGTGCAGAGAGAGCATCGCCTGTCTCTATCACAATATCGGCAAAAGTTCGCTTACCTACCCTGATAAGGTGATTATGTACTGCGGCAACCGCTAAAAGTGAAGGAATGGGAACTTCGCCTGCATCAGCGCGATCGGAAAGAACAATGATGCTAATTCCTTGCGCCACCGCCGCTTCTACTTCTTCTGCCAAAGATTGAAGCGCTTGTTCTAGAGCGTTACCTTGTGCATCTCGTTTGTATACCGCCGAAAAACGCTGCGCTTTAAATCCAACACGATTAATTGCGCAAATGCGATCGAATTGATCCTTGGTCAACAAGGGCTGCTCAAGACGAACAAGCTGACATGCTTTACGGGAGTCCTCCAACAGGTTGCCATGATTGCCGATATAAAGCACGCTCGACGTTACGAGACTTTCGCGCAAAGCATCGATGGGCGGGTTAGTAACCTGCGCAAACAGCTGATAGAAGTAATCAAAAAAGGAACGATTTTTCTTCGATAAACAAGCAAGCGAAGCATCGATGCCCATAGAAGCAAGAGGGACACTTCCCTTTTCCGCCATAGCACGAATTACTTCATCTACGTCATCCCAGTGATACCCCAGTTTTGCCATACGCACCGTAAAGGGAACTTGAGAATCTTTACTTGGCTCACTCTTCTCGGGCGCTTCGAGGTCTTCAACTTCGATTTTTTCTTCGCGTATCCAATCTCCGTAGGGCTTTTCTTTTGCATAGCGCATGCGAATTTCTTCGTTCCAATGGACGCGATCAGCCTTGGTGTCTACCTCGACCATCTCGCCAGGGCCCAAGCATCCTGCCACCAAAATATTGGAGGGATCAACCTCGATAGGTCCAACTTCGCTCGACAATATGAAACGATCGTCGCGCGTAACGTAATAACGAGCAGGACGAAGACCGTTGCGATCAAGCGCTGCACCAAAGGTACTGCCATCGGTATAGGCAATAGCTGCAGGTCCATCCCAAGGCTCCATAATCATGGATTGATACTCGTCATAAGCACGACGGCGCTCAGGCAAAGCAGTATTCTTGTCCCATGGCTCAGGCAGCAACATGGAGACCGCGCGAGTCATGTCACGACCATTCATAACGAGAAATTCCAACACGTTATCTAAAATTGCAGAGTCAGAACCCTCTTTATTGATGATAGGCAGCACCTCTTCAAGATTGCTCCCTAAAACGGGCGAATACAAATTGGGTTCACGGGCACGAATCCAATTTACATTGCCCTTTAACGTGTTAATTTCACCATTATGAATAATGTATCGATTAGGATGTGCACGCTCCCAAGAAGGAGTGGTATTAGTCGAATAACGCGAATGCACCAATGCAATAGCAGTTTTCACCGCTGCATCCGAGAGGTCTAGATAGAACCGACGCATTTGCGTGGCTACCAACATACCTTTGTAGACAATGGTGCGTGCAGAAAATGAGCATACGTAAAAGATTTTGTCATTAAGCGCAAATTCCGCATCTGCCGTCTTCTCTATGCGACGACGACACACATATAGGCTTCGTTCGAAATCAATACCGCGTGCTACCTCTTCGGGACGAGAGACAAACGCTTGCAAAATAGTTGGCATGCATGCGCGAGCGGTGGAACCCAAATCGTGAGGATCAATGGGAACTTCACGCCAAAACAAAAGTTTCAAACCCGACTGAGCGCATCCTTCTTCAAAAATGCGCTTAGCAACTTCAACTCCTGCTGCGTCCTGCGGGAAAAACAGCATTGCAACGCCATAATCGCCTTCGTCGGGAAGCAAATTACCGTACTTTTGAGCCTCTTTCCGAAAGAAGTGATGAGGAATCTGAAACAAGATGCCGGCACCATCGCCTGTATTATGTTCCAAGCCCTTACCGCCGCGATGTTCCAAATTGACCAAAACCGACAGTGCGTCATCGATCATTTGATGTGAGCGCTTACCCTTCAGGTGTGCCAATGCGCCGATACCGCACGCATCATGTTCGAATTCTGGACGGTACAGACCACAAGACGCATTAAGCGGCAGTTGCTCATTTTGAGCGAGAGTCGCATTGCGCGCGCAGTCTTCATGCGCTAAATCACTCGGGGTGTTTTGCGCGGAAACCTCACGTACTTCCATACTCAACCTCTCCAATAGACTTCCAGTCACCTTAAAGGTAATACCTTTTGGAAGCCCATTTGGAGTGTTACGCCAGACGTAACACAGGAGAAAAAGGAAAGTAACATATATGAAATGTTTCTGCTCGGTGAACGGGTTATATTGCAAAAATCCTGAATATGCTCGCCTCCTGCCCTCGCGAGAGAAGTCCCGTCTCACGAGAGAAAAGCCCCGCCCTCGCCTCAACTTCGCGTTTTTACAGGCGCGCAGTATGGGAGAAACCCCACCCCCGACTTCGCATTCTTGCAGCATCGCAGTATGAGAGAAAAGTCCCGCTCCGAGAATTCGCGTTTTACAGGCCCGCAGTATCACTTTGGGGGTTCTTGCACAGAAACCTGCGTGCTAGTATTGCCCCATGAACGATTTCGAAAAAAGATGGCAGCGAATTTCACAATTACTTGCTATGGAGGCAACGGGTAAAGAGCGCCCTATGTTTTCGAGTGGACGCACGCTTTTTGGCATCAAGAGCAGCGTCGAAGAAAAGATGGATCAATTTGCTCGAGAGATCGAAGAGGAACAAGCCGCAAAGCGCAAGGCCGCACATGCCGTCACCCAAAAAGATGCCACCACACATAAAGATGCAGATAGCGCAGATGACACACCGGATTCCGCCACAAAATCGAGCAGTAATTATTCTCTCGAAAGCGGTTATTCTCCTAACAAATCAGCTGGAACAGGCGCAGATAAAGCAAACGACACGGGGTATCTTGCCGAAAACGCTGCAGGATCTCGCTTTGTTGCAAGCAATGCTTACATTCGATCTTCAGTGCAAGAATTAACGGAGCGCGCTTTAAAGCAGGCCATACGGGACGCCAACGCAAAACTTGAAGAGGACTACAAATCAGGAAAAATAACCAAGCGAAAAAAGTTCAACGAGCAATAGCTACAAGATTTGTTACCCATCCCTTTGCTTTTCGTTTTGTTTCGCGTTCTGGGCTAATCTACGACTCATTTTTTCGTGCCTCGGGCTAATCTACGACTCGTTTTGTTTTGCACTCTTGGCTAGTCTACGATTCCGAGTGGGTTATACACCTTACGGTAAAGATGACCAAAATGATCATCAACAAATTGGCAAGTATTACCGATAGTGAATACACAGATAACCGTACCAATTCCAACTCCAATAATATGGCCGAGCATAATAAGTCCAAGACCACCTGCAATTATGAGACGCAGACCATCATTGAGCCACTTGCCGCGCCCAAAAGGAAGCCCCGTTATTTTACAAAGCGCCTGTGTGCAGCCATCGGGAGGATTCGGCACAAAATTCATGCTCATAATCATGCTTACCCCTACTCCTGTAAGCAGGATTCCTAATACCAGCATGATGATACCCATACCAAGTTCTGGGCTTTGAAAAAACCAGAGAACTCCCGAGCTTATAAGGTAGTCATACATATCCACCAGCAGACCCATAACAAACGAAAAAGGTATCTGAAGCGCCATGCGAACCGTAAACTTCCGAAACACAATGATCTGAATGACGATATCAATGGCATACAAAATCATGCAGCCCTGACCAAGCGTTATCCCTGTCGCTTCGCTAAACACAAACGGAATACAATTTACTGTCGATGCTCCCATATCGCAACGCGTATTCAGCACCACACCAAATGCGATTAAAAATGCACCTACAACATAGATTGCAAATCGCGGAATTACCTTGTTAACTTTTGCCTCTTCGGAAGTAGATACTTCTGATTGAGAGCTTCTCTTCACTCTTGTTCTCACTAATTCCCCTCACATCATTTTCCGTTCTGATTTATAAAGGGAATTGATTCTTGGTTCAAGTGATTACTTCAAATCGCAATAAAGAAACGAATCAAAGACAACTAAAGAACGAAGCACTTATGCACAACTCGAGTTACTCGCCAAAAGTGCCCCTAAAAACCGGAAATTCTAAACTTTTGTCTTCTTCCTGGCGCCTATCCAGAATCAAACTAAACGCACAGCATAGTTATACCTTTCTTTTTAGAATAAGTTTAGGTGACGTTATGTCACTTCATTTCCTAGGTGTAATATAAGTAATATTGTGTAATTTATAAATACCTTTTTTTTCTATCTGTCATTTAGAATTGCATTTAGCACTTTTTATGTTCCCTGTGTTAAAGTGGAAAAGACAAATATGGCACCTGGAGCAAGTTATGACAGAATTTATCCGAGCAAGAAGCAGCGAGCAAAAAGCTCAACGACTTGAAGAAATTAAAAACGTCACTAAAGCACAATTCGCGACACATCCCTACCATGAAATCACCCTCACTACGATTGCGAGCGATTTAGGCTGGTCGCGTGCTAACTTGTATAAATATGTCACCACTAAAGAAGAGATTTTCTTAGCACTTGCCAGCGATTCTTACAATGCCTACATTGATGCTTTAATGGCTGCATTGCCAAGAGAATGCGGGTTTACCACTGAAATTATTGCGGAAATTTGGGCAGGCATAGCTAACGCTCATCGCGATTACTTCCAATACGGAAATATTCTCTATACCATTATTGAGACCAATGTAAGTGTTGATCGCCTCGCAGAATTTAAGCGCAATTTTTACGATGGCACGACAAGACTTTTTGATCAGATTGAGCCTCTCCTTGGAATAAAGAAAGAATATCTTGAGCAGATGTTTATAGTTATTTATCACCAAGGCGTTGGATTGGCAGGAAACTGCCTGAACAATCCTCTGGTTCAGCAGGCTCTTTCCGAGATCAATATCGAGCGCAAACCAATCGATTTTAAAGCGGAAATGCGCGAAATTATTTTGATGACCCTTTCTTGGTATCAGAAGAAGTAATTTCTTTCTCATATTTTTCTTATTCCAGCACTTCGCCATTACAATACATACAGGCTTTCAAACGAAGTGAGAGGATCCCTATGGGAAACAAGGCTATCATCAGCAAAGATAATATCCTCGAGGTCGCCTTCGCAATAGCCAGCGAGAAAGGTCTTGTCGGCCTAGGCATTCGCGAGGTGGCAGATGCTTGCTCTGTTTCTGTGGGATCGGTATATAACTATTTTCCCTCAAAAGCACATCTCATCTCGGAGGTTGTCGGACGGTACTGGGAACAAGCCCTCGATAAAAACGAATTACACGCAAAGCAAGACGAAGACTTTCTTTCGTTCTGCCACCGCTTATCCGAACGCATGGAGCAACCAATCAAGCACTTCCAACAAACCTGGTCTGGCCAAATGAAGTCTCTCGATAAGGGACCATCACTTCAGTGAGCAAACAAATGCAGGCTTCCCCACCATTCAACAAAGGAGACTTATGAATACTATCGAACTTGTTGATTGCCACACTCATAGCGTTTTTTCCGACGGGGGAAGCACCCTTGAGGAAAACATGGAAGCAGCACTGAGCGCAGGCATAACCACCATCGCTTGCACCGATCATTGGGGTCGCCCTGATTTTATTGACTGTTCAATAGCTCATAACCAGCTGAAGCATTACTTGAGAAGCGTCGCTCAACTCCGCGAACACTATCCTGATCTAGAAATAATTAGTGGACTGGAGGCAGACTGGTACCACGGCTGCGAAAATGATCTCAAATCGCTTCGTGCTACCTTTTCTGGCGAAGCCGATTATCGCCCCACCTTTTTGCTCGGCTCTATTCACTACCTGCAAGAAAAACCAATCGACTGGGATGAGCATACCGAAATATGGGAAGAACTCGGAGCAAATGCTCTGTGGTGTTATTACGCAAAGGAATGGTGCACGGCTGCCCGTAGTGGAATCTTCGATTCGATGGCGCATCCTGATCTTCCGCGACTCTTCAGCACTGAAGGATATCAGCCAACCATTGATCTAACGCCGCTCTATAAGGAAATGGCAGAAACTGCTCACGAGGGTGGTGTCCGCGTAGAAATAAACACTGCCGGACTTATAAAAAAGTTTGAAGACTTCTATCCCTGCAAAGCACTTCTGAGTGAATTCCAGGCTGCAGGTGTCCCCCTCACCGTAGGATCCGATGCGCATCATGCGTCAAGAATTGGTGCCCACATCGAAGATGCTTATCAGTTTGCTCGAAGCGTAGGATACTCATCTATTGACGTGCCCACACCCTATGGAACCTGGCGTTCCATTCCTCTTGGCTAATACTGCTTCTTCTTTTGACTGCTTCTTCTTTTGGCTTACCAACAACCTGCTAGGATAGTTTGTCAACCTGCGCCAAATTACCAAACGCACGAATATAGATGCGAATTGCATGCTTGATAGCTTCTTCGCTTACCCCTTCGTCTGCTCCGTGCATCTCGCCTACCCAGTCGGGAACCTTAATTACCTCTGGATCTGCTGGGCCAAAACTTACGGCGTGAGGAAATTCGCGCGCATAGGTAGCTCCACCCATAGTAAAGGGGCGAACTTCCAAACCAGTCGCTTCTTGATAAGCATCTACAAGCGCTTGCACTGGAGCGGTGTTTGGATTCACTAAGAATGGGTCTTGATTGCGCGTAATTTCAACTGAAGCTCCTCTTTGAAAAGCAACCTTTTCAAATGCCTCTTGCAATTCAGCTCCCGAAATTGAAGTAGGGAAACGAATATCGTCAGTAAGAATGTAAGCGCCACCTATCTTCTTCATAGTTCCAACAACGCTGGTTAAGCTGCCGAAATCCTTGTCAGCAGAAGCAATACCCACTGCCGACCCATCGTTTGATTGAGCCAAATCAGCCACAAATGCAAACCATTGCTGCTCTTCAGAAGAGCAGGCACTTAAGCGCGCGAGGAAATCGGCTAATACTCCTATCGCATTCACCGTGCCTTCCGGTAGCGAAGCGTGTCCACTCACTCCTGTTGCGGAAATAAAAAATCCCTCTGCTTTTTCTTCGAAGGTAATACGGTCAGGATTAGCGCAAGTCCTCAAAGCTTCTTCGATATCTTCACGAGTTGTTTTGACCAACGCCTGGGCTAACGCAGGAACTGCATTGGTGGCAACTCCTCCTTCAAAAGACGCTACCGCATTGTTTGTACGTTCTTCTGCTGTCTCGAAATCACGCTTTAGCGTAACTCCAAACAAACCCTTCTCTCCGTAGCAAAGAGGAAAATCCGCATCGGGAGTAAACAGAAAATCTGGCGAATCATTATGGGCCAAGTAATAGGAAACGTCCTCCATACCTGTTTCTTCGTTACAGCCAACGATAAAACGAATGTCGTGATTGAGAGAAATTCCCTTTTTAAGCCAAAACTTAACCGCATATAAAGCGCTCAAGAGAGGAATTTTGTCATCGGCAGTTCCTCGACCAATAAATATCCCATCCTTGTAAGTAAGCTGAAAGGGTTCAAAGGTCCAACCTATACCCACTGGCACCACATCAACATGACCTATCACACCAAGCTGCTGCCCGCTTTGTCCAGCAATATCGGCGTATCCTGCATAACCATCACCATCAAAAGTCATAAAGCCAAAACGCTTAGCAATCCCTAACATTTCATCAAGGGCTCTGCGCGGACCAGGACCAAATGGTGCTCCGTCACAAGCATGCCGCTTATCCAAGGAGCTATCAATCGCAATTAAGCGTTCTGCATCTGCTATAAATTCATCCCAATTTTGACTAATAAAGGCTTCTATTTCTTCATTTGTTATTTCGTAACTCACGGTATTCATCCTATGTTGTGTGCCTACCTAAAACATTGTTGCACTATTCGGCAGATCTCTTAGTCCCTGCTATGATGACACAGCATCATTTTCTGTGAAAGGACTATCATGACAGACCAGTTTTCACGAAGCCGACTCATATATGGTGATGCCGGAGTCGAATCCTTACAAAATGCCCGCGTTGCAGTATTTGGCCTTGGCGGTGTTGGTGGACAGGTATGCGAAGCTCTTGTGCGAACAGGTCTTGGTTCCATTGATATCATCGATCATGATGTGGTTGATCTCACTAACCTCAATCGACAAATTATTGCTACTCAAAATACCGTAGGAATGCGCAAAATTGATGCAATGGAAAAGCGTCTGGTAAGCATCAACCCTCAATGCAAAATACAAAAGCATGATTGTTTCTTTCTTCCTGAAACGGCACCGCAATTCGATTTTTTATGCTATGACTACATCGTAGATGCCATTGACACCGTAACGGCAAAACTGGAGCTAATCATGTGCGCTAAAAATGCGGTGGTGCCCATTATTAGCGCAATGGGTGCAGGAAATAAAACCGATCCCACCGCTCTACGCATCGCCGACATTTCTGAAACCTCAGTTTGTCGTCTGGCTCGCATCATGCGCAAAGAATTGCGAAAACGAGGTATTGAGCACGTTAAAGTCTGCTATTCAACCGAACCTTCAATAACGCCAGACGAGAGACAAGAAAACCAGGAGCAGGTAGCAGAGGGCCAGCCTACCTGCGCCGACAGTCGTTCAACCCTGAACGCAGACAGCGCAGCTCCACACGCAGGAAGTACAACCCCACACAAAGGTCGTCGTTCAGCTCCAGGATCGAACGCTTTTGTTCCTTGCGCAATGGGGCTTGCCCTTGCCGCTGAAGTAGTTCGCTCGTTAACAGATAAAGCTACTAACACAAACTAGGCTGCAGGCAATCATTGATAAGCACGGCCGGCGCGATACCTACGCGCTGTCTGTACGATGCCCGCGCAATTTCCTTATAAGTATGACTTTTTTGGCTTGTTAAGCTTGGTGGTGCTCAGCGCCACACGAACTGCCTCTTCCGGATCATCAGTCAAAACTACAAGACTTGTATCGAGTTCATCGATCATTCCCCGTTCGGCAAGAATGGATTGCGTCCAGTTCATAAGACCACTCCAATATTCTTTACCAAACAACACCATAGGCATATTTGCCACTTTGTGCGTTTGCACCAACACAAGCAGCTCGTACATTTCATCAAGTGTTCCAAAGCCGCCTGGGAAGAAGATGGCTCCCGATGAATACTTGACGAACATTGTTTTTCGAACAAAGAAATAGCGGAAAGTCATTCCTAGATTAACCCACTCGTTGAGTTGCTCTTCATGGGGCAGCTCAATAGCTAGACCAATCGAAGTGCCGCCTGCTAGCGCAGCACCGCGATTTGCTGCCTCCATAATGCCTGGTCCACCACCAGTAATAACAGCAACACCTTGATTGGCAAGTAAAGCTCCCGTTAAAACAGCCTCTTCATAATAGAGGTCAGTTGGTTCAGTGCGAGCCGATCCGAACACCGCAATAGCAGGGCCAACTTCTGCTAAAGCCCCAAATCCGTCTACAAATTCAGCCTGAATTCGCATAACGCGCCAAGGGTCTGCATGCAACCAGTCCGTATCATGACGATCGTGAGAGCTTGCGATCAGGTTGCCCGTGGTGTTGTCCTGAGGAATCATAGAGCCACGCATAAGTACCGGACCGCGACGATACGCAGCACCAAGAGGAGAATCTTTGGTGTCCGTTACTTTATCCTGAGCAGTTTCAGCAAGAATAGCTGCAAGCTTTTCGCGAAAAGCATCGTCGATCAGCTTCTGTTCTGCTTTCTTTCCTGACTTTTTCTTATTCCCCTTTTTAGCCACGACAATCCCCTCTTTACCCTTTTTGATATCACAGTCGTAAAGATTTACCGCATTTGCTTGTTATCCCAATATTGTAATAGCAAAACGAACAAACAGGTTTACTCTTCGCTATTTTCAGCAGCCTTAAGCGCTGGATCCGAATGGAGCTCCTCAAACTTTGCTTTCATAGTAGGATTATTACGCGTCAGTTTTTTAATGGTAAGCGCTTCTGCCTTATCATTTGCGAGACGAAGATTATTTTCCGAACCAAGTAAAGCTTCTTTAGTTTTCAAAAGATGGTCGATAGTTTTGTCGATTTCATCGATTGCCTTTTTAAACTTCTCGCTTGCCAAACGATAGTTTCGCCCAAACTTTTGTTTGAAATCTTCCATCTCGTTTTCAAAATTAGTGATATCAATATTTTGCTTTTTCACTAATGCAAGTTCTGCTTTGTATTCCAACGCACTTTGAGAAGTGTTACGCAAAATACTGATAAGAGGAATAAAGAACTGAGGACGAATAACATACATTTTCTCATAGCGATAGGACACATCTACAATACCGGTATTGTAGAGTTCGCTGTCAGGTTCCAACAAGGACACCAATACCGCATATTCGCAATTCTTTTTTCTACGATCAGCGTCGAGCTTCTTGAAAAAGTCTTCGTTTTTGTGCCGATGAGTTGAATCATCCTGTTCGTTTTTCATCTCAAACATAATGGAGACGAGCTCATTTCCTTCGTTATCGGTTTCGCGGAAAATGTAGTCGCCCTTGCTTCCCGATGAAGCATCATTATCCTTTTCAAAATAAGCATGCTGAAAAGCCGTAGCACGCAAACGATTAAACTCGATCTCGCAGTGCTGCTCGAGTGTTTCACCAAGCATCTTAGTTGATAGGCGCGCCTTCATGTCTCGATAGCGCTCAATCTCTTGCTCTTTATAGGCAATCATTTCGTCTTTTGCGCGAATCTTTTCTGCCATCTGGGCTTTAAGTTCATTCTCGCGCTGATTTTTTTCCGCCTCTTTAAGTGCTATCTGCGCCTTGCTCGCCTCACGTTCGTGTTCAATTTTTGTCTTAAAGGTGTCGCGCTCGTGGTTTAGCTGAGCGTTGAAGGTATCTCGCTCGCGTTCGATTTGCACTTTAAGTGCATCTCGTTCTTTTTCGATTTCGGTTTTAGCTTGTGCTACCGCCAATTCCTTTTCGGCAAGAAAGGCTGCTTTTTGACTGTCCAACTGCGTTTCCAGTTCGGCAATACGTTGATCTTTTGCTGCAGCATCCCCTTTCAGCGTTGATGCCAATTGGGCCTGCGCCAAAGCTGCCGCATCTTTTTGTTGAGCCAGCTGTGCTTCAAGTGAAGCGCGCATCTGGTCTGCCTGAGCTTTTAAGGTATCGCGCTCGCGCTCTATCTTTGCAACAGCATTTTGCGCATAAAGTTCTTTTTCATTTGCCAGAGCATCAATCTGCGCCTTTAGCTCCGCTATCACCGCATCACGCTGAGCAAGCCCTTGCTGCATAGAAGCATCTTTTTTCGCAAGAGACTCCTGAAGTTTTCCCTGCGCTTGAGATTGAGCTAACGCTAATGCTTGTTCTTTATCTGCCAGCATGAGCTTTTCGCGCTCAGCTAATTCGCGTTGAAATTCGCTATCCCTTACCTGTTTTACGATATCAGCAAAGCCAGATTCATCAACTTGGAAGACTTTTCCGCAATTCGGACATTTTATTTCATTCATAAACGTACCCCTCTACTATTCCCAGGTCATAGAGTACTTCTCTTTCTAACCAGCAGTCACAAGCCAACCATTGTGGACAGCAAGTACTCGAGCAACACGCAAGGCACGCCGCTTAATTATGCAGGTAATCAAGCGCCTTCATTACGCCAGCAGCATGATTATTCTTATTACACGAGCAGCCAACCACCCTCGGCATAAATAACCTGACCCGTTAAATAACTGGACTCTTCGCTCGCAAGGAACAAAACACAATTTGCAATATCGTCTTTTGTGCCACGACGGCCAAGAGGAATTTTGTTACACAGCTCAATTTCTTTTTGAGGATCAGCATACAACGCAGCGTTTAAGTCGGTCGGAATACTCCCTGGTCCCACTGCATTTACGCGAATTCCGTGCTTGCCCATATCGCGAGCAAAGGTTTTCGTAAGAGTAACCACGCCCGCCTTGCTGACATTATAAAGAGCATTATCAGGCACATAGGTTACTGAACTTACCGAAGCAATATTCACCACGTTTCCCGTAGTGCCTGCCGCAAGATGATGTTTGAAAAACCACTGACAGGCAAAAAACACTGATTTCAGATTAGCGTCCATTACCTTGTCGTAACGCTCTTCCGTTACCTCACACGTATCTTCCTTCGAATAAATGCCCGCGTTGTTTACCAACACATCAATGGTTCCAAAGGCATCAACCACCGCTTGCAGAAAAGCAGCTACCTCTTCAGGGCGTGAAACGTCTGCCGAAAGAGCCATGATACGGCTGCGATCATCTCCTGCGATTTCCTGCATCAATTCTTCTTTTCCTGTTTTCGAAATGCTACAAAGAGCTACCTTTGCTCCAGCAGCATAAAACCGTTCAGCAATGCGACGGCCGATGCCACGCGCCGACCCCGTCACCACTACCACTTTTTCAGAAAAATCGTACGTAATCATGGCAGCATCCTTTCTCGTTATCGCTCATCATACCAATCGTTGCGACTGAGGGTGCCCACGCTTTGGTACAGGCGCTACAAAAAAATGGCAAGAACTGCTTGTTCTTGCCATTTAATCCTTACTTGCTTGAGGTTGTTTCGTTGCCAATATCACGTGCAGCAATTTTTTGATCATCATTGAATCTATCGGCTCGAAGCTGTTCGCTGATGGTTGCTTTTTTATATTCAGCAGGCTGGTGTACAACAACTTGCGAGAATGGAATCTGAATCTCATGCTCGTCAAAGATGAGTTTCATCTCGCGACGCAAATCACGCGTGAGCTGTCCTCGATCGTTCTCATTGCACATAACCACCACACGAATAGTTACGCTGTTATCTGCCAAGGAAACAACACCCTTATAGAAGGGGCCATCCTCAATAGCGGGCAAACGACGACGAATGTTGGGGAATTCATCTTGAAGAATGCTCTCCACACGCTCGAGCGATTCACCGTATTCGATGTCCATATCAACCGATGCATACGAGGACTCTTTAGTCATGTTGGTAACGTTGCTTACCTGACTGTTGCGGATAATAACCACGTTGCCCGATCCATCATTGATCTTAGTGGTTCGAATGCCAATCTCCATAACAGTACCGCTGAAACTACCTACTTGGATAACATCACCTACTCGGAATTCCCCTTCGAAGATAATGAATAATCCACTCAAGATATCCGATACGAGCTCTTTTGCGCCAAACGTAATTGCGATAGACAAAATACCAGCTGATGCCAGAAGTGTTGTGGTGTCGATACCAATAAGCATTAAGCAGTAGTACACCATGCCAATAATAGTTGCATATTTAATGAAACTACTAAGCAAGCGGCACATGGTTTCACCACGAGCACCAAATACCCCTGCCAGCATATGAAGCAGTTTTTGGATCGCTACTGTAATAGTAGAAACCACACAGACAATCATAATAACTGCCGTTAACGCAAAGACATTCAGTCCATATTCCCAACCACCATTGAGAACATAAGCAAAGGCAGAGTCGTCAGGGAATACCGCATCTTTGAAGATAACACCCAGGAAGACCACAACCGCAAAGACCGCCATAAGAGCCTTTACCACGACAACCACCCGTTGCTCAGGCGTTTTGTCTGCCCACTCAAGCGATTGGTACAGCCAGCGACTTGTCGCAGATTCCGTCTTCGTTACACGACCATCAGGCAAAACGGTGTCAAACATACGGGAATCAGGATTGCCATCGTCCTCAGGTGCCGTAGGAATATTCTCTCTTCCAAGACGTGAACGTGTGAGTTCAAATGCCACCAACATGAAGATAATAATTTGGCAGATCAAGCCGCAAAGCGCCGTCGTAACGGTAATAGGCACGCGCTCGGTCATTAACTCGTTTTCTGGCTGAGCAACATAGATATAGTTTCCGTTTGATTCGAAAGATGAAGCATAGTAGGAAACGCCATCGATCGTAATAAAGTCGTTGTAGCCTGGCTGTAATTGCTTGTCGGTCATGCCATGCGCCGTAGTAGAGCTTCCTACCAGTTGCTCATCGGGATAGTACGAGAACGTCTTATCATTCGCATTCACCGCAAAAGCAAAACCATTTTGTCCAATCTTTACACCGTCAAGAATGCTCTCGATCTGAACACTCGAAAGAAGCGTTTCTAAACGATCCGAACGAATTCCGATCTGCACGAACCCATCCGCATTCCCCTGCGCATCATGCAGAGATACACCAATATACTGGCGTAATTCCCCTGAAATATCATCAGGCATAGGATCCTGAATTACGTATTCCACGCCCTGCAAAAGTTTGCGGAATTCGTAGCTTTGATCCTCAGGATTATCACTCAAAACAAAATTTGTATAAGAAGAGTTGGTAACACTTAAATTGCCTGAGCCATCAAAAATGTAGAGGTACTGAACCTGCAGCGTATCTGCCAACTCTTGCAACTTTTCTTTAGTTTTAAGCTCTGGATTCTTATCCAAGATATAAGCTGCCACTTCAGCTTTATTCAGATAACGCTCGTTGTACTGTTCAGTAAGTTGCGTTGCCTGCTCGTTAGTTTCGATAATGGTTTGCTGGATGTCAGACGAACGCTCGTTGCTGCTGACTGATTCCGCTGATAGCGAAAAGAGCGTTTGCATATAAAACGTCACAACTGCAACAAGCAAAAAACCCACAAACGAAAGAATGATAGCTTTGCGTCCAACCGCTTTGTTGTAGCGCAGAGGGCCTACGGTCTTGAAGTTTTCTGGGTTATAACCGCGCTTTTCATCTTCTCGCATAACGAAAAGGCCATAAAGCGCAACAATGGCAGCGACCGAGAAGAAAATAAACAAAATAACGCCCACGGTTAAATTGCGAGAAGCAATCATCTCGCTTTCGGGAACCGCAGATAAATAATAGGTTCCTTCAATTTCCGAAACACCACAATACAAACGTTCTCCATTGAAGGTAATCCAGGTAAATGTTCCATTCTCTAAATGCGATGCATCGATGCCCGCATCAAGCGCATCGGTGCCAATAAGCTCCTCGTTAGGATGGTAAGACACCACATAGTCTCTGCCCGAAACAGCAAATGTGTAGCCGCTTTGACCAACACTTATGCTACCTAATACCGCCGAAATCGAAGAGGTATTGTTGATGAGCTGCTCAAGCTCGTCAGGGTTTTGCTCTATGACCACCATCGTTTTGTCATCGATGCGCGCCGAATAGTAACACCAGGTTTGATCTTGGTCGCTAAACGTTACCTCCATTGCTGCGGAGGGCTCACCCGAATCAAACACGCTGCGAAGTTCGTTGTAGCGCTGGTAAGTAAAATTCGCAGGAGTATCTTGCGCTTTAGCGAGTACTTCACCTTCACGAGAAACAATCATAATGTTGTCAACCAAAAGCATATCTTTATATTCAAGCATCTTGGCATCAGTTGCTTCGTAGCCGGTATTGTTATGAGCCATAAAAGCAACACTTTGCGCTTTTGATTGATAGATTGCATCAAACGTTTCTGTGTTTTGTTCTTGCTCTGCGCTTGCCGTCTCAAGTAAGCCTGGCAACTCATCCATCTCGCGCTGAATATCAGCCTGGTAATTGTTTATCGAGATGTCATCCTGCATGCTGGATAAAATACCCGCCATGACAACGAGACTCGCTAATACTACTGCTGCAAGGAGTAGCGCTTTTACCTTTAATTTTTTAGACATAGTGCACTCCTTTTCTAATCCCATTTATCAACAAGCGTTGCGATGGTGCCATCATCAAGCATTGCTTGGATAGCATCAGCGACGGGCTGCGTTAGTGCAGAGCCCTTTTGAGTTGCAACGGCGTATTCCTGATCTGCAATACTGATATCAAGGAGCGAGCGTTCTTCATTGATAAACGTGTCGGTAAAGCTACCGTCCATTACCGCAGCATCGACTTCTCCAACCTCAAGCGCCTGAGAAAGGTCGGCATACGAAGCGTACTTTTTCACATAGGCGCCTTGGTACTGGGTCGCCTCGTCGGTATTCGAGATAATTTCATCGCCAATAATGCCAAGTTCGTTGAGTTTAATCGCTAAAAGGGGGCCCGCATTAGAACCTGACATGATGCCAAACGTTCCATTTTGTAATTGCGCAATATCAGTAATTCCAGAAGAATTCTCCACCATTACTGAAGTGGCATCAGTGTAGTACGTAGGAGAAAAGTCGAAGTTTTCCTCGCGCGATTCAGATACCGAATAGCACGCAATCAGACAATTAACTTCTCCATTGAGCAACTTTTCTTTTCGATCATCAGGCGTAACCGTAACAAGCTCAACATCGGAATACCCCAGGCGATTTGCCATTTCATTTGCAATATCTATCTCCAAACCGTAATACTTGCCAGTTTGCTCATTGAGATAGCCAAAGTTAACGATATCGGAGCGAACACCCACTTTTAACGTGTTGTTCCCTGTTGGCGTTGCAGTATTTCCACAAGCAGATAAACTCACAATTGAAAACACCGCAAGCAACGCAACCAAAAACATCGAAATCGTAGCTTTTATACGCCGCTGTGACATAGCATCCCTTCCAAACACAAACGCTCAAAAGTACAGACTAACGACGGTTTGTCGTCTTTTCGTGTCTGTGCAAATTCATAGCGATTTGCTTCCTTTACCCAAACGCGCAAATTAGCTAGTTTTTTTGTCTTCGCCCAAATGCGCAGGTTAACAACGGTTTATCCTTCACCTAAATGCGCAAATTAATAGAGTAATGGCGAGTGGAAGAAATCTTTTTCACATATTCGCGCTTTAACTAAAAGTTGAAAGCGAAATTCTGAAAGGCATGATTTTGGAAGACTAAATTTCGAAGACTGGGATTATGGAAAGTGAAATTCTGAAAGGCGAGGTTTTAAGGGCAAAATTTCAAAAGGCGGGCTTCCGTAAAGCGATAAGCCATCACTCTCCGTCCGCACAAAAGCACCAAATACGAAGTAAAGATAGCTTTTCAGCTTCTCGAAGGTCATACTTATAAGATGTATGTTGGCAAATCAGACAACGCCAACTGCATAAGACCTACGCAAAGGCACAAAACTCTCTGGGAGGGAGTTATCAATATGCACTCGAAGCTCTAGTATCCGCTGGCTTCGGTGCCTTTTGTTCGTCTTTGCACTCATACATAAAGAAGGATGGAGACTCTTATGGCCGACAATACCATGCAGCTCGTACTCATTCGTCATGGCGAAAGTGAATGGAATAAGCTGAATCTTTTCACTGGCTGGATGGATGTTGATTTGACCGATACTGGTCGCAAGGAGGCAGCTCAGGGAGGTCGTGCTCTTTCTGAAGCTGGTTTCGACTTCGATATTTGTTACACCTCTTACCTCAAGCGCGCAATTCACACTCTTAATCTCGTATTGGAATCCATGGATCGCGAATGGCTTCCTGTGATTAAAAGCTGGCGCTTAAACGAACGTCACTACGGTGCTCTTCAGGGATTAAACAAGGCAGAAACCGCTGCAAAATACGGCGAAGAGCAAGTAAAGATCTGGCGCCGCAGCTTTGATGTTCGTCCTCCAGCGCTTGAAGAAGATGATGAGCGCAACCCCCGTCTGCTCGCCCCTTACCGCGATGCCCCTGCAGATGAAATGCCTTTGGCCGAATGCCTCGAAGACACCATTGCCCGTGCTTGGCCTTATTTCACTGAAACCATTGAGTCTCAGATGCGCGCCGGCAAGCGCGTGCTTATCGTTGCTCACGGAAATTCCCTTCGTGCTTTGGTCAAGCAGTTCGACAAGCTTTCGGATGACGAAATTGTTGGGGTAAATATCCCCACTGGCGTACCTCTGGTGTACACCTTTGATCAGGATTTCAATGTGCTCGATAAGCGCTATGTAGGAGACGAAGCAACCATCGCAGCAAAGATTGATGCGGTAGCAAATCAGGGTAAAGCAAAATAAAACTTCTTATTTATTAAGACGTGCAGACGTGCCCTATAGGCTTTATTGAATCAGCCTATAGGGCACACTTTTACTCAGCAAACTGGGAGTTATACAAATCCGCGTAAGCACCTCCACGTTCAAGCAACTCCTCGTGCGTACCTTGTTCTACAATGTCGCCTTCATGGAGCACCAAAATAAGATCGGCGTTGCGAATAGTAGACAAACGATGAGCAATAACAAACGACGTGCGTCCCTTCATAAGATTGTCCATTGCCATCTGGATTCGCTCTTCAGTACGAGTATCAACCGAACTAGTCGCCTCGTCCAAAATGAGCATTCGGCGGTTTGCCAAAACCGCACGAGCAATGGTTAAAAGCTGGCGCTGTCCCTGGCTAATATTGCTTGCATCTTCATTGATTTCCATGTCGTATCCGCCGGGCAACGTACGAATAAAGGTATCGGCAAAAGCCGCTTTAGCTGCTGCCTCTACTTCTTCATCAGATGCATCAAGTCGTCCGTATCGAATATTTTCGCGGACCGAACCCTTAAAGAGCCACGTATCTTGAAGCACCATGCCAAACAACGAACGCAAATCATCCCTATCGAACTCGCGCACATCATGTCCACCAATGCGAATAGATCCACCGTTCACATCATAAAAACGCATAAGAAGCTTCACCATGGTTGTTTTGCCCGCACCTGTCGGACCAACCAGTGCAATTGTTTGACCTTCGGAAACCTTGGCAGAGAAGTCTTTAATGATAGGCGTGTTGGGATCGTATCCAAAGCGAACATGATCGAATTCAACATCGCAGTCAACCTCACGCGCCAAAACCTTTGCCTCTGCAGGAGCTTCCTCTTCAGCATCCAGAAACTCGAATACACGCTCAGCAGCAGCTGCCATCTGCTGTAATACGTTTGACACCTGCGCCAGCTGGGTAATAGGCTGCGTAAAATTCTTTACATACTGAATAAACGCTTGAATGTCGCCTACCGTAATACGCCCATTGATGGCAAAAAGCGCACCTGCAACCGCAACTGCAACATAACCTAAATTGCTCACGAAATTCATCACGGGCATCATGAGGCCCGATAAGAATTGAGACTTCCACGCCGATTCATACAGCTCAGCATTGGTCTTGCGAAACTTTTCAAGAGTCTCTTTTTCTTTCCCGAAAGCACGCACTACCGCCTGACCAGAAAAAGTTTCCTCGACCTGACCATTAATTGCCCCTAAGCGATTTTGCTGCATGCGGAAATACTTCTGGCTTCGTCCAACCACCACTTTTACCAGAATCGCCGAAAGAGGGATGACAAGAAGCGCAATCAAGGTCATAAACACATTCATGCTCAGCATCATTACCAATACACCGATTATGGTAGTAATCGAAGTGATAAGCGTTGTAATTCCCTGATTCAGATTCATGCCTAGCGTATCGACGTCGTTAGTGATACGCGACAAAATATCGCCGGTGCTCGTGCGCTCAAAATAACCCATGGGTAAAGCATCCATCTTCTGGGATATCTTCTGGCGCAAAAGATACGTCGTACGCTGCGTAACGTGAGTCATCAACCAGCCCTGCACAAACGAGCAAACCGATGAGAATGCATACAAACCCAAAGTGATGAGCAAAATGGTTCCCACCGCAGAAAAGTCGATGCCTCCCGTGCCTGCAATCTTCGCACCGATACCTTCGAATAATTCGGTCGTTGCAGTAGAAAGTACACGAGGACCCACAATATTAAACACGGTTGAGGCAATCGCAAAAACAAACACCACACCAATGGCAATCTTGAAGTGACCCATGAACTGAATCAGCTTTTTCATGGAGCCCTTAAAATCGTTTGCCTTTTCGCCTGGCATCATGCCGTGAGGACCACCAGAGCCGTGACCATGTCCACGGCGCCTTCCTGCTCCTGCGCGAGCCGCAATGGGAGAATCGTTATCTGTCTGCACGCCTGATTCGGAATGCACTTTCGAATGGGCTCCTTGCTTGCTGGGTTTTACCTTTTCGCCCTTCGATTCGTGCTTTGCTGCCTCATCTTTCGGCTCGCATTTTGCCGTTTCGCCATTTGGCCCATGCTTACTATTTAGCTCTTCAGTGTTCTTCTTTCCCTTAATCTGCTCCTTCATTTACGCGACACCTCCTTTCAGTTCCTCTTCCGACAATTGAGATTGAGCGATTTCTCTATAGGTCGGACAAGTAGACAACAGCTCTTTATGCGTGCCTGAGCCAACGAGCTCGCCATCTTCTAAAACCAAGATTTTGTCTGCGTTGAGGACCGTCGCAATTCGTTGCGCAACCACAAGTACGGTTTTACCTACAGCTTCAGTAGCCAAAGCATGGCGCAAACGCGCATCGGTTGCATAATCAAGCGCCGAAAAACTGTCATCAAACAACAAGACGCGCGCATCGCTTGCCAGAGCACGCGCAATAGACAACCGCTGACGCTGACCGCCAGAAACATTAGTGCCGCCCTGGCTTATCTCCGACTCGAAGCCTTGCTCTTTTGCGGTAATAAACTCTGTTGCCTGCGCAATATCCGCAGCTTTCCGCACGCGATCTTCGTCCATATCTTCATTCGCATAAGCGATAGTCGACTCTATCGTTCCGGAGAACAAAAATGCTTTTTGAGGAACATAACCTAACTCGCGACGCAATTCGTGCTGTTTCATGGAGCGAACGTCTACACCCCCGACACGAATAGCACCTTGGGTCACCTCATAGAAGCGTTCAATTAGTTTCATGATGGTAGATTTTCCTGAACCCGTCGAACCAATAATCGCCGTTGTTTTACCAGGCTCCGCCACGAATGAAATATCCTTAAGAACAGGATCGCTTCCTTCGTTATAAGCGAACGTTACGTTGTCAAATTCGACCGACAAACCCTTCGCATTCTTATCAAGCTTTTCTACCTGAGATTCTTCAGGATCATGAATACTGTTTTCGGTATCCAGTACTTCGTTTACTCGCTGAGCTGCAACGTCTGCACGCGGCAGCATAATGGCAATCATGCTAATCATCAAAAACGACATAACGATTACCATCGAATAGGTGATGAACGCAATCATGTCGCCCGTCTGAATCACTCCAGAGTCAATATACGATCCGCCCACCCAGACAATCAAAACAGAAACGCCATTCATAACCAGCATCATGGTTGGCATCATGAAAGTCATAACGCGATTGGTGAATAGCTGAGTCTTATACAAAGCCGTGCTTGCTTCATCAAAACGCGCCTCTTCGTATTCCTGTCTATCAAAAGCACGAATAACCGACATACCTGTAAGCATTTCGCGCGAAACCAAGTTAACGCGGTCAATGAGTTTTTGCATGATTTTGAATTTCGGCAATGCGAGCGCCATCAAAAGCGCTATCACTATGCCAATAACCACAATTGCCAGCACAATAATCCAGCTCATAGCGAGATTAGTTTGCGAGACCATGATGATGCCGCCAATTGCAAGAATGGGCGCATAAAGAACCATGCGCAAAAGCATCACAAGCACCATCTGGATTTGCTGAATATCATTTGTTCCACGCGTAATAAGCGACGCCGCCGAGAAGGATTGCACTTCAGCATCAGAAAAGGAAACAACCTTTTCAAAGAGACGTTCGCGAAGATTACGTGCAATTTTTGCTGCGGTACGCGATGCCACAAAACCTACCGAAATAGAAGCAGCCATCATCAGGGCGGCAACACCCAGCATCTGAGCGCCTAACCAAGCCAGATACTGAAGCTGAATTACTCCCAGATCCATTCCGAGTGCCTCATATTCGGCCTTTACCGCTTCGATAGCCTGCTGCTGAATAAGCGAATCGTCAATGGCACCATAAGCCTGACGCGCTTGATTTATAAAGGATTGAATTTCTGCCTTAGAAATTGCACCCGATTTGTAAGCGGAATAAAGTTGCGCCCAATCAAAAGAGCCCGACTGCATTGCGCTCTGTGCGAGTGCCGTCACATTGTCGCTCGAAGAGGACGCCTCGGAAGAGTCCGTAGAGGGAGCCTCGGAAAAGCCCGAAGAATAAGCGGTGTTATTTGACTCCCCCGAAACTCCGCTGAAAGCATCGGAGTCAGAAGCATCGCCCATTATGTCAGACATATGCACCAAAACCAGAGGAAGCGCAATGGCGGAATCTAATTCGGCACGATTTTCCTTACCGTATTCCGACAAAATATAGTTGCGGGCTTCGCTTTCTCCTGTGCGGGTCCCGTTTTCTCCTGTGTTGGATTCATCTTCCCCCGCGCTGGCTTCGTTTTCTCCTGCGATATTCTGCTCATAAGAATCACGAATAAGCTGTGCGGTATCCTCATCTGCAAGCATGCAAATATAATTAAACGTATCAGCACTCATCTCGTCAGGAGAGGCGTGCTCTATGCCTCCCTGCTGAATTCCGACGTCAACCAAATCAGAGGTGTAGCGCGGTAGTGACAAATCCGCAAATGCCTGAACAATTAAGAGCAGCGTTATGAGCAGTACCGCCACTTTCGAACTTTTAAGATACTGGATTATTCGCACGCCAAAACCTCCTTGGCAGGCTGATCCGAAGACCTCTTCGCTGACTTCGCCTCACACGTCGTTTCATACATTTCGGATACCTCGTGACTTGCGCAGAAATCTAGTACTCTGCGCATGATGCGCATCAACGTCTGTATATCATCAACACCAATCGCCTCAAACATTTCATTGAAATAGTGCGACCTGACGCACTGCGCCTCTTCGATCAAGGCGCGCCCTTCTTCGGTTAGCTCGATTACTACCGACCGAGAATCTTTCTCCGAACGAACGCGCTTTACTAATGCTTTTTCTTCGAGTGTTTTAAGCGTCTGAGATACCGCACTTGGAGAAACATGAGAATACTTTGCGAGCGCCGTTGGGCGGGCTTCCTTGTGATGAGTTCGCGCTATCCAAATACACATGAGCACATGCATTTCGGGTTTCGATAGATTTTTTGGCGTCCAAGCAGAATGAAATTGTTCACGGTGAATTAACCGCATAAGATGAACGAATTCTTCTTTGAGCGCCCCTAGATCCTGAGAGGTACTTTCCATCTCTATCCTTTGTTCTCAGACATTTTAAACATAGCGGACGTTATTTTAGACGCTTAATTATTTAGGAGCTAAACAACTTGCTTTTTTCACCAAACTGATACTTAAGAGGCATAGATACTTCAGGATTTGTACCCTAAATCGGGCTTGCCACTTCGCATGGGCAACTCTTCTCGCGATGCGCAACCTCTCCAATATCAGACATATCAGGCTTCCCCAGTGTTAAACCCCGTTAGCACCAGCCCCCTAACGTTAAACCTCTTTAGAGTTAGCTCTCTAGCGTCTAAAGTTGCTGATTTTTAGCAGGTTGGTGCAGAAAATACCCATAGCTCAATATACCCACAACCAAAAAATCTCGTTTATCTCAGTTGAGATAAACGAGATTTCGGATCGACACAGAACCAATTAAACTTTTCCGACTGATTACAAAACAACTTTCTTAATTGCTGCCATCAATTCCTCGTAAGTCTCAAAGGCAGGAATTTCAGGATTGTCTGCCTTAATGGAGTCGGTGCTCTTAAAAAGAAAACCTGCTTTACTTGCACGAATCATTCCTAAATCATTAAAGCTATCCCCTGCTGCTACCGTTTCTAAACCTGCACTTTGCAACGCACGAACGGTAGTCAGTTTGGATTGATCGCAACGCATCTTAAAGCCCGTCACTTCGCCCGTTTCTGCGACCTCCAATTCATTGCAGAAAAGTGTGGGCCATCCGAGCTTTTTCATCAGTGGTTGAGCAAACTGAGTAAAGGTATCGCTAATAATGATTACCTGACAAAAAGAACGAAGCTCATCAAGAAACTCTTTAGCGCCAGGCATAGGATCAATGGTGGCAATAACGTCTTGAATCTCTTTAAGCCCCAGATTATGCTCCTTCAAAATATCAAGTCGAAACTTCATGAGTTTGTCGTAGTCAGGTTCATCGCGCGTTGTGCGCTTCAATTCGGGAATTCCGGTAGCTTCTGCAAAGGCGATCCAAATTTCTGGAACAAGAACCCCTTCAAGATCAAGGCAGGTTACATACATGGCAAATCCTCTTTCTCAATACCTCATTACGTAGCACTTCAAACAAAGCCTCAAAAGCCTGAAACTACCACCCTGCATTCGCAAAGTATCTCACGCTCTTTTCTCGTTGACAGCTTACCCGAAAAGGGTAGCTTTTCACAAAACAGAAAAGGCTTTTAGTTAAACGGTTTAAAGTATCCCCCTATTGCCCCTGTTCCGTTGCGTAAACGGTAGCAATTTGCTACTGAACGACTATCATTTCCCCCTTCGTACCCTGCATCAGACCGTTAATCGACCAAGACTAAACATAATCCTATCTCTCATTAGTATGAGTACGTTAAAAAATGTAAGTCATTTCTTAAATGGTTTATCTCGAATCCGGATTGGTTTTCATCGAGATTCACTCGAAACGCCAACTCAGAAACGACTTATAAAACAATAACTTGTACCCGATTTGAAAGAGAGTCTCTATGTTTCAAGCTGTGGTTGATCCTGTTGCAGGCAACCTTGCCCTCTCGGCATTGGTAGCGTGCATTCCGCTTGCAGCATTCTTCATCATGCTTGTTGGCGTGAAAGCGAAAGCGCATGTGTCTGCAGCCATCGCTCTTTTTGTTGCGTTTTTGGTTGCAGTATTTGCCTTCCAGATGCCTGCACATCTTGCATTCCTCTCTGGCTTGCAAGGCGCTTGCTACGGCGCATTCCCTATCGTATTCATCATTATCATGGCAGTTTGGTTCTATGAAGTAACCTCTGTTTCGGGTCGTTCCGAAGACTTCAAGAGCCTCTTCGATATCGTCGGCGGTGGCGATATTCGCGTCCAGGCAGTACTGATCGCCTTTTGCTTTGGCGGTTTGCTCGAAGCACTCGCTGGCTTCGGTGCCCCTATCGCAATTACTGCAACGATGATCCTGGCTCTAGGCGTTAAGCCTATGAAAGCAGCTCTTGCCGTTTTGATTGCCAATACCGCACCTGTTGCTTACGGTGCTGCTGGTACACCAATCACTACAGCAGGTAACATGGTTGCTTCAGGTGATGCTTCCGTAGCTTTGGAAACCGCTCAGCATGTTGCAGCCCTTGTTGGTTATCAGGCTCCTCTGTTTGCCTTGGTAGTGCCTTTGCTCGTTTTGCTGATTCTCGATGGTCGCAAGGGTCTTCGTGATTGCTGGCTGCACGCCTTGGTTATTGGCGCTTCTTTCGCAATCGTTCAGTGGTGGTGCTCCAACCACTTTGCATACGAGTTGACCGACGTTTGCGCTGCACTGGTATCTCTGGGTGTAAGCGTAATCTTCTTGAAGTTCGTTAAGCCTAAGAATGTAAACGAAGCTCGTGAACGCTTTGGCATGGCTCCTCTTCATGAAGCTGAAGCAACCAATCTCCCTGCTGTTCGCGCATGGATGGCTTTGGTTCCCTACATTATCGTTGTAGCAGTATTTGCAGTATGCAAGCTTGGTATCCCTACCCTTTTGGCAAGCACCGATATCAAGATTCCTTTCCCAGGACTTGCAGGAAATGTATTGAACGCTGCTGGTGCGGATCCTGGAACTACCTACACCTTAAATCTACTTTCTAACCCCGGCACGATGCTCTTTATTGCTGCAGTACTGACCACCATCGTATATGCTCTCTTCACCAATAAAGGAATGTTCAAAATTACGTTAGGATCTTCGTTTAAGCAGCTTGGTCAAACCTTTGTTGCAATGCGTTTCTCTTCTTTGACCATCGTGCTTGTTCTGGGTCTTGCTTACATCATGAACTTCTCTGGCCAGACCATTTCCATCGGTCAGTTCTTGGCAAGCACCGGTGCAGTATTCGCTCTGCTCTCCCCAATGCTTGGCTGGGTTGGCACTGCCGTTACTGGTTCGGACACCTCTGCAAACGCTTTGTTCTCCAGCTTGCAGTACGAAGCTGCGCAGTCCAATGCTTCCTTAGCTCATGTAACGCCCGACTTGTTCTTGGCATCTAATACCATGGGTGGCGTTATTGGTAAGATGATTTCGCCTCAGTCTTTGGCAATCGCTGCAGTTACTACGGGCGAGACGGAGTCAAACCTGTTCAAGAAAGTTATTCCTTGGAGTATTGGTATGTTGGCAGTACTTTGCGTGTTGGTGTTCTTGCAGTCTCACGCACTGTCCTTCATCCTGCCTTAAGCTCCTTAGATGAATGTTCCCAACAGGCCAGAGTTATCTCTGGCCTGTTTTTTTACGCAGTTTTGACGTGTATATTTTGTTCACAGATTTCGCACTCGTTTTGCCGCAGAACACGTTGTCACAGTGCGCGTTGCCTCAGGGCGCGTTTTCTTTTCGCCCGCCACTCGTTTTATCGCAGGGCGTGTTGCCGCGGTGCGTTTTCCCATAAAGCGTGTTTTCTCTTCGCTTTCCGCTGCGTTCGCCATAACCTTATCCTTCTTTCGAGACAGAAGATTTACGGTTTACAAACGAAAACTGAGAGATAAATAAACCAACAATTGTAAGAACCACACCGCACAATGCCAAAGGTACCAAACGTTCGCCCAAAACAACCCACGAAGCAACTGCCGTAATTACGGGTACCAGATAGATATACACGCTCGTTACTACCGATCCCAACCGCTTGACTGAAAAATTCCACGTGACAAAACAGGCTGCCGAAGCACCCAAACCCAAAAATAACAAGTTGCCTATATTGATTGGATTCAAAAAGGCTGCCGCATCGGGTGCAAACCCAAGCAAGGGTAAAAACGGAATCATTAAAAGCAGGCCGTATTCAAACACTCGCCTTGTTGCCTTAATCGTCGACACCCCTAGAGCACTAATGCGTGTCATACAAACTGAATAGCATGCCCACACAAGAGCGGCGCAAAGCGCCAATACATCACCTGAAAAGCTAAGCCGAATACCTGTCTCCGAAAAACTGATAAAACAAATTCCCACCATAGCAACGATAAAGCCAATAACAAACTGAAGCGAGAGCGGCTTTCCTTTATTAACAAGACGCTCTAATGCTGCGGTAAAAAATGGCGCGACCGAAACGATTACCCCTACATTAGTTGCAAGTGTGCCGGTAAGCGCAATATTTTCCAGAAGATAGTACAAGGTAACGCCAAACAAACCCGCCAATAAAAAGAGGCGCTCATGCCGCCAGCCCATCCAATGCAGTAACTTTGGCGCAATAAGAAAAAGTGCGACTAGACCCATCGCGAAACGGATAAATAGAATTTCGATAGGAGAAAAATCAACTAATAAAATTTTTGTCGAAACAAATGTAGTGCCCCAAACAAGGATGGTAAAGAGGGCTGCTAAGTGGCCCACCGCTTTGTCATTTTTAGCACGATAAGGTAGCTGACTTGTCATCTTTAGTCCAGTCCGTCTTTCACATTGCCGTCATTTTTCGCAATAATAAGGTAAACATACCTGCAACCCAAGGATCTGATAATGAAACGACCTTTCACCATCGCTGCTCTTGTCGGATTTGCCGTTGGCGCAACAGCCGCACTCGCCCAAACTTACCTTCGCCAAACAGACACTCATTTTGCGAAAACATCGAAAGGTATTGCTCGTATCCATACTGTCCGAGATGAAAACGATACTCCAGTGAGAGTTTTGCAATTGCAGGGAGCATACGAATCGGCAACCTATCTTGACGAAAATCGATACGAGCCAGTATTCGCCTATCAGCAAGCATTCGACCATGTTTTTGAGGAACACCTTCCTTCCAATGAAATTCTCATGATCGGCGGCGGAGGCTATGCCTGGCCAAAACACGTGCTTTCAACCAAACCTGAAATGCAGATAACGGTAGTGGAGCTTGACCCCTCTATTACGGCACTTGCTCGAAAATGGTTTTATCTCGATCAACTACTCGAAGAAATTCCCGATGCAATAGATCGTCTCAAACTTATTACGGCAGAAGGCCGCAATTATCTAGAAGGCACCGCTAATCGCTACGCTGCCATCATCAATGACACCTTCACAGGAAAAGATCCCGCCCTTTCTCTTGCGACTATCGAAGCACTGCGTATAGCAAAAACAAGCCTTTTACCAGGCGGTATCTATGCAACCAATGTAGTTAGCGAGCAAGAAGGCGAGGATATTTCCTTCTTACGTGATGTAGTAACAACACTCAATGAAGTATTCGCACATGTTGTCATTATCCCCTGCGAAGATACCAGCTTTGGCTTAGAAGACAATTACTTGGTTCTCGCAAGTGACCTTGCGCATTCCTTTTCTGAAACGCTACCCTACGACGATGATTTCTTACGCAACGTTTTGCGCGATAGCAGGTAACAGACTCGAGGCAATTCGAAACAGGCAATACAGGGTTGTGAGTAATTGCGAAATGACAGGTAGTGCAAGACTGCAGACAATTGCTGAACCTTGCGGAATTCAAAACAATGCGAAATGCAATAAACATTTTTAGTTATGCCATGATTAAAAAGTAATAAGGCTGTACTTCACGTATAAACATGCGAAAATGATTCAAATCAATTTATGCGCCCTTTGTTTGCGAAAAACTTGGCGCAATAGCATTCGATACGTTTCTTCCTAAAGACTCCTGTATCGACTCCCGTACTTTTTGTTGGATCGCCAACACACCGAACCCGAAGAAAGGCTCGCACAAATGGCAGAATTTATCTATCAGATGTATCAAGCACGCAAAGCAGTAGGCGACAAGGTAATCCTTGACGACGTAACGCTTTCGTTTTATCCCGGCGCAAAAATTGGCGTGGTTGGTCCTAACGGTATGGGAAAGTCTACCCTTCTCAAAGTAATGGCGGGCCTCGAAGAAGTTTCCGCTGGAGAAGCACGCCTCACTCCAGGATATTCTGTCGGCATCCTCCAGCAAGAACCCCCTCTGGACGAGGAGGCAACCGTAATCGAAAATATCCGCCAAGCATTTGCTGATGTCCTGGCAAAAGTGGATCGCTTCAATGCCATTGGCGCTGAAATGGCAGATCCAGATGCAGATTTCGATGCCTTGATGGAAGAAATGGGAACTCTTCAAGTTGAAATTGATACAGCAAACGGATGGGATCTCGATTCGCAGCTTTCGCAAGCCATGGATGCCCTTCAATGCCCCGATCCCGACGCACCGGTTAAAGTTCTCTCCGGGGGAGAACGACGCCGCGTTGCTTTGTGCAAGCTCCTTCTTGAAGCGCCTGACCTGCTCCTTTTGGACGAACCAACCAATCATCTAGACGCAGAATCGGTACTCTGGCTTGAACAATTCCTCAAGCGTTATCCTGGTGCTGTTCTGGCCGTAACGCATGATCGCTATTTCTTGGACAACGTAGCAGAATGGATCTGCGAAGTTGACCGCGGGCAGCTTTACCCATACAAAGGAAATTATTCTACGTATCTTGAAACCAAGGCAGCGCGCCTCGAAGCCCAGGGCCAACAGCAGGCAAAACTTGCCAAGCGCATGAAATCCGAACTTGAATGGGTTCGCTCAAGTCCTAAAGCGCGTCAAGCAAAAAACAAAGCCCGTTTGGAGCGCTATGAGCAAATGGAGGCAGAAGCCCGCAACATCAAGACGGTCGATGCAAATGAAATTCGTATTCCCGTTGGACCACGACTTGGATCAAAGGTTCTCGTTGCTGAACATCTTCATAAGGCCTTTGGTGATCGAGTTCTGATTGATGATCTATCCTTCACCCTGCCTCGCAACGGCATTGTTGGCGTTATTGGCCCTAACGGTGTTGGAAAATCAACCTTGTTCAGAATGATTGTCGGACAAGAAGAGCTCACAAGCGGGAATCTCGAACTTGGAGAAACCGTCCAAATATCCTATGTTGATCAAAACCGTGAAGGGCTTGATCCGAAAAAGACCTTATGGGAAGTGGTATCCGACGGCTTGGACTACATCAAAGTAGGTGAAGCAGAAATCCCCAGTCGCGCCTATGTAGCAAACTTTGGCTTTAAGGGTTCCGATCAGCAAAAACCTGCAGGGGTACTTTCAGGAGGAGAGCGCAATCGTCTCAACTTGGCGCTCACCTTAAAACAGGGAGGCAACCTGCTCCTTCTCGATGAGCCTACCAATGACCTTGACGTAGAAACTCTCGAAAGCCTTGAAGAAGCTTTGCTTGCTTTCCCAGGGTGTGCAGTAATTACCAGCCACGATCGTATGTTCTTGGACCGCATTGCCACCCACATCTTGGCATGGGAAGGCACTGACGAAAACCCTGGCAATTGGTATTGGTTCGAAGGCAACTTCGAGGCATACCGTAAAAACAAGGTGGAACGATTGGGTGAAGAAGCCGCAAAGCCTCATCGTATCCATCGCAAGCTTACGCGCGATTAAAAATTCGTTGCGGTTTTTCGCCGCTATTTTTACAACAGCGTTCTTGAGAATTAAGAAAAGAGCAGCATAACCATATGGAAAAACGTCTCCACAAAACAGACTTAGGAACAATAACGTATTGGATATCCTATACCTCTGATATCGAAGCAGGTGTTGCTGCTCAAAAAGACTCTTGCGCTGATACGGCAGAAGAGCTTACTTTCGAGCCCGATGCGGCAGCCTCTGTCACATCGGCTCGCCTTAACCAAAGCATACATAGGATGCGTATTCCCGAAGCACCTTGGTTGGTCTTTTTACCAGGGCTAAGCGCCGATCATCGTCTTTTCAATCGCCAATTGAGTTACTTCGCTGAAACGATGAACTGTTTTGTTTGGGACCCACCTGCACATGGAAAATCGCGCCCTTTTAAGCTTTCGTTTTCCATGGACGACCTCGCTTCCATGCTGCACGAAATCTTACTTGCCGAGCAAATTGTCAATCCTATCCTCATTGGTCAGTCAATGGGATGTTACGTCTCTCAAGCCTTTTTGTCGCTCTTCCCTGGCTACGCAAAGGGATTCATTAGTATCGATTCCGCTCCATTAGCACGTTCGTATTATCGTGCCTGGGAGATTGCCACACTCAAGCATACAAAAACTATGTATCGCAGTATTCCCTGGCCCATGTTGCAGCGGATGACCGCCAAAGGCTGCTCAACCACTCTTTACGGGCAAAGCCTCATGCGGAAAATATTGGGTCAATATCAAAAGCAGGAATTCTGCAATCTTGTAAGTCATGGCTACAAGATTCTTGCTGAAGCCATAGAAAAGACCGAAGGAGAAACAAGCTCTAATCCTTTCGGTAGACCGAATTGTCCTACTTTACTTTTATGGGGCGAAAATGATCAAGCGGCTATGGCAAAAAAGTTTAATCAAAAATGGGCGCTTGAGACTGGATTGTCTTTTGTAGAGATTCCTCGTGCGGGACATAACTCAAATACTGATGCGCCCAATGAGGTAAACAGAGACATCGAAATATTTGTAGCGGAGCTCAATCGATAAACGGCATCGGTTTGTGCTGGGCAGGCAACGTCACTGTCGCAGCGATCCATTATTTGGTTACCTGCAAAACTATATATTCATTAAGCGTTTCTGTTCTGCCATCCGCTCGAAAACGCGCTACGCATTCTGCGCGATGTGATACCGTCGCTATCAGGGCATCCACTTCAGAAGTTGAAAAACTATGACAATAACGATAGGCACCAGGAGTGTTACGCCAGCCTAAAAGAAAATCTCCGTCATTGAAGTCGGCTGAAGAAAATCCCCAGACGGGTCCCAACTCAGCCAAGGCACGCTCGTGTGTTTTATAGGCTTTAGCAGCCAGCCCCTCATCAGCTAAGAATTCCCAAAACGAGACACAAACAAACCCTCCTGGTTTCGTTGCCTCAATCAGCGAATTCAATAGCTGCACTCGCCATTCTGGAAGCGGAACATGATGCATAAATCCAAACGACACCGAAATATCTGCCTGAGGGATACCATACGTAAAAACCTTCGATGACCCGATCGCTTCCATCACGTCGCAATGGAGATAGTTTATTTGGAGATGCACATCTGTCGCATCTGGCGTATCTGCTCCATCCGCATTCACTTTTTCCACTAAAGTCCCCGCACATGTTTGCGGAAGCAGTTCATCACACGAATCGAGTGCCCATACCTGGATATGACGCTCTAACAATTGGGATGCCAGAAATTTTTCAAACCGCAAATTTCCGCAAGCAACATCCAAAACCACACTGTTTGACTGATCTAGAAAAACCGACGACACCGCCTTTAAACAGCGTTCCCAACCAGGCCATTTTGCGTGGCGCGTATCCGAAAACGAAACTGCCTGATCACGATAGAAATCGTTATTGAGTTGGCACAACATCTGTGCAAATTTCGTATCCACCCGCACTCCTTTTGCACTAATTAGGCACTTTGGGTTCTTTAGGGTACTTCAACTTCAATTCTATTACGAGTTCGTCGCTTAAAATTTGCGCGCTAATCTTCCCTTCCATGCGCTTTACCAAACTCGCCACAATGGCCAAACCTAGACCCGAGCCATCGCTACTGCGCGCCGAATCCACTTGATAAAATCGTTCAAAAAGCTGATTCGGATTAATGGCGGAAGGATTTGCAACTTTATTTCGAAAGATCATACAGCTGCCCCGTTGCTCAATATGAGGTGCCTCTACCCCATGACGAAGCGCATTCGTTAGCAAATTGGAAAATACCCGCGAAAGAGCATCGTTATTCGCTAAAACAATCACCTGCTCATCATCAAAAGCAAGCACTGGCTCCCAATCCTTTTCAACGAACTGAGGGTATGCGCCCGCCAACACTTCTGCCAGGGCAGGAACCAACGCTACGGGCTCAAGCTCTAAAGTATTGTCGATATCAATTGCTTTGGAATATTCAAAAAGCGTATCGGTCAATTCGCGCATTGCCCCTAATCGCGAAGCCGCCTCTTTCAAACAACGCTGCTTCTCTGCGGGATCCTGCGTGCGTTCATAAAGCTGCAAATACCCCTGAGCGCCTGCCAGGGGAGTACGAATATCGTGAGACAAAGAGGCAAGATCTTGGCGAAATGCCTGCTGGCGCTTTTCTTGCTCCAACCGCGCATCCCGCAAAGAGTCCAATTCGCTATTTACCGCACTTGCTACTTCGCGAATACCCCGCGTGGCAAATTCCACCGCAACACGCTCGTTGCTCCCCTTTTCACGCTTATTGAGGAAGTGTGCCATGCGACGCAACTCGCGTTCGTACAAACCAATTACCAGCAGCACCACTAAAACGCAAGCCACCAAAACGGCGACGATTACCATATCCATGCGCACACCTCCTTTTCGCTTTCCTCTTTCCAAATGCGCCGAGCCTTTGCGCCTATCTACTTGGTCTCGGCATTACCTTGTAGTTCTTGAGTTTTACTGCGCAGTAAATAGAATACGTTTGCCGCAAATAGATTCCAATCGCCTCTAATCATTTAATCAATGAAAATGAAGAGCTCACAAGGTGCAACACACACGAAAAAGCAAACAACTTGGACAAAACAACGCAATCATCTTGATTGTCGACTCTCAAGCAAGGCTTCTTCGACGCACAACAAGCATACCAACAGCAATTGCTACAGCGATAGTCACCAAAACTGGCAACAGTACATCTGCTGGTAAAACATTGCCATAACCAAGCTGCGATACGGTAACTGCTAAATAGCCATCAAAAATTGCGCGTACCTCGCTTGGATGTCCCGTGATCAGCCCAATTACAGAATACAGCAGGTTTTCTACTGCCGCGCCACCCAGCAGGAAACCTACGACAGCAGCAAGCACCATATTTTTCGACATCAAGGCAACCACTACAGCAAGTACCGCATACGCCGCAACAGAAAGCCATACTTCACCAAGCCAACCTACAAATTGTGCAGGATCGGACACAGCGACAGCAAAACCCGAAATAATCAATGCTGCAAGCGATATCATCACTCCCACCAATACCGCAAAGGCAGTTATCATAAGTGTGCACACGCCTGCTGCAAGCACGTAGGCAGTTCTCCCCGTACAGCCTATAATCACATTCTTCACCGTGCCGCTTCTTAAATCAGATGCGAAAAATACACCACAGAATACCGCCATCATCATAGCGATGAAGCTCCCGCGCACAAACAGCATCCCACACGCACGAGCAAAATCAACTCCACTCGCATCAGCAGCAAGCACCGACAATCCCAACGTGATGTCAGAGCTCGTTGCTGACATATCAGCGGAAAGCGCTGTATTGGCGCCGATAGCTTTGAGCGCAGCAATTCCACACATGATAGAAATCACCAGTATAAGAATAAACACTAACGTCATGCGACTTCTGAGCAGCCGATATAGCATCGCTTTAAGGATATCAGCGAACGTTTTTATAAAATCCACAGCAGAATCCCCTCCTCTTCGAAATAACAAGCGAACAGATCATTATTCGGCGCACTAGCCCAGATTGCGGCGGCGCGAAACCAGAACACATCCCACGCCAGCGACGAGAATTGTAACGATAGCCTGCACAAACGTCAGTGGATCACAAACAATGCCCTGACTCAACATCGCCAAGTCAGTAGCAAGATAGCCATCAAGACAATCACGCAACACAACAGGGATTCCTGGCAGATTCGCAAGAATAAGTTTCAATAGAGATTCCACAGCCCCACCAGCGATCAAAATACCGCCAATGGTTGCAACCGTTTCCGAACCAGTAATAGCCGTCAGAAAAATCGCAACGGTCGCATACGCCACCATACATAGCACCAGTTGAACAAACCACTGCAACATATCGACTGCAGAAGGCGGTACGGGAACGTAGCCCTGGACTCGTAATGCCACCTCAACAACAAGCATGCCTATAATCACCGCAACAGCCGCAATTACAATAGAACACAGAATCATGGCAGCAGCATACGACGCGCGCCCACCGCGTGCTTGCACAAGATTTTTTATGAATCCCGACTTAAAATCCTCAGCTACGTAGTACACCGTAGCAACACTCACACCCATCGCTAGAAACGATCCCGCCACAAACGAAACACCATATAGCTGAAGTGTCGGCAATGGCTCATCAGGGATTTCCACAAACCCCGTAGCGGCAAAAGCTGGCCATACGTTATGCAGCCATAAAGCAAAAGGCGTAGCAAAAGCAAACAGCATAATAATCAGTACGAAAAAGACAATAAAGCGCGATTTCGCTATACGGAACAGCTGCGCACGCATCATACTAAACATGGCGACCGCCCCCATTCCCGTTCTGTCCGTTTGTATTCACCTGATCGGAATGGACTGGCTCAAAACTTGCTGTTTTAGGATTTGCTGCCCCTGGGCTTACAGCCCCAGGGCTTGCAATTTCCGATTGCGCCACTCCAACAGATCCAGGAATAAAAGAATCGGCACCCATAAGTCCCACAAACAATTCTTCTATGTCACGTTCATGAATATAGAGCTCAGTTACGGGTATACCTGCCTGAGACAGCACGTATCCGACCTGGTTTGGGTCAAGATTTCCATGAGAGCGAGTTTGCTCATTGGCAGAACAAGTGGTCTGCTTGCTTGTTATATCAGCGCGAATTGAATTATCAGGCAAGATCGCAAACTTTGCCTGAGGAAATGCGTCTTGCAACTTCGCAAGAGCAACCTGAGGTTCTGCCACACGAATGCTCAAGTAATCCGCACATTCTGCATCCACTTCTTCGGCGGCCATTTCGCGAACAAGTACGCCATCGCGAATAACGCCATAGCGCGTGACCATACGTTCGAGCTGATCGAGCACATGAGAACTAATAAACACAGTGATGTTTCGCATCTGAGCAAGATCGATAATCGTAGTGCGCAGCTCACGTACCGCCTGCGGATCAAGACCATTAAACGGTTCATCGAGCAGAAGCAGATCGGGTGACCCCACTAGCGCCAACGCCAAGCCCAGACGCTGCTTCATACCAAGGGAATAGGTTTTCGCACGCTTTTGCGCAACATTTTCCAATCCCACTATACGAAGAACATCAAGCGACATTGCCTTAGCATTTGGCACTCCAAGCGCAAGAGCGCGCACCATTGTGTTATCAAGCCCCGAAAGCCCTAAGTGAATACCCGGATTTTCGATAAGTGCACCAAGTCTGCGGCTTGTGCATCCTGGAGCCATTTTTTCGCCAAGAATCTCAATCTCGCCCGAAGAGGGTAAGATGAGACCTGCAAGCATTTTCATGACAGTTGATTTGCCAGCACCATTGCGTCCCACAAATCCGTATATCTCACCGCTGCCTATGGTAAAACTCAAATTGTCCACTGCGCGCTTTTTGCCATAGAGCTTTGATAAGCCTACGGTTTTGATCGCTTCCATGGTTATCCCCTTTCGCATTCTTGTGCGCACGCTGGAGGTTTCTTCTTTCGTTCTCTCGAGCTGTTCATTAGCGAGAGAGTTTAATCCACTCTCTCGAGCTGTTCGCAAACAAGGTTTCGCCAACCCAAATCGCTCATCAACGGGCAGTCTTCATTTTTTGGTTCGCCCATCAATAGAAAGGCTTAAAGGCTTTCGATCAGTCCTCCAAGTGCACGCGCCTTCCGACACCTCAAGTATGCGAAATGAAGTTTCAGGAAGTTTCTGATAAGTTTTAAGAAAGTTATAAGATTGCATCAAGCAAATCTTTAAGCGTCGTTTTGGCGAGATCGTCGCGAAGTGCTTGATTGGCAGACTCGAGCTTTTCATCTAATACCGCATGAATGTTTTTCCCTACTGGACATGCAGGATTAGGAGCATCGTGGAAAGCAAAGAGAGCATCATCCACTGCCGAAACTGCATCAAATACCTCAAGTAACGTTATTTCGCTCGGGTCCTTTGCGAGAGAAGCACCCCCAACACCAGCTTCGACTTTTACCAAGCCCGCCGCTTTCAACATACCAAGCGCGCGACGAATGACTACAGGATTTACATTCACGCTTTCCGCGATGAAGTTTGATGTCACTTTCTCGTCTTGGAAGTAGGCTATACAAAGAAGGGTGTGAATCCCTACGGTGAATCGTGATGAAATTTGCATTGGTATGCCTCGTCTTTTCTATGACTTAAAAGCTGTTGTTTGCTGCTTCTTTTAATTGAAAATATCATAGCGATTTTGCGATGTAATTGAAAGTGTTACAACTTTTAAAAAACTTTCGTTGTAACTATTGACATTACAACGAATTACTGTTTAACTGTGAGCTGTCAATAGTTGTAATTATCATAGTTACAACTAATAGTGCAGCACTAATTCGCGAAACTCTTCTACAGAAAGAATTCCATCATGAAAATCGCAGTTGTATGCGCAAACGGAAAAGCAGGCAAACTTATCGTTGAAGAAGCACTCAATCGCAACATGGAAGTAACTGCCGTAGTACGCAACGAAAATAAAACCGCTGCTCCACAGGCTATCGTTAAAGATCTGTTCGAACTCAGTGCAGAAGATCTTTCTGGCTTCGATGCTGTAGTCGATGCCTTTGGCGCTTGGACCCCGAAACCCTATCCCAGCACAGCACCTCACTGAAGCATTTATGCGATATTCTTTCCGGAGCCGAAACCCGTCTTCTCGTTGTTGGTGGTGCGGGCAGCCTCTATGTGAATCCCGAACACACCGCTACCGTTTCCGAAGGTCCCGACTTCCCTGAAGCTTTCAAGCCTCTGGCGAGCGCCATGGCAAAAGCTTTGACAGACCTGCGCAAACGCAATGATATGCGCTGGACTTACCTTTCTCCTGCTGCTGATTTCCAGGCAGACGGCGAGCGTACTGGCGCTTACCTTCTTGGTGGAGAAGAGCTCATTCTTAATGATGCGGGAGAATCAATTATCAGTTATGCCGACTACGCTATTGCAATGGTTGACGAAATCGAAAAGGGCGATCATATCCAACAGCGCATCTCAGTAGTTCGCAAGTAAAACAGCGCATCTCGGTAGTTCGCAAATAATTAAATCAAAATTCACGTCGGTTGGCGTTATAACTGGAAATACGAGCTGGCGTTTAGCGCCAAATATAGACTGATCAAGTCGTCGGTTAATAGCCAAACCAAACGCCAACTGACGTGGCAAGACATTAGCCGACATAGCCAGACGGCGACACCTGGGTGACGGCACCTGGTTGGCGACACTTGGGTGACAGCACCCTTTTAGATCGAATTGGCGAATTTAAATAAAATTGGCCAGTTTAAATTGAGTCGGCCAGTTTAAAACCAATTCCCCAAACCGTTTCAATATAGGAATCAGTCCCTGTCGCTTTGAGCTTTGTCCGGATATTCGAAATATGAGTGCTTATGGCTTTTTCCTCGACAAACGATTCTTCGTGCCATGCAGCTTCATAGAGCTCTCGTTTTGTGAACACTTTACGTGGATGCCTCATTAATGCCATCACGATATCGAATTCGGTTCGAGTCAAACGAATCGGTATACCTCGAACCTCAAAACGACGTTGATTTTCATCCAAAGTCCACTCCCCGAAGGTGATTGCGCTTTCCGCTGCGTTTTCTGCTGGATTTCTTAATGTGTTTACCGATGTGCTTTTCCTTGTGTCTTTCGCTGTGTGATTTACGGTGTTTTCAGTCGTATTGCTTGCCGTGTAGTTTGTCGCGGTTTCATCTGTGCAGTTTGTTGCGCTTTTTGTTGCGTTGCTTGCTGCGTGGTTTACTGGGTTTTTTGTTGCGCGGCTTCCTGTGCCTTTTGCTGCATCATTAACTAGCGCCGATCTCCTCAGAAGCGCTTCTACACGAGCTACCAATTCATCAAGATCAAACGGCTTAACCAAGTAATCGTCGACTCCTTGTCGTAAAAGAGAAACTCGATCCACCACTTCAGCTTTCGCAGAAATCACCAAAATAGGAACATTACTCTGCGCACGAATAAACGCAACCACCTCTTCGCCAGGCATTCCAGGCAACATCAAATCGCAAATAACCAGATCAAAGGAGTAGGTTGAAGGTTCCGCCTGCAAAAGGAGGCGCGCTTCAGTTCCCGAATACGCCGAAACGCATTCATAGCCCTCGCCTTTAAGAGTGGAACACACCACGTCATTGATTGCCGCATCGTCTTCTATAACCAAAATTGCACAACATTTGAGATTCATGTGTGTTCGCTTTCTCTTTTATGTGAGTTTTCCCCTATAGCCTAATACATAAGCCTGCAAACCGACAAAGATGGAGTCGCTTATGAGTATCACGTTCAGTCACAAATCGGCTTTGGAGCTCTACCGCTCGCCTTTCATACTTGAGGTTCTTCCTTACTACCGCAAAACCGATAATCAGCTTGAGCGAAAGAACTATACACCCAGGCGCGTTGCGTTAAGCCGATGTTCAGCTCCAACGAAAACCGAAATTAGAGCGCTCACGTCGCTGTCGCTTGCATCGCAAGCGCCCCAGGCATCCTTCGCGTCGCCGGTGTTTTCGTCGCAAGCAGATTCGCCTCAAACGCCATCCTCGGCGTTTTCAACCCTAGAGCACCAGATGCCACCCTCATCGCTTCTGCAGCAAAGAGCTCTAGCAACCCTCGCGTCGCTGTCGCTTCCATCGCAAGCGCTTTCGCCCCAGGCGCCGTTCACGTCGCCGGTGCTTTCGTCGCAAGCGCCTTCACCCCAGCCATCCCGCTCATCTCTTTCACCCCAAGATCCACCTAATCGCGTTCCGTCATCCATTCGAAACTCGTTACCTTTCCATTTTTCACTTCCCATCCACTGTTTGGTTGACGATAGCAACAAAAGAAGAGCGATCAAAAACCTTACTTGTCACGTAAAATGCAATCCGCCTGATGTCATACCTTTGCCAAAGCTAACCGAAAAAATGAAAGATTCCTTTGCGGCGACCCTGAATTCGATGCAAAGCAAGAATCTCGACTCCTTTTCGAACATTGCGCGTTCGGATGCCGCGCTGAATCTCAAATTTTCCGCTAGCAGCACCCCTTCGGCTAAAACGCAAAATCAAAACTTCATCAACAGAACTTACTGCCTTATTCCTCCGGAATATCTTTTTCTTCAGATGGCAGAAACAATGAATTTTCTCGATCTTTTGCTGCTGGGTTTTGAGCTTTGCGGAACTTATTTTTCTGGTCAAGGCATAGATGTTTTCGCCAGCACTTCGACCGCTTCACTAAGGCATAAACCTTTTACACGAGCAAATAAAGTCGCACGATTTCTCGATTCGGATGTCGCTTCTCAAACAAAAGGAATAGCACAAGCCACGCAAGCTTCGAAGTTTCTGCTGGATAATTCGGATTCGCCCAGAGAGTCCGCCCTAGCACTCATGTTGACCCTGCCTCGTCGTCTAGGAGGATATGCGCTCCCCCGACCGTTGCTAAATCAACGCATCAATATCCCTCGAAGCAGCTCTCAATTAATTCGCAACGATCATTTTAGGTGCGATCTTCTTTGGCCAAAGGAAGGTCTTGCCATTGAATATGACAGCGATCTTCATCACGTCGGCGCGCAGAAAATCGCGAAGGACGCTTCTAGACGTGATGCGCTGGCGCTCCTCGGGATTCAGGTAATCACGGTAACCAACAAGCAATTCGCCAGCATGAACGAAATGGATAAAGTCGCCCATGCCGTTGCAAAAACTTTAGGAATTAGACAGAGAAACGAAAAACGCTATAACTATCAGACGAGAAAAATTCAACTTTTGCAGCAGCTGCAATAGCGTCAGAGGAAATTCGGCTTTTACAGGAACTGCAATTGTGTCAAAGGGAAGTCATCTTTTACAGGAGCTGCAATTGTGTCACAGGTAATTCAACTTTTACAGGAGCTGCAATTGTGTCAGAGGTTTTGCTTTACATGTCTGCCGCGTGCATCTGTCGCGTGCGTCTACCACGTGCATCTGCCGTGCGCATCTGTCGTGCGCGTCTACCACGTGCGTCCGCCACATTTTTGGGAGTAATGCATCTTTGTGTTCTCAAAAGTCGAATCCTGCCACATTATCCTGTCTCATGTATAAAATATTTCAAATTACAGAAAGCAGAATAGAGATAGCCACATTTTTATCACTGATTTCTAATTCCATAATCGAAATTCGCCACATTTTGGCAAGCTATGCACAGATTTGAACCCCTCGTGGAAAAACAAAGCAAACACATTAATGCATACAAGGACTTTTTGTGGCAAAACTAAAGAAATAGTGTCCACGGTGCAAGAACTAGAAAAATGAGACTGCCAACAAATCCGCTGAAAACCTCTATTGGTTCAAAGACTAGTTTGGATTTTGGGAGGCAGTTGAAAAAGATTAGTTCAAGGAAGAATTGGCTTGAAAAGGGCTAGTTTGGAGAAAGTTTAGTTTAAAGAAAGCTAGCTTAGAGGGGATTATTTTGGGAGAGGTCGGTTTGAAGAAAGATTGATTTGAAGAAGACTAGTTCGAAAGAAGACTGGTCTAGAGAGGACTAGTTTGTAGGAAGCTAGTTAAGGATACTAGTTTGAAGGAAGCCAGTTTGGAAAAGCTGATTAAAAGCTAGTTAAGGATGCCAGTTTGAAAAAGGATTAGTTTGAAGAAAGTGAAGAAAGTTGGTTGATGAGGAGAATTAGTTTGGTGGTCTCAATCAAGAAAACCGACTAAGACCACCAAGAAACACGTTTATGCGAAATAGCTCACGCCACCCTCGCAATTACACGAAGCAATTCACGCCAGATGCACGTTCATGCGAAACAATTCACGCCACCTATACGATTACGTGAAGCAATTCGTGCCACCTTCACGATTACACGAAGTAGCTCGCGTCACCTACACGATTACGCGAAGTAATTCACGCCACCTTCAAAAATGGGCTGATATAAAGTGCCGGGAACATTTTTATACAAACCATTGCCGCTTCGTTCGCTATGGCCCATCTTGCCAAATACTCTGCCATCAGGGCTGGTAGCACCCTCGATTGCCAAAACCGAAGCACTCGGGTTAACCGCCCAATCCATAGAAGGATTGCCTGTCTCATCAACATACTGCGTCGCGATCTGACCAGCAGCTTTCATGCGATCAAGAACCTCGGAATTTGCCACAAAGCGTCCCTCACCATTACTGATAGCAACAGTATGTATATCGCCCACCTTGCAGCAGGAAAGCCAAGGAGACAAACTCGAAGCAACACGAGTACGCACCAAGCGACTTTGATGACGGCCAATCTCATTAAAAGTGAGCGTTGGTGCCTCTGCTGTAGCAGGAACAATATCGCCATAAGGCACGAGACCCAGTTTTACCAACGCTTGGAAACCATTGCAAATGCCCAGCATCAAACCATCGCGATTCTGCAGCAAATCACGCACCGCTTCAGTTACCTCTGGAGCACGGAAGAACGCCGTGATGAACTTCGCAGAACCATCAGGCTCGTCACCGCCAGAAAAACCACCCGGCAGCATAACAATCTGCGAATCATTAATGGCCTTCACTAAAGCTTGCGTACTTTCGATAACAGCATTAGGCGTAAGGTTATTGATTACCAGAACCTCAGGTACCGCCCCTACGCGCTCAAACGCATGCGCCGTATCGTACTCGCAATTCGTACCTGGGAAAACAGGAATAACGACACGAGGTTTCGCGAACTTCTCGTCGCAAATCAATGGCAACTTTTCAGACCAGCTAATCTGCTCCACCTGATTATCTGCATGGCGATAAGGGAATACGGATTCAATGCCGTCCTCCCAAGCTTCCTGAAGCTGCGCCATATCAAGCGCTTCACCGAACGCTTCAAATACATAAGAATCGATGGTTTCACCCAGTTCAGTGACGCTCACTAAATCTGATGCTTTAGCGAGAATTACAGAAAGATCAGCGCCTTCAGCTAACTCAACCACAAAGCTGCCATACGCAAGCGTAAACAAGTCGTCCAGCTCAGCGGTGCCTGTTTGGACATCAACGCCCGCGTCGCTCGCGCCTGAACCAGCGCCCACACCAGCAAGCTTCAAGCCGATGCCGTTACCGACACACATCTTGAACAAAGTTTCTGCCATGCAGCCATAGCCAGGTGTCGCAGCTGCAGCTATTGAGCCTTCCCCGATCAAACGCTCCATCAAATCGAACGTCGCATTCAAGCCCTCGACATCGGGAACAAGCGAATCCTCATCATAGAAGCGCGGAGCGATACAAAGCACACGACTGCCCGCCTTCTTAAACTCGGGAGACACAACACGATCGATCGATCCCGTAGAAACAGCAAAGCTAATGAGCGTCGGAGGAACGTCCAGATCCTCAAAGCTACCTGACATAGAATCCTTACCGCCGATAGCGCCGATCTTCAAATCGATCTGAGCCATCAATGCGCCCAATACCGAAGCAGCGGGTTTACCCCAACGAGCAGGTTCATTGCGCAAACGCTCGAAATACTCCTGGAAAGACAGGTAAGCTGCATCACGCGTAAAACCCGTTGCCACCAGGCGCGCAACGCTTTCCACTACCGCAAGATAGGCGCCCTTAAATTGATTCTTTTCCGAAAGATAAGGATTGAAGCCCCAAGCCATAGCGCTTGCCGTAGTAGTTTCTCCCTCTACTGGGAACTTTGAAACCATTGCCTGCGCGGGGGTCAATTGATTCTTGCCGCCATAAGGCATCAAAACAGTTGCCGCACCGATAGTGGAGTCAAAGCGCTCACCCAACCCCTTGTTGGAGCACACGTTTAAGTCGGTTACGAGCGATTGCATGCGCTCTGACAACGTAGAGCCCTCCCATTGAGGTTGATATGTTTCAGACTGAAGCACTTTCACATCTTGATGCTTAGGCGCACCATTTGATGCTAGGAATTCACGACTTACATCAACAATCGCGTCTCCATTCCACTCCATACGAAGACGCTTTTCCTCGGTTACCGTAGCAACAACGGTAGCTTCCAAATTTTCCTCATGAGCGTAGCCGATAAATTCATCCACATCTTCTGCCGCAAGCGCAACAGACATACGCTCCTGACTTTCAGAAATCGCGAGCTCAGTGCCATCAAGACCTTCGTACTTCTTTGGAACTTGATTAAGATCAATCAGCAGACCATCGCACAACTCGCCAATGGAAACCGAAACGCCGCCAGCACCAAAGTCGTTGCAGCGCTTAATTAAGCGGCAAGCTTCGCCACGACGGAATAAGCGCTGAATTTTACGTTCAACAGGAGCATTACCCTTCTGAACTTCCGCACCCGAAGTTTCGATGCTTTCAACATTCTGTGTCTTTGACGATCCCGTTGCGCCACCAATACCATCGCGACCAGTACGACCACCAAGAAGAATAATCTTGTCGCCCGGAGCGGGCTCTTCGCGACGAACATGATCAGCAGGCGTTGCACCAACTACCGCGCCAACCTCCATACGCTTCGCAACATATCCAGGGTGATAAAGTTCATGTACCTGACCTGTTGCCAAACCAATCTGGTTGCCATAGGACGAATAACCCGCTGCAGCAGTGGTTACCAACTTACGCTGGGGAAGTTTACCTTCGAGCGTCTCCGAAACAGGAACAGTCGGATCGCCTGCGCCCGTCACACGCATTGCCTGATAGACATAGCTACGACCCGACAAAGGATCGCGAATCGCACCACCAACGCAGGTAGCTGCGCCGCCAAAGGGCTCAATCTCGGTAGGATGATTGTGAGTTTCATTCTTGAACAAGAACAGCCAATCCTGCTCTTCTCCGTTTACATCCACCTTGCACTTTACCGTGCATGCATTGACTTCTTCGGATTCATCCAGATTCTGCAAACCACCATGAGCACGCAAATACTTAGCGCCGATGGTTCCCATATCCATCAAGCACACCGGTTTATGTTCGCGCCCTAACTCGGCACGCATTGCTAAATACTTTTCAAAGGCAAGCTTGACCACTTCGTCGTCAATTTCAACGTTGGTAAGTTCCGTACCGAACGTAGTGTGGCGACAATGGTCAGACCAATACGTATCCACAACTTTAATCTCGGTAATGGTAGGATTGCGCTTTTCGGTTTCGCGGAAATACTTCTGGAAAAACGTAATATCTGCCAAGTCCATTGCAAGACCGCGGTCGGATAAGAATTGCGCAAGGCCCGCTTCGTCAAGGTCGATAAATCCTTCAACCACTTCAACTGGCTGAGGTTCAGGAATCTGCATAGCAAGCGTATCACGCAGCGCCAACGAAGCCTCACGCGATTCAATAGGGTTGATTACGTAATGCTTAATGGCTTCAAGCGCCTCATCCGAAAGGGAGCCCTCGAGCACATAAATCTTCACAGAACGAACCGTGGGGCGCTCCCCTTGAGAAATGAGCTGAATACATTCGCTCGCAGAATCGGCGCGCTGGTCGAATTGACCCGGAAGCGGCTCCACTGCAAAAAGCGAAACACCTTCGGGTACTTCGAGAACGCCTTCGCCGCTACCTGCCGCTCCCATTAAGACGCCATCAACGGGAAGCTCAAAAGAAGCTTTATCTACTTGAGGTTCACTAAATACCGTAGGAACACACTGATTAAACAGCTCATCTGTGATGCCCTCAACGTCATACATATTTATGATGCGCAATTTGATTGCCTGAGGCAGTCCTTCGGTTATAACCGTATGCAACTCTTGCAGAAGTTGCTGCGCCTCAACGTCGAAACCGGGCTTCTTCTCAACATAGATGCGAGAGACCATGAATCCTACCCTTCGTAGTGGAAATGATAGTTAAAACAGACGTCTCTATGATACGACACCCGAAGCCTTTTTCGGGTAAGGGTTCTTAAGAGTTTTATACTTCATGAAGGCTCATTTACTTATCTACCTTTATAATCGCTGACATGGAAAAAGCACTCTTAGACATAGCAGAACAACTCAAAACGATTGAATATCTAGACGACAAGGCTTTAACAAAAGTTATCAATCGCAACAATAAACGCATCTTAGAAGAGGGACGCGCTCGGGCGGCTGCTGAAGAAGGGCGTGCTCGAACAGCTACGACGGCTGATGCGGGGAGCGCTCGGGCGGCGACTGAAGAGAGTCGCGCTCGCACAGCAACGGCGGCTACAACGCCAGCGGATCGCGAACCAGCAACAGTATCTACAGCGCCAGCGGATCGCGAACCAACCCCTCAAACCCTCGATAAGACCGGCGCGAAAATCAACCCTGCGCGCCCCTTATCGAAACGCCATCTTATTGCCTACTACCTTGATGTTAAACGCAACGATCCCGAACATTGGGCGCGTTGGAATTTCACCGAAGAGCAGCAACGTCGAATTGAACGCACCCTTCAGATGAAACCTCGCCGTACTGCATCTGGCGTTGCCACTATTACCGTACTTACGAAACCCTGGAAATGTTCGAGCGATTGCTTATATTGCCCGAACGATCTTCGTATGCCAAAAAGCTATTTATCCGACGAACCAGCATGCCAAAGAGCAGAGCGCACCTTTTTCGATCCCTACCTCCAGGTAGCGGCACGCCTAAAGGCGCTCACCGAGATGGGTCATATCACCGATAAAGTGGAACTCATTATTCTTGGTGGCACTTGGAGCGATTATCCTCTTGCTTACCAAATTTGGTTTGTTCGCGAACTGTTTCGTGCTCTTAACGACGGTTCAAAAGCTCAAAATAACATTGCTGAACGACGCACGCAGTATGAGCATGCTGGAATTTCGAACGATGTGGCAACCCTCAAAAAGCAAGTTGCTCCCCTGCAGGAGCGCATAGCTAACCAAGAGCTATCCTACAACCGAGCATTCGACCTCCACTACGCCACCAGTAAAGCTTGGAAAACCGTTGCGACTTGGCAATCGGCCGCCTGGAAAGAGCTTGAGGCCGAACATCACACAAACGAAACAGCCCACCATCGCGTGGTAGGACTGGTAATAGAAACACGCCCCGAGAGAATCACCCCGCACCATGCCTACACGCTTCGTCGTTTAGGGTGCACTAAGGTACAAATGGGAATACAGAGCCTCGACGAACACGTACGCAAGCAAAACAATCGGCCCACTACCAACGCCCAAATTCAAAGCGCTTTTGAAACACTTCGTTTGTTTGGCTTTAAAACCCATATTCACGCCATGGTCAATCTCTTAGGAGCAACACCCGAATCGGATAAACAAGACTATCTGCACCTCGTTGAAGGCAAGCCATTTCAGCCAGACGAAATAAAGCTCTACCCCTGCGTTCTTGTGGATGGAACGGGCCTTTGCGCGCATTACCAGAACCACACCTGGAAGCCTTATTCGGAAGAGGAGTTAATCGAGGTACTGGTAGCTGATACGTGCGCAACTCCTGCTTTTACTCGCATTTCTCGAATGATCCGAGATATCTCTGCGCCCGATATTGTCGCGGGAAACAAGAAGGTTAATCTGCGCCAATTAGTCGAAAACCGTATCGACACCGAAAAGCTGACGACCAAAGAAATTCGTCATCGCGAAGTTAGCTTGGCAGATACCGATCCAAGCGCTCTTCGATTCGAAATCGTAAGCTACGAAACCACAGTCACCACAGAATACTTCCTTCAATGGGTAACTCCCAAAGGAAAAATTGCTGGTTTTTTGCGCCTCTCGCTCCCTCATCAAGGTGCCCTCAACGCCCTTGCTGCTGCCTTACCAGAATCCCCTCTCGCCGAAGGAGAGGCGATGATTCGCGAAGTGCACGTTTATGGTCGTGTCGCCAAGCTAGCTAAGCAGGGCGCAGGTGCCCAGCATCACGGTCTAGGAACTCAGCTGGTAGAAAAAGCTTGCGAAATTGCTTCTCGAAGTGGTTATACTCACCTCAACGTGATCAGCGCAATTGGGACGCGCGGCTATTATCGAAAACTGCTCTTTTACGATAACGGCTTGTATCAACAGCGCCGCCTTCGTCAATAGCGCCCACTTTGTTCGACGGCGCGCATGCTTACAAGCTTACAGACGCACGTTTGTTTGCAAGCCTTGTGGTTTTAACGGTTAGGCAAATTCAAGCAACGAAGCCCCTCTAATTGACGTAGTATTGTCTCCGAAAACAAACAAGGAGACACACTATGACACTTTATTCTTCTCGTGATGAAATTAGCGAACAATACCGTTGGGACCTAACCAGCATCTTTGAAACCGATGAAGCATTTTTAGCTGCTCTCGAGAAAGCAAAAAAGTATCCCGAAAAATACCTCGCATTTAAGGGACGTATTTCGCAAGCACCTGAAACGCTTCTTGAATACCTCCAATTCGATGACGAAGTGAGCATCGAGCTAAGCAAGCTTATCAATTACGCAAACCGCAAAGCAGACGAAGACACCCGCGCGAGCCTTTATCAGGACTATTCCAGTCAAGTTATGTCGCTTTATGTCAGCATATCAAGCGCTTGCTCTTGGTTTGCCTCCGAGCTTTTATCGCTTAGCGAAACCCGCATGGACGATTTTTATCAACAGTGTCCTGATTTGGAACTCTATCGTCGCACCCTTGATGTCATCTTTCGTCGCCGCGCCCACGTGCTCAGTCCTGCAGAAGAGCAATTACTCGCAAGCGCAGGAGATATGGCAAGTCAGCCTGAAAAGGTATTTTCTTTGCTTAACGATGCCGACCTCACGTTCGAAGATGCCCTCGATTCAAAAGGCGATGCACATCAAGTTACCCACGGAAGCTATGTTCCTTTAATGATGTCTACCGACAAAACCTTGCGCGAAAATGCTTACCATTCGCTCTATGCAACGTACAAACAATTCCGTAACACCTTTGCCGCAACGCTCGGTGCTCAAAACAAGCAACTCAAGTTTTATTCCGACGCGCGAAAATATCCCTCCATGCTTGCAAGCGCGCTCGATGGCAACGAGGTGCCCACTGAGGTATATACGAATTTGATTGAAGCCGTCCACGAAAACTTCGCCGCGCTTCACAAATATGTTGCCTTAAGAAAAGAGTTACTCGAGGTTGAAGAGCTTCATTTTTCCGATTTATATGTGCCAATCGTAGATGATATCGACCTAACGTTTACCTACGAAGAAGCATGCGAGATCATCCTTGAAGCACTTAAGCCTCTCGGCGAAGATTACCTTTCCCTTGTTCGTAAGGGTCTTTCTGAACGCTGGGTTGATGTATACGAAACACCAGGAAAGCGCAGTGGTGCCTATTCTGCCGGCGGATTCGGCATGCATCCCGTTATCCTTATGAACTTCCAGGGTAAGCTGGATGATGTCTTCACCCTTATTCATGAGATGGGCCACTCTATTCACACCTATCTCTCGTGCAAAAACCAGCCCAGTTGCTATTCCGATTACGTAATCTTTGTTGCTGAAGTTGCTTCAACCTGTAACGAAGCGCTTCTCACCCATTATTTCTTAGAGCATGCGAAAAACGAACGTGAGCGCGCATACTTCCTTAATCACTTTTTGGAGCAATTCCGCGCAACGCTCTATCGTCAGACCATGTTTGCAGAATTCGAACTCAAAGTAAGCGAACTTACCGCACAAGGAGCAGGAATTACTGCAGATGCTCTCTGTGAGATTTACCGCAAATTGAATGAGGACTATTTTGGAAGCTCTATTGTGGTTGATGATGAAATCGCTCTCGAATGGGCACGCATTCCGCATTTTTATTACTGCTTCTATGTCTATCAGTATGCAACGGGCTTCGCAGCTGCTATCGCACTTTCGCAGCGTATTTTAGAAGGCGGCACTCAGGAACGTGACGACTACCTGAACTTCTTAAAAGGTGGTAGCTCTAAGCCGCCTATTGAGCTTCTTCGTGGAGCAGGCGTAGATATGATGAGTACGCTTCCTATAACGAAAGCTCTTGCTCAATTCGATGAAATGATTGATGAAATGGCGGATGTTTGCCATGCGCTCAAGCGGGAAAAGGGTGCGGTGTCCAGCGATGCGGCAGCTCGATCTGAAGGCGACGCGTCATCCGACGGTGCGACATCCCAGCCCGCAGCCGACACGGTGTCCAGCGATACGGCATTTCAGCCTACAGCAGACGCGTCATTACAAGTTGACGCGATGCCCATCGATGCGGCATCCCAGTCTGTTCCTGATGCAAGCACAAACCACTTCACCAACTTCACTGTCGAAGAACTTGGAGCATCACTTGCCAAAATGGAAGGAATTTTTGTTTTGGCAACCACCAACGAAGACGGAAGCCCCGATGCTGCGATCTTCGTACCGCGCCTACTCGATAAGACTCACCTTATTATGTTCTTGGCACCGAATCGAACCCGCCAAAACCTCGAGCGGACAGGCCAAGCGTGGGGTGTTTATGAAGTTACCCATGCAGATGCCACCGAAAAGCAACAGCGTTACGCTGGAGCGCGTATGAAGCTTTCCTTAGTAAAGCCTGAAGGAGAAACCGCTGAAGAGTTCGCACAAGCTACGGCACATTTCTCTTCGGTAAATCCCGCTGCCCTCGTGCTACGCATTGAGCAACTTATTGCCTTAGGGTAACGGCAGGAAAATCGATGAACGAAACAACGCTTGGTATTCTCATAGCCTTAACCCTGCCCCTCCTAGGCACAACCGTTGGCTCTGCGTTTGCTTTCTTTTTGAAAAAAGAAATGAACGACCTGCTGCAAAAAGTCTTATTAGGCTTTGCAGCAGGCGTTATGATTGCGGCATCTATTTGGAGTCTCTTGATGCCCGCTATTGAGATGGCCGAAGAACAGCAAGTTGTCGGCTGGGTGCCTGCCGCTCTAGGATTTCTTCTTGGTATGGGCTTTCTCCTGCTCTTCGATCATTTTCTACCTCATCAGCATATCGACAGCGCAGAGCCAGAAGGGCTTAAAAGCACAATGAAACGCCCTACTATGCTCATCTTTGCGGTAGCTCTTCACAACCTACCCGAAGGCATGGCAGTAGGCGTTGTTCTGGCGGGTTTTCTTACCGGGGAAGCAAGCATTACCCTTGCAGGAGTTGTGGCACTTACCGTGGGTATCGCGATACAAAACGTTCCTGAAGGGGCTATTATTTCTACCCCTCTTCTGTCTTGCGGACTCTCGCGCAAAAAATCTTTCCTGTATGGATTCCTCTCTGGAGTGGTGGAACCCCTCGGCGCGCTTCTCATGATTGCCTTTATAGGAACAATGACCCCCGCGCTTCCCTACATTCTTGCCTTCGCCGCAGGAGCAATGATGTACGTGGTAGTAGAAGAGCTTATCCCTGAAACGCAAAGCGGCAAACACACCAATGTTGGTGCAATTGCACTTGCTTTCGGATTTGTTCTGATGATGATTCTTGATACGGCGCTCGGGTAAAGTTCGCGAAGATTCGCAAACTGGCCAAAAACGTAAACTAGCCGAAAACGCGCCTTACAGAAAACGCACGTGCATGCTTTTATCTTTGTAATGCGGATGATGCTTAACGAAACGCCAACGGCAAATGCGCGTGATGATAAGCGCAAGCACTCCCACTATTAAGAAAGGCACCGTGATCTCAAGAACGGGGACGTTTGACTCGAGAAAAGCATACGCACTGGCAAGAAGGAAAAATGCGGAAATAATAAGGGAAATTACGGTAAAGAACTGGATGAGCACCTCTTTTGCTTTTGTTGGCGAATGCATCCAAGACACCACAAAATAGATGACAATCGCTAAAATAATAAGAACGATCACCAAAGGCAAAGATTGTAGCATCCGAACTAGAAGACCCATGTTTAATCCCTTACTGTCTTTTTACCCTACTATCATACCGTTTTCGGTGCCTATTCTTCATTACAAGAAGACAACTTCGCACTATCTCCCCGCGAACCGCTTCTTCAACCCCGCGAAACCCAGCTTCGGTGTTTCATCTCGCGCTTTTAAAGTCCCCGACTTTGCAAAACTTCGCCTCCGCAATAAACCTGGTCTAGCAAACTTCCGCCCTTTGCAAAACTTAATCCCCGCGAAACCCAGCTTCGGCAAAGCAAGAGCGCTATTCATTAATTCACCAATTCCAATGCGCAAAACGCATGATATTTCTCCTGCAGAATAGCGTAGTATCAATACCGTATCTAAACCTCATTATTTCGGGAGTATCGCATGTCAAAAACTCCTCACTCGATATCAACAACAGGAAATAGTGAAAACCTTTCTCGATCAAACTTGAACAAACCCAAGCACGATCGCCGATACAGCTACCTTATGATGATCGCGCATCTTTGCGATGACTTGAACCAAGGCGCCTTAGTTGCCGTAATCCCTTTTTTGGTCCTGCATAACGGTTATTCCTACGCTGAAGTTACAGCGCTTCTCTTGGCATCCAACGCAGCATCTGCCATTATTCAGCCTCTCTTCGGATGGCTCGGCGACAAAAAGCCGCGTCCTTGGCTTATGGCGGCAGGCATCTTCCTTGCAGGTATCGGCATGGCAGGAGTGGGAGTACTGCCGAACTATCCGCTAATTATGGCATCAGCCATGTTAAGTGGTATTGGCGTTGCAATGTTCCATCCTGAAGGAGGTCGCTTAGGAAATCTAACCGCAGGCGAGCAAAAAGGCAAAGGAATGAGTATTTTCGCCGTAGGAGGAAAGCTCGGTTTTACCTTTGGACCCTTAGTTGCCACCGCGGCTATTACCTTATGGGGTCTTCCCGGTACGCTTATTTTTATTATTCCGTCCACCCTCTGTGCCGCCATACTGCTCTCTCAAAATAAAGCATTGCTGAGTTATAGCAACCCCGATAAGCAGTCTAGCGACGATAGCCTCTACCAGGACAATTGGGTAGGATTCGGATTCGTTATGGGCGCTATCTCTTGTCGCTCCATTATGTATTATGCGTTCCTGTCGTTTATCCCCTTGTTCTTGGTGTATAACTTGGGGCAAGAAGAAGCATTTGCTTCATCGGTTATTTCGCTTTTTGCTTTAGTATGCGCCGTCGGAACTATCGCCTCGGGATGGGCGGGACAGCTGCTTGGAGCAAAGAAGCTCATTATCGTGTCCTACGCCTGCGTTGCAATCGAGGTGGTCATCTTTGCCTTCAATGGTTCGCTTATCGTAGCACTCATTCTCATTGCGCTTCTTGCTCTTACCTGCGACATTTCCTATCCTTCGGCAGTCGCAATGGGACAGAGCTTTGTTCCCCATCACTTAGGAATGGCATCAGGCCTGTCATTTGGCGTAATGGTCTGCATTGGTGGATTAATGACTCCCGTTTTTGGCCTCATAGGCGACTATTTTGGACTTCAGGTCGTCATGCTTTGTGTTACTGCAATTGCTCTTTTGGGAATCATTATTACCCTTTTCATCCCAAAGAACAGACCGATGAGATAAACGTTTCTGCCTATCGCTCAAAAAATCTGGTTTTCCATAAACCAGATCCATTGCCCAAAATTTTCGGTTTTTGAGGCGTTTTGACAAGTAGCTCGAATCCGCCCTTGGGTGCTTCGCTTTTGACCTTTTCGCGTTTTCAAAGTTGCTGATTTTTAGCAGATCGGTGTAGAAAATGACGGTTGTGCACGATTTTTCTGCCAAAAAAGGAGGCAATAAAGCTTTTTTGATGGTCAAATATCTCAATTAGGGTAGTAAATAAGCTTCAAATTGCCCGTATTACCTCTCAAGCGAACGCACAACCGCCTTTTTCTGCACCGACCTGTCAATTTTTAAGAAGTTTAACGTAGGTAACTCTAAGATCCGTATTGGTAGCTCGAAGAACCCGAGTCCGTAGTCCCCGATCCTGAGCCTGAACTTGATCCCGAACCCGAAGATCCAGAGCCCGTATTTGAGCCACCGCCTGTCTGTCCGCTATCCGAGCTGCCCGACCCCGTTCCCGATCCAGAACCAGAGCCCGAGCCGCCAGTGGTATCCGACCCTCCAGAGGTTCCCGAATTATTCGAACCTCCCGTTGTGTTTGAATCGCCTGTCGAACCCTGATCGTTCGTGCTTCCAGAACCCTGCGTTGTTTCATCATTAGAAGAAGTTGTATTATCCGAAGACGAATCAGAGGTAGAAGCACTTCCTTCTCTGTTCTGATCGGAAGAATCAGCAGCGCTGCTGGAATGTGATGAGTGACTTTGGCTGGTAATTGAAGGCAAAATTGGATCAGTTTTTGTCCCAATGCCTTCACCTTGTGTAGCAAAGGTAATCACGCACGCGCAAATTACAATCGCAACCAGAGAAGAAACAACCGAAACAATTAAAACCTGACGCTGTACTTTTGCCTTTCTACTGCGTCGTGCATGCGCGCGTTTAAGAGCAGGATCTTCACCTTGGTTATAAGAAGAAGCGTAGCGAATGTCATTCGCATTCATCACTCGAGTTGCATCGGAAATCGCTGAGGTTTCCATCGGCGAAGTAAGCGGCTGTCCTCCGCCTTCGTCCACCTGCGCCTTCTTGCTAGCAGCTGCTTCACCTGAAATATCGTCAGACCCACTCAAGAGTGTTGTGGAGCTTGCATCACGCAATTTATCTGCAGAAGCCGAAAGTGCTTTCTTGTATACCTGTGATGAAACGGCAGAAATTACCGAACCAATCGCAGCACCAATGAGCGATCCGGCAACACCAATAACAGAAGAAAGCAAGAATACCGTCGCGGCAGCTAGCGCACCAGCAATGACCTGCGCCATCGATAGGTCGTCAAACAGTCCACGGAAAAACCCTTGCGATTTTCCCGTACCCACCGACGGCGCCGCCTGTTCAGGAGAAATTTGGATAGTAGTGTCATCAATAGAAGATTTTTTTGCTTCGTTTTGCTCAGATTGCGCGTTCTGATTTCCCACTTGGGTGGGCTTGTTCCCCGCCTCTGCAGGCTGATTTCCCGCTTGCGCTATCTGCTTATTAGTTTGTGTAGTCTGTTTATTAGAGTCTGTCACCAAAGTGCCTCCTTTGCTCTATCAAGCTATCAAGCACTCGGAAAATCTTAAAGAGCATCCACTTACTCTTCACTCATTCTTAATTTCTTCGTCACGGAAACACAACTAAAAAAGCATGACTGCCAAAACACTCATCGCTATGACGCCTGCTATAACGGTTACTACATTAGCCAAGCCAGCTAAGCCCTCGTCACCTTTAAGCCACATGGTGAACACAGGACCCAAGCCTGCAGCGGGTGCCCACAACATTGCCGCAACGACCAGGCGTGTTTCGTAATCAAACGGCAGCAGCATAAACACCGCAACACAAAGAAGACCCGACAAGACAAAGCGGCATAAAACGATACGAACCAACTGGCCAATCTTGCTGTGATCAATAGAAAAATTGACCATCAAGCCCAAAAGCAACATGGCAAGAAACGAATTTGCCTCCGCAATTGGCTGAATAAACGTAGCTGCCTGTTCGGGAATTTGCACTCCCGCTACAGCAAGAATTACCAATAACGCATACAGATCGAACGGAACAGACTTTATAAGGCGCTGCAAAGCCAATAAAATTCGCCCTGCCAGAGAGGTGCCCTTCTCCACCAGAGCGCTTGTGAATGGATAGATGCCACCGTTAGTCATAAGCGCATTTCCAGCATCAAAAAGACAAATCGCGACGATAGTGTGCGAAGGAAACATCGTCATAGCAAAAGGCAGCACGAAATTACCAATGTTGTATCCCGATATGTTGCACATCATGAAGACCTTATGATCACGATCTTCACGCCAGGTAATCAGCATGGCAACAAACCAAGGAATAAAACAGCATAAAAAGCCGACGCCCACCAGCATAATGAGCGAGGGATTAAATTCCGACGTTACAAAGGCATAAAAGATCGCGCAAGGAACCGTGATATTGAACACGATCTTGGACAATATATCGATAAATACATGAGGAATTTTGATAATACGAGGCATCACCACCCCTAGGATGATGATAGTGGTCAAAGAAGCTACTGTTATAAGCGCATTTTCCATACTTGTGATGATAACGCTTTATGAACCTGTTCAATTCCTTCAAATTTTGTTATGAACTATTTCAAACTAAGTACTCGTTGAGCGTTTTTCTTAATAACAGCAGCTAGATGGCACGAATCCTGGTTCCGCAATTCAGCTAACAGATGAAAGGTTTCCTGCAGCTCTTCCTGCACCTGCTCAAAAGAGCAAGAAGTTATCGGAATTGCTTCATCTTGAATGGGAACATGAGGCGCATCGGTTTCAAGAAGGAGACGATCCTCCGGTATTGCTTTTACGTATTCTTTTCCTCGTTTAGATGAAAGCATTCGCTTACTTATCGAAAAGTAACAATCACTCTCGATTGCCTGCATAAGGTCTTGCGACGACCCTGAAAACCAATGAAAAATACCCGTGCAGCAGGACAACACCTTAGTTTGCTTAAAGAGATCAAACATTTCCGAATACGCTTGCACACAATGAAGAGACAAAACGAAACCGCCCCAATCGGCGCAACGACGAAAGATAAAGGAAAGCGCTTCCTTTTGATTTTCAGCAGTGTGAAGATGAAGACGAGAAAAGTCTAGCCCTACTTCCCCAATAACTTTCGTCCCAGAAAAGGCCCCATCAAAGTCGTTGAGTAGTTGATTAACGTTTTCCTTATCTTCAGGAATCCACCAAGGATGAATGCCTAAACCCGGATGAACAAAAGTAAAGCGTTTGCTGCTTGCTCCCTTCGCATGCTGACGAGAAAGCACTTCGGACGACGTTTCGGGCAACACCGCGGGAGATACTTTAGACACTTCGGACGACACCGCCGCCGACACTTCAGGCAACCCTTCGGACAACGCCCCAGACAACCGAAGATAATCCCGAGGAGTTACACTGGCAGCCAACACATGCGCCTGTGCTTTTTCCGCTTCGTGGGCAAATTGACAAGAGTTACTCATAAAACCCACATGGCAATGCATATCATCAAAGACACTTTCAGTTAATGACATTCTTTACCCTTTCGTCAATTCATCTCCTTCATCCTAACGCAACAATGAAGTAATTTGTTAGTGTGTAGATGTTCGCAGAATCGTGCTGTTAGGGGGAGCTCGTGGCTGCAAAGTATCTTGACCAATACAATTACGGCAAAATGGAACAACTCTTTCCGGGGATCTATCGTGTGCCTGTTCCTTTACCCGATAATCCTTTGGAGTTTTTAAATTCCTACTTCATACTCAGTGAAGACAAAACCACCATAATCGATGTAGGTTTCGATCATCCCGACTGTGAAGCCGCACTTGAAAATGCGCTTCATGCCTTAGGGCGTGACTGGGAATCGGTTGAAATAGTCCTTACCCACTCTCATCCCGACCACACCAGCAATCTTGATCGCATTTGGCGTCGCTGGATGCGAATTTATGCCAACATGCATTCATTTCAAGAAGTGCAAAACCTTATGAACATCCAATCTCCCGTCTTTAATCCCCTGATCGGGCATCTTCTTCGTCCCGATAAGGTATATGGACGAAGCATGCAAAAACGCGATGCCAACACCTATCGGGTAAGCGCTGAATTGTTGCCTCTTAAAAATCAACCCGACTTGTTCTACTTAGCTGATGGCGATGTCTACCGCAATGGGTCGTATCGTTTCCAAGTAATCACCACGCCCGGTCATGATGATTGGCATATCTGCCTCTATGAACCCACCCTGAAAATTCTTATTGCAGGAGATCATGTGCTGGAGCGCATTACCCCAAGCATTATGAGCTGGATTACTTCCTATGACGCCTTAAAGGAATTTTTCAATAGTCTTGATAAGGTACGTGATCTGGATGTAGACCTTATTTTGCCTGGTCACGGGAAACCCTTTACAGGCGTTGCACAGCGCGTCGATTTTTTGAAAGCCTTCCACAAAGATCGCCTCGAAGAGCTTTACGAACTGGTTGCAAATGGTCATGCAAGTCTTATCGACATTGCACGAAGCGCCTCTTGGAAGCACCCTAATTGGGATGAATGGACCATCGACCAAAAGTTTTATTCATTGGGAGAAACCCTGGCTCATCTAATATACCTGGTCAACGCTGGTCGCATTACCTTAACAGTTTGCGAAAATAAACGGCGCTTTTATGTTGCCGATCAATGGGAAGTGCGGCGCGCGCAGCCATAGCTGCCACAAGTGGCTCGTCTTATGTGATATTGGCCAACAGACTAGACTATTGGCCAACTAGATAATAAGGTTTAGCTAATGACAGGAAGGTGCTATCATGCCCACTACTATCCCTTTAAGTGAAGCTAAGTCTTCCTTATCATCCTTAATTAAAGACGTAAGTGAAACAGGCTCGGAATATATAGTTACCGTTCGCGATAAACCTGCAGCAATGATCATTCCTATGCCTAAGCCTAAACCAAACTCACTCAATGCCTTTGGCGCATTAGCAGGAAAACGCCCCGTAGCATCTCCTGAAGAAGAAAAGGCATCTTGGGCTGAGGCCATGGAGGCAAAGCATGTCTAAACTACTCGATGCTAATGCCTTACTTCGCTATTTACTCAACGATAACCAAGAACAGGCTGTCATAGTCCGTAATGCGGTGCTCGAGGGTGCCTTTACTGTTCCTGAGGTACTTTGTGAAGTTGTTTATGTGTTACAAGGACGCGTTTATAAATTTGAGCGTCCTGAGATCACCTCTGCCCTATTAGGCCTTCTAGAAGACATTGATTGCGATCGTCTTGTTTGCATGCGTGCTGCGCTTAAACTCTATTGCAGTACAACTCTAGATTTTGTAGATTGCATTCTTATCTCAATGAATAATGTTCTTGGCCATGATGTGCTCACCTTTGATAAAAAGATGAACCGTCTTATGGATGAAAACTAAAAATTGAATTTTCACTGCATAGATAATCAAAGCACCTCTTATTATTGCCTCATGTTTCGTAGCGCTATCACGATTCCCGTGATTGCCCCTATACCTAAAATCAACGCCACTACCGCTAATGGAAGTGTCGAATCGCTGGTTTCTGGAAGGACTTTATTGCTTGCAGCCGTGTTGTCCATACCCTCTTGTGAGTTATCGGCATCGGGTACGGTGGCAGTTGTTTCAATTGCACCACAAACAGAACACTTTCCCTCTACGTAGTGGTGGCCGGTTGCCGGAATGTCAGCAAGCACTTTTTTCTGTGTCGTTGCCCAATCAGCCTCAAAGGTAGCCGTATAGGTGGTTTCGCCTTTCTCTGTGTACGTCGGCGCTTTGGTTTGTGTGTCTGTTACCGTTGCCTTGGATGTTTCCGTATGAGATTTGTCGTTTTTGCAGGTACGGGCAGCAGTACAGGTGCTTCCGTCATCGTTCCATGTGTAAACCGCATCGTTCCAATTATGATTGATTGCGCTAATAATCCAGGAATCCTCTGCAATTTCGGTATTACCGTTGGCGTCGCTGAAGTATTTACCACAGGTTTCGCATGTCCAGTATTCCTCGTTTCCATCTACTGTGCAGGTGGCGTCTTTCTTCGGAGTACGTACCATATTGCCGTGTGTCACCGTCACGAAGCAAGAGGCGCTTACCTCACTGCCATCCGCAGCGGTAGCGGTAATGGTGGCGCTGCCGGCGCTTATGGCGGTTACTTTACCGCTTACATCTACCGTAGCAATGCTGGTGTCGCTGCTTTCCCAAATTACATCTTTATTGGTGGCATTGTCAGGCTTTACTGTAGCAGTCAGAATATCACTACTTTTTTCTTGTAAGGTCAGGCTGTCTTTGTTCAGCTCTAAGTTAGTAACAGGAATGTTCTGCCAATGGGCATAGATGGTACTGTCCACGGTAAAGACCGTGTCGGTAGTAACTTTATCTCCGCCGTCTTTCTGCGTGTACCAGCCGAGGAAGTCATAGCCATCGTAGGTCGGAGTAGGCAGGCTTGTCAGTTTTCCGGCCACAGTCACGGCACTGGTTTGGCTTACGCTACCACCGTTGGCGTCAAAGGTCACGGTGTAGGTGTTGGCCGTCCACTTGGCATAGAAGTTCAGATTCTCGGTGCTGTTGGTGGGGATGTCCGTCACTGGGTTGCCGCTGAGTTCCGGCTTCTCATACCATCCTGCGAAGGTATAACCGGTTTTGAAGGGGATAGGCAGGGCTGCCCCCGCTACGAGAGAAAACTCCGGGAGTGTACCGCCGTTCGGATTCAGGGTTATGGTGGTGCACAGGTTGCCCAGCACCACATCCCCGGCGGTGTTCAGACCAATGCCACAGGCGTCACCGTCGGAGGAGAAGTAGTCCGCCGGGTTTTCGCCCGCCATATTGTCGCTCCACCCGCTGATGAAACTGCGGGGGATACCTTCTGCGTTAACGCCAATGTGTGCGTTTTCGCCCAGCAGCCCAGTGATGTTGATTGTATTCCATCCTAAATACAGGTTGTCAGTGGTACCAGCCTTCGTATTGTCTTGAATGATGGAATCACCGGACAGATAAAAGGTGCCGTATAGACACACCCCGCCGCCGTAGGTAGCTATCCTTCCTAAAACAAAAGGCCAGCTGAACAAACAGCTGACCTTTGCAATCACTTTTCTTTAGAACAGGAATTATTCAGCGTTCTTTTCAGGAACCACAATAGTGGGTACTTCCAAGCGGGAAAGAACACCAAACGTTACCGAGCCAAACAAAGCACGGCTCACTCGAGAACGAGCATGGGTGCCCAGCAAAAGCATACGTTTACCTTCGCTGCACTCCATTACTACCTGTGCAGGAGAAGCTCCTTCTACCGCACGACCCGTTACCTCGATATCGGGATGAGCTTCTTTGATCTGGGAAATAAGCGTATCAAGTTTACGCTGGAACATTTCCCCTACAGGCTGAAGTCCGCCACCCATCACTTCTGCAGTGCGAGAAATAAGCGTCGGGATGCCCCATGCACTAACAAGCTCAAGAGGCTCATTAAAGGCAAGTGCCATGTTAACACCCAAAACAACCGCATCGTTGCTAGTGTCATCTGGGCCTACTCCTACCACAATTCCCTTTGCGCAACGATCAGTTGCATAGTCAGAAGGAATTACCGCCGTAGCAACGCTTGCCGCAGAAGCAACGCGAAGACCCTTAGCACCAAATACTTTTTCGCCTACGGTCTTGTTGTGATGCGAGCCTAATACAACAATGTCGTAATCATCGGCTGCTGCAATAAGAGCCTCAACAACATCGCCCCTTCCAACGGTTACCTGCACGGTAAGGTTGGGGTACTTTTCTGTGAGATGTTCCTGTGCCGTTCCTAAAACATTGTCAACAGCAGTTTGCAAAATCTTTTCATCCGAACCAGCCAAACGAACCGATCCAGGATCGATAATAGCAAGCAGGGTAAGTGTTGCGCCTTTTTCTCTGTCTGCTAAGGCAGCTGCCCACTCCAACGCACGCTGGCTACGTTCGCTGCCATCAATACCAACAAGAATATTTTTCATGGTATTCAGTCAACCTTTCTTAGCACTTAGTGGAACAGAGGAATCATAAGCCAAAGCGCAAAGAGCACTACAACAACGCAAGCCACAAAGCAGGCAACCGATGCAATACGCGCACCCATGAAGCCGTGACCTTCCTGTTCTGCTGCCGTGCTGCGCGCCCAAAGACGCAAACCGGTGGCATACATAGTGCCAATTCCGCCCGCAATAACTACGGCAACGATCAACACCGTAAGAAAACTAATTACTTCTTCCATAGTATTCTCCTTCCTTACGCTGCTGCCGTCTGAGTGTTGTCAAGGTTAAGCTTAACTTCCGTGCCCTCATTAACATTGGTAGAGTTAACAGGATTACGACGTGCTAAGCGGAAGATAATGATGGCGATAATGGCTGCCGCGATAACTACGGCTGCAGTACCAAAAACGTTAATCTTTGCAACCGAGCATGCCGCCGCAGCAATAATGCCTGCAGCAGGGAACGTAACAAGCCAAGCAATTAACATACGACCCGCTACTGCCCAGTTAACTTCGTTACCCTTCTTGCCAAGTCCTACACCAATGATGGAACCGGAGCATACCTGGGTAGTAGAAAGAGCAAAGCCCAAATGAGAAGAAACTAAGATAGTGGTTGCAGAGCTTGCTTCAGCTGCAAAACCCTGAGGGGTATTGATCTCAGTCAAGCCCTTACCAAGCGTACGGATAACACGCCAACCGCCCATGTAAGTACCAAGAGCAATGGCCAAGCCGCATACGGCAATTACCCACAATTGAGGATCAGAACCGGATGGCTGAATACCAACTGCAATCAAGGTAAGCGTAATGATACCCATGGTCTTCTGAGCGTCGTTAGTACCGTGAGACAAAGCTACCAAACAAGCCGTTACTGTCTGGCCATGACGAAAGCCATTTTCAATGTACTTTTCATCTAACTGCTTAACAATAAAGTAAATAAGTTTTACCGCGCAGAAAGCTGCCAAGCCAGCTACAACAGGAGAAATAAGAGCTGGTAAAAGCACCTTAGTAATTACGGCAAAGAAGTTCACGCCCTGGGTGCCTGCGCCCACAATAACAGCGCCTACTAAGCCACCAAACAAAGCATGTGAAGAACTAGAAGGAAGACCGACCAACCATGTTAGTAGGTTCCAAATAATCGCACCTAACAAACCTGCCAAAATAAATTCTGGTGCAATGGTTACTGCCTGTTCATTAATCAAACCACCAGAAATGGTGTTTGCAACCTCCGTTGAAAGAAATGCACCGATCAGGTTCAACGTACCAGCTGCAATAACCGCAGTTTTTGGCTTCAGGGCGCCTGTGGCAATTGAAGTAGCCATGGCGTTGGCCGTGTCATGGAAGCCATTCGTGAAGTCGAACGTAAGCGCAACTACAATTACGAGCCCTACGACGACAAGAGTAGCGATATCCATGCTATTCTTTTTCCTCCTTCTAATGGATCTGCCTTTTTGCTTAGGCAAGAATAGCAAGGTAAATGTTAAATAGATGTAAGATGAAGTTAAGTATTGTTAAGAATCGTTAATCCTTGTTAAGGCTTGTAAAACTATTCCCTATCAAAACGTTTTACGTGGTCATTTATCAGTTTTAATTATCAATTGGAGCCTTTTTGCATGAAAAAGCCCTCAGCAGGTTACTTTTTCTCACGATTTACTTAACTTTATGAGCGCCTTGATTGTTAAACGCCTTCATCGCTCGCCTGTCGAGTATTACATAAAGACCCACGATAATACCTGCTGCCAGCACGACCATAATTAACAAAGTTCCATAAGATATTAAATAGGTTCCGGTAGCCTCCATGAGAAACCCTGGCAAAAAGGTAAATATAAAGCCACCCAGCGCATAGGCAATCTGGAAGTTTTTAATCGTTTTAACCTGCTGACCTCGTGGTGCCAACTCGATCGACCAAATAGAAATGCCAACCGTACCCAGCGCAAGTCCCGTTCCGTAAAACAGCACTCCGAACAACGCTAGATTATGATTGCCCATATCGGATAGACACAGCAGTATCAGCCCGATAATAAATAAGGCAAAAAAGACCAGAGATCCTTTGGCAGTACCAATTTTGTCGAATACAACCCCTGTAAACAGCTTTGACACCATCAAACAAGCACCACTGATCGAAACCAACAAGGCAGCATATTCAGTGGTGAATCCTTCAGAAGTAAACAACACCGCTAGATAATTTGAGCCGCCAACAGAAACGCAACCCACAAAAAGCATCGCTATCAATACCACGGGAACCATACGCGAAGGCAAGTTCCTATTGATGCGATTGCCCCGCTGCTTTTTCTGAAGCGATGTCTTTTGGCTTTCGTCTTCGACTTCAGAAGAAAGCTTAGGATCGGTATAGGGAACCAATCCCATGTCTTGTGGTTTATTTCGCAACAAAGCATAAAGAGTGACCGCACAAACTAAAGCAAGAATGCCTTCGGCAACAAATGCCGAAGAAAGCGAAAAAGCACTTTCGAGCGCCACCACCACGGGAGGCACTATTACCGCAGCAACACCAGAACCAACCGCAGCTATGCCTGCGGCAGTAGCTACATGATCCTTAAACCAGCGCCCGATCAACATGGTGGATGCCACCATGCCGCCTAATCCATACCCAAGACCCGTAAAAATAGAGCCTATACAAAGCCCCACAAAGTTAGCGGTACTGAAGGCATATATTACAAATCCTATACCGATGCATAATGAAGCGCATGCTACCCCTTTGCGGCAATCGAGTTTTTCGTAATAGCGAGCTACGAAAAACATTGCGATAACCGAGATAAAGGTGCGGATAGAAATAACGATAGAACCACCTGAATGCCCCACTCCAGGAAGTTCAACAAGATAAGGCTGATAAACGGAAAACGAAGTAGAGGCTAAACCTACATTAGTAAAGAGCAACAAAAAACAGCAGGCACATATCACTTTCTCATAATGCTGTTTTAATTTTCCTATCATAGCTATCACATCACCGTGTAATTATCGTCTTAATCAATGTGTCGCGTTAATCTGCGGCACTCGCCCTAACCAGCACACGCTTCTTGGCCTCTCTAAAAAATATGCAGCAGGATGTGAGGTCCTGCTGCATAAACGAAATAAAGGTTTTAATTGCCGTGGGCCTTAAGTTTGCTTTTCAGCGAGTATAGCCCCTCTTATAAGCCTTGCGCCAGTACACGTTAAACATTACACCTAGGAAACAAGGTTTTCAGGATTACCGGCCAGATAAGAAGCAATATTGTTTGCAACTATTACTGCACGCTTTTGCATTGCTTCATTTGAAGCAAAAGCTACATGGGGAGTCACAATGGTGTTCTTAGCGCTCAGCAAAGGATGATCCTCAGGGAAAGGAGGCTCCATTTCCAACACGTCTATGCCCGCACCAGCAAGCCTGCCTTCATTAAGAGCATCTGCCAACGCCTGAGAGTCAACAATAGGACCGCGAGCGCAATTGATCAAAACGCTCGTGGGCTTCATTTTGGCAAGCTCCTCCGCTCCGATCAAACCAGTTGTCTGAGAGGTTTGAGGAACATGCAAGCTGATTACATCACAAGTGGAGAGCAATTCGTCCAGCTCGACAAACGTAACCCCTTCGATTTTTTTACGTGTTCGAGAATAAGCCACTACCTCGCACCCAAAAGCTTGGGCAATCCGCATAACGCGTGTGCCAATTGCACCAGCACCAATTACTCCGAAGCGCTTACCCTCCAATTCGGGTCCGACGAGTCCGTCTTTAGTCCCGCCCGAGCGTACCTGTGAATTTAATACCGAAATATTGCGATATACATCCAACAAAAGTCCGAATACCAAATCGGCAACAGCAACCGTTGAATAACCAGCGCAATTCGATACTTGAATGCCCTTTTCGCGGCAATACGCCATATCAACATGATCGTAGCCCGTAAATGCCACGCACACATATTTAAGATTTGGATTCTGCTGCATCACTGAAGCAGGATAGGCAATGTTTGAGAGCACTACTATATCAGCATCTCCGCTGCGCTCAATAAGCGTCGCCTCATCAACCTTGCGATCTGGATAGGTAATAAGCTCCACATCAGCAGTGCCAACTGCCTTGAAGATCAGATCACGAAGATCGGCATCAGGAATTCCCAGTGGTTCCAAAACGGCAATTTTCATAATGCTCCTTCCATGCTTATCGCATGAGCGTTTAACTACTCCTAAGCATGGTAAAGGAGCGTCTTCCTGTTTAAGACAAGGTATCGGCGAGCGTGCAGGAACGCGCGAACGCGCAGTGTCGCGTAGGCGCGCATATCACCCGAGCGAACGCATCGTCTAAGTGCGCAGCGCCACCCGAGCGAACGCATCGCGCCTGCTTTCAGTGTCGCCGTTTGTTTTATTTGGTTTCCTTAGACGCGCTGTTATCCTGAGTATTCTGCGCCTGCGCGGAATCTACTGGTTGTCCCTGTGGCTGCGCAGAGTCTCCCTGTCCTCCCTGTGGCTGAGCCTCAGACATCGATTGGTTCGATGGTTGCTGAATCGGCTGCGCTGATTGCACTGGCTGAGCAGGAGAAGGCTGTTGTGGTTGCGCAGGTTGGGGTTGTACAGGCTGTTGTGGCTGTACAGGTTGCGCGGGCATAGGCTGCTGCGACTGTACAGGCTGCTGTGGTTGTGCGGGCTGCATAGGAATTTGCTGCTGAGGGGGCACCGAACCCGTACCCTGACCATACATGCCCTGATTGTAACCAGCCCCTTGACCAGGCATTGTTCCTTGATACATACCAGGACCAGGATAGCCACCCTGAGCAAATGCCGCAAAACTCTTACGTACGCGAGCGTTCATCCAGGCGGCAATAATAAAGCAAACGCAGGTAATGATAGAAAATACTACCGCTGCGCAAACAGCTGCAGCAACAGTCCAGCCAAAGGCGCGACGTAATTTTTCTGGAGCAGCAAGTGCACGAAGAGACATCGAGCTTGCCACAATACCCACTACATGCAAAAGCATATAACCTACCGCAAGAGCAATGACCACATTGATGCCAAGCGTTGCAGCTTCACGAATCTGCTCTTCATTCATTGAGGAATAATCATACGTTGCCGCAGGAGAACTTCCATCAAACGCCGCAGAACCAGAAGAGCTCGACTGAAGTTCTTGAGCAAAAAGATCAAAGAAAGTAGGGTCAGAGAGCATTGACGAAGCAGATATCATCAACGCCAGGAAAGCACCACCTGCCAGCACTCCCAAAATGGAAAAAACCATAGTTGCAATGGAAAATCCTCGAAGTATTCGTATATCAGAATTCACAAAAGCCCCTTTCAACCGCCTTCCCGAAGGAAAGCTCCCGGAATGAACAATTCTCGATTCGACTTTTCTTCTTGATACCTCTTATCTATAAACGATTTCAGCTAAGGGCGTCTCGATTTTCGCAACATATCCCACGCCATCCATACAAAGAGCAAGAATGCCGAAACATATTCGATAAAAGAAAGTACGGGAAGTCCAAACACTTTTGGCATATCAACTGCGATGATTAAACTTCCACTTACCAACAAACCTGCAATGACCAAACTCATGGCAAGACGATTTGCAATGCGACTCACTTTTCGCAAAGGTTCAGTTGAGCCTAACATCTCCATGTTTACCTTCATTTGGCCACGCGAAAGCATGCGGAACATCTCTCCGGAATACTCCGCTGCTTTCATCAAACTTTTCAAAGAAGTATCAAGCGACACGACTGCTGTTTTTAAGCGTTGTTCCAATTCTTCCTGAACATTCTTGGAACGAATAATGTGCCCGTTAATAATTTCTATCATGTTCGTATTGGCTAAATACTCCGCCAGAGATCCCTCCATAGTTACAATGCCCCGTGACACGGCAGTAACCGACGACGGAAGAGTTACCCTACATTGACGAGTAAGTGCCATGATGTCGCTCAAAAGCGCACCAATATCGATATCAGCAACATTAGTTGCGCAATAGCTTTTTAATACATTGTCCAGCTCTGCTAATAGACGCGCATGGTCTATTGCAGCTAAATCATGTTCAACCGAAAAAGAAATTAAGGCATCCTTCAGATCGCTGGCATTCTGGGAACCAACTGCTTCGATTATCTTGCTGAATCCCATACGCTCTCGGACAGAAAGTCTACCCATAATACCCAGGTCAAGGTACACCACCTTGCCTTCATGGACAAATAAGTTACCCGGATGCGGATCAGCATGGAAAAAGCCATGTTCAAGAATTTGAGTTGCGTAATTATCCATGACCTTAAGACCTATTTCGTCAAGGTCATACCCGTATTCCTTAAGTTTTTTCGTATCGCGAATTGAAATACCCTCGATGTATTCCATCACCAACACCGATTCGGTGCAGTATTCCAAATAAGGCTTTGGACACGAAATGAAAACAACGTTTTTATTAAGCTCAGCAAATTCTTGGAGATTGTTCGCTTCCTTCATGAAGTCAGTTTCTTCAAGGAACGTTGCCCACAATTCCTCGACCACATCACGAAGGTCAAGCATTTGCGTGTCTTTCATAAAACGCGAAATATGCTTTGCAACCGAGCGCATAACATCAATGTCCTGCGCCATAACCGCACGAACACCTGGTCGCTGCACTTTTACGGCAACCACATCGCCGCTTACCAGTTCTGCTTTGTGTACCTGTGCAAGCGAAGCGCTTCCTAATGGTTTTGGATCGATTGAACGAAATATTTCATCGAACCTGCTGCCATACACATCCTTTAACGCGGCAAGCGTATCTTCAAACGGCATTGGGTCGCAATCCATTTGAAGATCCGCAAGCGCGTCACAATAAGCTGCAGGTAAAATTTCTGATCGCAGCGAAAGCATCTGCCCAATTTTGATAAAACTGGGACCTAGATCGACCAAAAAACTGCGCAACTGACTAGGACTAAGACCTTCATTAACATGGTGCTTGCGCATCAGTCCAATTATTTCGCGCAAACGACGCATACGAGCCTTGCGGCTTAATCCAAATTTTTGGTCAGGGTCAATTTCTTCCCCATCCCTAAACATATATTTAAGAAGCGAATTTTCGGCCATGCGAATGCATTCCTACGTACGTTTTCTCTTATTCGGCTGCTTATTCTTCTTTGGAGCCCTCTTCTTTGGAATCCGACTCATCTGAATCGTTTACCACTTCCACCTCAGAGGCAACCTTAGATTCAGCAACAAGACGTGCGACCGTAGCGGCAAATTCTTCACGTTCTTCTGGCGTCATCGTCTTAAGCGTTTGCGCTACTGCTTCTTCGCGAACCTTTGAAATAGTCTGCGTTGCTTTGTACTGCAATTCCTGATTGATATCTTTTCCTTGCTCGACAGTGATACTGCCTTTTTCGATAAGGGTATCTACTACTTCTTTGGCTTTTTCTCCCGTAATCGCAAGAGCGCCTACTCCAGCAAGAAAGATGTCCTTAAAACCATCTTCAATTGACTTTGCCATGATGTCCCCCTCCATTCCTGCAGAGTAATACCTAATGTAATTATACGAGTTTCTACACATATCCACTGCTAATGCTAATTAACTGTTTAAATTGAACACCGTGTTTAGTAAAATAATCGTCGTTAATTGAACAGACCGTCTAATTTTTAGCAGAAAGCAAGTGTGTACTAGTGACGCAAAAGACTAACTCCTCCTTCACCGACACTTCTCACCAGCCAAGCACGTGCGATTGCGCTGCCAGCACCGACAACACGCTTCTCGTTGGTATCGACGTAGGATCTACCACGGGAAAAATCGCCGTATTCGATCCACGTGCTCAAAAAGTATTATTTCGTCGATATCTACGGCATCACGCACGTCAAGTTGAATGCGTCAAGAATCTTTTCCTTGAAGTAAAAGAGGTCTTCCCGGATACCCCTTTACGGGCTGCCTTTTGTGGTTCGGGTGGTGCCGCCCTTGCAGCGGCTCTCGATTTGCCCTATGTGCAAGAAGTAGTCGCTAATGCACTTGCCGTTAGCGCTTTTTATCCCACAGCGCGCACTGCAATTGGATTAGGTGGACAAGATGCAAAAATGGTGTTCTTCGAATACGACACCACACAGGAGCGCCTCAATGTTTCCGACATGCGCATGAACGGAAGTTGCGCTGGCGGAACAGGCGCCTTTATCGACGAAATTGCGACACTTCTTAAAGTGCCTACCGAAAAATTCAACGATCTCGCTGCTCAAGGTAGCTCAGTACATACTATTTCAGGCCGCTGCGGCGTCTATGCTAAAACAGATATCCAACCCTTACTAAATCAGGGTGTTTCACGCGAAGAAATTGCCCTTTCTTCCTTTCACGCCATCGCAAAACAAACTATCGGCGGTTTGGCGCAAGGTTTAGACATCGTTGCGCCTGTGGTGTTCGAAGGCGGACCTCTTACCTTTAATCCGCGCCTTATTAAAGTGTTCGCAGAACGTCTTAATCTTGGCCGAGAAGATATTATTATTCCTGAACACCCTGAAACTATCGTTGCCGTCGGCGCTGCGCTTTCGCTTACCGATCTCTTTCGTGATACTCCAGCAAAGCTGATGCTTGATGAGGCTATCCACACCTTAGAAACCAAGCGAATCGTAGTCGTAGATGGTGCGAGTGCCCTTTGTTCACTTGATGAATCAAATGAACAAGATTCATCTTCTGCGCTATCCATGCCTCTCTTTGAGAATGAAGAAGAAAAAAATCGCTTTGTTGAACACCATAAGCTGGGAGATTCAACCTCACTCAAAGAACGTAAAGAGGCAGGACAGCTCCCCTCATCTCTTTCGGTGTTTTTAGGTATCGATTCAGGCTCTACCACCACTAAATTAGTATTGCTTGATACGCAAGGAAATTTGGTCGATTCGTTTTACGCTCCCAATGAGGGGGAACCCCTCAAGGTGGCACAAAAAGCCCTGATGGATCTTCACGATAGCTATGCAGAAGCCGGATGCGAGCTCACTATCTTAGGAGTTGGCACCACTGGTTACGGGGAGCTTATGTTTGCGCAAGCCCTCAACGCAGACAGCCACACGGTAGAAACGGTTGCGCACGCCCATGCCGCACAGCGTTATGTTCCCGATGTCAGCTTTATCCTCGACATTGGTGGACAAGACATGAAGGCACTCTGGATAGATGAAGGCATCATAACCAATGTGGTAGTCAACGAGGCTTGTTCAAGCGGATGCGGTTCATTTCTCGAAAACTTTGCCTCCACCTTGGGCATTGCCACTCAAGACATTGCTGAAGCGGCCTTTTGTTCCGAATCTCCTGCGGCACTCGGAAGTCGCTGCACTGTATTTATGAATTCCAGCATTGTAACCGAGCAAAAAAATGGCAAAACGCCCGACGATATTATGGCGGGTCTTTGTCGATCTATCATAGAAAACGTATTTACCAAAGTAATTCGAGTTTCAAATTTAGAGAGCTTGGGTAATCGCATCGTTGTCCAAGGAGGCACCTTTTTAAACGATGCGGTGCTTCGCGCTTTTGAACAGTATGTGGGACATGAAGTAGTTCGCGCACCTTATCCTGGCCTTATGGGTGCAATCGGTGCCGCGCTTATCGCGCAAGAGCAGGTATCTAGCCAATCAGAAGAACACGCATCCAGCCAGCCGAGTAGCTTCATAGGGTGGGATGCTCTCCGAGATTTTGAATACACCCAAGAGACTAATCTCATTTGTCCCTTCTGTGCTAACCGCTGCAACCGTACTCGCATCACGTTTTCTAACGGATCCTCTTGGATAACAGGAAACCGATGCCCTCGCGGAGAAGTGGTGGGCGATCCCAAAGACGCTTCAGTGCGCGACGCGGTTCGTGCTGCGAAGAAAGCCATGGATAGCGTCCCTAATCTGTACGCTGAACGCGAGACCTTACTTTTTAAAGATTGGCCATTTAGCAAGGTCGTACCCGACCAAAACATCACCATCGGACTTCCTCGTGTGCTGTTTTATTGGGACACTATGCCCTTCTGGAAAACGCTTCTTCAAGCACTTGGTTTCACCGTTAAACTTTCCCATCTCAGCACGCGCACAATTTATGAAGACGGCCTCCAGGCAGTCGCTTCGGACACCGTCTGCTTCCCCGCGAAACTAGTCCACGGGCACTTGCGCGATCTTCATAACCAGAATGTCGACCGCATCTTTATGCCTATTGTTACGACGGTTCCCTCGGAAAATACCGCAGATACCAGTCAATCAATGTGCGCGGTAGTAAAAGGGTATCCTCTGGTTATAAAGAATTCGGACAATCCTGAACGACGCTGGGATATACCTTTTGACAGCCCCTTATTCCATTGGTTTACCGAAAAAGATAAGACTCATCAATTAAAAACCTATTTCCAGGAGATGTTTGACATCCCCGAGAAAGCTACCAAAGCAGCACTTGCACAAGCCAATGCGGCGCAGGCTTCTTTCCACGAAAGGCTTCAACAACGCGGAGCAGAAGTTCTTGCGCAGGTACGCAAAGAGGGACGCTATGCCGTGGTATTAGCAGGGCGTCCTTATCACAACGACACGCTGGTAAACCATGAACTTCCAAGCTTCTTTACCGACCTGGGAATTCCGGTCATTACCGCCGATTCAGTTCCTGGCATTACCGAAGTAAATTTGGATAACAGCCTGATAGACATTGTTAACAATTTCCATGCCCGTATGCTTTCATCAGCAGTCATTGCAGCACAAAGCCCCCACATGGAATATGTCCAAATCGTAAGCTTTGGTTGTGGTCACGATGCGTATCTTTCCGATGAAATAATTCGCTTAATGAAAGAAGTTGGACCCAAAACTCCGCTCGTCCTCAAAGTGGACGAAAGCGATATCCGTGGCCCTCTTGGCATTCGTACCCGTTCTTTTGTTGAGACAATCGAAAGAAGACGAGCACAAGAGCAGGCTCGCCACAACAAGACGGATTCTCATCCTAAAGATTACTCTTCAGTAGCTGAAGAGATCCCAAATCAGGGAGCTACCCCGCAAGCCGAAAGCGCAAGAGAGCAAACGCTCGATAAACAAGTTGCCCTCGAAACGGGAGCTAAGCTGGGTGATCCCTATCCGCAAAAGTTTGATAAGACAGCGGTTAAGGAGCGAGTGGTGTTAGTTCCTAATACTTCTCATGCGTTTAGCCGTATTATGTCTGCGGTTTTCTCAAAGCAGGGACTCCGCACCGTATCGCTTCCTATAGGACGAGAACGAGCTATATACCTTGGCAAGAAATACGTTCATAACGACATCTGCTTCCCTGCTCAGATTGTTATTGGCGAAGCGCTTGAAGCCCTGGAGTCGGGCGAGTATGATCTCGATCATGTTGCCGTTGCAACCGGCAAATATATTGGCGATTGTCGTCTAACTCACTACGCTGCACTTTTGCGCAAAGCGCTCGATGATGCAGGCTATGAACAGGTTCCGATCATCACGAACGACGATGTGGACTTTCATAATATCCATCCCGGATTCAAACTCAGTCTCACTTCCGCAATCCGCATTGCCTTCACCTTACCCATGATAGACGCGCTTGAAGAGCTCCTTCGCAAAATGCGTCCCTACGAGCTGAAAGAAGGAAGCGCCAATGCAGCCTTTGACCAAGCGCTCGACTGTTTAGTTGAAGGCCTTGAAGCAGGTGGCGTTCGTGGAGCAAAGAAAGCTTTTGTTCAATCAATAGAAATCATGAAGCAAGTGCCGTATGACAGAAGCAACCCCCGTCCAACGGTTCTTATCGTGGGTGAATATCTCTTGAACTTCCATCCTGGCGCAAACCACGATATTGAAGACTATTTAGAGGACAATGGACTTGAAGTTATCGAAGCACGTATGACTGACGTTATACGCAAAACCTACTTCTACCAGGATTCTCAAGTAAAAGAGTTCAAGGTTGACCGACCTTTCGCAAATAAAGCTACCTATGCGATCGACAACCGAGTGTTCGACCTAGCTCACGATGTAACCGACCGCATCGCAAAGGCCCATCCACTCTACACTCCGCCTTGCCGTATGCCCGATTTGGTACAAGCAAGCGATCCTATCATCCATCACACCTTTGACGCAGGAGAAGGAGTTCTTATTCCCGCTGAAATTCTGCATCACGCAGAACATGGATGTCGCGCGTTTGTTATCTTGCAGCCTTTTGGTTGCTTACCAAACCACGTAGTTGGCCGCGGTATTGCAAAACGATTAAAAGAGCTCTACCCCGATGCGCAAATTCTGCCGCTCGACTTTGATCCTGACGTAAGCTTCGCAAACATTGAGAATCGGTTACAGATGCTCATTATGAACGCGCGCGCAGCGCATTCGGAATAACATGACTAAAACCCTTTAGTGTGCAGGAGACCCCCCAATGGCACGACCAAGAAAAGACCAAGGCGATTGCGCTGAACAACGCATCAAAGATGCCTTCTGGGCCTTACTGGAACAAAACGATTTAAAAGATATTACGGTAAGCATGATTACCTCAAAGGCAAATTGCAACCGCGATACGTTTTACTATCACTATAATTCACTCGAAGAGCTTATCGATTCAGTCATAACTGACGAGCTTTTTATTAACAGCAGTGCACCTCGCGCGCTGTTCTATTTGCTCTGCAAGAAATCCAACCCCTTTGAGCAGGAGAACTTTGCGCTACACATAAAGCGTTTTGGTTTAATGATGAACCGCGGTGGTCAAGAAGGCATTGACACTAAGGTAAAAGCCGCCTCGGTTGAAATGTGGGAACGGCTTTTATGCGCCGACGATGAGAAGCTCACCATAGACACGCGGCTCATCATTGAATATACCTTGAGTGGACTGATTGGACTTATTTCCTATCTACATCGTGAAGGACTTCTTGAACAGCACAACATACCTGAAGAAATGATCTTCAGCTTTAAGACAAACTCCCAGTATCTCCTAACGAGCATCAGCAAGGCGCAAAACATTCCCCTTGTTAAACTGGAAAAACTCATCTGCGACCAGATGCGCAACGTACAAAGCGACACCTGCCAAACGTGCCCGAAAATCTTGTTAGGATAAACGAGAATTTTGCGCTATCCATTTCTCGAAATTCTCTAAATACCTCTGTTCTTCTTGAACGAGAGTTCTTTTTGCTTGATCAAAAAGGAATTTTCTCCATTCGGCAAGCGACAAATTCCCCACTTTGGCCTTCCAACCCAAAGCACGGATAGACTCAGCAGCGGTATCGGTATACGTATCGTCAAGCTGCCATCGACCTCCCGCAACGCCGAAAGCATCCTCTACGCGCGCAAGCGATTCTTCGGAATAAAAAATCCCTTTGATGAGAGCCGTATAACCTGCCATCGCCTGGAGAGGTAGTGCATCGGCGGGGCGAATCTCTACAAATTGCTTTAGACGGACATCGGGCCAAAACATCGAAAGAAGATGTTCGATATCATCCTGAGACATAGGAGCATCGGCGTAAGCCTGAGATGCAGTAGCGCCTGCAACGTCACGCAGCGCAGGTCCTTGCGGATCTTTGGCAGACGGACGCGTCACAAAAATTGGACAGGTACGCAACAGCCAAGCGGCATACTGTTCAAATCCGAAGCCTGCCTCGAATAACCCAGGAACTTGCCCACAACGCGCATTGTCCACATCGCGCCACATGGCAAGACGAGACAAGGGCTTTGGAGTCTCGCCTTCGAAACGAACTACGTTATCGGTAAATGCGGCAATAATAGGAACCAGCGCCTGAGCAACACGCATTTTTCTTATCGCATCTGCCTCATCTCGATAATCAATCGAAACCTGAGTCGATGCAGAAGCACGCATCATTCGCTCACCATGAGTACCGAGGGCGTGGAAATAGTCATTCATGAAGTGGTAGCGTTTTTTTGGTATTAATGACAAATCATGGGCTTTTTCGATTGGATGATAGCCTAGCGTTACCAGTTTTGCCTTATGCTGCCGAAGAAATGAATCGACGTGACCGCGAAATTCGGTATACACGCGAACAATATCTGCTATGGCGCAATAGGGTGCAATGCTTATCTCGAGCTGCGCTGCAGGCTCTAAAGTCAGCGATGCCTCTTTGTTAGCAAGGCCGATCAAATCGCTTTCAAGTCCTCGCATTTCTCGAGGATAAAACTCGGATAAATATAAGAGAATGTCTCGAACGCCAAATGCTGCCTCGGACGTGGCTCCGGATGCGCCTTCGGATGCACTTTCGGATGTGGCCTCGAATACGCCCGCGGACGTGCCCTTGGATGCGCCTTCGGATGCGCGCCCGATTGCGACCTTTTCGCCCTCATAAGGAATAGCCTTAAGCGTAGCAGCGTCCACCACAAAATGCTCAACCTCTACGCCAAGCTTCTCACAAGGCTGGTTGCCTTTTGCTCCTTGCGCGAAATAGGCACAGATCGCGCTGCGATTTTCCTCTTCAAAAGACATGTATTTTTACTCCATTTCGCCAAGGTGCGAAAAAAGATCAGATGAAAGATAGCGCTCTCCCGTATCAGGCAACACTACTACGATCATTTTTCCTTCATTTTCTGGACGCTGAGCAACTATTTTCGCAGCATGAAGAGCAGCGCCAGAAGAGATACCTGCCAGCACTCCTTCTTTTGCGGCAAGTTCGCGGGCAGCAGCAAAGGAATCTTCGGTACGTACCGCTAAGACCTCATCATAGATAGAGGTATCGAGCGTATCGGGTACGAAACCTGCTCCAATTCCCTGAATGCCATGAGGAGCACTTTTGCCTTCAGAAAGAACGGGCGAATCGGCTGGTTCAACCGCGATCACCTGGATATGGGGATTTTTACTCTTAAGGTATTTTCCTGATCCGGACAACGTTCCACCCGTACCAACGCCTGCTACAAGAATATCTACCTTCCCTTCGGTTGCTTCCCAGATCTCAGGACCTGTTGTAGCTTCATGAGCAGCGGGATTTGCAGGGTTAGTAAATTGGCCAGCAATAAGAGAATTGGGATATTCTTTGGCAAGTTCTTCTGCTTTTGCGATAGCTCCTGCCATGCCTTTCGCACCTTCAGTTAGCACCACTTCTGCGCCGTAGGCACGCATTAATATGCGTCGTTCAACACTCATTGTTTCAGGCATCACGATAATGGTGCGATTTCCGCGAGCCGCCGCTAAAGCAGCAAGGGCAATGCCGGTATTACCAGAAGTTGGCTCGATCAGCACCGTATCATCGTCGAGCTTTCCTTCACGTTGCGCCGTTTCTAGCATGGCCTTCGCTATGCGATCCTTTGCTGAACCAGCAGGATTGAATGATTCTATTTTTGCTACTACGTGAGCTTTTAAGTGGTTATTCTTTTCAAAATTCACCAACTCCAGCAAAGGAGTGTTGCCAATGAGTTCAGCGATATTGGAATAAATCATGTTCAACGCCTCTCTTTTTCCCTTAAGCGTCGCTTTTAGTCGGTTTATCTTCTAAGCGTCGTTTTATAAGTATCTCCCTTAAGCACACGCTGTCCTTTGAGCGTCGCCTAAAGTCGGTCTTCACCTTTCAAGCATCGCTTTAAGTCCTGTGTTTCCGTTGAGCGTCGCTTTAAAGTTAGAGTATTTTAACTCACTATACCGCGCCATCGGCTTATCGCAAACGAAGGTAAACTAATCGTTGCTCCTTACGAACCGAACGGAGCGTTTCAGGCAGGAAGTGCGATGGTTCATTATTGAAAAGAAGGTTGCTTTACATAAAGAAAATGGTTGCTTTTTGTGAGACATATTGTTGCTTTTTATGAGACATATCGTCGCTTTTTATGAACTTTCTTTTCGCAAAAAGCGAGTTGTGTGTCTCTTAAAATTCACGATTATATGAATTTCCCTCTTCAGAATTAGTCCTATAGCGCCTTTGATGCGATAGGAGTGATTCCATGTTCACCAAGAAAACTGCTGACTCGAACTCTGTTTGTTCTGCTGAAGGTTCGTGCTCTACCTGTTCTACTGCAAGCTCACGCCCTGCTAAGAACTCTCCCCCAGAAGTGCTGCGAGCGGCTTGTTTGGGTAAACGCCCAAAAGTGCTACGAGCAGCTTGTTTAGGCAAACACCCAAATGCAGGGCTAGCCGTTGTTTTTAGATATGCCGCAATCGGTCTCGCTCTTTTATTGGCATGCCTGTGCGCATTGAGCCTTATGTACCCGCAGTCAACTTATGCAGTTCAGGGAAGCGACCCTCTTACCGTCACCGTTGAAGTAGAGGGGTTCCAGGGATCATTGCCAACTCTGATCGAAGGAAGCGACTTCACAAAAGGACAAGCAATTCAGGCCGATCCTCGTTATATGGTTGATTCTCAAGGAAACCAACCACTTGCTAGTCTCATCGAAGAAAAAGAATCACAAGGCTTTCAGCTTGTTTGGAAAACAGATGCGGGTGATAACTTTGATTGGTTTACCACTCCCATAACCCAAAGCACCACCGTAAAAGGGAGCTTTATAGAAGCTGATTACATCGTTCGCGTAAGTTTTAACGACGAGAAAACTGAAGATATTGAGGTTGCTGTTCCCAAAGGATCCTCATTTGAGGAAGCCTATGGGAAAGCTCTTTCTACTCCCTCAAAGCAGGGATATACCTTTATTCGATGGGTAAACTCCTCTGACAATTCTACGTTCGATTTTTCTGCTCCAGTAGAAGCATCCACTACTATTTATGCCCTTTATTCCATTAGCGAACCTGACCAGGTGGTAACGGTCGATGCTGACTTTGACGTGCCAGAAACTGCATCTGGAAAATGTTATATCGGTGCAACCTGGAGCGTTCATCCTGCTCAATTTAGTATTTCAGGATTCACAGGGGAATTAGAAGGGTGTTCAGGGACGGGATCTTGTTCTCTTCCCAGCGCTGCAGCGCCTTCGTACACATGGGCAGACTATAACGCAACCCTTGTAAGCGTAGATATAAACGCAGGTATTGTTACCTACGATGTCACTATTACTCCACCGGGAGCCGCAAGCCCGAATGGCCCTCGCAACAGCCTAGGTTTAATTGGCTATCAAACCGTTTATTTTCAAGCAAAAGTTCAAAAGAATTTTGGAGGCTACCTTGAGCTGAAAAAAGCATCCGAAAACCCCTCGCTCAGCGAAAGTAATAGCACCTATTCGCTAGAGGGAGCAATCTTTGGCGTTTACGACAAGAACGGCAATCGCGTAGCGCAATTACAGACTGACGAAAACGGACAAAGCCAGAGAAGCCCCCTCTTGCCCGTAGGGACCTACACCATCAAAGAAGAACAAGCACCCGCCGGTTTCGCAAATACTGCAGATAAATCAATCCCTATCCACGCAGGATCGGTAACCCAGTCAACTATTTCCAATACCCCTCAAAGTTGCCTGATTGACCTTGTTCTTCAGAAAGTAGATGCCGAAACCAAGGTATCATCGCCTCTCGGATCCGCAACATTAGGCGGTGCCCAATTTCAAGTTTCTTACTACGACCGCTACCTCACCGTACCTCAATTAGTACAAAACACCCTAACCGCCTTCATGGATGGCGAAGAGGCTCAATCAAATCAGCTCTCCATTCCACAATCATGGGGCAATCCTGTACGAAGCTGGATTTTCGAAACTGACGAAGAGGGAAAAATTCACTTTTCGAAAGATTATTTTGTCGAAGGAGATGACTTCTACTACGACCACGAAGGTTCGATAGTTCTTCCCTTAGGGACTGTAGAGATCAAGGAAATAAAAGCCCCCGAAGGCTATCTTTCCGTTGAAAATACTTTCGTTGTCTCCCTCAACGAAAGCGGAACAGAACCACATATTGAAAACTGGGAAGTTATCGAAATATCAGAGCAAGTAAAAAGAGGTGATTTTGCTTTTTCTAAAACAAGACAAGGTTCTATGGAACGTCTTGCCTCCGTCCCTTTCCGCATTACTTAGAAGACCACCAGAGAATCCCATGTGCTTGTTACCGATGAAAACGGTATGGCAAGCACCGAATCGTCGTGGACTCCCCATTCTCAAAACACCAACAAAGGAACTTCCGCAGATGACGGAATCTGGTTTGGTCAAGATGCTTTAGGCACTCAGGCTCCCGTTGATGACAATCTAGGCGCTCTACCTTATGACACCTATACCGTAGAGGAATTGCCGTGCTCGGCAAACGAAGGCATGGTTCCTGTCGCATTTGAAATAACCATTTCGCGGGACAAAACAACGCTTGATTTAGGGACCGTCGATAACAAACCCTACACTCCTGAAATCAAAGGAGAAGTAGACAAACGGCAAACTCTTTTCAAAGCTAACGGGTTATTCACCTACACCATCAACTACCGATCCACTTCTTCTACTTGGGCAGATGAATTTACCACTACTGATTTTTTGACCTGCTCCAAAGAAGATCAGGCACACCTCGAAGCACTCACAACACCTATAAGTAGCGGCGATTACGATGGAAAAATGAACGTATGGTATCAGACCAACATGACAAACACTCCTGCCCAAGAAAAAATTCAAGACGCTGAAAATAATGAGCAGAAAGAAAGTGAAACTACCGAACAAACTCAAGAAAGCGAAAGCACGCAGGAGAGTGAAACCGTAATCGTACAAGAAAGCGAAAGCGTGCAGGAGAGTGAAACCGCAATCGTACAAGAAAGCGAAAGCACTAACGCACAGGAAAATGAAACCGCAAACGCGTGTTCCACCAATCCCTACAACCCTGACAATCCCAATAATGAGCGAATGTACAATTTTGACAACTGGCGCCTTTGGAGCCAAGATCTTTCAACCCAAGAGTCCACCACATTATTTGTTGAGGATTTACAACTCAAAGAAGGTGAGTATATAACCGCTCTTGCCTTTGAACACGGCAGGGTCGAAGAAGGCTTTGGAACCTTATCGCAGGAAGACGAACAATGGAATCGCCGTGAACGCTACGAAAATAACGACACTCTAGAAAACGCCTTCGATTCGACCGAATTGAGCTCTTGGAATAATGAGACCTGCAGTCAGGTATTAGATGCGCTCTATCAGGAAAAAACAGTCTACGCACCAGCAGTGTTATTCATGAAAGCAACTGACGAAATGCTTCAAAGCGAGGATATTGAGCTATGGAACGATGCGCGTATTGATATCTATCGCAACCTTGAATTGCATGACGAAGATAAAGATTCAGTTGTACAAACGACCGTCCAATACCCCACCGATACGACAGACAATCCTATTGAAAAGCTATTAACAACCCTTCCTAAAACAGAAGATTTGGGCTTTGGCATCGTGGTTTCGTTGATTGCAATAGGCACCCTAGCTGGAGCTATCGTTGTATCCATCAAGATAAGAAACAGAAAATCACATCATTAAGAGAATATCTTAAGCGCTGCGCGAACACGCAGCGCTTGTTTTCTCGCTTCTTATTCAGGCTTTTATCGGGCTTTTTCTGTTTCTTATCCGGCAATACCCCGTTTAACCGTGCGACGTTTCCTCTTAGGAGGCTCAACAGGTTCGCGAAAATCAAGCATAAGCTGCTCTGTTGCTCCACCCTTCTCAGTTTCAGTTACTTTTTCGATATCTTTAATGTTCCAAGAAAGCGCTTCTGATCCGTGAAGCTCAAGCATCTTATATCGTGCATCCTGCAAGTTTAGCTTTGAGCCAGCTCTATGTTCACTCTCGAATTCAATTACGCTCGATTTGGGCGCAGCGCCCTTTGGGGAAACAATGGTGGCACGATAACGAGTCATATATCTTCCTTGAAACAAAACGAAACTCTGAGCGGTTTGGGCTTCAGACGCTTTAAACTTCTGGACTTAACCTTCTAGTCTTAGGCTTCTTGCCATAAGCTTCCAACCTCAAACTTTCAGTCTTAGACTTCTCATCTTAAACTTCCAGTCTTAAGCTTCTAGCACCTTAGCAGATATATAAAAAGCCTGCATTGCCAAACATGCCTCATTCAAACGATTACCTTAGAGTACCCCAAAATCAACCTCGTGTCCTCAAAAAGCAATCTTGAACGCTCAAGACGAAATGGTTTCCCTGTGGATGCTCGCCACATTTTTCTTAAACGTTAGACAATAGAGAACGTTCTTTTTTACGTACAGGAGATTTATGAGCCCACTTGAATTGCTACCTAAGCAGAACTTTGAGGATATTCATACAGTCGGGATACCACAAGCTCTGCTCTATTATCGCTACCATGTTTTATGGCAAACCTTCTTCGAGTCTCTCGGTTGTACCGTCATCACCAGCAATCCCTCCGATAGAGCAATACTCGAGCGAGGAGAAGCACTCTCTATCGACGAATGTTGCCTTGCTTCAAAGCTTTATTTGGGTCACGCCGAAAGCCTTCTCGATTCTTGCGATGCTTTGTTTGTGCCAAGTATTGATAATCTTGGATTACATAAAGGTTTCTGCACTAAATTCCAAGCGCTTCCTGACTTGGTTACCAATACTTTTGCCCCTAAGCAAGTCCGCATCATTTCATGCGAAGTAGATAAAGAAGACACTGGTATCAGCGCCGAAGAAGCTTATGTATCAATAGCAACTCAATTTGGACTGACCAAAAAACAGGGTAAAGCTGTCTATCAAAATGCACTCCATGCGCAAAAAAAGCATGATGATCTTCAAGCACAAGCGCAGGCAAAATTGCTTAAACAAGCAGAAAAACTCCCCGTCGATCAACGTCCTTTACGCATTTTGCTGGCAGCTCATCCCTATGTTATTCACGACCCTTATATAGGTGAACCCATTACAAGCATGCTCGAAAATCTTGAAGTGTGCACGCTTTATTCCGATCGATTCGATCGTAAACTTGCGCTGGAAAAAAGTTATGACTTTTCCGAAACGATGCCCTGGATCGTAAATCGCGAAATCATTGGAACAATTCTTCACTTATACGACCATCTTGACGGCATTATTTTAATCAGCGCTTTTCCTTGCGGCCCCGATTCAATGACTAACGACGCCTTTATCCGTTGCGTGAAAGGAAAACCCATTCTTTCCTTGACGGTAGATGCCCAGAGCGGAACCGCTGGACTAGAAACGCGCATTGAAAGCTTTATTGATATTTTGCGCTACCAAAAAAGAGGAGGATATCTCCGTGACGAGCGATAACAATTCAAACCGCCGTATTACTGAAGTAGCCGCTCCTTTAAAACAGCGCGTTACCGAAATAAAAACACCCATCAACCGCATGGCTGACACCCTGAAGCGCCGCTATTCCGAAGACGCACCCGCAGGAGTGTTTCTTAATCCCGGCAAACCTCAAGCATTACGCCCCAAAAAGAAAAAGAAGCGTAAGAAAGATCGCCATGCGCGCACCAAGGTCGCTTTCATGCGCTACACCTACTACGATATTGCCTTTCGATTTTTCGTTGAAAACGTGCTTGATGCTGATTTCATCGCCTTACCAGAGGCAACTCGTAAAACGCTTGAATTAGGCACCTTGAACAGTACCGATTACGTTTGTGCTCCCTTCAAGCATATTCTTGGCGATTACATTGAAGCCCTCGATAAAGGTGCCGACGTACTGGTGCAGCTCACTGGACCGTGCCGCTTAGGCTATTATGGAGAACTCCAAGAGTCCATTTTGCGCGATTTGGGCTACGAATTCGAAATGCTCAACTTTGCAACGGTAAGCGGGAAGCCCCTGCAGGAGTACCTTTCTATCTGCCAAAAGAAGGTTAACCCTGATCTTTCCATATCAAAGGGCGTAAAAAACTTTTTGGTAGTTCTGAAAATGATCGAAGCGCTCGATAGCTACAATGACCGCTATCTTGAACTTGCCGGCTTCGAAAAGGAGCCCGGTTCGTTCAAACGAGCCCAGAAAGACTTCTTTGCTGAAATGAATACCGTCAGCGTGGCAGCACAGCTTGCCTATGTGTACCGCCATCACCTGCGAATCTTAGAAGACCTCCCCATTGAAAAACCCGTCGACCCCATTCGAGTAGGCCTGATCGGTGAATTCTTTACCGCAGTTGACCCTCGTTCAAATTTATTCATTGAAGACAAGCTAAGTGCTATGGGTGTTTCACTTGCCCGCACGGTAAACCTGACCAACCGCATTCTTCGCTACAACGAAGAAAACTTACGTCGCAGCGTTTCAGAATACGTGTCGTTCGACATGGGGCCAACTTCGACACTTTCGATTGCAGCCGCGAAGCAATATGCCGAAGAAGGGTTTGACGGCATAATTCACCTCAAATCTTCTGGTTGTACTCCCGAAATTGACTGCATGCCTGTTTTGCAGCGATTGAGCAGTGACTATCGCATTCCTATTTTGTACTTAAGCTACGATTCCCAAACAAGTGACACGGGTCTCGATACTCGACTTGAAGCATTTTATGACATGATCGCTATGAGAAAGGCTCGCTAATGACACCTGCATTTCTTGGAATAGATACTGGATCCATCTCGACTAAAGGCGTCATCATTGATGAACAGGGCACAATCCTTGCCCGTTCCTACCTTTGGACCGAAGGCAACCCAACCGATGCCGCAAAACGAGTAGTTGATGACCTATCGAGTCAAATTAACCATGACGAGATTAAAGTTGTCGCGGTAGGTACCACAGGAAGTGCCCGCAGATTAGTCGGCGCGATTCTCAATGCAACCGTAATCAAAAACGAAATTACTGCTCATGCCGTAGGTACCACGCATCTACATCCTGACGTTCGCACTATTCTTGAAATCGGCGGACAAGATTCAAAGATTATCTGCGTCGAAAATGGTATCGCTACCGACTACGCCATGAACACGCTGTGTGCCGCGGGAACTGGATCGTTCCTTTCAAGCCAGGCTCATCGTTTAGGGGTTGAAGTGGAAGATTTTGGCCCTATCGCCCTTACTTCGAAGCATCCTGCCAACATTGCCGCCCGTTGTACCGTATTTGCCGAAAGCGACCTTGTGCACAAAATTCAAGTGGGCTATGCACGAGAAGATGTTATAGCAGGGCTCTGCAAAGCAGTCGCTACTAACTACCTGAACAACGTAGGTAAGGGAAAGCGCATTCTGTCCCCTATCGTTTTTCAAGGTGGCGTGAGCAAGAATGTGGGCGTTGTTCACTTTTTTGAGGAAACCCTCGGAGAAAAAGTATTGGTCGATCCCGATGGACACCTGATGGGGGCATTCGGAGCAGCTCTTCTTGCCGCAGATGCTCCTCAATCGAAGCGAAAGCCATTTTCTTTCAACATCGACAATATTGATTTTACGACACGCGAGGTGGTTTGTCAGAAATGCGCAAATCACTGCGAAATTGTCTGTGTTTATCGCGACGACGAACTCATCGATGCATGGGGTAACCGTTGCGACAAGGGTGCTATTCGCCCCCATAACGCATAAGGCGCCTCCAAAACACAAAAAGCACCCATAGGCATAAATACATAAGGCGCGTCTCCGTGATGAGTAAGACGCCTTATGCGTAAGGCGACCGCCCTTACGCATGGAGTGCCTTCGTAACGCTGAAACAACCCATGAACATGTTAGGTTGTTGCAATTATGTGAAGTTCGAACGAAGCGTTTGAATCTGATTTTATTCGTCTCTATCATTACTACGAAACAGACAGGGCATCTCACCTAAGAGGTGCCCTCTTTTTGCGCTCAATTTTTTTATACGCAGTGTAATTTTTATCGTTCGGAAGGAGACTTTATGGGCTTAACCCGCAAACAAATCGTTATTGTGGTTATCTTGCTTGCCGGAACTTTGTTAGCAGTTCTTAATCAGACGCTGCTCTCTCCTGCGCTACCCGCCATCATGGCAGATACGCAGGTAGACGCTACAACGGTTCAATGGCTTACCTCCGCCTATTCTCTTGTTGAGGCTGTCATCATTCCTCTTTCCGCATACCTAATTGGTCGCTTCCCTACCAAGAAACTCTTTATATTTGGAATGACCATTTTCGGTATAGGTTCGCTCTTGGCGGCAATTGCGCCATTTTTTGCCGTTCTGCTTATTGGTCGTATGTGCCAGGCGGTAGCTACTGGCATTGCTATGCCGATGGTATTCACCGTTATCTTGCTAATTTTCCCACGCGAAAAACGCGGCTCTGCCATGGGTATTGTTTCTCTTGCTATTGGCTTTGCTCCTGCAATCGGCCCTTCGGTTTCAGGCTTGCTTGTTGATAGCGTTGGTTGGCGCGCTCTATTTTTGCTCGTTTGCGCATTAGCTGTAATCATCGTGTTTTGCGCCGTATTCTTCCTTGAAAGCTACGGCGAATTCGAGCCAACCTCTTTCGACAAACCCTCGGTCGCTCTGTGTTCTCTCGGCCTTTTAAGCCTACTCTACGGTCTATCATCCATCACGTCCGCAGAAGTAATCGCCCTTCCCATCACCCTTATTATTGTTGGCATAATTCTGCTCACCTTCTTTGTGCGCAGGCAGCTTAAACTCGAAGTTCCTCTGCTAAAAGTAAGTATTTTGCGCACGCGCAATTACGCCATCACAGTCTCAGTCGTTGCTGGCCTTCAAGCTGCTTTGGTTGGTACGGGTGTTTTGTTGCCAATTTACCTGCAGAATCTCCTTGGCATCTCCGCCCTTGAAACAGGTATTGTTATGCTTCCGGGCGCCGTAATTGGTGCAATTCTCGGCTTTTTCGCCGGACGCTGGTTTGACAGATTCGGACCCCGCAAGGTAATAATTCCCTGCGCTTTCATTTTGCTTCTAGGCGGCTGCGGGCTTATAGCGTTTTCGCTGGATACCCCAATTCCCTTTATTATTGCGGTGTACACCTGCCTTTCTGTTGGTATTACTGGAACTATTACTCCCATCAATACCTGGGGCATTAACTCACTCGACAACTCAGTAATTCAGCATGCCAACGCCCTTTCCAACACCTTGAACCAGGTAGGCGCTTCGCTGGGTACTGCCATTTTGGTATCTCTTTCCGCTACTTCAGTTTTCCTGTTCCCCGAAATGCCAAGCATGGAGCAGACCATGATGGGTGACCGTATTGCCTTCAGCTTTACTGCGGCGCTCATGGTTATCATCTTTATAGTTATTGTTGTTTCGGTCCGCGACAATAAAAAAGCTACTTTTTCAAGCTCGGTCGATGCCGTGCGTATGCCCACCAAAGCGGATGATCATATTGCAGTTGATTTAGCAATGAATAAAGAGCCCTACTCTGTCCATGACACCGACACTATCCGTGAAGTGGCGCAAATTCTTGCAGCAAACAAAACGTCTGGGGTGCCGGTAGTGGATAGCAAAAACAAAGTAGTAGGTTTTATTTCTGATGGCGACATCATGAAATATATCGGTCGCAGCGACGGAAGTGTTTTGGACGCAACCCGTATGTTGTATCGAATTCCCGACACCGAAAACTTCATGCAACGCGTTGCAGATTTAATTGATTTAAATGTTATGCGCATTGCAACGAAGGGAGCAATTTCCGTTCCTAGCGGCTCCTCCCTCGACGATGCCTGCCGTCTCCTTGCGGAAAAACGCATCAAGAAAATCCCTGTTGTTGACGCAGAAGGTTGCCTTGTAGGGTCGCTTTCGCGATCCGATATTATTCGCTCCACTATGGCAAACCTTGCATCGATCGAATCGCTTGTTGCTGCAGATAAAGAAGAAAAAGGTGAACGCCAAAGGGCTTAAACCAAAATTTTGCCTTCAGAATGCGTTTTTTGGCAAATTTAGCCCTTATCGGGTGGCGAAGCAGAAGCTTAACACCCAAAGCAAAAGCTGTTACTGGCACACATGACACCAGTAACAGCTTTTTTGTCACCATCCAATACGAATCGCGACCTTGAGGCTCCACCGAAAAGCGGCAGGAAAGCAATAACCCTCTACCAGGCCATTTTATCCGCCCGATAAGGCACTTTTTTACCAAAAACAGCTCTTTAAGTGCATGATTTTGTGTTCCGCTCAGAGCGAATAACTCCACACGCTAATGGGCAATTCCGCGCTAATGGGCAACTCGAACGAGCAATTCCGCGCTAATGGGCAACCCCACACACTAACGGGCAACTCTAATGGGCAATTCCGCGCGCTAACGAATAACTCCGCGCGCTGCCGCATAGGTCAATATGAAATACAAACCATACACCGCCATGAAAGCCCCCGAAACCACGAGACTCGTTTGTCCGATATCGAGGTGGCCAAACAATTGCACCAAGCTCACCACTTCGCGTAAAGCACAAAGCGAATGCACAATTGCTAAAGCCAAGGGGAACAAAAAGGCGATCAGAATCTGCTTAAACAAAGCGCCATTTACCATAGACCGCGACGCGCCCAACTTATCAAGCAACTGATATCGCTTGCGGTTATCACTTGCACTCGTCAGTTGCTGGATAGCAAGAATTGCCGCACAAGCCACAACCAAAACAAAGCCGATGTAAATAGCAAGATAAGCAATGATGGTAGTCAAGCCAATGTTTTGACTAAATACCTCTTCTTTGGTCATTCCCATATTTAGAGGCCACGTCTGCGGATTTTCCGACTCTGAAATACCGTTATAGATTTCGCCCCACTGCTCTTCTGCATTAGGATTATCGGTGTATTGAACATTTAAAATCGACGAATAGGGAGTCGCTTGATCAGGGATTACTTCATCAGGAACAATGAGCACACCCATCTGACCGGGAATTGAAGTAGTCTGCAGCGTTTCGGTATTGAGCGCAGTATCCACTTTCACCTCATGCCCAAACACCGTCAAGGTTGCACCCGTCGCTGCCGCATCACGCGCATAATCCATCAAGATATCAGTGTCGCAGTTAAGAACTGCTTCATCTTCAGCAAGCGAAATGCCTTCTCTTCCACTGATTTCCATCGCGCGATTGTATTGCGAAACCGGAACAACGCTAAGCGGCTGCTGCGCATAGTCGGCATTGACCATATCGGAGCCCACATAATCAATCACCGATTTGCCCAAAGCTTCATCGAGGTCGGCAAAAGTCGCCTCCGTAGAATACATATCTATTTGAGCGCTCTCTCGGACCACGCTTTTAAAGTCGGGTAGCCCAAGCTTTTGTGCATCAGCACTCATACCTTCAGCCATGTCGAAGTCATACTGCTTAATATAGTCCTGTGCAATTTCGTAACGTCGTTGGGTATCTTCAGCAATATCGGTACCTTCATAGTTCTGCAACAAACTGTAGTAAGAAGTCGCGCTGGCGTCATATTGCGTAATTGATGCCATGCTGTTTTGCATCGAAAGAGAAATACCCACACCACCTGCAACGCTGGTAATTGCCAAAAACAACGTCATACAGATAACCGCCATAGACACAAAAGACGAATTAATACGGGAAGCAACTTGGCGCAAGGTAAACATGTTAAGCCCACGATAATAAAGAGGCTTAATATATTGGATCAAACGCAGCAAGAAGCCCGAAAGGGAATAGAAGAACAAAAGCGTTCCAACGCAAACCAACGCCGTTGCCGCACCAAAAGTCGGATTAACTGCAATGCCATTTTCGGAAAGCAGATAATACGAAATACCAAAAATGACGCAGGACACGATGAATAAACAAAACGACAGAGGAATACTGCGCAACTTCAAGTCGTCATTTTTACGCTCAGACTGAATTAGATCTATGAGCTTTGCTTTCATTACGTAGCCCACGTTAAAAAACAAAGCCAGAGCAAAAATTACCAAGAAGACAACAATGGTCTTTATCATTGCATCCTGAGCAACAAAAAAGGTAAAGCCCGGAATATCAACTACGAACATGAATGCCGTGATATAGAGAAGTGCCTGAGAAATCAGCAAGCCAAGAGCAAGACCGCACGCCATCGATACCAGCCCTACTATTAAAGTTTCCACAAGCGTTAAGCGCAACAAGACACTTTTTGGCATTCCCAAAAGCAAGTAGATAGCAAATTCCTTATTGCGACGCTTTATGAGATAACGGCTGGCATACACCACCAAAAAAGCCAAAATAACGCAGATGAATACCGAAACCCCATCGATCAAAATTCCCAGAAGTTCGATCATATTACCCTGCGATTTATCAAAAGCTAAAACCGCATCTTGGGCCGTAATGGAATTAAAGGCATAAAATACCGCAACACCAATAAGTAAGGTGAAGAAATAAATGGCGAAATCTTTATAGGATCGTCGAACATTTGCGATTGATAATTTAGCAAGCATCTTCTTCACCTTCTTCGAGCTGAGAAGTTGCTGCAATAATACGAGCCAAGAAGGTCTTTCGGTCGTTGCCGCCACGACTCATCTGACCCCACAACCTGCCGTCACGAATAAACACGATACGATCACTATGGCTCGCAACGCTCGAATCATGCGTAACCATCAAAATAGTCGCGCCGAGACCATGAAGAAATTCCAACGCATCAAGAAGATCTCGTGCTGATTTGGTATCCAGGGCTCCCGTTGGTTCATCAGCCAAAATCAGATGAGGCTTGGTGATGAAAGCGCGAGCTGCTGCAGCACGTTGCTTCTGCCCTCCCGAGACTTCATATGGATACCGATCAAGCGTCTGCTCAATGGAAAGTTGTCGTGCAAGCGACTCAACTTGCTCGTTTATCGTGCGTGCTGGTACGCGAGAAATCGTAAGGGCAAGTGCAATATTTTCGCGAATCGTAAGGGTATCGAGCAAATTGGAGTCCTGGAAAACAAAACCCAGCTCTTCCCTGCGGAATCGAGCCAGCTCTTTCGAAGAAAGACCAACTACGTCCCTCCCGCCAATAATTATATGCCCATTAGTGGGACTATCTATTGTAGCCAAGCAATTCAGAAGTGTGGACTTCCCCGATCCCGAGGGGCCCATAATTGCGACAAATTCTCCTTGCTCTACCGTGAAGTTCACATGATCTAAGGCACGTGTCATATTTTCGGTATGACCATGCCTACCCATCTTTCCGCCATAACACTTTGAAACATCGCGCACTTCCACAATTGTTCGCATTCCTGCATTTCCCACCATCGGAATTCCTTTCTTTAGAACGCCAGCGCCCTAATCAATCCAAAATCGGCATTGCGTATTTCCGTCTAAAGGGCGTTGCGTATTTCCGTCTAAAGAAAGCCTAAAAAATAGTCCTTACTAGCTTCTGGCAGGTACCTAACATTTACCTGACTTTTGAGAAATGCCCTCGCGGCACGATAAAGTTGCGCATACAATGCAACTATGGCAAAAGATTCTCTACATACTAAAACTATTCTTCTGGTTGACGATGAGCCCGAATTGCTTCATCTTCTCGAAACAGTGCTTCGTGCCGACGGCTTTGAGCGCATTGTTACTGCAAGCGATGTCACCAGCGGGCTTGCTGCCTACGAGCAACACCATCCCGATCTTGCCATCCTTGATGTTATGTTGCCCGATGGAGATGGATTTACCCTCTGTACCTATTTGCGTTCTCTTTCGTCAGGAAAACCTTTGCCGGTCATTTTCCTCACCGCTAAAGATGAAACAGCTGACCGTCTCACGGGTCTCCGATCAGGCGCAGATGATTACCTAACAAAACCTTTTTCGGCACAGGAATTAATCCTTCGAATCTATGCAGTTTTACGTCGGTGTTACCCCGATGACGAACCAGTTCTGCGCTTAGCGCATTGCACTATTGACCTTGACAATGTTGAAGTGCACAAAGAAGGCTGCGATCCAACCTTTTTAACCGCAAAAGAAAGTGAGCTTTTACGCATTCTTGCTAACAATGCCAACCGCATTGTTACAACCGACCATCTTTGCGAAGAATGCTGGGGCTCCTCGTTTGGATACGAGCAAAGTCTCATGACGCACATCCGCCGCATTCGAGAGAAGATAGAGCTCAATCCCTCAAAACCCGAATCGCTTATCACTATGAAAGGGCTGGGCTATAAGCTCCTTGTCGAAAAGAGTGCTTAAATGGCAACCGAAAAGAACAAACCACAGTCAGGTTTTTTTATCTTAAAACACATCGGTCTATTCGCAGGAATAGCACTGCTCATCCTTGTGATCGATGTATTTCTCTATATTGCAATCGCCCTTTTTGAAGGGCAAATTTCTTACGCCGATGGTCCCGATTCCGCAAATTCCGAAGCGCTCATCGATATCGCTGAAGTTGCCCATAGCCTTGTTCAAGATGAACAGGGAAATTGGGTGCTCGATAATCAAGACCTATTGAACCAAATGGATGCGCGAGGTTGCTGGACGGTGCTTCTTGATCAAAACGGAACGGTTGTCTGGTCATATAACACTCCGCAAGATTTTCCAACTTCATTTACCCAAAATGAAATTGCCGTTATCTCGCACGATCGCGCCTACGGCAGTTCATCTACTTTTATTTGGACCAAAGACCCCAATCTCGTAATAATGGGCTACCCCGGAAATCAATATCTCACCTGGGGAATCACCCTCTCTGAACAAGCGTTTATACGCATTCCTTTCTACCTTTTGCTTGTCTTCACCATCGACCTACTTCTCATCTTTCTGCTGTATGTATTCTCACAGCGCTCATTGCTTAAAAGCACAGGGCCTATGCTTGATGCTTTGGACAATCTGGCGCAAGGAAAACCCGCCAAGGTGCGTTTCTCGGGCATGCTTCGCGTGGTAGGTAATCGCATCAACGCCGTTTCGGATACTCTTCTCCGTAAAGAAACTGCCCGTAAGAATTGGGTTGCAGGCGTTTCCCATGATGTTCGCACCCCTCTTGCCATTGCGATGGGTCACGCAGAACAGCTTGAGCACAACCCTTCTCTTTCCGAAGATGCTCGAGAGTCAGCGGCTATAATTACCCGTCAAGGAATTCGTATTCGCGACTTAATTGAAGACCTCAATATTGCCACCCAGCTCGAATACGACATGCAACCTCTTAAGATTGATACCATCGTTGTGGCAAAAACACTTCGCAGCGTAGTGGTAGATTACCTTAATCAGGGCATAGATGATCATGCGGAATTTGACTTAGATATTGCCGAAACCGCCAGCCAAGCCCTTATAAAAGGAGACGAACGCCTTTTAAAGCGGGCGCTTCGCAATGCTATTGACAATTCCCTCAAACATAACCCTGATCATTGCCGCATTACGATCTCGCTCAATGTCAATGATAAGGGTGTGGCACTTTGCGTGGCAGATGATGGACGCGGAATGAACACCGAACAATTACTTGGGCTGGCAGCTATGCTTGAACGAGATTATCTCGGCATTGGTTCCCTGACTTCTTATACCGACACCAGTATCACCTTCTCGAAAGCAAATTCTTTTATGCCTCCCCAGCAAATCGAAGGTGGTCCCGATCTTCCGCCTCACAACACCGCGCACGCTTACCAAGCTGGGGCGCCTACCATTTCGGCGCAGAAACCTCCTTTGGGAAGTGAGCCGCCTCTGCCTGCGAAAAAACGACCGCCTCGTCCTCCCGCAGCAGCCTTAGAAGAACAAGGTTCCGATATAGCTTCCTCCAGATTCGTGAACACGGCAGCCTCCAGGTTTGCGAACACGGCAGCCTCCGAGCTCGAGACCAGTACAGCCTCCGAATTCACGACCCGTGGATTCCAGTCTGGACCTGATTTGCAATCAAGCCATGACCGCGGTCTTTATCCTGAACCTGGTTTGCAGAATTCGCTCATTAATAACCAGAATGGCTCGCTCGTCAATAACGCCCCCATTCCTCATGGTGGCTCAATTGGAAAACACGGCTTAGGGCTTCCCCTTATTGCACGAATCGTATTAGTGCATGAAGGAACCTTGACGATTGCGAGCGCGGAAGGGGCTGGATTTAGTATTATTATGACCTTCCCTGTTGTAATTACTTCTTTGGAAGATCAGCAATAAATTTTAAAAGGATCTGGTTGACACCTCATGACAAGCTCAACGAGAAATAGTTCGGTTCACGCCACTCGCAAAACTGCTCGTGAAACTGCGTGTAAAGTCGCCCGCGAAACCACGTGCAGAACTGCGCACAAAGCCTCTTGCGAAACTGCTCACAGTTCAACTCACAAAACCTCTCACAAAGCTTCTTCTCACTCATCGGAAAGCGGCGCTACTTTCTGCCCCGTGCAGAAGAAATGCGGTGGTTGTCAACTACTTCAGATCCCTTACGAGAAACAGCTAGAACAAAAACAAGAAGAAATGTTTCGCTTGTTTAAGCCGTTCTCAAATCCTTATACGATATTTAGTCCAATTTCTGGAATGGATGAACCGTTTTATTATCGCAATAAGGTAACCTCCCCGTACGTTCCTGGTAAAAAGCTTTCTTCTCATTCTCGGGAGAACAAAAGAGCAGACGCACGGCAAGCAAACAAAAGGGGTTCACTTCGAAAAACTTCCAATCGAGCACAAGGTAAAGGTGGACATCCTGATCGCGAAATACTTTATGGCATGTATGCAGCAGGAACTCATCGCGTAATTCCCACCGATACCTGCCTTTTAGAAAATAAGACTGCAAAACGCATAATTCTTGCCATCAAACACATAATGCAGCGTTACCACATGGAACCCTATAATGAAGATACCGGAAAGGGATTTATGCGCCACGCCGTTGTGCGCGTCGGCCATTCTTCAAACGAAATTTTAGTGACGGTAGTTACCAACGAAAATGCTTTTCCTGGCTCGCGCAATTTCTGTCGGGAACTCATCAAACGCGTCCCCGATATTACTACCATCGTACAGAACGTAAACACTCGACAAACCAACGTCATCCTTGGTCAGGAAGAAAAAACGCTGTACGGTCCTGGTTTTATCCTGGACAAACTTTGTGGACTCAGTTTCCGCATTTCATCGCATTCGTTTTATCAAGTTAATTCCACCCAAACGGAAGTCCTCTACCGCTATGCCATTCAGATGGCGCAGCTCACAGGAACAGAAACGGTACTTGATGCCTATTGCGGCACGGGAACTATCGGCCTTGTTGCAGCAAAAGGCCTCCCCGAAACTCCCGAAGCCCACGCGGCTCAGGTTATCGGTGTGGACAATATCGAATCCGCCATTACGGATGCTTATAATAATGCGCGCCACAATGGCATCGAAAACGCCACTTTCGAAACAGCCGACGCTGGCGACTTCATGAAAAAGCAAGCTAAAGCAGGTAATCGAATCGACGTTCTTTTAATGGATCCCCCTCGAGCTGGCGCAAGTGAGGACTTTTTAAAGGCAACCTGCCTACTCGCACCAAAACGTATTGTTTATATCTCCTGCAATCCCAAAACACAGCAAAGAGATGTGGAATACCTGATCAAAGAAGAGTATTATCTCAATCGCGTCCAGCCGGTAGATATGTTTCCTCATACCAACCATACTGAAAACATTTGCCTCTTGGAGCGTCAGCCTCAATAAAGGCCTCTCAGTTACCCCTGACCGCTCTGACATTCAGCCCTTAACTCGAAGCGAAATTCGCTTTACTGTTTAACCCTTGAACCCGAATTGCATAATTCGCCGAGAATCTAAATTTGCCCGAGAGTCTATCTTGCCAAGCTTCCTGATATTCGCCTTATAAATTGGTATTCACCTCATAAATTGAGCTTCTCATAAATTAAGCATTGTTTGCCCAGGGAGTGCCTGCTTCAGAAGAAAGGATTTCTGTACGCTCTGCTTGATTTCATCATCTTCATTCACCCATCCCAACAATAAGGGCGAATGAGAATCGTGCAGCTTATAATTTTCTGCCGCCTTACGAGGATCCTTATTGGCATAACAGTACTTACACCCATTAGGGCATGTTTCGTAAGCTCCTATATCTCTGCTTTCTATACAGTGACATCCATGCCGCATCCCTTTATGTTTGAGGTTTTTAAAGGTCACCCCACTGGCATGCCCCAGCACTTCCAGCGTCATACAACCCGCTTTCTGGATACCATAGCGAGTAAAGTCTTCATCAGTACCACAAATCTGAAGAGCGATTTGATGCTTTTGAGCGATCGATCCTAGCAATTGAGCCAACTGTTCAATATCTTCCCTTGTCAAAGGAATAATTTCTGCCATATTTAGCTCAACCTTTTTATACATTTCCACAAAGCTAAAAACACAGCGATCCACATAGGGAGCAAGTTCGGATGCCATATATTCAAATGTTTCACGATGATAGTCAATCGTGTACTTTTTTGTCAGAAGAATTGGGTCATAACGCCAGGTAATTCGCTGTTTTCCCACCATGTCAGAAAGGCTTTTTAAAGTGTTAATACTTTCTTGTATCGAGGGAACCCCTGGTTCAAGATCTACTCCATATGCAGTAATGGTATAGAAGAAATACGTATTGAATCTATCGGTGATCTCATGCAAACGAGGAAGAATTGGCTTGTAGTTTTTTGAACAAAACACCACACAGTCTACCGTGTCAGGATCAAGCTCATAACGGCTTATCTTTTTTGGAAAAAGTGGATTGCGCGAAAGAGCATATCCCTCGGAAAAACGATTCAATAACCACTCGGTATAGTATTGAACCGTGTCTGTTCTTCCGCCGGTATTAATTATCATATGCACTCCAATAACTCACTTGACATTTCTATTAGATGCTCCTATATTAGAATTATTCTAATTCAAGTTAGGATAGACGATGAGAGAAAACGCCCGACAGATTTTAGAAATCATCAACAATTCGGATGAACACCTAACCGCCGAGCAAGTGTATCTTCACCTTAAGGAAAATAACTCAAAGGCGGTACTTGCAACGGTATACAACAATCTTGCCAGTTTGTACCAAAAAGGTTTAATCCGTAAAGTTGCGGTTGCCGGTTTTCCTGATCGTTATGACAAAATGGAAGTGCGCCATGATCATCTCGTATGTAAACGATGCGGTTCTCTTACCGATATCATGCTAGAAGATCTGACAGCAAAACTCGAACAAGAAACAGGCATCCATGTGCTGTCGTACGACTTGAACATTGACTATCTTTGTCCAACGTGCGCTGCAGAACTTGAAGAGGGAAAAGACAAGGAAGCTGGCATCTAACAACTGTGAGTACAGCTCGTAGATGCTCTTCATAAAAGGGAGCGACCAGACAAAAAACGCCCCGTAACGAAAGGAGCCCAGAAATGGCAAACAAGTACGAGGGAACTCAGACCGAGAAGAATCTCGAAACCGCTTTTGCGGGCGAATCTCAGGCTCGCAACAAGTACACCTACTTCGCTTCTGTTGCAAAGAAGGAAGGCTATGAACAGATTGCAGCTCTGTTCCAGAAAACCGCTGACAACGAGAAAGAGCATGCAAAGCTGTGGTTTAAGGAGCTTGGCGGACTGGGCGACACGGCAGCAAATCTTGAAGCAGCTGCTGATGGCGAAAACTATGAGTGGACCGATATGTATGACGGCTTTGCTAAGACCGCCGATGAAGAAGGCTTCCCAGAGTTGGCAGCTAAATTCCGCATGGTTGCTGAAATCGAAAAGCATCATGAAGAGCGCTACCGTGCACTTTTGAAGAATGTAGAAACCAAGCAGGTATTCGAAAAGTCCGAAGTTAAGGTATGGGAATGCCGCAACTGTGGTCACATCGTAGTTGGCACTAAGGCACCTGGCGTATGCCCTGTATGCCTGCATCCTCAGAGCTTCTTCGAAGTACACGCAGAAAACTACTAAGCCCTCAACCGGCAAAGTAATTAAAGCAAGAATGAATCTTGAACGAGACGCAATACCAAACAGGATTCGTAAACAGGATTCGTCTTCTTGCTCTTAATTGCAAGCACCCACAAAGCCTATCTGGTAAAAGCCCGATTCATTTACCATAGGCATCACAAGACGAAACAAGAGGTGCGAAAGCGGTCGGATTTTCCGACCGCTTTTTTCATATCTATGCGCTCTTCGGGTTATAGACTACGCGTTATAGACTAGATGGTAATAAGTGTTTTATCGGTTAAGCAGTTGATCCATCGCAATTTCATCATTTTCGGAAAGTGGAGTTACCAGTGGTTTTCCTTCTGCATCCACTAAAACCGTTACACCGCAGCCACTGGTCATATTTGAAGATGCCAAAAAGTAATTCACCCCTGTTTCAGCATCTACGATGATCTTGCGCACATTAGTAACACCCTGAGAATACACTTCAACAAATCGCTCTTTAGCCATGATTGTTCCTCCTCTACGCTGAGAGCTTCTTTTAAAACCTATTTCGTTTTTACAAAGATTTTGTTTACGAATAACTTAAACAAATATGGTCGACAAAATGCTAATTAATCCCCAACCGCAGCAGAACCCAATAATTATTGCTGCAACAGTTTTTAAGGCAAGCTTTCCCCACCATATTCTTCCTGCACGTTGATTACGTTCAGTAAGCACCTGTGGATCTTCACCTTGCATAAATGCTTCAACTGCCTGATAGGTGAAAAGCTGATTGTCATGCTTAATTCGTTCTGCCAAAGTGGCACTTACAACCGCAGGAACAAAAAGAATTGCAGCAGGTACTGCAATAGCCGCCAAAGATAGATCAAGCAACATTGTTATTACTATCCAAGCTGCTGCCACTGCAAAAGATGCCACCATTACTATACCCAGCTTGTTGAGCTTCTTTGCCTCTACACTTAATACCTGTTTCATTTCTTCCACATCTCCTTTAATAAGCGAATCAACACTTACGTCGAAGAGATTGCTTAAGAGCAGCAGGCTTTGCACATCAGGATAGGTCCGATCAGTTTCCCAGTTCGAAATAGTTTGACGCGAAACGAAAATTGCCTCCGCTAATTCTTCCTGCGACATACCTAAACGAGCGCGATGCTCTTTGATATGCGTTGCTAGTTCCATGCAATCCCTTTCTGGTAAGAAATGTCTCAGATCGTGGATTACTCTACCACCTAATAGTTTTGACATGAAAGCTTTTCGGGGATTTTGTGCTTGTCAAAAGTCTTTGACAATGATTTGACCTGGTATTTTGAAGTGTTCTCAATCAGAGATTCCTTTCTTGAATCCCTCTCTATATAATAACCAATGGTATTTACACAATATAATTTTGTCACGAACCATAACTATTAAGGTAGCCAGTAAGGAGAGCTCATGCTTTCTGGTAACAACGATAAAAACTCAAAAGAGATTCCTTCTATTGTTCTAAACGGCATCAAAAACATCCCAGAGAATTACTCCTTACCAAAACTACATGGAAGTGAGTGCTTCAAGGCGACCCTTATTCGCCTTGCTATTCCTGGCGTATTCATTGCTATTTGTCTGCTTATAATAACCACCGCTCCCGCACAATCAGATTCTACTGTTTTACAAGGCTGGATTGCATTTGCGATAGTTTTCGCCATTTGGTGGGTAGCTCACTGGTATTTCGCCAAGTGGAAAAACGCCAACAAGCAGAATAACCCCACACCTTACCCCCGTGCATTTATCACGCTTGGCAAAGGCATATCTGCACTCATCCTGTTCTATCTCTTCACCATATTCCTAGAGCTTCTTTCCCTAACCGATACCGCCGATATCTCAAACCCCATTACCTTGATCTTAGGTTTGAGCTGGGATATTACCTGGAGATCAGGCATGCCACTTGCTATTCTCTTTATGGTAATAGCGCGTGCCTGTAGCAATGGCTATAAGAATTGGTGCGTAAGCGAACGTGAAGCTTTTGGCAAGCGCATTCAGAAAGAAAACTTGACTCCTGTTGAAGCGCTAGAAGAACAGGTCGGTCTTGTCTGGTGGCTTGATGAAATTATTCGTGTGCTAGTTGCACTCGCTAACGCCCTAGGAGCGGTAGGCATTCTTGTCGCATTGCTCATGCACTCCCCCATCACGTTGGTATTAGCAACTAGCGGTCTTTTCAGCCCAGAAAAAATCTCATATATCAGCTTTACTGTTCCATGGTTTAGTGAATTCATGACAGCAATTGGTCAACTGAGCGCCGCAGGAATGTGGGTATTTGTGCTTACTGCTGGCATCGTCCGCATTGTATGGCGTAAATTCTTAGACTGGTCTGCTCTTAACACTGCCGAAGAAATCCAAGCTATCGAAGAACGAAAAAGGGATGGCGAAGAGGAGCCACAATTCGAGTGCATCGTTAATGGCGAAAAAGCTCCAGGTACAGAAGTACCAAATGTCGGTGTCTACCTTCAAGGCTCCATTATCAGAATCGGAAGAATTACAGGCTGGATTTCACTTGTTTTGGGATGCTGTTCTATCTTGATGTCCTTACTAAATCCTGCATTAAACGGATTCTTTGCAAACATCTTCCAAATTATTGGCGTGATACTTTCGGCTAGTGCGTTGCCTATTTTTGCGCTCATCTTATTCGTAGTGCTTGTGATTATTAATGCATGTGAATTGCGCTGGTATGAAGGCACAAATAAGACCCACAAGTCCATTCACAGCTTCATGAAAACAGCTAGATACGTAGGGTACGCAATATGCTTGCTGTGCGTTGGCTATGCACTAGTAATGGCTCAGCTTAACAACAACATTATCGGTTTGATTACTCAGAACGTCGCTGAAGGCGTGAATAAAGCTACTGTTTGGACGCTTGTAACGCAGTTGATAGTGGAATCGGCACTCTACCTGGTTATTATTGCAGTATTGTTATATGCCGCTTATCGATTCATCGACAACGAATTCATTCTCCCAAACACCAACTACAACGGTGGCTACTCTGGCGGTTATAGCGGAGGCTATTCGAGCGGATCATTTGGCGGCTCTTCTGGGGGCAATGGTGGCTCGAGTTATTCTGGTAGCCCATGGGGAAATCCCTATTCAACAACATATGTCGGCGGCAAAGCATATCACCAGCAGAATAATAGCTGGGGCGGCTCCACCATTTATGATGGATGGGGTTCAAAAGTAGGATCAACCCGTCAAGGCGTATTCGGAAATACCAAAGTTGAATATGGTGGACAACAATACGAAGTGCGCGATGGTATCTTTGGCGACAAAATTGTCACTGACGAAAACGGAAAAGAAGTCGGTCGCATTACCGAAGGTTTATTCGGAAACAACACTTTCAAGAAGAGCTAATGCGAGTTAGCAGCTAAAGCGTAGATAATATACGCAATGCTTACGTGTTTAGCCATAGATCAAGAGTACGTTTCTACTTATCCTCTACTACCCCATTGTAAAGGTATATACTGCAAGCCCAATAACAACTATCGCTAGCACAATTCCAATAATGATATTTGAACGTGACATATAAATAACCTCACGTTTCTAAACAACTTAGCAAGAAATTCAATAAAACTCACATTGCTGGTAAAAACAGCGAGCGGAAACACCTTGAATGCAGATAGGGTGAAGGCAAAGCGTAGCGTACTTTGTTACGCGAGCTTTGCCTGGAGCCCTAGCTGTGCCAAGGTGTTTCCGCACAGCGTCATACCGTTTCTTACGAGAATTACAACGTTAGCTATAACGTCGTAATACGTACGAACTTGCGCTTGCCTACCTGAACAACAGCATCCTTCAGCATTTCTGGAGCAACATTGTAAGTTTTTGCAGGAATAGCTTCGCCATTTACCTTAACGCCACCCTGGTCAATCATACGACGAGCATCACCAGTAGAATTGGTTAATCCTGCATCGGAAATCAACTTTGCCAGATAAACTAAACCTTCATCATTTGGTGTCAGATCAGCAGCAAATTCCGCCACATCGTCAGGAATTTCATGCTTCTTAAACTGCTTGTCAAACGCAGCTTCTGCTTCCTGAGCCGCAGCTGCATCATAGTACGCAGCCACAATGTTTTGAGCTAAATCACGCTTGCAACGATTAGGATGAATTTCATCCGCCGCAAGACCCGCTTCAATCTTGTCAATCTCAGCAACAGGCACTGTAGAAGCCAAACGATAGTACTTCACCATCAGCTCATCGGGAATTGACATAACCTTGCCGAACATATCGTTAGGTTCGTCAGTCAAGCCAATGTAGTTACCATAGCTCTTAGACATCTTCTTAACACCGTCGGTGCCTTCAAGCAAAGGAAGGGTAAGGCAGACCTGAGGTTCCATGTCCATCTTTTCCATAAGCTCACGGCCAGCAAGTAAGTTAAACAGCTGATCCGTACCACCAAGCTCAACGTCAGCTTTAATTACCACTGAGTCGTATGCCTGCATGATGGGGTATAAAAATTCATGAAGAGCAATAGATTGATTATTGGTGTAACGATTATGGAAATCGTCGCGCTCTAAAATGCGTGCTACCGTAAAGTTGGAAGCAATCTTGAGCAACTGCTCTAAATCCATGCTCAAAATCCACTCAGAATTATAACGAAGAGTTGTTTTTTCGGGATCGAGAATTTTAAAAGCCTGATCAACGTAGGTCTGAGCGTTTTCCTTGATCTGCTCACGCGTAAGCTGAGGACGCGTAGTATTGCGACCAGAAGGATCGCCAATCAAAGCGGTACCATCGCCAATAATCAACGTTACCTGGTGGCCTAAATCCTGGAATGCACGCAGTTTACGCAAAGGAACTGCGTGACCCAAGTGGATATCTGGAGCGGTAGGGTCCACGCCAAGCTTTACATTTAAAGGCTTGCCACGCTTAAGCTTTTCCATAAGCGCTGCTTCGGGCACAATTTCTGCCGTGCCAGACTGAATAATATGAAATTGTTCTTCGGGTGAAATCATAATTCCTCTTCTCAAGTAATATGCAGAAATTCTATCACAGCTTTTAAGTTGCCCGTTTATCTAGGTGTACGCTTCCGCATACACCGGATAAGCAGTTCTCATATGTCGCGCTCGTTTCATAGCAGCAAGTCAGTCTTTCTACCCTAGTCGCTTAAGATACTCCGCGGAACAAATGACCCGAAGTAGCCCCTTCAGCTTTTGAAACTTTGTCGCCGCTCTTTAGGGCAATATCACGCGCTCTTACTGCTCGTTGAACTTTCTTTGTTGTTTCAGAGACATTCATCAACGTAGTATCAACCATAAAGGCAGAAACGCCCGCTTGGATAAGTTCGGGTGCCAAATGCGCTATGTCAAGTGAAACGGCATTGTAGAGATGACTACGTCCTGTTACGTCAGTAATGACCGTCATTTCATAGCCCTTGCGATCCTTTAAGTGATGGGGGCTTTTTCGACGAGCACACGTTGCACATTTCTGATTGCAAGGTCCTTGGCTCATGAGCAAACAATGCTCCGTCACCATAAGTTCAGTAGAACCCATGATGGTCACACCTAAAGGTACCGGCGAAACTTCGCCAAGTTCCTCAATCTGAACAAGAGACAATTCCGGAGAAAGCCAAATGCGTTGTGCACCTAAATCTGACATTGCTTGCAGATCGAGCCTATTAGTTATCGGGATATGCGGACCTATCTCAGGAAGAGTGCCCAACTCCCGTGCATGGATCAGCTGTCCAAAGTTTTCTACCACTACAGGCTTGTCTGGTTTAACACGATTCCAGATATCGAAGCCTCCTCGAAGGTCTTCATCAAACATATGAGAGACCGTAGGCAAAACAGGAATGCACTGTTTCGGATAACCTGCTTGTTCGGCGGTTCCCGAAAGTTGACCTGCAATCACTGCTTCTCCGCGACGATAATTATGCGCAGGAACATAGATGAAATCTGCGCCAGCACGTTTTGCAGCACGCGCACAAACTGGATTGGTCGCAATTACGCCCACCTTGCAGTTTCCCTTGCGCAAAGGCTTAGTAAACACTCTTTGTGAAGTACGTTCTAGAGTTCGTTTGTGATAAGAATCCAAAAGTTCTTCTTCCAAGGCTTCCGCTGCGCGAGCACGCAGCTTGTGAAGCATCGAGAAACCCATTCCGATCCCCTCGCCAAGATCGATGTCGAGCCCCGTTAGCACGAACGGCGTAGTGCCCATTCTATCGATATGGTCGTAGACTTCTTCCTTTGTAATTGCTTTAGTGCGTGCAGCTTCGACAATCGGACCTTCGACAGAAACACTAATTGGTATTTGGCGAATTGCGTCTTGTGCAGTAAAAGTAAGTTTGGCAGGCTCTCCTTGATGAAGCTCCACCTTTCCTTCAACAGGAACCGCAGGCAAACGATCATCATCAACGAAAGCCGCCTCTGCGTTTCGTACTCGAAATACGCGGTCACCTTTACCTACCGCCCGTTCAACGCTAAGTGTTACTTTTCCCGAACGAGACGATTCTTTAGTGTTCTCAAAACCATCAATCGTATGAACGAAATGGCCTCGATTGGTCCAAAATTCGATGGCGTCACCCACATGAAGTTCTGTTTCGGCATCAAGCGTTACCTTGCCCTCTTTAGCACGTACCACTCGCCCAACAAACACACCGCGATTATTGGGGCGTCCATAGCTCATAATTTCGTTTCCACGCTGACCCTCTAAATAAGCCGTAGTAAAGCCACGTGAAAATGCTTCAGAAAGTATTTGATGTTCAGCATCGGTTGCACGAGGATTAATTGGGTCGCCGCTAAGTTCCACGCTTCCGCAATCAAGTTCAGCACGCTTTGCCTCCGAAATCCATGCAAGCGCTCGGTCTAGAACTTGGCGATAAACTCCCACTACACTCTTTACGTATTCAGGGGATTTCATGCGACCTTCAATCTTGAGTGAAGTTGCACCTGCTTCAATCAATTCAGGAAGCACATCGATCGTGCAGAGATCTTTAGGAGATAGTAAATGCTCTCCTGGCGCATCGAGCGTTTTGCGTAATGCTACGTTGTGCAAGGTGTAAGGCAAGCGACATGCCTGCGCACAACGTCCACGATTAGCAGAACGACCTCCCACCATCGATGACATGAAGCACTGTCCTGAATAACAAATACAAAGAGCCCCATGGGTAAACACTTCAACTTCCATGCCCAAATCTCGCGCTACCTGCGAAAGCTGCGCTATCTCTTCGAAAGAAAGTTCGCGCGCAAGCGTAACGCGTGATGCTCCCAACGCTGCTGCCGCTTGAATGCCGTCTTCAGTATGGGTATTCATTTGAGTAGAAACGTGTACTTCACAATCGGGAAGAATGCGACGAAGCTCTAATGCAATGCCGATATCTTGAACAATAAAGGCATCTACTCCGCAGCGATACGCTTGGCGTGCAAGTTCAAGTGCATCCTCCACCTCGGAAGGCAGAACTATAGTGTTCAAGGTAAGGTATATTTTTACTCCACGAAGATGAGCATAATCGCAAGCCTGCGCCAAATCATCAAACGTAAAGTTATCGGCTCCACGACGTGCATTAAAATGCCCTGCCCCGAGATAAACGGCATCCGCGCCTGCCTGGACAGCAGCATGTAGGCAAGCCATATTTCCTGCAGGAGCAAGAAGTTCAACCGTAGCTTTCGTCGATTCGGAAAGTTCTTTCACTGATGTGTCCTCTATCAAATTATTACTATGATCTTTCAGATATTGTAAAGATCATATCCTTTTGAGTCTCTGTGATTATCTTTGAACAAACTATTAATCAATGATTCCCTTTTAACACGAAAACGACCATCCAGATGATGGCCGCTTATTAAATCGTGTTTTAAAGAGACATTTTAGGCAGATTGGGCCTTGCTATCTGCATCCTGAAATGCGGCAATTCCTGCATCGTAGTGCGATTGGATCTCCGCAAGGCGAGAGTCGTAAGTACTATAGTCAAAAGAGCCACTAGCAGGAGCTCTCACATCCTCATATAGCTGCACATAAGCTGCAAGAGCAGTCTGCATTTCTGTAGCGCCCGTTACATAAGACTTGTGAATATCGGTCATAGCTTCTGGTGGCGTAAGCGCATTAAGATCGTCAACGCATTTATTGACTGCTTCTAATTGGGCATCGAGAGAAACCACTTCACCATCTTTAACGGCGGTGGCAAATTCTTCCATATTGGTATTAAGCGTATCCATAATGGTGTTTACCGAGGACATATATTGACGATTCTGCGTTTGCGCATCTTGTTCGGCATTGTTGCCAGAACAACCTACCAGCGCAGCAAGACATGCCACGCAGAGCATTGCGGCCAAAATAATACGTGCTTTCGTTTTCATATAATCCTTTCGAACGTCAAAAAACGCTTGAACAAAGTGTTTAGGTTGCCAGACAAGGCTGTCTGTTCAACAAATAAAGCTTACAAAATGCAAGCTCTACCATGCAAAAGTTCTAAAGGCCTTTTCAGGGCTTTTAAAATCTATGAGACAGTATCCCATATCTTACAGGAACAACAGAGCTTGTAGGCACATTGTTGGAAAACACCCACAATGTAAACAAGCATTACCAAACTACTCGCGTACAAAAGGTAATTTCAGAACTTCCTTTGTCTCCCAAACTTTTAAACGCTTTATACCCTCAATTGAGTTAAAGGCCTAACAAAGAAAGGGTTGCTGCCGAACTGCAGCAACCCTCAACTGTTTTAAACCTATGCAACTCTTCTAACGTAGTAGGACTGAGACTCTACAGGTGGTTGTTCTGGCTCTTCAGGATCTGGATCTTCAGGTTCTGTAGGCGTGTCGCCACCGCCGCCAGTATCACCACCACCGGTGTCGCCACCGCCGCCAGTATCACCACCACCGGTGTTGCCGCCGCCAGTATTGGTTCCATCGCCTGGAGTGGTTCCACTATCCGACGGAGTATCGGTTGTTGTTTCCTCGTCAGGAGTTTGGACGGTATCGCCTTCATGTTCAGGAGCCTCGCCTGTCGCCCCTTCACCATGACCAAAGTCGGTTGTGGTGTATTCAAGCTCTTCGTCACTTGTAGGGAATTGCTCAATGGGCTGGCCCTCGAGAATAGTGCTCATAAAATCGCCGAAAACATCATCGGCAGCAACATAAGAAGGCATCTGGACTTCTTCGCGTCCACCAATCCAAATAGCAACTGACATTTGAGGGGTGATTCCGCAGAACCACTTGTCGCGCCAATTTTCAGAAGTACCCGTCTTACCTGCAGCAGGCTGACCATTCGAAATCGCAGCAGAACGACCAGTGCCGTTAGTAATAACCCCTTCCATAACTTCAGTTGCAGCCTGAGTTAAAGAAGTATCCAATACTTTTTCACCCGTAGTATCTGCGGTAAAGATAGTATTTCCGGAAGCATCCGTAATGCTTTGAATGCAAACCGCTTCACGTTTTGTTCCGCCGTTTGCAATAGTTGCATAAGCCTGTGCCATTTCGCGTACCGTTACTTCCTGAGCACCCAGCGTAATGGAAGGATACGCCTGCAATTCCTGCTCAATTCCGCAGGTATTTGCCATTTCCGCTACCTTAGAAGGACCGATTTCGGTACACAACTCCGCAAAACCTGTATTCGAAGATACTGCAAACGCACTCGCAATAGAACGCGTACCGTAATCTGAACCACCGTAGTTCTCAACTTCCCAGCCATCAATGTTGACATGGGATGTACAGTTCAAGTTTGTCTGAGGCGAAACACCATCGTTTAAGGCTGCCAGCAAGGTAAAGGTCTTGAACGACGAACCAGGCTGACGCTTTGCCTGCGTTGCAAGGTTGTATTCGTCCGTATCGTAATCGCGACCACCAACCATCGCTTTAATGAAGCCTGTATCAGGGTCGACCGCCACCATAGCAAGCTCTAAATTATCCGACAAGCCTGAGAGCTTAGCATCTGCAGCCTGCTCAGCAGCATTTTGGGTGTTTACATCCAAGGTGGTAATAACGGTCAAACCACCCTTGAACACTTCATCGCTCGAATAGTCTTCCAGTAAGGTATCACGCACATAGCTCGTGAAATATTTATACTGATACAGGCCGTCATTTGAATCGCTCATGGTTACATTGAGCGAAATAGGCTCCGCCTGTGCAGCATCATGTTCTTCTTGAGTAATAACCCCGTTTGTCAGCATACGGTCAAGAACTAAATTACGACGCTCGAGACAATTGTCAGGGTTATCGATTGGGTTGTTGTAAGTAGGTGCCTGAGGAATTCCAATAAGCGTTGCTGCTTCTGCGATAGTTAAATCCTTAGCATTCTTAGAAAAATACAACTCTGCAGCAGCCTGAATGCCATACGCACCTTGACCGTAGTTGATTGTATTCAAATACATCTGAAGAATTTCGTCTTTTGAATACATCTGTTCAAGCTGAATTGCGATATATGCCTCGCGAACTTTACGCTTCAAGGTAGACTCTTGCATTTCATCCGAAAGAATAGTGTTTCGTACGAACTGCTGCGTAATTGTCGAAGCACCTTCATGACCAGTGCCCGTTACATTTACCCACACCGCACGAAGAATACCCCACAGGTCAACACCATTGTGCTCGTAGAAGCGTTCGTCCTCAGTAGCAACCGTACCCTTAGTTACATAATCACCCATTTCGGACAGTTCAATTGGATCGCGGTTTTCCAAATACAATTCAGCAAGCAACGTCGTTCCGTCACTCGCATACACCTTGGTTTTTTCCGCAACATTATATGCAGACGCATCAGTGTAATCTGGCAAATCTTGCAACCATGCAAAGCAGACACCAAGGGTTCCCAAACACCCAATGCCTAAAATTGCCGCGATTACTATACCAACGATTCCCAAGCGGAATCCGGCACGCTCTTTGCGAGCCGCATGCCGAGACCTTCTTGCTCGTGAAACCATACTACCTCCAAACTACAGTTCAGAGTATTTTAACACGCTCCTTCGGTTCTATCCCAAACTACCCAACGCACAAAGTCGGTTTCCACTTAGGGAACAAACGAACTTCACTTCTTCACCAATATTTTTGCCCGATTCTGAGAGCGCGCTCAAAATCGGGCAAAATTCATTCCGAAAGATAATAAAACTAACAAACAATAAGAAATTGTTGGTTTTGAAACACTGTCTTGCGATTACTTCAAAAGTGCTTCATCGCTGGCAAGTTTTTGCGCTCCAAGTTCGATCTGCTCTGCAACCACAGAATTACCTGTTCCCCCATAGGTTGTGCGAGCAGCAACGATCGATTCCAAATCGAGTGCCCCCGTGATATCTGCTTCGAACAAATCGGATGCCGATTTAAAATCTTCTAAGGTTAAATCATCAAGATCGCATCCGCGCTTGTCGCAAAGCAAAACCAAATGTCCTACGATTTCGTGAGCCTTTCTGAATGGCAAGCCCTTCTTTGCAAGATAGTCCGCAACGTCAGTTGCCGCCAAATAGCCCTTCTTAGACTGCGTACGCATTGCATCAGCATTGATTTTCATAGTTGAAATCATGCCTTCCATGCAAACCAAACAATCATGCAGGGTCTTGCAGGCATCCATAACGCCTTCTTTGTCTTCTTGCAGGTCTTTGTTGTAGGCTAAAGGCAAGCTTTTCATGGTGGTAAGCAATGCCATCAAATCACCTACTACACGGCCCGATTTTCCGCGAATCAGCTCGGCAAAGTCGGGATTTTTCTTCTGGGGCATAATCGAAGAGCCAGTAGAGTATTCGTCGGCTAGCGTGATGAACCCAAATTCGGAAGTGGACCAAAGAATTATTTCTTCAGAAAGACGAGAAAGATGAATCATCGCCACTGAGCAGGCGTAATCAAGATCAAGCAAGAAGTCACGATCGGACACCGCATCCAAAGAATTTGGAATCATAGTAGCAAAGCCCAACTCCTCGGTAGTTTTGGCGCGATCGAGAGGATAGGTAGTACCTGCCAAAGCAGCAGATCCAAGTGGGTTTGCATTTGCCGCATCGTATGCTTGCTTAAGACGAGCAAAATCACGCGAAAACATCCAAAAATACGCCATAAAATTGTGCGACAGCAAAACAGGCTGAGCATGCTGCATGTGAGTGTATCCTGGCAAAATGGTGCCCATATTGTCCTTGGCAGCCTTAATAAGCGCTTGACGCAAAGAGTTTACATCGTGCATCAAATCTTCTGCGAGCATTTTTGCATAAAGACGAGTGTCGGTAATGACCTGGTCATTACGAGAACGGCCCGTATGAAGACGAGCACCTGCATCTCCGATGTTTTGAGTAAGTACTTTCTCGATCGACATATGAATATCTTCGTCATTAATATCGAAAACGAAATTTCCTTCTTCGATGGTTTTTTCGATATCGGAAAGACCTGCCACGATAGCATCGGCATCTTCTTGAGAAATAACACCCTGCGCTGCCAGCATGCGTGCATGAGCGCGCGAGCCCGCAATATCTTGATGATACATTGCCTTATCAACAGGCAACGATGCACCAAATTCTTGAGTGAACTCACTTACTCCTTTTTCAAAACGTCCTGACCATAGCGCCATATGAAAACTACCTTTCGTTCTCGATTATTCCTGTGTTGCTGATCAAAAAAAAGATCTACGCCAAATAGTTTACTTAGCGTTCTCGCGTGGATACCAAAAGCAAAATACCACCAATTAAGTTAAGAAAAATGAGCGTGCAAACACCAAATGCCGTCGTATTGGGTTTAGTCCTCTTGTAAATACCCCAACAATGAACTGTCATAGGAATCATCCAAGCAAGCGGAATAATTGCCCAGCATACTGAAACCGTAGAAACAACAGCAAGAATAAAGGCGATGAGACGCAAGGTGTCATCAGTGGACGCACTCTGAGTTTGAGAGTAACCCTGCCCTGGCTGTTGAGGAGCCTGTCCATAGCCTTGTGCCTGACCATATCCCTGAGGTTGGGGCTGTGGCTGCGGTTGTGGTTGGAACTGAGATTGGGGTTGAGAAAATCCCTGATTTGTTTGCTGTGGTTGCGGTGCAGCCTGTGGTTGAGCTGGCTGCTGGGGCTGAGCGGTCGCCTGTGGCTGGGCGGTCGCCTGTGACTGAGCGGCTGTCTGTGGTTGAACAGACTGCTGCTGTGGAGCAACCGCATCAGCATAATTGTCAGTCCACTGATTGCCATCCCACCAGCGAAGTTTTGTTTGATCGCCTGAAGGATCGGGATACCACCCAGCAATTGGATTTGCCATTAAGAAACACTCCTTTTACCGCTTGCTCTCACGCAGCAAGCATTTTATCGGCAGCTTTTCAGATTTCTTTAAAACCTTTTCATTTTAGTAGTAACAAATTTTCACTATAACTAATTTATTATACCGACACTTTTACGATTTCGAATATCACACTGCGTTATCAATCGGAACCTAAGTAGAGTCGAACTATAATAATTATGCGGCAGTCAAAAGACCGCCGCATAAATCCACTCAATATAGCCGTAAAAGTACTTATGACTTATAGCTCTCAAAACGTTTCCGAAAGCCCTGTTCACAGTACCTAGTTTTCTTCGCCGTCGGTTACACCCTGCTCGCGACGATTCTTTGCCCAAACACGGGTGGACAGACCATACAGATCAATGAAGCCCTTAGCAGACTGGTGATTGAAAGTATCTGCTGCGTCATAGGTTGCCAGACCGTAATCATACAAGGAGAAATCACTCTTACGACCCGTTACCGTGCAGGTGCCCTTGTAGAACTTCAGGCGTACCAAACCAGTTACGCACTGCTGGGTGGTCTGCAAAAATGCATCCATTGCATGCTTCAATGGGCTGAACCACTGACCGTTGTATACCAACGTTGCCCAATCATGCTCGATGTGCAACTTATAGCGCAGAACCTCACGCTCAAGGCACATATCTTCAAGACCACGATGAGCCTCGATCAGAGCAAGCGCACCAGGAGCTTCATAGCACTCGCGGCTCTTTACGCCGATCATACGATTCTCGATCATGTCGATGCGACCAAAGCCATTTGCACCAGCAATCTCGTTCATCTTAGCGATGACATCCAGATAGCTCATCTCTTCGCCATCAATAGCTACTGGCAGACCAGCCTTAAATTCAATCTCGATTTCGGTTGCCTCATCAGGAGCCTTTTCAGGATCGGTAGTCATGGTGTAGATATCCAGCGGAGGACGATTCATAGGATCTTCCAGAACGCCACACTCAATAGCACGACCCCACAGGTTGTCGTCAATGGAATAAGGCTTGGACTTGGTGGTAGGAACGGTTACACCGTGAGCTTCTGCCCAGTCCATTTCTTCCTGACGAGTATGCATATCCCACTCGCGAACAGGAGCAATGATCTCCAGCGTAGGATCAAGTGCCTGAATGGAGGTCTCAAAACGAACCTGGTCGTTACCCTTGCCGGTGCAGCCATGAGCAACATACTTAGCGCCGTACTTATGTGCAGTGTCTACCAGATACTTAGAAATCAGCGGACGAGAAAGTGCTGAGACCAGAGGGTATTTATTCTCGAAGTGAGCGTTTGCATACAGCGCTTTGGACAGATAGTCGGCAGCGAAGTCTTCACGCATGTCAGCGATAATGCAGTCGATTGCGCCCGTTGCCAAAGCACGCTCTTTTACCTGCTCAAGACCCTCATGCTCCTGACCAACTTCACCAACTACGGCGATAACATCCAGGTTCTTTTCATCCTGAAGCCACTTAATGCATACGCTCGTATCCAAACCGCCTGAATAGGCAAGAACGCATTTTTCCTTTGCCATTGTATAAACCCTTTCCCTGAGGTGAATTACCTATTGTGCCAAAAATTCAGTATCGGCTTCTTCTTCTGCGGCGTCTTCTGGCTTTTCCTCTTCAGGAGTCCAGCCGTTACGTACCGCATCAATCATGCCTGGCAATGCTTCTAACAACTGATCAATTTCTTTGCGCGTTACGATCAGAGGAGGCAAGAAGCGAAGCGTGCTGGGACCCGTCGCATTAAGCAAGAAGCCTTCATCTAAGCCCTTTGCAACTACAAGGTTCGCATCAACGCCTTCTTCCAGATCGGCGCCAATCATAAGACCCATGCCACGAACTTCAGTGATGCCATCGATCTTGTCGAGGCCTTCTGCAAAGTAGTCGCCCAATTCCTGGACATCTTCGTCGAAGTGACCGCGAGAAAGCGTTGCCAACGTAGCATGAGCTGCCGCCATCGCAAGATTGCTTCCACCAAACGTTGAGCCATGATCGCCCGGCTCAAAGGCTTCCGCAACTTCAATACGTGCCGCACAAGCACCCATGGGGAAGCCTGATGCGATGCCCTTTGCCATAGTAATAATGTCAGGTGTAATTCCCATGTTCTGGAAAGCGAAGGGGAATTCCCCGCAACGATAAAAGCCTGATTGAACCTCATCAACAATGATGAGCATGCCATTTTTGCGCGCAAACTGTGCAACTTCATACAAAACATCAGGATCCCAAGGATGAATGCCCGATTCGCCCTGAACACATTCGAGCATAATGGCGCACACATCGCCCGGGTTTTCAAAGAAAGCACGATGAACTGCATTCATATCGTTCATAGGAACATGAATGAATCCGCCGGGCAAGGGAGCAAATGCTTCCTGTTTTGCAGGCTGCGCAGTGGCAGAAAGCGTTGCAAGCGTGCGTCCGTGGAAGCTACCATCCATAGTGATGATGGTCTGACCACCCGTTCCTTCCTTTTTAGAATACAAACGTGCCAACTTAATAGCGCATTCATTTGCTTCAGCACCGGAATTTGCAAAGAATACCGGCCAAGGAGCGCGGAAAAACTTTGGAACACAGGTGTTCAGCAAGTCGGAAATAAGCTTGGCTACTTCGCCACGGTTTTCAATGTGATAGTAATTGCTTACGTGAATTAAGCGCTTTGCCTGAGCAGCAATTGCTTCGGATACGGCAGGGTGGCAGTGGCCCAAACTGTCCGCACCAATACCAGCAATAAAGTCAAGGTAGGTCTTACCTTCCTCGTCCTTCACCTCCATGCCAGAACCTTCGACCAGCATAACAGGCTTACGATTAAACGTATGCATCACGAAATGATCGTCAAGTTTCTTAGCTTCTTCAAAGCTCATGGTTTTCCTTTCTTATATTTAACGCATTAGATTCTAACTGGTTAATGCGTACTAGTCCTCCACGTTTATGGTTTCCCTATAAGTTTTCGCAGTTTTATTTAAACTTGCGTTTCCCTACGCGGCATGTATCGGTTCTCAGCACCGCAGTCGCCTGTTTTCCTTGCGTGGTATTCACTCACCAATCGAAAGGTTTTCTACAGGTTTTCGCTCAAACGCGAAGCAAGAATACCCAAAGGACGCATTTCTTCTTTGGTGACGTGTGCCTTGTCGTCATAAATAAGAGTACCTGAACCGCTGGAAGTTAATAGTTCTACCAAAATAGAGTGAGGCTTCGTGCCATTTACAATATGCGCACGAGGCACACCACCCTCCAAGGCACCAACACACGATTGTAATTTCGGAATCATGCCGCTGCTTACCTTACCGGTTGCCAGCATCATGCGTGTTTCATCCAGCGTCATTTGAGACACCAACGAATCCTTGTTGCTGAAATCTTCATAGAAACCATCCACATCGGTTAGGAACACAATTTTGTGCGCCCCAATAGCAGAAGCAATGGCACACGCCGCTGCATCAGCATTGATGTTGTACGATCCGCCATCTTCGCCTTTGCCAACCGAAGCAATAACAGGAATGTAATCGGCCGCAATGAGCGCATTAATGTAGCCGGGATTCACTTCAATAACCTGACCAACGCGCCCTAAATCGGGGTCCTTCTGCTTAGCTATGATAGTTCCCGCATCAGTACCGTTCACGCCAACAGCCAAATTGCCGTGTTCGTTCATGGCAAGTACCAATTCTTCGTTTACCTTGCCAATGAGCGTCATCTTTACCACATCCATGGCCTCATCGGTGGTAACCCGCTGACCGTTTTTGAATTCCACTTCAATACCAAAGCGGTTCATGTTGGATGTAATAGCTGCTCCACCGCCATGCACAATAACGGGATTTACTCCCATGATTTTCAGCATAACGATGTCGCTCATCACCGCATGACGCAGTGCGGGATCAACCATAGCGGCCCCGCCATACTTAATAAGAACGGTTTTGCCCGTAGCGTTTTTAATCCAAGGAAATGCCTCAATCAAAACCTCTGCGGTATGACTGGAGGTAATTTTTCTATCTTTTGCGTATTTCATGAGCGGTAATCTCCATTAATAGAAACGTATTCGTGCGAAAAATCGCAGGTCCACATGGTGGTTTCTGCAGAACCTGCCCCTAGATCGGCCTCGAGAACTATCTCAGAGGCCTCGAATCGTCGCAGTGCCTCCTCTTCGTCGAAAGGCACTGGCAATCCCGCACGCAATACCGGCATTCCCATAATATCTATATCAACGTTTTCCTGCTTAAACTGAGCACCCGATCTACCCAGTGCCCCCGCAATACGGCCCCAGTTGGCATCATGACCATACAGGGCAGTTTTTACCAAAGGCGAATTTGCCACCGTGCGTGCTGCCGCATCGGCCTCGGCATCATTTGCCGCACCGCGCACCACAACCGTAACCAGTTTGGTTGCCCCTTCACCATCGCGCGCCATCGCACGAGCGAGATGTTGGGTTACTTCCCGAAGGGCCGCTTTGAATTCTGAAAATGCAACAGAATCCTTCGTGAACGTAGCCTTATCTTTGCCTTCAGCTGCTTTGCCGGAAGCAAACGCCACGCAGGTATCGTTGGTGGACGTATCGCCATCTACCGTTACTTTATTAAAGCTGCAATTAACCGCTTCAGTAAGCGCTTCATGCAACAGATTGGCAGGAACAGGAGCATCGGTGGTAAGCACCGAAATCATGGTGGCCATGTTCGGCATAATCATGCCTGAACCTTTAGCCATGCCACCAACCCTAAATTCACACCCTTCAAACGCAGGGTCTGCCGAAGTATAGGAAACCGCATATTCCTTGGGTACGGTATCGGTGGTCATAATGGCGCGTGCCGCTTTGTGACCCGATTCATCAGAGGCACCCGACTCCTGCAATTCAGCATACAGAGCAGGAACCCCCGTATTAAAAGGCGTAATATCAAGCTGCTGGCCAATAACACCCGTAGAGGCTACCAGCACATCTTCTTCAGCACAGCCAATAACGTCGGCTACCAACGCCGCCGTAGCGCGAGCACGCTCTAAGCCAACCGTGCCCGTTGCCGCATTGGCAATGCCAGAATTGATTACCATTGCACGCGCAAGTCCAAAACCACATCCATCAAGATGTTCACGCGACACTAGTACGGGAGCAGCGCAAAACACATTTTGCGTAAACACCCCTGCCGCAGGACACAGTTCATCGGCTTCAACTAAAGCCATATCCAAACGATTAGGATCGTCCCTAAATCCAGCGTGAATACCGCCTGCTTTAAAGCCACGCGCGGAAGCAACGCCACCGCCTTCGATGGTGTTAAACGTCAGTTCAGTCATATTTCATCTCACTCCTAGGAGGGGTTAGCAACAAGGGAAAGCGCGGTTGTTTCATCAAAACCGCAAAGAAGATTTGCGCACTGAACTGCCTGACCAGCCGCGCCTTTGACAATGTTGTCAATAGCGCACGTAGCAATGACGCAGCCCGTTTGAGCGCTATACGCAACGCCTACATGAGCGCGATTCGTACCTACCACTGAAGATGTTTTCGGCTGTTGACCCAAAGGCAACACCGAAACAAAAGGAGAATCCGCATAGGCCTGTAGGTATCGTCGATGAATTGATTCGGCCGTTTCCGTGGTGCGTGCCTGGCCAGTAAGCTGAATAGTGACCGTAGAAAGAAGGCCACGCGTAGCAGGCGCCAAATGAGGCGTAAAGATTAAACGGCCAGGAATATTCAGAATTTGTTCAATTTCTGGGGTGTGGCGATGGCTAGTAACCCCGTAAGCTTCGAAATTTTCGTTCGCTGAAACAAAATGGGTACGAGCTGTAGCGCTGCGACCAGCACCTGAAACACCAGAAATAGCATCCGCCACCACAATGCCCTGAGAAAGTTCAATAACTGGCGCCACAGCAAGCGATGTCGCCGTAGGATAACAACCCGCACATGCAACTAAAATGGCTTCGCCTTGCGCATGACGCGCAGCAGCATCTGCCAAAGCTTGCCTGTTCAATTCGGGCAAACCAAAGGTTGCGGTAGCCAAAAGCTCCGGAGAGGTGTGTTCGACCTTATACCACTGTTCGTAAGTTGCCCTATCGCGCAAACGATAGTCAGCAGAAAGATCTACCACAGTAACTCCCGCTTCCAACAAACCGGGAGCTGATTTCATAGCTACCGTATGCGGGGTGGCTAAAAACACCACGTCACAGTTGAAAAGTTCAGGATTATCATGCCTGCTGTAAGTAAGATTGGTTACATCCGTAAATGCAGGGTAGACCGAAGAAAGCGGGGTGCCTTCATCGGAATTGGAAGTAGCAACGCACAGTTCAAATTCAGGATGTCGCAGGATAATGCGAACCAGTTCTGCTCCCGCATAGCCAGCTGCGCCCACGATACCCGCCTTTAACATTGCTCATTCCTTCTTTCTAAAGATTGCCCCGCTGCGTTTCACTCGGAACAATCTAGCTCCTAAAAAACCCGATTACCACCCTACAAAATGCAGGTTTCTTTAGAGTACTCCAAATTTGCCTTCACGAAAATATAAAAGCCCCCATTACTTAATAAGAAACAAACTAATTACTTTTCAATCTCTTCTCGGATCTTCATAGCTTTTTAGCCGCTAATCCAACTCTTTTTGTCCTATATCGAACTCTTTTCGGGCTTACGCAATCCCACTAATAAAAAATCGAGCCACTTTCACTAAGAAAAGCAGCCCGACGAGGAGGGGGACCAAGTCCCAAAGGTATTAAGAAAACGAATTGGGGGAATTACAGTTCGCCCGCTTCGACCAGTAAGGCATATTCATGCATAGCAAGCTTGTAGCTATTCTTGCCAAAGCCAGCAATCTGGCCTATGCATTCGCAAGCCGTTACTGACTTATGACGGAATTCGTCACGCTTATGAATGTTGGACATATGGCATTCAACAGCAGGAACAAGCGTATGAACCGACTCAAGTGCGTCCATCAGGGCGTAGCTATAGTGGGTAAAAGCACCAGGATTCAACACTACGGGAATTTTTTGACCGGTTTTTTCTGCTTCACGATAGAGTTCCTGCAAATGATCAATCAAAGGACCTTCGCCGTTTGACTGGAAAGCATGAACCTCAAATCCCAGCGTTGCGCCATATTCGGTAAGTTCCTGAATAAGATCAGCATAAAGCTGATTGCCATACTGACCCTTGTTGCGAATACCATAGAAGTTATTGTTTGGACCATTGATAATCTCGAGACGACGCATTATTTTCCTCCTTGTGTGACCCCGTTTTATTCGTGCCGAACACTTTTGCGCCCGGCACGTGCTACCCATTACTAGATTACCTTCTTTGTAAGAAGGCACTTATATATATGACTTATGACACCGTTACTATTTATTAATGTATTCGCGAATGTAGCGTTCAATGCCGGTGACGCAGGCAACAAGCGTTTCGTTTACTGGCGTAGGAACACCATGCTTTGCACCCTGTGTAACAACAGCACCATTGATTACGCCCACTTCAGTAGGACGGTGCTTTTCTAAGCTCTGCAAAATAGAAGGCTTGAAATCGTAAGGAAGTCCTGCACGCGCAAGCTCCAATACATCCATGGGGTTGCTGTAAGTAAGCTTAACCCCTGCCTTTGCGGCAACGTCCATGCCTTCCTGCACCGCAGCAACCGCCGTTGCAACCAGCTTTTCTTCCTGATACATATCGCCGTAAGGAAGATGAGTAATGCCGCAAACCGCGCCAGTTGCCACATTTACCAGAAGCTTGTCCCAAATAACACCCATGATGTTGTCAGAAACAATGCAATGCATACCTGCTTCCTCAAAAGCAGCACCAATTGCCTTCACACGATCGGTAATGCTTCCATCCAATTCCCCGATAAAGGTATCCTTACCTGGAATGGTTGCCTGTACGCGACCAGGTTCCAAAAGCATGCCGCCAATGTAGGTTTTGCCACCGATTACATGTTCAGCACCAACCACTTCGCTTAAAGCATCTTCAGCGCCAAGGCCATTCTGCAAAGACATAACAGCGGTTTCAGGACCTACCAGTTCTTTGCCTTCTTCCATAGTTGCCTTAGTATCGAACGCCTTGCACAACACGATTACCAAATCGCACGGTCCAATACCATCAGGAGTGGTATGACCAATGGGATGAGCAATTTCTTCACCCGTTGGGGTAACCATTACCAAGCCGTTTTCATTAACGGCATCCATATGAGCCTGACGGCCAACAAAGTGAACCTCATTGCCCGCCTTCGCCAAAGCACCACCAATGGTGCTGCCCAGCGAACCAGTTCCTAACACACAAACCTTCATACAGAGTCCCTCTTTCCTCTAGTCTTCAGGTGAAACTAATTCAATCATGGGGCCTTCGGGCAATACAAACCAGTTGCGCGGCTTACCTTCTGCCTGCACTACCCCTTCAACGGCATATACTTTTTCCAATACCGCATCCACCTCGTCGAGCTTGATGCCGATGTGGGTAAGCTGTCCCGCATCGCGCTGTGCAGGATCAAAGGAAGCATCACGCTGAAGCTGAATACCTCCAACCCACACTTGCTCCATCGATGCAACATCGCTGTGGTCAAGCCCTTCAGGGGCAGTTAGGGTAATTTCAAGCCCTAAAACATTTTGAAAAAAGGCAAGGTCGCGTTCGAAATTACGCGAACGAATTGCTACATGATCTACATAAGGTGTTGTCATTCAATCCCCTCCCTTATCACTCAGATCAAAGCTTTATTCTTCTACCTCGAAGAACTTCAAGATGTGCTTAGCTACGCAAACAACCGTACCGTCCTGGTTAGTAACAATAACATCGGCATACGTCTTCATTGCTTCTTCGTCTACTTCGCAAACGGTATAGGTTGCCGTTAAGGTGTCACCAAAGTAAACCGGGGCGGTAAAACGAAGATGATCATAGCCATACGATGCGCTGGGGATAGGAGATTCATACTTCTGCTGAATAAGCGTAGAAGCGGTGCTACCCAGAGCAAACGTCAAAACGCCATGCACGATACGGGTGCCATACTTGGTGGTCTTCATGAATGCTTCGTTGAAGTGCATCTGGCTATAGTCGCCCGTGATGCCACCAAACATATACACATCAGATTCGCTAATGGTCTTAGTGAAGGTGCAGCTGTTGCCTACTTCCAAAGGTAACTTTGTCATGGGTTTTCCTCTCTCGAAATAAACCTTGTTTTCGTAAATAACCTGGTTTACCAGCAGATAAGGTACGTAATACCTAACCTCCTGTTTCTAGGTATTACCCTACCCCAGATTAGGCAAAGAATTCCCCGCATATTATTCATCAAAGAACACACAACCTATGAATAAAAGTACTCAGTAATATCTTTTGTTTTTGTTTTCTGAATAATGCCTGTTCAAAGGCTTTGATTTTGCTTCTTTATGGCATGCTGTATTCATTTAGTTCCCGCAAAAGACTTATACAGTTTTGTTATGGATAGTTTTATTTCTTCGCCTACAATTAGAAACTGTCCAAGGAGGAATAATGAACCTTGCCCAGCTTTCGTATTTTCGGCATTTAGCAAAAATTCAGCACTACACGCGCGCGTCAGAAGAACTGCACATTTCTCAATCGGCCCTATCGCATTCCATTGCATCTCTTGAAGATGAACTGGGATGCAGCCTTTTTCGTAAAGAGGGCCGCAATGTCTACCTTACCGACGACGGCAGGCTGTTTCAAAAATATGTTGATCAGGGCCTTGCCGCTATCGAACAAGGGGTAGCCGAACTCCAACAGCGTCACGGTATGCTTACGGGCGCTATAGAAATAGGTGCTATTGCCACCGTCCGTTCGAGTTATTTGCCTGCCGCCATGAAAGCCTATAGCGACAAGTATGGCTCGTTAGTTGAATTCCATGTGGCACAAGGCGAAACTGGCCCACTTAATCAGCGCTTGGAGCAAGGCGTTTATGATCTGGTAATTGCCGGCCCCCACCACAAGCCCGATATTGAATGTAAAACCTTGTTTTATCAGCAACTCGTGGTTGCCGTACGACGCGACCACCCGCTTGCTTCTCTTACCAGCATCCATTGGGATAACCTGGTAGGACATACCGTCAATACGTATCGTCGCGGCATTATGGTAGGCGAAACCCTAGAGGCGTTTTTGAAAGCCACTAACGCTCCCCTAGAAAAACTCACCTTGGTACGCAACTATGAAGACGAAGTAATGCTGGGGGCTCTTGCCGTACACGAATCAAGTGTTGCACTTACTATGCTTACGTCGAATTTGCTTCCTGATCCCAATATGGTAGTCATCCCCCTTGATGTTGAAGGCGCTGAAACCTTCTATCCCATCTCTTTGACCTATCAGAAAAAAGCAATTCGCATGCCTGCCGCACAAAGCTTTATTGACTTTCTGCAAACGTTCGAAGCTCCCCGCTACGAGCGCGACGATTTTCGCAAGGAGTAACCATGAAAGACGGATTCGTTACCGTAGCCGCCGCAACGCCGGTTATAACAGTTGCCGACTGCAAGGCAAACGCACACGCTATTGTGGAAAGTATTCATGAAGCAAGTGCAGCAGGAGCTCGCATCATTGTTCTTCCCGAACTGTGCATTACCGCCTATACCTGTAGCGATTTATTCTGGCAAACAGAACTGCTTGATTGCGCAGAAGACGCCCTTGTTGATATCGCGCGCCAGACTCAAGAACTTGATGCCCTTATTATGGTAGGCCTACCTCTTCGTGCGACAGGCAAGCTCTACAACGTTGCCGCTGTTCTTCATAAGGGAGCCATTTTAGGATTTGTTCCCAAGGTGAATCTTCCTGCGTATAACGAATTTTACGAAACGCGCCACTTTACTCCGGGCGAAGCGAACATGGGTACAATTTCGTTTAAGGGCACTGAAGTTCCCTTTGGTACCAATTTGCTGTTTTCCTGCACCACTTTGCCTGATTTGGTAGTAGCAGCAGAAATTTGTGAGGATCTTTGGGTGCCTAACCCGCCCAGCACATCACATGCCCTTGCAGGCGCTACCGTGCTTTGCAACTTATCGGCAAGTGATGAAATGGTAGGAAAGCGCACCTATCGTGACAGCCTAGTTTCCGGACAGTCTGCCCGTTTGGTGGCAGCTTATATCTACGCCACTGCGGGGGAAGGAGAATCCAGCACCGATTTGGTGTTTGGCGGACAAAACATTATCGCCGAAAACGGCACCATTCTTGCTGAAGCGGCACACCTTCATGGCACTACCGACGAACATGCCACGGTACTTACCACCGTTGATGTTTCTCGCCTTGCCGCCGAGCGCAGGCGCATGAGCACCTATCCTGCCACTCAGGCAAACACCTATAGAACTATTCCTTTTGCTTTGTCGGTCGAAGAAACCAACATCATCCGTCACTTCGATGCCGATCCTTTTGTACCCGCAAATCCCGCCCTTCTTGATCACCGTTGCGAAGAAATACTTTCTATTCAGGCACTCGGTTTAAAGAAGCGCTTGGCCCATACCCACACCCAAACTGCCGTGGTGGGTATTTCAGGCGGACTTGATTCAACGCTTGCATTATTGGTAACCGCACGTGCCTTTGATTGGTTAGGGCTTGATCGCGCCAGCATAATTGCCGTTACCATGCCCGGATTCGGTACGACCGACCGCACTTATACTAATGCCTGTTCCATGGTGAAATCACTGGGTGCCACGCTGCGAGAAATTCCTATTGGAACTGCGGTTATGCAGCATTTTTCCGACATCAACCATAATCCAGAAGTTCACGACGTAACCTATGAAAATAGCCAAGCACGTGAACGTACCCAAATTTTGATGGATGTTGCTAACCAAGAAAATGGCTTAGTAATAGGTACGGGAGATTTGTCAGAATTAGCTCTAGGTTGGGCAACCTACAACGGCGATCACATGTCTATGTATGCCGTTAACGCATCGGTTCCCAAAACGCTTGTCCGTCATTTAGTGCGTCACTATGCGTTCAATTGCGCCGACGAAAAACTTTCGCGAATCCTCTGCGATGTGCTTGATACTCCGGTAAGCCCCGAGCTTCTTCCTCCAACCGATGGCGCTATTTCGCAAAAAACAGAAGATTTAGTAGGGCCCTACGAGCTGCACGATTTCTTCTTGTATCACATGCTTCGTTTCGGTTTCCGACCAGCGAAAATATATCGTATAGCATGCCTTGCCTTCAAAGAACGCTACGATACCGACACTATTAAAAAGTGGCTTCGCACATTCTATCGTCGTTTCTTCGCTCAGCAGTTTAAACGTTCATGTCTACCCGATGGACCTAAAGTTGGCAGCATTGCGGTATCTCCGCGTGGGGATTTGCGCATGCCTTCAGATGCCTGCGCTACGGCATGGTTAGCTGAAGTAGATTCGCTCTAGATTGAGGATCACTACGTTTTTCTCAAAGCTAACTGAGTGCTTATTCACACCGCTAAGAATGCTAGGAGCGCGGCTAAAATAGTGCACACATAGTTCACCACATCCCAAAGAATATGCTTGCTAATCAGGGGCCGCGCTTTTGTATACATTCTTAGCAATGCAGCATTCAGAAATAGCTTTTCTAAGAACGTAGTGATCCTCTCTTTTGCTTCGTTCGTGCCTGATAAGCGAAGCTTGCATAGAAGGCAAACGGCGGAAAGCTTGTCAAAGCATTGAGTAAAGCCTACTCATAATAGAACATTTGTTCTATTATTTTTTATAAGCCGATGGGCGGATGGCTACCTACCTGAACGGAGGTAAGTCATGAATGATTTAATTCTCGTTTTGGAATTACTTTATTTAGTGTTGTTGCTGCTCTTGCTGCATAGGCTCATAAAGTAGCGCAGCCGCCCCACGCAAAAGGAACGGCTGACTGCTTTACATGTTTCACAAGCAGCCGTACCCGCTGCAACGGGTGACCGCTCATTGGCTATTGTAGCAAACCATAATAAGATTCGACAAAAGTTCTTATCGAAGTTTTTCTCACCACTTGATGCTTATAGTTCGCTGAAATAAGCGTCGCCAACAAAGAATGCTGACGTTTGCGTACTAACGAATTTCGTAGCGTCCGGGCTTACGCTTAATTTCGCGCGCCTCCATAGCGGGATAACCTAGGATAATGCCACCAATAAGTTTGCCATGGTCGGGAGCAAACTTATCATGTAAAGCGTCTCCTGCCTGACATACCGCTTCTACCCAGCACGAGGCAATACCTTCAGCATGTGCCATCAATACCGCATTCTGCATAGCAGCTGCAACACTTTCCACGCAGCTTGGCAGCATACCATCGCTGTATTCTGGTTTATTCAAGAAAGCAAGAAGAACCGTGCGAGCCCCTCCTAAAGCAGTTAAGAATTCCATGGTTTCTTCTACCACTTCGGGATTGTTCTTAAAACGTTCTTCAAGCTTTTTGCGCTCAGAAAAAGCCGTAGTTCCCATTTCGGCAATTAGGTAAGAAAGATCCTCATCATTAGTAAGGGCTACAAAATACCAAGGCTGCAAATTCTGGCCCGAAGGCGCCCACATGGCAGCTTCAATAATTTTTTCTAGCTTTTCCCTTGGTACTGGCTCGTCAGTAAATTTACGAATGCTTCGGCGAGTTTTGATAGCTTCCATCAGTTCCATATAGTCCCCCTTCTCCAAAGCAGCCTCTCTCATACTGCTTGATACGTATTATGAAATGCCTTGCTGCATTCTTCAAATGCAAACTACGCCCATATTTTTGTGCGCCCATTGGATTTATTCATACCCGCAGATAGCTACCCACTTCTCAATTCCGTGCTTATTCAATTATTTTTTGACCACCATTTTTACCTCGTTTAACCTCGTTTAGTAACTTGAGTCTTTCCATCTCAACCTACCCAAGGCAAGCAAGCCTATTCATTTGCACTTTTACGGTATTTTCTTCTACCTCATTTCTATTTCACATAAAGCATACATCGTCACCAAAAAACTCATGCAAAGCCCCTATAATTACGAAAGAGCAAAACGCGCGGAGGGGGACAAAGTGGAATACCGCGTGAATTGCCCCGTTTGTGAATTATGGGGGGAAGTCGTTTCTTCTGGTAACGACTGCACAATTACTATTAATGGCGGCACACCACATGTAGGGTGTGTAGTTCTTGCCGTACCAAGACCCTCCCTTACCGGCGAAGGCACCAGTGCTACGGTTTCCGTTATTAATCGCACAGGCCATATGGATGATGTCATTGCAACTCAGGTAGCAAAACAAATTGCAGCAGCGCGCAACTGTGCGGTCGCTTGCAGCTGCGGCATTCATCTCGACAACGCTGCGCCCGATGTTATTACCCAAATTCGTAATTCAGTTCCCCTTATTGTTGAAGATATCCTTGCCCTTTTAGAGCGAAAGGGGCATACCAATCCAACAAACTAAGTGCGTAATTGAACCGTGGCCTTTTGTTGCTACTCAAACAAGATGCTTACTTCTTAACGTACGTTCTCCCGCCAAGTGCTTTACCTAAATACACTGAATAAAGCAGATAGCAAAATAGGCCATTTCTTAAGGAGAAAAGACGCTTCCGTAAGCGTCTAAAAAATAAGGAGGATTACATGAATAAAATTCACGACTTGCGCACCGCGCTTGATTTCCTTCGTGAAATTCCTGGTCAATTAGTAGAAACCGATGTGGAAGTAGATCCTGAAGCAGAGCTTTGCGGCGTGTACCGCTACGTTGGCGCAGGTGGCACGGTTCCTCGTCCCACCCAAGAAGGCCCCGTTATGATTTTCAACAATATTAAGGGCCATCCCGATGCACGCGTGGTAATTGGCTTGCTAGCAAGCCGTACACGTGTTGCCCGCATGCTTGATGCTGATCCTCGTCGTTTAGGCTTTTTACTTAACGATGCAGTATTAAATCCCGTACCACCCGTTGAAGTTCCTGCAGAAGAAGCGGCATGCCAAGAAGTGGTACATCTTGCCACCGAAGAAGGCTTTGATATTCGCAAGCTTGTTCCCGCTCCCACCAATACTCCCGAAGATGCAGGTCCCTACATTACTTTAGGTATGGCCTACGCCTCCGACCCCGAAACCGGAGAATCAGACGTAACCATTCATCGTTTATGCCTTCAGAGCAAAGATGAAATTTCTATCTATATGGTTCCTGGATCCCGCCACATTGGCGCATTCTACGAAAAAGCCGAAAAGCTGGGAAAGCCTCTGCCTATTTCTATCAGCATCGGCGTAGATCCTGCCATCGAACTTGCTACCTGCTTTGAGCCTCCCACGACTCCCATTGGCTATGACGAACTGAATGTTGCAGGCGCACTTCGTGGCGAACCTGTTCGCATGGCGAAATGCCTTACCATTGACGAACGCTGCATTGCTCATGCCGAATACGTAATTGAAGGCGAACTGCTTCCCGGGAAACGCGTCGCCGAAGACCAGAACTCCGGCACGGGTAAAGCAATGCCTGAATTCCCAGGCTATACTGGTCCTGCTAACCCTTCCCTTCCTATCATTAAGGTAAAAGCAGTAACAACCCGTAAGAACCCCATTATGCAAACCTGCATTGGTCCTTCGGAAGAGCACGTAAGCATGGCGGGTATCCCAACTGAAGCAAGCATTATCCAAATGGTGGAAAAGGCAGTTCCTGGCCGTCTTTTGAACTGCTACTGCGCAACTCCTGGTGGTGGCAAATACTTGGCAGTGCTTCAGATCAAGAAAAGCTCTCCCGCCGATGAAGGTCGCCAACGTCAAATTGCCCTTCTGGCATTTTCCGCCTTTAGCGAACTAAAGCACATCTTCTTGGTTGATGAAGACGTTGACCCCTTCGATATGAACGACGTATTGTGGGCCATGAATACTCGCTTCCAGGGAGATGCCGATATTATTACCATCCCTGGGGTACGTTGTCATCCGCTTGATCCGTCGAATGATCCTTCTATGGATCCAAGCATTCGCGATCACGGTATTGCCTGCAAAACTATTTTTGACTGCACGGTGCCCTACGATCAAAAAGACAGGTTCCAGCGCTGCCAGTTCAAAGAAGTTGATCCTAAGCACTGGCTGCCAGACTTTGATTTTTAACGACATGCCTTTCCTGGTTGCGTCCTTTACTGAGGTACCGCAACCAGGAAACCTCTTCTGCGAGGGGTGTATATTTTGTATTTCGGAGCAGCTCCAGCCTTTATCGACTGTTTTGACACTATGGAAATAGCAAGCAAATTCGATACATAGTTCACCTTATCCCTATGTTTATACTCGAAAATCTGGGGCTATTTCTTTACTGTGTCAAAAATCAGTCGGACTTTCGAATGCTCCGAAATACAAAATAGGCAAACCGCTTCAAACGTTTCAAATGAAGTAAGAAAAGCTTATTAATTACTAACCTGGGTAAGCTTGCAACAGTTTTTCGAAAGGAATGCTTTAATGGATAGACTTGTGGTTGGCATAACTGGCGCAAGTGGAACTGCACTTGCCTGTCATTTCATTCAGCAACTTAAACGCTACACCGATTGTGAAATACATGTTGTGGCAAGCGATAGTGCACGACTGACTGCAAGCTATGAAGCGCCTGAATTATTTGAAGAAACTCTTGCCCTTGCCGACGTTGTTCATAACAACAAAAGCATTGGTGAATCTATTGCCAGTGGCACGTTCAAAACGCGCGGCATGGTTGTAATCCCTTGCAGCATGAAAACTATTGCAGGTATTGCAAGTGGCTATAGCGATAATCTTGTACTACGCGCTGCTGATGTTACGCTCAAAGAGCAACGTCCTTTAGTGCTTTTAGCGCGTGAAACCCCTATGAGCCCCATTCATTTGCGCAATTTAAGCGAGCTAGCAGCACTTCCTTCAGTATGCATTATGCCTCCCATGATGACGTATTATCATCATCCCAAAACAATTGAGGATATGGAAAACCAACTTATTGGAAAAATTTTTGACCGTTTTGGGTTCGACTATCCACCTTTTGAGCGCTGGGAGGGATAAATAAAGAAGCCCTTAAAACCTAGCATTATTTAAAGGAGCGGGTTCTGTATTGGCACGGGACCCGCTCCTTTTATACTAAACGAAAAACCCCGCGAGACGTGCACTCGCGGGGTTTTTGTTTGAAGGTTTATCCTTCGAATTTGCAAGACTATCAGTCTAGCGTGAGAACTCTAACTTACGTTATTTCTCTTCTGGAACTTGACCAGCCTTGATGGCTTCGAGACGA